>OFGG01000019.1_pt1 | contig 148390 bp, 120 predicted proteins | sample 1521701 | NCBI WGS metagenome assembly OFGG01 (sample SAMEA3504081, study PRJEB24116) | mouse gut metagenome | biome: mouse gut; feature: mouse-associated habitat; material: faeces | place: Denmark | collected 2011
CTTGCCCAAAAGGTTTCATTTATGGTGGTGTCAAGTGTGCAGGACATGGGAGTTTAGTATAATAAAATCAATTGGCGGCGGTCCGGATACAAAAAGTCCTTTCAGACCATGCCTGAAACCGGCAAATCCCTTTTTTCTATCCCGGAGGATGATTATGGCAAGCAAAAAAAGCAAATGCCCCATGTGCAGCACAAAGCTGAAGATGATAAATGGACGAATGACCTGTAAAAGCTGCGGATACTATCTGCGCGGCGCAGAAAACAGCGATTCCCAGTTCGGACAGTTCCAGACAGGGAACCAGAGCGGACAAGGAGAACAGAACAATGCCGGAAGCCAGGGCGGACAGCACAGTGCAGGAAACCAGAGCGGGCAGGATAAGACAATCTACCGTCCTGTACCCACTCAGGTGCCAATCCCCGGAAAAAAAGGCGGCGTCAATCCTGCCGTAATTGCCATCCCTATTGCGGCCAGTGCGGTCCTGATCGGGATCTTTGGCTACCTGATACAACAGAGTCTGCCCAAGCCACATGACATCAGAGCCAGTCAAGAGATTCCCTCCTCCGAAACTTCCCAGAACAACTCCGGCGGGCGGATCACCGGCGGATACGCCTCATCCAAAGAAGATGAATCCGACAAAGTCCGCAGGCCCGAATCCCTGTTTTTCCAGCAGCTGGCAGAAATTATCTGGGAAAAAGATTACGAATCCGTCACTCCCCAGGAATATGCCAGCCTTACAGCCCTTCAGATCAACAGGGAAGAAAAAAGCATATACTACCAGATTGACAACGGCGACACCCATCCCCTGACTTACCGGGACGCCTCCGACATGGATTACGCCGATCTTGCCTGCTTTACCGGCCTGGAATGGCTCTCTATTGACGATGACCTGGACGTAGGAGATCTGGACGGCGTGGAAAATCTGTATGCCGTCTACACAGAAAATACTTTTGAGGAATACGCCCGAATCATCCCAAACCCGGAGTATATCCACTCCCTGTGGGTGGTGGAAGACTTCTTTAACGAAGACCTCAGCGGGATAGAAAACTTTCCCAACCTGCTCTACCTGAATGTGGCATACACTTCCCTGACAGATATCTCTGACCTGACAGCTTTTCCGAATCTTCTGGGCCTCTACCTGGAGGACTGCGACGAGCTAACCGACTACAGTCCTTTAATGACTCTGACCAAACTGGAAGAACTGACCATCGAGTCCAGTCAGCTCAAGAGTATTGACTTCATACGACAGATGCCGGGCCTTACCCACCTGGGCATTTCAGACAGCAAGATCAACTCTCTGGAGGCTCTGGAAGCCTGCCCCGGGCTCACAGACCTGGAATTGGTGGACAACTATGAAGTGGACGATTACTCTATTGTGGGCAGCCTGGAACTGCTCAACAGCCTGACCCTGGAGCTGAACTGGGGCGGAGATCTTCCCTCCTTTGAAAAGCTGAAGAACCTGGAATACCTGACCATAAAGTATGCCGGAGATTTGTCCCCCCTGAAAGACGCCACCAGTGTGACATACCTGTCCCTGAAAGAATGTTCCGGCTGGGAACTGGAGACCGTGGCTTCCATGAAAGAGCTGGTCATGCTGACCATAAATGATTTTTCCTCCCTGGTGGACTCTCTGGAGCCCCTGACACAGCTGCCGAAGCTGGAGATACTGGACTTGTCAGATACCCATGTATTCGGCAATGTGGAGTACCTCTTTGGCATTCCCACCCTGAAAAGGCTGTACCTGGATGACTGTCAGCTGGGCCTGGACTTTGACAAACTGCCCCAAAACGATACCCTGGAAGTGCTCTCCATGGGCAGCATGACCATTTTAAAGGATCCTTCACACAATAACGGCGAATATGTCTCTCTGTCGGAACACTATGACATGTTCAGCCATTTTCCCAGCCTCACAGAGCTGGATGTGGCTTCCCTGCAGCTGGACAGCATAGATTTTGTGGAGAATCTTCCCAACCTGCAGTATCTGGACATCACCAACAACAATGTCACCAGCCTTAAGCCCCTGGAACAGCTGAAGGATTTTGAAACTGTCTGGTGCGGCAAGAACACTATCCTGGAAAATATCTCCACGGACAGCGACATCTGGGTGATTATGTCAGACTGACAGGACCCTGAACTGTTGCTCACAAAATACTGTACGGCAAAATCTTGTATCCCACATCTTGATTTCCCAAGGTGAATGGAGTAGAATAAGATACAAATCCATTTATTACCATCTGTCAAGGAGAGAATGCCATGTATGAGATGAAACCTGAGTACTACACCGGAATAGCTACCATCGACCAGGAACACAAGAGGCTGTTTGAACTGGCCCAGGAAACCCATGATCTGCTGAATGATAACCTCCTGCACGACAAAACCCAGAGTCTCACCAGCCTGATTTCCGAGCTTATCGACTACACCAAGACTCACTTTGCGCATGAGGAAGCCTATCTGGACAGTATCCAATATGCCCATATTCCTGCCCATGTGGCCCTGCATCGGAAATTTGAGGAAAGCCTTATGGAGTTTGATTTCGATGCCATAGAAGAGGATCCCGACAGCCAGGATGAGATTGTGGAAAAGCTTCTGGACTTTCTGGTCACTTGGCTGATCACACATATTATGAAGGTGGATATGCTTTACACAAAATAAACATGCAGCCTATGCACACAGCCTGGAGAGCAATTTCCGCACACGCCCGGTACATAACACGTTAAAACACAGCGGGAGCGGCGCCGTCCTATAAAACGGTGCCGCTCCTGTTTTTTGCACTCTCACAGGCTGGAGGCTTTAAAGCCCGCTGAACAGACCTGTCAGGCCCTGATATGCCGCCAGTGCCCCAAGGCTGCCGGATGACAGACCACCGGACGTCAAACCTGCCAGACCCCGCCAGGCCCCCAGACCACCGGATGACAGCCCTGCCGCAGTCCCCATGCCGCTCTGCAGATACAGGTTCTGCACCATCATCTGTTTCACCAAACGGCTGGTCTGCTTACAGGTCTCACAGCAGGCCTGGGTATCCTCTGACACAGCCTGCTCTCCCTTCCTGCTGCCTGCTGCCTTCTGCAATATCTCCGAAAAATTTCTGCTTCCGGAGACAATTCCGCCCGCCTTTTTAACACCATGCAGCTTCTCCACATCTCTCATTCCAAGACTGTTAATATACATGTCTCTCCTCCATTCCCGTCCGGAAAGCATCAAACCACCGCTATTCCGGTTGTCATTCATACCAGTTACTCGTCACATTCGATTTATCCTTCACCGTGATCTGCCGGCTGCACACCACTTTTCTTCCCTCTCCTGGAGCAGTACGGCCACACAGAATATACCATCCTCTGTCCGAATATCCATATCTCCCAGGTATTTTTCCACCTCCCTCCTGACATTGGACAAGCCTATGCCATGGGCGGCCAGGCTCCCCGGGACTGCCTTCTTGGTTGACAGCGGCAACCCGTCCTTTCCAAAAACAGGCCTGCCTTTACAGGAATTTTTAACCTGGATCAGAAAAAACTTTTTCTCCCTCCTGCCGGAGAGAGATACATAGCGACCGTCACCCTGCTGTTCCGCACAGGCCTCCAGGGCATTCTCCAGCAGATTGCTCAAAATGATCCCCACATCATAAGGATCGTATCCACCGGAAGAGGGAAAACGGAACACCGAATGAAAACACACACCCGCCCCGGCGGCCTCCCTGGCCCGTCTGTTTACAATGACATCCGTGATCAGATTTCCAGTGTGAATGGGGAAAGAATACTCCTCCATACCCTCACTCATTCTGGCCAGATAGCCCCTCAGGTCCTCCCGGCTTCCGTGCTCCATGATTCCCATCAAATTGGCCAAGTGATTCCGCATTTCATGTCCCATACTGCGCAGGCTGTCATAGAGTTCTCCTGCCTCTTTCAGGCGCTCCTTCATTGCCCGGACCTGCTGTTCCCGGACAGCCATCTTTCTGCGCTCCTCCTCCCAAACAATCCTTTTCCGACAAACGGCAATAACTGCCCAAATCCCCCCGTAAAAGGATGCCGCTATCAGAGGGACAATGCCCAAAAACACAGGAAATTCCTCGTACAGCCAGAATGTCACCCCCTCCTTGACCACCACCAGGAGACGCAGAATCACATTCACAAACAAGATTCCCACCACCGGAGGCCAGAGCAAGAGACATAGCTCTCTCACAAGCAGCACAGTCTCCATTTTTTCAAGCTGTCTTCCCAGCCCCAGCAGCATCAGAGCAAACAGAACAAACTGGGAGCTAAAAACAAAAGCAACGCTCCACGATGCTCTCAGGAACACCTCCTCCGGCGTCTCGGCATTCTGCAAAAAACACTTGTCCAAGCAGAAATCCACACTTCTCATAATCATCATACTGAGATTTTTCACGCTGAAAAAGATCACCGACAGCAGAAGCGTAAGCCTTCTCTCCACATGAAGTTTTCCGGCTGCCGCCCCAAGCAAAACTGCAGTAAAGACCATGTGCATCCACCCCATTCCCTCTGAGACTACAAGCGGAAGAAACACACCTTCATAGACCAGGAATACCATGCTTCCTGTTCTGAGTTTTCCCTTTCTGTCCCCTGGAATGCTCCGAAAGCGGGCATAAAATACCCCCATGTATGTGCCGGACAGAAGGATTTCCATCACCAGCATGATCCGGTGAAATGCTATAAAAGACGCTTCACTCACTTCCCGGTCCCTCCCTGCTGCAGAAAACGCAGATATGCTTTTACAAATTCTCCATACTTATATTTTGAGACAGGAAGCCTGTGACCGCCTGCAAGCACCACCTCTGCTCTGCTGTATGACTCCACATGAGAAAGGCCAATCACATAGCCTTTGTGAATCCTGAAAAATGCTTTTCCCAGTGCCTCTTCCATATCCCGGAGCCTGGCATAATACTCCACTTCCTGGTCCTCCAGATGCAGAATTACCTTATGTCCCCGGCTCTCCAGATATCGAATGCTTTTAGCCGGAACAGCCCTGCTCACGCCGCCCCAGTGAACCATGAGAATGTTTTCCTGTGTGTTCTCCTGTGCCCCATCCTGGCACTGTCCTGGAGAGATTTTTTTCTTCTTTTCGGATCGGTAATCTCCCTCCAGAGCCTGCAGGGCCCTGAAGAAAATCTCCAAAAAACGATTCTCCCTAATGGGTTTCAGCAGATAGTGGAAGGCCCCCACATCAAAGGCATCATAGACATATTCCTCATATCCTGTCACAAAAATGATCAGGGGCTGCTTCCCTTCCCCCTCTCGGATCCTCCTGGCAAGAGCCATACCGTCCATCCTGTGTTCAGGCTCTGCAGTGCAAAACGGCTTTCCCTTCTGGCTCCCTGTCCTGGTTGCACAGTTACACCTTTCCTCCTGGCTTTCTGCCCCGGCGACACAGGTCCGCCTTCCTTCCTGGCCCTCTGCCCCGGCGGCACAGGCTGCTGCCCTTTCTTCCTGTTTCTGCCCTCTATGCTCTTCTGCCTTATAGAGTTTTCCCATTCCGGTCCCGGCGCCCAACTCTATGTCCAGAAACAGCATATCATGCTCCCTTCCGCTGGAAAGATACTCCTCCGCGGAAGCATATTCCACCACCTCCCAGTCCCCGCACTGCCCCCTCACCAGCGCCGCCAGGTAAGCCCTCGCCCCCTCCTCATCATCACAGACTCCGATTCTTAATTTCACTCCACTCTCCATACTGCCCCGGCCCTTCTCCACATCCCTTGTATCGGAAATACCGAAAGAATCTTAACCTCTCCTGCACAAGAAGCACTTTTGACAGCGCAACTGGACAGGCGCTTCTTCGCCACCGCCCCTTTTTCGGGAATCCAATTACTTTTCCCAGGCGTCTTCCCCGCTGCGCAAAAACAGCCAGGAACAACTGATTAAAATCCGCCGTCCCTGGCTGTACCTGTTTCCAACCTGCCCAAAAGGCACTCTGGCAGCACTCACTCCCTGGTGGGATTTACATGGATCATACAGTGCTTGCAGTCCGGGAAACTTCCCTCTATGCTGTCATGCACTTTCTCGGCAATCTCATGGGCCTCCCCCAGCTTCAGCTCCCTGTCCACCAAAATCTCCATATCCACATAGATCCTGGCCCCAAAAAGCCTGGTTTTCAAATCATCGATCCCCTGCACGCCCTCCACCGCCATTGCCGTGTCCCGCATGCGGCCTTCCACCTCTATGTCGCACCTGTGATCCACCATTTTGTCCAGGCCGTCCTTAAAAATATCATAGGCCGCCTTCAGGATGCACAGACTGATCACAATGCCCGCCAGGGGATCCATCACAGGAAATCCAAGCCTGGCAAACAGAATGCCCACAAAGGATCCCACGGAGGAAAGAGCATCCGAACGGTGATGCCAGGCATCCGCCATCAAAGCTCCCGAGTTGATCCGCCGGGCTGCCGCCCTGGTATACCAAAACATCCACTCTTTTGCCCCAATGGACAGTACCGCCGCCGCCAGAGGAATCCTGCTTGGGATCTCCAACTCCCCATAATTCCTCGCCGCAATCTTCCCGATCCCGGAGATACCAATCCCCGCCCCCACAAGCCCCAGAAGCATGGCCAGGATCAGAGCGGCCACACACTCCATTCTTTCGTGCCCATAGGGGTGATCCTCATCCGCCTTTTTCCCCGCCATTTTTACCCCGATAATCACTACAAAGGTGCTGAACACATCCGAGGCCGAGTGGACCGCATCCGACACCATGGCGCTGGATTTTCCAATCACCCCTGCCGCCAGTTTGGCCAGAGACAGCAGAAGATTGACCACTATGCTGACCGCCGAAACTCTGTAGGCAAGCGTTTCATTCCTGTCGGCCCCAGACCCCTGGGCCCCTGTTCCGCTCACGGCGGCCCCGCTATCTGCCCCTGTTCCACCTGACGAGGCCGCTTTTTTTGCCTCTTTTCCAACTGGCACAGCCGCCTCAGAATGAGCCTTATCCAACCCCCTGGCGACTCTTTCCTCATCACATGCCAAAGCAACCCCAAGAAGGTCTTCCGATGCCTTCAATACTCTCACAACCTCCCCCCAACCACTCACACTCATGGAGGTCTCAAACTCCCCCACAATTTCTTTATTCGGTATAAAAGTTTCCTTTTTACCGGAATCATATGCCAGATACCCCAAATGTATCAACAAGGTCAGCACATCATCCTTGGTTTTAAATGTCCACATGTCATTCTGGAAGCTGCGGGTATTGACACGGATCTGGCCCCCTCCAAGCATCTGCACCATATCCGCCCTAAGTCCGTCAAAGTCCATATCCATATAGTTTTTCAGCGCTTCATATGTTTCCGTGGATACCCAGTAGCCGGAAAAGTCCCGGCAGCGCACGGCTTCCACCACAGATCGCGGGTTGTAGACATGCCGGACATTTTTAAACAAATACCCGTCATACCACCTTCCCATCTCCTGAAAATCCATATCAAACTTGTCACACAGTTCCTTTACTTCCTTTTCCGTGAAACCGGTATATTCTTCCAGCTCCTTCTGATCAGTCATGGAATATTCATAGAACATGTTCAGCGCCGAGTGGGAACCATATTTCTTCACAGGCAGGATGCCGGTCATATAGGCCAGCGCCACATAAGCCTGATCTTTCAGAAGGCTGCGCATGAAATCCAGATACCGGCGCTGCATATCCTCCGCCTCCTGTTTTTCCCGCATCACACAGTCCCACTCATCAATGAGGAAAACAAATTGCCTGCCTGTCTCCACGAAAATCTCCCCATATTCCTTTCTCAGCTCCCGAAGCACTTCCTGCACCAGATAATCTGTCAGCTTTCCCGAAGAAGCCTCGCTGAGAAACTGCTGCATGTTGAGAAACAGCACATCATATCGGTTCAAATGCTCCTGGTAAGTTGCGTCTCTTTCTATCTCCAGCCCTCTGAACAGCTCCGCCGAATTGCAGCCGCAGCTGTAGTAAGCAGCCAGCATTTCCAGAGTGACGGTCTTGCCAAAGCGTCGGGGTCTGCTGACACAGAGATACTTCTCTTTTGTGTTCATAAGCCCATTTATCCAGGCTATCAATTGGGTCTTATCCACATAGATTCTGGAACGGATTGTCTCCCGGAAACTGCTGTTTCCAGGGTTCAGGTAATATCCCATAAACGGTCCTCCCGCACGACATGGACAATTAGTATCAGTGATTCTGTGGTGATTCCTATTGTCCCACATTAGCAATAAGGCTATCCTCTACTGCCAATAGAGGATAGCCTGTTATTATTTACGTTTTGTATGTTTTAATTCAATTTAATCACCAGCAAACACATCAGAATCCTTCAATATTTATGATGATTATAAACTAGCACTAGATATTTTGCAAGAGATTTTTGAAATGAAAAAATCACTGAATGCCTTCAACAAGCCTTTTGGCAAAGTCGTCAAAAATCTACTATAATAAATGTGGATTTATGATATACCAAAACGAATGTGATTTATGATACAGATATGCCATAAAGATAAAAAAAGGGTTCGAAGTGATATGTACAGGAACAATAAATGCAACAGGATTATCATTTCCCAACCTGATAGATGAAAACGAGGACTTACAGATGCTCTCGCACAGCCCTGCAAGGCAAATGCAGGGATAACAGCCATATTGCTCATGAATGTATTTGGGTTTTACAGAATTCGCATGCTTCCTTCTTTGTAAAGGCGTGCATACTGCCTGGAAGCAGAGAACCAGCGTCTTGGGACATATAATTACGCTATTCTGTTTCACTTTATTCCATCATATAGAGATCGCCCTTGTAAAATATTAGCAATACGAATCGACGCATACCCATCTCCGTATGGATTTGATGCATGTTTCATCTTCTCATACTCTTTTTTGTTTTCCAATAATTCTGTAAACATATGGTATATTCTCTCTTCTTCCGTTCCAATCAATTTAAGCGTTCCAGCCTCTATCCCCTCTGGCCTCTCTGTGGTATCACGCATCACAAGCACCGGCTTTCCAAGACTGGGTGCCTCCTCCTGGATTCCACCAGAGTCTGTCAATATCAGATATGACCTCTGCATAAAATTGTGAAAGTCCAATACGTCCAAAGGCTCTATTATCCGTATTCTGTCTTCACTTCGGAAAACCTCTTCCGCAGCTGCCCTAACTGCTGGATTCATATGAATAGGATAGATTGCCTTTACATCCCTATGTTCAGCAAGTACCCTCTTTATTGCCCTAAACATGTGACACATCGGTTCACCTAAATTTTCACGTCTGTGGGCTGTAATAAGTATCAATCTGGAATCTCCCGCCCACTCTAACTGTTCATGTGCATAATTATCCCTTACAGTTGTCTTCAAAGCATCTATGGCCGTGTTTCCAGTTATCCAGATCGTTTCCGCTCTATGCTGCTCATTTAACAAGTTCTGTTCTGCCAGTTTTGTAGGTGCAAAATTGTATGCAGACACGACAGATACCACTTGTCTGTTAAACTCCTCTGGCCATGGACTGTATAGATTTCTTGTCCGTAGACCTGCTTCCACATGTCCCACCGGAATCCGCAGATAAAAACAAGCCAAGGCTGTAGCAAAAGAAGTAGATGTATCCCCATGAACAAGCACTACATCTGGACAGATTTTTTCCAATATGCCTTTCATGCCACCTAACACTCCTGTAGTAATATCAAACAGAGTCTGTCCTGCCTTCATGATAGATAAATCATAATCTGGTACAACCTGAAAAACGTTCAGCACCTGATCCAACATCTGGCGGTGTTGGCCTGTTACGCAAACAATCGTTTCTATGCCCTCCCTGGATTTTAATTCATTTACCAAAGGGCACATTTTAATTGCTTCTGGACGGGTCCCAAAGACTAACATAATTTTCTTTTTAACTTTTTTCATAAAACACCACACTTAATTCTTTCTTTTCTGTAAAGATATATTTTACATGTAACCTTATTTATTGTGGATTAAATTATAGTACATCTTAGCATCTTTATTTTCACATACAAATTATAGATCACATATGAAACTCCAGTTGTAATGATCATTACAACCAATGGCAGCAAATTTGCAAGAATAAAGTGATCCCACAGATTAACTCGCGAGACATAAAACCCCACCAATGGATGAATAAAAAATATAATTATTGAAAGTTTATCACCTATATACTGCCAAAATGGATTTTTCCTCTCATGTGGCGAATAAACGCTATATATAAAAAACGATGCTACTGCCACTATAGTTCCCAAATATAATACACAGCTCACATTTTGCGGAAACATAACTTTGATAGTCAAAAATGATTCAGCAACACTAATCAATGTTGCAATCAAACCAATATATAGATATTTTTTAGGTGTACTTATCTTTAATCTTCTTTTTCTTATGAATACCCCTAAAAACATAAACGGCAGAGCATCTAACCATGCATTTCTGACTGACGCCGCAGAACTAAGTGGCATATCACCAACAGTCATAATGCCGCTTTTAATCAAAATTAATCTAGCTGGAATATGTAATGTAAAAAGTACAGCGGCAACTGCACATCCATTTTCAGCTATACTTTCTTCTACTTGAAGCAAAATTAAAACTACAAACACCAAGTAAGCTTCAATTAATGCAATCAGGAACCATTGGCCTTTTCCCATAATGCTTGTACTCCATACTACCATTGACTTCAGTGATGATACTGACAATATCTCTCTTAAATCATAGAAAAAAGAGCCCACCGTAACATTATTCCCATATATAACATACTTTTGAATACAATTATCAATAAAATACAGCGAAAAATGAATGATTAATAAATAAAAGATGTGGCATATCTTTTTATACAGGCGCTTTACATAAAGTTCTCCTTGTTGATCATATAAATAAAATCCTGCTACCAAAAAGAAAAATGGAACACCAATATGTGAGATTGCATACTCTGCTTTTCCTAATAATCCAGTGCCATAATAATGGTTCATTACAACAAGCTCACATGCGATGCCCTTAAAAACATTAATACACTGGTTTCTTTGTTCCATCGCTTTTACCCAAGTATCCTACCACTACTGCAATTCCTCCAGACTCCTGGCAAATCATCCCTGCCGTTATGTTCGGCCAGAAGCAATTCTTTTTTTTACCGATTTAAGCAACTGACTAATCTCCTGCGCATAAAGTACACAAATCAATATTGTTAAGATAATATTGATCCATACCATGTTTGTATTTACATATATAACTGAATGTATCACAATCACAAACCATGAACAGATAACTTTTTTGTATTTTGTATCATTTAGCAGTCCTTTCAGCGCTTTTTTACGTATATAAAATATCAAAAAACTAGACATCATTGTCGCTATAGTTATTCCCTGTGGACCAAATAAATACGTAAAGAAAATATTCAAAATAATATTTGCGCTCATTCCATACAGTCCAGATTTTGCAACATTTTTTGTATTGTAACTAGCGTTAAGTATTGGAGCTATATAACCTGATGACGCATTAAACATACTGCTTATTAACAGCATTGGCACAAACTTCCATGCTACGTAGAAATCTGCTTGAAATAAATAACGTGCAATAACCTTTGTCATTAGAATACACAACACAGTAAAGATGCAAACCAGCATATTCAGATACGCAAATGTCTGATTATAAAATGTTCTATCTTTCCCATCCTCATACTCTTTAATCGCAGATATTTGCCATGCCTGCATAAATATCCCCGTCAATGTACTAAGTATATTAGGTATCTTATAGGCAACCGAAAGTATTCCATTTACACTCACATCGCATAAAATGGCCACAACATACTTATCTGAAGCGCTATTTACCCACCAGCACACTGTATTAACGATTAATGGAACACTATACTGCAACATTTTTCTTTGTGTACTTTGTAATTGATAAAATGAGACTTTCTTGTACTGCCAAGTTTTGAGTTTAAAAAAATAGTAAACAACAGGAATGGCCTGTCCCAACATATTGGCTATATAAAACCCCATTAATCCCCAATCAAGCCATAATAAAAAAATTGCCGTACTTCCAAACAGTGTAGCTGCACCTAGTATACCTGCAGCTGCAACAGTCTTAACTTGATTTACACCCTGTGCAACTTGTAAATAAAACGAATTATATGAATACAGCACATAATAAACGGATAAGACCAATACATATCGTCGCAAATCTCCACAAAAGTCAAATAAACTCAGCCCGCATATCAAGATAAATGAAATTATACAACTTCCTTTTATAATCTTATTACTCACACAATATATGTCACTCACCGTGCTCTGACGATCAAGAATAAACCTCAGGACACTATCAACTATATTCAACGAAAAAATCGGAAACAATAACTGAACCGTTGATATTGTCAAATCATAAAATCCATAATCAGTTGTAGATAGCGAGCTAGTATATATAGGTACCAACAAAAAAATTAGTATTTTTGTAGACAAGTTACCAATTGTCAATATACCTGTATTTTTCAGCAGCTCCTCATATTTACCTTTTACCACTCTCTTGACCCCTTATGCGACCTTGCCGTCACTCCTTAAAGCACTTCTTATCTTGATAAATCCTTAAATCGTTCAATAATCTCATCGCCAAAGCAATACTTAATCGTTTTGTCTGGTAATTCCTGAATACTATTCCGAACACAGTCAATATCAATGTCTTTATCAGAAAGTTTAGCTACAATTTTTGCCACCTTATCCAAGGCTTCATCATTCCAATCATAACGTGCTATTTCCTGAGTTCCAAGCCTGATTCCATATCCGTAAAACAGCTTTTTATGCTTTTTATTTAATGTAACCTCACATTTATAAGCATTATCATAGATTGTATCCATTTCCTCTTTGCTGCATCTGATAAAAATCTGATGTGTAGCAGATATCTGCCCATGTACATCTGCTATATCATACCCATACATTCTTAACTTTTCTCCCAGATAATTAGCGCAATGAACCATGTGGCTCATGTACCCTGCGCCATATTTTTCAAATTCGATCATTGTAAACAAAAGTGAAATCTTCTGATGCATTTGGGAATGCCTTAAGTATTTGGGATTGATTTCCTTCTCCATTAATTCATGAAGATATTTATCATTTGTTAAAATTAACCCTGACGCTGGCCCTGGAAATGTCTTATGAGTGCCGCCAAACATTATAACATTCTTCATTGTTTTGAGAGGGTTTTTACAGAGTCCCGCCGCTATAAGGCCCATTAACTGACTGCAGTCCCACATCAAAACACATTGTTCTGTATCAATCTGCTCAACATCCAAAGGTTTAATCAAATCTGATGGCGCAAGTAACACATATTTAATCTGTTCTTCTCTAATCATCTTATTAACTGCTGCATAATCCAAATCATTTTCTTCCAAATCATATGGAGCTTCATAAGTCTTTATTCCCAAACGTTCTACAACTGGCTTTACAGATGCATGTCCTCCATGCTCCTTGCTTAATATGATCATCTTTTCACCAGGCTTACATACTGTTTTAGTAATCATATCTATGCAGTGCATTCCTGTAAACGGACGTGGATCTGTATATTTTGCGCCAAAAACCCTAGAACAAACCTCGGAAAGCTTTTGATAAAAGGGGAAAAGTTTTTCACATCCAATAAAATTATCTTCCATGCTAAACGAATATGTATTATTCATAATATAACGCTCTTGAAAGCCATAGCTTAAAGGAAGATTACCAAAAGGAGAAATAATGTTCTCAGCCGCGCATAAAGGAAGTGCTCTCTCATGATAAAGTTCAAAATCTTTTGTATATTCAAAAATATGGCGGAGCTCATTATCAAAATCCAATTTATACATTCCTCCAATTTTTATATTTTTATCCATTTTAAATAGCTTTACCAAAACATCCGAATCTGTATTCAAATCTCTGCATTGATAAAAAACTCTTCCCTGTATTGAAATCTTCTCCCTTTCGTCAGGGGCCACATCACATACATATACATCACCTTTGCAGCGAAACCTAAACATTGAAGGTCTTACATTCTTTAGTGATTCAATACCTACTATATTATTTTCTTTTACCGCTAGTAAATAGCATAACTTGCGCATAATCTGTGAATCAGAATTGTATAGATATTTACCATCAAATTCTCGCAATTCCTCCAGAGAGTCAAACTCATGGATAACATCTCTATCACACCTCTTTGCATACATCCACAATTCACCCGTGTGTTCATCTTGAATATCCGCCCAAAATTTATTTGCAGTCTCTGGCAAGTTGAATTCCTTTTCCATAATACGCAAGTAATTATCAGAAAAACGCTTGGAAAAATACGCATATCCCAGTGTAACCCATAGGTCATGGCAACGATCCCCATACATTGTTTCTATTATTTTATCATCCGCGTCAGTAACTATACCTCTTTCCGCTGTTTTTCCCGCAATAAATACTGTACAATAATAAGCATCAAATGCATATTTCTGAAATATATTTTCTGAGAAAAAAAGATCTGATGAAGTAATAATTGTATTTCTTAGGTATTCTTTTGCTGCATAAACACTTGCATGGTTGTTTTTCGATTCATAATCATATGTCTCTACCAAAATAACGCCGTATTTATCTTTTAAAAACTCAAAACATTCTTTCATGTGTCCTACTACAACTATAATCTCCGAAATTCCCTTTTCTTTTAATTGACAGATCTGGCGCTCAATTAATGTCTCCCCTTTAACCGTCAGCAGGCCCTTGGGTTTTTCAAAATTTAATGGCACGAAACGTGATGAGGTACCCGCTGCCAATATAATTGCATTATCTATACGGTACTTTTCTAATTCTTCTTTTCCTTCTTTTGAAATTTTATTATCTGAAACATACCCCATCTTCCTCAAAGCATTCATTGCACTTACAATTTCATCTTCTAGCTTAAATAGATAATTGGCATAATATCCCTCATCATATTGTTTCAATTCATCCAATAAGCACAATACATCAAACTCTGTTTTCTTCATTTCTCCTCCTTAAAATGATTTCATTTCTAATTGGCTTAATAACCATTGGCAAACTTTTTCTGCAGATACCGTATTCTCATATGAGCCTAGCTTCTTCAAATAATTATCAATTCCAGCGCAATAACTCTCTTCATCAAACTTTATAATATTATCTATAAACTGCTCCTGTGATTGAGCGATTGGGAAAGGCAATGTGAATATATCCCAATAAAATCCTCTATCCTTTATATATTCCTTAACATCTGGAGCGTATAAAAAAATAGGTTTTTTCATTAACGCCATATCTCCCATACATGAAGAATAATCTGTTATTAAAATATCCGATGCACACAACAGTTCCTGCATATCAGGGTAATCTGTTGCTAAAATAACCTTCTCATTGTTGATTTCAACATCCATAGCATAATGGGCCCTAAAAAGAAAATAGAATTTTTTATTAAACCGCCTTTCCAAGCTGCTCAAACAAGCATTTATATCCAGCTGATCGTCCACTGGTATAAAGCTCACTGACTGTGTGCTTCCTCTAAATGTAGGTGCATACAAAACTATACCGATATCCTCTCCCTTATCCAAATGATAATATTCATACACATAATTTGCTTTATCTTCATGCGGACTAAGCAGGATAGAGTTTCTTGGCATGCCATAATTTAATATCAGACCTTGATAATTGAAAGATTGTTTAAATACTTCATCTGTCATAAACTTAGAACTTGATAAAAAAGCGCTGTATTTTTTGGCCTGTATCTTAAAAAAATACAGGTCATACTCTGTTGAATTTCTATCTGCCAACCCTACTGTTTTCAGCGGACTTCCACCATGCCACGTGTTAAGCACTATCTGCTTTTTCCTTTTTGGCAAATACGAAGAGAAAAAATTATTCGTAACCACTACTCTTGAAGTCGCCAATGCAAAAAGAAATGCAACTGATGAAATATTTACCAATTTATAACCTTCACTCTCTAAGTAGGCAAATTTTCCACAATCCTTAAATGCCCACCACAAAGAAAATCGGGTGTTATTTTTTTTAATATATTCACTGAGATATTTAGGGTTATCAGAAAATTGTTTGCCATCAAAACTTAGAAATAGAATCTTATATTTGTTAATAGGAAAAATCCAAAACAGTTTTAATAGATTCATCAAAAAAAAACATATTAAGTACCTGCTTCTATTTTTTATCCGTTCAAAACATCCAAGCATAAATCACCTCATAGTCAAATACAGAAACATACAAGCAATACTAATGAAAGCAATACTGATCCCCACATTAGAACTTTTTTATTGTCTCTGTGACAATTTACATAATATTCTGCAAAATAAATTATTGGTATAGGAAGCAAACTATAGAGCTGCCTAAAAACTAAAATTGACGAAATTGCGCTAATTAAATAATATATAAATGTAATAACAAAAAAATACGTATCTTTTTTATTTCTTTTAAAAATATATAATACACTCCCTACTGCTACAATGCTCATTACGAAATTCAAAGAACTCACCAAAGAACACCAAGACGTAATTTTTTCTCCAAAATTAATTGGCTGCATAACAGCCACTAAATATGTCATTGGCAGTTTCCAAATTTCGTTTATTCCATATATTTTTATATATGCTCCTAATCCAAGTGCCTCCGCATACTCTATATCTTTAACATTGTAGGCCTTAAATTTATAAATGATAACATCCATAAATAAACATAGTATTATAACCACCACTGCACAAACGCATATAAATAAAATTAAAGTTTTATAATTTATCTTCTTTTTTATAAAACAATCTCTAATCTTATCAAAATAATAATATAACGCCACCATACTAAGAAGAACTACAGACAATCCACTTCTTGTCAAGAATAAACTTATAATACATATAATTAATAGTAAAATCTCCTGACTTGTTATCTTATGAATATATTTAATTTTGACGGCATTGTATAAAATGTAAAAAGTGCATAAGGAGACAAAACAGTCCTTATATGAGAAACAGGAAAATATTACTGGATAAGGTAAATAAGCCAGAAGCATCGCTGACATTTGCGCTGTCCTTTCTCCATACACTATGAATACAGTTTTATATACATATTTTATAGCCAGCACTGAAATTATTATATTCAGAAGTCGAATACTCCATCTTATCCGCGTTAGATAAATAAGAATACAAACTGTCCAATACCATAACGGTGTTGATGATAATGGATGTTCCAAATTATGCCCCGTTCTATCATCCATTGAATCAAATATCTGTGTAAATGCATCTACATCAATCAGCTTTTCAGCCTGTTGTTCATATAATACACCACCTTGTTCATACCTATAGTCATCATATAACGGTGAGTTATCAATAAATCCTAACGATGGTAATTTATTTCCCAACAACATTATTACAACCAGCATTAGTATCCTTATACAAAAAGCAGATAGTAATAGTTTATTTATCTTACTCAAGCAAATCTTCACAATCAATCCTCTATACTCTATATTTCGTACACAACAAGACAGCTAGCATAATATGTTTTACTCAGGTGTTCCCCAATATTTAAATCGATAATAAATGTTTTCCACATTCGCAACAACACTTTTAGGCATTATCTTTCTAAATATGTGTTTTAAATATCTTAACACTCTGCCCTCATTTTCCTGATCCCACACTCCTACAGAATAGTGAATGCAATATGTATTCTCATCAATATCAAAATATTTTGCCGCATCGTCTAAATTTTTATCACTAAACTCAATGGCCTGTTTTTTATATGGATGAAAATAATTTCTATGAAAAAGTCTTACATTACCATACTCTATAAAAAAGTCTTTTCCAGGCTTAAAACCTAACTCCTTTTCTGATATTTCAGAAATAACTGCATTATTAGGCTTGAGATCTAATCTTCCATCTTTTAGAACAAAATGCCTATTCTCATAGTAATCCAACATTTTTTTAATCCATATATTTTCCCTTTCTGCAGCTAAAAAAGCAGTGGGTATCCAGTGTTCCGTAGAATATCCTGTAACCACATGTTCATTTTCTAGAAGGTCATCAAATGACCGCACAATCTCGCAATCAGAATCAGCATAAACTCCTCCATATGTATAGAGCGCATAAAGCCTAACATAATCACTGACAAAAGCCCACTTTTTATTATCATAAGCTTCTTTTACAAACTCATTTTGATTTATATCAAAATTACTCTCATTCCAAAACATAAACTCATATTCAGGGCAGAAGCGTTTCCATGAATCCAAACATCTTTTAATAATCGAAGGATATTCAGCCCCTCCAAACCATATAAAATGTATTATTTTAGGAATATATCTCATCTGCAGCAACTCCTCATAGTGATATATTTATTTTCGCCAAATGATCTGGTTAATTATTTCCACATAACTTTGCAATATTTTTACAACTTTTCCGGACACATTATTTTCTGTATATGAGGAAACCACGCAGGCTTTATCCCCATTTTGATACATAGAAACAGCAAGATCCACCGCCTGAAATAACCGCCCTGCTGATATGGACCCAATAGTAAATACCCCCTTTTCCATTGCCTCGGGTCTCTCTGTTGATGTTCTAATTGACACAGCTGGAAAATGAAAAAAAGCGCTTTCTTCAGGAAGCGTTCCACTATCTGATACTACACAAAACGCATTTTGCTGAAGCTTATTATAATCAAAAAAACCGAGCGGTTGATGCTGAAAAACTCTTTTATCAAACATAAAATTACGCTGTTCAATATACTTTTTACTTCTAGGATGGCAGGAATATAATATTGGCATATTGTACTTCTCTGCCATATCATTCACAGCGTTCATCAAAGAAAAAAAGTTCTCTTCTATATCAATATTTTCCTCTCTATGAGCAGATAGCAATATATATTTTCCTGCTTCAAGTCCAAGTTCACACAAAATATCACTGTCTTTAATATTTTCTTTATACTTGTCCAATACTTCTGACATAGGTGAGCCAATAACAAACGTATATTCAGGCTTTACACCAGAATCTAATATATATTTCCTTGCATTCTCCGAATAGCAAAGATTTACGTCACTTGTAACATCTACAATACGCCTGATTACTTCTTCAGGTAGATTTTCATCCTTACAGCGATTACCTGCTTCCATGTGAAAAATCGGTATTTTTAGTCTTTTTGCTGACAAAACTGATAAACATGAATTTGTATCTCCTAGAACAATAACTGCATCTGGCTTCACTCTTTTCATAAATTCATATGATTTTGCTATCACATTTCCCATTGTTTGACCGAGATTATCACCAACAACTCCCAGATAACAATCCGGCTCCCTTAATCCTAATTCCTTAAAAAAAACCTCGTTTAATTCATAGTCATAATTCTGACCGGTGTGAACCAGTATATTATTAAAATACATATCACATTTTTTAATTATCTCTGACATTTTGATTATTTCCGGTCGAGTTCCAAGAATGGTCATTAGTTTTAACTTTTCCATAAATTCTCCATACTATACTGTAAAAATACCTGCATCAATTAATTCTCTTTCAGTGGGAGCCGTTATCAACACCGCCTTCAGGCGACCATAAAAGACAAACATACTTCCAGCCGCAGCTGCATGAGCATGTCCATCCTGCAACACCTTTTTCAAATCAGATATTCCTGCTGCACCTCCGATTGCAGTTACAGGAATACCAACTGAATCGGCAACCATTCTTACCAATTCAATATCATAGCCCTCCATAGTTCCATCCTTGTCAATTGAATTAATAATTATCTCGCCCGCACCTAAGTTTTCCGCTTCTCTTGCCAATTCAGCCGGAGCCATATCAATCAATTCTGAACCGCTTCTGATAGCACATTGATATTTTTTATTTATTTTAATGGCATCAATAGATGCTACAATACTTTGGGAGCCAAATAACTCTGCAGCTTTTTTGAGCAAACCAGGCCTTGTGACAAGGCTGGAATTTAATACCACCTTTTCATATCCAATAGCCAGTAACTCCCGAATTTGCTCAACTGAACTTATTCCCCCTCCACACGCCAATGGCATAAATGCTTCGCTTGCGATGTCTTTGAGTAATTCAAAGTCTGGCTCTTCTCCCTTAATTGTTGCTCCAATATCAAGTACAGCTAATTCGTCAATACCTTTTCTATTAAATATCTTGACTGCATTAACTGGGTCTCCCAAGTACGTCCTGTCATTAAACTTTATAGTTTTGAACAAGTCACGATCATCGACTAATAAAACTGGTATTATTCTTGGTCTTGTAAACATCCATTTTCCTCTCCGCTTTAGTGGCAGATTCCGACAAAATTTTTCAACAATGCCATTCCGAAATCATGGCTCTTCTCCGGGTGAAATTGAACTCCTATAACATTTCCCTTTACTACAGCACATGCAAATTCATATCCATATTCACAAGTCATCAAAACATTATCATCATTATCACATCTCGCATGATAGGAATGTACAAAATAATATCTTTGCAGACCTTTCAAATTACATACTATTTTATGATTCTGCTTTATATTAACTATATCCCATCCCATATGAGGTATTTTCAGACCGGAGTCACTGCACCGAAACTTAATACATTCAAAGGGAATCAAGTCCAATCCCTTCCTGCTTCCCTCCTCACTACCACGCCCAAGCAACTGCATGCCAAGACAAATGCCAAGAATAGGTTTCCCTTCCTTGGCCTCCTCTTTAATTATATCTACTAAACCTGTTCTTAAAAGCTTTGACATTCCTGCATCAAATGCTCCTACTCCAGGAAGAATAATCCCATCTGCAGCCTTTATTTCGTTCGGATCATCAGTAATAATTGTCTTCTCATTAATAGCCTTCAGCATATTGGCAATTGAACCCAGGTTTCCCAACCCATAATTCAAGATTCCTACCATATCATCACCTTATATTCCTATTTTCAATTTTTAGAGTTTTACAAATCAACACACCCAACTTAATAAACCACATAGAATTTCTATAATCATCAGGTGTTTTATTAGGTCTATCTATAATCTCATCAAATTCTGCAACTGTTATTCCTAGCTTCTTTGCTATGTATTCTTTATCCAAATACATTTGTTCTTCATCATATGGCTTTTCTTCTAACTTCTCAATTGCCTTTTCATGTGTCATTGTACCGGCAAGTATCTCATTTGAGTACACATTTTTCCTTGTATCAAATCCAAATTTATGTGGTAAATAATATCCCTCGAAAAATCTTGTAAAAACATTCTCATAATGTTTATTAGCATATTTTGTCCATCCAAATTTTTTATAAAGCAACTCTTCCGCTTCTGCTTTATTGTACACGACATAATCTAATGGAAATATCCTTTCCATTCCATAAACATATTTATAAATCAAACGATATTTAAGCATAGAACACATTGGGAATGTTTTCAGCTTTCTTTTTCCAAATTTCCTATGTATATCCAGCGCCATAGTCAAGTCATTCAAATAGATCCACTCTATGGGCGGCCGAATAAACTCTGTTGCACTGTTTGACCCAGTTAAAACATATTTTATTTTGTTTTTAACAGCATAATTATAAAGCCCTGCAAAAATAGCATGATCTTGTGGAAAATCCTGAGATGAGATAGATGCCTTAAAAAAAGCCAGCTGTAAATCGGCCATTTCTTTCCAGTTTATCACCTCAGTATACATATCAATATTTAATCCTTTAACTATCTTCTCTATATTCTCAACAGCAACATTTAAATTCCATCCTGTATCTACTACAACAGCCAAAGGCCTTAAATTCATGATTTCTTTTGCTATGTAGGCAAGATATGAGCTATCTGCACCTCCTGACAAACCCAAAATACAATCATATTTTTTGCCTTCTCCCTTTTTTCGTATCTTTTGCGCAACTTTTTCTAATTCATCAAATCTATTCTCCTGTGGTTTCCAATATGGTGCAATATTTTTATCGAAATTTCTACAATGATCGCAAACTCCATATGAGTCAAAAGTAATTTTAGAATCTGTTGTATCCATTACACATCGGGTACAACGCTGATATTTTCTCATAGACATACTGTATGCTTATCTCCTCTGCTATTCCATATATCTATAGCTCATAATGTGGATACAGATCTTTATGCCTCTGCATCCAGTCACCCAATTCCCTGATCTGTTCCTCATATCCAGGTATCTTATATTGAAATAATTCATAATTTGTCCTTGTAAGGCTCTTATCCACCTTAAAACTATCTTCCGGCACTATTTCAATTGGAGTCGACCGCAGATATCTGTTGAATAGTACAAGCATATCATATTTACTGATACGTTCTTCCGGCACCATATTGTACAAGCCATGAATACCTTGGATGGCTGCCTTCTCTATTGTCCTAGCCAGCTGAAGTGTTGTCTGGCCTGTCCATATAGCATTCCTGTAACCGCATACCTTCCTATTCTGCTGCAGGAACCAATTGACCAGTCCAATCCCATCCTTCTTGATATCCGGACCAATAATTGAATTACGAAATGTGACATTTTTGTTATCCGCCAGTTCACCAAGCGCTTTCGATCTATCATAGAACAATTTTCCATCTGGTATGTCATCTTCCCCATACCCACCTCTGCTTCCGCTGAATACACAGTCTGTGCTGATATGGATGATCTGTGTTTCCATCTCTTCTGTTATCTTTGCCAGGAACTGAGGAAAATAAGAATTCAGGAGCACAGCCGCCTCATGATCGTTCTCCGCCGCTTGATTGAGCAGACCAATCCCATTCACCACCGCATCGTATCTTCCCTGCTGCACTGTTCCCTTTACCAGCTTCAAATCCCTTGCATCGCCGACAATTGTGTCAATGTACCCCGCTTCTGTTCTGGCAAAGCCTTCTACTTCATGCCCCTGCTCTTTCAGATAAAGACCGATCATATGGCCGGCCATTCCATTGCAGCCAAGAATCAAAAATCTCATAACCATGCTCCCCGGGTGCTTCCATCCCCTAAGAGGCCAAGCTTTTCTCTGATATAGTCCGTACTCAAAAGCTTCTCCACTGTGCCATCAACATCCAGCCGAACTATATTATGGCTTGTATATGGCTTTCCTTCATCCATGTGAATTTGTCCATTTACAAAATACTTATCATAATTCAGATCACGATTATCTGCAGAGATACAGTAATATCTCCCCATATCCTCTGCCCGTGCCTGTTCCTCGACAGTCATCAGAGTCTCATACAGCTTTTCACCATGCCTTGTCCCAATTATCTTCGTACCGCTGTCCCCAAATAGCTTTTGAACAGCCTTTGCCAGAGTCCCAAGCGTACATGAATCCGCCTTCTGGACAAATAAATCTCCTGGCTTTGCATGTTCAAAAGCAAACCGAACAAGGTCCACAGCTTCATCCAGGTTCATAAGAAAACGGGTCATCTCCGGATTTGTCATGGTAATTGGTCTCTGATTCCTAATCTGGTCTACAAACAATGGAATGACAGATCCACGGCTGCACATCACATTGCCATATCTGGTACAGCAAATAACCATATCTCCCTGTTCAGCTGCCACTCTGGCATTCGCCGCTATCACATGCTCCATCATAGCCTTGCTTATGCCCATGGCATTGATGGGATATGCCGCTTTATCCGTACTCAAGCACACGATCCGCTTCACACCTGCTTCCATGGCAGCATGGAGCATGTTGTCCGTGCCTTCTATATTTGTCCGTACAGCCTCCATAGGGAAGAACTCACAGCTCGGAACCTGTTTTAATGCAGCAGCATGAAAGATATAGTCCACACCAGCCATGGCATCCCGCATAGACTGTCGGTTCCTCACATCTCCTATATAAAATTTCACCTTATTGTAATACTCTGGATAATCCCGCTGCAGCTCATGACGCATATCATCCTGCTTCTTTTCATCGCGGGAAAATATACGAATCTGTCCGATGTCAGTAGGCAAAAAATGTTTAAGAACAGTCCGTCCAAATGATCCAGTACCCCCTGTAATCAATAATGTTGCTCCACTAAATGTTGACATTAGCGTCTATATCCTTTCTTTCACTCTCTGTGGCATAAATATCTCATCCAAACGGTTAAGTAACTTCTCCCTATCAAAACATTTTCTTGAATAGGCAAGAGCATTGAACGCCAGTCTCTCCCTTTCCTCCATGCTCATTCCTGATAATATCTTTATATTTTCTGCAAGTCCCCTGGCATCTTCTGCGCCGCTGCAAAGACCGGCTCCTGCTTCTCTGATGATCTCCTGCACTTCTCCGTCGGCCGACACAAGCACTGGCCTTCCGCATGCCATGCAGGACTGCGTTTTTGCAGGTATGGTTATAGAAAATACTTCACTTTTCGCCAAAGTAATCAACAAGGCATCCGCAAATGCCAGATAGTCTGGTATCTTCTCAGCCGGTTGTCTAGGAATGAAATTAAAATAGTCTGTTACTCCCGCCTTTTTAATTCCTTCCTGCAATTCAGGCAGATACCGCCCATCGCCAATTATATTAAAACGGACAAACTTGCCATCTTTTCTCAAAACTTCCGCAGCCCTGATAAAAACATCCAACCCCTGAGCATATCCAATGTTTCCGGCAAACAACAAATTGAATGTACCATCCTGAGGAAGCAGATTCCCTTTTTTCGCTACAGGCCTGTAAAAACTCTCTGCGTACTGGGGCCAGAATTCGATCTTGGAAGCATCAATACCTCTTTTTCGAATAGGCTCTATAAAGCTCTGGGAGCAAGTCAATATCCTGTCACTGTTTTCATAAATATAATCCACCATTTTCTGGATAGGCCCCATAATCACTTTGCTATGAATTCCAGTAACAGATTCCACATTTTCCGGCCACAAATCAGTGACATAGATATAATGAGGTATACTGTGTTTTTTCGCATACAGAATTCCTGTGAGAGCCTGTGTCATTGGTGACACTTCAAAAGTATATACCAAATCTGCTTTCACGCTTGTAACTGCTGTCCACAGGAACCCGGACAAAACAAAGGACAAGTAATTCAGTATCATGCCCATGCTACCCCTTCCCCGTGGAATCAGCGGTATACGTATAATCTCTACACCGTTCCACCACTCATGGCGACGTTGAGAATACCCATATCCCTCAAAAAAACTGCCTAAAGGATAGTTGGGTATACCCGTAAGTACAGTGACCTTATAGCCTCTTTTCACCCACTCCGCCGTCATGTCATTGATGCGGAACACTTCTGGATAAAAGTATTGTGACACCACTAAAATATGAGGTTTGACACCTACTCTATCTTTATCTGTCTTCTGCTCTGGCTCCTCCCCCTCTGTTCTCTTTATAGACTCTTCCAGATCCGCCACATGGTATTCCAATCCATCATATCTGCTTAAACTCTGGCAATAGGTCATGTTTCCAAATGCCTTGTTTGTCAGGTTTCCGATCTTGCCCGAAACCTTTCCGGCCAGCTTTATAACAGGGGCAAGGCTCCTTACGCAATAAACTTTTTTTCCAGAAACACCACAAATTTTCTTCACCAGATCCGTTGTTCTTGTGTACTCTTTATTCTGTGGAAAATATATTCCATTCTCCCCACTAAACATCAGCTGACACAGAAATTCACACAAATTTTCGATGTACAGCATACTCCTCTCATTATCCACATCAGGAAACAGCAGGAGTTTTTTCGCCATCCCAGCTAAAACAGGATAATTTCCCTTTGACCCTTTTCCGTAAATCACCGGAGGCCTGAGTACAGCCACATGAAACCCTCCGCCATCCAGTGTTCGGACACCTTTGTCTGCCTGCCACTTACTGTCGCCATAGAAATTTGCAGGAGATGGTATTGTACTTCCGTCAATCATTTTCCTCCGCCCACAGACAGCAGATTCCCCATAGATAATCATAGAGGACATCAAAATGAATTGTCTGACACCCTCTTTTTTAGCCTTTCTGGCAGTCTCCAATGCAAGATCCCTGTTTACCGCATAGTAATTCTTTTTTGTTTCCTCATCCACCTTACCAGTGTCCGCATGCGCAATCCCCGCCACATGAAATACTGTGTCGTAGGAGGAAAAGTCGTGCTCCCTCCAGGCTTCCCCTCTCATGTCCACTGTATCAATGGAAAAACACCCCTTATAATGCTTCTTCGCATAGGCTTCAAAGGATTCACCAATATAGCTGAAGGCTCCTGTAATAAGTACACGCTTATGGTTCGCAGTGCTTTTATCTATAGAGAATTGTTTCTTATACCCATAAAAATCGAATCCTGCCTCTGCAAGATCAACAGGTATGCTTTCATCTGGCCTAGAAACACTCTTTGCATTTCCATGAAGCGTACCTGTGCCTCCTTCCACCACACCCCGACCACATGCTACAGAGCGAATTGTCCCTGCAAAGCATTTCACATCAAAAAACAGGGCCTTCGCTCCGCCCTGCCTCAAGTACTCCACATATTCCCCATCCAGCTTTGCTTTGGCCGGTATCTCAAGCTCGTCCCGTCCATTAATCTGCGCCCATCCAGTCAGTCCTGGCAGAATTTCGTTCGCCCCATATTTCTCACGCTCTGCCACCAGATCCTCCTGGTTCCAGAGCGCAGGCCTGGGGCCTATGATGCTCATCTTCCCACGAAAAATGTCCCAGATCTGTGGCAACTCGTCCAGACTGGTTCTGCGCAACATGTGTCCTATCTTCGTAATATACTGCTCCGGATTACGCAATTGATGTGTCGGCACATCATGAGGTGTTGACAACTTCATAGTGCGGAATTTGTGTAACTCAAAGAAATGCCCGTCCTTCCCTACTCTCTTCTGGGTAAACAGCACAGGTCCTGGATCATCCAGATAAACCGCTGTGCTGACCACTGCAAAAACCGGAGCTAAAAGCACCAGTCCACCAAATGACAGGATTCTGTCCAGGGCAGGTTTGACGGCCTGCAAATATATCCTATTCTTATCATGGGAGCTGCCCCTTTTATGTGCGCCGAAACACAGTCTGCTGCTGATATCAGAATTCCTGTCTCGCTTCCTCCCATTTCGGTGCATCACGCCAACGTTGCCGGTGCAGTATGAGTTACCTATATCAATATCTTCCCTCTCCGCTTGGCTTCCGGCTAAGTACCTCATGACAGCATAAGCCACCCCTAATGCTACTCCTGCTATAAACTTTCTTCTGTTTTTCCTTTTTGGAGCCATCTATGATATTACCTTTTTTCTTTCTATATTGATCTGCAATTGTCCTAAGCCTTTTCCTGATAAATAAAACTATCCTTTTAAGACATGGCTTCGCCATCCTGGCACATTTCTCATTCCCAGAAACTGACACTTCCCTGGAAATATGCAATCCTTGGGAATTACTGCTTCCTTATGTCCCAGCTTAAGCAAAACCAATCTGTCCACCATTTCCTGCACAGCGCATAATGCGTCAGATGCATTTGACGGTTTCATCTAAAATTTACTATCTCTTCTTCAATACCTGTTGGAACCTGCCTGGTCTCCATCCGAATTTCCCGGATCATTCCTGTCCCCTGCCTGGAAACCACCCCCAGCCCCAGGGTCACTTCCATGTTTTGTCCCATGAGTTGTATTTCCATTACCACTAACCGCTTATGGCGGAGAAGCTTCTTAACTTTCCCCTCAACAGCTTTCAGTGCCCCACTTGTAATAATGAGTGTATCTCCCTCAATATACCCTTCTGAGTACTCTGCCACATGAGCACCCCCACACAACTGTCGAAGCCATGCCTCTTCTTCTGGATATACTGAAACCATCCTCTCGCCCACCTTCAACACCTTGGCCATGACATCCATCTGTCTCAGGCGTGCATAAAAGTCCTCAATCCGGTCCGTCTCCACAAAAACATAACCAGGAAACAGCCTTGTTGTTACCATGGTTCGCTGCCCTCGAACCTTTGTCATTCGTTCGGCCAATGGAACAAATATGTCCTCTCCCTCTTCCATGATCCTGGCCCGGCATCTTTCACAGATTTCCATCTCTGTTCCTGTGTAAACCTGCATGACATACCACATCCATTATCCTCCACCTTACATGTAAAGAAGCATTTCAACTCCCTATCCATGTCTGTCAGTGCACAAGCTTATAGCCCGCCCATTCCTGATTGGATGCACCCCCACAATCTCAATGCCAAGATACATCAAATGCTTCTTCCCCAGAAAAGCCGCCTCCACCTCTGCAATTCTTTTATGAAGATCTATCTTTTTGATTAAATGGCAAACCTTCAGCAATGGGCCGGAAATACAACGAATTTTTCCATCTGATTCCACCTGCACCTTAGACAGCCCGATTTCTCCGTCCTCATCCATGATACATTTCATAAAATCCGTCTCATGTTTCTCTAATGTAAACACAAACTCATCATTGCTGAAGATCAGTCCCTGCTTCGGTGTTTTTTTCAATTCCTGGTGTACTGCTTCTGGCCAGTCGGTTTCTATAATCACATACCCTGGAAGAAGATTTTCCTGTGCTGTCCGCCATTCCCCTCCGTATTTCTTCCTTCGGTACCGGGTCAGGTGAAAACACCTGGCATTGACTTTTTTCGAAAACAGCCTGGATAAAAAAGCCTCCACTGCAGCCTCGCTGCCACTCTTTACATGCAGTGCGCACCACATATGCCGCCCTCCCCTGTGCTGATCTGTACTTGTCCCATGCCGTATGCCACTTCTGGGAACATGCTCCATCCCGTCTCCCATCAGGGCCTTGCCTCTGCCGAACCGCCTTAAAATCCAAGATTTTCCTGAAAACCAGGCGGGAAATATTGTATACTTTTTTGCACACAGCCTCTTGCAAAAGAAATCCGGGTATGGTATCATGAAATCTGATTTAAGAGAATCTTTTTTGACGCTTTTGCATAAAATAAATGTTGTTTTACGGATTTACACCAGATTTTACAGAATTTTACGAACACAGAAAGTGTGCAAAAAAGTATACTTTTTTGCACATACCTTATAACTCAATGTTTTCTCTGCTTCAGTTTCTCTAAAAACTGAGCTAACCCTGCACAATCCAGTTTTCCGGCTTCAGGCACATCCTCACTTCCTATAAATTCTCTCATGATCTACGCCAAGGCCTTAACATCTGGTACTACTTATATACCCAATACAAAACAAAATTGTCTGAAGAAACTCACTTGATATTCTTCTACATTGCGAATATAATAAACAGGAAAAATTAGAATAGGAAAGAAAATCTGCTGTTTGGAAAGCGAGGAAATGCGCAGTTGAACAAAAAACTTAAACTTCCCATTGGAATTGAAGATTTCGGCAAACTCCGAACAGAGGGTTTCTACTATGTGGATAAGACTGGACTGATCAGGGAATTATTAAACAACTGGGGCGAGGTAAATCTTTTTACCCGCCCAAGGCGTTTCGGTAAATCCCTCAATATGAACATGCTCAAATATTTCTTTGAATACGGCTGCGACACCAGCCTTTTTGACGGTCTCGCCATACAAAAAGAACAAAGCCTGTGTGATACATACATGGGAAAATATCCTGTCATCTCTATCAGCCTGAAGGACGTCAGTGCAAGAACCCTCGGCGGCGCCTGTTCCATGCTGCGGTCCGTCATAGGGAATGAGGCAATGCGCTTCCTTTTCCTGAAACACAGCAGCCGACTTACCAAAGAAGAAAAGGGACTGTACGAACAGCTTATAACCATAGATACAAGCGGACAGTCACAGTTTTTTATGTCGGATGATACACTGGCAAACAGCCTGTTTACATTATGCAAATTATTGCACAGACATTATGGCCAAAAAGCCATACTCTTAATTGATGAATATGATGTTCCTCTGGACAAAGCACAACATTTCGGCTATTACAGCCACATGGTGGACATGATCCGCAGCCTGTTCAGCCGTACCTTAAAGAGCAACAGCAGCCTCCATCTTGCGGTACTCACCGGATGCCTCCGGATCGCAAAGGAAAGTATTTTCACTGGGCTTAACAACCTCCGTGTGCTGTCCATTGCAGATGTGGAATGCGACGAATACTTTGGCTTTTCTGATGACGAAGTCAGAAGCATGCTGCATTATTATTCACATGACGATAAATATGAATTGATTAAAACATGGTATGACGGATACCGCTTTGGCAATGCGAATGTCTACTGCCCTTGGGATGTGATTAATTACTGCGCAAAGCTTCGTGCCGACCCTGACGCCGCCCCCAGGCCCTTCTGGGTCAACACCAGTGGAAACGACATCATCCGGGTATTCCTGCAAAAGGCAGGCACTGCGGCCAGGCGGGATCTGGAATGCCTGATAAGCGGCGGCACTGTCAGAAAAAAAATCCGTCAGGAACTCACTTACCGGGACATCTATCAGGATATGGATAACCTCTGGAGTGTCCTCTTTACCACCGGCTACCTGACTCAGTGCGGCAGCACCGATGGCAGGACTTTCGAGCTGGCAATACCTAATCTTGAGATCCGGGAAATCTTTACAGAACAGATCTATGACTGGTTTCAGGAAGAAGCCCACAGGGACACTCCAAAGCTTGATACTTTCTGCGCCGCATTCCCCAGGGCAGATGCAAAGACCGTAGAAACCCTTCTCATGGCTTATTTAAAGAAGACCATCAGCGTCCGTGATACAGGTGTCCGTAAAGAGCAAAAGGAGAACTTCTATCACGGCATACTTCTGGGCCTTCTGAGCCACCGAGAAGACTGGATTGTCAGTTTCAATGCTGAGTCCGGGGAAGGGTTCAGCGATATCCTGATAGAAATTGAGGACAGCAATATAGGGATTGTAATCGAATTGAAGTACCCTGATAATGGAAACCTGGAGGCAGGATGCCATGATGCCTTGGCGCAGATTGAAAAAAAGAACTATGCGGAACGCCTTCTGCGCAATGGGATGGAAACGATTATCAAATATGGGATTGCCTGTTATAAAAAGACCTGCAGAGTGATTGCCCTGCATTCGTAATGAATGAAGTGTGCCTGTTATTTTCCGTCAGTTCCTAAGGAAATGCCTCCAAATAACTGCTGCAAGTTAACAGAAATCTTTACTGCAGTTCCGAACTTTCGTCCAGACAAGTCCCCGCAGTTATTTTCCGGCAGTTTCCAAGCATTCCTTCATACTCCTCCCAGGAGATATACCTTCCTCCCATGCTCTCCAGGTGTTCCGTGTGAAACTGACAGTCTATGAACAGAAACTCTTTCTGCTGCAGCAGACGGGCAAAGGCGATCAGAGCGGTTTTGGAGCCGTTTTCCTTTTCTGAGAACATGCTCTCCCCAAAGAAGCACCTTCCGATTGAGACCCCGTACAGCCCCCCTGCCAGCTCTCCGTCCTCCATCACCTCCACACTGACGGCATAGCCCGCCTGGTGAAGGCGCAGATAGGCCTCCTCCATCTCGTCGGAGATCCAGGTCCCTTCCCCGAACTCTCTCTTTGTCCTGCACCGATGCATGGTGTCTGCAAAATCCCGGTTCAGCGCCAGCTGCAGGTCATGCTTTTTCATGTATTTTTTCATGGAGCGGGACACATGAATCTCCCCGGGAAATATCACAAAACGCTCCCGGGGACACCACCACAGCACATCCTCTCTGGGGCCTTGGGCCTCCTCCTCTTCCGTCAGAAACCCCCAGGGAAATATCCCGTGGGTGTAGGCCAGAAGAAGGCGTTCCACCCCCAGGCCTCCACCCACCGCAAGCAGACCGTCCTCCCTGGCAAGGGCAGGATCCGGAAAGGAAATCCTACTGCTGTCCAGCTGGAACACAGGCATGGCACTGGTCCTCCTTTTCTGAGAGAATCCGTATCTCAAACTTGTCCTCTCTGGCGGTGAGCACACATTTTCCACCCTCCTTCAGGGCCCCGAACAGAAGCTCATCCACCAGAAGGGGCTTTACCTCGCCCCCGATCACCCGCTCTATCTGCCGGGCGCCAAACTCTGCGCTGATGCCCTTCTTTTCCACCAGACTTCTGGCTTCCGGCTCCGCCTCCAGCTCCACCTTCTTCTTCCGTAACATCTTCCGGAGCTCACCCAGCTTCTTGTCCACGATCTGTCCGGCCATCTTCTTGTCCATCCCCCGGAACACCACCACTCTGGTAAGGCGGTTGCGGAACTCCGGCTGAAAGATCCGCTTCACTTCCTCCAGAATAGCCTGGGCATTCACATCCTGTCCCAGGAAACCAATGCCCGGCCTGCCCACCTTGCTGGCGCCGGCGTTGGAGGTCATAATGATAACCACATTCCGGAAGTCGGCTTTTCTGCCCTGGTTGTCCGTGAGAGTGGCATAATCCATCACCTGCAGGAGCACATTGTAGATGTCCGGATGGGCTTTCTCTATCTCGTCCAGCAGAAGCACTGCATGGGGATGTTTCCTGATCTCTTCCGTCAGAAGACCTCCCTCCTCATAGCCCACATACCCCGCCGGAGCGCCGATAAGCTTGGCCACCGCATGCTTCTCCCCGTACTCACTCATGTCAAAGCGGATCAACTTCACCCCAAGCTCTTCCGCCAGACTCCTGGCCACCTCTGTCTTGCCAACCCCGGTGGGCCCCACAAAGAGCAGGCTCGCCAAAGGCTTGCCATCCTCCAGAAGACCTGCCCTGGAAAATTTCACCGCGTTCACCGAAAGCCTCACCGCCTCGTCCTGACCGTAGACCCTGCCCAGGATCCGTTCCTCCAGGGTGGAAAGCGCCTGCTCCTCGCCGCCCTCCACCGCCTGTTTGGGAATATGGCAGGTTTTGGATAGGATCTCGTCTATCAGATCCCGCTCCACAGTCTGCTTCTCCTGCTCCAGAGGGTGCATCCTCCGGTAAGCCCCGGCCTCGTCCATAAGATCAATGGCCTTGTCAGGAAGAAAACGCTCATTCACATATTTTGCACTCATCTCCACCGCATACCGCAGCACGCCTTCCCCATAGGCGACGCCGTGGAACTGTTCATAGGCCCCTTGAAGTCCCTCCAGAATCCGGGCCGCATCCTGAATTCCGGGCTCTTTGATGTCAATATTCTGGAACCGCCGCACCAGGCTTTTGCTCTTCTCGAAATGCTTCTTGTACTCCTCATAGGTGGTGGCGCCGATAAAGCGCACATGCCCTGCCGCCAGGTAGGGTTTGAGCATATTGGAGACGTCAAATGTGCCCCCGTTCACAGCCCCCGCCCCAACGATATTGTGGATCTCATCAATGTAGATTATGGGCTTTTCCTCCTGGCTCAGGCTTTCCATGACCTTCTTAAAACGCTTCTCAAAGTCCCCCCGGTACTGGGTGCCCGCAAGCAGACTGCCCAGGTCCAGAGAGTAGATTTTGGCTCCTTTCAGAGGCTCCGGCACCTGGCCCTCCTTCAGCAGCGCCGCCAGGCCGTAGGTGACGGCTGTCTTTCCCACCCCCGGCTCCCCTATGTGCAGTGGATTGTTCTTGTCCCTCCGGCAAAGCACCTGCATGGTCCTCTGAAGTTCCTCCTCCCTGCCGATAAGGGGATTGGCATCCTTCAGCACATCCTCCAGGCAGACTGCATACCGCTTCCAGAAACCGGCCTGAACTTCTGTCTCATAGTCTTCCCCTATGTCCTCCCAGAAGGTTTCGTCATCGTCCTCTTCTTCGTCCTCCTCGTCCCATTCCTCCGGATCCGTTTTCCTTCGCCTGCCCGGCGCCTGCCCCCGCCCTGAGGAGCCTCCCCTGCCCGGGCCAGACATGCCGGCCCTTCCCAGAGCAGCTTCCTCCCTGGCATCCTCCTCATACAGAATGTTCATCTCCTGGAGCAGCTGCACCTGTTCCACCCCCTGCACCCGCATGTAGTAGACCGCATAGCTCTCCTCCAGTCCATAGACCGCGTGAAGAATATGTGGCAGCTCCACCATATTTTTCTCGCTGTTGCGGGCGCTGTCCCAGGCGTTGGACACCACTTCCTCCATGGCCTGGGAGAAGTCCGGCATCTCCTCGGAGTCCTCCTCGTCCTGGAAATCCTCCTCCCCGGGCTCCATGTACTTTTCCAGGTAGGTCCTTAAGTTATAGTCCAATTCCCTGACACTGCCGCCGCAGCTGGCAAACGCCTGGGCAAATACCTTGTTCCGGCACACCACATACAGCAGCAGCTCCGGGGTCACAAACTCAAAATGTGCAGACCTGGCCAGGGAAAGCACCATACTGATAATCTCAGCCACTTCATCCGACACCTGCATCTTCACACCTCCTCGATGGTCATGCGGAAGGGATATTCCTCCGCCTCCGCCCGGGCCGCCGCGGTCTGTACCTTGGTGGCCGCGATATCGTAGGGATAGGCCCCCACCACCGCCCTGCCGCTCTCATGCACTGTCATCATCAGATGCACCGCCTCCGGCTGGGCCTTGTGGAAGATCTCCTCCAGTATCTGAACCACAAAATCCATGGGAGTGAAATCGTCATTGTGCATGATAACCCTGTAGTGTTTCGGCTCCCTGATGTTAATTCTTGTCTTCTCTAATGTTTCTCCCTTTACGGACATACTCTGCTCCCTTTCCCTCTGCCCAGACCTCCAGCCATGTTGTATTACACTGTAAAACTATCTCTGCCCCGCCCTCACGGTTTCCGGCGGTAAATTTTCTCCTTCAGCCAGTGGTACAGGCCCGAGAATGGACCGCTCTCCGCCAGAATCCTCCGCAGGGGCGCCAGGGTGACGGCCAGAGCCAGCCTGTACCGCCAAAGCTCCCACCTGCCCATATAGGTTTCTGTGATCTGCCTGTGCTCCTGGCTGTCACTCCGCCGGTTATCCGGACTCTCCGAAAAGCCCCCTCCCTCATAGGAGGACACAGGAAATTCCATATGGCGCATCCTGGCTCCTGCCCGGTAGAAGCACCACAGAAAGTGGTCATAATCCGCCCGGATCCTGTACCGAAGGTCATAGGGCTTTCCTCTGCACAGGGCGGCGCTGTAGAAACAGGACTGATGGCAGGGAATATTGCGATAGCAGGTAAAACCTGTGATGGCAGGCGCGGAAGCTATGACCACGCCGTTTTTCCCACTGCAGGTATCCCCGTACAGCACCAGGGAATCCATGTCCGTTCCGGATCTTCTTTCTTCCTCCAGCACCCGCTCTGTGCGCTCCAGAACCTCCCTGTCCGCCAGCACATCCCCGCAGTTTAAGAACAGGATAAACTCCCCCCGGGCCCGGGCCGCCCCCTGATTCATGGCCTCGTAGATACCCCCGTCCTTTTCCACATAGATCCGCACCCGCTCCGCTCCCGGCCGGGAGGCGTTTTCCTGCTTCCACCGCTCCAGGGCTCCGTCCGTGCTTCCCCCATCCTTCAGCACTACTTCCACATCCCCCCAGGTCTGTTCCAGTACGCTTTCCAGAGTGGGCTCTAATTTATCTCCCGGGTTCAGGCACACCGTCACCACCGTAAATCTCATACCGCTCCTCCCCCATCACACTCTGGCAGAAATACAGCGCCCCCATGCAGATTCCCAGAAATGTCACTGTGTACAGAATAGGCATGGAAGGATCCCTAAGGCCGCACCAGTATTCAATCCTTGAAAGCATCTGCCCCTGCAGCTTCTCTCCTCCCATAACCGCCTCCCCATACTCGGCAAGGGGCATCCGGCCCTGATTAGTTACCCACAGAAACACCTTGCCGTCGTTGCCTACAGGCTCCAGCTCCAATAGATACGCACGTACCGCCTCCGCAATTTCCGCCAGGGAAGCGCTCTTTCTCTCTCTGTTCACCGGAAGAAAATTTACCGCCGTAATCAGTATTCCCCCGCATACAATACAGATCAGCAGCAGGAGAACACATTTTAGGACAAATCTTCCTTTCTCCTCCATCCTTTGCCTCTTTCTCTGAGTTTATCCTTCCTCTGACTTATTATGCGGCAGATCAGCCGGCAAAGCCATCTCCCTGTTCAGCGCCGGCCTGTGGATCTGGGGTAATATTTCCTCCTGTGCAGAAGCCACACACTGCCTCCCCCCCACACCAGGCACACAGTACAGGCCGCCCAGCCAAAGTGGTTCGGCATGTCCGCCCCCACAGCCCCCGCGCCGTAGGCCAGAAGATTCGCCGTCATGTGTATCGCCGCCGGCGCCAGGAATCTGCCGGTATACCCATAGGCATATGCCAGAAACAATCCCATGACAAAAGCATATATTCCCTGAACCAGATTCCCGTGATAGACGGCAAAAAGAGCCGCGGACAGCACCGCCGCCCAGGGAAAACTCCAGGAACACCGCAGTCTCCCGTAGACCGCTCCCCGGAACACAAGCTCCTCCGCCAGCGGTGAGACAATCCCATAAGCAAAAAGTCCCAGAGGCAGCCAGGCTCCGTGCTGGGCTCCCGCCGCCGACTGATATGCCTGGGAAAGACCTGTGATCCCCGACAGCTCCAGAAATAAATTCAGCCCCAGGACAAGCCCCAGGGACGCCATACCAAGAAGCAGGTAACTTCCCGGAGGATTGGGCCTCAGATGCCAGAGCTTTTCCTGCTCCCAGGTATCCCTCACAGCCTTCCTGGCCATACCTGCCGCGGCAGCGCCCCCTGCGGCAAACCCAAAAACAGACAGCAGGGCGGAGGCGTTGGCTGTAAGGCTCTGCAGGGCCCCCGAGGCATCCCGCACAAACAGCAATTCCCCCCAGTGCCCCCTGCTCTCCAGCGCGCTCAGCACCATGACGCCGATATTTACGGCAAGGGCCCTGGCCAGGTAAAACAGCAAAAACGGCAGCATCACCTGCCAGGTTCTCTCCAGGGCCGAGGGAGGGCTGACCTGGTCGCTTTCCCTTAAAAGAAACCGCTCCAGCTCCTCCACCGAACGGACAATGTAGTCTGCTCCGGCGGCTTTGAGCTCCTCCATTCCCCCATAGCCGTATGTAACGCCCACGCTCTCCACCCCGGCGGCGCGGGCCCCTTCCACATCAAAGCGCCTGTCCCCGATCATATACACCTGGGCTCTCTCCACCTTCCTGCCCTGGAACATCTGTCTCAGAGTCTCTTTCACCACCTGGTCCTTCTGGGTTCTGGCGCCGTCCAGTTCGCTTCCCACCACCACGCTGAAATATTTATCTATGCGGAAATGTTCCAGAATTCTGCGGACAAACACCGTGGGTTTGCTGGAGGCCACCGCCAGCACCATTCCCCGGGCCTGAAGCGTCCGCAGCATGGCGGGTATTCCTCTGTAGACCTTGTTCTCAAAAATACCTTTCTCCCGGAAGCGCTCCCTGTATTTCTCCACAGCCGCCTCCGCCTGCCCCGCCTCCATATGGTAGAATTCCATGAAACTCTCCTTCAGGGGAGGCCCGATAAAAGGCTCCAGCCTGTCCAGATCCGGTTCGTGAATTCCAAAGGCTTCCAGGGCATACTGCACACAGGTACAGATCCCCCTCTTGGGATCCGTCAGTGTCCCGTCCAGGTCAAATAACAGATATTTTTTCATTTAAAAGCTCCTGATCTTGTCGCTTCCGTCGTCCACTGTGTTTTCTATCTTCAAGATCTTCACGTCATACCCTATGGAAGCGTTCACCTGCACATGGGCGGTCTGACCCTCTTTCTTCCCAAGCAGCGCTTTCCCCAGAGGACACTCGTTGCTGATCAGATTCTCCAGAGAGTTTCCCCGGACGGTGGTGACAATTTTGTATGTTTCCTCCGTGCCGTCTTCCACAAACTCCACCGTGACCGTGTTGTTGATTCCCACCTCATCCTCAGCGGAATCCTCCGAGATGATCTTTGCCGTCTTGATCATTCTCTCCAGATAACGGATGCGGCTCTCATTCTGGTTTTTGTACTTTTTCGCCGCATAATACTCAAAATTCTCGCTCAGATCTCCCTGGGCTCTTGCCTCCTTCACGTCCTCCAGCGCCCTGGGACGCACCACCAGTTTCCGGTGATCTATCTCTTCCTGCATCTTTTTAATGTCGCTGGGCGTCAGCTTGTCATACATAATTCCATCCCCTTCCCAGGGCACACCCATGGCCTTCTCCACAGCATGTCCTGTATATGCTCTCTCATTCCGCCCCATAGGGCTATATGAACTGTCCCTGTTTTGACGGCAGGCGTCCCTACCCGATTCCGTATATCACCGCCGCCGCCAGAATAATCTGAATGATGGCAAAACGGTATACGGTCTGGGTATTGGACCATCCCCGGACCTTGCGCACATGGTCGTGGAGAGGTGTCCGGACATGTTTCATAATGTGAATCCGGGCAATGTAGATCAGGGACACCTTTACCAGGCCCAGACCTCCGTCCAGAATCAGCATCAGCGCCGCAGGCACATATAATAACGGACTCCCCGTCTTTAAAACGGCAATGCTGATAAACAGTCCCATGGCCCGGGAACCTGCGTCCCCCATGAGGAGCCTGCTGGGCGCCGCATTATACCACAGATATCCCAGAATGCACACCGCAAAAAGAAGAATCAGAAACGCGAAATCCTGTCCTGCCTCCAGGATCCGCCCCGCCGCGTAGATGGTCATAAGGGTGATAATGGTAAGCGTGCCGGAAAGCCCGTCCACACCGTCGGAACAGTTTGTCACATTTACACTGGTCCACACCAGTATCACAGCCAAAGCAGCAAACAGACACCTGGGAAGCACAAGTTCCGTGTGGAGAAACGCAAGCTCAATGGTGCTGGAGTTATACCGCAGAAAGGTCATTGCCACCATTCCCGCCACGCACAGATCCAGAAATCCCTTTCGGAACCGTCCCCAGGGTGTGCTGGAGGCATCATCCAGAAATCCTGTCACCATACTGATGACGATCAGAATCAGATAGATAATATTCTCCACCGTCAAAGGCGCAAAGAGAACTGCCGACGCAAGAAAAGCCGCCACAAAGATCAGCCCTGCCCCTGTGGGTTTGCCCGCCGAGAGATTGCCGTCATGGGCGAACTCCCTTCCTGCATCCCTGGGCAGATACTTGCAAAACCCCCCTGTGGCAAATACAGTGGCCCCAAACGCAAACAGAATTCCCCCAAGAACCAGCAGGGAAGTCATATCCTCTGAAACTATAGAATGTAACATATGGCTCCTATCCGCACTGTTGTGCTTGTTTCTTTTCTCCGGGACAGCCGGGGGGATTCCTGAAAACATCCTCCCCCCGGCTGCCACCCATGGTTAGGGTGTACGAATATGATGATTTTATCACAAAAAAACGACAGATGCAATCAATTCATCAGCCCTTCCTCCGTGAGCTCACAAACCCTGCTGCAGACTTCGCTGATATATTTCCGGTCATGGGACACGCTGATCACCGCTCCCTTGTATTCCTGCAGCACCTCCCGGATCACCGGGGCGGACAAGGGTGAAAAATTTCGTGTGGGCTCATCCAGGATCAGCACATCCGCCCCGGACAGGCTCATCTTCAAAAGCAGCACCTTGGCCTTCTGTCCCCCGGACAGCTGGGAGATGGGATGGTTCATCTCATCCGCCGTGTATTTCATGGACCCCAGGTAGGTGCGGATCCTGGTCTCCTCCTCCCGTTCCCCTGTGGTGCAGAGATATTCCACAGGCGTCCTGGCCATATCCAGCAGTTCCTCGTAATTCTGGGGCATATAGGCGGCATGAAGGTCCTCCCGCCCAAGCAGTTCCCCGGCAATGCGCCGCAGAAGAGTGGTCTTGCCCACGCCGTTCCTGCCCACAATGCAGACCTTTTCCCCGCCTCTCACCACCAGACGGATATCCCGGGCCAGAATCCTGCCCCCAGAGACCTCCGTGGCATTTCCGGACTCTCCTTTGGCCTCCTCCGCCTGAAGCTGTTTCAGGCTCAGATTAAGAACCACTTTCCCGGCAGGCATCCGGATATCCTGGCCGAATTTCAGGAAGATCGCCTCCTCCGCTTCCGGCATCTGGGTCATGTCCTCCGCCTCCCGCTCAAACCTTCTCTCCATGGACTTTACCGCTTTCATCTTTTTCTTCAGAAGTCTTCCGCCGGCGGGATTCTGTCTGGTGACGGCTGCCTGATCGTGCTCCACCTTCTGCATGATACGGTGCAGCTTTTCCTGCCTGTTCTCCTCCTGCCTTCTCTCATTCCCCGCCTGCTGCCTCTGGGTTTCCATCAAGTCCTCCCGCCTCTGGATATACTCCCTGTAAGGCATCCTGGCCACCGTATAGCGGCACACCGTCTTTCTTCGGATCTGTTCCAGATGGATGACCACGTTTGCCGTTCTCTCAATCAGCGTCTCATCGTGGGAGATAAACAGCACCGGCAGCCCGGATGACAGGATCAGCTGCTCCAGCCACTCCAGAGTCTCAATGTCAATATCGTTGGAAGGTTCGTCCAAAAGCAGCACTGTGGGCTTCGTCATCAGGATCCTGGCCATCTGGGCCTTCACCTTCTCCCCGCCGGAGAGCGTGGCCATCTTCTGGTCCCCGTAAAAAAAGTCCACGGGCAGGTGCAGTTTTCCCGCCAGGGTCTTCTGCTCCTGGGGAGTCTGCTCCCAGAACGCCTCCTGACCGGAAAAAAACTCATAGACGCTTTTCTCCCCCTCTGCAGCCGGTAATTCCTGGGGCAGATACCCCAGCTTTTCTCCACTGTGGATGCACTCGCCCCGGGCCTCCCCGTAACTTTCCATGGATGCAGGGTCACAGATCCACTTTAACAGTGTGGATTTTCCGTTCCCCTCCTCCCCGATGAGCACGGCCCTGTCTCCGGGATTCAGCACAAAATGAAAATTCTCCACTATGGTTCTTAAATCTTTTTTATGAGTGATTGTCAAATTTTTTATCTGTAACATATGAGCCCTCCTCACACAAAAAAATCCACTGCCCGGGCCGTATGCTTTCAGCCGAACAGCAGATTTCCGCACAAAAAGAAACCCATCTTAAATCAGGCTTCAAAAAGGCAGTCCATCTTATCCGGCACAGGAAACACAGCCCCCTGGGAAAAATCCCCGGGCAACTCAACAACAGCTGTCTCCAGTTTAGAAAATGCTCACAGATTTTCATGAACACTTCCCTGCCAAATAAGATTAAATCCGCATTTCTCCACCTGCACATGCCTGCGCATGTGTCCTTTCACCTAAATATTTCCCCGACTTTTTGGGGACCTCCTTACTATACCATATTTCTGAGGGAATGGCAACCATTCCCTGACATGTTTCACAAGTTGTATTGTTTACAGTCAAAGTCAGAGCGGATGTGCTCAGTACACCACAAAATGCCTGAAAAGACTGCTCCCTAGCATTTTGGGCTTCAAGGTTTGGCATTTGATGTATTCATAATTATCCCCCTCTGCTTCTCTGCAGATATACATGTGGGCACTGACCGCCAGTCCAGCGCTGATATTGGGATAAGGCACCTTCATGCGAATAACGTCTCCTGGACTAATCAATGATTAATGTTCCTCCTTCGTCAATTTCCACATATACCGGGTTGACCAGCTGACCGCTCTCTGCCAGATTGGATAGCGTATCGAAATTCTGTTCTGTCAACTTAGGCATATCGCTTTTGTGAAATACAAAATAGTGACTGTCTATTTCCACCACTGAAGAATTTTCAATCAATTCAATTGGGTACATTTTGTCAAGAGCAGAAATAATTTTAACATCGTCCTCATTAAAATCACTCTCCTCCAAATCCACCTGATACTCTCCGCCCAGAATCCTTTTTTCTTTCGTTTTCCATAAATTCATGGAATGCGTCAACTCTCCGCTTAAGCACTGCTTGCGCTCATTTGAGTGAATCATAAACTTCTCCCTATGTATGAATTCTGAATATCTGTAAAAGCGACTCTGCGCTCAAGTAATATGAGCCTGTAGATTTTTGATATAAATAGGCAAAGTCTGCCCATACCTATATTATATACAAAAAAGACTAAAATGCAATAAATTTCACATTAAGCAACTTCCGCCACAATTCCTCCCAGGTTCGGACCCTTAGAGCAATTCCTCAAAAGGCCTGTTCCGGACACCTCCGCCCCCTTCCTGACATTTCTCCCGCACCTGGCGAGAGGCCGCCTCCACGGCCTCCTGAAAGCTGGCCGCAGAAAGACGCACTGCCCCTTCCCCCCAGATAATCATCTGCTCCAGACGGTCGGAGGTGGCCACCGCCACCTGATGTTTCCCGCCCATCTTGTGAACTGTCTTCTCAATATACTGGTCTGCGGTCTCCGCCTCCTTGGTGTAAACCACATGAATATTATGGTATTTCAGCACGGAACCCAAACCCCCCTTGACCTTGTAGGCGTCAAAGACCAGAATCAGAGTCCCCCCAAAATATCCCTGGTAATTACAGCAGATATCCATGAGCTTGTCCCGGGCACTGTCAATGTTCACCTGAGCCAGGCTGCGCAGTTCCTCCCAGGCAAAAATGATATTGTAGCCGTCCACCAGAAGATATTCCTCTCTTTTCCGGCCTGGGCCGGCTCCTCCGTATTCTCCGGCGCCTGCAGGGCCATTTTTCCCCTGCCTTTCCTGTCCCGGATTATTTTCATTCCCCCTGCTTTGCCGGTGGTATCTGTAAGGCTCATAATCCTGCTTTCCTTTCCCATAAGTGCGCAGAAAAATCTCCTCAATCTCCTCCTGGGTGATATAATCCGATCTGCTCTCCCCAGGGTTTTTCCTCCTCCCGGCGGACCGGGCCAAAGGGGCAGAACTTCCTCCAGAGGATGCTCCGCCCCCGTTCACGGTCCATTCCCCATGGAAAGCCTCCCCCCTGCCGTCTCCCTGCAGCGCCGCCCCCTCCTGTGCACTGGTGCTCCAGCCGCTATCCAGATGGGCATACTCCCCCACCTTGTCCCACTCCACCACAAATCCCGCCCCGTGGGCACAGAACACCGAGGAGGAAGGATTCTCCAAATCGGCCTCCGGTTCATAGGCATACTGCTCTATTACCTGGTCCGGATCATGGCAGGGCTCATACCCCTTCAGGGCCGCGCTGAACCTCCCCTGCCCCCTGGAGTAGGCCGTCACCTCTCTCTGGTATCCCCCCATGGCTGCCGCCGGGGCACTTCCCGTGAGAACAGACCTTTCCCCCTCTGTCACAGGAGGGTCAAACCTTCCATGGAACCTCTGCACGTCGGACATGGCTCTGCCCAGAAGCCCCGTGGGAATCTCCAGAGAAAAAGAAAGCACGGGCTCAAGCAGCAGATTTTCCCCCTGCATCAGGCCCTGCCTGAAAGCCCGACAGGCCGCCTGCCTGAAGTCCCCGCCCTCAGTGTGCTTTAAGTGGGCCCGTCCGGTGAGAAGCGTGACCTTTATGTCCGTCACAGGAGAGCCCGTCAGCACCCCCAGATGAGTCTTCTCCTCCAGACAGGTCAGAATCTGCCCCTGCCAGTTCCTGTCCAGAACATCCTCGCTGCAGGCGCTGGCAAACTGCAGACCGCTTCCGGGCTCCCCAGGCTCCAGAAGCAGGTGCACCTCCGCATAGTGGCGCAGGGGTTCATAGTGCCCTATGCCCACCACCGCCCTGGCAATGGTTTCCCTGTACATCACATGCCCGTCCGCAAACTCCACAGAAAGCCCGAAACGATCTTCAAGCATCCTTTTCAGCACCTCAATCTGCACTTCCCCCATGACCTGGACCTGGATCTCCTGCACCCTCTCCTTCCAAACCACATGAAGCAGCGGCTCCTCCTCCTGAAGCCTGCGCATTTTCCCCAGAACAGAAACGGCATCGCTGCCCTCCGGAAGCACCAAACCATAGGACAGCACTGGCACCAGCACCGGAAGCAGATTCTCTCTCTCCCGTCCAAGCCCCTGCCCTGCAAAGGTCCTGTCCAGGCCTGTGACGGCACAGATCCCCCCCGCCTCCACCTGATCCACAGTGTTGAACCGGCCCCCCGTGTAAAGGCGCAGCTGGTCCACTTTTTTCTCCCAGGCCTCCTGAGAGACGCCGGCGCTTGCCCTGTTGTCCACAGGCATTTTCACCCGCAGTGTGCCCCCTGTCACCTTCAGATGGGTCAGACGCACACCGGAGTCATCCCTGGAAATCTTGTACACCCTGGCGCCAAATTCCTGCGGATACTCCGTACACAGACAGAAACGCCTCAGCCCCTCCAACAGTTCCTCCACTCCGTTCAGTTTCAGGGCAGAACCAAAGTAACAGGGAAACAGCTGCCTCGCCCTTATGGCGGAGGCCAGAGACTTCTCCTGCAGATCCCCTGTCTCCAGATATTCCTCCATCAGGGCCTCGCTGCACAGGGCAAGCTCTTCCCAGTAGGCATCCCCTGCCTTTTCGGCATCGGGACCGAAAGCCTGGCATCCTCCGTCCAGTTTCCCCCGCAGTTCCGCCAGCAGGCTTTCCTGGTTCGTTCCAGGCTGGTCCATTTTGTTCACAAAAAGAAAAACAGGGATCTGGTACTGCTTTAAAAGCCTCCACAGGGTCTCCACATGCCCCTGAACTCCGTCCGATCCGCTGATCACAAGAACCGCATAATCCAGAACCTGCAGCGTCCGCTCCATCTCCGCGCTGAAATCCACATGTCCCGGCGTATCCAGAAGCGTGATATCCATCTCCTTCCAGGACAGACGGGCCTGCTTGGAAAAAATGGTGATCCCCCTCTCCCGCTCCAGGGCAAAATTGTCCAGACAGGCGTCCCCGTGATCCACCCTTCCCAGTCTTTGGATCTCCCCGCAGGTAAGCAGAAGCCCCTCTGCCAGAGTGGTCTTTCCCGCATCCACATGGGCAAGCAGGCCAATACATATCTTCTTTTTATCTGTTTTATATTCCTGTCCGCCCATGGAAATGCCTCCTTTACGCAAATACATACTTTTCCAGTATATCACAGGAATATTTGTTAGTCGAGACGCTATGTTTGCATTTTGTTTACTTCATTTTTCCCTTGACATCCCCCCCGTCCTGCTTTATAGTGGGGCATGAAACAAAATATCTGCTAGGGGAGCACATCGCTGAGACTGAGACGAATGCAGGCGCATCCGTTTCTAACCCTCACTACTTGAACCGGGTAATACCGGCGTAAGGAAGCAAAACAGCCGCAGAGAGCCGGACCAGAGCGTTTTCAGACATGCTCCGGCCCTGCTGCATACGGCTGTCGATGTTGTCCCTCCTTAGCCCAAGACTAAAGGAGGTTTTTTATGTTTTTCAATGCCGTTTCAAACGGGGAAGGAACATCTTATGTCCCCACCGCTCTGGGCAGTGCTCTTATGGCCGTAGTCTTCTGTGCCCTGCTTGGGGGTGCTCTGTATCTCATCGCCAAAGCTGCCGTCTCCTATCGAAAAAAATCCGAAGGCGGTCTTCCCGCCCCAGGCAGGCTCACCCCAAAAAAGCTTGCCTTCTGTGCCGTGGCCGTGGCCCTGGGCGTCGTGCTCTCCAATGTAAAACTATTCCACTTTCCCACCGGGGGCTCCATCACTCTCCTGAGCATGCTTGTGGTCTGCCTTCCCGGCTACTGGTTCGGCCTGGGAGCCGGACTCACCACCGGACTCTCCTACGGCCTGCTGCAGCTTGTCACCAACCCTTACGTGGTGCACCCGGCACAGCTGGTAATAGAGTATTTCCTGGCATTTGGCTCCCTGGGCCTGTCTGGAATCTTTTTCCGTGAGAAGAACGGGCTCCAGAAAGGCTATGCCGCCAGCATCCTGGGAAGATGGTTCTTCGCCTCCCTCTCCGGCTGGATCTTTTTCAAGGAATACGCCTGGGAAGGATGGAATCCTCTTCTCTATTCCTTTGCCTATAATGCCATTTACATCCTTTCCGAAGCGGCCATCTCCCTGTTACTCCTGGCGCTCCCTCCCATAAAAGGCGCCCTGGCAAAGGTGCGCAACATGGCCCTGGAAAAATAGGGTATTTTACTATTGCCAGAACGCTGCCCTCAAAAAAACAGCAGGGGGCCCAAAGCCCCCTGAAGATCTGTCTGTCCACTATTCCTCATATCCGTTAACCACTGCCAGTTCATAATATTCGGCCGCCTTCTGCTCGTCCACTTCAACACCCCAGCCATTTTCATAACATTTCCCCAGCCAGTGCTGTGCGTCTGCATCATTTTTCTCTGCCGCCTGCTCCAGCCAGTACACTGCCTTCTCATAATCTTTTTCTGTACCTTTTCCCTTTATACTGCAGTAACCCAGATACCTCTTGGCTGCTATATTCCCTCCTTCTGCTGCCATAGTGAACCATCGCACTGCCTCCTGCCAGTTTTGTTCAATGCCATACCCATGAAAATAACAATATCCCAACCAGCACTGGCCAAACGCATTGCCTTTTTCGGCAGATTTTTTGAACCAGTCCACTGCCCGCACCAGATTTACCTCCACCCCATAGCCACGAAAATACATCACCCCCAGCTGGCTCTGTGCAGAAGCATGTCCCTGGTCCGCCGCCTTTTTAAACCACTCAAATGCTTTTTCATCATCCTTTTCCACACCTGTCTGATCATAGTAACAGAGTCCCAGCCTGTAGCGTCCCTCGGCGGATCCCAGATCCGCTGCCTTTTGGTACCACTGAAACGCAGTCTCATAATCGGCTCCATCCAATCCCTTTTGGGCAATATTCCCTAGCTGCACCATGGCTTTTACATAATCCTGTGCCGCCGCTTTCTCATACCAGAACCTGGCCTGTTCGTAATTCTGTCCAACGCCGTTTCCATAGTAAAAACACTCTCCCAGACCAAACTGTGCCCATTTGCTTCCTTGGTCCGCTGCAGCCGTAAACCATTCCCGGGCCTCCACATACTCCCCCTGATCATAGAGAAGCCATCCCAGGTTGTTCTGGGCAGCTGAGCCTCCGTCTCCTGCGGCCTTCGTGTACCATTCCTGTGCTTTTTCCAGGTCTTCTTCCACACCAAGTCCATTTTTATAGCAGTAACCCAGATAGAAGAACGAATCCGTACAGCCCTTTTCCGCCGCCTCAAGAAACAATGGAAACGCCTTGTCATAATCATGTATGTTACCCTCGTCAATATAATACAGATAAGCAATGGCATGCAGTGCATCCACATACCCCTGATCCGCCGCTCTTTGGTACCAGGCAAGTGCTTCACTGATATCCTTCTCACATCCCCTGCCGTTTTCACACAGCTGCCCCATCATGTACATGGCCTCTGTATTCCTCCGGGCCGCCGCTCTGGAAAAATACTCCCATGCCTGCTCGTCTCCATCCTCCGTCGCCAAATCATAGTAGTACCTGCCTAAGCGGACATTTGCATACGTGTTGCCTTGACCAGCAGATTGCCGGAAACACTCCAGCGCCCTGTCCTCATTTGAGTCTACCACATATCCCTCCTGATAGCAGAGCCCCAGCCCATACAAGGCAGCATCATCTTTCACTTCTGCGCCCCTCTCAAAAAAATCGAATGCCTGCCCCAAATCCCGCAAAGACGATTCTTCTGACAGACAACAGAATCCCAACAGACCATAAGCCTTCTCACACCCTGCCTCAACAGCCTGCCTGCACAAGTCAGCAGCCTGCTCATAGCGCTCTTCCATCTCCGTGTCACACAGACAGTGCTCCGCCAGGAAACAGAGAGCCATGGTACTGCCCTCCTTCCTGGCAGACTCATACCGCTTCAAAGCCTCCTCTCTGTCCGCCTCAAGACCGCCCCAGCCGCGATAGTAGTAATACCCCACATAAGCTCTGGCATCCGCATTGGTATCCTCCAGAAGTTGGAAATACTCCAGAGCCATTATGTCATCAATCTCCGTACTGCGTCCATAGCTGTAATCAAGAGCCATTTCATACCAGATGCCCCTTCCGATCTCCCTGGATACCTCCACAAAACCAGAACTGGCATCATTCGGAAATAAATCCGGCTCTCTCCGAAAGAACAAAATGGCCGAAACCACCAGTGAACACATGCAGAATACCCAACATATTACAATTATTATCCGTATCCACTTCTTTGCCTCTGAATCAGAAGAATCCTCCGATCTCCTGTGCCTTAAAAACTCTGTGGCTGCCCCTTGAAAGATACTTCCCAAAAAGGCCAGAATTCCAGACACCGCAGTAACCACTAATGATACCATAGACATTGTGTTCTCATCCATAGTGTCTTCTCCACTCCATCCATAATCAATAAATCATTATTTTAGTATCTTGTTATCAAATTATAGCACATATAATCACTATAGTCTAGTCCAAACATTTATTCGACAACATTCGACATTCATATTTCTTATAAGTGTCTTTAGATTTCTTGAATTATGTCTGAAAATCAACAGTAAAAGGACGTACTATGTACATAGAAAATGCATGTGACTTTTCCACTCTTTTATGCTACAATAGCCTCATGGAAAAGAAAAAACATGAAGCGTCAAATGGACCCGATAGAACTGATCAAGAAGTATTCTCTGGCAAAACACTGTATAAACGGCCTGGCAGTAATTAATTTTCCCCAAAGGCCACAATGACTTACAAGGAAGGTTACAAAACATATGACCCCTGAAGAAATGCTGAAGATATTATCCACCGCAGCGGTGCTGAAGACCAACACCAGACATTGCTTTACAGAACCGGGAAGGAAGGAGAGCATTGCGGACCACAGCTGGCGCACCGCCCTGATGGCTCTGCTCCTGACCGGGGAAGAAGAATTCCGGGATGTGGACATGGACCGTGTCATCCGCATGTGCCTTATCCACGACCTGGGAGAAGCCTTTACAGGAGATATCCCCGCCTTTGAGAAGAGCGGAGGCGATGAAAAAAAGGAAGCCCGGCTGTTCTCCCGCTGGGTGGAAAGTTTCCCCTCCCCCCAGAGAGAACAGTGGCTTGGACTCCTGGAAGAGATGAACGCCCTGGAGACCAGGGAGGCCAGAACCTACAAGGCCCTGGACAAGCTTGAGGCGGTCATATCCCACAATGAGTCGGACATCTCCACCTGGCTCCCCCTGGAATATCAGATGCAGCTGGACTATGGAAGGGAGGAGACCGCTTTCTCCCCCTTCTTCCGGCAGCTGAAGGAACAGATCGACGCCTGGACCCGGGAAAAGATCAGCCAAGAGGGGCCTCAAGATGGAAGGAATACAGAATCCTCTCCTTCACCCGCAGCCCCATAAGGCGTTCCAGGGCCTCCTGGTAATAGTCCATCTGGGTTTCATACCGATTCCAGAGCTGTGCCAGGGATGACACAGTATCTGTCTTGTAGTCCAGGAGCACAATCCCGTCCTCCTCCACAAAAAATACATCTATGATTCCCTGGATAAGAACGGTTTCTTCCTCCGGAAAATCATTCTTTAATCTCCGGGCATCTATGCCCAGCACAAAGGGCTGCTCCCGGTAGAGCATTCCCCCGCGGCCGGCCCTCCACATGCGGTAGGCCAGGGGGGATGCCAGAAATCTGACAATTTTCTTCTCCTGCACTGCCTGAAAATACTCCGGGAGCAGCCGCTTCTCCTCCACCTCCCTGCACAGAAACCGGTGAAGCTCCTCCTCCAGCCTGGAGGAATCCAAAGCCTGAGCATAGGCCTGAAAAGACTCAGGAAAGCCTTCCCCTGCGGCTGTCCCCGCCACAGTGTCAAAGTCCAAAAGTTCCATTACTCTGTGGTAGGCATTTCCCCGTACTGCGCCGCTTACCTTCTCTTCCTCCCTGCGGAAAGCAGGGATACAGGGCTGCACTTCCTTTGTCTCAAAGGTGTGAAAAGCCGCCTCGTCCCGGTCCGCCATGGCGGCAATCTTCAGCTCGGAAACGGTGGTTTTGGTGTAAAGTCCAGCCAGGCTGGCGTAGGGATACACCCCGTTGAGCCGTTCCAGAAGCCTGAGCCTTGCGGCCTCATCCCCCAGTCTTCCGGCCTGCCCCAGCTGCTCCCGCCTGTAGTGCAGCTGCAGCTGTTCCCCGGTTTCCGCTGCTGCAGCCTGGGCCTGTCCCGCAGTGGTCACACTGACACAGGTGCCCGGCAGGACAGGCAGAAGAAGATCAAGAAAGCTTCCCGCCGTAAGGAAATCCAGGCCGCTGAGCTTTCCTCCCTCCATCTCCTGAGTCCGCTCCCAGGTCTCGGCCGCCTTTTCCAGACTGCCTGTGAGGATCAGTTTCTCCCTGGCCCGGGTCAGGGCCACATAGAGCACCCGCAGCTCCTCCGCCAGACTCTCCTCCCTGAGTTTTCGGGACAGAGCCCTCCGGCGAAGGGTCTTATTGCGGATACGCCTTTCGGGATCCACATAGTCCACCGCCAGCCCCATGTCCATGTCCAGAAGCAGGGACTGGTTCACATCCTGCATGTTAAAGCGCTTGCCCAGACCGCAGACAAATGTCACCGGATACTCCAGGCCCTTGCTCTTGTGTATGCTCATAATGCGCACCACATCGGCATTTTCGTCCAGAAGCCCCGCCTCCCCGTAATCCACATTGTACTCTTCCAGCTGCTCCATATAGCGGATAAAGTGGAAAAGTCCGAAATAACTGGTCTTCTCAAAATCCGAGGCCTTGGTGAAAAGCATCTCCACATTGGCCCGTCTCTTGCTCCCGGCCGGAAGGGCTGTCACATAGTCCAGATAGCCGAAATCGTTCACAAGTTTCGCAAGCAGCTCCCGGATGGGAAGATATACGGTACAGCTGCGGTATCCGGCTATTTTGTCCAAAAATTCTGCCACGCGCTCCCGAAGCTGGGGAAAATTCTCCTCTCTCCCGGCAAACTCCTTCAAAGCTTCATAAAGACTGCAATCCTTGTGATAACTGCGTATTCTTGCAATCTCCTCCTCGGAAAACCCACCGAATACGGCCTTCATCACCCCAAAAAGAGGAATATCCTGGCAGGGATTGTCCAGAACCCGAAGAAGCTGCAGAAGCTCCTGCACCTCCGGAGCGGCAAAATATCCTGTCTTGGATGTGATGTGCACCGGAATGCCTTCCTGCTCCAGCACTTCCTTAAAAGCCTCATCCCAGCCGCTGGTAGTCCTCAGAAGAATCACTATATCGCTGTACTTCACAGGCACAAGCCCGCCCCCAGCCCTGTCCGTCACCAGGAAATGCTCCCGCAGTTCCTTGATTTTGTGCGCCACGCACAGAGCTTCCGCCTGCCGGGCGTCCATATCCTCCTCCCGGTCCGGTTTTTCCACCAGGTACAGCTCGCTGCCGCAGCCTTCGTTCTCCGGATACTCCGCTCCCGGGTACAGCATGGCTCTTTCGTCGTAGACAATCCCGCCCATATCCTTGTCCATCATGCGCCCGAACAGGTCATTGACGGTGTCCACCACTTCCCGGCGGCTGCGGAAATTCCGGGCCAGATCTATCCTGCGGAGTTCCCCCCGGCCTTCCTGATAACTGTGATACTTTTCCAGAAAAAGCTCCGGCCTGGCCAGGCGGAACTTGTAGATGCTCTGCTTCACATCCCCCACCATAAAGCGGTTGAAATGAGTGCCGTTCCCGGCGGTGGGTGCTCCTTGCCTGGAGATGGCCTGCAGCAGAAATTCCTGCACCAGATTGCTGTCCTGGTATTCATCGGTCAGGATCTCTGCAAAATGCTCCTGGTACTCCAGGGCCACGCTGCTGGGCCGCACCTCCTCCCCGTCCACTTTCAGAAGAATATCCAGGGCAAAATGCTCCATGTCGGAGAAGTCCACCACCTTCTTGTCCTGCTTTTTTTCCTGCATCCTTCTGTCGAATTCCAAAACCAGGTCCACCAGGGTGCGGACCGATTCCCGGCAGGCAGCTTCCTGCCGGGCGGCAAGTTCCAGGGGCGTCGCAAATATTTTCTCCGAAAGCTCCCCCATCTGGTTTTTTACCTGAGCCCTCATTTCTTTGGCCAGCTCCCGCTTGGCAGGAGACACGGTCTCGTCCTTTTTTGAAGAAAGTCTTCCAAAAGAAATCCCCGGCAGCCGGGCCTCATACTCCCTGAGATTCCTGCATCCCAAAAGTCCCTCCAGCTGCTCTGCCTCCCCTTCCACCAGCTCCCCATACATATAAGGACCGTCGGGGCTCTCACAGAGGGAGCGGACTGCGGAGAGTTTATCCACACAGCCCTGAATGATCCGGTGCAGATACCCTGTCAGGTAAACCCCACAAGGGCTGTCGCACAGTTCCTCCACGGTTTCTCCGCTGTAGTCCTCTTTCCGCGCCTCCAGCCACCTGGCAGGCCAGGGAAAACTGGCCGCATACCGGGACAGGTTCAAAATGTGCTGCTCCAGCACGCTCTCCCGGCCTCCGGGGCAGAAATACTCCACGCAGTAGCGAAACTCCTGGCTTCCGGAGGCATAGGAGTCTTCCATCAGCTCCTTCAGCACCTCCTGCTGCATGAGTTTTATCTCCCCTTCGTCCGCAATGCGAAAGGCCGGATCCAGGCCGATCTCGTTGAAATGATTCCTGAGCAGAAAAAGGCAGAAGCTGTCTATGGTGGTGATCTGGGCATTGTGCAGAAGGGTGGACTGCCGCTGGATGTGCTCGGACTCCGGCTGAGCGGACAGACGCTTGGATATACCTGCTGCAATTCTCTCCCGCATCTCCGCCGCCGCCGCACTGGTGAAAGTCACCACCAGCAGGCGGTCAATGTCCACGCCTCCTTCGCACACCATCTTCACGATCCGTTCCGTGAGCACTGCTGTCTTCCCGCTGCCTGCCGCCGCGGAGACCAGAATATTGCAGCCCCGCAGGTCAATGGCCTCCTGCTGCTCCTGTGTAAATGTTACCGCCATACTCCCGCCTTTCCCAACCCCTCCCTGAACTCCGGAACGGGCCTCCATACCGCATTACTTTTTCCCAACCAGGCAGCTGCGAGCTCCTTACCGGATATCCGTCATCAGCCCAAGCACCGTGTCATATCCCTTCTCCGCAGCAATCTGGGCAGGGGTAACACCTGCATTGTTGGCGCGGTTATAATCCGCCCCTTTTTTGATCATAAACACAGCGCTGTCCTGGCCGCCGTACCTGAGAACATAGTGCAGGGGAATATCCCCGTTTCTGTTTGCCGCATTCACGTCCGCCCCGGCCCGGATCAGCTCTTTCACAATCTGTTTGTAGCACTGGTACCCGCAGGCCATATGCAGCGCCGTGTTCCCCTGGTTGTCCGCGTGATTCACGTCCGCCCCCTTCTCAAGCAGCACCGGCAGCAGCTCCGTCCTGGTGCTGAAATCCAGCTGCTGCAGCAGAATCAGGGGAGTACTGCCGTCGCCCGCCGCCACATCCACATGTTTCAGATTCTCCAGCACAGACAGGCGTTCCTCCACCTTCATGCCTCCCCCGTACCTTCTCTCCTTCACCGCCAGATGGGCGGGGGTCTCCCCTTTCACATTCTGCAGACTGTCATCTGCCCCCGCTGCCATCAAAAGCTTCACGCACTCTCCGCTGCCCCATGTGGCGGCCACATGCAGAGGTGTATTTCCGGCCTCCGCAGGTTCATCCTGGGCAAGATTTACATCCACCCCTTTTTCTATCATCACCTGAAGCATCTCCGCATAATTGTGCCGGACCGCCTGATGGATGGCCGCCGTTCCCTGGTCGTCCACCTGCTCCATGGACTCCCTGGAAAAGAGCCTTGCCGCCTCCTCCTGATACGTGTCCTTCTCCCCGAAAAAGCATGTTCTGGGTTCCTGGGAGGCCACAATATTGGCCGGTGTCCTTCCTTTCAGCACCGCCTGGTTCATATCCACCCCAAGCTCCATGAATTTTCGTATCACCTTTACCCCGTAGCCCGCACTCAGGCAATGGTCCCGAATGCATTCCACACCGCTGCCCACATATAGGGGGGCCGTCATGTCAATGCCCGCCCTGGCCACCATATCCAGGACCCGGCAATTTTCATCCTCCCGCAGAGCGCTCTGCAGGATCCCCAGCACGGCATTGATTTCCTCATCGTCATCCGTGTCCACCTCCCGGATCAGTTTCTCCGCCAGGTACAGTCCCATGGACAGGGCATCCTTCTCCTCCTCTGTGCACTCAAAAAAACTATGTGTTGCCAGATTGTCCAGGTGGTCAATCTTCAATCCTCCCGGGGAGAAAATCTGCTTTATTTCTTTATCGTATTCCTCCCGGGCCAGATCAGCGGGGGTTTTTCCCTCTGCATCCGGAATGTTTCTGTCTGCGTGCCTGTCCAGAAGGGCAACACACAGCCCCCTGCCATAGGTCTGCACCGCCACATGGAGGGGCGTCTTCCCCTGACTTCCGGGCTTGTTTATCAAGCTGTCCTCCTTCATCAGGGCCAGTGCGGCGGTCTGATGACGATTTTTGACAGCTGTAATGAGCAGAGAATTCCCTTCCTCATCCACAGAGAAAATATCCGCCCCTTTTTCTATGTACACCTCCGCCAGGGCACAGGAAAATCTGGTATTTGTGCTCTGAAGCATCATCTCCAGAGGAGTCCGGCCCTGGGCATCTCTGGCGTTGATATCCCCTGTGAGCAGCCTGGCAATATTTTCTCTCTGGGGCATGGTTTTGCTGCGGCCTTCAATGACAAAGGATATATTGTATATGCCCGCCCCGGCCAGGTAATGGAACGCATTTCTGCCCTCGTAGTCACACCTGGAGGAATCCGCCCCCCAGTCCAGGAGGAGCCTGACCATCTTCTCGTTCCCCCTGCTGCAGACGGCCATCAGCGGCGTAAGACCCCCGCAGCAGCCTGTGCCTGGCACGTCCACGTCCACCCCCCGGTCCAGGGCCACAACCGCCTCCTGATAAAAACCGCTCATCATCAAAAGGTGGAAGAGGGTCACACCGGTACCGTCCACTTTTTCCGTCAGCGCTTCCACAGGGCATGCGGCCACGCACTCTGCCACCCCCTTCTTCTCCTCCTCCTTAAACCTGTTGTATCTGTACATGGGATTGTCCGCATCTTTTTCCCACCAGGGAATGATCTTCTCCCTGCTGCCCACATTGGCGCTCCGCAGCAGCTCCGCCATCTCCTGCACGTTCATTTTCCCTACCTCCTGACTCCCCGGGTTTCCCGTTCCCATAGGGTTATCACCATGCCTTCCCCTGCCCGGACCATATCCGGCAATTCCTCTCTCTGTCCTGGGCATATCCAACGATTTATCTCTCTATCCTGGACATATCCAACGATTTATCTCTCTCCTGGGCATATCCAACGATTTATCTCTCCTGGGCATATCCGGCAATTCATCTCTCCGCTCCAGCCATAATCAGCTTCTCTGCAATGTCATTGTAGCCGTTCTCTGCGGCATAGTAGAGAGCCGTGTGTTCCATCATATCCGCATAGGTAAAATTAGCGCCGTTCTCCAGCAGCACTCCCACAATGTAGTTATTCCCCACTCTGGAGGCGATGATCAGGGCGGTCTCCCCATCCTTGTTGCGCTCGTCGATCCGGGCCCCGTGCTCCAGAAGCTTTCTGGTGATATACTCATTCTCATTCTCGGCAGCCAGATGCAGAGGAGCATTCCCCTGATGGTCCCGGATGTTCACATCCGCCCCGGCCTCCAGCAGCAGCTCCGTGATCAGAAGGTTGTCCTGCATGACGGAAAAAAAGACCGGCGTCCTCCCCTGGTCGTTGAGGGCATTGATGTCCACATCCTTGCCCGCCAGCATGGCTTTCACAGCCTCGCTCTGCCCATTGCTGCAGGACTGGTGCAGGGCGGTATTTCCAAAAGAATCCGTATTCTGTCCTCCCCCTGTGGACAGCCCCTCAATAAGCTGTGTAAGCCCCAGAGCATTTGCGTAGTCCAGCGCCGTGCGGTTTGTATTGTCCATGAGAGTAGTGTCCGCTCCCAGGGACACCAGGCACTTCACCGCCTCCACTTTCCGGGCCTCCACCCCATAGATCAGCACGCTCTTTCCTTCCTTGTCCGTGGCGTTTACGTCCGCCCCGGCGTCCACCAGCATTTTGATGATCTCCTTGTTCCCCGAGGACACCGCCATGTGCAGCGGGGTCACGCTCCGGTTGGACACCATGCTCACATCCGCCTCTTTTTCAAGGAGCAGCTTGACAATATCCCTGTACCCCTTGCTGCAGGCATAGTGGATGGGCGCCATCCCCTGCTCGTCCACCGCATTTACATTGATGCCATCCTTTTTCAGAAAAGTAGTCACCACCCCTTTTTGCCCATTCTGGCAGGCTTTTAATAAGAGCTTCTCCATTTGTACATCCCTCCTGACTAGTTTTATTTCTGCGAACAAAATTCCCATTACGTACATCATATTTCTGCCTGGGTTCCAGCCAGACAGATTTCCCGCCTAAAAAAATAACCCAACAAAGGGCTTGCCGGGTCTTTGCTGGTTTCATTATATGTTTTTCAGGGCGGGATAGTCAAGGGGTATTTGAGACGTGCCCGCTCCGTTTTCAGTTCCTCATCCGCCTGGCCCATCCCTTCACCGCAAAAGGCACTGGCGATACTGGAAAAAACCGGATACAAAATAGTTGATTGACGCCTTCTTAAGGTTCCAATACCTTTTTATCCCCACCTCCGGGGCTTTGCCTTTTAGCCAAAGAGCAAAGGGCGGATAATAAACGCGGTGAGATAAAACAAAAGAATTCCTGAAATTGGGCAGAGCCACAAAAAAACGTCCGCATATGCCAAACCGGCACATACGGACAATAGAAGTAAAACACTATTCCGTTCAAGGCATCTCACAGTGTATCCCGGTACAGCCGCAGCACATTTCCATAAAAAACCCGGTCCAGCTGTCCCTCCGTGAAACCTGCCCTGTGAAAAGCCTCCCAGAGAGCCTCCATGCCCTGAACCCCAGGCAGCGCTTCATAGGGCTCAATGCCGTCAAAATCACTGCCAAGCCCCAGAACTTCCATCCCTCCCACGGAGACAATATGCCGTGCATGGCGCACCACCGCCTCCAACGTGACAGAATTCTTTCTCCCAAGAGGCGCCTCCTCCAGAAAATCCGCGCAGAAGTTCAGCCCCATGACACCGCCTTTCCGGGCAAGCCTGCGTATCATGTCGTCGGTCATATTCCTCACATGGGGACAAACCGCCCTGGCATTGGAATGACTTGCCACAAAGGGCTTTGTGGCCGTCTCCAGCACATCATAAAATCCTCTGTCGGACAGGTGGGAAACATCCGGGATCATACCCAGGTTTTCCATCTCCGCCACAAACTCCCTGCCCCGTTCCGTAAGGCCTCCGGAAAGGTTAGGTGTGTGGAAACAGGCATCCCGCGCCTCCTGGGCCTCCAGGCGCAGCTTCTCCCCCTGGGGCGTGCCGGAAGGAGCGGCCTTCCATTTCTCCAAGGCCCCGTTCATCCGTTCCGTCAGCTCCAGAACCCGGTTGGGCGCCCCGATCTCGTTGTCAAAATTCCAGGTCAGGGTCAGCATGCGCACTCCCATCTGATAGAGCTGGCGAAGCCTGTCCAGCTTCCCTCCGCACACACCGCCCTCCTCCACCGTCAACAGGGATGACAGCTTTCCTGCCCTCTCATTTTCCTCAATATCTCCAAAGACCAGAACCGGGGCCAGAATGTCTTTGTTCTTCTCCAGCTCCTCCTGGTAAAGCCTGTGCAGACCGCACACCCGCTCCCAGGGGTCTCCCCTGCCAGCCAGAACCACAAAGAGCGCGAAATTCTGTACAAAATAATGGCTCTCCTTCATCCGCAGCAAATCCACCTGCCGGCTGTTGCTTCTCAGTCCCTCCGGCCTTCCCGCCTCCTGCAGCTCAAGCAGGGAAGAAATGGTATCGCAGTGCATGTCAATAACTTTCATATCCCCTCCAGATTCCTCCTTTGCGGTGTCCGCCAGGCAGCCGCCGGCACTCTCCCAAGGCTCATTCCCCACAGACATAAGCGCACTTCTTACGCCGGCCCAGGGAAGTCACCTCGTCTCCTACGCCCCGGCGCCTTCAACATCATTATATTCATAGTCCTTTCCGGGTAGAACGGCATTCAGCAGTATACCCACCAGTGCCCCCACTGCCAGTCCTGAAAAGCTGATGGACAGTTCTCCCACCATAAAATTGATGCTCCCGGTGGAACTGTACTTGATTCCTATGGCCAGCACCAGGATAAGTGCGGCGATGATCACATTGCGGCTCTTGGAAAAATCCACCTTTGCCTCCACCACATTCCTCACGCCCACCGCAGAGATCATGCCGTAGAGCACCAGGGATACCCCTCCGCAGACCGCAGGGGGCATACAGCCCACCACCGCCGCAAATTTCGGGGAAAAGGAAAACAGAATGGCAAACAGGGCGGCGATCCGGATCACCAGGGGATCGAACACCTTCGTCAGCGCCAGAACCCCCGTGTTCTCCCCATAGGTGGTGTTGGCCGGTGCGCCGAACATGGCGGCGGATATGGTGGCAAGCCCGTCCCCCAGAAGCGTCCTGTGAAGCCCGGGATCCTTGATATAGTTCTTCCCCACTGTGGATGAGATGGCGGAGACATCACCGATATGCTCCACAATGGTGGCAAGGGAAATGGGCATAATGGTGATCACAGAAGTAATCAGCAGGGACATATCCCCCTGTGAGAGCGCCCAGAACGCAGTCTGTTCCCAGTGGACAGGAAGCCCAATCCAGTCCGCCTGGGCCACCGGTGCAAAATCCACCCGCCCCAGCGCAGCGGCAAACAGGTAGGAACCGGCCACCCCGATAATGATTGGAACGATCTTCACCATGCCCCTGCCCCAGATATTGCAGGCCACCACCAGAACAATGGCCACCATGGCCACCAGCCAGTCTCTGGCACAGTTGTCCACAGCGGTCTGGGAAAGGGTCAAACCGATGGAAACGATAATGGGTCCGGTGACAATGGGCGGAAAGAACCGCATCACCTTTCCAGCCCCGAAGACCTTAATCAGAAAGGCCAGCAGCAGATATACCAGACCTGCACAGGCCACCCCAAAGCAGGCGTAGGGCAGCAGGGCAGAATTGTCCAGAGCATGTCCTTCCGCATCCGCCATGGGAGCTATGGCCCCATACCCTCCCAGAAATGCAAAGGAAGAGCCCAGGAATGCAGGCACCCGCCCCCTGGTCAGCAGGTGGAAAAGCAGTGTGCCCAAACCTGCGAACAGCAGTGTGGTGGAAACATCCAGCCCCGTCAGCGTAGGCACCAGGATGGTGGCCCCAAACATGGCAAACATATGCTGCAGTCCCAGCAGCACCACCTTGGGCATTCCCAGAACCCTGGCGTCATAGATCCCCCCGGTGTTTCCTTCCTGTTTCATTCCCTGTCTCTTACCCATAACTTGTCCTCCATTTCAGCTCAAATGCCTTCATCTTTGATCGCCGTACTCCGTCAACCATCATAATATCTCACCGGTCATCCGTCAAGGAGAGATTGCATGGGATTTCAGATAATCTTTCCAGATTTCAATATATTTTGCCTTCAGATGCACTCCGTCAAAAGTGTAGGAAGGCTCCATTCCCCCTGTCTCATCGCAGAGGAGCGGATTTACATCCAGGTAAAACACCCGTACATTGTCAGCCAGCAGGGCTATCCCCTGATTGCGTGCCTCAATGCCTTCATTATTAATGTAGTCCCCCTGGGCCGAGCGCTCCGTGCTCACCTTCATAATGGCCTGGAGATAAATCAGAGCATTGGGTTGCAGCTCCTTCAGATGTTCCAGGGCCTCCCGGTATTTTTCCAGAAAGCTCTCCACCGTGCCTATGCCCATCTCATTGATCCCTATCATCAGATAGATTTTGGCAAAGGAGTTCTGCTGCAGGGCCTCTTCCACGGTAATCTTGTCCTTTTCCCCGGGCACTGTCACAATCTCAGCGTCAAACATCTTGTAGACCGTCAGGCCTGTGGAGGCATAGAAAGCCGCCGTCTGCTCCAATCCCCCGTACTCAAACATCCCCACGGTTCTGGAATCTCCGATAAACACGGCATCCTGAAAATAATCGTCTTCCACCGTCATATACACCGGCTCACCGGGCGGTTCCCCTTCCGGATTTCCCTCTGGGGAGATATCCCCGCCGGGCACGCCGCCAGGGGCAGATTCGCCAAAGGTTCCCTCCCCGGACTGGTCTCCCTCAGGCGGCGCTCCGCCGGGTTCCCCCTCCCCGGACGGGTCTCCCTCAGGCGACACCCCGCCGGACTCTGTCCCCGGATTCTGGCCTCCCGCGGCCCCATCCCCCTGCTCCTGCTGCAGGTTCAGCACCTCCATCAGAGGCTTTTCATAGACCTGCCAGTGGTCCACCTGGGACAGGTACAGCACCCCCATCCCCCCAAGGAGCACAAAATACAGGTTTTTTCTCAACCACTTCACAATGACCACACTTTCCTCAGAAATCAAAATACATAAAAGGATTCTTTCCCTCCACCTGTAGCCGCCACACACAGAACCAAAAGAGCGCTGCCAGAAGAATACTCCCTGGCACAGAATCCCTGAAACGGCGGAAAAGATTTATCACCACAGGCGTGCAGGAGATCATCCCCGCCAGAAACAGCCACCGGTAGTTCTGCAGAGCATTTACCCAGTCCCCGGGACTGACCCTGCCCCCTGCCCCGATGCCGAACATCCGGCCAAGATATATCTGAAGTTCCTCCACCTCCTTAATGTCAAAACACATCCAGGTCACAGGAATCACCGTCCAGAGATACAGCCGGGAGAGCAGTTTTCCAGGCACCCGCTTCAGGAGATCCGCCGCCCCCAGAGCCTCCAGCTGCCTTTCCATCACAATGAAAAGCCACAGAAGCATTCCCCAGATAAGGAAATTCGCCGTGCTCCCGTGCCAGACCGCCGTCAGCAGCCACACCGCCAGAAGATTGCACACGGTCCGGAATTCCCCTCTTCGGTTCCCGCCCAGGGGAATGTACACATACTCCCGGAACCACCCGCCCAGGGTCATATGCCACCGCTGATAAAACTCCCTCACCGTGCAGGCCATATAGGGACTGCGGAAATTCTCCGGCAGTTTAAAGCCCAGCATCCTTCCAACCCCCATGGCCATAAGAGAATAGCCATAGAAGTCAAAATAGATCTTCAGGGAAAATGCAGCAGCCCCCAGCCAGGCCAGGGGCGTGGATATGCTCTCAAATCCTGTCACCTGCACCTCCTGCCAGAGCAGGCCGATCCGATCCGCCAGAAGCACTTTAAACGCCAGACCCATGGTAAAGACCTTCAGCCCCTCCTGGAGGCCCCTTCCACGGAATTCCCGGCTGCGCAGGGTCCCCTGCAGATCCCTGTAGCGGACAAGGGGCCCGGAGATCAGCTGGGGAAACATGGCAAGATATGTGGCAAAGATCCCAAAGGAAGTTTCCGCCCGCATCCCTTTATACACGTCAAACAGATAGGAAAGGCTCTGAAAAGTATAAAAACTGATGCCCAGAGGCAGGCCCCCAGGCACAAGTCCCGTCTTAAACGCCACCAAAAGCCCCACATTAAAACCCACAGCCCCCGCAAGCCACAGCCTGCGCTTTATGCCCTGGGTCCTCCTGTCCGAAGCAGCCTCCCCGCCGTACAGGTCCTGCCTTTCCGGCCCGGATCCCCAGCCCGCCAGATCCTCCCTTCCCTGGAGTGACCTGCCATACCAGGCTTCTCTTCCATACTGCTCCATATGAAATTTTTCGTCTCCCTCTTCCTCCCCGTCCCTGGGGCTGGCCTCCAGGTGCCGCCCGGCATAAAAATTCACCAGAACGGAAACCATGAGCAGCAACAGGTACCTGGGCTCCCCCCAGGCATAAAAAATAAGACTTCCCCCCAGAAGCGTTATATTTTTCATCCTGGCGGGAGTCAGGCCGTACACTGCCAAAAAAAGCGGAAGGAAAAAGAGTAAGAATTCTACACTGCTGAATATCAAGAATCATCACATCTTTCGTTGCTTTCTATATATCATAATATCCTTGCCGCCCGCTCTTTTCAACTTAAAAAAAATTAATTTTAGCGTAGCAATTATGTAAAAAATATTGTAAAATAAGAGACATGAAAGAACAATTATACACAATTCCTTTAAACGACGCGGTAAACGCCGACGATGAGTGCCCTTTCTGCTTTGTGGAAAGGAAGGTAGAGCAGGATCTGCTGGATTTTGTCCTGGGCAGCGGCTCCTCCTACATGGAATCCGATATCCGGGACCGGACCGACCGGGCAGGCTTCTGCAGGCGTCATTTTCAGATGATGTTCGACTACGGCAACACTCTGGGAAATGCCTGGATATTGAAGACACATTACAAAAGAATAATTGAAGAGATGAAGGGCCAGTTTTGCGGCTTCAAGCCCGGCAGAACTTCCTTCAAGGACAAATTCCGCAAAGCCGCCGAGAGCGACAACGCCATTGGCCTGTGGGTGCGGGAAAAAGAGAATTCCTGCTATATCTGCGGACAGTTTGCGGACACCTGCGCCAGATATATGGACACCTTTTTCTATCTCTGGAAGCAGGACGGAGAATTCCGCGGGAAAATCCGGGAGGGCAAAGGCTTCTGCCTGCACCATTTCGGGCGTCTCTGCGAGGCCGCGGACAGCAGCCTCTCCAACAGGGAACGGGAGGATTTCTACGCCGCAGTGCTCCCTCTTATGGAGAGGAACATGGAGCGCATGGGTGAGGACGTGTCCTGGATGGTGGAAAAATTTGACCACTGCAACAAGGATGCCGACTGGAAGAACTCCAGAGATGCCATTCAGCGGGGCATGCAGAAGCTAAAAGGAGGCTATCCGGCGGACGGCCCCTACAAATCCAGCCGGTAAGGGCCCGGGACGGGTTCCAGAGTCCTGCCGGCCCCTTTTCGGGGCAGTGAAACCCCTCGCCCCTCACCGGTAGACAATCTGTCTCATCATGTCCACATACTGGCAGATCTCCTGGTAGAGCATCTCAGGCTGAAAGGAGGCATCCTGAAACCGCTCCGCCAAAAGTCCCTTGATGGTAAAATCCAGCATTTTCCTCAGTTTTCCGCCGTCCACTCCCTGTGGCAGGCTGCCGTAGTCAATCTGGGCGTCAATGCTCTCATAAGCCCCTCTGAGGGCGTTGCGCTTCTCCTCCACAGAGACCAGAGCCTCACAGGAGTCCTCTGTGACAGCACGGTTCAGGAACTGCTGCATATAGGGATAGCCTTTCATGGCATGCATCTTGGCCAGTTCAATCTGTTTCGTCACGGCGAACAGATCCTTCTCGCTGCTGCTCACAGAAGTCCGCAGCTCCAGTATCATATATCGGGCGCTATAGTCATATACAAAACTGTAGACCCCGATCTTGCTGTCAAAATAGTGGAAAAGCAGCCCCTTGCTGACAGCAGCCTCCCTGACAATGTCGTCGGTGCTGCCATGCCGGTAGCCCTGAAGTGCAAACACTTTCAGCGCGGCATTAATCATCCTGTCCTGTTTTTCTTTTTTCAGGTCAAAAAACTTGCTGTTCATAAAGTCGCTCCTGTTTCATCCTCTGCCCTGCTGCGCTTTTTCATGGGTATAGTTTTATTTTACCACATCCCCACCCAAACGGAAACGAAATAATAAAATTTTAGTAAATTTAGTATATTCCCTTTTCAATTCTCCAAAATAGTATTAATATGAACTTGGCACAAAAAACCAGTTGAAAGGAGTTATCATGGGTAAAAAATTTAGCAAAATCCTGCTCACCACTGCAGCCGTCAGCGCTGTAGCAGCCACAGCCGTCTATTTCTTCATGCAGAAGAAAGATTCCTCCCAGAATATAGATGATGAGGATGACTATGACGATTTCAGTGAAGACCAGGATAAGGATTCCGACAGCAGCCGCAACTATGTCTCCCTGAACCCCGAATCCGCCCAGGACACAGAGGACAGCTCCGATTCCCTTGAAGAGCAGACTACAGATGCTGCCGACAACAGTACGGAAGCTGCAGAAGGCGGCTTTGCCCCCCTTGGAGAGCAGGGTTTTCCCACTCTTGGAGAGCAGGGTTTTACCCCCCTTGGAGAGCAGGCCGCTGATGCTGCTGACAACCAGGCAGAATCGGTAGAAGAATTCTTTGACGAGAGCGGCATCTAAATATCACCTTTTCTTATGAGCCGCGGGAACAAAAAGGCCCGGAAGCTGACACACAGCGCCGGGCCTTTGCTGTTGCTACTGCTTCCATGCCTGTCCCAGACGTTCCATCCCCTCCTGGATGGCTGCTCCGGAGAGCCCTCCGAAGCCCAGCAGGACGGAGGCACTGTCCGGCGCTTCCTCCACCATGCTCTCGGAGAGTCCATAGACCCGCACCCCCTGCTCTGCGGCCCTGCGGACAAGCTCCCTTTCTGCGCTTCCCCCTCTGGACGTGAGCACCAGATGGAGCCCCGCGTTCTCCCCTGAGATATCAAACTCCTCCCGGAAAGGCTGAAGCAGATTCAGCAGAAGCTCATGCTTTGCCCGGTAGATCTTCCTCATTTTATTCAGATGACGTTCAAAATACCCCTCCCGGATAAATTCATCCAGAATACTCTGATCAATCCTGGACACAGTACAGGAATAGAACCCGCACTCCCGCAGATACTTCTCCAGCAGAGATTCCGGCAGCACCAGAAAACTCACACGGATGGCCGGAGCGATTGCTTTGGAAAATGTTCCCAGATAAATCACCCGGCCATGCCTGTCCGAAGCCTGCAGGGCCGGAATGGGCTTCCCCCGGAAGCGGAATTCGCTGTCATAGTCGTCCTCAATCAGATACCGTTCCGGCTCCCGGGCCGCCCACCGCAGCAGCTCCATTCTGCGCCCAATGGGCATCACCGTACCAGTGGGAAACTGGTGGGAGGGCATCACATAGACGGCGCTGACATTTTCCCTCTCCAGCCTGTCCGCCCGCATTCCCCACTCGTCCATGTCCACGGTGGAGATGGGATAGGAAAAGGACTGAAAGATCCGATAGGATCTCTTATAAGTAGGATTTTCCATGGCAATGCGCACATGGCGGCCCAGGATCTTCTCCAGCAGCAGAAGCAGGTAGTCGTTTCCCGCCCCCACAATCACCTGCTCCGGCCTGCAGTTGACACCCCGGGAGGAGTGGAGATACCTGCTGATGGTAAGGCGCAGCCCGTAATCCCCCTGGGCCTCCCCCCTGGCAAAAAGATCGCTGTTGGCACAGGTAAGAATATGCTTCGTAATCTTTTTCCACACGCTGAAGGGAAAGCCGGTCATGTCGATATCATAGGGAGAAAAGTCTATCACCCCCTCCCCGGAAAGGGGCGGAACGCCGGACTGCGTCTGCGCCCCGGTTTCCCCCCCAGGCTCCTCCGTCCAGGGCATCTCCTCCAGGGCGCAGGCATAATAACCCTTGCAGGGCCTGGATTCTATGTAACCCTCGCTGAGAAGCTGCCCGTAGGCATAGTCCACCGTGCTTCTGGCCACCTGCAGATATTCCGCCAGGGCGCGCGTGGAGGGAAGCCTCTCTCCTGCCAGAAGCTTCCCTTCCTTAATCTCTTTCCTGATATGCTCATAGATCTGCTCATACAGGCAGCCGCTTCCCTCCGGGTGAAGCTGAAATGTCATCTCGTTCAACTCTGCTTCTTAACCCCCTTGCCGCTCTTCACCTCCTGGATCACCTGCTCCTTCAGATCCCTGACCTTGTCCTTGACGCGGGAGGTGGCGGAGGGCGATGTGAGAATCGCCCCCATCAGCTTTGCCGCCACATCATATTCCTTAAAACGTATGGCCAGCACAGCCACCAGGTAGTCCACCGTGACAGTGTTCATGCCGCATATGGGAAAGGGCTCCGTCTGCCTGGCATCCTTGAGCCCTTTATAGGCGCTGGCCAGAAATTCCTCTTCCTGTCCCTCCAGATTCTGAAGCTGCTTCTCACTGCCCTCCCCTTTTTCCACCAGGCTCTCCCTGTAGCCCCGGAAAAGCCAGGCGGTTTTCAGGCAGATATATGCCTTCTCGCTTGTCTTGGCATGTTTTACCACCGCGCTGGCCAGGGCCAGTTTATGCCGCTCCATAGCCTCCTCATAGGAATAGATCTCATCCTCATACTTTGTAAGACAGACGGTCATGCTGATCTTTTCCCTGATGGCTTTGGCCTGCATGGAGGTGACATTGGTAAAATATCGGTTCATGGCCGCATAACCGCATATGGGACACATCACAATATCATACTTGTTGGCGTCAATCCCCTCATACCGGACACGCAGATCCTGGTCTGAGCCAATACTTTTCGCCTTGCCGGACTTCATTAGTTTTGCTGTAAAGCTGCTGTCACACACCGGGCATGTGAAAGACTTCTCGTAGATCAAATCTTTTTCCTGAAGCTTGGGTGGAGGAGGCGCGGGAGGTTTCTTCCTTGACCCCTCCTTTTTGTCCTCTTCATAGAGATCCGCCTCCTCCAGACTCCCCAGCCCCAGGTTTTTCAGGCCTGATAGAATCCCCATTTCTCCTCCATTCTCCATGGGGGCCTAGCCATCCCCTCACTCCTTCTTCGGCAGGACAAATGAACTCTTCAAAGATACGATCCGGTTAAACACAAGCGCCTCGGGCCGGGAGTCCCTGGCATCCACACAGAAGAATCCCTGCCTTACAAACTGGAAGCGCTCATAGGCCTTAGCCCCCCTGAAGGCAGGCTCCAGACAGCAGTCCTCAAGCACCGTCAGGGAGGATGGATTCAGGTTCAGACTTCCGTCCTCGTTGTAGACCCCCTTCTCCTCGTCGATAATGTTCTCGTACAGGCGCACCTGAGCCTTCACCGCCGTCTCCGCTGCCACCCAGTGGATGGTGCCTTTCACCTTCCTGCCGTCCGGGCTGCTTCCGCCCCTGGTAGCAGGATCATAGGTGCAGTGTACTTCCGTGATCCTGCCTGCCTCGTCCCTGACGCATCCGGTGCAGGTCACATAGTATGCCCCCATAAGGCGCACTTCATTGCCCGGGAACAGGCGGAAGTACTTCTTGGGAGGCTCTTCCATAAAGTCCTCCCTCTCTATATACAGCTCCCTGCCAAAGGGAACCTCCCTGCTGCCCAGAGCTTCATTCTCAGGATTATTGCCCATGGTCAGAACCTCTGTCTGTCCCTGGGGATAGTTGTCAATAATCAGCTTTACAGGGTCCAGAATCGCCATCATCCTGGGGGCTTTTGTCTTTAAATCCTCCCGGATACAGTATTCCAGCATGGCATAATCCGCAATGGAATGTGCCTTGGAAACCCCGCAGAGCTCCACAAATCTCTGGATGGATTCCGGGGTAAATCCCCGCCGGCGCAGGGCGGCAATGGACACCAGTCTGGGGTCGTCCCACCCGTCCACAATGCCCTCCTGAACCAGTTTCTTAATGTAGCGCTTTCCCGTAACCACATTTTTCAGATAGAGCTTTGCAAACTCAATCTGCCTGGGAGGACGCTCATACTCCACCTCCCGCACCACCCAGTCGTAGAGGGGTCTGTGATCCTCAAACTCCAGCGTACAGATGGAGTGGGTGATCCCTTCAATGGCATCCTCAATGGGGTGTGCAAAGTCATACATGGGGTAGATACACCAGGCATCCCCGGTGTTGTGGTGAACCATATGGGAAACCCTGTAGATGACCGGATCCCGCATGTTAATGTTGGGGGAAGCCATGTCTATCCTGGCACGCAGCACCTTCTCCCCGTCGGCGTATTTCCCGTCCTTCATCTCCTGGAACAGCCGCAGATTCTCCTCCACAGTGCGCTTGCTGCCGGGATCCTCCCTGCCGGGTTCCGTCAGTGTTCCCCGGTACTCCCGGATCTGTTCCGCCGTCAGGTCTGATACATAGGCCTTTCCCTTCCGTATCAGCTTCACCGCGGCCTCGTACATCTGTCCAAAGTAGTCGGAGGCGAAGAAGAGACGGTCTTCCCAGTCAGCCCCCAGCCACTGGATATCCGCCTTGATGGACTCCACAAATTCCACATCCTCTTTGGTGGGATTGGTATCGTCAAAACGCATGTTAAATTTGCCGTGATACTTCTGTGCCAAACCATAATTGAGCAGGATGCTCTTGGCATGCCCTATGTGGAGATACCCGTTGGGTTCCGGGGGAAAACGGGTACACACCGTGTCATATACCCCGTCCGCAAGGTCCTTGTCGATCATCAACTCAATAAAATTCTTCGATTCTGTCTCACTCATATGCCCTCACCATGCCTTTCCTGAATACACGTATTTGCATTATAACATATACTCTCATAAGCTTTCAAGGACAATTTGTATTCCCCCTCAGGGATCAGCCCCTCCAGCATAAAGCCTCCGTCTCTTTGGCTTCCACACAATTACAGCTGTCACCTACAAAGAGCCCGGGGGATGCTTCTCCCCCAGGCTCTTTGTCCTGGCTCCTTTCCCATTTTGGGGCAGGCTGCCGTCCGTTTAATGGTGGAACAGTCGGATGCCGGTGAAGGCCATCACCATGCCGTACTTGTCACAGCACTCTATCACCGCGTCGTCCCGGACAGATCCTCCGGGCTGAGCAATATACTTCACGCCGCTCTTATGGGCCCTCTCGATATTGTCGGAGAAGGGGAAGAACGCGTCGGATCCCAGAGTCACATCCTGCATTTTGTCAAGCCAGGCCCGTTTTTCCTCCCTGGTAAACACCGGGGGCTTCACTTTGAAGATACGCTCCCACGCACCCTCCGCCAGCACGTCCATGCACTCGTCCCCAATATACACGTCGATGGCGTTATCCCGATCCGCCCGGCCCAGGCCGTCCACGAACTCAAGCCCCATAACCTGGGGGGACTGGCGCAGGAACCAGTTGTCCGCCTTGGTGCCTGCCAGCCTGGTGCAGTGAATTCTGGACTGCTGTCCGGCGCCGATGCCAATGGCCTGCCCGCCCTTCACATAACACACGGAGTTGGACTGGGTGTACTTCAGAGTGATCAGAGCAATCTTCATATCCGTCAGCGCCGCTTCCGGCACTTCTTTGTTGGCAGTCACAAGGTTGGACAGCAAACCGTCCCCTGCATCCAGGGTATTCCGTCCCTGTTCAAAGGTAATGCCGTACACCTGCTTTCTCTCCAGGGGCGCAGGCTCATAGGTCTCGTCCATCTGAATCACGTTGTAGTTTCCGCCCTTTTTGGCCTTCAGCAGCGCCAGGGCCTCCTGGGTATAACCTGGGGCAATACAGCCGTCGGACACTTCCCTCTTGATAAGCCTGGCCGTGTCCACATCGCACACGTCGGACAGGGCGATGAAATCCCCGAAGGAGGACATTCTGTCCGCCCCCCTTGCCCTGGCGTAGGCGCAGGCCAGAGGCGAGAGTTCTCCCAGATCCTCCACCCAGTAGATCTGTGCCAGGGTGCTGTCCAGGGGAAGCCCCACCGCCGCCCCTGCAGGGGAGACATGCTTGAAAGAGGCCGCCGCAGGAAGGCCCGTGGCCTCCTTCAGCTCCTTTACCAGCTGCCAGCCGTTGAAGGCATCCAGAAAATTGATATAGCCCGGCCTGCCGTTCAGCACGGTGACGGGCAGTTCCCTCCCGTCCTCCATATAGATTCTGGAAGGTTTCTGGTTGGGATTACATCCATATTTTAATTCAATTTCTTTCATGTTTCTTCCTCTCTTCTCCCCTGCCGGGAAACAGGGGCTGCCGCTCTCACTGGTTCTTGTTCAGGATCCGCGTTTCATATTCCCCGGTGGCAATGTCAATATACCTCACAAAGAGGGAGACCTTGTTCTCCTGGTTCAGACTTTCCCAGAGCATGCTCCCAAAGGAATCGATATCTCCTTCTATGGAAATTCTTTTGGGCTCCCCCTGAAAGCTGGGCAGGGGGTTGCCGTCGTGCATGTAGGTGTGCAGAAAGCGTCCCTCCCCCGGTGCGGGATTGTCATAAGTAAATGTATGTCTGCAGCAGCAGGAAGGATCTCCGCCGTTGCTTTTCAGAATGGACATGGCAAAGGAAAAACTGCCCTTTTCCAGATGGAGCAGGCCGGAAATCCTGGGCGTATAGTTGGGGCCGTCGGGCTCGTACTCCCGGCTTCTCAGAGACTGCTCAAAGGTCAGCCCTTTCTCAAGGCCCTCATAGATGGTATCCGTCTGATCCCCATTTGTAACAATGGTATCATTTCCCAGAACCCTCACCGGCGCATAGATTACAAGACTTGGATCCGTCATTTTGGAGGGCTCAAAAGCTTCCGTGCGTATGCCCTCCCCTTCCTGCACAAAAATGCGGTTGCGGCTGTTCTCACTTCTGCCCATGATGAAATAGGCCGCCACAGCCTTCTTCCCGTCCGTGGTCCGCCCGATGATGATTCCCCTGCCGGGATAGGCGTTGTTTTTTAATTCTTCCTGCAGCATCTTGGTTTCCTCCATATCTAGTTCCGGAACTGTATTTCTACCGCAAAAAGCCGGCCCTCTGGGGTGCCGCCGAATATTGCGGTGCCCAGACGGTCGGCTCGGTTGAATGCCGCACTCCCTGTAGGTTCTCCTACTTCCGTCAGTCATGCAGCCCTGATTTCTTTATCTTACACGTTTCCTGTGTAATTTGCAAGATATTTTTTTCCTCAAGCAGCCCTGTCTATACAAAGAGTTCACAGCCCTGCAGCCTGAACTGCTCAATCTTGCGGTCGATCTCCTCCTGGGTCACATCCAGCTTTACAGCCAGGCAGCTCTTGCACAGATATTGGGTGCTGTGCCTGCTGACAAACTTTTTGTTGGCGCCAATCTCGTTGAAGGTCAGCCCCCTGCCGCACTGTGCGCAGGCACTCATTACAGCTCCACCAGCTTTGCCCGGAATACCGCACAGTCATAGGGCTCCAGCTCCCGGATGATGGTGGCGTTCTTCACTCCGCTGACCTCCCCGGTCCAGAGCTCCTTCAGCTCCAGGGTCATGCCGGTGCTGAGGGGAAGTCCCAGTTCATCCAGGTTCACCCTGGCGCAGGCTTTTCCGTCGCTCAGATTAAACATGCCTATGGCCAAATCGCCGTTTTCAAGCTGTCTGGCGTAGAGCAGAAGCTCGTCTCCGGTCCAGGTGCCGTGCAGTTTTACCGGCTGTCTGCAGGTTCTGTCCTGGTTGATGCGGATGATCTCCTCATTGCCCAGAATTTTTCTGGTCTCGTCGTTCAAGTTTCTCACATCGCAGCCAATCATCAGAGGAGAACCCATAAACGCCCAGATAGAGAAATGGGTCTTATACTGAACATCGTTACAGCCCTTCAGGCCCACATTTCCCTTGCCGTACATGCCCACCACAAGCATATCCATGTCGTTGAAGCAGCCCACTCCATTGTAAGGATGCAGTTTTTCCTGCTGTTTCACCAGATCCTTGATAGAATCCCAGGTGTCAAATATGTCCAAAGTGGAACGCCACATGGAGGAGCTGGTGGTCTTGATCCACTCGTGGGTCTCGTCCGCTCCCCAGGAACAGGCGCTGAACAGAATGTCCCTGCCGCAGTTCTCCAGGGCAAGCCCCATGCGGCGGTACAGGTATTTCCCGGGAATAATGGGGCTGTGATAGCAGTAATCATATTTCAGGAAGTCCACGCCCCACTCTGCAAAAGTGCGGGCATCCACAAATTCATGTTCAAAGCTGCCGGGATAGCCTGCGCAGGTGAGATTTCCCGCACAGGAGTACATGCCGAATTTCAATCCCTTGGAATGGACATAATCCGCCACGGCTTTCATGCCGTTGGGAAATTTCTCCGGGTCTGCCACCAGACGCCCCAGGGCGTCCCTCTCTTTCAATGACCAGCAGTCGTCAATTACCAGGTACTCATAACCCTTCTGCGGCAGCCCCTCCGCCGCCATGGCATCCGCCGTCTCAAAAATCATCTTTTCATGAATCTTCTCCCCAAAGGTGTTCCAGGAATTCCACCCCATGGGCGGTGTCAATTTAATCATATCTGTTCTCCTTCTAATTCCAGTCCCGTCTCTTCTCTCCAACGCCCTTGTGGGGAAGAAATTCCGGCCACAAGGGCATCTGTCCGGATTTTCTTCCGGGCGTTTCCGTTTCGAGACTGTTTTTTATTCCAGTCCCGTCTCTTTTATTCCAGTTCCGTCTCTTCTCTCCAACGCCCTTGTGGGGAAAAAAATCCGGCCACAAGGGCATCTGTCCGGATTTTCTTCCGGGCGTTTCCGTTTCGAAACTGTTTTTGTTTCTTTTTATTTCAGTTCCATCCCCCCTCTTCAACGCCCCATCTCAGCGGTGTTTCCAGGAGGATCTGGAGAAGAGCATGAGGATGGGGAAGATTTCCAGTCTTCCTGCCAGCATGTCAAATATGAGTACAAGCTTGGAGAAGACGCTGTAGGAGGCAAAATTGCAGGTGGGTCCCACCATGTCAAAGCCCGGGCCGATATTGTTGACGCAGGCAAGCACTGCGGAAAAATTGGTGGTGGAGGAAAATCCGTCCACGGAGATAAGCAGGTAACTTCCCACCACAATGACCACATAGGCCGCCAGATAGGCATTGGTATTCTGGAGCACTTTTTCCTCTATGGGCTGCCCATTCATGCGCACTACCTGCACCTTCTGGGGATGCACCACCTGCAGCACGCTTCTCCGCAGGCTCTTCAGCATTAAAAGAGCCCGGCTGAACTTAAAGCCTCCCCCGGTACTTCCGGCACTGGCGCCGATAATCATCAGACACATCAGAACCGCCTTGGAGAACCCTGGCCAGAGCTCGTAATCGGTGGTGGCAAATCCGGTAGTGGTCATAATAGTCACCACCTGGAACGCCGCATGCCGTATGGTTTCGCCTACAGTGTCATAAAATCCCTTCAGGTTCATGGTGATCAGCAGAATACTCCCCACCGTCACCGCCACATAGCTTTTCAGCTCCTCGTCAAAAAATACGCTCTTGAACTGTTTCAAAAGCAGCAGATAATAGCAGGTAAAGTTCACCCCGCACAGAAACATGAACACCGTGCACACATTCTGAATATATGGACTGTACCCTGCTATGCTGTCATTTCTGACGCCAAAGCCTCCGGTGCCAACGGTTCCAAAAGCGGTACACACAGCCTCGAAGAGAGACATATCGCCAAGCAGAAGGAACACAATATCCAGAATCGTCAGCAGAATATAGATCACATACAAAATACCTGCGGTCTGCTTCATCTTCGGCACAAGTTTTCCCACATTGGGCCCCGGGCTCTCCGCCCGCAGCAGATGCAGGGTAAATCCGTTGTCACCGCCCCCTGCGGAAGTCACCGCAAGCAGAAACACCAGAACCCCCATGCCCCCCAGCCAGTGACTGAAGCTCCTCCAGTAGAGAATCCCCTTCGGCAGTCCTTCCACCGTCGGCAGAATGGAAGCTCCCGTGGTGGTAAATCCTGAGACAATCTCAAAAAAAGCATCCACAAAATCCGGGATCACCCCGGAAATGTAAAAAGGCAGGCAGCCCAGCAGACTCATAACGATCCAGCTGATACCCACACAGGCAAGCCCCTCCCGGGCATAAAATTTCTTCTCACACCCACGGCCCGCCGCAAGCAGCACTCCGGCCACAGCCATGATCCCGGCCAGGCTCCACAGGAAAGCCCTCACTGCGTCGGCCTCCCCCTCCCACAGGCTGATCATCATGGCGGGCACCATAAAAACGGCTTCCACCACCAGGATCTTGCCTATGAATCTTCCCATCATTTTAAAGTTCATATCAGGCCCCTACTCCCCCGCACTGCCTTCTCCAAAGGCATTTTAGGGAAACATTACTCAAAGATGTCATTTAGCTGGCAGATTCCTTTCTCCCTCTCTGTGACTATATAGACGGTATCGCCTGCATGGAAGCTGGAATCGCCGTTAGGGATGTCCAGCCTGGCGCCCTTGACGATGCTCACCACCAGGACTCCCTTCTTCAATTTCAGGCTCTTCAAAGGTTCTCCGCAGTGCCTGGTGGTTTTATCCGCCAGAAATTCCATGGCCTCCGCCTGACCGTCCGCAATGGTGTGCACTGTCAGAGCGGCCCCGGTCTGATTCTTCATGGCCCTCACATACTGCACAATGGTATTGCAGCACAGCTCCTTCGGACTGACCACGCTTCCCAGAGAAAGATCTCCCAGAATATCCGCATTGTCAATATGCCCCAGCTTCGTGATCACCTGAGGAACACCCCGGCTGGCGGCGTACAGGGACAGAATCATGTTCTGTTCGTCCAGCCCTGTCATGGACAGAAGCGCATCGCATTCAGCGATTCCCTCCCCTTCCAGAAGAAACTGGCTGCTGGCATCCCCATGGATAAGGCAGGCCTTGGGCAGAAGCGCCGCCAGCTGGCGGCAGCGGTCCTCCTCCCTCTCTATAATCTGGACAGCGATGCCGCTGTTCTCCAGAAGCTTAGCCAGGTAATAGCTGACGCGCCCGCCCCCGCACAGGATCACCCGTTTCACCTTGTGGGTGATGATGCCCAGGTTTTTCAGCAGAACCGCCAGGGTGTTGGTGGAGGCAGTCACAAAGATACGGTCCCCCTCCCGGAGCACAAAAGTTCCGTTGGGAGCCACCGCCTTGCCGCCCCGCAGCACCGCGCAGACCAGTATCTTGCACTTTACAATGCCATACATGTCGTTCAGAGCCACATTGCACAGCTTGCTGCGCCCGTCTATGCGCAGCTCCACAATCTCCACCCGCCCCTTAGTAAAAGTCTCCCTCTTCAAAAAGCCCGGGTATTTCAGCAGCCTCTCAATCTCCGTGGCCGCCTGCCGCTCCGGGTTGATGGTCATGGACAGGCCAAACATCTCCCTCATGGCGTAGATCTGATCCGTATAGTCCGGGTTGCACACCCTGGCGATAGTGTGGATCCTGGGATTCAAGCCATGGGCCGTCATACAGCACAACAGATTCACTTCATCTGCCCCGGCCATGGCAATGAGCAAATCCGCCTCCTTCACCCCGGCCTGGAGCAGTATCTGCATGGAGGCACAGTTTCCCTGCACCACCATGATATCATAGCGTTCCTCACTGGACTCCAAAACCTTTAAGTTGGAGTCAATCAATGTAAGGTCTTCCCCCTCGGCAGACAGCTGGCGAACCAGGGCGGCCCCCATCTTCCCATTGCCGGCAATTATTATCCTCACAACTGTCAATCCTCTGCTTTCTTTTTTACGTCAACCCAAAACCTGCAAAACTAAATGATCCTGCGCACGGCCAGAATGGTCCTGTACCCTGCCCGGCTGACTTTGATTCCCCCGCTGGGATAGGGACGGCTGTTGCTGGCGTGAACAATCAGGTCTCCGCCGATATAAATTCCCACATGTCCGTCATAGCAGATCAGATCCCCCGGCTGGGCGTTGGAATAATTCACGCCCGTGCCTGCGCTCCTCTGCTGGGTGGAAGTCCTGGCAAGACTGTACCCGAACTCGCTGTACACTCTGTAAGTAAAGCCGGAACAGTCGGCTCCCCCGGTAAGGCTTGTGCCCCCTGCCACATAGGGTCCTCCTATGTACTGGCAGGCAAACTTGGCAATCTTCTTCCCCAGGTCGCTTCCCGAGGCAGCGTCGATCACCGCCGTATAATTTGTGGGGGTGTAAGTGGCATTGGCCGCATTGGAAGAGTTGGAAGAGTTGGAAGAATTCGCCGCCTTCTGAGCCTCCTGCAGCTGCTTCAGCTTCTGCTGGTCCTGCTGCAGCAGTTTCTTGGCCACCGCCGCCTCCTGTCTTGCCCTCTGAATCTCCGCCTCAAAGTTAGCGGACTCCTGTCTCTTCCTGGCGAGCATGGTATCCAGACCGGCCTTCTGGGTCTCCAGCTCAGCCCTGTCCGCCTGCAGCTGCTGCCTCTCCGCCACCAGGCGCTGCTTTGTGTCCTCCAGGGCCGTCTTTTCTTCCTCCAGAAGATTCCAGAGCGCCTGAACCTGGTCTTTGGTCTCAATGTACTCCGTGAGCACCGTCTGCTCATACTCGCACACTTTTTCAATGCGGTCCATCTGATTCAGGAAATCGGCCAGCCCCTTTCCCTCCAGAAGGGCATCCAGGTAGGAACTCTCCCCCCGCTCATAGATCAGCCTTGCACAGGCCGCCATGTTCTTCCTGTGATTCTCCTCCCGAAGGACGGCCTCCTCATATTCCGCCTCGGTTTCGGTGATCTGATGCTCTTTCCAGTGGATCTCGTCCTCCATGTGGGTGATCTCCTGCTCCTTGGCGGTGATCTCATCTTCCTTCATGCCAATGCTGGCCATGGTGTTAACAATCTCTGCATTCAGATCATCAATCTGTTCCTGGATCAGATCCTGCTCGTCCTCAAGCCCCATGATCTCACCCGTGATCTCATTCAGATGCCTCTGATCTTCCTCGATCTTGTCCTGAATGTCCTTCATGGATGTGGCCTCAGCGCTCAAAGGGTTCCACAGGCATCCCAGTGTCAGAGAACCTGCCAGTCCGCAAGTCACTATGCAGTTTAATAATGGTCTGTATTTTTTTCTCATGAGCAAAGCATATCACACTTCCTGTCAGTTTTCATCTTAAATAATCTTAAGGAACTTCACACAAATCACAGTTCACAGTTTTTGACTGTTCTGGGGAAAGGTATCACATCCCGAATGTTACTCATGCCCGTAAGATACATGACACATCTCTCAAATCCCAGGCCAAATCCCGCATGCCTCACAGATCCGTACCTGCGCAGATCCAGGTAGAAGCCATAGTCCTCTTTTCTCAGCCCAAGCTCCTTCATTCTGGCCTCCAGCACTTCCAGTTTATCTTCCCTCTGGCTTCCCCCGATGATCTCCCCAATGCCGGGCACCAGGCAGTCCATGGCAGCCACAGTCCTGCCGTCCTCGTTTAATTTCATGTAGAAGGCTTTGATCTCCTTGGGGTAATCCGTCACAAACACCGGGCGCTTGAACACTTCCTCCGTCAGATACCTCTCATGCTCCGTCTGCAGGTCACAGCCCCAGGACACCTTATATTCAAAAGCGTCGTTGTGCTTCTCCAGGATCTCCACGGCCTCCGTGTAGGTCACATGGGCAAAGTCGGAACCTGCCACATGAGCCAGGCGATCCAGAAGCCCCTTGTCCACAAACTGGTTGAAAAACGCCATCTCCTCCGGGGCGTTCTCCATCACATAGGCGATCACGTACTTCAGCATGCTCTCTGCCAGCATCATATCATCCTTCAGATCCGCAAAAGCCATCTCCGGCTCAATCATCCAGAATTCAGCCATATGCCGGGGAGTGTTGGAGTTCTCCGCCCGGAAAGTGGGGCCAAACGTATAGACATTCTTAAAGGCAAAAGCATAGGTTTCCGCGTTCAGCTGGCCGCTGACGGTAAGGTTTGTGGGCTTTCCGAAGAAATCCTGGGAATAGTCTGTCTTTCCCTCCCCGGTTTTGGGCACATTGTCCATGTCAAGGGTAGTGACCTGGAACATCTCCCCCGCCCCCTCGCAGTCGCTACCTGTGATCAGGGGCGTGTGAACATACACAAATCCCCTCTCCATAAAAAAGCTGTGGATGGCGTAAGCCGCCAGGGAGCGCACCCGGAACACTGCCTGGAACGTGTTGGTCCTGGGGCGCAGGTGCGAGATGGTGCGCAGATACTCAAAAGAGTGACGCTTTTTCTGCAGAGGATATTCCGCCGTGGAAGCTCCCTCCACAGTCACTTCCCTGGCCTGCATCTCAAAAGGCTGCTTTGCCTCGGGGGTGGCCACAATCTCTCCCCGGACGATCACAGCCGCCCCCACGTTGACCCTGCGAATCTCCTCGAAATTGGCCAGGCCATCCCCGTACACCACCTGAAGAGTCTCAAAAAACGTGCCGTCATTGAGAACCAGAAAGCCGAAATTCCTGGAATCCCTGTTGCTCCTGACCCATCCTCCCACGGTCACTTCCCTGCCTGCAAAGTCTTCCCGCTTCCGGTACAGCTCCTTGATCTGTGTCAAATCCATCATCATACCTCCCTGATTGCTTCCATCAATTTATGTGCCATATGCTGCCATATACTGCTGTTGAAACGCTGCGCGTTTTTGTGCGGCTGCCTGTCTCACTCTGTCACATCCGTGTTTTGTATCAGAAAATCCAGCACCTTTTCACACATGAAATAATTGCGGTATTCCTCCCTGTCAAACTCCTCCAGCAGCGCCTCCACGGATCCCCGCCCGGATGTCTGGGCGTACTGCTCCAGCTTTTCCTGCAGCTCCTGGTCATCCACGGTCAGCTCCTCCCTGTTGGCCACAGCCTGCAGCGCAAGCTCCTGCCTGGCCTGCAGCTGCGCCGAGGCAGTCACATACTCCTGGCTTCCCATATTGTAATAGTAATTTGTGAACACATCCGGCGTAACCCCGCTCTCTGCAGCCGCCTTTTCCAGGCTTGTATTGGTGATCTGCCTGTAAGATTCCAGAAATTCTTCCGGCAGCTCCTCAAAAGTGCTCCTCTCCATCAGCTGCTCCAGAACCGCCGTCTGGAGATTGTAGCGGTATCCCGCCTGGGCATCCGCCTCCAGGTAGTCCCGCACATACTGCCGCAGTTCCTCCACGGTGCCCGCCTCCTGCACTCCCAGAGAAGCCACAATACTGTCCTGCATTTCCTCCACCCTGGGCAGGATATAGTTTACCGTTACGGTAAATACCACTTCCACCCCTGCAAGATCCGCATTCCGATACCCTTCCGGGAACGTCAGGGGAAGCTCCACGGTCTCCCCCGGAACCACCCCTACAAGTCCTTCCTCAAATCCTGGGATAAACTGGCCTGAGCCGATGGTCAGAGCCGATCCTGACGCCGTCCCTCCCTGAAAGGCCACCCCGTCCTGCTTTCCCTCATAGTCTATGATCACCGTATCTCCCACTTCCACAGGCCGATCCATAACCCCGCCGTTGTCTGCGGTAACATACCTATGATAAAGAGCCAGCAGCAGTTCCTCCACCTGGGCCTCCTCCACTGCAGGCTGGCCCACAGAGACACTGAGACTGCCGTAATCCCCCAGGGTGACATAGCGCTCCACATCCATCACGCCAAGAGTCCTGTTCGTGGCAGGATCCTTGCCGCAGCCCCCAAGAAGAACCGACGCCAGCAATATCACTCCCGCCAGGAACCCTCCCGTCTTTTTCCTCATATAAATCCTCCATGTCTCCGGAACAGGCTTTTCCCGCCCGGAATTCTTATCGTTCTACTATACCACATCACTCTGCCAATGGAAAGTACTTTCTGAAAAGGTTTTCCGGCGCCGGAAAAGGCCGGAAAACCCTTCTTCTTCACATTTTGCCACAATTTTAGTTGCTTATCCATGCGCACCTGTGTTAAGATAAGATTATGAATGGATACTTAGGAGGCTGAATGAAATGAGACCATGGATGATCGTATTGATTACTGTTGCCGTAGTGCTTATCGTGGCGGTGGTGGTGCTGTATTTTCTAGGAAAAAAGGCCCAGAAAAAGCAGGCTGAGCAGCAGGAGATGCTGGAGGCGAACAAGCAGACCGTTTCCATGCTGGTCATTGACAAAAAACGAATGAAGCTGCGGGAGGCGGGACTGCCCCAGGTCGTCCTGGACCAGACTCCAAAGCTGATGCGCGGCTCCAAACTGCCGATCATCAAGGCCAAAGTGGGACCCCAGATTATGTCCCTCATATGCGATGAAAAAATCTTTGAATCCGTCCCTGTGAAAAAAGAGGTAAAAGCCGTGGTAAGCGGCATCTATGTTCTGGGGGTAAAAGGACTGCACGGCAAAAAACAGGCTGAGGCGGTTCCCCCTAAGAAAAAAGGACGTTTCCGCCAGGCTCTGGAGGCTGCCCGGGAAAAGGCAGGAGCAAAACCTTTAAAATAATGTAAGATAACTGCTGCGCCCTGAAGTCGAGGATTCGAGTGTCAGGGCTGCTTTTTACCTTCCGTTTTCTCCCTGTAAAATTCCTGCAGGGCAGAAAACCGGGCTGAATTTCAAAAAATCTAAAAATCGGGATTGAGACTATGAAAATTTATCAGATAAAAGCGCATGCTAAGATCAATCTGGGCCTGGATGTGACAGGAAAGCGGCAGGACGGATACCACCTGGTAAAAATGGTCATGCAGGCCATAGATCTGTGCGACCTGGTGACTCTGGAGAAAACCGGGGAAGGCATCACCCTCACCTGCGATTCCAAAGAGATCCCCCTGGGAGAGGACAATCTGGCCTTCCGGGCCGCCATGCTGATGAGGAAAGAGTACCATATCCCTCTGGGGGTACACATCCACCTGGAGAAGAAGATCCCCATGGCGGCAGGGCTGGCAGGGGGAAGCACAGACGCCGCCGCCGTTATAAAGGGGATCTGCCGCCTTTTTGACCTGGATATCCCCCTGGCCCGGCTGATGGAGCTGGGCTTGCAGCTGGGAGCGGACATCCCCTTCTGCCTTGTGGGCGGAACCACCCTGGCAGAGGGTATCGGGGAAAAAATCACTCCCCTGGCCCCCCTGCCCCACTGCCATATCCTGTTGGCAAAGCCGGAGGCCGGCGTGTCCACAAAATATGTGTACGAGCATCTGGACGCCCAGGTTCTCCAGAAGCATCCGGACATTGACGGCATGGCAGCGGCCCTCTGCCAGAGCAGCCTGCAGGGAGTCCTGGACCGGCTGGAAAATGTTCTGGAGACCGTCACCATCCCCGCCCTCCCCGTCATAGACGCCCTCAAGGCCAGGATGCTCTCCCTGGGAGCGGCGGGCAGCCTTATGAGCGGCAGCGGCCCCACGGTCTTTGGCATATTCCCGGCAGGACAGGAAGCCCAGGCCAGGGCCGCCCTGGAACAACTCACCCGGGAAGGCCAGGCCAGGCAGGTATTTCTGACCAGACCCACAGGCCCCTTTTGACGCCTGCGGGCAGACAATTCCTTATGCACCCTGATTGGAGAGAGGGACTATATGAAAATATCCATGCAGGCGGATCTTCCCCTCCGCGACCTCGTTTTCAATACCCTGCGCCAGGCGATCCTGACCGGTGAGCTGAAACCCGGCGAACGTCTGATGGAGATTCACCTGGCTGACAAGCTGGGCGTAAGCCGCACCCCCATCCGGGAAGCCATCCACAAGCTGGAGCTGGAAGGGCTTGTGACCATGATCCCCAGGCATGGAGCCGCCGTATCCCAGATCACGGAGAAGAGCATGAGCGACGTGCTGGAGGTAAGGCGCGCCCTGGACGCCCTCTGCGCGGAACTGGCCTGTGACCGGATCACGGAAGGAGAACTGGAGGCTCTGCGGGAAGCCTGCGCTGCCTTTGAACAGCGCGTGGCGGAGGGGGATGCAAGGAAAATCGCCCAGGCGGATGTGGCGCTTCACGGCATCATCGTCCAGGCCACCGGCAACCAGCGCCTGATCCAGCTGGTCAACAACCTGTCGGAACAGATGTACCGGTATCGTTTTGAATATATCAAGGACACAAGCCAGCATCAAACTCTGGTGGATGAGCATAGAATTATCTATGAGAGCATTGTGGGCAAGGACAAGGAGACTGCGGCAGCGGCCGCCAGGACCCACATCGACAACCAGAAAAAAGCCATTATCCGCCGCATCCGCCTGGACAGGGCAGAGGAAGACGGCGGAAAAGGTGTATAAACCGGTTTTTTCACGGCAATACTCCCGGAAAAAGGAAATGAAGGATATTGCATGAAAAAGAAATGGCTTGTACTTCGTGTTGCGGCGGGCCTGTGGGCCGCCCTGGGCTGGTGGGGGCTGATCTATCCCGAGCTGACCCTGACTCCGGATACTGTGAACATATACAGGGAGGATGAAAACGGGGAGCTGTGCGCCCTGCCGCGGGAATGGAGCTTTGAGGACGGACTTTACCTGGAACTCCTGAGCGCACCCCCTGAAAAGATCACCCTCCGCAGCAGGCTGCTCACAAATCTCAACTTGCTTTGGGAGGCATTGCATGAAAAAGATGGAACTGAATAAAGAGCTGCTGAAAAAAGACGCCCCCATCGGGGTATTTGACTCCGGTGTGGGCGGACTTACTGTGGTCCGGGAGATCATCCGGCAGATTCCCAACGAAAAAATCATCTACTTTGGAGACACTGCCCGGGTTCCCTATGGGAGCAAATCCCGGGACACTGTGACACGTTTTTCGGAACAGATTGTAAGATTTCTGCGCACTTTCCAGGTGAAGACCATTGTGGTGGCCTGCAACACCGCCAGCGCCTATGCTCTGGAGGCCCTGGAGCAGGAATCCGACATTCCCATAATAGGCGTGGTCAGGCCGGGGGCCAGAACGGCGGCGGAGGTCACAAGGAACGGACGAATCGGGGTTATCGCCACCGAGGCCACCATAGGAAGCCAGATCTACTCCGAGTACATAAAAAAGCTGAAACAGAATGTCACCATCTACGGCAAGGCATGTCCCCTGCTGGTGCCTCTGGTGGAGGAAGGGCTGCTGGAGGATCCCGTCACCGAGGAGATTGCCAGAAGGTACCTGTCGGAGCTGATCGACATTGACATCGACACCCTCATCCTGGGCTGCACCCACTACCCCCTGGTCCGCTCCACCCTGGGCCGGATTATGGGGCCGGAAGTGACCCTGGTAAACCCTGCCTACGAGACGGCGAGAGAGTTAAAGGAGCTATTGGCAGGGCTGGATCTGCTCAACAGCCAGACCCCCGCCCTGGGAAGCAACCGTTACCAGTTCTATGTCAGCGACATGGCGGAAAAGTTCCTGCGTTTTGCCAACTCCATCATCAAGTACGGCATTCTCTCCGCCAGAGCCATAAACATTGAAGCCTATTGAGTCCAGCCCTCTGAACACAGGAGAAAGGACCTGAAAATGAAAAAAGTTATGGTGATCGTCACCGGCACGCAGCGGGGAGAGGACGGCAGTGAGACCGTTGTGGAAACCAGGGCCCAGGGCGCATACTATGAAAGGGACGGCAGCCACTATCTCCTCTACCAGGAACCAGGGGAGGATGGAGGTGTTCCCTGCAGAAATCGTCTGAAATTAACCGGATCCACCCTGGAGCTCACCAGACGGGGGGAGGGCAGCTCCCATATGATTTTTGAGCCCGGCAGAACCCATGCTGCGGACTATGCCACTCCCTTTGGTTCTCTGAAAATGGATGTATCCGCCAGATGGGTGGAATCCTCTCTTCAGGAGGATGTTCTGGAGATCCGGGCAGACTATTTTCTCACTTCCCAGGACAGTCTTGTCAGCGACTGTCTTCTCCACATCCGGGCGGAAGGCTGCGGCGCCTGAAAACCAGCCTTCTGCCTCACTGATTATTTCCATAAATATCCTGGCCCCGCTAAACATTTTTCCTCTCCATGCCGAAATAACTTATATCACAATCATGGATGATGTTGCCCTGGTGCTCTGTGCCGACGGCAAAAAAGCCCCGGCGCCGCCAGAGGCGAAAATGGGCGTTCATTCGTCAGAAGGAGGATTACTATGAGTGTAAATGGAGTTACATCAAGCCAGACCGCTGCTGCCTACAGCTATTCTGCTGCAGAGAACACAAAGATTGACACCACCGCTGCGGAAAATGCGGGATCCAGCGCAGGGAGCAGTTCCAAACCCGCAGATACAGGTGTCGTTTATGAGCCTTCCAAAACGGAGGCTGTTTCCGCGCCGAAGACTTACAAGCCTGACACGAACCTGATCAACAAGCTGAAAGCCGATGCGGACGCACGGATTTCACAGATGCGCAGCCTGGTTGAGAAGATGATGGCCGGACAGGCAAACACCTACGGCAAGGCAAATGATATCTGGTCTTTCCTGAGCAAGGGCAACTTCACTGTGGACCCGGCTACCAGGCTTCAGGCCCAGGAGGACATTGCCGAGGACGGTTACTGGGGCGTAAATCAGACCTCAGACAGGATCATTGATTTTGCCAATGCCCTCACAGGAGGCGATCCTGACAAAATTGAGGATATGCGCAGTGCTTTTGAGAAGGGCTTCAAGAAGGCTTCCAAGACCTGGGGCTCCGACCTGCCCGACATCTCCCAGCGCACCTACGATGCGGTGATGGAGAAATTCGACAAGATGGCGGAAGAGGCCAAGAAAAACACTACTACCACTCCGACTACCCCTGAGAGCACCGACAAGGAAGCAGTCAGATAACACCCACAGACATACCAAAAGGCTTTCGCACTCTGATGCGAAAGCCTTTTTCGTTCCCAAATCACCAGTCTCTCTGCTGCAAAACGTGGTCTGTTATCTCAGGTCAGCTCAAATGCTGCCCTTTACGATGAGAAGTTTCTGCCCAGGCTTCACCTCGTCGCTGTCCAGGGCGTTCAGCTGCCGCAGCCCCTCCACGGGCACATAGTACTTCTTCCCGATATTCCACAGGTTATCCCCTTCCTTCACCATATAGATGACCATCCCCGGAAGACTGCTCATTCTGCCGCTGTCAAGCTCTGACACGCTCACCTGGGTGATCAGCTCCACGGGCACGCTCTTGAAGACCACTGTGGAGAAGCTGAGAATGGCCTTCACATCCATCTCCTCCCCATCCAGCATAGTCACCTGAAGCTGCTCCACCTCCGCGCGCACTTTCCCCATGTCTTCCGGTGCAATATCAGGCACCTCCAGCGTGTACTGGTAAGGAATCTGAGCCTGGGTGCTGCCGTAGGGAGCTTCATCCTCCCCGGTGATATACATGACTCTCACCTGGACACTCCCCTGAAGAAGGATACCGTTTTCCACGGTGGACTGCTGTTCCAGAGACACCGTTCCCTCGCTGTGGAGAAGCTGCAGCACCGTCCCACCGCTCACCCGCACATGATCCGTGACCTTGGTCTTGCCCGTGACTCTGGAGAGAAGCCTGCGCAGATCTGCCCGGTGGGTCTGGGTGCTGATCTCCTTGGAGACACCGTAAATGTCGGAGATGATCTCCAGACTCTCCTCCTCATAGATGCGGATGGCGATATCCATCACCAGTTCCAGACCGATATTGCGCTCCTCCCCGTCAAAATCCGGCCGCACCGCCAGCTCCTGCTGCCCCAGCTGGTAGCGGATATCCGGCAGCATCCCCTCCCTGCAGCCATGGCACTCCAGAACGCCGCTGAAAGGCAGGGTGGTCTCAAAGCTGCGGCATGGATGGTCCTCCCCCTCCCCCTCATAGAGAAGGAACAGATGAATGTCCCCGGACACCGTCAGCTTCTCCTCCATCACCTTGAACTCCACATCCCCCAGAGACACATTGTTCCAGAGGATCTGAAAAATATTGGGATAGTTGGAGGGCAGGGTCACTTCCTCCTTCAGCCGGAATATATCATTCTTACATATGGCAATCTGCGCCAGATTCAGGAGCCTCCGGCGGTACTCGGCCTTCTCGTCCCCCTGTACGGCTATGGGCGCCTCCTCGTCATACAGCTCCTCCACCCGGGCTGTCATGGTGAGCAGGGACTGGACGTTCAGCTTCCGGGAATTGATCATGCTCAGCGTGACATCCTCCACCTCTCCCTCCACCACAACCGTATCCGCCGGAGTGACCCCCTGCATGTTGATCTTCTCGTCAAAGGGAACCTTCCCCTCCAGAACCACCAGGCTGCCGCCATCCTCCACAGTGTGGTAGAGCACCGACAGACTGAGTCTTCCCCTGACAGTGACTGCGTCGGTTCCGGGCTTGATCTCATCGATCACAAGCTCCCCCTTCTCCAGGTTCAGACCGCTGATGTCAGGCTTGTTCTCCGGAATATTCAGGTCGTCCTCCAGGGTAAACTGGGTGAGCGCCTGTACCTTGATGCGGTCCATATGTATATTTCTCTTTAACAGCTCCACACAAATACCTCCACATATACTCGTATATGCATATATATGAAGGTTTCCCGCCAAATATGCCCGGACACAGGCCTTGACCCCAAGGCGTTTCCGCCGTTTCTGAGTTTCTCCCGGGCAGTTTTGAAAGCTCCTGCCCCCTTCACGGCTGTCTGTTTATTCCACAGCTCCCACCAGATCGGAGACATTCTCCACATGATATTTTTTCATATATTCCTCAATGCCTTCCACCACATCCATGGTGGCCTGAGGATTGACGAAATTCATGGCGCCCACGCTGACCGCGCTGGCCCCCGCCAGAAGAAATTCCACCGCGTCCTCCCCTGTGGCGATTCCTCCCATGCCGATAATGGGTATCTTCACCGCCTGGGCCGCCTGGTAGACCATCCGCACCGCAATGGGTTTAATGGCGGGGCCGCTCATGCCCCCTGTCCTGTTGGCCAGCACAAATTTTCTCCTGTGGACATCAATCTTCATCCCAGTGATGGTATTGATCAGAGACAGGGCATCCGCCCCCGCCGCCTCCGCCGCCCTGGCCATCTCTCCTATGTCCGTCACATTGGGGCTCAGCTTCATGATAACCGGCTGTCTGGCATGGCGTTTTATCTCCCTGGTGATACCATACAGGGCATCCGCCTTCTGGCCAAAGGCGATGGCTCCCTCTTTTACATTGGGGCAGGACACATTGATCTCCAGCATGTCCACCGCACTCTCCCCGCTCAGACGCTCCACCACTTCCACATAGTCCTCCACAGTCCTGCCGCAGACATTCACAATGATTTTTGTGTCATACTCTGCCAAAAACGGAATATCCCTGCCCAGAAACACATCTATTCCAGGATTCTGAAGCCCAATGGCGTTGAGCATGCCGCCGTATACCTCCGCCACCCTGGGCGTGGGGTTGCCGGGCCAGGGCACATTGGCCACCCCCTTCGTCACCACCGCCCCCAGCCGGTTCAGATCTACAAATTCCGAATATTCCATGCCGGATCCAAAGGTTCCTGAGGCAGTCATAACAGGATTTTTCAGGGTAATACCTGCCAGTGTCACTTCTGTATTCATATTCTCTCTCCTAACTCCAGTTGCAATCTCTCCCCGCAGGTCTATCCCGGCCAGGCGCCGCGGGCCGGCCAGAAATTTACCTGCGGGCACCTGCCAAGGGATGTACCCGCACAGCCCTCCCCGGCTATATGTCCACCTCACGGGCCTCAAACACCGGCCCCTCCGTACAGATACGGGCATTGTTCACATGGGAGTGCGCGTCCGGACGGGTGGTTTTCGCCACACAGCCCAGGCAGGCGCCAACCCCGCAGGCCATCCGCTCCTCCAGAGAGAGATACGCCAAAATCCCCTGCTCCAGGGCATAGGTCTTCACCGCCCTCAGCATGGGCATGGGGCCACAGGCATAGATTACACCTGCCTCCAGTGCTTCCTGGGCCAGAACATCCATCACATTTCCCCTGGTTCCCGCACTGCCGTCCTGGGTGGCCACATACACCCGCCCATACTTCTCCAAGTCCTCCTTCAGGAACAGCTCCCCGTCACGGTACCCAAGAATTATCCGGATACTTTCCGCCCTAAGGCGTTTCGCCAGTTCCACAAGGGGAGGAATGCCAATGCCGCCCCCTATGAGAAACACGTCCTTTTCTTTCTGCTTTAAAGAAAGCCCTGCCTCCAGGGGAAAGCCGTTGCCCAGCATCCCCATGATGCTGATCTTCTCCCCAGGGCCATAGCCGGAAAATTCCCTGGTTCCCGCCCCTGCCACACGGTATACCACGCGCAGACGGCCCTTCTGCCCATCTGTCTCACAGACACTGATGGGGCGGGGCAGCAAGGTGCTCCTGTCCCTGGGGTAAACACAGATAAACTGTCCCGGCACCGCCTCCGCCGCCAGTGAAGTCTCAATCCACATGTCAAAAATTCCCGGTGCAGCCTCCCTCTGAGAAAGCACACCCGCTGTCTGTTTCTGTTTCATTCCTCCCATCCTCTCCCTGTCAAAAAAACAGTCTGTTCTCCGTCTCCACCTGCTTTATCCCTGTAATTTTACTACTCACCAAACATTATTTCAAGTAAAAAACGCTGTCCCGCACATCTAACCGTTTGCACAGGGCACTGTCTGAACGGTTCCATCTGTCAGAAAGCATGGACATCCCCCAGAAAAAAGCGTATAATGGTACTGTCAGGTAAAAATTTTACAAAAGAAAGGCGAGGAAAATGGAAAAGAAAATTTATGACATTCTGGTAGAATGCGGCACCAACGAAAGGCTGGATGAGATTCTTACAAAAAACAAGGATTATCTGGCTCTCCACCAGTCCCTGTCCCAGGCGGAAGAGGAAAAGGAAAGGCTCCTCACAAGACTGAGGGAACTTGACCACACCATCACAGACTTATACAGCGAGATGATCGCATTCCACACAAACATGGCCTACCGGCAGGGGCTCAAGGACAAGGACGCCATCCTGAAAGAGTGGGATCTGTTCCAGAAATGACCCCTGTCCAGGGCAGCCCTGGGGCAGGACTTCGGCAGAGTTAGGTGTCTGCCCTCTGTGCAATTCTGCGGGATTTACAGGTCTCAAAACACATTCCCGCAACCGTTACAGTAGACCACCCTGCCGGAGGCTATGGTCTTTACCACCCTGCCCCTCAGACGCCATCCTGTAAACGGCGTGTTGGAAGACCGGGAGGCATACTCCCCGGGCACCACCTCCGCACCAGGATCCAGAAGCACAATGTCCGCCGGACCGCCCTGGGCAAGATACCCCGCATCCAGGCCATAAAGTCTGGCAGGGTTGGTGCTCATAAGACCAATCAGCTGTTCCATGGAAAGGCAGCCTGTATCCACCAGGCCGGTAATGGCCAGGGGCAGGGCTGTCTCCAGTCCGATAATGCCGCTGGGAGCCTGGGCCACAGGCCTGTCCTTCTCCCAGGGGGCATGGGGGGCATGGTCGGTGGCAATCATGTCAATGGTACCGTCCGCCAATCCCTGGATAATGGCCTGACGGTCCGCCTCCTCCCGCAGGGGAGGGTTCATCTTTGCCAGTGTGCCGTACCGGATGGCAGCCTCCTGGGTAAGGGTGAAATGGTGGGGTGTCGCCTCCCCATGGACGGCGGCGCCCTGTTTTTTTGCCTGCCGCAGCAATTCCACCGATTCCCTGGCGCTGATATGCTGTATGTTGACCCTGGCCCCTGTCTCCAGGGCAAGTCTCAGATCCCGCTCCACCAGGCTGATCTCGGCCTCCCTGGGGGAACCTCCCATCTGGAAATACTCGCTGGCTTTTCCTCTGTGGATGCCGTTGTTCTCTATAAGCCCGGGATCCTCCTCGTGCAGGCTCACCGGTTTATCCAGCGCCGCCGCCCTCTCCATGGCCCTGCGCACCAGACTTTCCTCCAGAAGCGGGATTCCGTCATCGGTAAAGCCCGCCGCCCCAAGCTCCGCCAGTTCCTCCATGGAAGTCAGCTCTCTGCCCCCAAGTCCCACAGTCACACTGGCACAGGAGAGCACATGGATGCCCGTGCGCCTTCCCTTCTCCAGTACATATGCCAGAGTCTCCCTGTTGTCTATGGCCGGCTTTGTGTTGGCCATCATCACCACAGTGGTAAAACCTCCCCTGGCAGCGGCGGCGGCACCTGTGTGAATATCCTCCTTATAAGTGAATCCCGGTTCCCTGAAATGCACATGCACGTCCACCAGACCTGGGGCCGCCACAAGCCCCCGGGCATCAATGATCCCGCATTCTCCCTCCGGCGCCGGAAGACTTTTTCCTATTTGGGCAATCCTCTCCCCCTGCACCAGGATATCGCACTCCTCCGACCTGCCTGAAGCCGGATCTATCACATGAGCATTCTGTATCAGCAGCATATTATCCCTCCACTCCTCCACGCTTTTCTTCTCAGTGTAACATGGACCCGGCTGCAAAAGCAAGCCTTTGTGGCAGAAGCCTCCCGGAAACATAAACCCACGCATTATTCAAATGTCACCGTCTGCTCCAGGAATTCCGTCTTAATCACAATATAGGGATATGAAGGCGTCTTATTGTTCTTCTCCGAAGGATCCGGCCCAAGAAGGCTGGTGTTGACGATAATGTCCGTCTCTGTCAGGTACAGTTCATTCACCGCAATACTGTATCCCCCTGTCTCCTGCTCCCCATAGCCCACACATATGTACAGACTGGCATTGTCCGTATAGGTAATCTGAAAAGCTGCGCCCTTCTTTTCATCAATGATAGACCGCAGCTGTTCCGGTATCTTTTCCTCCCCAAGCACCGTAAAGTCCAGATCTCTCAGCTTGATCTTCTCCTCACTCAGCATGGTGCAGCCTCCCACCGACAGCACTATGGCAGCAAAAATCCCCCACAGCAGCAGAGCTGTCCGTATTTTTTTCACTATGTTGTCCCCTGTCTTTTTTGTTTTGATTTATTCTATGTACAGTTTGGAATTTATATGCTAAAATAAGACTGCCCTGCCCCCGGTGCTTTTGGGCAGAATCAATAATACGAGAGGTTAAAGTCATGGTACGTCTGCTTTTAGTGGTCCTATTTTTATTTCTCTTCCTGATCCTGAGCATCCCCGTTCTGCTGGTGGAATGGGTCATAGGAAAGCGCAGCCCCGAACTCAGAGACCGAAGTTCAAAGGCAATCATATCCTGGGCTTTCCGCTGTGTCACCGTCCTGGCCGGCGCCAAAGTCATTGTGCAGGGCCAGGAAAACCTGCCCCAGGATGGCGCTGCACTGTTCGTGGGCAACCACCGCAGCTACTTTGACATCGTCCTGAGTTACACGCTTTTTCCCGGCGTCACAGGCTATGTCTCCAAGAAGGAAATGAACCGGTGGCCCCTGTTGAGCAGCTGGATGAAGAACATTCACTGTCTCTTCCTGGACAGGGACAATATCAAAGAAGGACTCAAGACCATCCTCACCGGCGTGGAAGAAGTAAAAAACGGAGTATCCCTGTGCATTTTTCCGGAAGGCACCCGCAACAAGGTAAATGACACTTTCCTTCCCTTCCGGGACGGCAGTTTTAAGATCGCAGAAAAAGGAGGGGTTCCCGTGGTTCCCATGACCATTGTAAACTCTGCCAGCGTATGGGAAGACCATCTGCCCAGGATCAAGAGAGCCACGGTGGTGATAGAATTTGAAAAGCCCATCTACCTGAACGAAATGGACCGGGCTGCCCGGAAAAACCTGGGCAGCTACGTAGGGGGAATCATATCGGAGCGGTATTTCCAGCTGAAGAAAGAATATTTTTGAGCCAGACAAAAACTCAGCTTCCATTACCCGGCAGCTCCACAGTAAAGGTTGTCACCTCGTTTTGGCTGTCCGCCCTGATAGCGCCCCCGTGAAGGGTGACAATCTCCCTGGCGATGGCAAGCCCCAGTCCCGCCCCGCCTGTATTGGTGGCCCGGGCATCGTCCAGGCGGAAGAACTTCTCAAAAAGAAGCTCCAGTTTCTGGTGAGGAATTGTCCTGCCCTGGTTGGAAAAAAAGAGCTTTACTTTTCCCCCCGCCTCCTCCAGCCTCACCTGGATCTCTGTGTCCGGATAGCTGTAGGCAACAGCATTTTTCAGGATATTGTTAAACACCCTGGCAAGCTTTTCCGCGTCCCCATAGACTGTGACGCCTTCCCCATGCCCCAGGTCAAGCCTGACCCTGTTCCCATGGGCGCTGAGAATGGGATAGAACTCATCCGTCAGCTGCACCAGCAGAAAGGAAAGATCCACGCTCTCCTTCTCCAGCACAATCTGCTGCAGATTATAGCGGGTGATATCAAAGAACTCATTGATCAGCCGCTCCAGCCGCAGGGCCTTGTCCAGGGCCACATGCACATATTTCTCCCTCTGCTCCGCAGGCATGTCCGCCGCCTCATCCAGCAGGCTCAGGTATCCAATCACAGAGGTAAGGGGAGTCTTCAAGTCATGGGCCAGATAAGTGATCAGATCGCTCTTTCTGGCCGCTTCTTCCTTCAGCATCCGTTCCTGGCGTTCCATGTTGGCCTTAATCTGAGCCATCTGTATTGTTACCGGCGCGTACTCCTTAGGAAATACCTCCGATGCCTCCCGGGACTGATGCATGAAATCCCCAATCTTCTCCCCCACAGCTCCAAGCACCTTCTTCTCCTGCCTTGATGCATACAGCAGGGAAACCATCCTTGTAACGACAATCCCCAGGACCACCGATACGGAAAAAGTCTCCAGAAGCAGCCTTTTGACCTTCCACCATTTGATGCTCTTCTGATAGAACCCCTCACCGGAAGAACTCAGCACCACCCACTCCTCCAGGACGTAGTTCTCTTCAAACCAGTCCACCACAAACCCGTTCATTACCCTGTCAAAGAGCAGATAGAGCAGCCTGCACAACACAAGCCCGCCTGCCAGAAGCAGAACCGTCACCAATAGCTTTAATGCCTTTTTTCCCGCTTTCACCCTGTCTCCTCTTCAGATCTTGTAGCCGCATCCCCAGACAGTCTTGATATACTGGGGATTTTCAAAAGAATCTCCCATCTTCTCCCGCAGATGACGTATGTGTACTGTGATAGTGTTATTGTTCTTGGTGTAGTATTCATCCTCCCAGATCAGGTGGAAAAGTTCCTCCGCGCTGACCACCTGTCCTCTGCGCTGGCAGAGAATGCGCAGGATAGAAAACTCTGTGGGGGTCAGATTTAAGGGTTTTTCATTTAAGAAGCACTCATGGCTGCCGATGTTGAGGGTCAGACCGGAAATCTCCAGCACATCCTCCTGGACCGATCCTGTATTGTATCTCTTGTACCGGCGCAGCTGGGCCTTCACCCTGGCCACCAGCTCCAGGGGCAGAAATGGTTTTGTCATATAGTCGTCCGCCCCCAGAGCCAGTCCGGTAATCTTGTCCATCTCTTCCCCTTTGGCCGTCAGCATAATAATCGGATAATTGTGTTTCTCCCTGATGCGGCGGCAGACTTCCAGGCCGCTTACCTCCGGCATCATAATGTCCAGAACCGCCAGTTCCAGGGTATGCCGGTCCACAGCCCGGAGTGCTTCCGCCCCCGTATAACATTTTACCACCTGAAATCCTTCATTTTCCAGGTACAGCGCAACAAGATCTGCAATCTCTTTCTCGTCCTCCGCCACCAGTATCTTTTCGTCCATACCGTACCCCATTACATTACTTATTATTTTTATTTTCTCATATATCGGGCAAAATAAGGTTAAGATTTTCCTAAGATTGGCCGTCCTCCGAAACTTTCCTCAAAAAGTCCAGCGCTTTGGCAAATCCTATATCGTGGGAGGCCTTCACCAGTATGGTGCTTCCCTCCGGAACCAGAACCCCCAGATTTCGCTCCAACGCTTCCACCAGAGCCTCCACATCCGGAAAATGAGACACTCTTCCAATTTTCCTGGCGCTGTCAGCCGCTCCCTGACAGATGTGCCGGGACTCCTCCCCCACACAGATCAGATGACTCACACCCGACTGTGCCGCATGGACCCCCACCTCTTTATGATACCTGTTGGAATTCTCTCCCAGGTTCAGCATATCCCCCAGAATCGCCACTTTTTCTCCTTCCGCCAGGGCAAGCAGGTCAAGAGCCGCGTGCACCGATGCAGGATTGGCATTATAGCAGTCGTCTATTACAGTGTGCCGGGACAGACGGAGAATGTTGGTCCGCCCGCTGACAGCCTGAACACTGCCGACTCCAACAGCCGTCTCTTCTCCGGTGAGGCCCAACAGCCCTGCCACACAGGCCGCGGCAGCCGTGTTCAAGGCCATGTGCAGGCCCGGCAGGGGAATATGAACCTCAAATTCCCCCTCCGGCCTGCGCAGTACCGCGTCACTGCCAGAGAGCCCTCTGCCCACAATATCCACCACCGAGACTTCTTCCAGGGCATTTTTCCCCAGACCAAAAAAATGCGGCTTATGTCCCTGGATCTCCTTCAGTGCAGAAAGTTTGTCATCCTCAGCGTTCAGGCAGATCTCTCCGTCCTTGGCCATATAGTCGAAAATCTCCGACTTGGCCCTCAGAATGCCCTCCCTGTCCTTCAGATTGTTCAGGTGGCTCTGGCCGATATTGGTCAGCACGCAGATATCCGGCCGGGCCATCTTGCTAAGCCTGTGCATCTCCCCAAAATCACTGATGCCCATCTCCACCACAGCCGCCTCATGCTCAGGGCGGATCCGCAGCAGAGTCAGAGGAACCCCAATCTCATTGTTCAGATTCCCCTCCGTCTTCAGTATCCTGTACTTTTGGGAGAGAACTCCCGCCACAAATTCCTTGGTGCTGGTCTTTCCCACACTTCCGGTAATACCTACGACTTTTACGGTAAGTTTCCTCCGGTAGGCCTCCGCAATGTCCCGCAGGGCCTGAAGAGTATCCTTCACCAAAATGTAGCTGCCCCATCCCTGGGCCGGGCTGCCCCAGGCTTCCTCCACCTGCTGCGGCCCTTTCTGTACCACCGCCAGGGCCGCTCCCTGGGCAAACACCTGGGAGACAAACTTATGTCCGTCCACCCTCTCTCCCTCCACGGCGATAAATACCCCCTGGGGTTCCACCTGCCGGGAGTCGATGACCACACAGCTGACCTGCCTGCTGCCGTCCTCCTCTTCTCCGCCGGGCACAAACCTGCCGGAACAGGCCTGCACTATCTCGCTGATTGTCAGATTCATCATGTTAAATCTCCACCTTTTATTTTGTTCTTGCTGCCGTTTTCAGCGCTTTACGCCCTGCGCTCCAGAGCCATCCGCAGAATTTTTTCACAAAGCTGCCCAAAGTCCATCCCTGCCGCTGCCGCCTCCTGGGGCAGCAGGGAAGTGGGTGTCATCCCCGGCAGAGTGTTGGCCTCCAGGCAGAATACTTCCTCTTTCCTGCTCATGACAAAGTCCATGCGCGCATAGCCCTCCAGTCTCAGAATCCGGAACACACGCTCTGAAATCTCCTGCATTTCCCGACCTTTTTCCTGGGAAATCTCCGCAGGGCAGGTCTCCACTGTGGTCCCCGCCTGGTACTTGTTCCTGTAATCGTAGAATCCCTCCCTGGGCGCCATCTCTATCACCGGCAGTGCCTTCCCATCCATAACCCCCACGGAGAACTCCCTGCCCTGGATGTATTCCTCCACAATCACTTCCTCCCCGTACAGAAACGCCTCCTCTTTTGCCCTCTCATACTCCTGGTCACTGCCGGCCCTGCATACCCCTATGCTGGAGCCGCTGCAGCATGCTTTTACAATACAGGGATATGGGATTTTCACCCCATCCTGGCCCTTTTTCAGCCGAATACCTCCAGGTGTGGGAATGCCGTATACCCGGAAAATGTCCTTTGTCAGACCTTTGTCCATTGCCAGGCAGGACCCCACAGGGCCCGCCCCCGTGTAGGGGATCCCCAGCAGTTCCAGGCAGGCCTGGATCCTGCCGTCCTCCCCGCAGGCCCCGTGCAGGGCCAGGAACACACAGTCCGCCCGCTGGCAGATCTCCAGCACATGGGGGCCGAAAAAGCTCCTTCCCCCATCTGTCCGCAGAGCTTTCACGGCCTCCAGATCCGGCTCCTTCTTCCCCACAACACCCACGCCGGCATCCCATTCCGTCTCCCGCTCAAAGATTCCTTCCGGGTCCTCCGGGTATCCCAGATACACATCCAGAAGTACCGCCCGGTGCCCGTTTTCTCTCAGAGCCCTGTAGATCATGCTCCCCGAGCTGAGGGATACATCCCTTTCGGCACTGAGCCCCCCTGCCAAAACCACTACCTTCATATAAGCTCCTCTCAGCTTCTCGCTGCCGCCCGGACCATAGGGGCATACAGCTGCTGTCTATAGATACATATTCGGCTCCCCCACGGGAGATGACTGGCAGACATGCCCGGTCTGTGCCTCTTTATTTTTTCCAGTAACGACCAAGCTTTTCGGAAGCCTGCGAAAATCAGATATATCCTTCCTAAATTTACAAAAGGTATGTCCGAAACCGCACTCTGCGGTTCCAGACATACCTTAACAAATGGCCTGGAAATCAGCAGATCCTGGTACCCTCCGGCACAGAATCATCCACAAACACCACCTGGCAGCCGCAGGCATTGTTGGTGGCTGCAAGCAGCATGCCCTGGCTTGTGACCCCCATAAGCCTGGCGGGCTTCAGGTTGGCCACCACAATAATCTTCCTGCCGATAAGCTCCTCCGGCTTATAGTACTTCTTCAGGGTGGATACAATGACCCTCTCCTGGATTCCGTCAAAGAGTGTGATCTTATAACAGCTGTGGGCCTTCCGGATCTCCACACACTTCAGCACCCTGCACACTCTCAGGTCGATTTTCCTGAACTCCTCCAGGGAAATCTCCTCCCCCACGGGCTCCACAGGGTCCGGATCTCCGTACTCCACCTTCCGCTCCGGTTCCTGGACTTCCTCCGGCTCCACAGGCGCTGCCATGGCTCTCTCTTCCTCCTCCGTGACCGGTGTGGAGAAGTCCAGAAGACCAAGATACTGCTCCTTCTCTATGGCATACAGGAACAGGTAGAGCCTGGGCCCCTTTTCCTTGTTCAGCAGCAGCCGGTATACATTTTTGAAAAATGTTCCCTGGAGCCCCTTGAGATTTTCCGCCTCATATCCGTAGATCTTCTTGGGGATCTCATACAGTTCCGTGTTCAGCTCCTCCAGGGTGTACGTATTCTGGGAGAGCTCCTGGTGAAGCAGGCTCACAGCCTCCTTCTCCTTCTCGTCCAGCCCCCTGTACACCTCCCAGTTCCTCACAGGGCACAGTTTGTTGGCATTTTCAGGGGAGCAGTTCTCAAGCCAGTACCTGGCAAGATCCAGCCTGTCCTTGAAGTCTTCATATTTATAAGGCGTCCCGATCTTGGCAAACACAGTCTCCAGCATTTCCACATTAAAGTCCACAATGGACCCCAGCTGCACCAGATGGGACATGGGCACCAGTTTGATCTTCTCCTCAAACATCAGGCAGCTCTTCATAATATCCTGCACATGTTCGTCGGCGGTTCCCTCCAGCCAGCTCTTGTACTGCCTGTCGAACTCAAAATACTGCCTCAGAATCCCATCGTCAAAGCAGAAGTCAAAAGCCTTGTTGGGCTCCGACTTTGCATAGAGCCACAGAATAATCTCCGGCTGATAGATCTTTAACAATGTATCCGGCGTCAGATTCAGCCCTGTGGAGCCTGACATTTTACCTGTGGAACCTTTGATGCCGATAAACTCATAGCCCTGGAAGAGAGGAGCCTGGATCTGGAATATCTTCTCCGCGATAACCTTGCTGGTCTCATAGCTGCCCCCGGGGCTGGCGTGGTCCTTTCCGCCGGGCTCAAAGTCCACCTGCTCATACTTCCAGCGCATGGGCCAGTCAATCTTCCAGGCCAGCTTGCAGTTATAGTCTGTGCGGAAGTCATGCACACCCCTGTGACCGCATTTGCACACATAGTCCGCCCTGGTACAGTCCTCCGAGAGCGCCGTGATCTTCGTGGTATCCCTGCCGCATTCAGGGCAGTAGATGCTCACAGGATAGTACGCCTCCCGCTCTCCCTCCTGGGCGTCCTGGGTTCTGAAACTGTCCAGAATGTCAAAGATCTCCCCCCGCTTCTGCAGGGCCTCTATGACATAATCCTTATATTTACCGCTCCTGTTCATCTGAGCCTGATATCTGTAATCCATTTTGATGCCGAACCTGGCAATGGATGCCTCAAACTCTCTCTCGAAATACTCCGCATAAGTCTTTTCTTCCGTGCCGAAAGGGTTGGGAGCATCCGCGTAAGAGGTTCCGATATATTTTTCCATATCGCTGTTAGCCCGGGCCACATTCACAGGAATTTTCCTGATCCTGTCATACTCGTCCCAGGAGAACAGAAGCTTTGCCTTTTTCCCCCTTCTCTCCAGGGCTTTCACCACAAACAGGCTTGTGGCGATATCCCTGAAATTTCCGATATGGATGGAGCCCGAGGGGCTGATGCCCGCCGCGCACACATATTCCTCCTTGTCCGGGTTTCTCTGAATGACCTTGTCAGCAATCTTGTCCGACCAATGCATAATATACCTCTTCCTATCCGTATTTACTCAATCCCTGGAACCCGCTGCCCGGAGCTTGTCTGAACCTTCCAACATGCTCCGGAACTTTCACGCTATCTGCTTCTCTGGATCTCCAGAACCTTGTAGCTGAACACCCCTGCGGCGGTCTCCACATCCACATTGTCCCCCACCTTGCAGCCGATCAGCGCCTTGCCCACAGGGCTCTCGTTGGAGATCCTGCCCTTTAAACTGTCCGCCTCTGTGGAACCCACAATTTTGTACTCCAGCTCCTCACTGTACTCAATGTCCAGAAGCCTGACCACACAGCCAATGTTGATCTTGTCCAGGTCAACCTCGTCCTCCACCACAACTTCGGCGTTTTTCAGAATTTTTTCCAGTTCCTCTATTCTGGCCTCAATGTCGCGCTGCTCGTCCTTGGCCGCGTCATACTCGGCATTCTCGGACAGATCGCCCTGCTCCCTGGCTTCCTTGATCTTCTGAGCGACTTCCTGGCGTTTCACGACTTTCAGTTCATGCAGTTCATCCTCATATTTCCTGAGTCCCTCATAGGTCAGGATATTTTTCTTCTCACGCATACTTCTGACACCTTTCTGTTCCACACTGATAAATATGCCCCCATTCCACTGTGGGAGCCTCGGCAGAAGCTCCGCTGCCAAGAGCCCGCCCCTGCCGTCCTGAATGCACGATGCAATCTCCCGTATTATACCCACTTTTCCTTACAGTGTCAAGGCAGTACAGGACCACTGCACCGTTTTTGTGCCCGCCGCCACTTCTCCTTCAGGGAAAAATAAGCGATCCCGGCCCCCTTGGCCTCAATCCGCCTTTTTTTCTCCTCCATGGACATCATATCCAGCCACACACTCCCCTCCGCCGCCGGAAGCAGCAGACAGGGCTCTCCGGTAAAGTCCAGAATGCTGGCTGGAGGTCCCCCCGCCAGAAACCCCGCCGCCAGGGCCCCTTCCCTGCGCCAGGGCGCGGACGAGACAGGATGAAATGTCTTAATCGTCACCGCCAGCCCGTATTCCAAGTAAAAATCCTCCACAAAATCCTGCAGCGCCAGGTCACAGCTTCCCTCCGGAAGGATCCAGCTGAGACTCTTCATCCTGTGGGCATACTTTTCCATCACCTCAGGAAGACATTCCGCCGTCCCCAGAACCACAAAACGGGGCCACACAGCCTCCTCCATCAGCAGCTCCACCCAGAACCGCCGGGTATAGCCCTGGAACCGGGGCGCCTGAAAATACTCCTTCCACAGAGGGGAAATCTTCCTTTCCAGACTGTCCTCGTACACGGCATAACAGTTCCCGTCCTCCCCCGCCAGTTCCGCAATTTCCCGGGACAGCCCTTCCATGGACTCTCTCATGAGGGCTTCCCTCTCCAAAGCCTCCCTCTCCTCCTGCCGCTGCCGGACCCTGTCCCTGCGCCGCTGCCAAAGCTTCCTCAGGGGATGGGGCAGCGCCGCCCACAGCCGGCCAAAAATACTCCTGCCGCCCGGCGGTTCCTCCAGACTGCGACAGGCCCCGGGGCGGGAATCCTCCGCCGTCCCGCCACACCCTTTCCTGCCCGGCCACTCCTCCCCCATATCCATGGGAACCCGGATCAGCATATAAGTTTTCAGCCCCACCGGCTCCGCCCAGGGCCTCCCGGCCCCTCTTTTTTTATAGAAAAATACAATGGTGTCCATGGACAAAATATATGCGGCCTCAGCGGAAAATAGTCTCCACCCCCGCCCTCAGCTCCTCCATTGTGTTCATGGAATTGATCTCCCCCCGGAAACGGGCGGAGTGGGGCATCCCTGCCGTATACCAGGCCAGGTGCTTTCTCATCTCCCGCACCGCGGTGTACTCCCCCTTCCACTGGCACATCAGCTCCGCGTGTTCCAGGACCATCCGCCTCTTCTCCTCTGCCCCGGGGGCCTCCGGCATGCGCCCCGTCTCCAGGAATTCCACCGTATCCCGAAAGATCCAGGGATTTCCCTGGGCCGCCCTGCCGATCATAACCCCGTCGCAGCCGGTGGTCTCCAGCATCTCTGCAGCCGCCTGGGGACTGTCCACATCCCCGTTGCCGATCACCGGTATCTTCACCGCCTCCTTCACCCGGCGGATAATGTCCCAGTCCGCGCGGCCGCTGTAATACTGCTCCCTGGTCCGCCCGTGCACCGCCACCGCAGCCGCCCCGCAGGCCTCGGCAATCCTGGCAATCTCCACCCCGTTGCAGTGAGCCTGGTCAAAACCCTTGCGAATCTTTACCGTCACAGGACGGCGCACCGCCTTCACCAGGGCCGTGAGGATTTGCTCCACCCGCCTGGGATCCTTCATCAGAGCGGAACCCTCCCCATTGTTCACCACCTTGGGCACGGGACAGCCCATGTTGAAATCCAGAAAAGTATAAGGCCCCTCCTCCAGACGCCCTGCCGTGTCCGCAAGGACTTCCGGATCCGAGCCGAACAGCTGCAGGGACACCGGCCCCTCCTGGGGGTGGACCGCCAGAAGGGCTTCCGTATTTTTATTTCTGTAATATACCGCTTTCGCGCTGACCATCTCCATGCACACCAGCCCCGCTCCCTGCCTTCTGCACAGCAAACGAAATGGCAGGTCGGTCACACCTGCCATGGGAGCCAATATAACACGGTTTTCCAGAGTCACACCGCCGATCTCCAGTTTATCCATATGTCCTCACCTTTTGTTTTTTTCATATACAATCCGCAGCCCGTCCAGGGTAAGAGAGCTGTCATAAATGTCAATGGCGTCCGTCTCCTCCGCAATCAGCCTGCCCAGTCCCCCTGTGGCCACCACCTTCAGATTCCGGATCCTGCTCTCCTCCCGAACCTTGCGGACAATATACTCTGTCTGGCCGATCTGCCCGTAGACAATCCCCGCCTGCATGCTGCTAATGGTCTCCTGTGCCAGAATGGACCTTGGCTTGCGGATCTCAATCTCCGGCAGCTTTGCCGCCTGGGCCCACAGCGCCTCTGAGCTGATACGGATGCCCGGGGCGGTGATGCCCGCTGCAAACTCCCCCGACTCCGTAATCAGGTCATAGGTGGTGGCTGTGCCGAAATCCAGCACCAGCACAGGACCGCCGTACTTCACATACGCCGCCACGGCGTCCACAATGCGGTCTGCGCCGATGGCTCTTGGGTCCTCCGTCACAATGCGGATGCCCGTCTTCACCCCCGGCCCCACGTTCATGGGCCGGGTACCTGTGTACCTGGCCAGAGCGCCCATCAGGGCGTGCATCACATCCGGAACCACACTGGCCACAATGGACCCCTCCAGTTTCTCCGCCTCTATCCCCCTGTGCTCCAGAAGCTGCGTGATCAGGACTCCGTACTCATCGGATGTCCTGGGCATCTTGGTCATGATACGGAAAGTCGCCTTCAGCTCCTCCCCCTCATACACCCCAAGGGTCATATTTGTATTGCCCACATCAATTACCAGAATCAACCGTCCTACCTCCCTGTCAGCCCCGGACAAACCCAGCCGGGGAATCTGTCTAAGTGACACGCCGCCGGAGACTCATTCCTCTTCCCCCAGACAGGCCGCCCCATCTTCTTTCAGCACAAAAACCCGGTAATACAGCCGCAATGTCTCAAAAAGCTCCTGTCTATGCCTTCTGACCTGGGACACCATCAGGCCGCTGGTGATCTCATCATAATAGATATCGTCGTCGTCCGCGTTGGTCTCCAGCACCACATTCCCGTCCTCCTCAAAGGCAATGGTGAACACACCGCCCACCTCCTCTGTAAAGAGCACGCACAGTATGTGCAGTTCCTCCTTCACGGACTCCGGAATATTGCTGAAACTCTCGTTAAAATAGTATTTCATCTCATAGGCGTTAGCGCCGCACAGCACTGTCTTTCCGCTCTCCATTCCACCCACCTACACATAACCGTAGATGCCCCTCACGGACACCTCTCCCGCATACACTTCCACCACAGAGCCCTCCTCCCGTTCCACCAGGAGCAGACCTTCCTCATTGACTCCCCGGGAGATTCCCCGAAATTCCCCCTGGGGATCCAGAACCAGCACCTCCCTGTTCCGGTTCACCAGAAGACCATTGTAGCGCTCCATGATTTTTCCTGCAAATCCATCCCTTAGAAACTCCTCATAACAGGCCTCAAAGGCCCCCATAACCTCCGTCACCAGCCGGGCCCTGGACACATTCCGGCCGCACTCCTGCCAGAGGCTGGTGGCGCGGTCTGCAAGTTCCGGCGCAAATTCCTGCTCCTTCACATTGATTCCCACTCCCACCACAATATAGTGGATGAAATCCTGTTCCACACTCATCTCCGCCAGGATCCCGCAGACCTTTTTCCCCTGCACCACAATGTCGTTGGGCCATTTGATGCCCGCCTGCACGCCGCAGGCTTTCTCTATGCCCTCCGCCACCGCAAGTCCCATCACCAGGGCCACGCAGGCGGCTTTTTCCGGGTCGAAATCCGGCTTTAAGATCAGGGTAAAATACACATTTTTTCCTCCGGGGCTGCTCCAGGATCTGCCCCTGCGGCCCCTCCCTGCAGTCTGAGTGTCCGCCACAATCAGGGTGCCTTCCCCGGCCCCGTTCTCCGCGTCAAGCTTGGCCTGCAGATTGGTGGAGGGAAGAGTTTCGTAAAATACCACCCTTCTCCCTGCCCATTTGGTGCCCATGCGGCTGCACAGCTCATGCTGCCCGTAGACCTCGCTCTCAGGCGCCAGAAGATAGCCTCTGTTTGGCGTCGCCTCTATGCTGTAACCCTCTTTTTTCAACTGTCCCACGGCCTTCCAGACCGCCGTGCGGGACACCCCAAACTGCTCGCAGAGCTCCTGCCCGGACACATAATCTCCCCGCTCCCGCAGAAGCGCCAGTATTTTTGCTTTCATAATCTCAGTTCCATTTCCGCCCTGCCCTTTGGCCCAAAAAAGTACCGCTGTGTTTCACTCGCTGGGTACCAGTATAACCCCCGCCAATTAACCACACGTTAGAAAAAGCTCAGTCCTCCCCTGCCAGAGTGGCCAGCATCACCGCCTTGATGGTGTGCATGCGGTTCTCCGCCTCCTGAAACACCAGGGACTGTGAGGACTCAAACACTTCATCCGTTACCTCCATCTCGCGGATTCCAAAGCTCTTTTCAATCTGGGCGCCGGTCTCCGTCTTCAGGTCGTGGAAGGCGGGCAGGCAGTGCATAAACACCGCTCCCTCCCCTGCATTTTCCATAATCCCTCTGTCCACCCGGTAGGGGGACAGCTCCCTGATGCGCTCCTCCCAGATCTCCTTGGGCTCCCCCATGGACACCCACACGTCGGTGTAGACCACATCCGCCCCTTTGGTTCCTGCCAGGGCATCCTCCGTGAGAGTAATACTTCCCCCGGCTGCTGCGGCTATCTCCCTGCACTGTTCCACAAGCACAGGATCCGGAAAATATTTTTGGGAAGTACAGGCGGTAAAGTGCATTCCTGTCCTGGCGCAGGCCACCATAAGGGAGTTTCCCATATTATAGCGGGCATCCCCCATATAGGCCAGCCGGATCCCCCGGATACGGCCAAAATGCTCCTGGATGGTCAGCAGATCCGCCAGCATCTGGGTGGGATGGAATTCATTGGTAAGCCCGTTCCAGACAGGCACACTGGCGTACTCCGCCAGTTCCTCCACAATCTCCTGGCCGTAGCCCCGGTACTCGATTCCCTCAAACATACCCGAGAGAACCCTTGCCGTATCCGCTATGCTCTCCTTCTTCCCAATCTGGGAGGCGGAAGGGTCCAGGTAGGTGGTTCCCATTCCCAGGTCATGGGCCGCCACCTCAAAAGAGCACCTGGTGCGGGTGCTTGTCTTCTCAAAAATCAGCGCCACATTTTTCCCACGCAGTGAGTCCATGGGCACTCCCTTCTTTTTCTTCTCCTTCAGCTTTGCAGCCAGGTCCACCAGATAGAAAATCTCTTCCGCAGTAAAATCCAACAGCTTTAAAAAATCACGTCCTTTAAGATTCATGCTCTTATCCTTCCCTTTCCCCATGCCATTCTCATATCATTTTATTGGGCGGCAGCTCCTGATACGCCGCCGGCCGGCCCTGTCACAAGGCCGGCCGGTCTTTCCCCTGGAATGTTTTGATCTCCTGCTGCCAGTCTGCCTTCCCGGCAGGACTGTGTCAGGATTTCTTTCCGGATTCCTTCCACGCGGAGGCAAGACTTGCAATGCCCTGAAGCTCCGCGGGAAGAAGGATGGTGGTAGCCTGGCCGTCCGCCACCTTCTCAAAGGCCTCCAGACTCTTGATCTTCAGCACCGCCTCGTCGGCGCCTGCCTCCTTCAGCATCCGGATACCGTCCGCATTGGCCTGCTGCACCTTCAGAATGGCCTCCGCCTCACCTTCCGCCTCCCGAATCATCTTCTCCTTCTCCGCCTCGGCCCGGAGAATGGCGGACTGCTTATCTGCCTCAGCCCGAAGGATGGCGGATTCCTTGGCGCCCTCCGCCTCCAGGATCTTGGCCTTCTTCTCGCCTTCTGCCCTGGTCACTGCCTCCCGCCTCTCGCGCTCTGCCTTCATCTGCCTCTCCATGGCGTTCTGGATCTCCGCAGGGGGCATAATGTTCTTCAGCTCCACCCTGTTGACCTTGATGCCCCAGGGATCCGTGGCCAGATCCAGCGCCGCCCGCATCTTGGTGTTGATGGTCTCCCTGCTTGTGAGGGTCTGATCCAGCTCCAGGTCGCCGATGATATTCCGAAGGGTGGTGGCCGTAAGGTTTTCAATGGCCATCATGGGATTCTCCACCCCGTAGGTGAACAGCTTGGGATCCGTGATCTGATAGAAAACCACGGTGTCGATGCGCATGGTCACGTTGTCCTTGGTGATAACGGGCTGGGGCGGGAAATCCGCCACCTGCTCCTTCAGGTTCACCCTTCTGGCCACCTTATCCACAAAAGGAACCTTGATGTGGAAGCCCACGGACCAGGTCCCCTGGTAGGCGCCCAGACGCTCAATCACATAGGCCTGGGCCTGGGGCACAATCTTTAAGCAGGACACTGCGATCACCAGAATAATCGCCACCAACGCAGCCAACAAAATAATCGGTTCCATTTCCACCTCTTTCTGTACTGTATAAGTGACAGTACGCACACTTTATGCAACAGTTCAGACAGGGCACTGAACCGTTACCACTTTATCTCAAAGCAGTTCCTTCGCTGCTGACGGCGGTCTCCGGTGCAGCCTGCTGCCCGCCCGGGCGTCCCCCCGGTCTTACTATCAGCTTGACTCCGCTCACCGCAGTCACAGTCACCACCGTACCCTCCAGGATCCGGACATTGTCGTCACAGCTGCGGGCGCTCCATTCCTGTCCGCCCACCGTCACCTGTCCCGAACTCTGGACATTGTCAATGTCACCGGTAACTATGGCCTGGCGTCCCACCATGCTCTCCACATTTGTCTTCACCCGATCCTTGTTGAAATACTTCACCGCCAGGGGTCTGGTAAAAAACAGCAGCAGCAGGGACACAATAAAAAACAGGATCACCTGCATAAAGACCGGCAGCTGCAGCAGGGAAGCCAGAATCGCCACCAGTGCTCCGCCTGCGAACCAGATTGTGGTCAGCCCCATGGTCAGCGCTTCAACGGCTATGCACAGAATCAGCAGTACAAGCCAGAAAATCATAATCTCGCTCATTCAATCCCTCCCTTCTTATATGATTTTACTATAAAAATACCCTTTGGGCAATGGATTTCTAACTTTTTTCACAGGAAAAAGGCAGGCGCACTGCCTTTTCCGCAGCACGCCCGCCCTTCCTGTCGATTCCTGTGAAACTTTCCCGTTTGGCCGCCGCAGCCTGGTTTACCGCTACAGCCCAAATCCGGCCATATTAATAGAAGACATGGTTTCCTATCACCAGCCCTTCCCGACCGTTGTTGCGGCGGAAGTGGGTTCTGTCGCCCACATTGGACACTCCCGCAAGAGCCTCCTCTGCGGCTTTGATACAGCTGGGATAGATATTGCCGGCCTCGTACACCCTGTTGAGCTTGCCCGTCATGGCCGGGGTGAACTGACCCGAAGCATAGATGACACCGTGGATGGAGTCCGGATAAGCCCCGCTTCTGACACGGTTCATCACAACCGCCCCCACGGCAACCTGGCCTTCATAGCTCTCTCCTCCCGCCTCGCACTGAATCAGCGCCGCAAGCAGCATCCTGGTGTCCGCATCGGCGGTGTATTCGCCGTAGTTCACATGACGTTTAGACTCTTCCGCCTTCTCCTCCCTGGCCTGGATCTCCTCCACTGTCTCTCCCTCGTCGATCAGGAAATTCAGAGCTACATAATCGGAAGATACATAACCGTCCGTGCCTTCATAGTCCACACAGATCCATCCGTCCTCCCGCTCGTCCAGGACTTCCACAATCTCTCCCTGGGGCAGTAGCCCGCAGGTATCCGAATCCGCACTGGGAGCACTCCTCACCCGGAGGGTTTCCGTGCTGATGGTGGCCACCATCTTGCCCACATCGTTGGCAAGATCCCGGGCTTCATCCCCAAAGAGCAGATACTCATCCGAGGCCCAGCCGATAATATTGCCCGACTGCAGCCTGGTCCAGCCGTCCTTCCTCTCAAGAATGGTGCCTCCGCAGTCCTTGTAGAGCATTCCCACTTTCTCCGAAGACTCATTGGCCTCGCTCCTGACATTCAGGGCACTTTTGACATTTGCCATCACAAGCCTGCTCTCAGGCTCTTCTTCCGTCTCCGTCCACAGGTCCAGGTTCAATTCTTTCGCCGTGGCATTTACCGTATCAACCGGGTTGGATGAGACAGGGGTCAGAACCGACGCCACGCCTCCGCGCAGCTGTTCCAGATAATCGTCCCCTCCAGCCTGGACAGTCATACACTGCTGCAGCCCCAGAATGAGAAAAAAACCAAATCCCAGTATCGCAGCAGGCAGCTTTCTGTATTTTTTCATGTCTGCACCTCCTTGCCTGCCAAGGCAGGCATCCGTTCCATAGTCCGGCATCCTTCCCCGAACTATCTCACCAAAACAAATCTCAGCTTCCTGATAAATATTCCACATTGTTTAGAATATATTACGAAGTTGTTAAATTTGTTACGAAGTTAGCATAGCAGATGTTACGGAAAATGTCAACCCCCCTGGGTAAAACAGGTCAAACCCCCCGTATCCAGCCAAACTCCCTTTAAATATCCAGTATTGACGGCCAGACAGAAAATACACATTTGAAATTGTTAAATATTTCTTAAAGCTTGGTACAATGGTCATAAGGAAGTGTCTACAAATAAACAGAATCAAAAAAACCGGCCAGGGATAAAACTCCCTGCCCGGTTTTTTGATTCTGTGTTTAAATGGTGAGCATTCTTGCCACTTCGTACTGATATCTGTCAATGCCCTTCTGCATCATCAGAGCCTCCTCAATGTCGAAGTCCGTAAATTCTCCGAACCTGTAGCCCACCACACGGTTGGTCTTCCCCTCCAGCATGGCGTCCACCGCATAGGCCCCCATAATGGACGCATAGTAACGGTCGGTGGCAGTGGGGCTGCCTCCCCTCTGCATGTAGCCCAGGATGGTGGCCCTGGTCTCAATCCCTGTGGCCGCCTCGATTCTCCTGGCCATGGAGGTGGAGTGGCCGATGCCCTCTGCGTTGATGATCAGATGATGTATCTTGCCCTTCTTGCGGCTGGCAATAATATGGTTGATAATTTCCTGCTCATTGTAATCATAATTCTCCGGAAGCAGAATATCCTCCGCGCCGTTGGCGACACCGCACCAGAGTGCAATATACCCCGCATGCCTTCCCATAACCTCAATGATACTGCAGCGCTCATGGGAGGAGGAAGTGTCCTTCACCTTGTCAATGGCCTGCATGGCGGTGTTGACCGCAGTGTCAAAACCAATGGTGTACTCTGTGCAGGCAATGTCCAGGTCGATTGTGCCGGGAATGCCTATGGCATTGATTCCCAGTCTGGACAGAGCCCTGGCTCCCCTGTAGGAGCCGTCGCCGCCAATCACGACAATACCGTCTATCCCATGTTTCTCACAGATTTCCGCGCCCTTCTGCTGATACTCCGGCTTCTTGAACTCCAGGCACCTGGCCGTGCCCAGAACCGTACCTCCCCGCTGGATGATGTCGGACACGTGCCGGGGCTCCATGTCGATAATATCCTCATTCAGCAGACCGTTGTAACCCTTCTTAATTCCCTTGACCTTCAGCCCTCTATAGATAGCGGTACGGACCACTGCGCGGATGGCAGCGTTCATGCCCGGCGCATCCCCTCCGCTTGTCAAAACAGCAATAGTCTTCAATTCGTTGGCCATTGTCAAACCTCCTTAACATTTTTAGCAAGTTATTTATAGACATGTCCTTACTATCCAGGCACCATTTTAAGTAACAGTTCAGACAGGACATTGAACTGTTACCATTTTAATCCATTTTCATACGGTTTTCAATAGCTGCCGCCGGAAATTTTAACGGAATTTTACATTTTCCCTTCCAAAAATACCCTCCAGTTTCTGCAAAAGTTCCGGAGCCGCCTTCACTCTCCTCTGGGGAGGCAGGGTCTTATAGGCCCTGGTGTCCTTTAAGTAGATCACAATGTCGTCATTTCCGGCATTCCCTTCCACTGCGCTGAAAAGTTCCTGCTCCCTGGCGGCATAGTTCTCCCCATTTGGAAACTGGATCCAGATCCCTTTGGGGACCTTTTTGGCCCCCTGGGATGTTCCCTGGCCGCCTTTCCTGTCCTGTCCGGCGGCATTGTATCTGTCCCTGCTGTTATACCGCTTCCCAAACAGCGGTCCCTGCCCTGCCCCGGCGGCGTCCTCAAAAGAGACCGCCTGCTCGAAGATCAGCTTCCCGTCCTTGTCCTCCTCCAGGCTCACCCGCCCTTTGATAAAGACTTTGCCCTCCTCCACGAGCAGGGCGCTGTACCGCTCGTAATCCTTTGGAAAGACCACCACCTCCACATTCCCCACCAGATCCTCCAGGCTCAGAAACGCCATCACCTTGTCATTTCTGGTGTACTTAATGGTCCGGTCTGCGATCATTCCCCCCACCACAGCCAAGTCCTGATCCTGGGCCTGCACCTCCCCGGTCTCCTGATCCAGGGCAAAATCGCTGGTGGTGTGGGTGATGTGTTTCTGCCACAGCTGCTGGTAGGCCTCCAGGGGATGTCCGCTCAGATAGATACCCAGAACCTCTTTCTCAAAAGCCAGAAGCATCTCCTTGGGATATTCCCCCACATCCGGCAGGCGGATCTCAAATTCTTCCTTCTGGGAATCCTCCGCAATGTCAAAGAGGGACAACTGTCCGGCCAGGTTGTTCTTCTTGTCCTTTCCGGCCTGGTCTATGAACTGCACATACACGCTCATATACTGTTTCCGGGTGCCTCCCAGGCCGTCCAGAGCCCCTGCCTTGATAAAGCTCTCCACCGCCCTCTTGCTCACTTCCTTGTTGGTGGTGCGGGTGATAAAGTCCTTCAGGCTGGTAAAAGGCCCCCTCTGCTCCCTCTCCTCCACAATGTTTTCAATGGGCGCCCAGCCCACTCCCTTGATGGCCGTGAGGGCATAGCGGATGCTGTCGCCGGAGACAGAAAATCCCCCCGCCCCCTGGTTGATATTCGGAGGCAGCAGAGCAATCCCCATGTTCCGGCAGGTGAGAATGTACTCGGACACTTTCTTGGGGCTGTCTATAACCGAAGTCATCAGGGCCGCCATGAATTCTACGGGATGATAGTGCTTTAGATAGGCGGTCTGGTAGGCCACCACCGCATAGCCCGCCGCGTGGGACTTGTTGAAGGCGTATTCTGCAAAATCTATCATATCGTCGAAAATGCCGTTTGCCACTTTTTCCCCAATACCCCGTGCACCGCACCCGGGCACCCCCTCCTGGGGATTGCCATGGATAAAATTGGTCCGCTCCTTCTCCATGACGGCATGTTTTTTCTTGCTCATGGCCCGGCGCACCAGGTCGCTGCGCCCCATGGTGTATCCGCCCAGATCCCGGACAATCTGCATCACCTGCTCCTGGTAGATAATGCATCCGTAGGTGGGGGCCAGAATGGGTTCCAGCTCCGGGCAGGAGTAAGTGATGGCGCTGCTGTCGGTTCTGCCCCGGATGTACTTGGGTATGGAGTCCATGGGGCCCGGACGGTAGAGGGAGATTCCGTCAATAATGTCCTCCAGGGTCCGGGGCCGAAGCTCCTTCATGAAATTCCGCATGCCTCCGCTCTCCAGCTGAAAGATGCCGTCGGTCCTTCCTGTGCTGATGGAGGCGTACACCTGGGGATCCCCGTAGTCCAGGTGTTCAATGTCGATGGTTTTCCCGGTGGACTGTTTCACATACTCCACCGCGTCGTGGATCACCGTCAGGGTTCTCAGCCCCAGGAAATCCATCTTTAAAAGTCCCAGCTCCTCCAGGGTGGTCATGGTAAACTGGGTGGTGATGGCGCCGTTGCTCCCCCGGGACAGGGGCACAAACTCATCCGCCTCCTCCGGGCAGATTACCACTCCCGCCGCGTGCATGCCCGAGTGCCTGGGCAGCCCCTCCAGACGTCTGCACATGTCCAGAAGGTGGCGCACCTGCTCGTCCTCCTTGTACTGTTTCCGCATCTCCGGATTCATCTCCAGAGCCTTGTCCAGGGAGACAGGTTTGTTCTGCTCGCTGGGCACCATCTTGGCGATGGAGTCAAACAGGGCATAGGGCAGATCCAGCACCCGGCCCACATCCCGGATCACATTCTTGGCTGCAAGGGTTCCAAAGGTGACAATCTGTACCACCTTTTCAGCGCCGTATTTCTCACTCACATAGTCAATGACTTCCTGCCGGCGGTTAAAGCAAAAATCCACGTCGATATCCGGCATGGACACACGCTCCGGATTCAGAAAACGCTCAAAGAGCAGATTGTAACGTATGGGCTCAATGTTGGTGATCTTTAAGCAGTAGGAGACAATACTGCCTGCGGCGGAGCCCCTGCCCGGCCCCACGGGAATGTCCTTCCCCCTGGCATAATTGATAAAATCCCACACCACCAGAAAATAGTCCACAAACCCCATGGATTGAATGACAGAAAGTTCATAGTCAAGCCTCTCCCGGAGAGTCTGCCCTGTGTTCCCCGCAGGCTTATCCCCATCCCCGTAGCGCTCAGCCAGACCGTCGCTGCACAGTTTGTTCAGGTAACTCCAGGAATCATACCCCTCCGGCACCTGATATCTGGGCAGCTTGGAGACCCCAAACTCAATCTCCACCTGACAGCGTTGGGCAATGCGCTGGGTGTTCTCCAGAGCCTCCAGGGCGTAGGGGAACAGTTCCTTCATCTCCTCCTCGCTTTTCACATAGAACTGGCCCCCCTCGTAGCGCATTCTGTCCTGGTCGGCCAGTTTCTTGTTGGTCTGGATGCACAGAAGAATATCGTGGGCGTCCGCGTCCTCAGCCATCGTGTAGTGGACGTCATTGGTGGCCACCAGGGGAATGTCCAGTTCCCGGCTCATTTTCAAAAGCTCCGGGTTCACCATCCTCTGTTCCGGGTATCCATGGTCCTGGAGCTCCAGGAAGAAATTCCCCCTGCCAAAGCAGGCTTCGTACCTTCTGGCCGCTTTCCGGGCCTCCTCCGGCAGGCCCTTGGAAATATTCCGCTGCACTTCCCCGGCCAGGCAGGCGGAGAGGGCAATAATGCCCTCGTGGTAGTGCTCCAGCACTTCCATATCCACCCGGGGCTTATAGTAGTATCCTTCGGTAAATCCCTTGCTGACAATTTTCATCAGATTGGCATAACCTGTGTTATTCTCCGCAAGCAGCACCAGGTGATAGTACCTGTCCTCCCCCCCGCCGGACTCCTTGTCAAACCGGGACCCCGGCGCAACATAGACCTCACAGCCGATAATGGGCCGGATGCCGGCCGCCCTGGCCTCCCGGTAAAAGTCAATGACGCCGTACATGACGCCGTGGTCTGTGATGGCAGCGCTGTCCATCCCCAGCTCCTTCACACGGGCCACATACTCTTTGATTTTGTTGGAACCGTCCAGAAGAGAATACTCTGTGTGGACGTGAAGATGCGCAAATGCCATATGGGGACTCCTTTTTTCTATCTTCTATTCATCAATTTGGTGCCATTTTTCTTATTTTATGGAATCCACAATGAACCGGACAGTGCTGCTGCGCTGCTCTTCCCCGGAGAGCGCCGGAATACCGTCCCCTTCCTGGACTCCATAACAGCCAAACTGGGCATGACAGCCTCCTTCTATCACATATTCCCGGGTATCCCCCGGAAGGTTGGACCGGTTGTCCTGGTACTTTTTCATGTTCATCACTTCGTCCTTACTGCCGTATATGGACACCACTTTCAAACCGGAGCCGCTGAGATCCTCTGTGGAATACGCCGCCAGCAGAACCAGGCCCCTGTACTCCTTCTGATGCTCCGCCACATAGCTGGCGGCCATGGAACCTCCCAGGGAATGTCCGCCAATGTACCAGTCCTGGATCTCAGGGAATTTTTCCTGGATTCCCTCCGCCGCATCCACGTCAAGCACCGCCAGATTAAAGGGCATCTCCACCAGCACACAGAGCACCCCCTGCTGCGCCAGGGCATGGAGCAGGGGCGCATAGGCTGTATACTCCACCTTTCCTCCGGGGTAAAATATCAGTCCTGCCACAGGATCTCCCTCTGCGGGAAGAAACACCATTGTCTTATCGCTGATCTGTTCCACGGTGGCCCCGCTGTCCGAAGCCATAGCCGCCAGCACCATATCTTCCGCAGGATAATAATCCCTCACGTACATAATCCCTGCAATCACAAGTGCCGCAAGGATGCACACAAGGATAATCATAACAAGTTTGATTTTCCCAAGTATTTTGCTGTCGTTTTCCACTGCTTTCTCCCCCCACGGGCAGTTTATGCCCGCCTTTTTATTCTCCTCTCATTTTCTGCCTTTTAGCTGTTCCAATCTGTCAAACACTCCTGCCAGGGCCCTTTCCCTGGTGGGATACACGGCCTTGCAGAATTCATTGTCTATGGAATATTTCCACACATTTCCCGCCCTGGCCGGATGATACAGCACCGCCACATGCCCGTCTATCTTCAGATACTCATTTCCTTTCTGGGAATGTTTCCACTGACGCTTAAAGAAATTCACCCGCCTTGCCTGCCTGTTTTTGAACTCCGCTTCCCGGCGTTTTGCCCCCGCCACGTCCCCTTCCATTCTGCCTGCGCATACGCATCCCACCGACAGACCGGCATATTGAGGGTGTTCCATCTGATGGGCATAGCGTATGATCTGGTATCCGCACATCTGACAGATTCCCACCGGCGCCCCCAGATCCTCCACTCCCACACAGGTCCATCCCTGATGGGGTACGGACTGACGCTTCCACAGGTTGGGGCTGTTCTCCTTCAGCGCTCTCAGGCGGGCGGCTTCATACTCCTCCTGTTCGGATTCGTCCGGCTTGTACTCCTGGGTCTTTTCCCCGGCCTCTGATCCGGAAGGCTCCTCTTCCTTCCAAGCAGGTGTTGTGGCCGGCAGATCGGTCCTGTCCGGCTTGTTCCTCTCTGTCCCCGGCGTCTCACCGGAGAGATGCCCCTTCTTCGCTTCCGGCGTTCTGCCTGAAAGAGCTTTCTCCTCCCCCTCCTCCCCTTCCGGCGTCACGCTGGAGGGAGCCTCCTCCACTTTCGGTCCCACACCGGACGGTTCTTGCTTTTGGGGCTGGGGTTCTGCCACGGCTCCTTCCTGGGGTCCGCCTTCTCTCTGGAGAGGCGGGGCTGAATGTTCCTGGGAAAAATAGCCTGCGGAGATATTTCTGGGCAATTTTACCTTCTCAAACTGAATGGAATAGCTTCCCCTTTTGGCATCTACAGAGAGGATGGTTCCCTTTCCAAAGATATGGTGTTCCACCTGATCTCCCGCCTTCCTGACCGCCGGCCTTTCCATTTGAATCTCCCGGTCCAGCTTTGCCGCATACCCCCTGCTCTCCTGTTTCAGGTCCTCTGAGATCCGCCCTATTCTGGTATAGTTGTTCTCCCCGATCTCCTCCAGGAAACGGGACACCAGTTTTTTGATCCCCCCGGGAGTGCTGCCCTCGGATTCCATCAGGAAAAGGTGCTTCTCCGCCCTGGTAATGGCCACATAGCACAGCCTGCGCTCTTCTTCCAGACCCAGTTTTTTTCTCTCCCCCAGGGTCTTGGCAGAGGGAAAGATCCCCTCCGAAAACCCCAGAACAAATACCACCGGAAATTCCAGACCCTTGGAGGAATGGATGGTCATAAGCTTCACTGTGTCCTTTGCCTCATCCCTCTCCTCCCCGGACTGAAGAGCAATCTGCTGCAAAAATTCATCCAGGCTCAGATTCTCCCCGAATTCCCGTTCAAACTCATTTGCAATGCGCTTAAACTCCGCCAGATTTTCCAGTCTCTCCTCATCCCCAAGCTCCCGGATATAAGCCTCATAGCCCGAATCCCTTGTCACCTGGTTGACAATCTCGGAGATCCGCTTCTGCCCGCATTTCGTCCGCAGAGACTGGATCAGCTGCACAAAGGAGGCAATATCGCTGTTCTGAAAAATTTTATCCTCCAGATGCTCCTCCAGAGCGGCAAAAAGAGTTCTGTGACTGCCGTTTCTGACAGCCTCCAGATAATTCATCTTCGCCCGGCCAAACCTTCGGCTGGGAGTGTTTGCCACCCTCCTGAAGGACAGATCATCATCATAGGCGATTAACTTCAGATATGCCAGCACATCCAGGATCTCCATCCTCTGGTAAAAGCGGACTCCGCCGAAAATTTCGTAGGGAATATTTTTCTCCACAAGCTTTTTCTCCGCCATGCGGGACAGAAAACTTGCCCGGTAAATAATGGCAAAATCCGAGTACCGCATCCCCTCCCTGGCCCGCAGATGTTTAATATTTTGAACCACCGCCTCCATCTCCTGGATCTCATCCTTGGAATGGTAATGGAACACCGGCGCTCCCGCCTCATTTCTTGTAAACAGATCCTTCTTCAGCCGCAGCTCATTCTTCTCTATAAGCGCGTTGGCACACTGCAGAATCTGAGGTGTGGATCTGTAATTCTGATTGAGAATAATGGTTCTGGTAGGGTCGTGATCCTTGTCAAAATCCACCAGAAGCCTCACATCCGACCCCCGCCACTCATAAATGTTCTGGTCAGGATCCCCCACAATCATCATATTCTGATACTTTCCGGAGAGAATTTCCACCAGGCGCATCTCCACAGAAGAGCTGTCCTGAAACTCGTCCACCATAATGTAATTCAACCGGTCCTGCCACTTTTCCCGGATCCCCTCATCGGTCTCCAGAAGGTAGATGGCAAAGCAGATCAGGTCGTGAAAGTCCAGGGAGTAGGTGGCCTTCTGTCTCTGCAGAAATTCTTCCATAATACGGTCGTCCTGGTCCTTTATCTCTTTAAGAATCTGGCAGGGAACAGGGTTGCACAGTCTTGGCACGTATTCCGTATCCTTTTTCACAGCCCCAAGCTTTTTCAATATCGACTCAAAGCTGGCATAGTCCATTTTCAACTCATATTTCTGGTAGATTTCTCCCAGAACCACCTTCTGCTGGTGGGAATCTATGATCTGGAACTGCCTGTCCAGAAAAAGTTTCTCCGGATTCTCCCGCAGCAGCCGGTTACAGAAACCATGATAGGTACAGATAAGACTGACGTCATTGTCCTCCCCGATCAGAGCCCGTATCCTTTTCTTCATCTCCCCGGCGGCCTTGTTGGTAAAAGTCACACAGAGAATATTGGCGGAATCAATCCCGTAATCCTGAACCAGATAAGCATAGCGGCTCACCAAAAGCTTTGTCTTGCCGCTGCCCGCCCCGGCGATCACTCTCACATACCCTTCCGTCTCAAGAACGGCTTCCCTCTGCCTTTCGTTGAGGCTCCCCATCAGATCCGCCATCTACGGTCCTCCCCTTCTTCCAAAACAACTTCCCAAAACTCTTTATCGTATGCTGCGGGCAATCTCTGCCATCCTGGGCAGGCAGGCGTCAAAGAACATCCGGTAGGACTGGCAGAAATAATTGCCGCCCCCCTGCTGTTCCCTGTGCCTTCTGCACCCGCCCCTGCACACAGGAAAATACCGGCAGCTGCCGCACTCTTCCCCCCGCTGAAAGGAATCCTCCACAAAGCAAATCTCCTTCCGGCGCTCCTGGAGCCTACCGAAATTGTCCTCCCGCAGGTTCCCCAGACGGTACTGATCCAGCACATAAAAATCGCAGGGATAGACACTGCCGTCCGCCTCCACCACATGCTGTATGCCGCAGGTTCCCCTCTGCTCACAGGACTCCGGCATGCGGCCTGCCAGGATCCCGATATAGTTCTCAAATTGCCTGATAAAGGGCTGTCTGCCCTGCCTCAGATCCAGATACCACAGATCAAACAGATCAATGAGAAACTGCCCGTAAACCTTGGGGGTCAGGGAGTAGTCCCGCTCTCCCCGCCGTTCTCCCAGAGGATCCAGGCAGGCGATATACTGCTGCCAGAGGAATCCCTGTTTTTTGTACTGCTCATAGATGCGGCGTATCTTGGGGGCTGTTCTTGCGTTCACCACTGTGAGGATATTGAACTCCGCCCCTGCCCTTTTCAGCATCTCCGCCGCCTTCAGAATCCTCAGATAAGTTCCCTGCCCCTTCGCATCCTTCCGGCAGGCGTCGTGGGTGGCCAGAGTTCCGTCCAGGGACAGCCCCACCAGGAAATGATTCCCGGCCAGAAACTCACACCACTCCTGATCCAGGCCATAGCCATTGGTCTGGAGGGCATGGGAAATCCTCACATGCTTCCTGTTATACTGCTTCTCCAGCTCCAGACATCTGCGGAAAAAGGGCAGCCCCGCCAGCGTGGGTTCCCCGCCCTGGAAGGCGATGGTGCACTCCCCCTCCGCATAGTCCAGAATCTCCCGGACCACACACTCCAGGGTCTCCTCCTCCATGATTCCATAAGAACTCTGGGTGCGCTTTTCCATCTCGTCCGCATAAAAACAGTAGCTGCATCTCATATTGCACAGGCCCGAGGCCGGTTTGATCATCACATATACTGGCGGCATTTTCTCCCTCCATTTCAGAAACACATTCCTGGCCTCTCAGCGGTATTTCTCCATCTGCATCCGGAACATGGCGGCATATTTTCCGTCCAGTTCCATAAGCTCCCTGTGGGAACCCTCCTCCACAATCCGGCCTTCCTCCAGCATATATATCCTGTCTGCCAGACGGGTGGTTGAGAGTCTGTGAGAGATAAAGATCACTGTTTTCTCACGGTCCAGATTCATCATGGTATGGTTCAGATTGTACTCGTTTAAGGGATCCAGCGCGCTGGAAGGCTCGTCCAGTACCACGATCTGACTGTCCTGATAGAGACTTCTGCAGATCCCCACCATCTGGGCCTCCCCGCCGGAGAATGTGACTCCATCCTCCTCAAATTCTCCCGTGAGGGGCGTCTCATATCCCCTGGAGAGCTCCGAAAACTTTCTGTCAAATCCACTTTTTTGCAGCAAGGGTTTGATCTTCTCCTGGTCCACAGGCACCTTGTCCATGACAATATTCTCCCCCAGGGTGGCGGCAAACATCTGGTAGTCCTGGAACAGGGCCGCATACTGCCCTCTGTATTCCTGGAGGTTCAGCCTGCGGATGTCCCTGCCGTTGCGGGTAATCTCCCCTGAAGTCACATCGTAGAGCCGCATGAGCAGCTTCACCAGAGTGGTCTTTCCCGCCCCGTTGTATCCCACCAGAGCGATCTTCTCCCCCCTGCGGATGGTCAGATTTATCTCCTTCAGCACCTGTTCGCCCTGAGGATAGGAGAAGGATACTTTCTGCAGAGAGAGTTCTTTAAATTCTCCCTTCACAGGCTCCGCCTTTTCATCCTGGCAGATCTGGGCAGGGCACTCCAGGAAATGGCGGATCTTCTCTATGTAACGCCCGTGCTCGGGAAACTGCGTCAGCACCCAGGCCAGGCTCTGGGAACAGCCCCTGAGGCTGTAACAGGAGTTGTACAGCGTCACCATGGTGCCATAGCCGATGGCTCCCCGCACAATGGCCTGGAACAGCAGATAGATCAGATAGATTCCCTCAAAGACAAAAGTGCTGCAGCAGTAATTCATGCAGAAAGACAGAATCGCAAGTCTTTTCGTCTCCTTTGCGGCAATCTCCCGCAGCTGCCTGGAAGTATCCGCAAATTCCTCATACAGCTTCGGCTTCAGTCGGCTCAAGCGCAGCTCTTTGGCGTACTCCGGCAGATAAAACACCCTGCTGATATAATCCCGCTTTCTCTCCAGCGTCTTCATCTTTTCCTGAAACTGAAGCCTGTATTTATTGTAGAGATTGGACAGCAGCAGCACCGCCAACACAGAAATTCCTGTCAACACCAGTCCGAGAGGATCCTGCGTGAGCACATAGGCCCCTGTGACCAGGATACCCACGATCTCACCGATGAAAACCGCGCAGGAGCCGATGACCTGTTCCGTTCGCTCTGCGGCCTCTCCCATGGCCCACACAAACTCATTATAATAGGCGGGATCATCATAATTTTTCAAATCGATCTGCGCCGCCTTCCGGTACAGCTCCCGCCGAATCCGAAGGTGAATTTTCTCCAGGGACAGGGGTTTCAGTCTTGTCTCCACATAGTTGGGCAGCACCTGGGCCACCAGGGTCACACCCACAAAGACAGCCAGCACAAACCAAAGCACATCCGTAAAGGGCCTCTCATACTGGATGCAGTTGACAATATATCCAATCATATAGATATGCTCAATAAACACAATAACCCTGTGCCTGGCCCTGGTGGTGAGCTCCTGAAGGGTGTAAAGAGGAGCCTCCTGAAGGGCGATTTTCAACAGGAACCAGTTGTTGGAGACGGTCCTTTTTACTGTGATATTCTGTTCGGACATAGGCCCTCCTTTCCCGGAAACGGTTCCACATCCTGCAGGTAACTCTCCGCCTGCTTCCGGAACATATCCGCGTAGATTCCTCCCTGTTCCATCAGTTCCAGATGTGTCCCCTGTTCCTTCAGCTTCCCTTCCTGCAGCAGGCATACTGTATCCGCCATGGCTGCCGAGGAAAGCCTGTGGGAGATGATCACCGCGATCCTGTCCTGCTCCCCGCCGCACACCTCCATAATGGTCTCATACATGCGGTACTCCGCCACCGGATCCAGAGCGCTTGAGGGCTCGTCCAGAAAGACAATGGGCGCATTTTTAGCAAAACTTCTGGCCACTGCCACCTTCTGGGCCTGGCCCCCGGAGAGCACTGCCCCCTGCTGGTCAAACTCTCTGGTAAGAATGGTGTCCACGCCTTTTTCCAGCTTCTCCATCTCCTCCAGGGCGCCGCTTCTGCGCAGAGCTTCCATGGCTGCCCGCCGCTGTTCCTGGGTCTCCAGCCGCTCCAGAATCACATTCTCCAGGACACTCATGGAAAAGAGCTCAAAGTCCTGGAAGGTGGTGCCTATGAGTCCCCGGTACTGCTGCAGGTTGAATTTTCGGATGTCCGTGCCATTTAAAAGAATACTCCCCTCCGTGGGGTCATACAGCCGAAGCAGCAGCTTGATCAGCGTGCTCTTGCCGGATCCATTGTGCCCCACCAGGGCCGTGCGCCTGCCTGCGTAAAAGGTGCAGCTCACATGGGACAGGGCGTAAGCCCCATCCTTCTCCTGGGCCGGATACCGAAAGGACACATCCCTCAGCTCCAGGGTCTCCACCTTTTCCGGCGCCGGAAGCCCCTGCCAGTCCTCGGGAATTTTGGACTCGTAGGCAAGAAATTCCTTCAGCTTCTGCACGTAGAGCCCATTCTGGTAAGTGCTGGAGATGCTGTTGGTGAGATCCGAGAGCATCCAGGTGGTGCTGACAATGGCGTTAAACAGCACCACAAACTCTCCCACCAGAATGGACTTTGTCACCATGGCACAGTAAGCCGCAAAAAGCCACATGCCCTCGAACACCAAAGGGAAACAGAGCACACCCCTGGACAGTCCCAGGCAAAAGAGCTTTTTCCAGTATTTCCTGGTGATGCCCTGCAGTCCCTGGTAGGCCGTCTCATACGTGTCGTCCAGTACATTCTTGATCCCTGTCATGCGGATCTCCTTGGCATACCTGGGCAGGTACAGCACACGGTTCACATAGTTCATACGCCGCACCTGGGGCGTGCCCTCCAGAGTCCGCTCGTACTCAACGCGATTGATAATCCTGCTGAACAGGAAATTCCCGATCATGGGGAGAAAGGCAAAGAAGCCCGCCACCCAGTTGATGGAAAAAAGAGTTCCCACCACAAAAGCCGACGCGAAAAAAGAGGCAAACACCCTGGGGGTATCCGTCAGCACGGACTGGGCCCTCTCCACAGCCTGGGAAGCCGCCTTGGTGTATGTATCATAAAAAGCCTCATCCTCATAGCAGGCAATGTCCACACCGGCGGCCTTGTCAAAAAGCATCCGGTTCAGCTTCTCATTCAACTCCGGAGCTGCCTTGGGCACATACCGCTCCTGCAGCCAGATCCGAAAGACGCTGGCGCAGAAAAACACCAGCAGAGATACAACCACAAATCCCGCCGTCTGGGAAAAACTCCTGTCCATATCCGCGGCTCCGAAGAGATACCGCATAAAGATGACTGTTTCAAAAGTCCACTCCCCAAAGGCCACAAAGTGATCCAAAAAACCCAGAATGACCCATCTGGAATTAAATTTCCACAGAATTTTCAGAAAATACAAGTTGTCAGAAAATGTCCGCATCTTAATCTGTTTTTTCACATTTATACCCCCCATTGCAGAATCCAGGCTTCCTCACTCTCCTCTTCTGCCACACAGCCCTTTATCAATATAGCATACCTGGGAACCGGGCGCAATCACTCTTTACGCTCTTTATACCATTTGGTCTGCTCGTTCCAGATGCGGTAAAACCGGCCTTTCCGCTCCATAAGCTGTGTAAAGCTTCCTGCCTCCGCAATCTTTCCGCCCTCCAGAAGAAGGATACGATCCGCCTGGCGTACTGCCCCCAGCCTGTGAGTCACTAAAACAAGTGTTCTTCCGGCTGCAAGCTTCTCCAGTTTCCCGTACAGCGCCGCCTCCTCCAGAGGATCAATGGCGGCAGTGGGCTCGTCAAAGAAAAGTACAGGACGCCGCCGGTAATAGCTTCTGGCCAGGGCGAGACGCTGCCACTGGCCTCCGGACAGCTCCCTCCCGCCGAATTCCCGCCCCAGAAGCATCTGTTCCGGGTCCTCTTCCAGAAAAAGATCCGCCCAGTCCAGGGCTTCCCGGATCCTTTTTCCGCCGCTTCCCCAAGGAGCAGTCCCCTTCTTCCCCACAGCCCCGACATTTTCCGGAGTACATCCCTCCTCCATCCTGATGTTTTCCCGGTCCCCGGCCTTCCCCGCCGGATTTTCGGAGCAATCTCCTTCCTCTGCAGCCCCGGTATCCCCCAGGATCACATTCTGTGCAATAGTAAGCTTATAGCGGCCAAACTCCTGGTACACGGCGCTGATCCAGTCAAAGATCCCCTCCTCCCGAAGCTGTTCCCGGGGTATTCCTCCCAGTTCCATCCGTCCTTCTGACGGCAGGAGAAAACCCGACAACAGCTTCGCCAGGGTGGTCTTTCCCGCGCCGTTCTCCCCCACAATGGCGATTTTCTCCCCTGTCTTTATGGACAGAGAAATGTCTCTCAGGGCATAGGCTTCCGAACCTGGATAGCGGTAGGAAACTCCCTCCAGCCTCACGGCCTCCCTCCCTTTATCCAGAGTCAGATCCTCTGTTCCGTCCCTTACTTCCAGATCCATCAGCGCAAAAAAGGCCTCCGACATGGCTCCGGTCTTCAGAATCTCTCCTCCATGGTCAAAGAGCTGTGAGAAGGTGCCGGACAGCAGGGCAAAACTGGACAACAGCACGGAAAATCCTCCCAGAGTGATCCTGCCTGAGACCAAAAGCCACACCATCATAAATACAGCCAGGCTGTGGGCAAGAGTCTTCACCCCGGCACAGAGAAGCCCCCTGCGCCCTGCCTGCACCCCATACTGCTCCTCCCTCTCATCCGCTTCCTCACAGGCCTTCAGATACTTATCTGCAACATATGCCCCCACCCCATGGTGGGCGATCTCCTTCTTGCTCCCCGCCTCTGCCAGAAGGCCAAAGGCATACTTTTTCCTTCTGACCACCTGGGCCATATCCTGTGCCAGAGAAGCCTGCCCTTTTGCCCCCAGGTACTTTTCCACCCCTACAGGAATGCTCACCGCCGCCACAAAAAGGAGCAAAAGAGGGTGCATGGCGGCGAGATAGCCTCCCACCGAGAGCAGACTTCCTGCCGCTACCAGGGACATCACCGCCAGATTGGCGGTGAACACCAGAAAAGTGGAAGCCTGTTTTGCCCTCTGCACAGTCTGATAATACGCTGCATTGTCATAATACTCCAGGGGAACTCTGGCGCTCTTTTCATGGATCTTGTCGTCCAAATCCAGGAGAATATAGCGGAAATAGCCAAACTCCATATACTGTAGGGCGAGCAGGCGAAACAGCTTCAGCAGCATATATGTTCCCATCAGAAGCAGAACCGGCTTAATATAGAAAAAAAGAGGCCGTTCCGGACTGAGGCTTGCCGCCCCATCCACAATACGCTGCTGCAGATACAGCATCACGGCGGGAAGCAGAGCCCCCGGGAGGGACAGCAGCAGATAGGCTCCCAGCCGAAAGGGCTCCATGGGAAGGATCAGTTTTAACGCTTTTCCTACATTTCTCATTGATACATTCCTTTCTGCGCCTCAAACATTCTGCGGTATACACCCTCCGCCTTTTTCATCAGCTCCTCATGGTTTCCCTGTTCCAGAAAACGTCCTTCTCCCATGACACAGATCTCATCCGCTCCCACAGCGGCACCCAGACGATGGGTCACAAAAAGGTTCAGCCGGTTCCGGGACTTTTTCTTCTGAAATGTCCCGTAGAGCCGAGATTCCGCCAGGGGATCCATGGCTGCCGTGGGCTCATCCCAGATGCAGATTCCGGCCCTGCGGTAGAGCAGCCGGGCAATGGAAAGACGCTGCCACTGGCCTCCTGAAAGGTTCACCCCGCCCTCCTCCAGATTCCCCAGGCGGGTGTCATATCCCTCCGGGCAGGAAGCAATCCAGGCGTCCAGACCTGCCTCCGAAGCCGCACTCTGCATCCGCTCTTCCTCCTCTTCTCCCAGGTCAGACAGGACAATATTCTCTCTGATGGTATAATCATAACGGTTAAAATCCTGAAAAACCGCTGAGAACAGTCCCTGCAGTCTGCCGAATTCCATAGTCCGTATATCCTCCCCGTCCACGGTGATCACGCCCTTTTCCGGCTGATATAATCCCATCAGAAGCTTGATAAATGTAGATTTTCCACAGCCGTTTTCTCCTACCAGGGCATAGTTTCTGCCTGACTGAAAGGTAAAGTTAAGTCCCTCAATCACAGGTTTTTCCTGTCCCGGGTAGCGGAACACAAGGTTTTCTCCTTTTATCTCATGGAACTGATCTGACAGATTCTTTGGGCGCTTTCCTCCCTCTTTTTCCGGGACATAGTACTGTTCCGGCAGGGCATTCAGCCGGTTCATATCCTCCAGACAGGCCAGATACTCCCTGTACGCCGGAAGGCAGCTGCTGCCCACAGCCACAAAGAACTCCCCCATCCTCACCAGGGCGGGAATGACTGCTATATAAAGACCCAGATTCATCTCCCCCTGATACAGAGGCGGCAGAAAAAGCAGGTAGGCCGACGCGGAAAAGAGATAGGTGATATTGTCATACAGCCACAAAATCAGGTTGGAGATAAGAATGCTTTTCCTCATGGACTTTCCCGACGCAATGGTCTCTTCCCGGTAGAGTTTCTGGATATAACCCGTGTACCCAAACAGTTTTTTCTCCTGAGCCAGAGACCGATCGAACAGTATGCCGGACAGATAATCCCCCCGCCTGGCGATCTCCTGTCTGGAATGGTACATTGTCACTTTATACCTGCCGATGAGTCGGAATACCACTGCCATCAGTCCCAAAAGCAGCACCACTATCAAAAGATAGACAGGGACATGTTCCAGTATCAAGGCGAAAACACCCGCCGTTCCCACCGCACCGCCCAGGATCTGCAGAACCGCAAAAAAGCCGCCGGCATAACGTCTCTCCGGTTCATTCTGCAGCCGCCCCAGAAGGGCCTGGTTTTCCTCCTCTTCCAGGGCTGCCGCTGAGATGCGGGCTGCCTTCTCCGCCACTTTGCGGTCCAGAGCGGCCCGCAGCTGAAGCCCCACAAGATGGTTCAGCCTCTCAAGCAGGGGCGTCTGAAAATAGCGAAAGCCATAAAATCCTGCCAGAAGAACTGCAAAAAGTAGTATCCGCAGCCGGGAAAAGTCCTGGAATCCGTCCACAAATTCCTCCAAAACCACCACTTCCGCCACATTGCATGCAGCGCCCGCCACCACCAGACAGCCTGCCCCCAAAGGCGCCCAGGGCTTCCCGCCCAGCAGCTTCCATACTGTATCATTTCTGCCCATTTTGTTACCTCCGCCCTGCGGGAAAAGTATCTGCTCCCCTTTCCCATTCCGCATTCTATTTGTAGAAACTTGCCTGCCTGGTAAACAGACTGTAATATATTCCTCTTCGCTCCATAAGCTCACCGTGGGTGCCGCTTTCTTTTAACAGGCCTTCATCCAACACCAGTATCTTATCGCAGAATCTTGTGCTGCTCATGCGGTGGGCGCAGAATACCGCCGCTTTTTCCTCCGCCATATCATGGATCAGCTCAAATATTTCCGCCTCCTTCATGGGATCCAGCGCCGCCGTAGGCTCATCAAATACCAGTATCTTTGCATCACGATAAAAAGCTCTGGATATTGCCAGCAGCTGCTGCTCTCCCCCGGACAGATTCACGCCTTCGTCGTCCAGAACTTTTGTCACTCTGGATTCTATGCCGTTTTTATACTTCTCCATCTGCCGCCCAAATCCTGTCACCTTTAAGATTGTGTCAATTTTTTCCCAGTCCGCATTCTGATCGAAAATGATATTCTCCAGAATGGAATAGGCAAAGATGGAAAAGTCCTGGAAAACTGTGTTGAAAATCTTCAGATAACTGTCATAATCAATGGTTCTTATATCTCTTCCATTTAGATAGACCGCTCCCTCCACAGGATCATATAATCTCAGCAGGAGCTTGACCAGGGTTGACTTTCCGGAACCATTCTCCCCCACTATGCCCACTTTATCTCTGGATGTTATCCGAAAAGAAATCCTGTCCAGCGCTGCCTTCTCCACACCCGGATAGTAGTATGCCACATCTCTCAGTTCAATTACATAGTCGCCCTCTGCCTCCACACTGTCCTTTCCTGAGGCATAAATATTCTCCGGTATACTCATGTATTTCTCATAGTCCTTATAGTAGTAGGACACTTTCGACAGCTCAATCAATGCCGCCAGCAGATTTTTGATGCTTTCTGTCAATGCATTGATGGAGGAAATATACAGCAGAAAAGAGCCGATCAGCAGACTTCCTTCCATATATTTCTTAACCGCGCTGATGTATACGGCAAACAGCTGTCCCAGATAGAGCACCGCCTGGATCAGGGAAGTCTTCACGGCATAGTCTTCTTTCCTGTCTATGAGCGCTTTATATTTCCTGGAAAAATGGATATATTTCTCTATCATAAAATCTGAAGTCTGAAACAGCCGGATCTCTTTTCCAACCTTATAGTCCTGCATCAAGCCCGCCATATAGTTCATATGCTTTTCAGCCCGCTTTTCTTCCAGTTCTACCTGGTGAAAAAATGCATTTTTTCTGTGCTGCACATATAGATTGATCCCCACAAGTATTAAGACAAACACATAGATTAGAGGGTTGATATCTGTCAAAATATAACTCATAAAAACAAAAGAGAGCAAATTCCCTGCAATATCGTCAAACAGGACATAACCCACATCTGTAAATTCCCACATGGAGTCTTTCGCTTCCTCAAAGGAATCAATGACCTCACTTTTTTCCGTGTCAGCATAGTCCAGGCGCATAAACTTTTTATTCATTGACAGCCTTAACAGGTTGCATGCCCTGAATCCGTGAGCTTCCTGAAGCAGTTTGAAGCTCTTTTCCCCGCACCCCAGCAGGCAAAGCAGCACGCCATAACTGACTGCCGCCGCCAGGATCACTTTCCCTTCCCTCTCTCCGCAGACCGGCCTGCCCTCATATACCATCCAGGCCAGGGCCGCATACACGATAACATACTGCAGCCCGTTTACTATGTAGGTCCATCCCACCACTTTCACTGACCTCAGCGAGGTTTTTGCCCAGAGATCGCAGAGTTTTTTCGCATACAGTTCCACCTTTCCGCTGATATACTGGTACAGGTTCCAGACTCGAATATCTTTTGCATACCTGTTGCCTGCCAGGTCATTGCGGGCATAGTACAGGTTTCTCTCGATTTCATTTCCCTGTCGGTCCCTGTCGAAGGCATAATTCATCCGATAAATGTCCCCAGCCGCCCCAACGGCCACCGTAAACAGGATCAGCGCCGTCAATACAGGGGGCAGACTGCTTATGATATAGACAATTCCTGCCAGACTGGTCACACCTGAGAGAACTTCAATCAGCCTGTCATATACGGCAAACACACTGTTTCTCTCCAGGCTTCTTCTGGCAAAATCCACTTTCTCCAGATAAGATTTTGTCTCCACTTTCTCATATTCCGTTCCCATAATGCTTCTGCTCAATCTGGTGTTCAGGTCAATGTTAATATTCACCTGCATTTTATTTCGCATACGGCTCATGCATGCCCCCGCAAGATCATTTGCAAAAAATCAGAATAAAAACAGGATTTGCTTCACGCCCTGCCGATACTGTTCTGACAGCATGCTGCTGACAATTTTCTGCGGGAGCACTATGAGCCACAGCGAAACCGCCACTCTTCTCGCCACATCCAGCAGTAGATAAAATACATTTCTCCTGCCAGTCCCCAGAACCTGCCTCATTGTGTACTGCATTGTTTTTAAAATATTCTTTGCAATTTCCATCTTTTCTCCTATGTATAGTCGTGGAATATCCAGGAACACTTATTTAGGATCGTATATATTTTTATACTATTGTCAGTATATTCCAGATGCGCTTTATTGTCAATTTTAACCTGCGCCGCAGGGCTTCCGCTGGTGTATCAACAGCCAAAAACATATAAAAGCACCGCCGGCAGTTGGGAATGGCCCCTCACGCCAGTAGTGCTTTTTAAAAATCCCAAGCCCGTCCTCCATGACCCGGACAGCTTCCTACAGACTTATACAGCTTAATCACTTAAAATATCCCAAGCCTCTTGCCTTCGTCGCGCTGTACGCTTCCTCTGCTGTGACCCAATACTTACCGGTTATATATGGACTGTCTTCAACCCACATAATATACGGATCAGTAACTTCTATCAGAGAGCCCCCGGTGTTGATACCAGTGACATTCATAAAATGACCGCCCTTTGTATTATAAATCCAGTTGCCCTCCTGTGTCACTTTAACCCACAGGATTACCGGAACGCCGCGGCTGAGATCGGCATAGATATCCTCACTCATCTCTGAAGCAGAAGACGGATATTTTAGTGCATATACATTCACACTCTGCATACTGTTGACATAATTTTTCAATCTGTCGCCTAATGTTGCCTTACTGTCTTCCCCATCAGCTTTCACTTTCTCAAAAATATCTTTCTGGCTTTCTACATTTCCAGTCAAAAAAGCCACTGTCTGCCGCGCCGTCGCCGGACCACCGTAATATTCTTCCTCCTGCCGATAATATGGCACTGCAAGCACTTCAAAGGTTATATCAGCTCTCGTTACTGTGGGAGGTGCAAACATTTTATCATAGAATTCCTGAAGGTCTTCTTCCGAGTATTTCGAGTCATTCAGCATCTCCTGGTACTGTTCTTCAGCAGTCTGCGGCTTCTCATCTGCCCAATCGTCACATATCCATAAATCTTCCACAACTTTATTTTCTCCTGCTAAACAACCACTGTTTCCCTGAGTGGATATCGCAATTGTCAAAAAAGACAAGGCCATTATTATCAAATGATTTTGCATAGTCAACCCTCCTTAATTTCTTCAGCAAGTAACTTCAGAAACATCCACACATAATTCATCTGTACAGCGGAACCACTCCTTTCTCCTTATGACCCTATACATACGTTTACAAATATCAGTTATAAATCCCCACCCTGTTCTCAATGACCTGGATAACCTCTTCCATGCTCTCCATCCCACTCAAGTAATCGTCCGCTTCCTCCCATATGGTCTCCATCCGTACCAGAAACCATTGGGCTTCCACCCGTATACAGCAGTATCACAGTCATCCAGAACACAATGTACCCATATATTGCCTTCTTCATAAGCAAAAAATATTTATGCTTTTCTATATTCATATTGGTAAAATCACATTAAAAAACAGTTAATAAAAAAAATAATACAACACAAAAAATATAATTTCTCTTTTTGAAGTAATTTCAGTTATTTAGTATTATATCATTTTGACATATTATGTGCAAGAGCTTTTCTTTAAACCTTTGATCATAAGCTCTTCTTGAGGTATGTTTGAGGGCTTTTCAGCCCCAAAAGAGTGACACTTTGCCCCTTGTTTCCGCATTCACCGCAACTGTGGCAGGGATGGGCCTCCGGCTCCGAACTGTTGTGCGTATCTGCCGGTTCCGACTGTAGCAAAGCAAGGGGCAGGCGGACGCGCTGTTTACTGAACTTAGCCTGAACCTGACTGCGGCATTTAACATTTTTGTACGCCAGTCGCTTCATGAAACAGCATCCCCCTATAAAGTGAGGCTGGAACCACCCAACAAAAAATGATTGCTGCTATGCTGGAAGCAGAAAAGTTAGGGGAGTAATCCCTCTAATCTGCTCAACTTAATTACAAATGATATTTCTTCGCCTGAATTGAAAACATTTGCGCATACTTTCCGTTTAATCTCATTAAATCTTCATGCTTCCCCTGCTCTACAATTTCCCCATTGTCGAACATATAAATGCGATCTGCCATACGAGTTGTCGAAAGTCTGTGGGAAATAAATATCATTGTCTTGTCTTTGGCAGCAGCTCCAATTACTTTGTTTAATTCATATTCAGCCAGTGGATCCAATGCGCTGGAAGGTTCATCCATAATGATAATATCATACGGCTTTGCAAATGCCCGTGCTATAGCAATTTTTTGCATCTCACCACCTGAAAGATTCACGCCTTGTTCATCAAACTCCCTTGTCAGCATCGTATGGATTCCTTTGGGAAGCGTCTCAAGTTTATTGCAAAAAGCTGCTGATTTTAGTGCTTCTGTGATTTCCATATTTTGATCTTCCCTGTATTCGCCCCCGGCTACATTTTCTGCGACAGTTGCAGCAAATATCTTGTAATCCTGAAAAACAGCGCCGATATGCGCCCGATATGACTCAATATCATATTCCTTTATCTCTTTTCCATTATATTTTATGCTTCCACCTGTAACATCATAAAGCCTCATTGCGAGTTTTGTAAGCGTAGTTTTACCTGCTCCGTTATATCCAACTAGAGCAATTTTTTCTCCCTTGCGTATTGTAAAAGATATATTCTTAAGCACCTCTCGGTTTTTCTGATTGCCGAATGGATAAGAGAATGAGACTTGTTGAAATTCAAGTGTCTCAAATTTGGCCGCTTTTTCATACCCATTCTTAATCTGCGGCTCCAATTCAGTAAATGTCCGGAATTTATCCGCATAGACACTATCCTCATTCAATCTGGAAAAGCAGTCAATGATCCGGCTAACTTGTACAAACAATTTCCATGTTGCATTAATTCCCACAGAAAAACCGCCCAATGTAAAATCCGAGTCTAACATATACCGCACAACAAGATATCCCACAATTCCAATATTAAATAAATAGGTCGTCATTAATTGTGAAAGCAACGAAATAATAAGAATTCCAGGTGCATATTTTTTTGCACATGAGATTTTTTGATCCATAGATTTATCAAAGTCATCTTGTAATATTTTCACCATGTCTCCCATGCGCAATTCTTTTGCAAAATCGCCTTGATAAAAAACTCTCGTAATATAATCTGTCTTCCTGATAAGTGGCTTCATTTCTTCCATTTTCTGATACTTAATCTTGTTAGCTTTTATTCTGATAAAAAAGCTCAGCGCTGATGACACTAACACGGCCAAAGCAGCAATCCAGTCAATCGCCAAAAAAACAGCACTCATACCAAGCAAAGAAATCATACTGCTCAATAAATCACTCAAATTCGACATAATCTTCACTGCACGGGTATCAGATTCATGAATTGCCCAGATAAATTGATTATAAAAATCAGGATTATCATAATATGCCAAATCTAACTTCCGTGCTTTTTGATAAAGCTCCGTCTGCATGCCTTCATGAAGCTTCAAATTTGCTTTCGGCCGATAAATATTTTCAATCCATTTTCCATACAATATAAGAATCAAACGATACACCATTACAATAACAGCACGATACAGAATCTCACTGTAATCCGCACCTGCTTCAATGGCATCAAACAGATATTTCAGAAACAACATACCCACAAGAATATCCCACAAGGCATTGCCTAGTACCTGCAAAAGCAAGATTCCCATATAGCATGGCGTATATTTCCATATGTAACGAATCATATAAAATATTTTCGTTACATTGTTATGTATCTCCTTTTTCATGTTATTCCTCCCTCCTCAAAATTCACATACTTTTCCGCCTGCTTACGGAACATGTCCGCATATTTCCCATTCATTGCAATCAATTCCGAATGAGTTCCCTGTTCAATAATTCTGCCCTCCTCCAACAGGTATATTTTATCTGCCAAAATCGCGCTGGACAAACGATGAAGAATATAAATCACTGTTTTATCACGAAAGTTTTCAAAAATACTTTCAAAAATCTTATTTTCCGCTATGGGATCTAACGCACTTGATGGTTCATCAAGAATTACAATCTCTGTATTTTTTGCTATCGCACGGGCAATTGCCAGTTTCTGTGTTTCACCAACAGAAAACACTGCGCCGTCTAAGTCAAATTCCTTTCCCACTATTGTATCCATTTTTTTAGGCAAGCTATTCACTTTCTCATATATCCCACTTTTCTGCAGCGCCTTTTGAGCTTCAACTTTCTGCCATTCCAGAAGATGTCCGCATGCCATGACATTTTCTGCAATTGTCGCAGAAGAAAAAAGATGGAAATCCTGAAAAACTGTACTAAACTGTTTTCGATAGGAAGAAATCTGATATTCGTCAATTGATTTACCATTATATTCAACACTCCCGCTTGTGGGCTCATAAAAATGCAGCAATAATCTAACCAGTGTAGATTTTCCTGCACCATTATGACCAACAATGGCAATTTTCTTACCCGCAGAAATATTCAAACTGATATCTTTAAGAGTCTCCATTCCCTGCCCCTCATACGAAAAACTTACATTGCGAAATGTCATCTTTTCCAATGGGCCAGCAGGCTCACCATTGATGTTGTCAGGGGTCTTATTCTCATATTCCAGAAAATTTCGTATATTATCAATATAATGAGAGTTTTCATCAAAAGCCATAATGTTTCTTCCGCACTCGCCTATTATATACGAAATATTTGTTATGGAATTAATGACAACAAAACAATCTCCCAATAGCATGGTAGAAGACACTAATGTTTTGTATGCAGCAATAAATATAGAAGAAAAATATACAACTACATCATAAAATATTGCCAAACTATACTCCAAACCCATAATCGTATAACCGTATTGTTTTACATTTGCTTTTAGCCTTAATACTGTCTCATGCATTTTCCTCAACATAACTTTATGCATCTCCGTAAGCCGCATCTCTTTTGCATACTCACTCAAGTAAAAAATTCTTTGCACATAATCTTTTTCACGGGATATTTCCTGGTTTTTCATATCTCTGTCATACTTCAAACTATTCTGCTTCTCACCTAAAAGAATTGTTGCAGCAAAAGGCAGCACTGCCAGCAAAACAAAAATGGGATCAATCATAAAAATCAAAGTGCCAATAGAACCTATGGTGATCACATTTACAATCAAATCACATATATTATCCAGTGTTCGGAGAGCGCGCTGCGAAACTTCAGCCAGCGCTTTGACATAGCAATTATAAAACTCCGGGTTTTCAAAACATCCAAGATCTACAGAAACCGCCTTGTCCTGTAAAGTTTTTTGAATTTGCTTCTCTATTTTATAAGATGTAATTTCGATTGCCACATTTTTATATTGCAACACAATATTATAGAATAGCGAAAATAAAGACATCCCTCCCACTGCTAAAAAAATAGACAGCAATTCCTCACCTTCCTGCAATGAGTTTAATACATATTGATAAAGGTAAGTTGTCATCATAAAGACATTAATTCCACGCATAATAGAAAATAATATTAAAAGAAAAGGAAACCACCTGCTCCCTTTTCTTATCAATTTCATAACGTAGATATGATTATCAATAATCCGTTTGTATCTGTGCATGCTATTACTTTTCCTTCCCTGATAATCTTTAATCTATAAAACTCTAGAACACCTAAACTTCAAATAGGTTATACCAATTCTGTTTTTCGCCTCTACTACATCGTGCTATGATGGATTTCCAGATAACCTGAATTTTTTTTCGATTTTGCAGCATCATCAGAAAATGATCCCACCCAGAAAGCATCTGGCAATGCCGCTATATGGGTGTTAAGCGATGTGTAATATATTAAATTGTTTTTCCCTGCGCAATATCTAACATATTATGAAAAAAGTCATTTCCCGCCAAAGAATCCAAAGCGCTGAATGGCTCATCCAAAATAACAACCTCACAATCTCTGACTATTATTCGCGCCAATGCAACCTCTTGTAACTCCCCGCCAGAAAAAGTAATACCATCTTCATCAAACTCTTTGGATAATATTGAATGTATGCCATTTTTCAGTTCCAGTTATAACCATAATTAATCCAATAATGCGAGAAACAGGGTCTCCCTCTGACAGCATGTCTATAATCTGCTTCGGCCCCCAGATAAAATGTTTTGTTTCTTTGGCTCAGATTTTCCCAAAAACCATATGGTTCTTTTGCATGCAATTGACCAGTAAATTTTAATATTCGGTATGAAACACACAAAGATTCATTTTATTTTTAAATATTGATCAGCAAACCTGCCCTCGTAGATATCATCCATAGGTGCCCCCTGGATAATGCGGTATGTTTTTTCATCCCCTTCCTTTTCATCATACTTCTCCGTCACATAATTTAATGCCCTTTCCCCGTCTGCAAGGCACAGCCTGCCCTTCTGGGCCGCATCAGCCAGCCGGAACAGGTGTGTTACAAACACCATATGCGCCTGCATTTTTGAGAAGGCATGGAGCACTTCTCCCATGATTTCACTGCCCTCTTTTTCCGAAGTCGTGGCCAGGATCTCGTTCAGCAGGATCAAGCTTCCCCTCTTAAGCTGCCGGGCCAGTTCCCTTACCTGGACCAGTTCCTGCTGCAACTTTCCATGCTCCGTCTTCTGGTCCTCCATGCTACCGAACAGGCTCCCGATATAGGATACAGGTGCCGCCTGAAAGGACCGGGCTGGAACATAAAACCCAAGCTGATACATGATCTGGGCCGTACCCAGTGACTGGAGAAATACCGTCTTTCCCCCGCTGTTATACCCTGTGATAAAAGCGATCCTTCCCTCCATATTGGAGTAATCATTGCACTGAATCTTCGCGCTGCTCCCTGCACCGCCCTGCTGGAAACATTCTGCAGCAAGTCGAAGCGGAAAAAGACCTGCAAATGTCATCCTGCCCTGCTCTCCCTTCCATACCAGGGGTAAGCAGACCGGAATATCCAGGTCCCTGTACATCCGGTATAGTGTTATCCCTGCCCGGTAATAAGAAAGGCCGCTCTGTATCCTCTGAAAAGCCCCCACAACAGCATGGTTCAGCCTGGAAGCAAAATCGCAGAGGCGGACAATGGTCTTAGAATAAATCTCCGCTATATTATTCCTCAGCACAGGGTTTCCATCCGCAGAGACAATGCGGTCCTTATCCGGCGTTTTCCTCTTCAGTAGCCTCTTTTCTTTCATAGGGCAGACACTGTCCCTGGAGAGTTCTTGTATGACCACTCTGCTCATGGCCTGGCCCCAGGTGTACTGCACCTGGTATCCTACTGCCCCGGCTTCCAAAATCTCCTCCAGCAGCCCCACGGCCTCCTCCAGTTTCCTTCTACAGCCGCCCTCCCTTAAAAAAATCACCAGGTTATTCAGCACCTCCGAATGGAATTTCGTCTCTGCACTGAAATCTGTTCCGTACAGCACCTGACAGTTTCTTTTCAAAAGCTCTACATAATCCACCAGATTTTTATACACAGGAGTCTGGGGTTCCCAGATATCATATCTCTTCCTGGGAATATCGTCCTTCAGCTGCCTGCACAGGGCTGAAAGCCCCTTCACAAATGCCGGATTTTCCATCAGGTCCTGCATCACGGTCTGGCGAAAACGGATCACTTCCACATCCCCGGGCAGCTGCTCGATCTCCCCGCACAAAATCTGGTATTCTTCTCCGCCCAGAATCCCCCTCTCTGCCAGTTCATCCAGCTGAAGGTCATGCAGCAGCGCAGCACTGATCCTGCTGCTCCCCCGTCCTTCCCTGCGCTTTTGTTCATCAGGATATAACAGGTCAAAACTAAGCATTGTCCGACACTCCTTCCCCAAATCCCATAGCTTCCATCAGCTGTTCATATGTTGCGCCACATTTTGCTGCAATGTCCCTGGCATAGGACTGACAGTATGGATCCCTGGGCACAATGCGAAAAGTTCTCTCCCTGCCGTCACCGCCCTGGACCACCTCCGCCGCCAGGCTGTAGAAGCACTCCCTAGGCAGTATCTCGGCAATCTCATAGAAATGTGTCACCAATCCTCCCACGCAGCCCCGGCAGTGGAATTTTAATACTAGTTCTTTCAGAATCGCCACTGCGGTGATTCGCTGAGTGCTGGTAAACGGCTCGTTCAGCAGGATCATATCCCCCTCCTCAAGCTGTTCCAGAATTGCATGTACCTTCCTGAGTTCCTGTTCAAACCGTCCCACAGAAGCAGACTCCTCTTCCCTGCTAAAATGTGTGTATATGTCCCACTGCTTTCAGTATGGCCTCTTCTGCTGGAACAAACATACCCGTCTGAGCCAGGCACTGAATCAGGCCTATGCTCCGGATAAAGGTGGTCTTTCCTCCCTGATTGGCGCCTGTGAGAATAAACCAGGAAGCCCCTCTGTGGAACGCATAATCGTTAGAAACCGGACGGCATCCCTCCCCATTTTTGAACAGATTCACGCCCAGCAGCATATCATATGCCCCCTTTACGCAGGTTCTCTCTGTCCCAAAACATGGCATGGTAAAATAGAAACCTTCTTTCTCATACTCCCTGCGGAAGTGTATGCATGACAGGTAAAATACAAGCTCATCGGCCAGGCTGATAAAAGGGAAAAAGTCAAAATCTCTGTATTTTTCATAGATAATATCTATCTCATTCCTGGTCTCCCCCGCCTGTGCATAAGTATACTCCATAAGTTTCTGGTCAAGACATGTTATGTCCATATCCTGATAGACATCAATAGAAAAATCGTACTCTCCCAGGAAGAACTCTGCCGCCTCTCTCAGCCTTCCTGTATAGCTGTCAAGAATATTCTTCGGCGGTCCTGGAACGATCACAATATTATGGCAGGCCTGGGTCTTGTCCTTGTTCAGTATCAAGTTCTGGGGAGCATACCGGCAGAGTTTCTGCAGGCAGTCTGACAGCACTGCTCTCTCCTTCTTTGCACTGCTTCCGGCAATGCAATCCGCCAGCCTTCTGATTCCTTCCGCCAGGCCCGGCTTCCAGTCTCTTCCCCTGTCCGTCCTCTCATACAGCCCTTCCATCTCTGTGAAAAATGTCTCTGCAGCCTGGAGAAAACAGAGTCTTTTTTTCCTTTCATCATTCATCCCGCAAACGCGTCCCATTTTTTTCCGCATCCCGGATACGCTGGAAATAAAGTCCCTGGCAGCGCCGTACAGAGACGGGTCCTCCCACAGCCGCTGCATAATGCCTTGGCGGTGCAGGACTGTGGACACTCTTGTGCAGGGATGGAGAAAAATCTTCTCCCAGTCATACTGCTCCCCATAGCCGCTGAGCCTTTGTATCTCTTCATACAGATATTCCAGATTCAGATCTGTGATATACTCGCCCCGCCCATTGCCGCTCCCAAGCCACTCCTCGTAGTTTTCTCTGCTGTCCCACAGCAGGCTGAAATACACATCCCCACATTTCATCTTCAACCCCCTTCTCCAGAAACTGCCCCAGAACAGCCAACAGCGTTTCCTGTGCCCCTGCACACACTCTACACAGCCCCTTCCAGTCACTGCTTCGACAGATACCGTTGCGCCTGGAGCATAAAAAGCTCCCTGTACCTCCCGCCCTGTTTCATCAATTCCTCATGTGTGCCGGATTCCACAATCTTTCCCCCTTCCAGGTAAACGATCCTGTCACACTGGACCACATTGGACAGCCGGTGGGTAATTACCACCGCCGTCCTGCCCTCCATCAGTTTCAGCGTGCTCTCAAAAATCTCTTTTTCTGTCACTGCATCCATGGATGCGCTGGGTTCATCCAACACGATCAGCCCCTGCCCGTACAGAAATGCCCTTGCCAGGGCCAGTTTCTGGGACTGCCCCCGGGACAGTTCCAGACCCTCCGAGTCAAACATCCTTGTGATCTGCCTTTCCAGATAGGAAAAGTCCTCCCCTCCCCTGCTGCCCAGCACTGTTTTGTCCAGGCCCCCCAGGAAAAGAGCCCTCTCCGCTTCCCTGTCCAGGTCCTCCTTCAGGGGATCTCCCACCGCCACGTTTTCCCGGACTGAAAGGGAATAAACGGCATAATCTTGAAAACATGCGGAGGCATACCGGGGACATTCCTGGACCGGACGGTCCTGCACCTCCACCGTCCCCTCCCCGGGAACGCAAAGTCCCAGAAGAACCTTCGCCAGAGTGGTCTTGCCGCTGCCATTCTCCCCCACAACCGCCAGTTTCTCCCCTTCCCTGATCTCCAAATTCAGCCCTTCCAGTACCCTCCGTCCGGTCCCCGGGTAGGCGTAAGCAACTCCCTGGAGCCTTATCAGCACACCGGGCAAAAGAGCCTGTTCCTGACGGGCACTTCTCGGAAGATCTTCTCCCACACAGGCATGCCCCGGAACATCCATTCCTCCGAAAGTTTTCTCCCTGCAGAAGCCCCCCTTGACAGCCTTATCCTGCACGGATACTCCAGTATTTCCGCCGGCATTCCGCCCTGTTTTTTTCTCTCCCTCCCGGAGGCAGTCCAGCAGGCAGCGCACTCCGCTGACAGAGCCGCTGATGGAACCGGCCATATACACGGCATTCTGGATATTGTTATAGATGCTCTGGCTAACTCCCGCATAGAGAACCGCCTCACCCAGAGATATCTCACCCAGAACCGCTCTGTAATAGGCATACAGGATCACGGACACCGTACCCACCGCGTGCAGGATCGCCATCAGGACCCCCTTCCAGCAGTTTCTCCCATTAAAGCGGCGCAGCTCTCGGTAGTACTCCCCGTACAGTTGCTCATACCTGCCCCAGAACAGTTTCCTGGTCCCGAAAACCCTGTTTTCTCCAAAAGCCTCCCTGGAGCAAAGCAAAGAAAAATAGTAGCTGCATTTTCTCTGCAAGGGCACTCTGGATGTGTTGAATTCCCAGTTTTTCTTCCCGAAAGAAGCCTGGTGCAGAAACCCCGGCACACAGCACAGGACTGACAGCGCCACCGCGCCCCAGCCCAAGGGCTGCAGAAGCAGACACAGACTGACCGTGGCTGCCGCCACCCCTGCAAAAGCCGCCAGGTCCAGAGAAAGGGACAGGATACCGCCTTTTCCCGCCTCCCGGCTGATGGTCTGGATGTGGTCATAGAAAGTATTGTCTTCAAACACTTCATAGGAATAGCTTTCCAGCCCCCTTACCAGTTTTTCCTGCACCAGGGCCCCTGTTCTCGCCTGTCCGTAAGTGTTCAGCGCCTCCTTCCCCTTTGCCAGGACAAACACCGCCAGATTATAGCCGAAATAAAGCCCTACGATCCGCAGGATCCGTCCCCTGTCAACGCTGCCTCCCAGGCCCTCCTGCACCATGTCAAAAAGCTCCCTGTCCACCAGGGAGTAGAGGGGAGAAAGGATCAGAAGAAGCACAGTAAACACCCACAACAACAACACGGCTGCCGGGCATGCCCTGAACAGCAGTTTCACAGAATACACCGCGTTTTTCATGATAAATTCTCCTCCTGCGCCACGGCTTCTCCCTGAACAGAATTTCTCCAGTAGCGCTCCGCCTGCATGCGGAACATAGCCTCGTACTGCCCCTTCCGCTCCATAAGCTGTCTGTGGTTTCCCTGTTCCACCAAAACCCCGTCCTTCAGGACCAGGATCACATCCGCTGACACCGCCCGTTGCATCCGGTGAGTGACCATGATTCCCAGGCGCTTTTCCACAAGCCTGTCATAGATCCGGAAAAAAGTCTCCTCCGCCCTGGCATCCAGTGCTGCATCCGGCTCGTCCAGAAGCAGTACAGGCGCCTCCTTTGCCACGGCCCTGGCAATGGCCAGTCTGTCATACTGTCCTCCGGACAGCTCCACTCCTCCTTCATCGTACTCCCGCAGCAGGTTCGTCCGCTCCTTCTCCGGCAGCTTTTCACAGACCTCCCCCAGCTGCACCTGATCCACGATCTCCCAGAACCTTTCTCGGTCCATCTCCGGACTTCCCATCATGATATTTTCCTGGAAGGAAAAACCGTACCTCATCCGGTCCTGGAAACAGACAGAAAACAGCTCGTAATACTGCTCCCTGTCATACTCCCCAACCGGAATACTGTTGATCAGGATCTCCCCTGAATCCGGCCTGTAAAATCCCAGTAAAAGTTTCAGCAGGGTGCTCTTTCCCGAGCCGTTCATCCCCACCAGCATCACCGGAGGGCAGCGCAGGGTGAAACTCACATCATGCAGCGCTTCCTCCTCCCGGCCCGGATAGCGGAAACTCACATGGCGGAATTCCACTGTCTCCACCCTTTCCGGTGTAAGGCGTCCGCCGAAAGCCTCCTCCTGAGCCCTGCCCGTCCTCTCCAGCTCCAGAAGATTGTCAAAATACCTGGCCCCCTGGACCACTCCGTTGAAAGACGAGCCGAACCGCCTGAGCGCGTCCTGCATGTCCACCGCCACCGTTAGGAAAAAGCTCAGGGAACCTGCGGCAGTACCCCTGCCCTGCACCTCGGAGATGACCAGATAATAACCCAGCATCAGCGCCCCCTGAAGGATGAGCCAGAACCCCCCGTCCACCCGCAGTTTCCACCCTGCCAGGCGCAGATACCTGCCCTGGTATTCCTCCAGGGCCTTCCGCCGCTTCTCCTCCAGATAAGGTCCTGCCCGGAATGTCCTGATCTCTTTCGCTGCGGTTCTATCCGTAAACAGGGAGAACAAATAGTCCATCCTGCGCCTCTCCCGGGCAGCCTCCTGATCGAACTGATAAACCTTTTCATTGAAGCGCCCTTCCCAGATAATGGAGGGAATGGAACTTGCCAGCAGGAGCACTGTCACCGGCACGCTCACCGCGGCCATGGCAAAAAATGCCGTGGAAAAACTCACCAGAAGGGCTACAAACCCCATGACACTGTTTACTGTGTTAATGGGCTGCCTGTCATCTGCCTGCCGCAGAGCCCTTTCATAGATATCCCTGTTCTCCGCGCAGTCAAAAAAAGATAAGCCGACTCCGTTCATGGCCGCCATAATCCGCACCCTGGACTCATGCCCCAGCCTGGCCAGCAGGAGCGTCTGCACATAACTGTTCAGAGGCCACCAGACCCTGTTGGCGCAGAAGCAGGCAAAAAACAGGGCGGCATCCAGCATAAAATTACCCTGCCAGGCGGCAGATCCCTGCCCCCAGGACGCCGCAGCCAGATCAACCATGTCCTTTACAACCAAAGCCCGCACCGGCCACAGCGCATTGCGGATCAGGCTGTTCACCACCAGCATTACAGTCAGTCCCCTGCCAGACTGCCACAAGATCCGGAACATCTCCCCGGTTCCCTTTGACAGCGCCATAATCTTTTTCATTCCAGTCCCCTCTTCCTTTGACGCAGACCTCATAGCTGTTCTTTCATTTTCCCGCCCTGATATTTCTTATTTTATTACTATTTTCATACTATAGCATATCAATTTTTCCCTGGCAAGAGACTCCTTCACATCTTTTTTATAAAAGCATATTTTTATACCTTCCCAGCATGTTTAAAGTATGTTTACTCGGCTCACCCGCAATTACTTAGGGCTCCCGTATAATTTCAGTGTCAGCGTAAACCGTATGGAAACCATTCCATCCGCTCCTCTGCCCCATGCCCCTTCTTCCTCTGTTCTGCCTTCGGACTCCAGAAGCCGGGCGGTGAGGGCGCCCTCCATCAGTTCCGCCAGAGATCTTGCCACCGTCAGGCCCAGACCGGAGCCGTTCCGGCGCCTGGAGGAATCGTTCCTGTAGAACCTGTCAAACAGATGGGAGACTTCCTCCTCTGTGATCCCCTCCCCGTCGTTTTGAAACCAAATGTTCACCTGTCCCTTCCCGTCCTCTTCCAGACAGATCTCCAGTCCGCTGCGGGCATACCGGACCGCGTTCTGAAAAAGGTTTGAAAAAATGCGCTCCAGGGCGCCTGTATTGCCCTGTACCGGCACCGGATGCTCCGGAAGGCAGCTCCGCAGATTCAGGGATGCCGCCTCCAAAACCTGACAGCTCCCCGCAATGCATTCCCGCAGAATCCTGCACACATCTACCTCCACCAGCTCCAGAGCATAGTCCTGTGCGTTCAGTCGGGAAAAATCATAAAACTGCGAAACCAGTTTCTCCATTGCCCGGGCATTCCGCTCTATGACCTCCAGGGCGTCGGGGACATTTTCCCCTCTCTTCATCCATTTCAGATAGCCCAGAATCACAGTGAGAGGCGTTCTTAAGTCATGACTGATATTTTCAATCAGCCGCTGGAATTCCGCCTCTCTTTTTTCGTAGCCCTGCCGCTCCCGGCGCACTTCCTCCAGGGTGCCGTTCATGGACTCCATCACCTGCTCCAGATCCCGGTCGGGCAGGGGCAGGTGCAGAATCTGGTTCCGGGAAAGCTCCCGGCGGATCTCCAGAAGCTCCCGGTTCATCTCCCTCAGGGCATGTTTCAGGGAAAAGCAGCGGAAGGCAAATCCTGCCGCCACCACGCAGAATACCACAGCAAGCATACCATTCAGATCTCCTTTTTTCTCAGCATCAGCACCCCCACAGCGCCAAAGACAAAGATGCCTGCGGCTCCGGACAGCAGGCATTTTGCCATTCCCGCCCCGGTGCTCCAGAGGGGGGTGCACTCTGACATATTGACCTGCGACTGGACAGAGAGAAAATTCACAGGCATCCACAGGGCAATGTCCAAAAGAAGCTCCGTCCTGGAAGCCAGGGCCATACCCGCCAGCAGCAAAGCCTTGGGCAGGAACACCAGAACAGCAAACCAGGTCAGGACGCTGAAGAAACTGTTTTCAAAAAAGTCCAGCAGCACCACCGCCAGAATCAGCGCCCCTGTGGCAATAAGGGACATGGCAGGAATCTCCAGCAGCAGCTCCCCCACGGTGGTAGGTCCGGAAACAGGCAGCAAAAGGGCGCTTCCGATGTAAACGGGCAGGATCAGGAGAAGCAGAAAGAGAGACACGCCCAAGCTGACCATGCATTTTGAGGCAAAAATCTGTATCCTGGACAGGCCATAGGAGACGCTGTTTCCCAGGGTGCCGTTCTTTCTGTCCGCCTCATAGAGCATCACTGCCACATCCGCAGCCACATAGCAGTACAACATGGGCATGGAGACCAGCATGGAGTAGGAAAAAGAGGTGATTCCATACCGGAAATGCTCCAGATCCTTCATCAGGTACAGAACCAGGTTCATCAGCAGCACAATTCCCCCCAGCCCAAGGGCCGTTCCACGGATTTCTGCGCTGTGTGCCGCCCTGTAAAATTCGCTTTTGATATAATTCAGCATTCCTGTGTCCCTCCATTCTTCATTTTGATATGATTCAGCATCCCCGTATCCCTCCGTTTTTCAGATTCATATAATAATCCTCCAGTGAAGTCCGGCACCTGTTCAGGGCCCTGATGTAAAGACCGTTGTCGGTGGCAAGGCGGCTGTAGGCTTCCGCCTCCCGCCTGCAGCGGTTGATTTTTATGGTCCCCTCCGGCAGCACCTGGAATCTCTCCTCCGGAAAATGCCCTGCCAGCAGAGCGGCATAGATTTCCTGGTCCGAGACGACGATCTCCAGAGAATCCGCACACCTGCCTGACAGCTCCTCCCCTGAGATTTCTTCCAGAAGCCTGCCCCTGCTCAGGAACCCAAAGTGTGTGGCGGTCTGCTGCAGTTCCGGCAGAATGTGGCTTGAGAGAAGAATCGTGATATGCTTCTCTTCATTCAGGCGGCGCAGCAGGGTGCGCAGTTCCAGGATGCCGCTGGGGTCCAGCCCGTTGACCGGCTCGTCCAGAATCAGCAGCCTGGGCTCCCCGATCATGGCAATGGCCAGGCCCAGACGCTGTTTCTGCCCCAGGGAAAGTTTTTTGCACCTGCTCTTTCTTTTCTCCCAGAGCTTTGTGAGATGCAGCATTTCCTCCGCCTTTTCTTTTCCCGGGATCCCTTTCTGGATGCGGTAGTATTCCAGAGTGTTTTCCACTGTCATGTTGGGAAAATATCCCGGATGCTCAATCATAACACCTGTCTGGCGGCGGCAGCGGAGAAGCTCCTTCTCCTCAAACTGCCCAAACAGGCGGATCTCCCCTGAAGTGGGAAAAACATGCCCTGCCAGAAGCTTTAAAAAAGTGGATTTTCCCGCCCCGTTGTCCCCCACCAGTCCATAGATGCTCCCTGTTTTCACATGGAGACTGACTTTGTCCAGTGCCAGAACCGGGCCGTAAGACTTTGATACCTGTCTGGCTTCTATGGCGTAATCGTTCATTTTTGACCTCCTTTTCTCCTCTGAAATCTGGCAGCAGATGCCGGCACTGCCGTATTTGTTCACAAGTACAGTATAAACGCCGGGAGGTTAATAAGTCATAAAAAACTTTTAAAGAAGTCGTAAAGATTTTCTTTTACTTCAGCTGAAAGCCAATGCCATACACTGTCCGGATATACTCGTTCTTCGGATCCGCTTCCTTGATCTTTTTCCGTAGATTGCTCACATGGACATTCACGGTATTATTCTCCCCGTAATAACCGCTGCGCCACACCAGTTCATAGAGGTTTTCCCTGGAATAGACTTTCTCCGGCGCCTGCAGAAAAAGCAGAAGCAGTTCATATTCATGGGCCGTCAGAGACAGTTCCGCACCGTTGACCGTGACTTTTCGGGATTCCTGGCAGAGCCTTAAGTTTTTATAGCTCCATACCTTCCCCTGCTCCGGTACACTGCCTCCGCGCCGCAAAGCCGCCACCACCCGGGCGGACACCTCCTCCGGCTCAAAAGGTTTGGTGATATAATCATCCGCCCCCATGCGCAGAAGTCCCACCTTATCCTGCAGAGACCCTTTGGCGGAGAGTACCAGAACGGGCGCCGTGCAGTGTTTTTCCGTCCGCAGTTTCCCCAGAAGCGCTTCCCCGGACAGCCCCGGCAGCATAAGATCCAGAAGGATCAGATCCGGAGATTCCCTCTCTGCCAGAAGAAGCCCTTCCGTCCCGGAATATGCCTGTACAGGCAGGTATCCGTCCGCCTTCAGAATCTCAGACAGCAGACGATTTATATCTGTTTCATCCTCAATAATCAATACTTTGTGCTGCATTTTTACCTCACTGTGCCAATTTTTTGTATACGGGGCGGCATTCGCCAGGCTGGCATAACCCACAACAATTCCTCTATGTAAACTCTTACGGATGCAACCCTCTTCCCATAGTGTACTGCCCCGGGGCGGTACAGTCAAATATTTCTCCAGCAGCCGCCTTGATTTCGCTGAATAGGTCTGATAAAATGGATCCAATAAGATGAAAAAACTAGTATGGCCCACAACACTTTTTCAGCCTGCAAGACGGAGAAAAGAGTCGTACACGATGCCTGACAACAACGATGCAGATAGAAATTTTGACAAACAAAACATGTGGTTATTTGGTGGGAGTTATACTAGAAGAAAGGGATACCTATGAAAAAAATCCTTAGGAACCTCCAATGGTACCTGGAACTGATCTGGCGGACGGACAGAAGCTGCTTTCTGTTCTTTGCCCTGCAGTCCCTGGCGCTGGCGGCGGCGCCGGCGGTAGGCGTGCTGCTGCCCCAGGTGCTGCTGCGGGACATTATGGAAGGCAGTTTTTCTGTGTTTGCAGGGGACTTTGCGATTCTGTGTGCCGCCTCCATGACTTCTTCCTTTCTGATGGTCTACTACGGCTTTAAGAAGGAAGACCTGTTCACTGGTCTGAGTTTCAAGTTGAAAGAAGCTCTCCAAGAGAGAACCATGACCATGCCCTTTACGGATTTGGAAAATCCTGCCGTTCTGAACCGGATGAGCAGCGCTTCCGGCGGGGTTGACAGATTTGTGCCTGCCATCCACCGGGCCGGGACAGGGATTCTGGCCAATGGGGCGGTTCTGATCTTCTACACCATACTGGTGAGCCGCCTGCAGCCGCTCCTGCTTCTGCTGCCCCTGCTGAACATGGGGATAAGCCTTTACCTGGAAAACCGCACCTCCCGGTATGAATACAGCCTACGGGACGAAAAGGCTGCCCTGGCCCGCAGAAAAGATTATGTTTTCTCCTTAATGTATGACTACGGCTACGGAAAAGAAATTCGGCTCTTCACCCTGGGAGACTGGCTCAAAGGCATCTACCGCCGCTGGCAGAAGGAATATGAACAGCTTCTCTCCAGGATTGCCGCCAAAAAGACCCTGTCCGCCGGTGGGGATCTTCTTGCCGCCCTCCTGCGGGAAGGAGCCGTATACGTTTTCCTGATCCTGGGCTGTGCGGAAGGGGAACTCTCCATCGACGCCTTTGTGCTCTATACAGGGGTGTTCGCCTCCTTTGCCGCTCTGGGACAGACCCTGGTGCGCTCCGGAATAGATCTGGCCGACGCTGCCCGGCAGATTGACAGCTACAGGAATTTCCTGGCGGAAGCCTGCACCGCCCAGGCTACAGCCTCAACCAACAGCAGAATTGTTCCTGCAAAACAAGGTCCCTGGTCCGTGGAATTTGACAGGGTTTCCTTCCGCTATCCCGGCAGTGAAACCTACATCCTAAAGGATTTTTCCTGTCGGATAAGATGGACGCTCCCGTGACCCGGGCCATTGAACCCTCCGGAGTGGAGCTGTCCGGGGGTGAAAGGCAGAACCTGGTGATCTGCAGGGCGCTGTACAAAGGTGGGAACATCTTGCTTCTGGACGAGCCCACTGCCGCCCTGGACGCTCTGGCGGAACACCGGGTCTATGAGCAGTTCCACGCCATTGCCCAGGGAAGAACCACCATCTTCATCTCCCACCGCCTGAACTCCACCCGCTTCTGCGACCAGATTCTGCTGTTGAAGGAGGGTCGGGTGGCAGAGCAGGGCACCCACGAAGAACTGTGCCGGAAGAAAGGGGACTATGAAAAGCTCTTTCAGACCCAGGCAAAGTATTACAGAGAAGGAGGCAGCACAGAATGAAAAAGGAAACTTGGCTCACCCAGGCAGCCCTGCCTTTCTATGTGATGAAGCTCACTCTGAAAATCTCCCCGGCCTACCTTCTGACAGCGGCGGGAACTGCGGCAGCCAAAGCAGTGCAGGCTCTCACCGGCATCTGGCTGTCAAAGCAGATCCTGGAAAGCCTTCTGGCCGGAAATGGACAGGAAGCCCTGCAGTGGGCTCTGGCCCTGGTGCTCTCCGGACTGGCTCTGAACAGCATCAGAGCAATTCTGGCTGCCCGTCAGGAAGTCTGTTCAGCCCGCTTCCGAGATGATTTCAAATGTCATGTGGGGGAGAAAATCATGTCCATGGACTATGCCCTTCTGGAGAACCCGGAGGTTATGGATCTGAAAGAACAGGCTCTGCGCCCTATTATCGACTATAGCGTCCTGGAGCAAGTGCTGCAGGAAATGATCCCTGACATTCTCCATGCGGTCTTCCTGGCAGGAGGCACCGCAGCGGCGGCAGCCGGAAGTTTTCCCATACTCCTTCTGGCGGTGGCCGCCCTCACAGGGCTGAATCTACTTCTCACCGGACGCACCAGGAAAATCAAAAACGGCACCTTTGAGATCATCGTTCCTGTGGAGCGGCGGATCAGCAGCTACGGAGGTCTGGTGTGGGACAATTCCCTGGGAAAGGATGTGCGCCTGTACCGGATGGACAGGATCATTATGGATAAAATCCGCCGGCTGAACCGAAAAGAACTGCGGGCGGTGACAGCCCAGATGAACCGCATCAGCCGCAGCATGGGACTTTCCGCGCTGGTGTCCCAGGGACAGCTTTTTCTGGTGTACGGCGTATTTGCCCTTCTGGCCATGGGAGGACGGTTGGGCACTGCCGACTATGTCTTTTACACAGGTCTCTTTCTGAACCTTGGCTCCGCCCTGTTCCGCATCACTGACAGAATGTCGGAGCTGCTCTACATGGGCAGGATTTTCTCGGCCTACCGGAAATTTGAGGAAATCCCCCTGCATCCCCGGGAAACTGAAGGAGAGAATCGGATCGCCCCTTCTGTGGCGTTTAAAAACGTCTCCTTCCGCTATCCCGGCGCGGAGGAGCCCGTGTTGCAAAACCTTACCCTGTCCATCCGGGAAGGAGAGCGGGTGGCCCTGGTGGGCCGCAACGGTGCAGGAAAGACCACACTGGTAAAGCTGCTCTGCGGGCTCTACTGCCCGGAATCGGGAGATATCCTGTTGGATGGGAAACCGGCAGGGGAGGCGGGAGCAGGACTCTCAGGCAGAAGCGCCGCAGTGTTTCAGGACTATAAGCTCTTCGCCTTCACCCTCCGGGAGAATGTGGAACTGGGAAGGGACGGCGGAGAAAATCTTCACTCTCTTTTTTCCCAGGTGGGGCTTGACAGGATAACAGAAGCGCTGCCGAAAGGCGCTGAAACTTACCTGTATAAGATGTTTGAGCCGGAAGGGGTGGAGCTGTCCGGAGGCTCGGCCCAGCGTCTGGCCATTGCCCGGGCCCTGTACCGAAATGCCCCGGTGCTGCTCCTGGATGAACCCACCGCCGCTCTGGATCCGGAGGCGGAAGCGGAAATCTTTAACTGTTTTGAACAAATCAGTCGGGGCAGAACTGCCATAATGGTCTCCCACCGCCTGTCAGCCGCCAGACTCTGCGACCGGATACTGGTACTTCAAAACGGACGTATCACAGAGGATGGCACCCATGAAGAGCTTATGTGCCTGGACGGCGGTCTCTACCGGGAGATGTATGAGACACAGGCCAGGTACTACCAGGAAAATGCCAGCGAAAACAGCATGTCGTAATACATGCTGTTTTATTATTATACTGTTCTCTGGTCCCGGATATCCCTGTGTTGAATCTTTCATGCCCATGTCCGCCTGCACCGTCAAATGATAGAGATAAGCTATGCTAATCTCTGCAGAATCTCGCTGTGTTCCGCAATTACTTTTTTCATTATAGGTATGTCCTGTTTCATGGCCTCATAATCCTCTACGCTGTCCTTATACCTCTCGAAAGTCGATATATAGCAGGCTTCTATCGTATTTAACCGAGTCAGCATCTCATTTTCCTGAACAATCTCAATCCGTTTTACCCTCACGTCAATCTCAGCTACCTTGGTCTTGACCTCCTGAAGCTCTTCTTTTACGCCTTCCATGTCCTTCTTCAGGCCTTCCACATCTGCTTTCAGGCCCTCCACATCTTTTTTCAGACCGCACACGTCCTTTTTCAGGCCCTCCACATCTTTTTTCAGACCGCACACATCTTTTTTCAGGCCCTCCACATCTTTTTTCAGGCCTTCCACATCTTTTTTAATTTCTTTGATATCCTGTCGCATTTCACGTATCTCTTCCCTCATAGGGTCAAGCATGGTAGAAATCGCCAACAACAATTCATTTCCTGTCATATCCTCACCTCCCATAAACGATTGCGATAATTATAGCACATATGATTTGATATGTCACTAGAATATGTAAAAATACCCTAAAAAATTTCGTATATAAGTATTTAATATGTCATGTTCAATACTGCTGGACATATTTTTGATCGAAACATGTCCTTGATTTCTTTTACTTCCCCCAATCTTCCATTATATCTTCTCAAGCACATTTTCTGCATCCTCTCTGTGGATATTTTCAAATAAAATTAAGATATAACACAGAGTTCAAAATCCTCTATACTAAAACTGTGAATCGGGAGCGGCACCCATCAGACAAAACGGCATCCACAGAAAAATATTATGGCAAGGGAGAAGTACTATTGATATGGCATATATCTTTAACCAGATCCGACGGATTCAGGAACATACAGAATATTTGAATGAAATTATTAAAGAACTGGCCAATATGCCTCCCGGCGACAGCAGTGACTCCGGCTGCCCCGGCAACATCTTTTATATTTCTGTTTACAATGATGTGAAAACAAAACTTTAAACTGTAAAAGCCCCGCCTGAGTAGCTTTCCCCAGGCAGGGTTTTTTTGGTTCATGTATAATTTTATGAGCTTGCGCTGCTGTACCGTTTCAGGGAAAGTCTCCAGATTTTCCTGGAAATCAGAAAAAACAGCACCGGTGCACCGGCCCCCCACAGACAGGCCCCAGGAGACAGCTCCCCCATCAGAAACAATCCCGGAAAATTTGTTATCACAAACACCGGCAGCACATAAGTACCGATCCGCCGCATCCACTTTCCATAGATCATGGATGGCATATTGTTAAAATCCCACAGGGCGTTGCTGATGTCCGCAATCCCTCCTATGGACACAGTCCAGAAGCTCAGCAGATATGGCAGCAGAAAAAGACTGTAAGTCAGCAGGCACCCGCAAACGAAAAAGAATACAAACCCTGCCACCGGAACCACTCCCACGGGCAGCCCCGCCAGACGCCAGCCTGCGGTGATCATCAGAGTTCCCGCCACAAGATTGGGAAGCAGATACGCAAACTCCACCCTCCTCATAGTCACCAGAAACTGCAGAGATACCGGTTTTACGATGTACAGATCCAGTTCCCCCTGCTGTACCATCCCTGGAATGGAGCTTAAATTTCCAAAATACAGCATGTAAATCCCCGTCATCAAAACATAAGTTCCAATAAACAGCAGAATATGATCCGGGGTCAATATTCCAATATTGGTTCCCGCCTTGTAAATGATGGCCACATAGAGCAGTTTGATAACCATCCATCCCATCTCTACCATCATTCCTGTGACAAAGTTGATGCGATACTCCAGGGCGGACATAAGCGAATATTTCGCAAAGACCCCCATAAGTTTCAAATAATGGCCCAGTTTTTTCATATTTAATCCGGATGCTTACGCAGTCCTTTCCCTCCTCCATATCAATACTAGTATAACCCCCACCAATTAACCACATGTTTCACTTGTCTAAATTTCCAT
>OFGG01000027.1_pt1 | contig 124241 bp, 122 predicted proteins | sample 1521701 | NCBI WGS metagenome assembly OFGG01 (sample SAMEA3504081, study PRJEB24116) | mouse gut metagenome | biome: mouse gut; feature: mouse-associated habitat; material: faeces | place: Denmark | collected 2011
CAGGAGGTCCGGGATGGGGACCGGGAAGACCGCCGGGACCGCCGCCAGGACCAGGCTGGGGACCAGGAAGGCCGCCAGGACCGCCGCCCAGAGACCATGGGCTGCAGAATCTGATAGAGGTGTTGCTGTTTAATGAAATGTATCAGCGCCGCTGCAGGCATAAAAGATGTCGCCGTTGGTGGTAAAGGCGACAGAAAAACACATGATGATGGTGGTTATGATGGAAAAAATACGAGAACTTCTATATAAATATTTAAATGAAAAGCTGGAAAAGCTTATTATTAGTAATCCTAGAACCGGGGCGGAGGCTGTAAAAATCAGTCTCCGTCCAATATTGCTCAAAGGAGGACTTGTATTTCAGGCAAGTCTTTGGCAGGAAAAAAAGGTCTTGCACAAGAATATGACTTTTGAAGAGGCGGTAGAAGAGATTCTATCATGGATGGGAGTATATCGGCAGATGGAGATTTTTTCTCATTTGGGACAGGCATCTGTTTTGGTGAGCAAGAAAGGAAAAGTAACGTTGAAAGATAAAAAAGCTGCTTCCAGTGGCGTTTGCCGTGATTTATCCCATAACAGAAAGAAAAAATATATCTTAGATCCGGAACGCAAAGTGGAGTTTCTAGTTGATTTAGGAGTGCAGGCAAAAGATGGAAAAATTATTCATGCAAAATATGACAAATTTCGTCAGATTAATCGGTTTCTAGAATTCGTTGAAGATATTTTGCCTCAGCTTCCGAAAGATCGTACAGTGACGATCGTGGATTTCGGATGCGGAAAATCCTATTTGACGTTTGCCATGTATCATTATCTGAAGATCTTGAAAGGATATCATGTACGCATCATCGGGCTGGATTTAAAAGAAGATGTGATCGAACAGTGTAAGGCGTTGGCGAAAAAATATCGCTATGGCGGATTGGAGTTCTATGTCGGGGATATCGCTGGTTATCAGGGAGTATCAGAGGTGGATATGGTGGTGACGCTTCATGCCTGTGATACGGCGACAGATTATGCCCTAGATAAAGCGGTTTGCTGGGGAGCGAAGGTAATTTTGTCAGTGCCCTGTTGTCAGCACGAATTAAATGGTCAGATAAAAAATGAGATATTGGCTCCTGTGCTTCAATACGGCCTGATCAAAGAGCGCATGGCTGCATTGCTTACGGATGCGCTGCGGGCGCAGATTTTGGAAAGCAGGGGATATCAGGTGCAGGTTCTGGAATTTATCGATATCGAGCATACGCCAAAGAATATCTTGATTCGCGCAGTGAAAAAGGGCGGTGCCAAAAGTACCGAAGGCTATCAAAAGATCATGGATTTTCTAAATGTAACGCCGACGTTGGCGGTGCTTCAGGAACAAGTACGGAACAAAGGAAAGGAAGACGTTTGGGATGCGTAAAGGCTTTATAAAGATCGTGGTATTGTTTTTGGTATTTGCAGCCACAGTGGCAGTGATGGGGCTATTTAGCCAGCAAAATCAGATAGATTTAACCTCTAAGATGTCTGATGCTACGCTGCCCACGGTATATTTAGAGCGAAATCAGGTAAAGATCAATGAATTGCATGGTTACTGCACAGAAATGGACGGCACGGCGATGCGTGATACGATCACGCCTCTGCAGGAGGACTTGACGCTTCCTTTGGCGATTAAGTCTTATAAAAACCAGATTGAAGGCATCTCTTATGAGGTTCGTTCTATGGATATGCAGCGTCTTGTGGAAGATGGGAAGATTGACAGTTTTTTTCAGAAAAATGGAGAAATCCATGTGGATTTGCAGTTTGAAAATATTCTCGAAGAAGACAAGGAATATGTGTTGCAGCTTACAGTCACAAGTGACGGGAAGCCAGTGTATTTTTATACCCGCATTATCCGGGAAAAAGAATTTTACACGCAAGAATCCCTGGAGTTCGTAATGAATTTTCATGAACAGACATTTCAGAAAGATCAGGCGGGGAATCTTGCCACATATTTGGAGCCTAACAATCAGGCGGATAACACGACGCTGCAAAAAGTTACTATCCATTCCAGCCTCTCTCAGGTGTGTTGGGGAGAATTTTCCTGCAAACGGCTAGAAGTGCCAATTCCTTCCGTGAAAGAGGTTGGAAGCTCCTATAATGCAATCATGCTTCAGTATGTGGTGACTGCTTCAGGTGATCGCGGAGAGGTGGAGTATTATAATGTGGCGGAGTATTACAGGGTGCGCTATAACAGTATTAACAGCAGAATGTACTTGCTTAATTATGAACGCACCATGAATCAGATTTTCCGGGGGGAGAACGGCATTGTAAATAAGAACCGGCTGATGCTTGGCATTTCATCCCCGAATGTGCATTATATGGCAAATGTAAAGGGAAACATCTTGGCATTTGTCCAGGAGGGAGAATTGTGGAGTTATAACAGTGATGGCAATGAGATTTCCCAGGTATTCAGCTTTCGAAATCCGGAAGGCATTACCAGCAGGGAGAATAATGGACAGCATCAGATCCAAATCATGCGGGTCGACGAGACAGGAAGCATCGATTTTGCTGTCTATGGCTATATGAACCGTGGGCATCATGAAGGGGAGACGGGAATCGGGGTATTTCACTATGACAATATGTCGAATACCGTAGAAGAAGAATTGTTCTTAGCCTCAGACCGTTCTTATGAGGTTCTAAAAGCAGATTGGGGCAAGATGTTTTATATTAGCGATAAAAATATGTTTTACTTGCTTGCGGATGGGAAGCTGTATCGGATCGACCTTGACAAAAGAGATACAGAGGTTGTGATTTCAGGGTTAGGAACAGACAGCTACGCTGTTTCGGAAAACGGCAGATATATTGCCTGGCAGGATGAGCCAGAAAGCAGCGCTGAGCCCATGCGGATTATGGATTTGGAACGAGAGGAAATCCGCACCATAGAAAAAAACGGAAGAGAGTATTTTAAGCCAGTGGGATTTGTGGAGAGCGATTTTGTATATGGAACCGCAAAGCAAGAGGATGTGGCGACAGATGCAGCAGGAAACAGCAGGTTTCCGATGTATAAGGTTACAATTATTGATAAAGATTCTAAGATTGTCAAGGAATATCAAAAGGACGGTTATTATATATCAAATGCTTATGTAGAGCAGGATACGATTTACCTCGATCGTGAAATCCGTTCAGAAGCCGGATATATAGAAGCGGAACAAGATACAATCAAAAATCAGCAGCTAGAATCTTCCCGCCTGATCGGAGTAGATACGATAGTGACAGAAAAGAAGCAGACCCAGGTGGAGCTTGTACTTCCTGACACTAATACAGAGATAGAAAGAAAGCTTCAGGTAAAGGTTCCCAGAGAGGTTGTATTGGAGGAGAAGCGGACAGTGGAATTGGATACGGTTCGTGCAGAAGGAAATTATTATATCTACAGCGGAGGCAAAATTTTAATGTCTACCTCTTCCATCACCAATGCCATTCTTTGTGCAGATGAAAACATGGGGGTGGTGATTGGAGCTGAGCAGAAGTATATTTGGCGCAGGGGAAGGAAGTCCTCCCAGCCATTGATTGGACCAGGGATGATAGACATGCCTGGAATCAGTGAGAATTCTGTGGCCCGCTGTCTGGCATATTTACTGAGGACAGAGGATGTGAGCATTGACGTGGAAGATCTGCTTGCGCGTGGAGCGACGCCGAAGGAAATTATGATCGAAGCGCTTGCAGGGAAACAGGTCATTGACTTATCGGGGTGCAGCGTCAGCCAGGTATTATATTATGTAAATCTGGGCACTCCGGTGTTTGCCATGGTAGGGCAAGAGGCGGTACTGATTGTGGGTTACGATGAACACAATACTATTTTGTATCAGCCGGCAGAAAATAACGTGGCAAAAATGGGACTGCAAGATAGCGAGGCATTGTTTCGCAGCGCAGGGAATGTGTTTCTTGGATTTACCCAGTAAGGCAGACATGGCGCACTTGCCGGGGAGCTTGTCCAGAAGCGTAAATAAAAATAAGCCATAAAGTTTTTGCGCATTGTTACCGAAATACTTAAAGACAAGAAAAGTCCCTGATCTTTGGCGGATCGGGGGCTTTAAGAAGGAACAGGGATAGAGGGTGACGAGGCGCGGATATGAGAGTGGATAATAGTAATTTAACAGAAATAACCCAGACGAAAAAAAGTGTCGAGATCAAAGGGAATGTCGCCGTCCTCACAGAGGAGACTACTGTTCGTAAGGCTGAGCCAGATACGGGCAGAGTGTCTAGCGTACAGCAGACTACGGTGGACAGACCCTTTTTTTCGGGTGAATCTCAGTTGGAGCAGATACGCCAGGAGGCAGAAAATATGGAAGCGCAGCTGCTACAACAAAAAATGCAGGCGGTATCTAATACGGTAACAGCGGCGGATGGTGGAAAACTGGATCAGGATGGATATCCGGTGAACGACACAGAAGTGGACACAATTGTGACAGTAGTCGATAAAATCAAGGTCGAGCTGGCAAAGGCAGGCATGGATATTTCTGTATTTGGAGATACGCTGGATGCAGAGCAAATAGAGAAAATAGCGGCTGGAGCCGGCGAGGCAAGGCAGTTGGAAATTGCTATGGCACAAGCAGACCTGCCGCTTACGCAAGAGAATCTTGCAGACTGCCAGGATGCCATGGAGCAGGCGGCGGATCTTGCTATTTGCAACGATGAAGCGGTTAAGTATATGCTGGACAATGAATTACCGCCCACTGTTGAGAATCTTTATATGGCGCAGCACAGTATTGGCGGGACGTCTGGCCGCCAGCCAGAAAGCGTCGATTTAGATGAAAATTTAAAATCACAGATTGCAAAGATTATAACGGAGGCAGGGCTTGCGGTCAATGACGCTTCTTTGTCCTGCAGCCAGTGGATGATGGAGCAGCAAATTCCGCTTACTGCAGAGAATCTTGCCTATGCGATGGATTTGAAAAATGCCGCTCTTCCACCCTCTGAAGATCAGGTTGTTGCGGCAATGACGGAGGCGATGGCAGAAGGACAGCGTCCAAAAGATGCCGTGATTTTAGAGGGTTACAGCAATATTGACCGCGCAGTACAGGCAGCAGAGACGGTAGAACAAGCTACGGACGCAGACATTTGGAACGTGGTGCAAAAAGGGGCGCCGCTTACCATAGAAAGTCTTAAAGCGGCACAAAACAGCGCCCTGCCCCAGCCAGGCACCCAAGGGCGAACGGAGGGAGAGATTCCAGAATACGCCAGAGAAGACGTCGCATTTATCAGGGCAAAGCGTCAACTGGAAGAAGTTCGCCTGATAATGACGGCGCAGGCAAATTATTCTCTGCTTCGGAAAGGAATCTTTCTTGAAACACAGCCTTTGGAAGAGCTTGTGGAGCAATTAAAAGCGCAGGAAAACGCTTATTATGCCGATTTGCTAGGTCAGAATGGCATTGAGCCAAGCCAGGAGAATACGGAGATCTTTGCAGATACCTTGAGCAAGGCTCAAGAATTGAAAGGAGCTCCTGCTTATATCTTGGGAGAGATCCGCACCGACAAGGACTCTATGTCTGCTATCCATGAGGCAGGCGTATCCAGGCAAGCGCAGATGGAGCGTGCTGGAGAGGCTTATGAGGCGCTTCAGACAGAGCCGAGGGCAGATTTGGGAGACTCGATTCAGAAAGCGTTTCAAAATGTGGATGATATTTTAAATGATCTCAATTTAGATACGTCTGAGGCAAACCGCAGGGCGGTCCGCATTCTGGCTTATAACCAAATGGCAATTAATCCGGAATCTGTGATGCAGATGAAAGTGGCAGATCAGAAAGTACAAAACTTGTTTCAGAATCTTTCACCGTCAGTTGTCATGGAGATGATACGGGAAGGCGTCAATCCAATGGAAATGAACGTGGAAGACTTAAACGCCAAGGCAGAGGAGATTAAGAACCGGCTGGATGCAGGCGGAGAAGAAAAGTTCAGTAAATACCTCTGGAAGTTAGAGCAGCGCCAGGATGTCACAAAAGAAGAACGGGATAGTTATATCGGCATTTATCGGATGCTGAATCAGATTGATAAGACGGACGGCGCAGTGATTGGAGCGCTGGTGCAACAGGGAGCAGAGATTTCTGTGAAAAATCTGTTGACAGCGGTGCGTACCAGCCGTAATCCTGGGATCAATGTTTCAGTGGACGATAATTTTGGAGAAGCAGAGACTGTGAATACGCAGGAATTGAGCATTTCTCAGCAGATTGAAGCGGCATATCAGACGGATTGCGCCAAGGAAGCGCTAAAATTTGCGACCCCAGAGGGCATGCAGCAAGCTCAGGCACAGAAAGCCGTAGAGGATATGACGCCAGAGGAGTTGCTTTGGCAGCTTCGGGAGGCGCCAGAAGACGTCGAATTGGAAGAAGCTTATTATCAGCAGCAGATGGAAGATTTTTCTGAGGCCAAAACGGCGGAGGCGCAGTTCATTCAAATATTAACCGGATATGACATGCCAGTAACTGCCTATAATATTTTGGCGGCAAACAGGCTGTTGAATCCACGGGGCGGAATATTTAAATCTTTGTTTGACAAAGAAAATATCAAAGAAGATATTGATTTTGAGGAGGTAAAGACCGATATCTTAGAAAAGTTCGGCGAGGCAGTCAAGACGCCGGAGGATATGGCAAAAGCCCATAAAAAGCTGGCGGAAACCGCAGAAAATGTCATGAAGACCATGGTGGATGCCCAGGACGTCAGCAGCAGGGATCTAAGAGACATGAAGATAATGCGTCAGCAGATAGCCCTTGGAACCCGGATGGCAAAGGAAGAACACTATGCAATTCCAGTCTTGGTCGCAGATGAATTGACGAATGTCCAATTGAAAATCGTGCGGGGCAAAGAGGAAAAAGGAAAGGTTGACGTTCTTTTTGAGACGCCGAAGCTTGGAAAAGTAGCGGCAAGATTCCAGGTCCAGGCAGACGGCGTCAAGGGATATATCGCTTCTGATTCTCTTAGGACGATCGAGGAGCTAAAGCGCCAGCAAGGGAGCATGAAAGAGCGGTTTGACCTCGGAGAAGAAAGCGCATGGACCCTTGATATGATTCACAGCGAAGGGCTTGATTTAAATCGCTTTGCAGGAGAGCCAATGAATCATTCTTCCGATCCTGATGTGGAATCAAAGGATTATCAAGTTCAGACAAAAACATTGTATGGAATTGCCAGAGGATTTCTGGAGGATATAAAAGAGATGGGGCAGCGTTTGTCCTGAACATAAAGCAGAAAAGAGGTATAAGGCATGAAGATTAATCACAATATGTCGGCAATTGTAGCCAATAAGAAACTGTTGAGAACAGAGAACAGCCTGTCAAATTCTATCGAAAAATTATCCACAGGACTTCGGATTAACCGTGCGTCGGATGATGCGGCAGGAATGGCGATTGCCAGTAAGATGACGGCGCAGATCAAAGGACTGGGCCAGGCATCCAGGAATTCCTCGGACGGGGTTTCTGTGTTAGAAACGGCGGACGGCGCCTTGAATGAAGTACACAGCATGTTGCAGAGGATGCGTGAGCTGTCTGTGCAGGCGGCAAACGGAACGAATACGCCGGATGACCTTGAGGCGATCCAAATGGAAATAGCATCTCTTCGGGAAGAGGTTGACCGGATATCTAGAGATACGGAGTTTAATACGAAGCCTTTACTGGATGGCACGCTGGATCAGCGTGTTTATCCAGATAACAGAGGAATCAAAAGGATTGACATATCAGATTCCGTTACTGAAAACATGTATTCTGTCGAAATTACTGCGAATGCAGAACATGCGGTTACGGTAGGGGCTAAAAGGCTGCAGGCCACAGACCCTGTTCCCGCAGGTGCATCAGGGACGGTGGTAATTAACGGCGTGGAAGTGGAGATCAAAGAGGGGGAAACATTTGACGCAGTTTATGAAAAGCTGCGCAATGGAGCAGAACTTGGAGAAGTTAACCTCTTGGTGGTAGGAAATCTCTCAGAGACAGGCGGAACGCCAGAAGACGCAGGCTATGTACCCTCTAACGTTGCAGACGGCGGAACCTTGGTTTTTGTTTCTGACGCTTATGGCAGCAGCGCTGAGATGAGCATAAAATGTGACAATCCGGCACTTGCCGCACATTTGGGAATCGGCGTGGAAACTCAGGAGGCAGGTGTTGACGTAGAGTTGAGCTTTGCGGCAGGAGACGTTGGATTTGGCAGCCAGGCAACCATTCTCACGGATGGAAATTATGTGACGATTTCAGACCGCAATGGTTTTGAGATGAAGTTTGAAGTTGTGCCTGGAACGCTTGGGACAGTCAACATGGAAGTGACGGATGTAGGGCCAATGACGCTTCAGATCGGCGCTAATGAAGATCAGACAATGGAGGTCAGGATTCAGGAAATTTCTGCACAGACCTTGTATATTGATAAAGTGAATGTCTGCACTATAACCGGAGCAGATCGTGCCATCACCAGCTTTGACGGGGCGATCGGCAAGGTAAGCGAGGTTCGTTCTAGTATTGGGGCATATATGAACCGCTTGGATTATGCGGTTAACAGCTTAGATGTATCAGAAGAAAATATGACCCAGGCATTGTCGAGAATTGAGGATGTCGATATGGCGGAAGAAATGACAGAGTACACGAAGCAGAACGTCCTTTCCCAAGCAGCTACTTCTGTCCTTGCCCAGGCAAATGACCTTCCTCAGCAGGTACTGCAGCTTTTGCAATAATAAAGAACGGAGGCAGGCATGACACAGGAAAAGAAGCAGGAATTTACTCGTCGGCTGACTTGCTGCAATCGTGGAGAAATGATTGTAATTATGTATGATATCCTGTTTGCTTATCTAGAGGACGGCATCGAGGCCAAAGAAAACGGGGATTACCAGGAATTCAAACGTGCGACAGGCAAAGCCGTGCAGGTGGTAGGCCGGCTTATGGATGATTTGGATTTCAGTTATGAGATCTCTGGAAGCTTGTATGCGGAATACCAATTTGTCAAGAAACTGCTGGCAGAGGCGGTTTATAAAAATACGTCGCAGTGTCTTTGGGATGCAAAACGGATTCTCAAGAATCTTTACGATGGCTTTCAAGAGGCGGCACGGCAGGACTTTTCGGGTCCATTGATGCAACATGCGCAGCAGGTAGTGGCAGGCATGACTTATCAAAAAGGCAGTTTGACAGAAACGCTTCAGGGTTCGGAAAGTTCCAGGGGCTTTCTGGCATAAGACATATCCGAGGACATAATCTTTGATCCAGAATATTTTTTAGAGGGCGCTGTTTCTCAAATATCGATGGAAGCATCAAGATATTTGAGAAACAGCGCTTTTTGGATGGCAGATGAACGAAACATAAAGGTTTTTATGTGGGTTATCTGACATAGGAATCTTCGTCAAACTGTTTGACTTTGGCTAGAAGGAACTTATAACGCATTTGCAAGGCGTTAACCTGATAGATGCAGCAGTCAATTAAATCAGGCTCCATTGCGTTTTCGAAGTTATCATAGGCTAGCGCTAAATCATATCTGGCTCTTTCCAGGTCATCTAAAAGTAAAGAGTAAGCAGTTGTTCTAAGTTGTTCTTTTTTTGCGTTTTGAAACATATGCATCCCTTTCCTTTGTCAGCATCCTGCTTTTTGATGCAGAATGATAAATTATCTTACTTAAAGTATAAGCAGATCTTTCCAACTCTATACAAAAAAGTCATAAATTTTTCCAGAAAGTATATATATCTGATAAGAGAAGAATTTGTCCTGGATAACTGCCAGGGTTTTGGAGGTATTGATGGAATCATATTATGGAATCGGGGCCATTGCCGGAATTTGCGTGCTGATATTGTTGATGGGGGCTGTGAAACAGAAAACGCAATGGATTTTTATCCTGCTATTGCGCAGCGTGGCCGGAGTTGTGGGAATCAGCGTGGTAAACAGTTTGTTGGAAAGTCAGGGAATCGCTATGTCAGCAGGGATTAATCCTGTCAGTGTTTTGACAATCGGAACCCTTGGAATCTGCGGGTTTGCGTTGGTATATGGAATATTACTGTATCAATTGTTGTGAGATATATACAAAAATAAAAAATTTTTGATTACCTACTTTACAATGAGCAAGACATGTTTTATAATCCTTATCAATCACTGATTCGCGAACAGGAGATATGATACGAAAAGGGGGGATGAGTTTGGGGAGATGAAAGTGTTGCTTAGCCTTACGTTGTTAAGCATGGCAGTGGTTACAGATCTTCGGAGCTTTCGGATCAGCAATTGTCTGATTGTAATCGGTTTCATATTAGGACTGATCTTTCAAATCTTTACTTATGGAGTCAGGGGAGCCGGCGTTTTCTTTCTAAACGTTTCTATACCAATGATCTTATTTTATCTATTATTTCTGATACGTGTCCTTGGGGCAGGTGATGTCAAATTATTTTCCATGATAGGCGGAATTTGGGGAGTTCAAATACTGTGTAAAACAATTGTAATATCATTTCTTGCAGGTGCGGCGATGTCGTTGTGCAAGCTTCTTTATCAAAGAAATCTTATTTCACGTCTACTGGTGTTTCGGGAATATGCGTACCAAGTGCTTCATACTGGAAAGTTGTCGGAATATCCTTAGGAAGTTCAGGGAAAAGATCATGTCATTCATTTTTCAATCGCAATATTAATTGGTTATGCAATCGCTATGGAGGTGGGTTATTGAAAAAAATTATGATTGCCGTCTGCGATATCGACGGAGCATATGGGGAAAAACTGGGAGAATGGATTTCTCTGGAACACGGAGAAAGGCTCTTGGGAAGTTTCTTTTCTTCCCCGGAATATTTTTGGAATAGTTATGTCCGTCAGATGCCTGATATTGTACTGTTGGGAGACGGATTTCTGGAAGATGCCCGTATCAGGGCTGAACTATTAAGAAGAGAGGGGGTGGGAGAAGAGCTTAAAGATTCAGGACAAGAGCCTTTATGGCTTTATCTTGAACAGAGAGAGCAGAAAACACCATTATGTGTCAGCCATCTTCCAGCTGTAGATAAATACCAGTCGGCATCCCGATTACTTAGAGAGGTGTTTTACCTTTATCAAGGCTGGGTGAAGCCTGAAATGACAGAAATTGTGGCGCAGAAAGAGATCGTCGGCATTTATTCTCCCGGGCATAGTATTTGGCAGACGCCCTTTGCGTTGACATTCGCACAAGCTTTGGGACAGATAGAAAAGGTACTGTATGTCAACTTCATGGAGTGCGCAGGATTTTCGGGATGGTTTCAGGAAGAATATGAAAGAGATTTGCTGGACGTCATGTATTTGTGTCTCACAAATGACGTCAGTGTAGCGGATTGCATCAGCAGCGCTTGTCATACGATCGAGGGTGTTGATTATATTCCTCCGGCAAATGACGGGGAATGTTTAGGGGAGATATCTGCTCAGGATTATATCAGATTTGTAAGGCTTCTGTCATCGCAGAGTGGCTATGACGTGGTATTTTTAGACTTTGGAATGATGATTCCGGGATTTTATCAGCTTTTGGAACTGTGTAGCCAAGTATATATTGCCACCGAGCCAGGAGAGATGCAGCAGGCGCCGCTGACGCAGTTTCGCAAGATGGCGGCGAGGCAGGAAGAAAGCTTGCTGGAGCAAAAATTAATCTATTTGTCTCTTCCGAGTGTAGAGCCTGAATCGATGTCTGGCACGACATGGATGCAACAATGGCTTTGGGGAACCATGGGTGATTTCAGCCGCAGGCTGGCGGGGGTGCAGTGTGGAACAGATTAGAAGAAACGTTCTGGCGCAGCTTGATATGACCAGAGAACATGAAGAGGAGGAACTTCTGGCGGTGATCGATGAAGAGATTTGCCGGGAGGCAAAAGAGCGGGTCATTCCGCTGGATTGGCGCAGAGAACTGAGAACGCAGGTGTTTCATTCACTGCGGAAGCTGGATGTGCTGCAGGAACTGTTGAACCAGGATGATATTACAGAGATTATGGTCAATGGCGCCAACCATATTTTCTATGAAAGCAAAGGGGAGATGAGGCAATGGGACAAGGTTTTTTCTTCCAGCGAAAAGCTTGAGGATATTATTCAGCAGATGGTAGGCAGTCATAACCGGGTGATTAATGAGGCGGAACCGATTGCAGACACAAGGCTTTCCGATGGTTCCAGGGTGAACGTGGTGCTGCCGCCAGTGGCGCTAAACGGCCCAGTAATCTCTATCCGCAAGTTTCCTAAGAATCCGATTTTGATGAAACAGATGATCACAGGGGGCTCTGTCAGCCAAGAATGTGCAGATTTCCTTAAGATTCTGGTAAGAGCAGGATATAATATCTTTATTTCTGGTGGAACTGGTTCTGGAAAAACTACATTTCTAAATGCATTATCTGAGTTTATTCCCAAAAATGAACGTGTAATTACGATCGAGGATTCGGCGGAACTGCAGATTCGCGGCATTGCAAACCTGGTGCGCATGGAAACCAGAAAGGCGGGTCCTGAGGGAACCCTTGCCATTACTATCCGGGAGCTGATAAGAACTGCTTTGCGTATGCGGCCGGACAGAATAATCGTTGGCGAAATCCGGGGAGCAGAGTGCCTTGACATGCTGCAGGCAATGAATACTGGACATCTAGTCCGAGCATCTTACCGACAGTGCTTCCAATCTTTACATATGATTATAAGGCAAAGAACGAACGCCAGGAAGCAAGAGGAAAGTGTTTGTTCATCAATGCAGAATATATACAGGCAAGTGTCATTACCTGTTTGAGAAAAATGGTGAATTCTGATAAATGTTTGAGAGTTGAATCTATACCGTAAACCAGTGGGGAATCATCCTTGAATATAGGATGTTTTTTTGTATAATGAAACTAAGATGGCATCTGATTATTTCCCCGTCGTAAAGGCGGGGATGAAAGGAAGAAGGAATGGAAAAAACGGATATTGCGAAATATACTATTAAAGACAGCGTTTTCACGATCTACATATAATAAAAGTGCCTAACAACTTAATTTAGAAAGGTGAGGGAAAGTATGAGTGAGCGGTTAACGCGAGGAACACTTGATATAGAGCAAGCCACTCGGATTATGTATGGCTTGAATGAGAAGGATTCTATCAGCAGTTTTTTAAAAGCTGCAAAACAACAGGATATTTCTCCAATGAATGCTGATGCTTTGCCGAGGGGAGAGCAATCGGGAATGAATTACACTACTTTTGGAAAGCTTAGAAAGATTAAAGTTTAGCAAATTAGCCCTAAAAAGGGCTTTTTTGTTTTTGTTTACTATGGGCGCAATCTAATTGATGCAAGTTCGTAAAGTGACCTGATAGTGGGAAACTTACAGCTAATGGAAAAGGCGTCTATCGTGAGGTGGAATCTGAAAGATACTGGATGGAAAAACTCTGGTCTGGCGGACAGAAATCATATATAGGGTTTGGTATAATGAACTACCCCGCAGCTCTGCTGCGGGGTAGTTCATTTGTTTTTGGACAACTCAATTATAGTAAACCAGATGGTATTCATGCTATTTTTATGCCAATTATTATTGAATTTTCAAGTGCATAAGCACTTATTCAAGTGCGAAGTTTGAGTTAATAACTCTAGTTTCCTAGCAAAAATTACGGAATAGTACCTGAAGAAACAAAGAATGAGACTTAATCTGGTTGTTGGCATTATTTTTAATATATTTAGACATGCGCTTGGAGCTAGTGAAATAGGAAAAATATATAAAAATGAAAATATATACTAAATTATATTTACTGGTAATAAATAAAATGGGAAGGCGAAGGGTATGCTCTGCGTCGCCCATTTTTACGTTAAAAACTATGCGAGTTGGTATGAATTGAATATTGCGATAAAATCAATTAAGTCTGGAAAAAATCTATCTACTATTTACAAATTTTCTGGATAAGAATAATCTGTAATTTATCAAAAGTTTTTACTTTTATACTTGTATATGATAATATATAAGTAATAGTTAATTTTGCCAAGATATAGCAGAATATATATTATGTATTTGAGGAGGAAATGGAGTATGAATCAAATGATAAATACTGTGAAGATGCTTTCTGTCCAATTAAATAAAAATAGAAGTAACAGAAAAATTATGAATAAGATGATTTCAAAAATAGAACAGATAAAATGTGTTAAAGATGATAAAATTTTTTTGGAAAGTTTTAAGGAAATAATGACTTCTAAAAATTATTTTTTCCCTAATATAAGAGAAATATATATTGAAAAAAATTTGTTTCCCAATACACCTAAGTATATAGATGTGGGGCCAGAATTAAAGATTTCTAAAGATTTCTATACGGAATTACGCTGGATGGTTTTTTTGTTTGCAATATATTCCAAGGAACTTTCAATATTTATTCAGAACAGAAAGAAGTTTGATAAATACATTTTACTTGGAGAATATGAAAAAGCATTAAAAATTTTAGAGACAATTGAAACCGAGTATGGAGTTTCTTTTTGGTTGCTGGAAAATAAATTATTTATTTACAATAAGTTGGGAAAGAATATTTCAGTTATATTTGATGATTGGCCAGAAGATGCCAATAAAGTCATTGTAAGTTATTATGAATTAAAAATGCAAGAGAATAGAACTTATGGCGAATATCAGTATTTTGTAGACAAAGAAATTGCCGCTTTGAAAGGTTTGGAATCGGAAAGACCTTTTTTAAAGGATATAATTCCATATTATAATTATAGAATCGCTTCTTTGACATATGAACTTACTGAAATAAATATATTTAGTGTTTTAAGGGGAGTGGCTTCAAATCCTTTAATAGACCGATATTTGTTGTGTCTAAAAATATTTGAGTTTGCACTTACTGCAAAAGCGGATAACAGATTATATTTAAGTGTAAAAAAATGTATTGGTATGTTGGAAAATTTGCGGGATGAGCAATTAGAAGCATTGAGATTTTGTTTTGATACAGAAGATAACAGAAAGAATTATAGGTTGAAGAAAAAGTTGGAATTGGCTAAATCTGCATTTATTTGTGGTAATTTGGAAGAGTGCAGAGAAAAGTCAATAACGGTTTTAAAGAAAACACCATTTAATGTACAGGCTTTAAATTTGCTTGTAGAAACAGATATTTTATTAGATATTACAGAAGAAACGGAATTTGCAGGAACAATTTTAGGAGAATTAATTAATTTGCTTATTGTTGTTTATCCAATGCGGGAAGAAAGAAATGAAAAGATAAACGATGTATATAAATTGTTAATTAGTTGTAGTCAGTCTACTTGGGCTCCTATGGTTGCAAATACAATTACAAATCGTTGCAGGTTGGTTAATACAAAGGAAGAGATTGCAACAAAAAAAATTGAATGTATTCAATATTTAGATATTGATACAGTGTGTAATTGTTTAATGGAAAAAGATGCAATCGAATTTATTAACCAAATTAAGATTAATAATGAATATATAGATTTACGGACAGCTATTTTGACAGGAGACTTTGAAAGAGCCAACAATAGTTGTTCTTTAGAAGATTTAAAACATTTATTGGCAGTGCGCAATCCCTTGAATGATATGCAGGAGAAGCGGAAACATGTGGAGGCGGTAAAAGGAAGTGGAAGTACATTTGAGTTATTGATTTCAAAGCACTATTTTATACAACTGGATTGGGAAGAGGAATTTTATACTATATTTGAATTTGCAGTAGATTTAATGATTGATAATATATCTACGTCTCTGTTTATTCCTATTAATCAACTTATTAGTCATATTGAGAACATGGATAGTGAGATTAGTAGCAACATCTGTGTGCCGATATTGTATTACATAAAATATCGTTATTTTTCAAGAGAAATAAAATCACAAGTATGTGCAGTATGCGAGGATTTTCTTTATTTTGCAAAAATAGGGTTACCTTCTCAAATGGAAAATTATGATGAAAGTTTGGGCGTTAAAAGAGTGATATTTTTTTTAAGGCACGTTTGTACAACAGAGATATTAAGCACTGCATTGGCATCGGTTATATCTAATTCAATAGACTTAGCGCAGGAAAGATTGAATGTTTGTTTAATTCTATGTAAGAAGGATCCAGATAATGAAAAAATATATGAGCAGGAAATTCGTGATATAACGCAAAAGAAAAAGATTAATTCAGAACTTAGAATTATTGAAGAAAATCGAATTCATGTTAATGTCGAGGGAATGCGACAGGATTTGATTGATAATTATAAAAATGATTTTGCCAGAGTCCAGTTGTATAAAGATACTTCTTTTAAAGAATTACTTGAAGCTATAGATGCGGTAAAAGAAAATAAGCCAGTAGTAGTTTTTTACCAGAGCGATGCTGGCAGGGTAATGAGAGAATTAATCCGTAATATCAGAGATGCTTTTGTTTCTAGTAATGAGTATGGATTGGATGGATACTTGAGTCTCAATATCCGTCATGGTGCTATTTCTGATGCGCTAAGAAGTCCATTATCTGCTGCGGGTTTATTAACTGTTTATAATTCAAAAAAAAAGGAATATGAGCTTAATGCTATGTGGAATGATAATGTTGGTAATAGTGCAGATGATAAATTGATTTATCAGGCAATAGAGAAATTTACAAAAGATACAGATGTTATAATTGATGATTTGCGAACAAAATATATTCGTATTAATACTGAAAAGGTAGAAACAGAAGGAATTTTTAATTATATAATAACTGATGAGGAACATAATGAAATTCTGAATAGGAGTAGTTCCTTTGAGAACATTGATGGTTTCCTAAATTATGCATTTGACTTCCTATGGGAAAAGACAGAAAGCAATTTAATAGAGATGAAAGCTTTACTAAAAGGAGAAATTCAAAAACGGTATGAAGAATCTTTCTTAACACTGAAAAATACGATAGAATGTGTAAAAAATAAGAATAAAATAGCTGGGATGTTGAGAAAAATTGTAGAAGCATCCAATGATATGCCCAATGTTATAAATAAAGTGTGTTTTTGGTTTCAAAGAAGTACAGAAAGTAAGCATACAGATTTTGATTTGGATTTTGTATTTAATATGGTTCTTGAAACAGTTACCAATATGCATCCAGATACTTCTTTTAAACCTGTCAAAATAGAAGATTTTGATGTAAATGGAAAAATAGATGGGAAATATTTAAAATTATATTCAGATATATTTTACAATTTAATGGATAATATATATAAAAAGGCTATTCGTAATGTGAGAAACCAGGTCAATGTAGAATATATCTTGAAACAAACAAAAAATACACAGTATATTTATTTGCAGAATGATTATGATTGCTCCGCAAATAAGAAAGAAGATGAAGAAAAACTGAATAAATTGAGAATAATATTGGAGAGTGAGGAATATCTTAAGAGAGTTAAGGGAGAAGGTGGAACAGGTATTCCCAAAATATGTAAAATCATAAGAGTTGACCTTCAAAAAAAAGGTTCTATTAATTTTGGATTGAAGGAAAAAGAAAATAAATTTTTTATTGAAATATCAATGTAGAAAAGAGATATCGTATGAGAATTCTAATAGTAGAAGATATAGAAGCAAAAATGAAAGTTATTGAAGAGTGCATTAGTGGTGTTAGAGAGGATTGGGAATTTATAGAAGCTATGTCTTATTCGGATGGTTTACAAAAAATATATCTAGGAGGTTGGGATTTAGTTTTGATGGATATGTCACTCCCAACTTATAATATTTCACATACGGAAAGTGGAGGGACAAAAAAACCTGTAGCGGGCAAGGAACTAATGGCACGAATGTTAAGTCGAAAAATTTTTATTCCCGTTATAATAATTACTCAATTTGATACATTTGGCGATAATCAGTTATCGTTGGAATCGCTTAATAAGGAATTTGAAGAGAATTATACGAAGATATGGAAAGGGACTATTTCATATGATAAACCAGGCTGGCAGGAGCAGTTGCTTAAACTTTTAGACGAAATTGGCAAATAAGAAGGATTCATGTGAAAAAGTAGAGGTAGCCATAAATGGCCATATTTCACTAAACTGTCTAAACTGGAAATTTTTTTGACGACTATAGGACGATAGCATTAATAAATCAGATAAAGAAGCTAGTTGTTTATCAGGAGAAAGTATTTCTTTCTTTTGCAAAAATTTATTGGCTTGTTTTTCGATAAATGCAACTGGCATATCAATTTTGTAAATGTTGCTCAAATTCCACGTTTTATTCACAGACAACATCAGGTATATAGCAGAGAGAATCATATGGGTAATTGCGTTAATGGGTTTTCCTTTTATTTGTGTTACCAGTTAAAGGCGACAGAATGGAGATTAAGATGATTAATATACTGATTGTAGAAGATAAACCTGAAAAGCAACAGGAAATAAATACTGTATTAAAAGAAGCATGCGAGAGGTTCAAAGATATTAATATTGACTCATCAATAGATGTTGGAACTGCCAAAGATATTATGGGTAAAAAAGACATAGATATAATGATTTTGGATTTGCACTTGCCAATTAGATTTATAGATGGACCTGTCTATGAGGGTGGAATCACACTCATTAATGAAGTGAAAGCATCTAAAAGATATAAGTATCCAAAGTATGTAATATCTTTGTCTCAGCATGCTAATGAAACAGAGATTTTTAAAAAAGACACAGGAGATATTCATAAATATATTATTTATGATGAAAAGAACAAAAAATGGACGGAAGAATTAAAATATTTTTTACAATCGATTTTACAAACTTTCAACAATGGGGTTTTTCATCGAAATTATTTGTATGACGTGGCAGTCATATGTGCATTGCAAGAGGAATTAGAATATATTAAGCAATCCTTGATGGATGTAAAACAGATAAAGGCACCATTTGATGATTTTATTTATTTTGAAGGTCATTATTTAAAAAATGAAAAGAAGATAAGTGTAATAGCAACCTGTTCGACACAAATGGGCATGGTAGCTGCCTCAACTTTAACAACTAAATTGATATATAATTTCTGTCCAAGATATGTAGTGATGACAGGTATTGCAGCTGGTGTAAAAGGTAAGACTAACATGGGAGATGCAGTAGTTGCTGAATACACATGGGATTATGGTGCTGGAAAAGAAATTATAGATGAAAATGGGCGTAAAAAGCATAAGAACACTATTCAGCAAATACATATAGATCCTAAACTATGTAATATGGTTCGACAGTTACAGTTAGATGCTGCATTTTTGAAAGCGGTAAAAAGTGAAGCTCAAGTAAAAAAACCTAGAAATAAATTTAAAGTTATTTTGGGGGCGGTGGCAACTGGAGCATCAGTTATTGCTGATCCGGATAAAGTGAAGGATATCATGGATAATCAAGTAAGAGATTTAATTGCAATAGAGATGGAGATATATGGAGTTTATTATGCTGCAAATTGGGCGATTCATCCCAGGCCTCAATTTGTTGCAATTAAATCTGTATGTGATTATGCAGATGCTAAAAAAAATGATGATTTTCATGGTTATGCGGCATATACTAGCGTGAGGGTTTTTGAAAAAATGGCTAAAGAATATTTTGTTTATGAAAAATAATTTGTAATAGAGAGAAAATAAAAAGGGAGGGGATTGTCCTGAAAACGTAATTCAGCAATAACCCATAAACAAGCATTCTGAATAAGCGCGCCTTTTGGTGGACTTATTCTCTTTTCCCATGATAAAATCAGGGGGAAGCTATTTTAGTTGAATTATTACATCTACCTCTAACTTTTCTAATGAACGAAGATTTCTCTTGTATTCCGAAATCATAAATCCGGAAATTGGGTAATTAGAGTTTCGATGCTCGGAAATTGTCCTATTTGTGCTTGACTATTTGCCAATTTTTATAGGGATATTTGTCAAAGCCTTGATGCATCAGCGGTGTGTAGCAACCTTTACAAATATTCTTATAGAAATATGATTCAATGAATGCATATGAGGAATTTAAAAGTGATTTCCAAATTGTCGGACACCTGATGGAAAACGGTCCGGAATATAAAACAGTTAGCGTTCTCAATGCTTTCGCATCACTGTAGAGACTAAGTGCCATGCATCTAGTCCGAGCATCTTACCGACGGTGTTGCCAATCTTTACATATGATTATAAGGAAAAGAATGAGCGGCAGGAAGCTAGGGGGAAAAGCATGTTCATTAATGCGGAGTATATACAGACAAGTGTCATTACCTGTTTAAGAAAGAATGGCGGACTCTAATAAATGCTTGTAAGTTGTAATCATACCATAAGCCAGTAAGCAATCATCCTTGAATATAGGATGGTTTTTTGTATAATGGAACTAAAAAACTGATTATTTCCCTGCTGAAATGGCGGGGAATAATGCGATATATACCATATTAATATTCCTGTTCCAGTTTCCAGAAAACAGATAGCTAAAGCGGTCTTAACAGAGTCAAAAATAGATTGAAAAGTGCCTAGAAATGGTCTTTGAGTCTTGACAAGGCTTGTCCAAAACGTTATGATATAAAAAGTAACAATTCTGTAAAAACTAGAGTTTACATCATGGACAAGCACATGTTCCCATAGGCAGCATAATTTATAACAGACTCACATACATTTTACAGAATTGAAAGATTCGGAAGGATAAGAAAAGAGGGGAAGAAGCCTTAAATATATAACGGCTTTAAAAAATACATATGGGAAAAATATCTGAAAAATGCAAAGCCCACCTGATATGGGCAAATTTCGAGTTAAGACTTGATGAGCCAAGATATAAAATAAGATTATGGGTTGACTCTTTCACTATACTGGCATATACAATAATATCAATTGTAGAAATATGGCGACAAAATGCGGATATGATAGTGCTGTTGCTGAATATTTTATGTCTATTCAGGGCATTGCTAAAAAATACGATGGATGCGGCAGATTCAACAAAATTAAAATATAAAACACCAATTGAAGGGAACCATGCAAAACATAACTATTACCATCTCAAAGTCGGTATAACAGGCATAGCATTTGCTATGGCAGCAGCAATTTGTGCTGCCCTATTCATAGAATCATCAAATATGGTAACTAAACTGTTGGCAACAATATCCATATTTGTTGTATGTATGAACGACATTGACAATACTGTCATTTATGCGTATGACGCAGATGTATGCATAGCAGAAACATAAGAAAGGAGGGAAAACTGAAAATGGCAGACACAAAAATAATTGCAGTCGGAATCATTATAACAATAACTTTTTCCATCAGCGCATTCACCATCGCATGGGCGATAATGGATTACAGAAAGCAAAAGAGATTTCTGGAAGGACTGGAATACCGCAGGATAAATGGATTTTTTGATATTGAGCAATATGCCGAACAAAACAGGGCTGTCAAAAAATCGTCATGGAAAAAACAGAAAAATACAGGACCGGACCCTGAAGTATTCCAAAAAAGACTGCCATTTATTGATTATTTCGAGGAAAACATGAAACTGACAGGAAATAAGAAAGCTACTGTATGAGTAATAGAGGGGGTGTTTGCATGGGCAATGATGATATTTGGGGTATAATAGACGAGTCATGGTCTGCCATTACAGAAATGTATGAAAAGTACAAAATCGGTTACCCAACATTAGTTTTCCATAATGACAGGAAAAAAGACTTTGATGAATTATTTAAGGCTGAATATAAAAAAGTCATGGACACATTCATGACGAAAGAAACAGATAAACTGGATTCCCATAAACAGGCAGCACTTTTGATTATCTGTTGTCTAAAACTTGATATCATAGAGCACAGTTTGGGCAATAAGGATGAAATATCAATAGTGCCGCAGCTGATAGCAATGAATACAGGGTTGTCTTACATGCTGTTATGTCTGAATGACAGGCTGAAAGAACAAGATGTAAAAAAGAAAATTGAACGCTATTATATGCCAATCGCGACAGCATGCGATACCCCGTATCCTGAAATCTTATGTAGGATACTATATCAAGAACAACATGAGCCTGATATGGATTTCAACGTTTTGGAACTGTCTGATAGGCTTTTCCTACTGGAATATATAAATCTGTTGCAATATGGAATTGAGCCACAGTCATTAAAAAAGAAATAGTAAAGCACCATATTCCCAACTTGTGGCACAATGTCTCAGGTTGGGAATTCTTTATTTGCTGTGACATAGTACATAATGAATATTATGTAGAGAAACTGGGAAAAAACTCAGTTTTTTTTATTTTTGTATATATCAAATTATTTAGTATAAACTGGTGAATATGTAAATGTTTTTATTGTAAGTAATACCTGAAAATAATACTATCCAGGATGATTGGAATATCATCACTGTAGCGACTAAGTGCCATGCATGATGGCTCTTTGAGTACAGGACATGCCAACAGTTGTCATGACATGATCAGCCGCATGGAGACCATGGTGCTGATGGGCATGGAGCTTCCATTGTTGGCAGTTCGTGCCCAGATTGCCGCAGGCGTGGATATTTTGGTTCATTTGGGCAGGCTCAGGGACCGCAGCAGGAGGCTTCTTTCGATCATGGAGATTGACAAGCTTGAAGATGGCAGGATTATCCTGAATCCGTTGTACGAGTTTGTGGAAATGGGGGAACGAGAGGGAAGGATCAACGGAAGCTGGAAAAAGACAGGTCAACTAATTCACAGAGGCAAATTATATGCTGCTGGAATGGAGGTTGAGGACAAGATGTAGTAGAACTGCCTGTTAATGTAAAGGAGCGCAGAAAGGAGCGAAGATGAAGGATTATAAAAGATATCGCTTGAATTTGTGGGAAAAGGTAATTTGCATAATCCTTACGTTTGGAATTACTGCACTGATTTCCTGGTTGTTTTACAGAAGCATTTATGGTCTTGCAGCAGTGCTGCCATTGTTTTTTCTGGTCAGGAAGCAATGGAAAAATTATCTCCATGGCAGGCAAAAAAAGGAATTGCTGTATCAGTTTCGGGAGATGCTTTTGCTTATAGCGGGAGCTTTGAAAGCGGGATCTTCCATAGAAAATGCTTTCTTTCAGGGATGGCAGGAGTATCAGCAGCTCTATGGGGAGAAGATGGCAATGGCGCAGGAATTTGAGAATATCATCCGCCATATGCAGTTAAACATGCCGTTAGAACAGTTAATGGAAGATTTGGCACAGCGCAGCGGTATAGAAGAAATCGTTAGTTTCACGCAAGTTTTTGGATTCGCAAAGCGAAGTGGTGGCGACATGATGAAGATTTTCCAGGATACAGTTGAGAAAATCCGCCAAAAAACAGATGTAGAAAGAGAGATAGAAACTGTGATTGCAGCTAAGAAGACAGAACAACGCATTATGGATTTGGTTCCCTTTGGGATTTTGCTTTATGTAGGGGCGGCATCACCGGAATTTTTGGAGCCATTGTATGGAAATTGGTCAGGGGCGCTTGTGATGACAGTATGTCTTCTAGGGTATGCGGGAGCATTCTTTTTGTCAGAAAAAATCCTCGCTATTCAGGTATGATAGCAATAGAAGCAAATTTATAAATTGTAATTAAGCATGATCAGGAGGGAAAAGGGAAAATGTACTGGTATGCAGCTGGAGCAGTCATTTGTCTGGTTTTTGCCTGGTATTTTAAGCCAAAAACAGCAACAAGCAGCTTGCGGTTATTGACATTGATTATGGCGTCTGGATTTTTGCTGGCAGCTTTGCAAGAAGGAATGGCTAAGACGGAGGAAAAGAAATACCAGCTTGCTAGAAATGAACCAGGACAAGGCAGTCAGGAGAGAGAATTTCTGGTTAATGGGTGGGAAGAAATAAAAGATTATCCTTTTACGGTGGAAATTGCAGAAAAGAAGCTGACAAAGAAACAGAGAAAGCAATGTTTAGACCAGGCAAAAAAGGAATTGGATCAAGTGATCATAGGAGAAAACATATCCTTGGATCAAGTTACAAAACCGTTATTTTTGCCAGAATATCTGCAAGACGGCGCAGTGGAAGTTTCTTATAGCTTTTCGGATTATGAGGTGTTTCGACCAGACGGCAGTCTGGAACAGGAACCCAAAGAACCTGTCCTTGCAGAGATTACAGCAGAATTATCTTGTCAGGAAGAAAGCTGCCTGTATCAATTTTATGTGCGGGCAGTTCCCAGAGAAAAGTCTGCACAGGAGCTATTCGAAGAAAAATTAAAAGCGCTGATAGAGAAAGAAAATCAACGGGAAAGTGCAATATTTGTGGAATTGCCCGAGGAGTTGGATGGAAAAACTCTCACATGGAAAGAAGACAAGGAAAAAACAGGAGTAGTGATTGTTTTTATGGCGACGGCTCTTGGGGTTGGAATGATTTTACGGGAAAAGGAAAATCAAAAACGCAAGGAGGCGGAACGCAAAAAGCAGATGTTGTTTGATTATGCCGGGATTGTGGGGAAGCTGTCTCTGCTGCTGGGAGCAGGAATGAACATTTCTCATGCGTGGGAAAAAATAGCTTTGAGTTACCGTAGACAGCGGGAAAGCGGGGAAATAGGGTGTCGTTTCGCTTATGAAGAAATGCTTGGCACATTCTACGAAATGCAGGATGGGATAGGAGAGCTGCAGGCCTATGAGAATTTTGGCAAGCGCTGTCAATTAGGAGCATATCGCAAGTTGTCTTCCATGTTAGTGCAAAATGTAAGAAAAGGTGCAAAAGGAATGCAGAAATTACTGGAAGAGGAAGAGTGGGAGGCATATGAACAGCGAAAATCCTGGGCAAAACGAGCTGGTGAAGAAGCGGGAACGAAATTGCTGCTTCCTATGGGGATCATGTTGGTTATTGTGCTTGCCATATTGATGATTCCTGCCGGGATGTCATTAAATTTATAATCTTGAAACGTCAAATTTTGTACGAGGCAAAAGGTGTTTAGTTATTCCAAAGAACAGGAGGATATTATGAAGAACTTTAAGGATTTTTTATTGGAAGAAAATGGAATGGGAGTGGTAGAGGTGATTTTGATCATCGTGATATTGATTAGCTTGGCGGCATTATTTAAAACGCAGATTACCAGCCTGGTAAATAAAATATTGAAAAAGATAACCACGCAGGCAAATAAAATTTAAGTAGCTTATGATTGCTATTTTGGATAAACGATTCATGGCGGCAGATGAATAGGAGGAATCCATGAAGGGAAATAAAACGGTTTGTGATTGGTTTTCAACAGTGCGAAATGGAAGTATGACGTTGTTTTTTGCCCTGATTCTGACTTTGGTATTTTCTCTTTTCTTCTCTTTGCTGGAAGCGGCAAGGGTACAGGGGCTTAAGCAGCTTGCCAAACGCAGTGTTCTCTTAGAGCTTGAATCAGCGTTTGGAGAATATCAGATAAATCTATGGAAAGATTATCATCTGTTGTTTCTCGACGGAGGCAATGCTTCTGGGGAGTGGGATCCAGCTCTTTTGGAAGGAAATTGGATGGAGGAAAACAGCCTCGCCCAAAAGGGGACAGGATTCTATCAGCTGGCACTGCGCAGCCTCGAGCTTTCAGGATATTCTTTGGCGACAGACAGTTATGGAGCAGCTTTTGAGAAACAAGCATGCAGGGCAATTCAGGAGCAGCTTGCCGTCAAAGCGGCTGAAGCTTTGAAACAGAAACTAAAACAAGGAGAGGATTTAGCAAAAGGCAGCAGTGAGATTGACCAGAAGTGGAACGCGGCGAAAGATGCCATGGAAGAGGCAGAAAGCCTTGAACAGGAAAAGGAAGACTTTGATGGGGAGGAGAATAATGAAAAAGAATCCCTCGAGTTAGAGGATCAAAAACAGGAAGATTTATATATTGATACGAGAGAGCTTCCCGAAAATCCAGTTGATGGGGTAGATTTGTTGAAAAGTTCTGCCATTCTTTTCCAGGTCGTGGAAAATCCTTCTGAAATTTCAACAAAGAGCATTCGTATACAAGATACATTGCGGCAGAGAGAGATAAAAAGAGGAAATTTGGATTATCCACAATCTGCGGCATTAGATAAGTTATGTTTTTTACAGTATTTAAATCATTATTTCACTTGTAAAACAGGAAAGGGAGAAGCGAAAGCCGCAGAACATGCGCTCGACTATGAGTTAGAGTATTGCGTGGCAGGAAAGGCATCGGATCAGGAAAATTTGGAAAAAACAGTGAAAGAACTTCTTCTGATCAGGGAGACAGGAAACTTTGCAACGATTATGCAGGATGGGAAGAAACGGGCATTGGCAATGGAAATTGCAACCGTGGCAGTGGGATTTACAGGGATTGCGCTTTTGATTCAGGCAGTTCAGATCGGCGTTCTGCTGGCGTGGAGCTATATCGAGAGCGTCTTAGATGTGCGCTGCCTCTTGTCAGGAGGAAGTGTTCCACTAGTAAAAAAAGTCAATCAGTGGAAAAGCGATATTTCTCTGGGGGAAGAAGTTCTTGAAAAGAAAGAGGAAAAGTCTGAGAGTCACAAAGAGGGATTCGACTATCGTGAATATTTGCAAATTTTGCTGTTATTAGTGAAAGAGGAGACGTTGGTACAGCGTGCTATGGATATTGTCGAACAGAATGTCAGACTGATCACGCCGTCTTTTCGGATGAACCATCAAATTCATGGAATGCGCTTAGAGGGCCTTTATGCTGCGCAGCCTTTGTTTATGAAATTTATAACGAATGCAAAGAGTAAAGAGGGCAGTTACCATTTCAAACAAAGTAAGATAGATTTTTATCTTTCCTATGACGAATGACTGCTCACTAGCAAAATCTCGTTTTCTGGGCTTGAAAAATAGCGCGCTATTTAAGAATGAAAGGTGAAAAGTTTAAAATGATTTGTATATCAGAGAGGAGGTCATAAAAAAGTGCCTCAAACTATAAGAAAGGAAAAGAAAAAAATCTCTCTCAGGCAGTATAACCCTATAAAAATAATAAATAGGAAAAAATCTCATAATGAGGCACTTTCTTATGCCCTCCTCAATGGAAGCCTTACCCTTGAGGCAGCGCTGATATTGCCGTTGTTCTTACTTGGCTCTGCAGTTATTTTGTCACTGTTTCTAATGATGCAGGTTCAGTATTCTGTTGCCAATGCCTTGGACCGTGCAGTGGCAGATACCGCCTTGCTCTGTGTAGAATCGGAGAAAACGATAGAAAATCTAACAAAGGCAGCATTTTACAAAGAGTTGACTGTGGAAAAATGTCCTCTGTTTCTGGTGCAAGGAAACATGGCTGGATTTTCATGGACAGGTACTAAAATTGATCACGCATCTATAGATGTGCTTGTCACATATCATTTGAAATTTCCTATCAATTTTGGCCCGCAGAGGACAATGGAAGTCTCGGACGCACGCCGAATGCACCGATGGACAGGGAACTTGAGGGATCGAGAGGATGAAACGGATGCATCCTGGGTATACGTCACGCCCAATCAGAGCGTCTTTCATCTAAGCCGGAATTGCTCGCACTTGAAACTATCTGTAAAATTGTTACATGTCTTGGAGTGGAAAAGCATAAAAGATTTGTATCGTTCCTGTGACCATTGCGCAAAGGGAGAGAGGCCAGGAACAGCTATTTATGTCACAGAACAAGGGGATTGCTATCATTTGCGGTTGGACTGTAGCGGATTGAAGCGAACCATATACATGATAAAGAGGTCACAGGCTGAGAACATAAAGACTTGTTCTAGATGCGGTGGAAGTTCTTAGGAATAATCAAAAGGAGAAGTACATATGCAGAAATTTGTGGTATTGGGGCTATTGGGCTTATGCAGCCTGGAGGATATAAAGCGTAAGCAACTTACATTGATTTATATTTTAGTATTTGGAATCGGAGGGATACTGCTTCATCTTTTTGTCCCAGTTTGTTCTATTTACAGTGTCTTGTGGGGGATGCTGCTGGGAATAGGCATGGTTTTCATAAGCATTGTTACAGGTGGGAGCGTGGGAATCGGAGACGGCGTCTTGCTGGTGGTAACAGGGGTATATTTGGGTGGTCAAGGCAATCTGCAATTGTTTTTGACAGGGCTTTTTCTTTCAGCATTATGGGCATTGGCATTATTGGCACTGAAAAAGAAAAAAGGAAAAGAAGAAATTGCTTTTGTGCCGTTTTTACTGATTTCATATCTGACAATGCTGTTGCGGGGGGAAATATGATGCTGACAGGAAGAATGAAAGAGGCAACAAAGGCAATGAGCGGAAGTCTCACAGTAGAGGCAGCTATCATTTTTCCAGTCGTATTATGTAGTATTTTTTTGATGGTGCAGCAGGGAATCGTTCTCTATACGCAGACTGTGAAAATGTTTCAAAGGCAGGAAATGTGGGAAGAGTTTAGCCCAGCAGAGCAGTTTCGCAGGCTGGATTTGATCAAAGATATATTTTAATGGAGGCAAGGGATATGGAGGTAAGTTATCGGAAAAGTCTGAATAAAAGCTATATGTGCGTGGAGAATCCTGAACATGTATTTGATACATATGAATTGCGGATGTTGAACAATTGCAAGGTTCCTGGCTTGTTAAGGCTGCAGGTTGCGGACTTAGATAACAGACAGAGATATTTGTATGACATTAGCGGGAAACAGCAAATATCCGACTATCTTTCCAGGCAAAAACCAGGATCTGAACTGCTGCGGAGAATTTTGTTTTCCATTCAGCGTATATGTGCGGTTTTGCCTGAGTATCTGCTGCGGGAGGATGGGATCTGCTTAGAAATGAATTTTATTTATGTAAATCTTGAAGACGGGAGCCTGCAGTTTACTTATCTGCCATTCTATACAAAAAATTTTCCACACTCTTTTCAATGCTGCATGGAGCAAATTTTAAGAATGATCGATCACCAGGATCAGAAAGCGGTAGAACTGGGTTATCAGACTTATCAGCTCTGTCTTCAGGATAATGCAGATATCCGGAAGATATTAATGACGGTGCTTTGTAAGGAGCAGGTTGCGCAAAAAGAGCAAAATAAAAATGAGGTTGATTTGACACGTCAGGAGAGAACGAGTAGAAAATCACCAAGTTCTACGCGAGATTCGTATCAGTTGGCAGGGGAATCTTTGGGGAACAAGCGCAAAGAGAAAAAAATTGTTGTCAAAGAACGATGGAGGCCAAAAGCTTTACCTGGAATAATAAATAGATATTTTACAAAAATGGCAGAAGCTGTCAATAATTTTAAAAAATTCTGGGAAAGGAAAAAACAAGGCGTTCTGTCAGTAACAGGTGTTATCTTAAAAAATCATACGTTGATTTTTAAACAGGATAAAAATCAGTGTTTACAGCAGTCGTCTTTTGAAAATAATTCTCAAGAGCAGAAAAATCCAGTGTGTGTCACAGAAATTTTATCCTCATCAGAAGATGGTCTTTCTGGAAAACTGGTATATCGTGGGATTCATGATTGTGAAGATCTCTTCGTAGAAGGCGAGAGCTTCTTAATTGGAAAAAACGAGGACCAGGCGGACGGGGTGATTTCTGCCGAGGGGGTTAGCCGCCTTCATGCCCGGATTATTCGGCAAGAGGATCGCTACTTTATAGAAGATCTCAATTCTACGAATGGCACATTTCTCAATGAGTCGGAATTGGAATATCATCAACCACAGGAGCTAAGCAAGAATGACCGGATTCGCTTTGGTGTGGAGGAATATGTGTTTTTCTGATCAAGGGGTTTGACTTTATCCGTAAAAATTTATATACTATGGATATTGAATAATTTTGGAGGCCTTTGAAATGAAAGTAAATATTTATTATGGAGGACGGGGACTTTTGGATGATCCTACCCTGTATGTGGTCAATAAAATGCAGGAGGTTTTGACAGAGCTTCGTGTTCAAGTGGAACGTTATAATATTTATGAACACAAGAACAGTATTGCAACGCTTCCCCAGACAATCAAAGATGCGGATGGCATTATTCTGGCGACTACCGTGGAGTGGCTTGGAATAGGCGGGTATATGCAGCAATTTTTAGATGCGTGCTGGCTCTATGGGGACAAGGAGAAGTTTGCGGTTACTTATATGCAGCCAATTGTGATGTCGACGACCTATGGAGAACGAGAGGGAGAGATAGCCCTTGCGAATGCTTGGGAGATTTTGGGAGGTCTTCCGTGTAGCGGTCTTTGTGGTTATGTCGAGGATCTTGTTTCTTTTGAAATGAACCATGACTATACAGTGATTATAGAAAAAAAGGCAGAAAATTTATATCGCACCATTTCGCAGAAACAAAAAAGCCTCCCCAGCAGCAATCAGGCTGTGAAGCAGTCTGTACTGCGCACGCAGTCCCTGGAATTGACCCCTCAGGAGAGCGAGCAATTGTCTAAATACGTATCAGATGACCTCTATGTAAAGAAACAAAAAGAAGACATTGAAGAACTGAGCAGCATGTTTAAAGATCTGCTTGGACAGACTGAAGAAGATGAAGAAATGGCTTATGTGATGGAATTGGAAGCGCATTTTGTACCGCAGGCAGATTTTACGGCGAATTATCTTTTTATGATAGAGGGAAAGCAAAAGCCGTTGTCAGTGGAAATTCATAATGAAGAGATTCAGATTCACTATGGACAGAATGAGAAAGTGGATATATATGCAAAGCTCTCCACGGGAGTGATGGATAATATCGTACAGGGCAGAATGACTTTTCAGAGGGCGTTTATGACAGGTGAAATGACAGCAAAGGGTAATTTTAAGACGCTCAAAATGTTGGACCAAGTATTTATTTTTAATTAACAAAGAGACCAGTGGGTGAATCGTTGCTTTCTGGTTGTGTAATGAGTGCAGAATGGAGGAGAAATGAGAGACTCAAATTGTATTTTTTGTAAAATTGCAGCAGGAGAAATCCCTTCTAAGACAATCTATGAAGATCAGGAATTCCGTGTTATGTTGGATATCAGTCCTGCCACCAGGGGACATGCCTTGATTATTCCCAAGGAACACTATGCTGACTTGTATGAGATGCCAAATAACATTGTAGCACAAGCAATGGTGCTGGCAAAAAAAATGGCTTCGCATATGACAAAGGTACTGCAATGTGATGGGTTTAATATTGTTCAGAATAATGGCGAGGCGGCAGGACAGACAGTGTTTCATTTTCATATGCACTTGATCCCCAGATATGTCAAGGATGGGAATCAAGAAAAGTTGTCTTGGAATCATTTGGACTTGCCTGAAAACGAGTTGGACGAGATCTATCAAAAGCTGAAATTATAACAGAAACAAATGCTTTCCCAACTTGTCAAAGGGCGCCGTGGTCAAAGACAAGTTGGGAAAGCATCTAAACATCATATCTTTAAGATTTTTTGGCGGCATCGTCTATCAGCCGTACCACCGTTTCCACTGAATTAAGCTGTTTGCTATTTTCCATGGCATGAATATAATGGCTGCGCTGATTCCATAATTTTTTGATTTTGTCCATCATTACTACATCGTCTAACTTTTCTTCTTCTATCACCATGCTGTATCCTTGGCTTTCAAAAGAACGGGCGTTTAAAATTTGATCCCCTCTGCTGGCATGGGCAGAAAGGGGAATTAGAATATTAGGCTTGCGCAGCGCTAGCAGTTCGCAAATTGCGTTGGCGCCAGCCCGTGAAATCACGATATCTGAAGCGGCAAATAAGTCACTTAATTCCTGATTGGCATATTCAAGTTGTTGATATCCAGCAGTATTATTCAAAGCGTCGTCTAGATTTCCTTTTCCGCATAGATGAAGCACCTGAAAAGTTTTTAGCAGTTCAGGCAAAAGCTTTCGTATAATTTCATTAATAAATTGAGAACCACTGCTTCCGCCAATGATCATGATGACTGGCTTGGAAGAAGTAAAATGACAGTATGCAAGTCCCTTTTGACGATTGCCCCGAAGCAGTTCCTGGCGGATGGGGGATCCAGTAAGTACCGCTTTATCAGCGGGGAGATATTTCAAGGTTTCTGGAAAATTGCAACATACCTTGCAGGCATGCGGAATTGCAAGTTTATTGGCAAGGCCAGGGGTGATATCTGATTCATGGATGATTGCTGGTATTTTACGGTGCTTTGCCGCCATCACTACCGGGACGGAGACGAATCCGCCTTTGGAAAATACTACGTTTGGTTTCAATTTTCTGAGAAGGGAACGTGCCTGCCCGTATCCTTTTAAAACTTTAAAAGGGTCAGAAAAGTTCTTCCAATCAAAATACCGGCGCAATTTGCCGGAAGAAATTCCATAGTAGGGGATGTGGCATTGTTCCATGAGGCTGCGTTCAATGCCGTCGTGGGAACCGATATAATGAATTTCGTACCCTAATTCTTTCAATCTGGGAAGTAAAGCGATGTTCGGGGTGACATGTCCGGCAGTTCCTCCGCCTGTTAAGACAATTCGTTTCATGTTCTCCTCCATTCTGTGTGCTGCTTTGCACAAATTTCCATTACTTTTATCTTATACTCTTCCAAGAAAAAGTCAAGAGAAAGTCAACGTCGAAAACAGCCGAAACATGCGATGAAAAAAGGTGCCTGGCTACTTCACAGATTCACAAATAATCTTTATAATAGCAGTTAGGAAGGAGGACATGCTTATGGAGAAATGGATCAATTTTATACAAACCAATAGTGAAATCCTGACAAAGGCTGCCATTGTGGCACTGAGCCTGTTGGTCTTATTTTATTTAGCAAGGATTTTAAGACAGATAAAAAGGCTCAATCGAAGCCTTGGAAGTATTACTGAGAATATACAGGCATATTTTGATGTGATCCTGCAGGAAGAAGAACCGAAGATGCAAAAAGAACCAGAAGAAGAGGTAGCTGTGGCAGCCACTGCGGAAAGCTGCACAGGTGAAAACGAGGATGCAGGAGAACAGAAACTTACGAAACAGGAGGAGGAAGAAGTATTCAATGCGGTATTGCAGGAATACTTTTCTTAATCATTTGCAGGAACATGGTCTAAAGTTTCATGGATCTGATGTTTGTTATGGCTTGCCTTTGAATCATTGACTAAATACAGGAGATTTGCTACACTTATCTTGCAAGTAAGAATTTGGCAATTGCTATTATAAAAGGACAAAGGAGTGCGAATCATGGGAAAGGTAACATTTGATTATGGAAAAAGCGCCGACTTTATCAGTCAGGAAGAAGTTTCCTATATGACAAAGCTGGTAAGCGACGCTAAGGAACAGCTTGTTTCTAAGACGGGTGCAGGAAATGATTTTTTGGGATGGCTGGATCTTCCGACAGACTATGATAAAGAGGAGTTTGCCCGCATTAAGAAAGCGGCAGAAAAGATCCAGGGTGATTCAGAAGTGCTGGTAGTCATCGGCATCGGAGGCTCTTATCTTGGAGCCAGGGCGGCTATTGAATTTTTAAGACATGGATTTTATAATAATGTCCCGAAAGAGATTCGCAAGACACCAGAAATCTATTATGCCGGAAACAGTATCAGTAGCGCTTATTTAGCAGGTCTAATAGACGTAATCGGTGACCGTGATTTTTCTGTAAATATCATTTCCAAATCAGGGACGACGACAGAGCCTGCGATTGCTTTTCGGGTATTTAAGGAAATGCTCGAGAAAAAATATGGCAAGGAAGAGGCAGCAAAAAGAATTTATGCAACGACAGATAAGGAAAGAGGCGCATTAAAAAATCTTGCCACTGAGGAAGGGTATGAGAGCTTTGTAGTACCAGACGATGTAGGAGGACGTTTTTCTGTGTTGACGGCAGTGGGACTTCTTCCAATTGCAGTCAGCGGCGCAGATATTGACAAGCTTATGGAGGGCGCAGCTGCAGGGCGTGAGCTGGCTTTGAATAAGGCTTTTGAAGAAAATGACGCCATGCAGTATGCGGCTGTCCGTAATATTTTATTGAGAAAGGGCAAGTCTGTGGAAGTTCTTGCAAATTATGAGCCAAGCCTTCATTATATTTCAGAGTGGTGGAAACAGCTCTATGGTGAAAGTGAGGGAAAGGATCAGAAAGGAATTTTCCCAGCATCTGTTGATTTGACCACGGATCTTCATTCCATGGGACAATTTATACAGGATGGTGCCCGCATTATGTTCGAAACAGTGCTAAATGTGGAAAAATCCCGCAGTACCGTGGAACTAAAAGAAGAGCCAGTAGATCTTGATGGCTTGAATTATCTTGCAGGAAAAGATATGGACTTTGTAAATAAAAGTGCGATGAATGGAACGATCCTGGCGCATACGGATGGAAATGTGCCAAATCTCATGATAAAGATTCCAGAGCAAAACGAGTTTTACTTGGGACAGCTATTTTATTTCTTTGAATTTGCCTGCGGGGTCAGCGGATATCTCCTGGGTGTGAATCCATTTAACCAGCCAGGCGTTGAGAGCTATAAGCGCAATATGTTTGCTTTGCTTGGAAAGCCTGGATTTGAAGCGGAGAGAGAAGAATTGTTAAAACGGCTCTAGAGAAAATTTCGCAGCCATCTAGGTAAGATTAGGGAGTTAAAAGACATAAAATTCTCCTGGAGGTCAATTTCCTTAATTTTGCGGTGCGATATTTACGAATGATGCGACATAAGTCGTCTGGATATTGTCAAACAAGCTTAAAAAATTTGCAATGTAATGCAAATTAACTTTTTGACATCTTGATCTTAATAATCAAAAATTTACGATAATATTACAAAAGAGCTTCCGAGATTGATCGGAGCTCTTTTCTTCTTATATGATTTAAATTTCAAATGATCTGAAACGCCCTCAGAGGCGCTTTTACTAATTTTGAACTGCATTGTATATCAGTGCAGCGCCGATAATTCGCAAGGGCATATTTATGACATTCAAGAGGGACAAGGCATTTCTTTAGTTCTAAATAGGATTTTATAGCTTATTATTATATCTGGTAATTTCTGGAAGTCTATAAGAGTTAAAGCATATCAATTTTCATAAATGTTGGCTTTGCAGCAGCACTTTGTATAAATCAAAGCAATCTAGCAGAAAAATTTAGTGAGGTTTTAATAAGAAAAGCAGACTTGACAGATTACAAATGTTTTGCTATAGTGTAATAAGTTTGTAACATATGTAACAAAAATGAATTAAAGATTTACAAACAGTTTACAATCTTAGGAGGTTAACATGAAATTCGATAAGAAGGTTATGGAAAGCGGAATGGTTGCAGCATTTACTCTGGCTCTTGCGTTTTCAGCGATGCCTGTTTCCAATGTACCAGCCAATGCTAACTCAGATAGCCAGACAGTAGAATTAACAGAGGAACCAGAGAAAGACCGTAACGAAGTTGCAGCGAAACAAAAAAGACAGAGCAATGTGGTAGCGTCTGCAGCCGTATCAAAGCAGACGAAAGATTCTCAGGAAAAAGCCAAGGAAAAGCTGGAGGAAAAAAGGCAGGAAAAGAGCCAGTCCCAAAAGTTTCAGCCAGAGAAAGCTCTGAGTGCTGACCATAAGAATATACAGGACCAAACGGAACAAAGTAAGACCGAAAAAAAACAGACAAAAGAAGTTAAGAATAAAGAAGCTCAGGTTGAAGAGAGCCAGGCAAAAAAAACTCAGTCAGAGCAAATAGAGACCAAGGAGAGTCAGGCAGAGAAAAATCAGTCTGAGGAAGCTCAGGCCCAAGAGGACCAGTTAGAGAAAAATAAGGAAGAAAAGAAAGCCTCTGAGAAAGAGCAGACAAAGGAAGAAGCCAAGGTTGAGCTGGCACAAATTGAAAATCACGAAGTTTCTCCCTGGGCAGAAAAACTGTTGCCAAATGTAGAGGAATATCTCAATGTTCGTACAGAAGCTTCTGAGGAAGCTGAACTTGCAGGAAAGCTTCACAAAGGAGCAGGTGCAGAAATCCTGGAACAGGGCGAAGAATGGACCAAAATCAGATCTGGAAATGTAGAAGGATTTGTTAAAAATGAGTTTTGTGTTACTGGTTTGGAAGCAGAAGCCCTTGCAAACGAAGTGGGAACCACCTATGCAACCGCAGTAACAGGAGGCGTCAGAGTCAGAGAGACTGCTTCTTCAGAGGAGGGTGTAAAAATCCTTGACGTACTGGAAGAGGCAGGAAGAATCAAAGTAGATAAAGAAGCAGAAGCAGTTGATGGCTGGGTGCCTGTAAAAGTGGATGACCAGGTAGGGTATGTCAGTGAAGAATATGTAACGGTGGAGCTGGAGCTTGGAAAGGCAATTTCTATTGAAGAGGAGCAAGCAGCAATTGCGGCAGCAGAAGCAGAGCGGGCAGCAAAAGAAGCAGCAGCCCGCAAAAGCAGTGGTCAGCAGAGTGGAGGCAGTCAGCAAAAAGCAGCGGTATCAGCATCCTATGATGATGTGACTTTGTTGGGCGCATTGATCCAGTGTGAAGCTGGAAGTGAGAGCTATGAAGGAAAGGTTGCAGTAGGAGCAGTGGTTATGAACCGTCTCCGTGCAGGTTATGCAGGAAGCATTTCTGGCGTTATTTATCAAAGTGGTCAGTTTTCACCGGCATCCAGCGGTGCGTTGGCAAGCGTTTTGTCCAGCGGCGTTAGCGGAAGCTGCTTGAGTGCGGCGCAGGAGGCGATTAATGGTGTTGATAATGTAAATGGCGCAACAAGTTTTCGGCGTGCTGGCGCTGCAAATGGAATCGTAATTGGCAATCACGTATTCTTTTAAATTTTCTATAGAGATTGAGACAGGTGTTAAAATATGCCTGTCTCATTTTAATTTTGCGTTGGAAAACGTTATTCTTTGATTAATTTGAGTTTCCGCATTTTGCAATTGATAGCGCCAAAAGGTTTCCATCACAAAGTGATGAAAACACTTTGCACATAAAAGCGCTCTGAAAAGCTAGCTTTTCAAGCACTTTTTGTGCAAGATGTCTATGCTGCCAAAGGCAGCAAGACCTTTTGGCGCTATGAATTGCAAAATGTGGAAACTCAAATTTGATTAAACATTGTAATCTTAGGGAAAATATAGTAATATATCTTAAAGGATTAGGGTGTCAAATAGCTTGAAATTTCTTTTGAAATAACAGCGGAAAAGATGCTTAGAATTCCATAAAAATGGAAGAGAATCCTGAAAGGAGGAGAACTTCTATGGAGGGTATTTTCTGGCTGATTGTAATTATAGTAATGGCACTGATTGAAATAATCACCCTGGGATTAACTACTATCTGGTTTGCGGGAGGAGCCTTAGTGGCATTTTTTGCAGATTTGGCAGGCGCCAATCTTGTGATTCAAATTATCCTGTTTGTGGTGGTTTCTGTACTACTGCTTGCGCTTACCAGGCCTTTGGCAGTGGAATACCTCAATAAGGGCAGAACCCGTACGAATGTGGACAGCCTGCTGGGCAAAACGGCGATTGTGATCCAGGAGATTGACAATCTGAAAGCTCAAGGGCAAGTTAGCGTTGATGGACAGGAATGGACGGCTCGTGCAGCCCAGGAGGAGAAGATCCAAAAAGACACGTTGGTGGAGATTATGGAAATCAGAGGTGTCAAGCTGATTGTAAGAAAAAAGATGCCAGATAAGGCATAAGGAAGCTTACTTCTAAACGGCTTCATGTGCCAGGAACTAGGATTTTTTATTGATTGAATTACAGAATTTAATAAAATATTGTGCACAATTGCATTAAGTGCCAGTTGTTAGAATGCAATGCTTAAAATAATGTACTCCGAAAATCGCTTATATCTGTTTCCATGGCTGATTTTACGCCATGTGCATGTAAATTTAGTTAACGTATCATCGAGGCAAGCCTCATAAATTGGTGCATATCTGACAAAAAATCTTGTCGCAAAATCAGGCACAAAGAGAATCTAAGAGTACGTAATGGCAAAAAGGAGGAATTATATATGGATAATGGAATAGGATTTTTAGTAATTGTATTTTTGGTTGTGTTTGTTTTGATCATTCTGGCATCCTGTGTCAAGATTGTGCCTCAGGCACATGCTCTTGTCATAGAACGTCTGGGCGGTTATCAGGGAACCTGGGGCGTGGGGCTGCATTTTAAAATGCCATTTATTGACCGTGTGGCAAAACGTGTGCTTTTAAAGGAACAGGTTGTAGATTTTGCGCCTCAGCCGGTGATAACCAAGGATAATGTAACGATGCGGATCGATACAGTGGTGTATTTTCAAATTACAGATCCCAAGTTATTTGCCTATGGCGTGGAAAATCCGATTATGGCGATTGAGAATTTGACAGCCACCACGCTGCGTAACATTATTGGTGATCTGGAACTGGATGAGACTTTGACGTCGAGAGAATTAATCAACACCAAAATGCGAGCTTCTTTGGATGTTGCAACGGATCCCTGGGGAATTAAGGTTAACCGTGTCGAGTTGAAAAATATTATTCCGCCCCAGCAGATTCAGGATTCTATGGAGAAGCAGGCGAAAGCAGAGCGTGAGCGGCGTGCGGCGGTCACTCAGGCAGAAGGTGAGAAAACAGCAACTGTTCTCGTAGCACAGGGAAAGAAAGAATCTGCCATTTTGGATGCGGAAGCTGAAAAACAGGCAGCGATCCTTCGGGCAGAGGCGAAGAAAGAAGCGACTATGCGGGAGGCAGAAGGCCAGGCAGCAGCCATTCTTCGCATTCAGCAGGCGAATGCCGATGGTTTGCGCTTTATAAAGGAGGCAGCTCCAGATAGTGCGGTTTTGCAGCTTAAGAGCCTTGAAGCGTTTATGAAAGCGGCGGATGGCAAGGCGACCAAGATTATTATTCCATCTGAAATTCAAAACGTTGCCGGTCTCGCCAAATCCATTGCCGAGATTGCCAAGGATCAATAAGTTCGATGTATCAAGCAATTTTACACATAAATGAGAGAAAGCGGGCTGTCCGGTTCTATGACAGTCCGTTCTCATATTTTTAGAAGGAGAGAGAAGATGAATTTAACAGGAAGGAATTATTTGAAATTAAAAGATTTTACACCGGAGGAAATTACATATCTTATTGATCTTTCGGCAGAATTAAAAGAAAAGAAAAAAAGGGGAATAGCCCATGATGAGCTTAAAGGGAAAAATATCGTGCTGATTTTTGAAAAGACAAGCACAAGAACCCGCTGCTCCTTTGAGGTGGCGGCTCATGACCTTGGCATGCATGTGACTTATCTGGATCCTTCTGTGTCGCAGATTGGCAAAAAGGAGAGCATTCGGGACACGGCAAGGGTATTAGGACGGATGTTTGACGGTATCGAATACCGTGGGCATGGCCAGGAATTTGTGGAAGAACTTGCAAAATATGCAGGAGTTCCAGTGTGGAACGGCTTGACGAATGAATTTCATCCAACACAAATGATTGCAGACATGCTGACCATAAAAGAAAAGCTGGGACATTTGCAGGGAATTAAATTTGTTTATATGGGAGATGCCCGTTATAATATGGCAAATTCTCTAATGGTCACCTGTGCGAAACTGGGAATCGATTTTGTGGCTTGTACGAGCAAATCATATTTTCCAGAACAGGAGTTAGTGGATTATTGTAAAGATATCGCAAAGAAAACAGGGGCGTCCGTCACTCTGACAGAGGATGTCGCAGAAGGAACCAAAAACGCTGACGTTATCTATACAGATGTATGGGTATCCATGGGAGAGCCAGACGAGGTCTGGGCAGAGCGGATCCAGGAACTGATGCCTTATCAGGTAAATAAAGAGGTCATGAATCATGCCAAGGATTCTGCAATATTTATGCACTGCCTTCCTGCATTTCATGATCTGGAGACAAGCGTTGGAAAACAAGTGTATGAGAAGTTTGGCTTGGCGGAACTAGAGGTTACGAATGAGGTATTTGAAAGCAGTCAGTCGGTAGTGTTCGACGAGGCGGAGAACCGGATGCACAGCATCAAGGCGATTATGTATGCGACATTAAGATAGGGAGCAGAAATGAAGACAAAGATACTACAAGTGCTTCGGCAAAATCCAGAGGGATTTGTGTCTGGGCAGCAATTGTGTGAGCAGCTTGGAGTCTCCAGGACGGCTGTATGGAAGACAATTCATCAGTTGAAAGAAGCAGGCTACGTGATACAGGCAGTTCAAAACAAAGGGTACCATTTGCTGTCTGCGCCAGATATTTTGTGTGAGAGCGAGATTGCAAGCCAGCTTGATACAAAATGGTTAGGACGCAGCATACGTTATTTTAAAGAGTTGGATTCCACCAATGCCGAGGCAAAGCGGATTGCGGAAGAAACAGATAACGCCAACTGGCATGGCACGGTAGTGGTGGCAGATACGCAGACCGCAGGGCGGGGGCGGAGAGGGCGTTCCTGGAGTTCTCCTCCAGGCATGGGGTTGTTTTTTACGATCTTATTAAAGCCAGAGATTGATCCATCGAACGCTCCCATGCTGACACTGGTAAAAGCCATGGCGGTGGTCAAAGGAATTCAGCAGACCACAGGTTTACAGCCCCAGATTAAGTGGCCCAATGATGTTGTGCTCCATGGGAAAAAAATTGTGGGGATTTTGACGGAGATGAGTGCTCAGATTGATTATGTAAATCATATAGTGGTGGGAACGGGAATCAATGTCCATCATAAAGAGCTTCCAGAGGAGATCGCAAAGACAGCGACTTCTTTGGATTTGGAGCTGGTTACCAAGGATCATATGGTACAGATATCCAGAGCGCAGCTTTTGGGGGCAGTATTGTCATGTTTTGAAACGTATTATGAAAGATACCTAAAGAATGAGGACTTATCAGCTTTGGTGGAAGAATATAATTCCATGTTGGTAAACAAAGATCGCATGGTACGAGTATTAGATCCCCTCGGGGAATTTGCAGGAACCGCTCTTGGAATTAATGAAAGAGGAGAACTCCTAGTGGACAAGGAAGGAGAGGTGGTAAAAGTCTCTTCTGGGGAAGTGTCTGTCCGTGGGATTTATGGTTATGTGTAAGGAGAAAGAAATGTGCAAGAAAGAAATCGTATTATGCGGATCCAGCGCCTACACCCAAAAATATTATTTGAATGAAGAGTTTGCCTCTCTTCCGCAGGGCATTAAAGATGAGCTCAAAATTATGTGTGTGCTGTATACGGAAGACATTGGAGGCACTCTGACTTTGGTTTTTGACAAACAGGGAAGTCTCCGGTTTCAGGCGGCAGCGGATGAGGGGGATCTTTTGTACGATGAGATCGGAAGCGTGCTGAAAATCAAACAGCTTCAGCGGACAAAACAGGAACTGCTGGAATCTCTGGAATTGTACTTCAAAGTATTTTACTTGGGGATAGCGCTGGAGGAAGAAGATTTGGAGGATTAGAAAATGTTATTAGTTGTGGACGTAGGAAATACAAATTTTACGTTTGGTGTTTTTGACGGGGACAAGCTGAGAGCAACTTTTCGTGTAACAACAAAGCTGCAGCGGACCTCCGATGAGTATGGGATATGTATTCGGGATTTATTGGCGCATAATGGGATATCATATGAAACGATTAAGGATGTTATTATCGCATCGGTGGTGCCTAATGTGATGCACTCTCTGTTAAGCGCTTTTATCAAGTATTTTGGGATTCATCCGGTGGTGGTGGAATCTGGAATTAAGACGGGAATCCGTATTGCCACGGAAAACCCAAAACAGATTGGTGCAGACCGCATCGTGGATGCTGCAGCAGCATATGAACTCTATGGAGGACCAGTATTTGTGATTGATTTTGGCACAGGGACGACTTATGACCTGGTGGATGAGACGGGAGCGTTTGTGTCCGGCGTTACTGCTCCTGGAATCCGTACGTCCGCAAAGGCGCTGTGGGAGGATGCCGCAAAGCTTCCTGAAATTGAAATTCGCAAGCCAGGCAGCATCCTGGCAAAGGAAACCATCAGCAGTATGCAGGCAGGACTGGTTTATGGGCAAATTGGGCAGACGGAATATATTATCAAACAGACGAAAAAAGAGACAGGTTATAAAAACCTTAAAGTGGTGGCAACTGGGGGGCTTGGCACGATTATTGCCAGTGAGACAGATACCATTGACATTTATGACCCGACTTTGACACTTCAGGGTCTGCGTTTGATTTATAATAAACAGAACCGGGAAAAATAAAGGATTTATATGGGAGAAAGAAAAACACTCAAAATAGGAAATGTCGTATTAGAAAATAATTTAGTTTTGGCGCCGATGGCAGGGGTTTGTGACCTGCCATTTCGTGTGCTCTGCAAGGAACAAGGAGCGGGGCTTGTCTGCATGGAGATGGTCAGCGCCAAAGGCATTTATTATCACAATAAGAACACGGAATTGCTGTTGTCTACGAAAGAAGAGGAACGTCCGGTTTCCTTGCAGCTTTTTGGGGCAGATCCGGACATCATCAGCGAGATGGCGAAACGTATTGAGGAACGTCCTTTTGATATTTTAGATCTGAATATGGGCTGTCCTGTGCCCAAGGTAGTAAACAATGGAGAAGGATCTGCTTTGATGAAGCAGCCAGAATTAGTATACAAAATTATTTCCAAGACAGTGAAAGCTATCAATAAACCAGTGACCATTAAGATTCGCAAAGGTTTTGATGATGCCCATGTCAATGCAGTGGAGATCGCCAAAATTGCGGAGGAGGCGGGAGCGGCTGCAGTGGCAGTACATGGAAGAACTAGGGAACAATATTATTCGGGCAGCGCAGACTGGGAGATTATCCGTAAAGTGAAGGAGGCGATATCCGTCCCGGTGATTGGAAATGGCGATCTTTTGACAGGGGAAGATGTAAGAGCTATGGAAATGCAAACAGGTTGCGATGGTTTTATGATTGGAAGAGGGGCGCAGGGAAATCCCTGGATTTTCCAGCAGATCCTGCATTTTTTGGACACTGGGGAAGTTTTGCAAAAGCCTGGATTTTCGGAGGTCACAGAGATGCTTCTGCGCCATGCCAGAGATCAGATTGCATATAAGGGGGAAGTGATGGGAATCCGGGAGATGCGCAAACATGCGGCCTGGTACACTGGAGGCTACAAAAATTCGGCAAAGCTTCGTGGAAAAATTAACGAGGTGGAATCTTATCAACAACTGGAAGAGCTGTTTTTACAAGTGGCACAACAGGCAGAGGAATTATAGCTGCAGGCCAATGGACATTTATGATGATCGGATATCATGCATGTATGCCTGGATGATTTCATAATATTTATGGAGAAGATATTTTTCATTACGCTGAATGAGGCGGGAGGCGCATGTTATGAGAGACAGCGAGACACCAGAAATCGCAGAAAAGTTGGCCAGGCCGCTTGGAACTTGGAAGATACGACTAAAAAATTTTCTTGTCAAAACGGTATTTGAACGGTTTCGCCGTTCTGCCCAGGAGGTAGAAGAGCAGCAGGAGGAGGTACGGGGGAACCCGTTTCTTCCAAAACTGCGCAGTATTTTGGAACAGTTGCTTCCGATGTATCAGATCTCCTACAAGGAATTTCGTCCATTGATGATTGACACAGATTCGCCGCCGGAATCGCTTTTAGATGAGGATTCTGTGGCTGTGGTTTTGGAGCAAATCTCCGAGGATTTGAATTTTCTGCGGATTGCCACGGACCGGCCTGCATATTTTTCTGATTATATTCAAAGAATGTATGAGGAGACGGGGCTGGTTGTTCAAACGGAACCGAAAGAGCAGGAAATTTCCGGGGATGTCAATGTTATTTTGGACATGGAGCAGCAGGGGGACATTGCAAGGCGCTATATGCGGGCAGAGACCTTGTATATCCCAGTGTTTAAGCGGCAGTGGAGGCGTTTGGAGCCATTGCAAAATCTTGACATTTCCATACCTATCGGTTATAATACTGTGATTGTTAAAGGAATATCTTGAATTCCCTTATATTGTGATTTTAGGAAGGTGTAGTATTATGGAAAAGAAAAACTTATTAACGTATGAAGGCTTGCAGAAATTGGAGACGGAGCTGCATGACCTTAAAGTGGTAAAGAGAAAAGAAGTTGCCCAGAAAATTAAAGAGGCAAGAGAGCAGGGGGACCTTTCTGAGAATGCGGAGTATGATGCTGCTAAGGATGAGCAGCGTGATATTGAAGCAAGGATTGAAGAAATTGAAAAGATATTGAAAAATGCTGAAGTTGTGGTAGAAGATGAGGTGGATCTGGATAAAATCAATGTGGGGTGCAAGGTAAAGATTCTCGATTGTGAATTTGACGAGGAATTGGAATATAAGATTGTTGGTTCTACTGAGGCAAACAGCCTTCAGGGAAAGATTTCAAATGAGTCTCCCGTTGGAAAAGCGCTCATTGGTGCGAAAATCGGAGATCTTGTTAAGATAGAAACACAGGCAGGCATGCTCGAATATAAAGTATTGGAAATTCAGCGATCGAATTAGCTAGCTTAACAATCTAATGGAAGCGGGCAGTTCATATTGCTTTGGCGGTTAAAAATCGCAGCAGATTGCGCATGACAAACTTTCATATGCAAGGCCGAAGATTGCGTTGCAGCCAGCGCTACAATGGTTGATGATAATGAAGCAGATGGAGATCTTGATAAGTAAAATGTTGCGATTTTAACCACCGTAGTGATAATTTTTGTCTCAATGGAGAACTAATATATGCAGTAGGCGCATACAAAATGGAGGAAATGCAGATGGCACAGAATAATCAGTCACCGGAACAGGATTTGAATCAATTATTAAAGGTTCGCCATGATAAATTAAAAGAGCTGCAGGACAATGGCAAGGATCCTTTTCAGATCACAAAGTATGAAGTTACAAACCACAGCCAGGAGATTAAGGATCATTATGATACTCTGGAGGGACAAACTGTCAGCATTGCGGGCAGAATGATGTTTAAACGTGTGATGGGGAAAGCCTCTTTTTGCAATATCCAGGATTTGCAAGGAAATATCCAGGCCTATGTGGCAAGAGACAACATTGGTGAAGACAGTTATAAGGATTTCAAAAAATATGATGTAGGCGATATCTTAGGAATTAAAGGCGAAGTGTTTACCACTAAGACAGGTGAAATTTCGATTCATGCCCAGGAAGTGACGCTTCTTTCTAAGAGTCTTCAAATTCTTCCGGAAAAATATCATGGCCTTACGGATACGGACGCAAGATACCGTCAGCGCTATGTGGACTTGATTATGAATGCAGAGGTCAAAGATACCTTTATCAAACGTTCCAAGGTGCTCAGCAGCATCCGGCGTTTTCTGGACGGTCAGGGATTTATGGAAGTGGAGACCCCTATGCTGGTAAGCAATGCAGGCGGTGCTGCGGCAAGGCCTTTTGAGACGCATTTTAATGCGCTGAATGAGGATTTGAAGCTTCGCATTTCGTTGGAGCTTTACTTGAAACGGCTGATTGTTGGCGGCATGGAGCGTGTGTATGAGATCGGCAGGGTATTCCGCAATGAGGGGCTTGACACCAGGCATAACCCGGAATTTACTTTGATGGAGCTGTATCAGGCTTATACGGATTATCATGGCATGATGGATCTGACGGAGAATTTATACCGTTATGTCGCAAAAGAGGTTACAGGCTCAGAAATCCTCACGTATGGAGAACACGAGATGGATTTGTCTAAGCCATTTGAGCGCATTACCATGGTTGATGCCGTCAAGAAGTATGCAAATGTGGACTTTCATGAGGTTCATACTGTGGAGGAGGCTAGGAAACTGGCGGATGAACATCATATCGAATATGAGGACAGGCATAAGAAAGGGGACATATTAAATTTGTTCTTTGAGGAATATGTGGAGGATCATTTGATTCAGCCGACCTTTGTGATGGATCATCCTATTGAGATTTCTCCGCTGACCAAGAAGAAGCCAGATGATCCAGAGTATGTGGAGCGTTTTGAATTCTTCATGAATGGCTGGGAGATGGCAAACGCATACTCAGAGCTGAACGATCCCATCGACCAAAGGGAACGTTTCGAGGCGCAGGAAGCTTTATTAGCAGCAGGGGATGATGAAGCAAACCATACGGATGAAGATTTTCTGAATGCGCTGAATATAGGTATGCCGCCTACTGGGGGAATTGGCTATGGGATTGACCGGATGGTAATGATGATGACGAATTCACCAGCGATTCGGGATGTGTTGCTGTTCCCGACAATGAAGAGCTTGGATAAATAAACCTAGTGTTTATGCGGGATTGAGGCATTTGAGTACGTCAAAGGACGCATTAAAAGACGTATTTTGGCATAGTCATTTACATCAGTATGAAAGAGTATACAATCTGAAAAGAATAAGATTCAATCGAATATGAACTGCTAAGAGGACATTTTCTAAAGAAATTTAGAAGATGTCCTCTTTTTTGCGTTATGGAGAAAATACGTCATTTGTTATGAAGTCAAAGTGAAAGGAGCACAGCAATGGATGAATCAAAGAAGAAAGATAGATATGAGGATGCAAAAAAGTTTGTAAGATATTCAGATGGTGCAAAGATGTACAGTATGGGAATGACAAAATTTCAAGAAGTGGCTAAGGATGCTAAGGCTTGTTATAAGATTGGTCAGCTTGTACTTGTTAATACAGAAATATTGGATAAGTATCTTGAAACTTTTCATATTACAGATTCTGAGTTTTATAAGTAGGTGATGTTATGATAAATACATTGAGTGGTTCAGTTAGTGCCTATAGAAAAGAAACTGTAAAACCAAGATTTATTCGTATTGATGAAGTAATGGCTTTATTAGATGTAACACGAGATGAGGCAATGGATATAGCATTAGCTGCTGGAGCAAGATATCAGCTTGCAAAGATTATATTAGTACATAAGGAAAGGTTGATGAAATTTATGAAACATTTTGCAAGAGTGCCTAGTTCAAACAAAATCGTAGAAAAGAAGTTTGTAAGAATTGGGGAAGCTTCAATGACATATAGCATAGGGCATCATAGATTTATTGAAATGGCTAGAGCAGCGGGTGCTGTATATAAGATTGGAACAGCTAAGGGAAATACTATATTAATAAATTTGGAAATTTTTGATGATTATATGGAGCAATTCAGAGAACCGCCAACAGAAATGAAACATCCATTGCCAAATGTGAAAGGAGACTGATGAATGAGTTACTCATATAAGTGCTATTCAGATACAAAGGATTTTATGAAAAAATTTGTCAATGCAGAGGAAGGAGCGATTATTTATGGGATAAGTAAATCTAGAATCATAGTAATTGCGAGAGAGGCAGGAGCAGTCTATAAAGTCGGTAATTCAGCATTAATCAATACGGAATTATTTGAAAAATATCTTGAACTATTCAGAGAGCCGGCAAGAGAACTGCCTAAGCATACATGGAACAAATTAAAGGAAATGACAAATACACCAAAAACTGGTGAAAATTCGTAAAAATACACCAGTGGTGTCACTTCCGTAAAATTAAAGTGCATTGTAGAATATCAATTGTCCAAGAGAGATTGGACATAACAATTGAATAATCAGTTACAGATTTGCAAAGTAGTTTGCACTGCAGAGTATCTGTAGGTAGTAAATTTACGGGGCATGTACCTGGAAGATGAAAGTCACAGCTATCATATTAGTAGCCTGATGGATCGAAAGATGAAGGGTGAGAAGTTGGATGGAAATCTGGAAAAAGGATTCGGCATGTTGCGTAAGGATAATCAACCACAGAGGGCGAGAAGTTTGTCCTTATCCTCAAAAGGCTAAAAGAGGAGATAGTGCTTCTGATAATTCAGAAGGGCGTCGTGAAACACATTTTGTGGCTCGTCTGTAACTCCCGGAGGTGAGAACACCTCTTTGTACACGGGGCGATATAGGAGTCTAGAAGACTGGCGTGTACCTACATGCTTAGCATTAAGCATAGCCATGTAGACTATATCACTTCCAAATTCAAATTTTGTCTATATGGCAACTAATTTGAAGGAGGATAAAGTGATGATGGGATTTAGCATAGCATTTATAATTATTGTTCTTATCGCATTGTATTCATTAGCAAGGACAGCAGGTGAGTCGGACAGGATATTGGAAAATATAAGAGAGCAATCACTCCTTGGAAGGGAGGAGAGCTCTGGTGGGAACAGTTGAAAAAAGAGATAAGCATAAGAAACGCAGGTACGTATCTCCAGAAGAAAAGCTTGAAAGAGAATTAAAAGATTGTATGCATTGTAGATTCTTCTGGGGACATAACAACAGATGTGCCAATGGAACATGTTGTAAACCATCTAAGAAAAAAGAACAGAAACTTCCGACGGAATGTGTCGGATGTCCATATTATCAAGGGAATGGTTATTGTTTTCCTTGTATGCGAAAGCTGATAGGAAAGTAGGTGGTTAAGATGTTCAAGTGGCTGTTTAATAAGAAAGGATGTGCAAAACATATGAATAACAAGTTAGAAGTAATCGGCATTGATCATGGTTGGTCAATGATGAAAACAATCTCTCAGGTATTTGTCACAGGGGTTAAGGAGATTACAACAACTCCGGCACTTTTCGGCGATGTACTTGAGTATGAAGGAAAGTTCTATAAGGTTGGAACTGTGAGGCAGGAAGTAAAGGATACAAAGGTCGAAGATGACAGCTTTTATCTTCTCACTCTTGCAGCAGTTGCTAAGGAACTTAAAAGAAGAGGTCTTGCAGAGGCAAAGGTATTCCTTGCCGTAGGACTACCACTTACAAGGTTTGGAGCAGAGAAGAATGATTTTATCAAGTACCTGACAAAGAATAAGCGTGTAAGCTTCAAATATGAGAATGAGCCGTATTATATTGAAATTGATGATGTGGCAGTATTCCCTCAGTGTTATGCAGCAGTAGTGGACAAGATTCCTACAATGGCAAAGAAAACGCTGATAGTAGATATCGGTAGCTGGACAATCGACATTATGCCGGTAATCAACAAGTCACCGGATGAATCAAAGTGTGTGACGATACCAAAAGGTCTTATTACCTGTATGCGTTCTATCAATGAACAGTGTGTAAGACAACTTAACGGAGAGGTAGACGAGTCAGAGATACAGAACATCATGCGATATGGCAGGTCAGATATTGATGATGAATACTTTGCCATTATCAAGGCAGAGATAGAGGATTTTGTTGATAAGGTATATAACTCAATCCGTGAGTTTGGGTATAACTTAAAGACTACACCGATTGTATTTGTCGGTGGCGGGGCAGTTGTGATGAAGAATTTTGGTAGTCATGATGCTAAGAACATTTCCTATAACCTTGATGTAAAGGCAAATGCAAGAGGATATGAGCAGCTTGCCACAATGGGACTTAAAAGCACTAAGCGATTATCATAAGGAGGCAGATGATGGGAAGAAGACTTGAATATGAAGTAAAAACTTCTGTCCGCCTCAACATGAGCAATCCTCAGCATGTGAAAATCAATGATGTGATTCAGAACCTTGATCCGAAGATTTTCAAATCTAAGAACCAGTTCATTATAGATGCGATTCAGTTCTACATTGATAATTATGGAAAAGAAACTTTTGTTATCAAGAAGAAGGAAAAAGAAAGGGCTGAATATATCCGGTCAGAAGATATTGATGACATTAAGGAAGAAGTCATTGAAGCAGCAACCAATGAGGCTAGGAAAGAGGTCATAAGGCTGTTAGGCGGAGTGATATCCGGGATGAATGTTGGTCAGCCGGTAATAATGCAGGCAGCCAATAGTGAAGCACAAGAACCTACAGAAGATGTTATGGACGATGCAGATGTTGCAGGACTTGCAATGGGATGGATGTCGAAAGGAGACTGATTATTATGAGAAGAGTTATGGGAGGCGTAGGAACAGTAATTTTAGAGATACTCAAGTGGATATTAAGGATAATTCTTGGAGCGTTGAAGCTGGTCTTAGGACTTGCCAGAATAATTCTTCTTCTATTCGCTATAGTGGCAAGGATATTTCTTTCATTCGTAAGAATGGGCACATTCTGAGAGGAGGTGAGCGTATGCAGGTAAAGGGTTTATTCTTAAATTATAAGAAAAACAGAAGACTTATGCAGTATTTCTTTAAAATAAGAGAGCTGGTATAATGAAAGGAGTTTAAGATGCACAGAATACGGGACAGTCCTATGTGTCCCGTGCATTACAGATAAATAGTTCACCGCAAGGGTGGATGGCACGGAACACAAAGCCCGTCCCTCTTGCGGAGAAGGGATGGGTGATTACTATGAAGAAGATAAGTATTATCTTATTATCCGCAGTACTGGTCTTTTCAATGGCTGCCTGTAATGGTGGTAAGGAAAAGGCTGATAATCAGACAGAGAAACAGACGGAAAGCGTAAAGCCAACTGAAGAAGCAGAAATGGCAACGGAAGCTGTCACAGAGGTCGCAACCGAAGTTGAAATTGAAGAGACAGAGAAAGATATTGCCGAGGCTAAAGATTCAGAAGAGAAGACTGATAAGGAAGATAACCGGTCAGCTGATAATGAAACTGCTTCAAAGCAGGAAGAAAAGTCAGAGCAGAATGACGAGCCGGAACAGAAAGCTCCTGCAAGTGGTAATAAGGAAGCTGGTGGAAATCAGAGTAATGCAGGTAATGGTGGTCAGACTACAGACAGTCCGAAAGACAATGTGGGCAATCCACAGTCTGCATCCGTGGCATACAGTCCACAGAATGTTGTGTCACTTGCAACAGCAAAGTGTCAGGCTGGAGGGATGATTACCACACAGCAGAATTTACAGAATCATTTGAATGACGGTAGTATCACGCAGGAAGAGTACAATGAGTATTATCCTTACGATGGTATGGAAGGCTCTTATTATAGTGTGTTTGTAGAGACAGACCTCAACAAAGCAAGTACCATTGATGGACAGCGGTTATCATCTGAGGATGCAATCGCAGAATATATTGCAAGTATGTTACTTTTGGAAACAGATCCGGTATTCTACATCAGTTATGATGGAGTTTACACGACAGGCGGCACAGACTATTACGAGTTTCGATGTCACAGATAAATAAAAACGAATAGAAGCAGAAGGAAGAAAGATGTAAGCCATAAACTTATGTCTTTCTTTTTTTATGCGTAAATTAAGGAGGAAAGAGCACATGAAACAGAAACTAAAGCGTTTTATGGCAGGATTTATGGCTATGCTCACACTGGTTGGAACACTCTTTGCGAATGGTACAACAGCATTTGCAGCCAGTCCGCAGGCAAATATTGCGTTCTGGAATGCATCAGTCAAAAATTCCGGAGAAGTAAGTGAGCTGAAGCCCGGATTTAATCATGGCAAGATTCTGTATTCAATTCTTGACGGCAATTCGGCATACTGCATGAATTTCGGATTAAGAGCAGATGGCGGTCAGCTTATGAACAGCTACGATGATGCGAGCACATCAATGTCAGCACAGCAGAGAAAGCTTTTAAGTTACTGCCTTTATTATGGGTTTAACAGTACACAAAAGGCGGCTCCAAGCAACAGCCAGTGCGATGAGTATATCGCAACTCAGGCAATGGTATGGGTAATTGTAGCAGATATCTTTGGAACCGGAAGTGGTGATTCGGCAGCGAGAAAGCTCTGCAACACAGCACCAAGTCCTGATTCTTCATACAGCTATTATGAGAGGCTCAGAGACAATATCAGCAGTTCCTACAATGCAACGCTTCCAAGTTTTGCATCACGCAGAACCAGTGAGGCACCAACTTATGAGTTGAAGTGGAATGAATCAAATCAGAGATTTGAAACAACATTATCTGACAGCAATGGTGTTTTATCGGATTTTGATTTTGGCATCAGTGGATATTCTGTTGATAAGAATAGCAACAGTATTACAATCTCTTCAACGAGCGTGAATACTACAGCTACAACAGGAACATTCACATCCAATGCAGGCAAGGTTGAGACAACATCAAGCTGTGTATTCTGGCTTACAGGAAAGAGCGGATATCAGGAGTTTATTTCTGAAAGACCGACAGCAGATCCTGTCAAAGCCTATATTAAGGTCAAGACAGAGAACATCGGATATGGTGAGCTTACAAAGACAGATGAGTCAAGCGGAGTGAAGCTTTCCGGTGCAGTCTATGGAATCTATTCTGACAGCGGATGCACAAACAGAGTACAGACCATGACAACAGATGGAAACGGATATGCAAAGTCAGCTGCACTTGTCGCAGGCACTTATTATGTAAAAGAGATTACCGCACCAAAGGGATATGTCCTTTCCGGTAAAGTTCATACACTTACTGTAAAAGCAGGACAGACAACGGGAATCTCTGCAACAGATAAAGAGCAGCTTGGAGCAATCACAATCTATAAAGAGGGTGAGGTGCTTGGCTCATGGAATGGAAGCAATTTCACTTATGAGAAAAAGAAGCTTTCCGGAGCATCATTTAAGGTAACTGCAGGAGCAGATATCTACAAGGCAGATGGTACAAAGATGTATAGTGCTGGCGATGTAGTGGCTGAAAGCCTTACAACAGGAACTGACGGACAGGTGGTATTATCTGACCTTCATCTTGGAACTTATGTGGTAACTGAGATTAAGAGCATTGACGGGTATACAATCAATACCACACCTCAGACAGTAGCAGTTGAGTATAAGGACCAGACTGTGACAGTACAGTATGAATCAACTACGATTGAGAATACAAGACAGAAAGCGGATGTATCTGTCGTAAAGAAGGACTCTGACACAGAGAACCCTCTTGATGGCGGCAAGTACACACTTTATGCCGGAAATGACATCAAAAACTATGCCAGACAGGTTATTGTGACAAAGGGTACAGCTCTTGAGACAGTAACTACAGGTGAGGACGGAAAGGCAAGCTACAGCGTGGATCTGCCAATCTCTAACGGATATTATATCTCAGAGACACAGGCACCATATGCATATATTAGAAACCAGTCTGATGTATATAGCTTCAATTTCAATGTATTACCTGAAACACAGGCAAAGACATCATTCAGCCACACATTTGTGAATGACAGAACGACAGCAAAGATTCATATCTACAAGGTAGACAAGGAATCAGGAAAGGCAGCAGCCCAGGGAGATGCAAGCCTTGAAGGTGCAGTTTATGGTCTTTATGCAAGAAACGATATCGTGCATCCGGACGGAGCAACAGGAGTCGTATTCAAAGCAGGAGACCTTGTAGCAACACTTACAACAGATAAGAATGGCGAAGCAGAGGTCAATAACCTTTACCTTGGAAACTATTATGTGAAAGAAATCACTCCATCAGAGGGGTATCTCTTAGACGAAGAGGAGCACGATGTAGTATGCGACTATGAGGGAGACCTTGTAGCAGAGGTATCAAGAAGCGCAACATCAGCAGAGCAGGTCATCAAGCAGCCATTCCAGCTTATCAAGGTATCTGACAATGGCGATGATACTGAAGCAGGCTTATTGGCAGGTGCAGAGTTCACAGCTTATTTGAAATCATCTTTACCTGTAAAGGCAGATGGAAGTTATGACTTTGATAAGGCAACTCCGGTAGTAATCGGGGAAAACGGAGCAACAACAATCACATCCGATGATAAGGGACATGCAGTTTCCATTGCAATTCCTTATGGAACCTATGTGGTAGTTGAGTCAAAGACTCCGCATAACATGAAGACAATCAAGCCATTTGAGGTGAAAATCAGCGAGAATCATCCAGACAAGCCTCAGACATGGAGAGTATTCCTTGACAGGGAGTTTACTGCAAAGCTTCGTGTAATCAAGAAGGATTCCGATACAAAGCAGACAGTGCTTGTGCCAAATGCAGAGTTTAAAATATTCAATACTGATAAGAACGAATATGTGAAGCAGTACACAACTTATCCGTCAAAGGTAGAGCATACTTCATTCTTTACTGATGATGATGGAGATTTAATCTTACCGGAAGCACTTAAAATCGGTAACTACCGTATTGAGGAAGTGTCTGCACCATTTGGATATGTTGTAAATGATAAGTATGTCAGCATCTCTGTTGATACTGACACAGCATTTGAAACAGATGGTGATACAAATGATGCGATCATCACCGTGGAATATTCCGATGCCCCTGCAGTCGGAGAGCTGACTGTAGAAAAGAAGGGAGAGGTACTTGACGGATTCAAGGGTGGACTTTTAGCAAGCTCATATGAGAAAGAGTTTGTTTATAAGGAAGGCTCACTTGCCGGAGCAAAATTCAAAGTTTATGCTGCCGAGGATATTTACACAGCAGACAACCAGAAGGATGCAGACGGAAACCGCATTAAGTATTACAGCAAGGGAGACCTTGTGACAACTCTTACAACTGGTAAGGATGGAAAGGCAACAGCTAAGAATCTTCCTCTTGGACAGTACAGAGTTGTGGAAGTGGAAGCTCCATACGGATATGTATTAAATCCGAATGAGCAGAAAGTGACATTCACATATGTGGATGATAAGACACCTGTTATCAAGGAAAGCCTTACTTTCTCAGATGACAGACAGAAGCTTGATATGTCAGTGACTAAGCTTGATGCAGAAGATAACACACCGATTGCAGGTGCAGTATTTGGTCTTTATGCAGATGAGGATATCAAGAATGTTGATGGCAGAGTTATTATCGAGAAAGGCATACTTCTTGAGAAGGCAACATCTGATGAGAATGGAAAGATTGCTTTTGCTAAGGATTATCCATTTGCAAAATATGTTGCAAGGGAGCTTGTAAAGCCTGCCGGATATGTGACAAATGAGGAAGCAGTAAACTTTGATACAAAATATCAGGGACAGGATGTTAAGACTGCTGTATATAACAGCGAGTATAAGAACACTCCTACAACCTTTGAGTTTACAAAGACAGATATCACAAGCGGTGCAGAGCTTACAGGTGCAACACTTACTGTACTTGATAAGGATGGAAATGTGGTAGACACATGGACATCTGATGCTAAGGAAGCACATGTGATTAAGAGACTTGTAGTTGGAGAGACTTACACTCTTCGTGAAGAATTTGCTCCTTACGGATACCTCAAGGCAACAGATATCCAGTTTACAGTAGAGGATACAGGCAAAGTGCAGCATGTAGAGATGAAGGATGAAGTACCTACAGGTTCCATCGTTATCAATAAGGACGGCGAATTTGTAACAGATACTACTCTTATGAAGGGTTACTGGTACGACTTTATCTTCAATTTCTTCAAGGACAGCCTTGCAGGAGTAACTTTTGATGTATATGCAAAAGAGGATATCGTAAGTGCTGACGGACTTGACACTGTATATCATAAGGCAGGAGACAAGGTGGCAATCATTGTGACAAATGATAAGGGTATCGCAAGAATTGATAACCTTCCACTTGGCAAGTATTATCTTGTTGAGACAAAGACCATTGATGGATTTGTATTAGATGAGACACCGATTGAGGCAGATCTTTCCTATATCGACCAGAATACAAAGGTTGTATTTGCAGGAATGGATGTGACAAATGAGCGTCAGAAAGTGCAGATTACTGTAACCAAGACTGATTCAGAGACAAAGAAAGAGCTTGAAGGTGCTGTATTTGGTTTGTTTGCGAAAGAAGATATCGTAAATAAGGATGGAAAGGTTATTGTCAAAGCAGATACACAGATTGAGAGAGGTGTTACTGGAAAGGATGGCAAAGTAACATTTACTTCTGACCTTCCACTTGGACAGTATTATGTCAAAGAACTTGAGGCACCAAAGGGCTATGTGAAGTCAGATAAGACATTTGATGTGGATGCTTCATATCAGGGAGATAAGGTAAAGGTTATCGAGTTTGAGGCAGCATTTGAAAATGCACCTATTAAGGTAGAAATTTCAAAGACTGATATCACAGGAGAGAAAGAGTTGCCTGGAGCAAAGCTTTCAGTAATTGATGCTGATGGAAAGCTTGTAGAAAGCTGGACATCAGAAGCAGGAAAGACGCATATGATTGAGAGACTTCCTGTCGGAAAGTACACACTCAGAGAGGAATCTGCACCGTATGGATATAAGGTGGCAAGTGATGTAACCTTTGAAGTAAAGGAGACAGCAGAAATCCAGAAGGTATCCATGAAGGATGAGCAGGCAGTCGGTAAGATTGTCATCGAGAAAACTGACAAAGTAACCGGAAAGCCGATCGAGGGTGTTGTATTTGAAGTAAGGGATAAGGATGGAAAGGTGCTTGATACACTCACTACTGACAAGAATGGTCATGCAGAGAGCAAGGAGCTTCCTATCTGTACTTACAACGAGGATGGATCATTCAAAGAAGATATCCATTATACAGTTGTTGAGACTAAAGCAGCTGACGGATATATCCTTGATGAAACAGCTCACGATGTAACACTTCGATATGATGATAATGCACCGGATGTTGTTGTAGCAACTCTTAAGCTTGTCAATGTACCGACAGAGCCTAAGCTTCCACAGACAGGCGACAATGCAAATCCGCTTCTTTATCTTGGAATTGGTGCACTTGCACTTATTACAGGTGTTGGAGTAGGACTTCGTGGAAGAAAGAAAAAAATAAACAGTAACAATTAACCTTGCGGGGAATGTAAGCCAGTGACTTATGTTCCCGGCTTTTTAGATTAAGGAGGAACCGTAATATGATGAATTACGAGATTTTTAAGGAAGTAGTAAAAGAAAAGTTTATGGATTATATGCCTGAGAAGTTCAAAGGAATGGAGCTTGTGGCAGAGCCAGTGGAAAAGGTGAATGTGACTCTTGATGGCATCATCTTAAGAGAAGAAGGCAGGAACATTTCGCCTACGATTTATATCAATGACATGTATAAGAAGTATCAGGACTGTGGTGATCTTGAGGAAACACTTATGGCTGCATGTGACTTCATGGAAAGGGCATATGAGCAGGCTCCGGTTGTTGATGTGGACAGCATTATGAGGGATGCTAACGAGAAGATTGTATTCCAGCTCATCAATACAGAGCAGAATAAAACATTTTTGGAACAGGTGCCTCACAGGGAGTTCCAGGATCTTTCTATTGTGTACAAGGTGATTATCAGTGCCGATAAGGATGCGGTGCAGAGTTCAAAAATTACAAATGAATTTGCAAAAAGACTTGGAATGAGTGAGGAACAGCTCTTTAAGTGTGCAGCGGAAAACACAAGAAGACTCTTCCCACCTGTCGTTCGTAGCATGAATGACATTATGAGAGAAATGTTCGCAAGGGATGGGATGCCACAGGAGATTGCAGATATGATGATAGCCGAGATTCCACCGGAGCAGACGATGTGGGTGATTTCCAATGAAAAGGGTATCAATGGTGCAGCATCCATGCTTTATGAGAATGAGCTTCATGAGCTTGCAGAGAGTTTAGAGAGTGACCTTTATATTCTCCCTTCGAGCGTGCATGAGGTTATTGCAGTATCTTCAGATATGGGAAGCCCTGAGATGCTTGCACAGATGGTAGTCGAGGTAAATATGCAGGAGGTGTCTTTGGACGAGAGACTTTCCAATCAGGTATATCACTATGATAAGGATTTAAGAAAACTCACCCTTGCAACTGATACACCGAACAAGAGACTTGATGGTATCGTTGCAGAACCGCCCCTTGTATATGATGCGAAGGAAAAGTCCAGATAGGAGGCAGTTATGGAGCAGGAACTTACAATGGAAGAACTCATTGCTCTCATAAACAGCCAGAAAGGTGACTTTGTTATCCGTGTCGAGTTTGGAGAGAAGGCGGTGTCTGATGCTAAAGAAGAATGACTTCAAGCTTGATGTGGTTTCGGTAAGACTTGTAAAGGATGCTCCGATTTATTCGGAGCATACCTTTAACAATCCGGCGGATATAGCTGCTGTCATGGGAGACTGTATGTGCCAGTTTGACAGGGAAGTAGTGTGTGTGGTCAATCTAAGGTCAGATTTAAAACCTATCAATGTGCATTTTGCAAGTGTTGGCTCTTTAAATGAGGCAATGGCACATCCGAGAGAACTGTTTAAATCAAGTATCTTAAGTAATGCTGCAAGCATGATGTTAATCCATTGTCATCCATCCGGGAACGTATTTCCAAGCAAGGCAGACACGATGATGACAGACCGCATGAACAAGCTGTGTGAGCTAATGGGAATACCGCTCATTGACCATATCATAGTCGGTGGTGACAATCGTGAATTTTTCAGTTTCAGGGAAAAAGGCATGATTGATAATCCTAAGATTACCCTGAGCACAGATTACCGGACACTTGATATCAAGTCACCGCTTGTAGCAGAGCAGGGAAAGGCAAGGTGAAAGCATGGATGGAAGATTTACGGATGAAGAGCTTGCCATAGCAAAGAGTGTTGACCTGTGTGCAGTTGCAGAAAGCCTTGGGTATACAGTAAAGAGGATTGGCAAATACCACACTTTAAAGGAGATGGATTCCATCCGTATCTATAACAGAAGCCATTGGTACAGATGGTCAAGGCAGTTTGACAAAGGCAACAATGGCGGCTCACAGATAGATTTTTTACGGGTATTTTGTGGAATGAGTGTAAAAGAGGCTGTGTTCTGGCTTTTAGATTTTGCAGGATACAGAAGAATCGAGAATCCTGTAAAGCAGCCACTTGTTCATCAGGTATCGCAGAAGCAGGCAGAGGAGAGAAAGCCATTTGTCCTACCGAAACCGGCAGGAGATAATTCCTATCTTATTTCCTATCTGAATCAGGAGAGAGGAATCAGCAGAGCAGTCATAGATCTGTTTTTAAAAGATGGACTGATTTATGAGAGCAGGCATTACCACAATGTCGTTTTCAAAGGAAATGATAAAAATGGAGTGACAAGATTTGCAAGTATGCGTGGAGTGTTTGATAAACAGGGCAAGCCATTCAAGTGTGATGTTACAGGAAATGATAAGAACTATGGATTTAATATGGTAAATGAAAACAGTACAGAGCTTGTAGTATTTGAGGCAGCAATCGACCTTATGAGTTATGTCGATATCTTCACGGATTATGAATCAAATAAGCTGGCACTTGGGATGCTTGCAGATGCACCACTTGAGACTTTTCTTCGGGAACATCCGCAGATTACTTCCATCCGGTTCTGCCTTGATGGAGATGAGCCGGGGAGAAAAGCAGCAGCTGAACTTATGAGAAAGTATTATGAGCTTGGATATGAGGTAGAAGACTGTCCGCCACCTGCCGGATATAAGGATTACAACGAGTGGCTTGTAGCGGCAAAGCTTAATCTGAACAGGATGAATAAGCGAGCAGATGAACCAGTCAGGGCATGAGAAACCGGATTTTGATGTGTGGGGGCAGAAAGCGCCCCCAAAACAGCAAAGTGGGGGCAGAAAGCGCCCCCAAAATGTCAAAGTGGGGGCAAAAAGTGCCCCCACAATTTGGACACGACAAAATCCGGACTGAAGTAAAAATAAAAGTGGGGGCAGAAAGCGCCCCCAAAATAACAAAATGGGGGCAGAAAGCGCCCCCAAAGTAGCAAAGTGGGGGCAAAAAGCGCCCCCACTTTCATAAACAGAGGGTTTTAGGGAGATTTTCTCCCTAACTAGATGGCATTAGGACAGAGATGTCTCTAATGCGTATCTAGCAGTCGCCGGGGACTAACAGGAGACTGGAGCTTTGGTGAATATTTACTAAACACGGATAAGGAGGTGCAAGGAAGCAATGGATGCAGAAGTTACGCTATTTTCAAAACCAGAAGAACTGATTGCCTGGGCAGACACATTTGATATCTTACTTAACCCTTCGATAGAAGATGCTGCAATATTGCTTAACTATATGGAAGGTCATGATTATGCTATTGGCATAGATTCTGATGGGAAGATGTACAGACAGGATGTAGCTGAGGAGAATGATGAAATTGAACCATACCCGATAGATGATGTTATAGATACTGTTTGTGAATGGAACTATGAACTGATACTTGATGCTGATGCACACAGGAATGATCCAAAGGATTTTAAAGATTACAGTGAGTTTCAGGATAAGTATGACAGTTTGAAAGCAGATGAAAAGAGGCTGGACAGGTTGTTTGATAAAACCAGTTATGGTAAGGAACTTATAGAAGTTGCCACAGAGCTTGCAGACAGGGTTATTGCCCAGCTGGGTAATAAAGAACTGGAAAAAGCTGCTGTCACAGTAGCAGAAGGAGTAAGAGAATATAGTACAGGTAAGAGAGGAAGGTGATTCTATGGCTGATAAAGTTCATTGTATAAGGAAAACACTAAGACTTATGCCACAGGAAGCGAAGGTACTTTCTGATAAGGCAAAGGCAAATGGAATGAATGAAGCCGAATATATCAGGCTTCTAATCAGTCAGAAACCAAATGATTATCCGGAAGTAAGGAAACTTCTTAAAGAGCTTATCAATGAGATAAACCGAATCGGCATTAACATCAATCAGATTGTATTTAACAGCAATGCACAGCTGTATTCCAAGAAAGATAAGGAACAGCTTGTGGCATATATGAAAAAGCTGAATCAGTCTGTCAGCGAGGCGGTGGTAAAGATTGGCAATCAGTAAGATACTTCACATGAAGGACAGCGGGAATTCTTTTCATGCAAGGCATTTGAAACGGGCACTGGATTATGTGATGAATCCTGAGAAAACGCAGGGAGGAAGACTTGTGGGAGCCATAAACTGCCAGGCAGATATGGCTTTTGAACAGATGATGGATACAAAGAAGCAGTTTGGAAAAACAGACAAGCGACAGGGGTATCACATCATTCTTTCTTTCAAAGAGGATGAGGTGGGACTGGACAGGGCTTTTGAGATAACACAGAAGTTTGTAGCAGAATATCTTGGTGATGCCTATGAAGTGGTATTTGTGGTTCATGATAATACAGACCATGTTCATTCACACATTGTATTTAACAGTGTAAGCTTTGTGGATGGGAAAAAGTATCGCTACGAGAAAGGTGACTGGGCAAAGTATATCCAGCCGATTACCAATAAGCTGTGTCAGGAGTATGGTCTTTCCATTATAGACGTGGAGGATGGCAGCAAAGAGAAACAGCACGAGAATTATAAGGACTGGAGCGAATATCGTGAAGGCAGCTTTGTGTGGGCAGATATGATAAAAAGAGATCTTGATGCCTGCATTTTACAGGCAAATGACTTCAGTGGATTTCTGGAGCTACTGTCAGAAAAAGGATATGAGGTCAAGCAGGGAAAGTATCTGGCAGTCAGACCACAGGGGATGACAAGATTCAGAAGATGTAAGACTCTTGGCGAGAATTATTCACAGGAAGCTATTGTGGAGCGTATTGCTAAGGAAGATTTATCTTTTTACCAGTCACAGAATGAGTAAAAACAGGCAGCGATAGTAAAGTGCTATGTCAAAAGATACCGCAGGGCGAAGATGTCAGGCTTGCAGAAAAGATATTATGCAAAGCTTTACCGGATTGGAAAGCTGAAAAAGAAGCCATACAGTCAGGCATGGAAGTATAAGGATGATATCCGAAAGATGCATAAGCTGCAGGAGCAGTATCTTTTTCTGGTAAGGCATAAGATTGAGAGTGCGGAAGAACTTGTGTCGGTACTTGATAATCTGACTGATAAGAAAAAAGAAGCATCAAAGGAAAAGAGTATGACTTATAAGGCTAAGGAAAGATTCAAAGATATTTTTGACAAGGCTGAACAGATCCGGGAGCTTGATGATGCGGAATCGTGTTATCAGAGTGGGGATACCTTCTTTGAAGATGAGCACAATGCATGGGAAAGGCTTAACACTAAACTTTTAGCACAGGGATACAGTGTGGAAGAGGTCGAGAGTCTTAGAAAGAAATATGAGAGCAAGTATGCACAGGACTGTAAGGCAGAACGGGCGGTATCAAAGGAACTTAGCCTTGGAAGATCAATATGGAAGGAACTTACTGTATCAGCTTCGGCAGAAGAGAAGCAGTATGACAAAGAAACAATAAGAGACAGAAAAGAACAGCCGGTACGTTAGGCTGTTTTTTTAGTGGTTAGGAGGCATATATGGAAGAAAAAAGAGAGCCATTAAGTGAAATGGCTATTGAGAGAAAGATACAGATTCTTCGTAATAAGCATATGGACAGTGAGGTCATTGCTCTTGTCAAAAGCGATTATGAATATGGACTGACTGATGATGAAATTGGTCTGTATCTTAATAAAAGTTATGACATTGAGCAGATGAAGGTGTTATCAAAATGTCTGCATAAGGGTGTATCAGAAGAGTTGTTAACGCTGCTGAAAGATAGCAGGATGGCAGCACCTAAGATGCAGACAGCATTGGATTACTATGAAAAAGGTGTGCCGATTGATGCAATCAGAGAGGTAGTCCAAAAAGATGATACAGCAGTAAATATGCGCAGGATGTTTGATGTGGTATTAGATAAGCTTAATAAAGCCAAAGAGCAGGTGCCACAGGATTTAGAGTATGTGAAAAGTCTTGTAGCTCAGATGGATGAAGTGGTTGCAAAGATCAATCATCAGAATGAAAGGTATGATGCCCTGAATAAGAAGCTAGCTGAAATAGAGACTTCCAAAGATGATGAGGAAGTCAGGGAGCGTCTGGTCAAGGAGAACCAGGATAAGGACGCTCTTATCAACAGTCAGCAGAATGAACTGAATAAGGCAAGCAGTACGATTGCAAGGCTCAGGGATGATATTGAGAAAAAGGATAAGGAGATGAAGCGTATGGGAGACAGAATAGAATCATTGGAAAATAAGATCATAAGTGTTGCCACAGAGAATAAGAGAGAGGCAGAAAGTAAGGCAGAGCCGCAGGAAAGCCAGTCCGTATCACAGGCAGATAAAAAGATGGTAGATACAGTTGCAGTTCCTCAGAATATGCAGGCTGTGGCAAACGGGATTCCGGTCTATTATCAGATTCCGGTAGTCGATGGCTCTGGAAATGTGGTGCAGAGACTTCCGATTGAGCGAAGTGTGAGAAAGAGCAGCAACAACGGAGTGGCAAGCCTTTTTGCAAGACTTTCTTTTAAGAAAAAGTCAAGAGCAGACATTGTAAAGCTGGTTGCATCGGGAGACCTTGTTCCGGCGCAGCTTGTGCAGATTAAGAGTGCAATAGAAAAGGGACTTACTGAGTCACAGCTTGTAGAGCTTATAAACAACAACATTTCAGCGGAAAAGATGAAGGAGATCATTGAGATTGCTGTGCTTGAAAACAGCATGGCAGATTAGGAGGAACTTATGAATTTAGCAGTAGTAAATGAAGCAGTAACAGAGATGAATGGTGTGGAGCATCAGTTTACAGAGGAAGAGAAAAACTTTGTTGTCCAGTTCGCATTCAGAAGCGGCAGCAAGGAAGACACGATTTCTCTTATTGAAGCTTTGGCACATTCAGCGGATAAGGCTGAGTCGGACGAGATTATGGTCACATACAGGTCTAAATATGATATGAAGCCTGCATGGGTGGAACAGGTGGAAAACCTGCTTGTGGCACTTGAAATGTATCGTATCGAGGAGGAGAAAGCAATCAATCATCTGGCAGATATTTTGACTGCTTATGGTATTGATGTATCAGCCGAGGAAATCCGTACTACAGAGACAGAAACGCTTAAAACAACAGTCAGAGAGAAAGTGGAGGTGCGATAATGGCAGAAGAGATTCAGGAAGCGGTGCAGATCATCCGTGTAGCTTATGATGGCATTGAGATTGCCATGAAGGTAGGAAGCGGCGGCATTGCTGCCATGCAGAAGGCAATAGATTTCTTAAAAGGGATGCTTGATTATGAAAAGTCACTTGGCAAGACATCCATGAGAAAGCTGCTCTTAAAGGGTGGCGATTTACAGGTGTTACAGTTTAATACCGAAGATATGAAAAAGGTTGAAAAGATGGCAAAGAAGTATGGAATCCTGTATTCGGTACTTCCAGACTGTAACAGGAAAGATGGACTGAGTGAGGTAATCTTTCATACAGAGGCAGTTCCCCGTGTGAATATGATGATACAGAAGCTCAAGTTTGGTAAGATTGCCACATTTGACGATTATCTGAAGAATGGAGATGAAAAATCCCTTGGCAAGCTGATGGATTTTTTGAAGAAACAGCAGGGAAACGAGAAAAGCCACACGATAGAAGGGGATAGGGTTAATACCGCTATTGACGGACTGATCGAAAAGGTCGGAATGTTTGCAATGGAAAAGAAAGCTATCAGTGTGGATCAGGTCAAGGAGAATTTCAGTATCAATGGTGAGCAGGCTGAAAGTGTTATCAAACAGCTAGAGACAATCGGTGTGCTTGGAAAGAAAAATGAGGATGGCACCCATACAGTCATGATGGACAAGGATGCATTTATCAATCGTGTTAGAGGCTATCAGGACCTTGCTGAGAGAATGAGGGCAGTTGCAGCATCAAAGAATGCGAACTTATCAGATGTGACTATCAGTAAGAAGCTGATTATCGAAGAGAATGACCATGCTGTTAAGACCAGAGTTCCCGGCACATGGGGAGAAGAGGCAAGATATGTATGGCTCCGTAAGGAAAACATCATGGAGATTCATGGTGGAAAGACAATGCTTACCTTCCTTGATTCCACCAAGGATTATAAGCTTTACGATGAGCAGAATCGTGTGGTGACAACCCAGAAAGGAACCGAGCTTTATACTCACTACGACAAGGTGGAGTCATCTGTCAGGGAGCGTTACGAGAAAGTGCAGAAGCAGCAGAAAAAGACAGCACAGAAGAAAACTGTTACCACAAAGAAAGCGAGGTAGCAGCCTATGCAGACAACAAAGAAAAAGCCATCACTGATATTCATTCTTGTGGGTGCAGTGTTAGCCGGGTATCTTGGTTATCTGATAAATGGTGCGTGGATAGAGGGAATAGCATTTAATGAATTTATGGACAGATTCAATGAAGTATGTGCTGTTCCTTTTGCCAACTATTACAATTCCAATACAGTAAAAGCAGTAGCCATTGCATTAGGTATCTATGCGATGGCTATTGTCATGTATTACACCAGTCAGAGAAACTATATGCCGGGTAAGGAATTTGGTACGGCAAGATTTGAAAATCCGAAGCAGGTCAACAAGATACTTGCAGATAAGGATGAAAATTTCAACCGGATACTCAGCCAGAATGTGAAGATGTCGCTGGATTTCAGAAGGCTCAAGCTCAATGGAAATATCCTTATCTGTGGTGGTTCCGGAGCAGGAAAAACATTCTATGAAGTAAAGCCGAATCTTATGCAGATGCCGCATAACTGTTCCTTTATCTGTACCGATCCCAAGGGAGAAATCCTTAGAAGCTGCGGTCAGATGCTAAAGAATAACGGATACAATGTGAAAGTCATAAATCTGTTAGAGATGGATAAATCAGACTGTTACAATCCGTTTTCCTATATCAGAGAGGAAACAGATGTGGTCAAGCTGATTACAAACCTTATCAGCAATACGACACCAAAGGGAGCGACACCAAGTGATCCGTTCTGGGAAAAAGCGGAAGGATTGTTCTTACAGTCTATCTTTTATTATGTGTGGCTGGAGGTACAGCCGGCAAAGAGAAACTTCGAGACAGTACTGAAGCTTCTTGGAGAGGCAGAGGTTACAGAGCAGGGGAAGGCATCAAAGCTGGATGTGCGTATGAAGTTTTTAGAGGAAAGCTCTCCACTTGGAGCCAATCATCCGGCGGTAAAGCAGTACAACAAATGTATGAGAGGTGCAGGAGACACAGTCCGTTCTATCATAATCAGTGCCAACTCAAGACTTGCATTTCTTGAGAATAAGCAGGTTTTACGATTGCTCTCAAAAGATGAGCTTAACCTGTCAGATATCGGAATTGGAGTAAACGGAGATGGTGAGACAAAGACAGCACTCTTTTGTGTAATTCCCGATAGCGATAAATCCTATAACTTCATTATCGGTATGCTCTACACACAGATATTTCAGGAATTGTACTATCAGGCGGACTTTAACTGTGGAGGAAGACTGCCAATCCATGTGACATTTATGTTAGATGAATTTGCGAATGTCGCATTGCCAGATGACTTCTGCTCACTGTTATCGACAATGCGAAGCCGTGAGATTTCAAGTATTATCATTATTCAGAACTTTGCCCAGCTAAAGGCACTATTCAAAGATACTTGGGAGACAATTCCCGGCAACTGCGATACTTTCATCTATCTTGGTGGAAATGAGCAGAGTACACACAAATACGTGTCGGAGCTGCTTGGAAAAGGTACGATCGATAAGAAGTCAAGCGGAGAGACAAAGGGCAGACAGGGAAGCTCTTCAAGGAATTATGATGTGTTAGGAAGGGAACTGTTTACACCCGATGAGGTCAGAAAGCTGGATAATAAGAAATGTATTATCTTTATCCGTGGTTTTGATCCTATCATGGATAATAAGTTTATACCATTCAATCATCCGATGTTTAACCAGACAGCAGATGGCAAGGGAGAGCCTTATGTTCATCAGATAAGGGGAGCAGATAATCTTATCGGTCCGCCATTTGAGATTCTTTCAGACAAGGCAGTTAAGTATTATGAAAAGCTGAAGGATAAGGGCGAGAATGTGTATATAGATTCTCTTACCTATGAGCAGTTTATGATGCTTGGTGATGCGGAATTAAGCAGAAGATTCTCCATGCAGGATGAAGCAGAGCAGAAAGCAAAGATTGACAGGGAACAGGCAAATGAGCTTGAGTATGTCGATGAATCGCAGAAGTCGGAAGCAACAGAAAGTGCCAATGCTTCTAGTGGAAGTGCTGGTGCTAAACCTGTAAGGAATCCTGAGAGGGAAAAGCCTAAATGGGAGGATACCATCACAAATCGAATGCTGCACTGGTCGTATACACCGGAGCAGAAAGAGGAAGTGAAGAAAGCACTTGCCGCAGGAGTTCCGAAAGCAACGATTCTTACTTACTTCTATCCTGAGGTTACTGTGGAGAAGATGAGTTCATATCGGAAGAAGCATTAAATGATATCGCATAGGCACAGGAAATGTGGTATACTGTGCCTATGTAAAAAGAATGTGTTTTACAAATCGAAAGTTGTGGAGGAAAGATTATGAACAAAATAATTTCCAAAATTGGAGCAGTAGTCGTAACAATTACTGTATTTCTTTTTGCTATATGTCTGATTGCTGATTTACCATTTGTTTCATATCTCGTGTGTATGTTTTTACCTCTGGGATACATTATGATGGCAGTAGGGTTTCAATATGAAAGCTGCGAAGAACGGAAAGTTTCTGCCAGTGTCGGTGTTGTTATTGCCGTTATCTATGCGGTGATGGTTCTATTAGTATATTATGCCCAGACAACGAGCGTTCAATTGGGCGGTTTGAATGAGCAAGCCGTTCGAATATTAGATTTTCAACGTGGTGGTCTGTTATTCAATTATGATTTGCTTGGTTACGGAATGATGGCACTTTCCACATTATTTATTGGTCTTTCTATCAATCCAAGTTCGAAAGCGGACAAGTGGCTGAAATATTTGATGATACTACATGGCGGTTTTTTTATTGGATGTTTTATTATGCCGATGACAGGTGTATTCACAAGCATGGAAAGCGGAGAAACTGGAAACGGAGGTACTATTGCACTATTATGTTGGTGTGTATATTTTCTTCCTATTGGTGTATTAGCATATAAGCATTTCCAAAAGACGCAGTAACAAATTCAAGTTTGTCTGACTCACAACAATTTAATATCAAACAAATACAAGCACTTTAGCCAATAAAGGTTAAGGTGTTTTTTTTGCGCCTTGGAAGGAGGTGGTTACAGCTAAACACATCGGGAAAAGCCCGATTTAATCATTACAACAGGCATTGCCTGATTATATAAAGTAACTTTTAACAGCCGGTTAGGGATTATCCCTGCTGGCTTATTTTTTTATCAAAAAGGAGAGACACAACATGAGAAAAGAACAGATTATTACAACTAACAACAATCAGATGGAGGAGAAAGGCATGAAGAACAGATTCATTCACTTTAAAAAGAGATTCGTTCCGGCATTATCCGGAGCACTTATGGGAGTAATGCTTATGAGCACTACTTGTTTTGCAGCAGGTACAGGTACTTCCGCAGTAACACAGCCGCTTGAGAACTTAAAGACACTTATTATTGCAGTCATTGGTGCGGTCGGTGTCATCATTCTTGCAAAGAATGTCATGGAGTTCGCACAAGCCTATCAGCAGCAGGATTCATCTACCATGAACTCCGCTCTGAAAGGAATTGTGGCAGGTGTCATGATGGCTGGTATTTCAACAGTTCTGACATTCTTAGGCTTCTAAGATGGGGAAAAAAAGTTCCCCTTTTAGTAAAAGGAAAGAGGTGAATAACAAGTATGGATATTTTTAAGCTTGGAGACAAGATCCTTGCACTTCTTGAGGCAGTGTTTGGGTTTTGGAACAATCAGATATCCCTGGTCTTTGCAATGCTTGGACAGTCACCGGTCAGTTTCAAGGGCGGAGGTCCCTGGGCAGTCATTGAGGGTATAGAGCCGGTCTTTGTAGCGGTCGGCTCATCTCTTGTTGTACTGTTCTTTGTTATCGGTTTCTGCTCGGAAAGCATAGATGTTAAAGATGAGATGAGGTTTGAATCAATCCTGCGTATACTTATCCGATTGGGACTTGCAGAATGGTTTGTTGCAAATAATGTCACGATCATGAAAGCGTTTTTTACTTCCATAGGAAATCTGGTGGGACTTATATCTGCCGGGACAACGACGCAGCTTGCCATTGACAGTACACAGGCAGATGTCATTAAGGGACTCGGATTTGGTGAAAGTCTGGTAATGCTGATACTTACAGCTTTGCTTGCAATCATCATTATTATCTGTGGATTTTTTATCATCTACACAGTGTATTTCAGGTTCTTAAAGATTCTGATTATTGTGCCGCTTGGTGCGATTGCCTGCTCCACGATGGCAGGAAACAGGATGGTCAGTCATACAATGGCTACCTACTGCAAATATTTTCTTTCGTGTGTATTTGAGGCAGTAACGATGGCACTTGCGATTGTGGTATGTAATGCATTTATCAATGCAGGACTTCCGGCATTTACAGGAAGTTATGCTGACTGGGCACAGACACTTATATATCTGTGTGAAATGACATTTACGATTGCAATGACTGTCGGAAGCGTGAAGGGTGCACAGACACTTACAAGCAAGGCATTTGGATTATAGAAGGAGGCAGAAATGGATAATGAAATGAAACAGGTTACTTATAATTCAAGTATAACCGGAGAAACGCAGGTGACATTTGATATCCAGCAGTATATGAATAACAGGGCAATGTTTATTGGTCTTATGTGTAACGAGGATGGACATGAGGAGCCTTTTGGGGATGTGACTGTGAATTTGCCGGTTGCAGCACCATATTATTGCGGATATCTGAATGTGAATGACATGCCGGATATTGAAAAGTTTATTACAGACAATGACATTGGAGAGTTTACGGGATTTACACAAAGGAGCGGTTTTTGTGAATATCCGCTTTATCTGTTCAATGTAGATAAGCTTAGAGAACTGTGTCCGGATGGAATGGATAAGTATGAGGCGAATATTGGAATGACTAGAAAGCCGGAGACAAAGGATTTATCAAGATAGGAGGCATGGACAATGGTAATCGAAGTAAACAAGGATATTGACCGCTATCAGGAATCGGTTGCGATGGGGCTTACTGCAAAGCAGCTTATATTTTCCATTGCAAGCGTAGTGGTCGGTGGCGGTATCGTCCTTCTTCTTTACAAGTATATCGGTCTTACGGGTTCTGCTTATGTGGCAATTCCCTGTGTGGCACCGATAGCACTTGGAGGATTTTATTCCTTTAATGGGATGAATTTCTACGAGTATATGGGGAAGAAACTGCATTTTATGTTTGGAAACAGGGCACTTACCTATGTATCAACGGAGGGAGAACCTGCAATAAAGCAGTTAGAAGCAGAACAGAATTAACAGGTAAAGAAGAAAGGCAGAAAGGCTGAACCGGAGACTGTAACAGCTGATTCGGCTGTAAAGAAGCAGGAGGAGTTTGAAGCAATGAAGAAAAAGACGAGAAACATGCTGCTTGGACTTGTCGCAGTCATTGTGGCGGCAGTAGCAGGCATTGCAGCATATAAGGCAATGCATTAGAAACGAATAGTATCTGACCGCAAGGTCGGGAACACAGCCCGCAGGGTGAAGTTCCCGGCGGGCTTTCATTATAAGAAAGCGAGGTTAGAGACATGGGTTTATTTACAGACGGATTTAAGTTACTGAAAAAGGCGAGCGAGCCTTTGTATAAGACACCTAAATCCATTCAGGAAACCATAGAGATTATGGCGGTGGCTGAAAACGGCATTTTTGAAGTAAGCAAAAATAAGTATTCCAAATGCTACCGCTTTCAGGACATCAATTACACGACAGCAACCGAGGATGAGCAGATTGGTATTTTCGAGAGATATTGTAAGTTCTTAAATTCGCTGGACTGTAATTATAAGATTACGATCAATAATAAGAACAAAAACATGGATGATCTCCGTGGTAAGGTTCTTATCACAGAAAGAGAGGATGGCTTCAATAATTACCGTAGAATCTACAATGACATTATCGAGGAGAAGATTATTGAGGGCAGACAGGGGATTGAACAGGAGAGATACCTGACAATCACAATTGAGAGAAAGAACTTTGAGGAGGCAAAGGCACAGTTTGCCACACTGGAAGCTACGATTCATAAGGCTTTCATTGAGCTTGGTGCGGAGATTATACCGCTTAATGGCAATGAGAGATTAAAGGTGCTCTATGATTATTACCATCTTGGTGATGAGGGCAGCTTTGATTTTGATATTAAGAAAGCAAAGAAAGTTGGAGCAGATTTCAGAAATGATTTGTGTAATGGAATGGTTAAGTATTTTCCAGACCATTTCGAGGATGAAAGCAAGTACTGCAGGGCGCTTTTCATCAAGAAATATCCCAGCAGTTTATCCGACAGATTCATCAATGAGATTACTTCACTTCCGGTACACTCAATCACAAGTATAGATGTTGTGCCTGTGCCAAAGGATTTGACGACCAAGGTACTTCAGAAGAAATACCTTGGTATTGAATCGGATATTATCAAGCAGCAGAGAGTCCGTAATAAGAACAATGATTTTTCTACGGAAATCTCATATGCCAAGAGGACGGAGAAAAAGGAGATTGAAGCTATCATGGATGATGTCCGTGAGAATGACCAGTGCCTTTTCTTTGTTGGAGTAACGATTATCCTTATGGCGGAGAGCAAGAAAGAGCTTGAGAGTGTATGCGAGACAGTAGAGACTATCGGAAAGCGTAACAGCTGCACGATTGATACTCACTACTTGAAGCAGAGAGAAGCACTTAACACAGCACTTCCGATTGGTGTAAGGCAGGTGGAGACAATGCGAACACTTCTTACACAGTCGCTTGCTGTGCTTATGCCATTTAATGTGCAGGAGCTTAATGACAGCACAGGTAATTATTATGGCATTAACCAGATCAGCAAGAATGTGAATATCGGAAATCGTAAGAAACTGATTAATGGAAATGGATTTGTTTTCGGAGTACCCGGTTCAGGTAAATCATTCTTCTGTAAGATGGAAATGGGAAGTGTATTTTTGTCGGGTGATGATGAGATTATTGTCATTGATCCGATGAATGAATACTTTGATATTGCGGAAACCTATGGCGGAACTGTAGTAAATATGTCTACTTATACGGACAACTATGTAAATCCGCTGGAGATGGATGTATGGAGCCTTGATCCGAATGATTCCAAGGGAATGGTAAGGGAAAAGGGCGAGTTTATGCTGGGTCTTTGTGAGCAGTGTATTGGAGATAGCCTTAATTCACGTCAGAAGTCTATCATAGACCGATGTGTAAGAAAGCTGTATATCGACATTGCAAGAAGCAAAGAGAAGTATATTCCTGTTATGAGTGACTTTTATGATATTCTGATGGAACAGCCGGAGGAGGAAGCAAAGGATATTGCGTTATCGTTGGAACTTTTTGTGAATGGTTCACTTAATATTTTCAATCACCAGACAAATGTGGATGTAGATAACAGATTTACAGTATATGGTATCAGGGATTTAGGTACAGAACTTAGTCCTATCACAATGCTTGTCATGATGGAATCTATTCAGAACAGAATCGTGGAGAATGGAAAGAGAGGCAAGGCAACATGGCTTTATATTGATGAGTTCCATGTCCTGCTTAATTCCGAGTATTCTGCAAAATACTTGCAGCAGCTTTGGAAAAAAGTCAGGAAGCAGGGAGGTCTTTGTACTGGTATTACCCAGAATGTCGTGGATCTGTTGCAGAACTATACAGCCACAACAATGCTTGCAAACTCAGAGTTTGTAGCACTTTTAAAGCAGGCTAATACGGATAGTTCCAAGATGGCAGAGGTTATCGGAGTATCAGAAGCACAGCTTAGATTCGTAACCAATACTGCATCGGGAATGGGACTTATCAAGTGTGGTTCAGTGGTGATTCCTTTTGATAATCAGATCAGTAAGGATACAGATTTGTATAAGCTGTACAACACAAATATCCATGAAAAGATTGCAGAGCAGAAGGCAAAAATGAAAAAGTATATAGAGTAAATCTATTATACAGATTGAAATGAAATAGAAATTTACTGTATGTTACTGTATAATTTAAAGGTATGCAGGGCTGATGCTCTGCACACCTATATGTTATTTTAAAGTAATTATTTGAAGGAGTAATAATATGGTTGGATACAAAGGTATAGAATTACGCAAAGGGATTTTGAGAGCCAAATCTAATGGAGGTGGCGATGGGGATATCTTCGAGGTTGGAGTACCGAAACAGATAGTAAATGTTGATGATGGGATGGCATTTTCAGAGAATGGGTATAGCTTTTGTGGTACTATTGAAGCAGTTTTAGAATGGATGGATTATCTTACTGAAAACAAGTATAGAAATGTAAGTGTTGATATGAGATTGTTTGAAATCAATACCCTTGATAGTAAAGTGATTGGAGGTAATACACACTATAAAGCAACGCAAATAGTAGTTAATAGAGAAATAACTCCAGAAGAGATAATACAATATTATGAACAACATCCAGATAAGCTATCTTCTAAAGAAAACAAGGAAAAGTTTAATAAGTATCGTATAGATCAACCACAGCCATATAAATTGATAATAGATAGACAAGAAATAGAGAATCTTATGGTAAAAAGCTGCTTTAGATTTGGACAGGAATCATTGTGTGTTCAAGATAATATAAATATTAATATGGATAAATGTCAAATATGTCCGGGGAAAGATATAAATGGTGATGTGTTTTATGATTTGACTGACTATCAGTATTTGATTGCTAGAAGTAAGTTGTATAGAGGATACGATTTGTCTGTGATTGAAGAATATGCTTTATTAGAGAATAATATGATTGCGAGAAATAACCTTGAGATGTTAGATTCTTGGCTAAAGAACAAGCAATGATGATAAATATATATACGAATAGGAAATGTAATACATAAGCCATTTGGACTAATAATCCAGATGGCTAATTTTTTACCCATTTTTGGATGATGGATGTAGAAAGAAGGTGAGAACATTGAAGATAAAGAAAGTGGATGATAAGCCAATGGTCATTCACACCAAGGAGAAAGCCAAGATTCATGCCCACGAGCCAAAGGGAGCCAAGATTAAAGGCAGCAACATCTATACAGTAGAGAGAGGTCCGAAAGTGCATGATGCTAAAGCCAATGAAATGGATAAAAAAGCATCTGCAAAATTAATGCTTCAGAAAAGTGCTGGTGGAAAGAGTACTTATAGAAAGAGTAGCATTCATCAGTCGGAGGCTAAGGATAAAGGTCTTTCTAAGTTTAAGCGTAACATCAGAGAGTCAGGAACTTCCATCAAGACCAAGAATACGAATCTTCACATAGCAGGAAGAACCGGTGCACTTGCAGCCGGGGCTGTAACAGAGCAGGTGGAAGGCGGGCAGGAGGTATCACAGGCAGCATATCTTGCATATGAAGCTAGCCGACCTGTTACCGGAACTGCTTCTAAGGGTGCAGCACTTTTCAGGAAAAAGACGGCAGCCGAGGCAAAGAAGCGTATCAAGAAGGTAGAGGCAGGAAAGAAGCTGGCAAAAAAAACAGCAAAGAAAGCTGCCAAAGATACTGCCAAGACTGTAGCTAAAGAGACGGCAAAAGAAACCGCCAAGACAACTGCCAAGGTTGCAACAAAAACTGTTACAAAGGCAGCTGCTACAGCGGCAGGAACAGCGGTTGCACCGGGAGTTGGTACTGCAATCGGCATGGCAGCCGGATATGCTGCAGGTGTGTCCATAGAGGTCAAGGATGAAAAGATGACCAACCGGAGCAGGAAGATTAAGTTCTTTCTGGATAAGATGAAAGCACAGGAGAATCAGACAGATAGCGTGGCAAAGCTGGTAAAGGATCTGATTGTGCGAAAAGCGATTACCTGGGTAAAGGCAGCTGCACCGATTATTGGATTGGTGCTGTTGTTACTTGTTCTTGTAGTTGCCATGATTGCGGTTCCGGTTATAGCGGTGATAGCAATCCTTTACAATTCTCCATTTGCTTTATTCCTGCCACCACTTGAATCAGGAGATACAGTACAGACTGTAACGAGTGCCTATGTGCAGGAGTTTAACCGGGATGTGAATACGAAAGTGAATGAGCATACCGGATATGACCTTGGAGAGCTTGTATATGTGGATTATGAAGGTATGGAAGAAAACCCAAGCAATTACTATGACATCATGGCAGTCTATATGGTCAAGCATGGTGTCGGAGATACTGCAACAGTCATGAATGATACTTCAAAAGGCTGGCTGCAGGCAGTTGTAAATGATATGTGTTCATACACCACAAGTACTGGAACAAAGGATGTGGAAGAAACGGATGCAGACGGCAATGTAACTACTGTCACAAAATCGGTTCTGTATGTGAATGTCACACTAAAATCGTACAGGGATATGATTTCTGTCTATGGATTTAATTCTAATCAGGTGGAAATGCTTGAGCAGATCATGAGTCCAGAGTTTATGGGACAGCTTGGATATGCCGGAAGCGGAAGTGGCGGTGGAGGCGGAAGTCCGGGAGTAAGCTCCATGACTGAGGATGAAATCAATGCCATCCTAAACGAAATTACAGACAGCAGGCAGAAAACAGTCTGCTCCTATGCACTTCACAGAGTTGGCTTCCCTTATAGTCAGGATCTAAGAGACAGCGGTAACTATTATGACTGCAGTTCCTTAGCCTATTATTCATGGAAAGATGCAGGTGTGGATATTAGTTACGGCGGTGCAACCACAGCGGCAGCTGAGGCACAGGGACTGGATGAAGCCGGAAAGACAGTCTCCTTTGATGAGTTACAGCCGGGAGACCTTATCTTTTATAGTTTTACAAGCAACGGAAGATATAAGAACATCAGCCATGTGGCAGTATATGTCGGAAATGGCAAGGTGGTAGAGGCACTTAATGAAAGTCTTGGTGTGGTCTACAGGGATGTGGCAAGCACAGGAAAGATTGTTGTGATAGGAAGACCATAACAGGAAATTTGCAGAGAGGGCATAGTCTCTCTCTGAGACTGGAGGTAAGAATGGATTTAAAAGATATGATACTGGTAACAGAAAACGACAGGGGAACAGAGGCAAATATGCTGATGACTCTGGATGATTATAAGAGTTTTATAGCAATTGATGACATGTCAGAGTTTGCAGACAATTTGTTGCAGCTTGGAAGGACACTTGGTGAAGCAGATAACTTCACAGAGTATTACAGGGCAGCAAATGTAACTGTATCTGCGAGATTCTGTCTGGATGATATTCAGCTGGGACATTTTCTTCAGGGATTTTATAACGATTCCAAAGAATTTCGGTTTGATAAAGAAGCCAGTTCTTCTGAATGTGTTGCAAAGCTTAAGGAGATTGGAATGACCGATAAGGGCTGGGTGGATGATTTTAATCTGCATTATGAAAGTGTGGACAGATCATTTGAAAGGGGACAGACATTTCATAACTTCAATGACCATGATTACATGGTGCTTGAAGCATTATCACCAAGGAATCTTGTGGTGATGGATATGAAGTCAGGTTCTCTTACAATCGCACTTGGAGCGACAGAGTATAAGCGTTATCCGAAGAATGAGAAGCCTACAAAGGACAATACCACAATCGGAGTATCGTGGGAACATGGCATTTATCTAGGTTCCACACTCTCAACTACGAATTTCAAGGCATACAAGAGGGAGTATGGCACACCGGAAAAGATAGAGGATATCTATGATTACAGGGCAAAGCTAAAGCAGAAGTTCTATTTTTATCAGGATATGTCAAAGGATGATGATGTACCAAAGAAGCTGCAGAATGACTTCCTTCACCAGATGTATGAGGATTACGGAACGATTGAAGAGGATTGTTTTTACGACAGGCTGGAAGATGGAAAGTACGATGAGGGCTTTAAGAAAAGACAGGTAAAGGAAGAAAAGAGCCGGTGATGAGATTTTTACGGGAGGCGATATCATATGGAACAGGAATTTGATGTTGAGATAAAAGAAGTGCTTTCACGAGTACAGAAAGTAAAGGCAGAGTCGCTTGATGATGCCATCAATAAGGCAATGGATATGTATTATTCAGAGCAGATAGTCCTTGGAGCAGAGGACATGAAGGGAGTTGATTTTGCGCCTATCAGCGAAAGTCAGCTCCCTTCTTCATTAAAAGAAAACGGAGGAAGAACAAGATGAAAAGTGATTCAACAACAGTAATTAAGAACATGGAGTTTTTAGTAAAGGAACTTCATAAGGAGTGGGACAGATCGGGTGTTGCTAAGGCATCCGTTATTATTTCCCTTGAGGAAGTAGATGGTATCAATGATAAGTTAAAAGAGATTATCTATCAGACACAGAAGTCAGTCGATGAGGATGAGCTGACATTTAAACAGAGCATTGCAAAATCCAAGGAGTGCTATGTGCTTCTTCGTGTGGTGCGTAAGATTGCAAAGAAAAAGGATAAATGCGAAAAACAGGCAATCGACAATGAATTTGCAATCGAGCTGGATAAGGATGAGTTAAAGCTATTTAAGGGATTGTTTGCAGAGATGTTTAAGTAGAGGAGGACAAAGGTATGGGCGTTGATATGAAGGTCAAAGCGATATACGATTCTGAGATTGGTAACATCACCAGATCAGAAAAGAACTGGAAGGATGTGTTAAAGGTTGCAGGTCAGTTATACCGCTATGAATTTGACAATATCGTTATGGTAACAGCTCAGAGACCTCCGGAGAAAAGCACACTCATGGCAGATTATGATACCTGGAAAAAGGTGGGAAGATATGTAAAGCGTGGTGCGAAAGGCTGCGCCATCTTCCCGTCAAGGGCACTGAATCCACGCATGAGATATATCTTTGATATCAGTGACACCGGAGGAAAGAATGTTAAGCTGACATGGGACCTTGAGGGAGAAAATCTTAAGGATTATGTGGATTTTCTTGTATCAGAAGGTCAGATTGAGCAGTACGATAACGGCGACAGAGAGTCTCTAAAAAATATACTAAAACAGTTTACAGGAACAGATGTTTGGCTTATAATAAAAGAAGAGTTCGGAGATCGAATGACCGAGCTAATGCAGCTATCAGGTAGTGTGATAAAGGAAGAAAGTAAGAAACGCAATGGCTTACAGCAGGAAACGGACATGGAGCAGCTTGTATATGCAAGTGTCATGTATGCTGTAGGGACGAGATGCGGATTTGACTTATCTGTGCAAGAACAGGATTTTAGTCAGATCGTAAATATCAAAGATGAAGAGATAATTTACCGTCTTGGTTCCATTGTATGTGATGTCTCCTGTAGTGTTCTTAGAGAATTTAGTCGTAACTTAAAGGCAATCGAGAGCGAAAGGAGAATTGGATATGTTAGAAGAAATGACTTACAAGGAAGTGGACGGACTGTTTTATCCGCAGATAGAGATGCCGGACGAGACGGAGGATCTTATGAAGCTGGGCAAGTACGGAAGGATGGCGATGAAGTATCTAAAGGAGAACGAGCCGGCAAGATACAAGACGCTGATGAGATTCGGGAAGATGTACGAGAAGATGTCAGCGGTAGAGGAGGAAGCGAACCAGTTGTACGACCAGTTAGAGATGCAGTATCTGGAGAAGCACAAACCACAGGATTCTTCATCGACAATGGAGATGTGGAAGATAAGAGAGCAGGCGAAGATGCAGGCAGAGGAAGTGGTACTCCATCAGATAGTGATGCGATTCCACTAAGATCAGATGATACAGAACTGAATAGGGAACTTGATGAAATCAATTCATTAGGTGTTAGTAAGGAAGCCGAATATACACAGGCTTCCTTTTTTTCGACCAGAACGGGCAGGCAAGCATTGGCACCATTCATACTGAGGACGAAAACAATAATCAGTTTATGCGTCAGTTCGAGCAGGACAGAAAAGCTGCATTAGCAGGAAAATATAATTACCTGAATCCCAAAAAGTCTGCAACAGTACCAGGTGAGTATATCAAACAGGTGCTTATGAGAGGTACAGGTTTTATCGGTGGTAAGGGCAGGGTATGCAAGATTTTTGAAACAGAGATAGATGCAGGAACCAGGGCAAAGCGTATCAAAGCAGAGTATGGTCAGGGAGGTGCAGGCTGGCCGGTTGACGGACTAGGACTGCACGGATATGACACATTTCATGGGAATGGACTGCGTTTTCAGTGGAGAGATGAGGATGGAGAGGTTGAAGGATATGTTTCGTGGAAAGATATCGAAAAAGAACTTGGTGTCCTTATTCTTACAGGGGAATACCAGCCTGAGACACCTCGTATTGATGAGATTGCGATGGACGGACTCCGTGAGGATGATGAGGTTATTGATGCCGAATATCGGGAAGTGGAACCGGAAGAGGCAGAATCAGAGATTGATGATTATGCAATACCGGATGAGCCGGAGAGCTATGCTTCTAACAGAGATTATGTAAGTGCAAAAGGCATGACACCACAGGAAGCCGCCGATGAAGACCGCATGGTAACACAGGCAGAATATGGTGCAGAGATAGAGGCTGAAACATCTGAAAAAGATCCATCAGAGCTTCAGTATATTACACCGATTGATTATGCCAAGCGTATTGAGGAGCTTGATGAAGACCTGCGTGATGCGGCGGAGATTCTTGTAACAGATTGCAGCTGCTACACTCCGTTTAGGGCATTCCTTATGGATGTGGTGCAGTCTGATTTTGCATTTATGCCCAATAAACTTGACCTTATCAGGGATATCGCATTAGGGACAGATAATGCAGAAAGAAAGGCATATTCCAACAATAAGTATGGTCTTGTGGAGTACTCATTCAGAAGCGGGTATGTGAAGATCAGCTATAAGAACAGGAATGGTGTGCGTAAGGAAGGTGCTCTCGACTGGCGTGAGTTATACGAGATTTTATCCTATATGGTAAAACAGCCATTTTACTGCGGAGAAGACCAGAAGAAGTATTATCAGGAGACAAAGCAGAAGGCTGACAGGGATAAGATGAATCCGGTCTATAAGAGATTCTTTGATATCGAGGATAGTGTAAAAGCCAATCGTCTTGAAACCAGGGAAAGAGCAATAGCGAATGGCTGGGAAACCAAGATTGATGAGAATGGACATGTGGTTACTGATGATGCAGTACAGAAAAAACACAACTTCCACTATAACCTTTGGGAAATGGAAAAAGGCGGTGCCAAGACCAGATACCAGTGGAACATTGATGCAATCCGCACATTAAAGCAGATTGAATCAGAAAACAGGCTTGCAACACCGGAGGAACAGAAAGTTCTGTCGAAGTTTGTCGGATGGGGCGGACTGTCACAGGCATTTGACAAGGAAAACGCAGGCTGGAGCAAAGAGTATGCAGAGCTTAAAGAACTTTTATCTGATGAGGAATACAGTGCGGCAAGGTCAACAGTAAATAACGCCTTTTATACTTCACCGGAGATTGCCATGTGCATAAATTCGGCACTTGTCCAGTTTGGTTTCAGAGGCGGCAATGTATTAGAGCCATCCATGGGTATCGGTAACTTCTTTGGAAGTATGCCGGCGCCAATGCAGAGAAGCAAGCTGTATGGGGTAGAGCTTGACAGCATTTCAGGAAGAATTGCAAAGCAGCTTTATCAGAATGCCAATATCAGTATCACAGGATTTGAGAATACCACTTATCCGGATAACTTCTTTGATGTGGTTGTCGGAAATGTGCCATTTGGAGATTACAAGGTATTTGATCCGAAGTACAACAAGTATAACTTCCGTATTCATGATTATTTTCTGGCAAAAGCACTTGATCAGGTAAGACCGGGAGGCATTGTTGCGGTGATTACCACAAAGGGAACACTTGATAAGGCAAATCCTACTATCCGAAAGTATCTGGCTGAAAGAGCAGAACTTGTGGGAGCGATAAGACTTCCAAATACTGCATTTAAAGATAATGCAGGAACCGAAGTGACAGCAGATATCCTGTTTTTGCAGAAGAGGGAGAGAAAGATTGAAATTGAGCCTGACTGGGTACACCTTGGTGTGACTGAGAACGGAATTGCAGTCAACTCTTATTTTGCAGAGCATCCGGAAATGATGCTTGGGTCTATGGAGTATGATACAAGGATTTACGGACAGGACAGCAGATATACAGTCTGTGTGAATGATGATGAGAACTTCAACATGTATGAAGCACTAAACAAAGCTATCGGCAATATCAAAGCACAGATGACAGATTTTGAGAGAGCGGCAGATGAGGCGGAGCAGACGGAGGAAGTTATCCCGGCTGATCCGGATGTGAGAAACTACACTTACACATTTTTTGAAGGAAAGCTCTATTACAGGGAAAATTCCGAGATGGTAAGAAAAGAAGTATCACAGACTGCCGAGGAGCGAATCCGAAGCCTTGATGAAATCAGACAGATAACAAGAGAGCTGATTGATATCCAGATGGATGGCTGCAGCGAGGAGGAGCTTTCTGATAAGCAGAGACTTCTTAATGTGAAATACGATGCCTTTATAAAGCAGTATGGAGCAATTACTTCAAAAGCAAACAGAATAGCTTTCAGGGATGACAGCGATTACCCGCTTCTTTGCAGTCTTGAGGAAGTAAACGAAGATGGGCAGGTGAAAAAAGCGGATATGTTTTATAAGCAGACGATTAAGGCAAAGACTGTCATAGACAGAGTGGAGACTGCTGTGGAAGCATTAAATGTATCCGTCAATGAATTTGGATATGTAAATCTTGCCTATATGCTTTCTATCTATGAGCCGGATATTACAAATGCAAAGGATGAACTTGCGGAAAAGACAGGACAGACAGCGGATGAGATAACTCTAAGTGACGATGCTTTGGCAGAGCTTAGAAGGGCAGTTCTTGTGGAAGAGCTGGATGGATTGATTTTCCTAAATCCTGACCGATACAACGAGAATAATCCGGATATCGGCTGGGAGACAGCAGACGAGTATCTTTCGGGAAATGTGAGAGACAAACTTCGTGTAGCAAAGGCTATGGCAGCGGATACAGACAATCCGCAGGCAGAAAGATTTGCAGGAAATGTGGCAGCACTTGAAAAGGTGCAGCCGGAATGGATTGAAGCCTCGGATATTGATGTAAAGATTGGTACAACATGGATTGAGCCGCTTGATTATGAGCAGTTTATCTATGAACTTCTCAATACACCAAGGCGGGCAAGGGCAGTCAGAAGCCAGTTTTACAATACAGGCATTCAGGTACACTTAAATAAGATGAGCATGGAATGGTTCATCGAGAATAAAAGCATGGATAAGCATTCAGTGGCAGCCACTAAGAATTATGGTACAAGCCGCATGGATGCTTATTCTATTTTTGAGGATACGCTGAACCTTAAAACTGTAACAGTCAGGGACAGGATTGATGACGGAGATGGCAAGTATCATTACGAAGTTAATAAGAATGAGACAATGCTTGCAAGGGAAAAGCAGAACATAATCAAGGAGAAATTCAAGGAATGGCTGTTTGCTGATCCGGAGCGAAGACAGAAGTATGTGGAGTATTATAACGAAACATTCAATAACATCCGTTTGCGTGAGTATGATGGAAGCCACTTACAGTTTCCGGGAATGAATCCGGCGATTGAGTTAAAGCCTCATCAGAAGAATGCGGTGGCAAGAATCCTTCTTGGTGGAAATACCCTGCTGGCACACTGTGTCGGAGCCGGAAAGTCATTTGAGATGATGGCTGCCTGCATGGAGCAGAAGAGACTCGGACTTGCCAATAAGACAATCATGGTTGTTCCAAAGCCGCTTATCGGTCAGACTGCATCAGAGTTTTTAAGGCTTTATCCGTCGGCAAATATCTTAGTTGCCACAGAGCGTGATTTTGAGAAGAGCCGCAGAAAGCAGTTTGTATCAAGGATTGCGACAGGTGACTATGACTGCATTATCATGTCGCACTCGCAGTTTGAGAAAATCCCGATCTCTGCAGAGAGAAAGGAAAGAATGCTTAACGAGCAGATTGATGAAATCAGCTATGCGATAGATGAGATGAAGGAACGTAACGGAGAGAGATGGACTGTAAAACAGATGGAAAGCCAGAAGAAAAAACTGGAGGAACAGCTGAAATCTCTGTCTGATGAGAGCAGGAAGGATGACCTTATAACCTTTGAGGAACTTGGCGTGGATTCTATCATGGTGGATGAAGCACATAATTTTAAGAACCTTGCGATTTTTTCCAAGATGAATAATGTGTCAGGCATCAGTAGCAGTGGAGCAAAGAAGTCAACAGATATGCAGCTTAAATGCCAGTATTTATCAGAGATAAATGATGGCAGAGGCATTGTGTTTGCAACTGGTACACCGATATCCAATACCATGTGTGAGATGTATGTCATGCAGCTTTACTTACAGAAAGCGGCACTTGAAGAGATGGGGATTTATCACTTTGATTCATGGGCAGCAAACTTTGGTGAAGTAACAACAGCACTGGAGCTTACTGTAGAGGGAAGCGGATTCCGTTTTAAGAGCAGATTTAATAAGTTTACGAATCTGCCGGAGCTTATGAATATCTTCCGTGAGGTAGCTGATGTGCAGACAGCCGACATGCTTGACCTTGATGTACCGGCTCTTCGTGGCGGCAAGCCTATCATAGTGGAGTCGGAGCCTGACTGGTATGTGAAGCAGGTCATGGGAGACTTTGTTGTGAGGGCAGAGCGTATCAGAGGCGGTGGAGTTGATCCAAGCGTGGATAACTTCCTAAAGATTACCCATGAGGCACGCCTTCTTGGAACAGATGCAAGACTGATTGATAAGGATGCACCGAACAATCCGGATGGAAAGCTCAATAAGGTAGCGGAGAATGTGTGGAAAGAATATGAGAAAGGAAATGCTGATGGTTATATAGGCTGCCAGCTTATTTTTTCGGACATCGGCACACCGGGACCGGATAAGGACTTCACCATCTATGATTATCTGAAAGAAACTCTTATCCAATATGGTATTCCGGCAGAGGAGATAGCTTTTATCCATGATGCCAAGACCGACGCACAGAGGGATGCACTTTTTAAGGAGATGAGGACAGGTAAAAAGAAGGTTCTTATCGGTTCAACGGACAAGTGTGGAACAGGTGTAAATGTGCAGACACACCTTGTTGCAATGCACCATGTGGACTGTCCTTGGAAGCCAAGCTCAATAGAACAGCGAGAGGGACGAGGCATACGACAAGGCAACGAAAATGAAGAGGTGGCAATCTACAGATATGTCACCAAAGGAACCTTTGATGCATACAACTGGTCGCTCGTTGAGAATAAGCAGCGTTTCATCAGCCAGGTCATGACAAGCAAGGCAGTAAGCCGAAGCTGCGAGGATATCGACGAGGCAACACTTTCCTATGCAGAGATTAAGGCGGTTGCCACCGGTAATCCTTTGATCAAGGAAAAGATGGAGATTGACAATGATGTCCAGAGATTAAAGCTTTTGAAGGCTTCCTATGACAATCAGAGATATGGACTTCAGGACAACTTTATGATTAAGTACCCGAAGCTGATTAAGACAGCAACAGAAAAGCTTGCCAATGTAAGAGAAGATGTAAAGGCAAGGGATAAGGAGCTGATTGATAATCCGGAATTTGCCATTACCATAGGCAAAGCAACCTACACAGAGTGTGTGGATGGCGGAACCATGATGCTTGAAGCAATCAGCAAGTGTAAGACCGGAGAGACAACTGCAATCGGTAAATTCCACGGATTTGAACTGCTTGTGGAAAAGAACTTCCTTGGCATCAATTATATGGTGCTTCGTGGAAAGACTGAGTACAAGGCAGAGCTTTCCACAAGTCCTGTAGGCAGCATGGTAAAGCTGGAAAACCTGTTCAATGGACTCCATGAGAACATTGATTTCTTAGAAAAGAAGATTGAGCAGTACCAGAATGACCTTGAAGCATCAAAGGCTGAGTATGACAAGCCATTTGCATACAGCAATGAACTGGAAGAAAAGCTGGCAAGGCAGTGTGAACTGAATGCCCAGCTTGACCTTGAGAATGCAAAGGCTGTGGATGCAGATTTAAGCGGACCGGAGGAAGAAAGAGAAGCAGATGACAGGATGGAAGCTGCAGCGATTGTAGCAGAGGATAAAGGTGCTTATCTAGCCGACAGGGAGGGCAGAACACGATAGGAGCGTGAATAATATGAGTATAAGAAAAGTGGTCGCAGGACTACTGATTACAGCAGGGATTGCCATTATGGCAGTCCCTTTTTTCTGGCGGGCAACCGGAGAAAAACAGACAGAACAGCTCATAAGTGAATTTGAGCAGACATTGGAGGATGATTACGATGAAGAAACAGATGTGGAGGAAGAGCAAACCTCCATTAGTAAAGAGGATGAAGCCATTCTTAAAGAAGGCGGTGTTATCGGCATCATTGAGATACCGGGTTTAGATATCAGGTATCCGGTAATGGAAGGAACCACAAGTAAAGTGCTTAATGCCGGGATTGGTCATATAGAAGAAACTGCAGGAATCGGTGAGAGTGGCAACTGTGTGTTATGCGGTCACAATGGCAGCAGATATGGCACATTTTTTACACCACTAAGTCAGATATCCATAGGCGATGAAGTGATGATAACCGACAAAAATGGACTGAGGCACATCTATGAGGTAACAGAGACAGAGGTAGTAAATCCATATGATAACAGCATCAAGACACAGGGTACAGAAAAAGAATTAACTCTTTTTACCTGTTCCCAGAAAGGAACCATGCGTTTTGTGGTCAGATGCATTTATAAGGAGGTGGTGATGGATGAATAAGAGATACCGGTTAGGAGAGATAGAAGAGACAGTAGCAGAAATGGAAGAGCTAATTGACATCGAGGATGATATTGCGGAAATTGATGATGACTTTCAGATAGTCGTAAGCGGCTGGTCTTTATATGTCGAAAGCATGAATCTGACACTCAGACAGGGAATAGCCTGTGTATGGGATGCGGAGGAAGGATTATTCATGCCTGATTTTGATGTGACTATCGTGTATGAGGGGAACATTGAAACACAGGAGTGGCTCTACTACGAGCAGGACGGAATGGTTGTTACACTTGGCAACTGGTTGAATGGCAGATTGTCTTGTGAACAGATAGAACAGCTTAGGTGTGAGCTTATCATACCGGAGAAAAACAAAGAACAAAAAGAAAGCGAGGAATAGCATATGAAGTATTCAATTAAGGTAAACGAAGTAAGAGCAAAAGAGGGCAGCAATATCAAAGGATTTGCAACAGTAGTATTTGGTGATTCATTTAAGATTACCAATATTGCAATCCTTGAGAATAAGGACAAGGGAGAGCTTTTTGTTTCAATGCCTAGATACCGCTCCAATGAGCGTGATGAAAGCAATGGTGTGATTTATAAGGATGTGTGCAATCCTATCACAGCAGAGTTTCGTGAGGAACTCTATACCAATATCCTTGATGCTTATGCAAGAATCAAGGAACCAGAGAAAGAGGAGACACAGAAGCAGGACAGAACGCAGGAAATGCCAGAGTTTTCCGTAACTGTGACACCTTATGAGAGGGAAGGCAGTAACATCAAAGGACTTGCCCGTATTTACTTTGAAAACAGTTTCATCGTAAATAACATCAATATCGTGCAGGGCAAAGAGAAAATCTTTGTATCAATGCCTTCTTATAAGACAAAGCAGGTGGACGAGCAGGGCAAGCCAATCTATCAGGATGTCTGCTATCCGGTCACAAAGGATTTCAGGGAAAAACTCTATAATGAGATTATCTCTGAATATGAGAAAGCAAAGGATAAGAGCAACGAAAAGGCGAGGGAGAGTGCCGAGAAACATCATGGCAATCCCGATAAAGAGAAGGACAAAGAGGAAACGCCCTTTCGATAATTAGTAATCATGTTACAGGGGCGGCCAAGGCTGCCCCGTTTATGAATGGAGGAAACAGAATGGATATGGAAGCAGGAAAAACACTTACCAATGAGGAGGTCGTAAGGGAACTTCTCGAATTATTAAAGAAGAATGCCATGAAAGAGCAGGCAAACGATGTATTTGAGATATGCAGCTATGTGGATGGACTGGAGAAAAAGATTGATTCCATGACGGAAGAACTCACCAATATGCAGAATCAGATCAAAGAAATGCAGGAAGATACACTTGTCAATAATGCTAAAAAGGCATTGTCGGAAGCACAGGAGCGACTTAATGCCAGATGTGAGCAGATAAAGTCGCAGGTATTGGAAGTGAAAGCACAGGTCAAATCTACAGCAAAGAGCATAGTTGATGAAGCAAAGGCAAAGGGAAGAGCTGCATTATACAGGGTGTCGGAGTTCTTAGGAATTAAGAAAAGGCTTCTTGATATCCGAGAGAATGTAAGAGGTGCAATCAAGACCACGGATAAGGATATAGCAAAGACAGCACTTCTTGCAAAAGGATTTCGTGAAGCTGGTCAGACAGCAGCTAATGCATTCCGTACTTTTGCTGACAAACCGGAGGTAGATTATTCTCAGAAAGAGCAGAAACATCCAATTACAAAGGCAGTACTTGCTCCGATGAAAGCAGTGAAAAAGATGCTTGTATCAATGGAACTTCATTTGGATGCATCTATTGATAAGCTGGATAATCTGGCTATGAATGTGAAGCTTGATAAGGAAAAGCATATGGAGAATATGAAGAAGCAGGAGCAGACAGAGCCGGAGAGGGCTGAAGCAGAGAGAGTGGAAGCAGAGGTTGTATACTCTCCAATGGTCGCTGAGCCGCAGGAGTATCAGTATAATGCAGATGCATTTGAGGCTAGAGGTGTGGATGAGGTGAAGCAGGAAGCGGCACATAAGGAAGTATCGAAGGTAAGGGAAGATAAAGCCAGATAGTTTTGAGGACGTGGGAGAGATGCTGCGTCCTTTTTTTAATGCGGAACAATTTGATAGATGTTATAATGTGACAAGATAAATGTGAAACATACTCTTTACAAGCAAATGTGGTTAATAATATAAAGGTGGGAGAAATTTGACAAAAAGTAAAAAGACAAAAATACATAAAAAGATAGATGGTCAGCTTTTACAGATGAATAAGAAGTTTAGTAATCTCAAGATGAAACAGAAGGATAAGATTACTGGGTGGGTGTATGAAGAATACAAAAAGTATGTAACAGAGCATGATAAAGCCCCTGATTTACTGGCAGATGAACAGATTGTTGAAGCTGTACTTGATAAGATAAATGAGGCACAAATCTGGATACCTGATGGAGAAATATACGATTATTATCGAAGAAAGAAACCACAACTTCAAAAGAGGCTGGATAATGAAAAGGTGATTAAGTTTAAATCCTATGTCAGTTTTTATAAGAGCATTGTTGATCAGGATAGGGCATCCGTTGTTATATGCAATCTCAAGCATGAGATTATTTACATGAATCCGGCAGCTGTTATCAGCTATGCAAAGAGAGGTGGCGATAAACTTATTGGAAGAAGTCTGTTAGATTGCCATAATCCAGAATCCAGGGATAAAATACAGCAGGTTGTGGACTGGTTTGCAGCAGATGAAAGCCATAATATCGTCTATATTTTTCACAATGAGAAACAGAATAAAGATGTTTACATGGTGGCACTCAGAGACGAGGGTAAGCTGATAGGATATTATGAGAAACATGAATATCGAAATTCAGAAACCATGAAACTATATGATTTGTGGTGATGATATGACTAAGGATGAATGGTACAGGCGGTTATTTGAGCGGCTGGATAATTCCAAGTTCTGAAGCAGTTTCCATCTGAAGCAGAAAGATATTGATTACATAAATGAAAAAGGGTTGGACACAATCAGACAACATGCAAAGGATTTCATTACAAAAAGAGAAGCTCCGGCATATATAGCAAATGGAGGCAAACAGACACCAATGCGTGGTCATCCGGTATTTATTGCCCAACATGCAACGGCAACATGCTGTAGGGAGTGTATCCGAAAGTGGCATAAAATGCAACCGGGAAAGGAACTAAGTCAGGTGCAGCGGATTATCTTGTAGATGTAATTATGACATGGATTCAACGAGAAAGGGAGAGAGGTTAGTGCAGATATTTGTAGATGCAGATGCAGTAGATTATAAACTGATCAGCATTTGTCATAAAGGGGATGTAGTAGTATCGCAGGATTATGGTGTCGCTGCTATGGCACTTGGGAAAGGTGTATATGCTATTCACCAATCAGGCAAGTGGTACACGAATGAGAACATAGATCAGATGCTTATGGAGCGACATCTTAACAAGAAGGCAAGACGCAGCTCTCATAAGAATCATATGAAAGGACCGAGAAAGCGTACAGAAGATGATGATGTACGCTTTGCACAGTCCTTTGAAAAACTCATACTGATGGCAAAGTCAAAAGAAGGTGCTCAGAGTGGGACTATTTAAGAAAAAGATAGTTACAAAGACATATGATAAAGAAAATAAGAAACCAGTAATCAAAGCGAGCATATGTAATGGCGAGCAGGTTGCAGGCTTTAAGGACATTCATACAGGTAAGATAGAAGAGGTCATGCTGATTAAAAATCAAGCAGACCTTGATGCATTCAAGAAAATGTATGCAATAGATGAAGAGATAGAGAAGGAATATTAAACAATGTATTTGATTAAGACGATAAAAGGTGACATAACAAAAGTAACAGATGTGCAGACAATCGTAAATGCGGCTAACAATTCACTTCTTGGTGGAGGCGGTGTAGATGGTGCAATTCACAGAGCAGCAGGATCGGAATTTCTGGCGGAGTGCAGGACACTTAACGGATGTGAGACTGGAGAAGCAAAGATAACAAAAGCCTATAATCTGCCATGTGATTATGTGATACATACTGTAGGACCGATATGGAATGCAGGAAGGAATAGAGAAGAGGAACTTCTTGCTAACTGCTATTTTAATTCTATGCAACTGGCAATGGATAATGGAATTAGGTCTATTGCATTTCCTTCTATATCAACGGGAGTATATAGTTTCCCGGTTGAGTTGGCAGCAAAGATTGCAATACATACAGTAAATAGGTTCTTGCAGGATAATCCGGATTGTTTTGATCTGGTGGAGTGGGTGCTATTTGATACTCATACTGAATCGGTGTATGAAGCTGAGGTTGATAAATTATACGATAAATAAAATGACAAAAGGGAGCTTTTATGTACGCTGAAAAAACAGATTATGATGATATTGAAATGTCGAGCAGGTTACGGAATATTCTCAGAAGAAATGGATTTGAGTCATTGGAAGGATTGGGAGAATATCCAAAGGAACATTTTATAAAGTTTCGTAATATGGGACCAACAACATTGCAGGAGCTGTATACGATTTGTGAGAATCAGGGGATAAAACTGCGTAGTATAGAAGATCTGAATGATATGGAGCATGGAGTCAGATTTGATGAGTTTTTATGCATGGATGCGTTTAGAATGGGGATAAAAAGCAAAGATGATTTGAGAAGATATAGTCTTGAGGAACTTGAAAATATGTGCCCGAAGGATAAAAGGTTGTTTGTAAGATTAAAGAAGTTGAAAACAATACAAGGGTAATCTTATGTTTAACATGATAATTAGTGGAAACTCAATTTTGTCGGGTGGCAACTGTAAAATTGAAGGTAGTATAGTTGTACTGTTTGTAAATTTGATTTTAATGTTTGGATTTGTAATGGCAAAAAAGAAAAGGGATAAAAATCTATAAATCCAATTTTATTGATCCAAAATCAAGGAAGATTCATAATAAGCGAGAAAACAGAGATTAATTATATGCAGACAAAACTCATCCGGCTTCCTTCAGAGGAGTGGCATTTACCCGTTGAGCAGATTGTTCACTTTAACCACCTCAAAGGATTGGGAGGAAGAAACGCCTATTTGGCATAAAGGAGAATAAAATGGAATACCAGTACAAACTTCGTCCACATCACGGATTGTGTATCTCCTTTTTCTCAGTGAAAAAGTATAATGAAAAATATAAAGAATATATAAAGAAAATAATAGCTGAATTAGAAAACGCTTCAATTGTTTGTGTCACATTGCAGTTAGATATTTTTTGTGAGGGATGTTCCAGTAGATTACAAGATGGAAGCTGTAGTGTTGCTGATAAGGTTCGAGAATATGATCAAAAGATTCTTGAATTATGTGGATGGAAAGAAGGAATGCTACTTCCGTATTCTGAATTTAAACAAGCTATTCATGATAATATTTTGTCTTGTAAAAAGTGTGAAATAATTTGTGGTGATTGTGAATGGAGCGAAATTTGTTACATAAATGAAAGAAAAAATAAAAAGCTAATATGTTGGATTAATGAACAAGATAAAATATTGTCTTTCCACCAAGAAGAAGGATTTGTGCAAAAGGAATTTACAGACAGAGACGAGCTTCGATGCTTCTTGCTTGCAGTGTATGGAATATATAGGATACAGTAATAAAAACTGTAAGGTTATATATGAATCCGCTATATAAGCTCTTTCGTTTATCTGGCAAACTAGACAGGCTTAAAAATCATATTCTACCTTCGAGGGGTATGTTTTTTCTCTAAAAAAGAGTACGATCAATATAAAAAAGGAGGTAGATGGATGGATCTTATCAAAATTGGAAAATACATTGCAGGTAAGAGAAAGTCATTGGGGATGACGCAAAAGCAACTGGCAGAAAAATTAGGTATGAGTGATAAGTCTGTTTCTAAATGGGAGAGAGGAATCTGTTTGCCGGATGTATCAGTATACTTAGAATTATGCGGAATATTAGGTATTAGTCTTAATGAGTTCTTGGCTGGTGAAGATATTGAAATAGATAATATTGAAAAAAAATCAGAAGATACATTGATACAGATAACAAAGGACAGTGGCCGCAAACAACGATACTTAAAGAGAATCATTATAGTGCTTCTTATTGTAGTGGGAATATCTATGGTTACTTTTGGATCCATCGTATGTAATAAATTGCGACAACCACAAAACTATATTGAAGCAGTAGATTCAGATAGTATAGAAATGAAAACTGCTGAATTGTTATCAGGAATTGATGGAACAATGATGTTTCGATACAATTCAAGGGATACATTTAAAACGTTATCTATTTATTTGTCAGAATATCAGCTTGGACAACGAGTTTCACATAAAAAAGTTTTGGAACTTTCCTATGAAGATGTGAAATCTTCCACAAATGGATTGATTGTCATTACACCGGATTTTGATAATTTTACTGCAAAGCTCATCGCAGCAGATAAATATTCAAAATATATGACAGAAATACCAATTTTGGAGGGAGTTACAAACAGGGAATATTATGGAAGATCAGCAACGTCTATTGAAAACAAATGCAAGATAGAGTATGGAACAGAGCAAGGATTAGCGGCACTGATTTATGGAGAAAAGGGGTTAAGTTCGTTGCCAATACAGGATATTACAGGGGAGCATATAGATACCGATAATGAGTACATGTATTACTATTCGGTTGAATTCATAAAATAGCACTAATAAAAAGAAGAAGATGTCACGTAATCTGCTTTGATTCGGTGGCATCCTTTTTTGGCATTTGGTTTTTTACGGGCATTATAGATTTCATAACTTATTTCTTATTTTTCTGTATTCTCTTGGCGAATATCCTTTCAGCTTGTGAAAAAGCCGGCTGAAATAAAGCTGGTTATCATATCCGACAATCTTAGAAATCTCATTGATGGAATAAGTTGTTGTTTCAAGTAACATCTGAGCATTGTTGATACGGATTCCCACAATGAATTGCATTGGTGTAGAACCGGTATATTTTTTGAAATTTCGGATAAACCAGCTGACACTCATGCCTCGTGAGGCAGCATAATCATCAATATTGATATTTTGATTGTAGTTTTCACTGAAAAAGGTAACAGCATTATCCATCTCATGATCAAGATATTCATTTTTTAATATGTGCTCTCTTGTCAGTTCCCGGTGGAAACTGATCAGAAGATGACGTAGCAAAAGGACAAGCATTTCCTCATAATTGTCTTGACAGCGTTGGAGCTCGATAATGATACGTTTGAAAATTTGTTCATATTCATTAGATGTACCCACTTGAAAGACACGTTCTTTATCCGGAAACCCATATTGACGTAAGATATTTTTCACATTGCTTCCTGTGAAGTGAATCCAGTATACTTCTGTCTTATCTTCTCCGTAATATTCATATTTTTGGAGTTCTTTCGGTCTGTACAGTACAATGTTGCCGGCTGGAACAATCGTTTCATTATTTACATTATCAAAATGAAAATGCCCACAACCAGCAGTGATATATATAATCTGATAATCCAGACGACCCCTTGGACGGTAGGTCGGAAGTTTGGGATGTCTGGAAAGACGGTAAGTACCACAGCTACCGACAATCAGCGGACGACTTTTGTCTTTGAAATCCATATGTGAGTGGTTCAAATAACCGGTGTTCAAATACATAGGACAGCACCTCTTTTCGTACTTTTTATCATTGTATCATTTAGTGCATATTTTGTCTAATCCAATTCATAGACATATTTTGCGAATTAGGATAAGCTATATATAGCATAACTAAGGAACGTAAACAAAAAGTAAAGTATAAGGTTTGCTTTAGGAAAACAAAGAACAAAAAAGTATATGTATTGGAGGAGAGCTATTTATGATCGTACCACGTTATTATGAAAATCTAAGCGTACTGCACGAAAACACAATGCCAGCCAGAGCCTATTATATTCCGGCATCCAGAAGAATGGATAACTTGGTGGAACACAGAGAAGAGTCAGATCGTATGCAGTTATTGAATGGAACTTGGAAATTCCAGTATTTTAACAGCATCTATGACATTAAGGATTCTTTCTTTGAGAAGAATTATGATACAGAAAATTTTGATGAGATTCAGGTTCCAAGTGTATGGCAGATGGCTGGATATGATACACACCAGTATACAAACATCCGGTATCCATTTCCGTTTGATCCACCATATATGCCACAGGACATTCCGTGTGGAGCCTATGTACATACTTTTGAGTACAGTAGAGATGAGAAAGCGCCAAAATCTTTTTTGAACTTTGAAGGAGTAGACAGTTGCTTTTACGTATGGATCAATGGCTCTTACATAGGATACAGCCAGGTTTCGCATATGACCAGTGAGTTTGATGTTACCGATGTACTTCAGGATGGAACGAATACGGTGGCAGTGTTGGTAATGAAGTGGTGTGATGGTTCCTATTTGGAAGATCAGGACAAATTCCGTATGAGTGGTATTTTCCGGGATGTGTACATTTTGAAACGCCCAAAACAGGCAATCAGTGATTATCATATTAAAACAAGAATTGAGGATATGCTTGCGAAAGTAGAAATTGAAATGAAATTCTACTCTCCGTTAAATGTAAAAATTTCGATTGAAGATAGAAACGGAGCAGTTGTAGCACTAGGAAGTATTGCTGAAGAAGGAACAGCTGTATTAGAAATCGCAAGTCCGGAACTTTGGAATACAGAAAATCCATATCTATATAAACTGATTCTTGAAACAGAGAATGAAGTAATTGTAGATCACATTGCATTAAGAAAGATAGAGATTAAAGACCAGGTTATTTATTTAAATGGACAGAAGATTAAATTCCGTGGTGTCAATCGACATGATTCTGATCCGGTTACTGGATTTACAATCAATCCGGAACAGATTACAACCGATCTTACGTTAATGAAGCAGCATAATTTTAATGCGATCCGTTCCAGCCACTATCCGAACGCACCATTTTTCTATGAAATGTGTGACAAGTATGGATTCATGGTAATAGATGAAGCAGATATTGAAGCTCATGGTCCATTTATGATCTACAGAAAAGAAGACACTGATTACAATCGGTTCAAACGATGGAATGAGAAGATTGCAGATGATCCGGTATGGGAAGAGGCAATCGTTGATCGCGTAAAACTCATGGTGGAACGTGACAAAAACCGTTTCTGTATTGTTATGTGGTCAATGGGAAATGAGAGTGCTTATGGCTGCAACTTTGAAAAAGCACTGGAATGGACAAAGAATTTTGATCCAGACCGTATCACACAATATGAGAGTGCAAGATACCGTAATTATGATGAAACATATGATTACAGCAATCTGGATGTGTACAGCCGGATGTACCCAGCGCTTTCCGAAATTCAGGAATATCTGGATAAAGATGGAAGCAAACCCTTCCTTTTGGTAGAGTACTGTCACAGCATGGGAAACGGACCTGGAGATTTTGAAGATTACTTCCAGATGATTCAGGATAATGATAAAATGTGCGGCGGCTTTGTCTGGGAATGGTGTGACCATGCGATTGCTCATGGAACTGCTGAGAATGGAAAGACTATATATGCTTATGGGGGCGACCATGGCGAAGAAATTCATGATGGCAACTTCTGTATGGATGGATTAGTATATCCGGACAGAACGGTACATACAGGACTTTTCGAATACAAGAATGTTTATCGCCCGGCAAGAGTTATTTCCTATAACAAAGAAAGCGGAGAACTGGTGCTTCATAACTACATGGATTTTGATGACTTGAAAGATTATGTGAAGATTAGTTATGAGCTGACACAGGATGGTCTTGTGATCAGCAAAGGCATACTTCCGGAGTTTTCTGTGGCACCACACGGGGAAGGAAAAACAAACCTGAAGATCAATGTTCCAGAGAATGGGAAATGTTATTTAAAACTTATTTACCATCTGAAAAAAGAATTGCCACTGTTGGATGAAGACCATATTCTTGGATTTGATGAAATTGAGGTAAGTAAAGAGGATACAAAATGTAAACTTGCAGAGAAATGGATACCAAAAACAGTAGTGGACTCTGAATTACAGGTAAATGAAAATGATACACAGATTCATATCAAGGGGCGTGAATTTGCTTATACCATAGACAAACGTACTGCACTCTTTACAGAGATGAAATTCGCAGGGCGGGAATACTTGAACCATCCGATGGAATTAAATATTTGGAGAGCTCCAACAGATAACGATATGTACATCAAGTCTGAATGGAAGAAAGCCCACTATGATAAGGCTTACACAAGAGCCTATACGACAGAGGTTGTGCAGGGAAAACATGGTGTGAAGATTACAAGCCATGCTTCCGTTGTGGCAGAGACAGTACAGAAGATTCTTGATGTGACGATTACATGGAAAATAGAAGCTGCTGGAAAGATTGATGCAGATATTGCAGTAACAAAAGACGATGAATTCCCGGATCTTCCGAGATTTGGTGTGAGGATGTTCCTGGATAAAAAACTTTCAGCTGTAAGATACTTTGGAATGGGACCACAGGAAAGTTATTGTGATAAACATCAGGCTGCGAGCCACGGTTTGTACCGGGCAGATGTAGGGGATTTACATGAGGACTATATCCGTCCGCAGGAAAATGGAAGCCATTATGATTGTGAATATGTAGAGCTTAACAACAGCCGATATGGAATTGTGGCATCCGCAGAAAAGGCATTTTCATTCAATGCTTCTTATTATACACAGGAAGAACTTGAGAAGAAAACGCATAATTATGAATTAATAGAATCAGATAGTGTAGTATTCTGTGTTGACTACGCATTAAATGGCATTGGTTCTAATAGTTGTGGTCCAGTTGTATTGGAGCAGTACCGATTTGATGATGTATTATTCCGGTTTCAGTTTACACTGATACCGTATGTAAAGGGATAATAAAGTTTCATGTAACCCGTAAACAAGGAAAGAGAGTCTGATTGTAATGTAAAGTCCGGATATACAGAGCAATCAGACAAAATCAGAGAAAAAAACAGAATTAGATATCATACGGTTAGCCATATTGAGATTCTAAGTGCGATGAAGATGAGGAGCAAAGAAATTCGATGGAAGAAAAAAAGTATTTGAAATGGTATAACAAAATTGGATACGGATCAGGTGATATTGCAGGTAATGTAGTCTATGCGTTCCTGACATCTTTTATGATGGTCTATCTGACGGACTCGGTAGGACTTGCTGCAGGTGTCGTGGGTACCCTGATTGCCGTATCAAAACTATTTGATGGTTTTACGGATATATTTTTTGGAACAATGATTGACAAAACACACAGTAAAATGGGAAAAGCGAAACCCTGGATGCTATACGGATATATTGGTTGTGCCATTACGCTGGTCGGCTGCTTTGCAGTACCGGTGAGTTTGGGAACAACGGCTAAATATGCATGGTTCTTTATTTCTTATACACTGTTAAATGGTGGGTTTTATACAGCAAACAATATTGCTTATTCAGCACTTACGTCACTGATTACAAAGAACAGCAAAGAGCGTGTACAGATGGGATCTTACCGTTTTATTTTTGCATTTTCAACAAGTCTTCTGATTCAGGCGATTACAGTTGGATTTGTAGATAAATGTGGTGGAGATGCTGCGGCATGGAGAACGGTTGCTATTATCTATGCAATCATTGGTCTGGTCGTAAATACGATTTCAGCACTTTCTGTTAAGGAACTTCCGGAGGAAGAACTTAATGAAGGAGAAGTAAAGAATGATAATGAAAAGTATGGAATGGTACAGGCATTCAAGCTTCTTGTCAAAAACAAATATTACATGATGATTTGTGGAACATATATTTTACAGCAGTTATATGGTGCCATGATTGGAGCTGGCATTTATTACATGACATGGGTACTGAAAAATAAGAATTTGTTTGGACAATTTGCATGGGCAGTAAATATTCCACTGATCATTGCCCTGATTTTTACACCGACATTAGTTGGTAAGTGGAAAGGCATGTATAAACTGAACTTAAGAGGTTATGTCTTAGCAGTCATCGGTAGAGCACTTGTTGTTGTTGCCGGATATATGGGTAGTGTTCCGCTGATGATGGCGTTTACAGCTCTTGCAGCCTTAGGTCAGGGACCATGGCAGGGAGATATGAATGCTGTTATTGCATCCTGCTCTGAATACACTTATCTTACACAGGGAAAGAGAATTGATGGAACGATGTACTCTTGTACTTCTCTTGGTGTAAAAATCGGTGGAGGTATTGGAACCGCTGTTGTTGGATGGATGCTTGAGCTCAGTGGATATGTCGGAACAAATGCAACTCAGCCACAGTCTGCACTTGATATGATGCAGTTCATGTATCTTTGGCTTCCGTTAATCTTTGATGTATTGATTATGTTTGCACTTTCAAGAATGAATGTTGAAGATGCAAATAAAAAACTGAAAGCAGAAAAAGGAATTGCTGCAGATGAAGTAACAGATGCATCAGACATAAATTAGAATTGACAAGAGAAAGCGTTGTCTGATCGTTGTTCGATGAGACAGTGCTTTTTTCTATAATATAAAGTGATAGAACTGTATTTTGAAAATAAAAAGGACCACTTCATTTTTATGAAATGGCCTTAAGAAAATATTCAGTTTTCACAAAATAGTCCTTTTAGTATTTATACATGGTAAGGATGCTCAAAATATTCAGTGTAGAATACTAAAAGGTCATTCAGATATTTTTTTAGGTTGCTCATTTGCAATTCCTCCTTTCCTTATTTACAAGTTGATTATAAGATAGGTGTAAAAGGATTGCTTGCCAAATCGAAAGAAGATATAGACAAATGTTGCAAAGGGGAGTATTTCATGCAGTTAAAATATGTTGACACAAAAGAGGAGATCATAGCAATAAATAGGAAGTCAAAACATATTGAACCACATCTTCATAATGCATTGGAGATTGTTTGTGTAACAAGTGGAGCATTAGAACTTGGTGTCGGACAGGAACTATATCATATGGATAAAGGAGATATAGGCTTTGTATTTCCAGATGTTATTCATCACTATCAGGTACTGACACCCGGTGTAAATAAAGCGACTTATCTGATTGCATCGCCATTTACGATTGCCAAATTTGCAGATATCATGCAATCCATGGCTCCTGAATACCCGATCATCAAAGCGGAAAAGGTTGAACCGGAGGTATATAGGGTTATAAATGCGATTTTAGAGACAGAACAGTCGGATATTACTGTTGCACAGGCATATCTTCAAATTGTGTTGGCACGCTGCATAGGAAAATTAAATTTGGTAGAAAAGAGTAATGTGGGGAGCAACGATCTTATTTACCAGACAGTTTCCTATATATCAGCAAATTTTAAGAAGAAATTTTCGCTGGAAGAGATGGCAAAAGATCTGGGGGTGAGCAAATATGTTTTATCCAGACTCTTTTCCAAAACATTCCATAGAAACTTTAATCAATATCTTAACGATGCAAGGCTGAACTATGCATGCCAGCGTTTGGAAAATACGAGTGATTCTATTACAAACATTTGTCTGGATAGTGGATTTGAAAGTCAGAGAACATTTAACCGAGTATTTAAAGAAAGATATAAAATATCACCGAGTGATTATCGGAGTATTTGTGTGAAAGAGATGTTGTCATAAAAGGTTCTGTTGATAGAAATATTTACTTCGATTTCACAGTACTATGTATTTGATTTTATGTATGGATGATATAATATGAAAATATTTGTAGAAAATAGCGCTTTATTTTATTATGAAAAGAGCAAGGTGTATTCTAAAGAAACAAGAAAGGCAGGGCGCATATGAACATGAGAAAATCCATAATCGATTTTAATGAAAAAAAAGGATTCATCTGTGATATGGATGGTGTGATTTATCATGGCAATCAGATATTGCCAGGTGTTCCAGAATTCATCCAGTGGTTGCATGATGAAAAGAAAGAATATTTATTTTTGACAAATAATAGTGGATATACACCACGGGAATTAAATCAGAAACTGGCAAGGATGGGACTTGATGTGCCAGAAGAACATTTTTATACCAGCGCATTGGCAACAGCCGCTTTTTTAAAGGAACAGGCGGCAGGCTGTTCAGCATTTGTGATAGGAGAAGCCGGTCTCTTAAATGCACTTTATGACGTTGGCATTACAATGAATGATGTAAATCCGGATTATGTTGTTGTGGGAGAGGGACGTTCCTATTCATTGGATACTTTAACGAAAGCAACGAATTTAGTTCTGAAGGGAGCTAAGCTGATTGGAGCAAACTCGGATGTTTCCGGACCGATCGAGAACGGAATCGCTCCTGCCTGTCGTGCATTGATTGCACCCATTGAAATGGCAACAGGTACACAGGCATATTTCTGTGGGAAACCGAATCCACTGATGATGAGAACAGGATTGAATATGCTTGGATGTCATTCAGCAGAAGCTGTAATGGTTGGGGATCGTATGGATACAGATGTGATTTCAGGAATGGAAAGTGGTATGTCTACTGTATTGGTTCTCTCTGGATGTTCAACGAAGGATACACTCAAAACTTATGCGTATCGTCCAACTATGGTTTTAAATGGTGTGGGGGATATTGCTATGTTAGCAAAGTCAAAGGCAGAGTAATAATGAATAATCTGAAGTACTAAGAGATAAACAGAGCTTGATAGACAATCGAAAATGTGGTTGTCTCTCAAGTTCTGTTTGATTATGAAATTGCTTGCATTCGTATGAATATTTATTTGACAGATTTTATAATATATCTATAAGTCAATTGGAAAATAGAGAATAATACAGTAATAATCAGAAGCAAATTTAATTTCACATAAACCATTCATTTGTTGCATCATTGCTTTTATGTTTTTAGTTCCTATTCCAGAACCATGATATCGGCAAGGCTCAGCAATTTTATTTTCTATTTTTATGCCTACATAATGATTTACATATAGCGTAGATATTTCTATAGGAATTAAAGGGTCTGCATATTTTCTTATATTAGATAATAAATTATCTGTAATACGACCTATATAGTCTAGACACACTTTTATTTTAGCTGGCTTCCAAATAAGTTTATCAATTTTTAAGGTATAACCATCTACTTGTAGAGAAAAATAAATCTAAAAATTTAAAGTAAGTAATCATAAAGCAATGTAAAGTATATTATGTTCGACTAACAAACAGTAGAAAGATACATCTTCTCTTCAATAATCGAATAGGCGGGGGTTTAATCAAAATCCCCGCCTATTCGATTACAAAGTTTCTTCGTGAAGTGGATGGGATAATGCAATATTTTGCGTGTTGAGTAGTGCTGAAAAGTTTTGCTGAATGATATCCAGTGTTAGTTGCTTTTTCCGCAATTCCTGCTTCTCTCGTATAGTAGATGCTTTCTCAGATACAAGATTGTCAATTCGTTTCTGGATTTTTTCAGAGCTTGGGATTTTGGTAATGCCGAAATCCTGAAGCTCTTTTTTTAACGAATCGTGGAGCTGATATTCAGCCTGATGTCTGCTCCGGTATGCTGTGGGATTTGGAGCTGATTTTGCATCTTCGATAACTTTACGACAGAGCCGATAAGAGTCACAATGTTTTTGAATGACTTTCTGCGTGGTTAGCTCAGTGCTGATTTTCTGGATGTGCTGATCAGCCGCTTTGATGGAATTTTCAACATTGGAAATATGCTGTTGGAAGTCCTCGTAGTTTAAGAGATTATTTTCGGAGAGATAGTTGAACGTCTTTGCAGCTTCTTTTAGATTATTCAGTTTTGCCCAGCGTTCAAAGCATTCACGATTGCCTGTTGTGATATAGGTGGAGATATTGATATACAGGCGAGCTTCTCTGGACAAAGGCTTCGGAGTTTTCGTCTTATAACGATTTTTCTCTAAGCGGAGTCGGACATTTTCTTCTGTATAGTAGCTTCCGAGAGATTTCATATAGGTGAAATTTTTCTGTTCAGGTGCCCGGAAGGATAAATTTTTTCCCTGTCGTATTTCATATCCTGCCAACTGCATTTTCTGTAAAAATTCTTCATAATTGATAGAGGACCAGATTGCCTTATCAATCGAAACACGTAGTTTGACTTTCCAGCTGGTTCCACGATGGTATTCCATATTTTCTTTATAACTCTTCCCTTTTTCACCGGTTGGCATACTGGTGGCAAGTCCGTTTTCCTGGCAGATGCGATTGCTGATCCGACAGATTTTATGATAGCTGCGTTTGTTGGAAACATACTTGTGATTGGAGACGAAGCTGGCGGCGTTGAAGAGGATATGATTGTGGATGTGGTCTTTATCAACATGGGTACTGATCACGTATTCATATTTTCCTTTTAGCACTTCATCCGCAAATTGTTGTCCCAGGCGATGTGCGGTTTCTGCGTCAATTTCTCCAGGCTTAAATGACTGAATTAAGTGAAATGCAAGATTATCGCCCTTATCCATTCCATTCTTTTTTGCATTTTCTCTGGTGAGAGCAAATTCCAGATCTGCAGTTTCCGGTGAGCAGCCAAAACTGGAAACCAGTATTTTTTCATCTGTCTTATCTGGATTGGTGATATAGTCCAGAGCTTTCTTGTCAGTTACTTTAATGGGGAAGATCTTAATATACTAATGTCATTAACTTAAAAAAATTTATAAAATAAAACAGAAAAAGGTCTTGACAAATGTCAGAAAAAATGTGGCGAAGCCTCCTTGAATGAATACATTTTAGGAGGAATTGCTAATGAACTTTTACGCTGATTATGTCCGCAACAAACTCAACGCTGCCATTTCCAGCATGTCCAGTCAGATAGAAGATTACGTCAAAAATCCTGGGCATGATTTTACCAGAAATCGAAAGATGAACTTTACCTCGACAATAAACTTTCTACTTACTATGGAAGGTGGTTCACTTAACTCAGAATTACACAAATATTTTAATTATGATCTGAATCAAATAACCCGTTCTGGTTTCATAAAACAAAGGAACAAATTGAAACCAGATACCATGGAATATTTATTTCATAAATTTCATGAGCAGATATTATGTAACAAAAAATACCAAGGCTACCAGTTACTTGCCTGTGATGGTTCTGACTTGAATATATTTCGTGATCCACTAAATCCACACACGTATTTTGCTGGTAAAGAAGGAACTTTTGGTTTTAATCAACTGCATCTTAATGCCTTGTATGACCTCCAAAGCAGGCGATATGTCGATGCTCTGATTCAGGAGCCTTATGAAGAAAATGAATCCTCTGCCATGATTGAAATGATTAAAAAGCTGACTGCAAATCAGAAGACTATCATTATGGCAGATCGTGGATACGAAACTTATAACATTTTTGCAAATATTCAGGAACGTGGTCTCTTTTATCTAATCCGGATTAAAGATACCTCGAAAAAAGGCAGCATTTCTGGAAGCCTTTCCTTGCCGGTATCCTGTGAATTTGACGAAGAAATCGAACTGATTATGACCCGTAAACAAAAGTTTTATAAAACGAAAGGTTATAAATATCTCTCAAATTCATCGCCATTTGACTTTCTTGATTCTGAGAATTTGTTTTATACACTTCATCTCAGACTCACACAGTTTCAGCTGGAAAATGGAGTTTATGAATGTATAGCCAGCAACCTGGATAAAGAAGAATTCCCACCTGAAAAGATCAAGGAACTTTATCATATGCGATGGGGAATCGAAACTTCTTTCCGTGAGCTGAAATATACGATTGGCCTGACAAATCTTCACTCTAAAAATGTGGAATATATCTGTCAGGAAATTTACGCAAAACTGATCCTGTATAATTTTTGTGAAATTATTTCAGCAAATATCATACTGGAAGAAAGAAACCGTAAGTACACATACCAATTAAACTACACAATGGCAATTCAAATATGCAGGCATTATCTGCGCCAGACATTTGTAACGATAGATGTTGAAGGCCTGATTAAGAAAGAACTATCACCCCAAAGACCACACCGACAATATCAGCGTCGAGTAATAAAGAAACGATGGGTTAGTTTCGCATACCGTATAGGATAAAAAATTATTCAAATGAATATAGCTGGCAAAAAGCAGACTTTTGGTTTGTTTATTTGTTATGCGTAAATCTTGTGATTTTTCAAGAAAGCTAATCTGAACACTTATTACAATAATCGAAATTTTCTTAAGTTAATGACATTAACTGAATCAGGGCCCCCTTTGGAGAGATAGATATTCGATGAGAACATCAGCAGTCGGGGATACATCCTTTCCCGTGAGAACCGATTGCTTTCAATAGATCATACAGTTGCCGGTCAGCCAGAAATAGAAGCTATCCCACAGCGGATATTTCTGCGGAATCTGCATGAAGAGATGTTAGGACAGTGACAGACTGTGAATGGAACAAACAATACAATGATTGGTCTGGCTGCGGAAGCGGTCGGGAAGGAGGACAATTATGCAGAGAATACAGGATATGTTTATCAATATGGAAGAAGTGGCAGAGGATGCTTATAAGAATACGGAATTATTGCTGAGTCAGTATACCAAGGTAATGTTCCGTATTGAGAAGAACCTTGTGGATATAGATTATGAAATGTATGCAGAAGAAGGGAAGCATCTGAAGGAAATGTTATATGATCTGGTAGATTTTGATGCGACTGCAGAGAAACGCAGAATCCAGGAAAAGCTTCTGAATAATGATATGAATCTCTGTTTGCTGGAAATTATGAGAGATTCCCTGATAGCTTTGAGGGATTATCCAAAGAATGGACAGCTGTATTATCGGCTTTTAAAATATAGATATTTTGAAGCAGGAAATACCAATGAAGATGTGATGATGATGCTGGATGATATGCCAAGCACCACTTATTATCGAAACCGTAAGAAAGCAATCCGGTTGTATGCAACAATGCTCTGGGCATTTACGCGACCGGAAAAGATACAGAATAAGATGGAGGAAATAAACTGGAAGAAAAGTGGAAGTAAAGTGGCAGTGAACTGACAGTAAACTGGCATGTGAATGGTATTACAATGAAAATACGTGCATGTTAGAATTGATATGCTGAGAGAAATAGACCTTCGCAGACGTAATGTTTGCGGAGGTTTTTTTTCTCAAATTATAAGGCGTCAGGCTGTGCCCGGAAGGGCATGGCCTTTTTTTATACCTAAAAACAGGTTGCTGATTTGAAAAAGCTTCCTTTTTAACAGGTAGACGCCGGAAAGGAAGAGCATATCAAGATGCAGGGAAGAGGCAGGCATTATGCCAGATATCCATGATTTTTGATTTGTCATAAATCAAACCAACAAAAACGACAAATTGGAGGAACAATCATGGAAGAAAGAAAATACACATTTTACGACAGATATCAGAAGGTGAAATACGCTAATATTACAGCAGAGGAGCTGGAAGTTCTTAATATTTCTTATAATAAGGAACATTATATGTTTGATCAGCAGCATCAGAGAAATAATACAGTATTATTTTGTGGTTTAGAGTCAGAAAACGGTTGTGCGACAGACTTTATCGCAGATAGCGGACGTGACATTGCATCGGATATCACAACCGAGATCTTCTTCAAAGAACTCTTTAGTGATCTGACAGAGAAAGAAAAGAAAATCGTGAGCGATTATTTTATTATGGGAAAACAGGTTAAGGAAACAGCAGAGGAACTGGGCATCAGCACACGTCAGGTGAGTAGAGACAAAAACAGTGCTTTGGCAAAAATGTTAAAGAGAATGAAAGCAGCTGGATATGAATCATATGCTGAGGCGGCAGGTGTATTTCTGCAGGAAAGCGATTATATTCTAACACAGATGGAAACACAGAATTCAATTATGAAGAAAAGGACCGGAGAAGTGAGACTGCCATCAGATAACAATGGTAATAAATAAACGTAATTGAAAAATCAATCATCAAAAAGGGCACTGGAGAAAAATCCAATGTGATAATTGAACTGGACGGTGGCTGTCTTCCAGTCACTCAGTTCAAAGCGGGTAGTAGGTAATGGCGAAAGTAATGGCTTTTCATCTTCAAGAAATAAGTCCAGCCGGCTGCCCTCTTTCTTTTGAAAGAGCCTTCGATTGAACTGCTCCAGTTTTTCTCTGATTGCACAGTTTAATTCGGCAAGAGAAAAGAACTGTTCATTCCGGAGTGCTGCTGTTATCTAAGTAGAAATATTTCCTACTGTTCCTTCGGCATTCGGCTTATCCTTTGGTGTCCTGACACGGGCAGGGATGATAGCTGTGCCATAGTGCTCAGCCATTTCCTGATAGGTTTCATTGATCTGCTGATCTTTCCATCCACCATTGTGAACAACTGCTGTCCTGCAGTTATCCGGTACGAGAATTCTGGCGACACCGCCAAAAAATTCGTACATATGGACATGGGCAGTGATCCATGATTTCTGCTTCATATCCAGAAAGGCTTCTACATACGCATACTGGCTGTAAGTCATTACACCTACGAATATGTAAGACTTTAAGCTTTCACCGGTATCTGGGTCAATAATCGTTGCAGGATCCCCTGCCCAGTCAACCTCGACCTGCTCACCGGGTTTACGATTGATGTGCATGGTAGCACGTCGTTTCTGTTCATCCTGTTGGATGTGATAGCAGAATTGTGAATACATCAGTGGTTCATCGCCGTTGGCACGGCAATCCTCCATGTATTCTGTCCACAGGAGTTTTTTACTTACTCCGTTACGGAGCAGCTCCTTGTGAATGTAGGCATAGTCTGGCATACGCTTTTGAGAGCGGTCGCATTGTTTTGGATAAAGCAAGCCTTCAAGAACTTCATCCGTTTGAGTGTCTTCCAGCGGCCAAGAAACATCTAATTCTTGTGCTCGTTTTAAGACCTTTGCTACGGTATTTCTTGAACACGGAACGCTCAATGCTATGCTCCGATTACTAAATCCTAAGCTGGATAATCTTAGGATTTCTCGATATTTGGTCATAATGGTGACTGCAAATTCCGCACGAACGGCGTAGCCATTCCGCTTCCGGCGGCGTAATCATTCCACAGTAACGGCGTGCAAATTCCGCTTCAAACGGCGTATCTTCCTTTATACTTTGAGATGGAACAATCAGATCAGAGTGTAAAGAAAGGAGCATGTCATGCAAAGTTACACTACTATTATCGGCGTTGTAGAACTACGCCTACAAAAACAGAGTTACACCACTGTACAAAAGCGTTATTCCATCGGATCCAGTACAGTGACACTCATTATGAAACGCTTTAAAGAATTAGGACTTTCTCTCGATGATTTGAAGAGGATGGAACCTGTAAAAGTGGAGAAGGCATTTTATCCGCCGGAAAATCTCCGCCATCAAGATATTCCTCTCCCTGATTTTGAAGCAATCCATGACCGCATGATCGCCATGGGGAAAAATGCGGATCTGGGATTCTTGTGGTTGGAATACAAGGAGCAGCACCCAGATGGATATCAGCAATCGCAGTTTTATCATTTATACCGCCGATTTATGGAAGAAAATTATGGCAGCCGGAACGTCTCCATGCCAGTAGAACGAATCCCAGGGCAAAAGATGTATATTGACTGGGTTGGTGACCAACCGGAGCTTCTTGTCGATCCGGAAACAGGGGAAATCCATAAAGTCCATCTTTTTACTACAACCCTTGGGTTTAGCAGTTACATTTATGCAGAGGCTTTTATGGATGAAAAATTGCCGAACTTTATTTCTGGCGTTGTCCATGCACTAAGCTTTTACGGTGCGATACCACAATACCTCGTTCCGGATAATTTAAAAACAGCAGTCACCAGACATACAAAGGATGAATTGATCCTAAATTCTGCTTTTGCGGACCTTGAAGAGTTTTACGATACGATTGTACTGCCGCCGCCTCCAAGAAAACCGAAAGGAAAAGCAACCGTGGAAAACCACGTGAAATTTCTGGAGATACATTTAGTCGAAAAGCTGAAGGAAAGTGTATTTACCGACTTGTCGATGCTCAATGACCGGATTATGGAGCTTGTTTCAGGGATCAATCAGAGAAATTTTAAAAAGAAATCCGACATTCGGTTTACTCGGAAAGATGCATATACCAAATACGACAAACCGCATATGAAGCCCCTGCCCGGTGCAAATTATACTTTATGTGACTACAAATATTTCCTGCATGTGCCAAATAATTACCATCTTGAGTATGATGGGCATTACTACTCCGTACCGTACAGATATCTGAAAGAACCGGCTGTTCTCAAAGCCACCATAAGCGAAGTCAGGATATGCGATAAAAACAATAAACTGATCTGCAGGCATGCCCGGTCTTATAAAACCTTTCCGCTATATATTACCGAAGAGAACCATATGCCGGCGAATCATCAGTATTACAAGGAGCTAAATTCCAAGGATGGTGCTTACTACAGACGCTGGGCATCTGTATATGGAGAATATATGGAGATTTTGGTTGACCGTATCCTGCGTTCAGCAAAACACGAGGAGCAAGCCTACAACAGCTGTAATGGGATCCTGCACAGCTGCAAAAACATTTCCCATACGATCGTTGAAGAGGCAGCTGAACGCTGTGTAAAAGCAAATGCATGCAAATATACCTATTTCAAGAAAGTACTCAATACAGTACGTAATGAAAAATATGGGAAATGCCAAACCGGACAGATGCCTGTACATGAAAACATCAGAGGGAGGGATTTTTACAAATGATGCCTCCAAAAGATGCGTTTACAAAAGAAGAGCTGCAAGTCACTTCAAGGCTCCGTCAGATGAAGCTTTCCGGTATGGCAGATGCATTAGAAAACCAACTCAGGGATCCTAATGCGGATCTCGCCTCATTTATGGACAGAATCATTGAGATCGTCAATACCGAATGGCAGAACCGTTACGACAAGAAATTTTCACGGTTCCTAAAGCAGGCCAAACTACGTTATCCAGCCGCAGATCTGGATGAATCCATCTATGATCCAGGACGTATGCTGGATACGGCATCCATCGAGAGGCTGAATACCTGCCATTGGGTGGAAGAAGGCCGAAACCTGTTGATTACCGGTCTGACCAGCAGTGGGAAAACATATCTGAGTAATGCTTTGTGTATTTCGGCAATCCGTCAGTTTAAAACTGTGCGGTACATCAGGGCCAGTATCCTTATGGGTGAGCTAGAACAATCGCGGATTAAAGGATGCTATCTGGAATACATCCAGAAGCTGGCAAAGATAGATTTGCTGGCAGTGGATGACTTCGGACTTATGCCGCTTGATCTGGATAAATGCCGGGATTTTTTCGAAGTAATAGATGCAAGGGATGGACGTAAATCTACAATCCTTATTTCACAGTTTCCGATCAAGTCCTGGTTTGATATGTTTTCAGACGGAACCTATGCAGATGCCTGCCTTGCCCGTATCACTGACAAAAAGCATTCTTACCGTCTTGAAATGAATGGACGGAGTATGCGTGAGCCAGTGTAATAAAGTCGATAAATAGAGAGCGGCGCTGATGCGCTGTTGGGAACGGAACGGCTGCGCCGTTCACACGGAACTGCCGTTCCGATTTAGCGTAATCTACAAATGGTGACCTCCTGTGTAATAGATTTACACAATAATTGTGCATAATTCTATTATAAAACAAGTGGCTCATTATGACCGGAATCGTGGCTCACGGCAAAACGGAATCGTGGCTCACTCTCATCGGACAGGTGGCTCATTTGGGCACAGATTATTCATCCCCAGTCCATCTGGTATGATTCTCCCGGTGCTGTATGGTAACGCTGACCACGGCTGCCTTGAGAAACTACAAGCTGCCTTTTGGGTGGGACAAGTTCCTTATGCTTGGAAATATAGTCTTTAACGATGGTTAAACCACCCTGGAACCCATTTTCTTTTAATCTGTCATAACAGAGGGAAGAGTTTGTAATTCCTTTTCGGAGTAATTCATCAATAATCCCTGTAAATCCTGTCAGAAGAGTATGTTCGGCTTTACGGCCGGTGAGTGCATGCGGAAGGTCAATAAAGCCAGATTTTTTAATTCTTCGTAGTTTGGCCCGTGAAATTCCTGCCCTGCGTTCTAATTCTGCGAGATTAACTTTATCAGGATTGAATTTTTCTTCCATTGTGATTTCTACTGATGCATTGGCATACATCATTTTAGAACACGAAGAGAAAAATACAATGACTTTTCTATCCGACTAAAAATGGTTAATTCTAAGCGGCTTTAGGTGGTCAATTTTCCCCGCCCCTAACAAAAGTATTATTTTGTGTATATTCTATCTTGTTTTGTTTATGGTGCATACACATACTAAACGGTAAAATTAAAGTGAATTTAGATATCATTTGTGACAAAGCGCACTTCAAGTTTATCAGGGCGTGAATAACTTTCTGTATATTCAACTAAATTACCATTTTCATCGTATCCTATGAATTCAATATAGTTGACGATAGAGGTGGCACTTGGAAGATGAAGGTGCTTTTGAAGTTTTTCGCCAGCTTCTACCATCATCATTGTCTCATTAAATTTTACAGGCAAATGATTTTTGGATTTCATATAATCATAAAGCGATATGTGCTCAAAATTGTAATTATCGATATCTGAAAAAAAATGAATAGGAACATAGGTAAACTCAATTGCAAGAGGTTCCTTGTTTCCAAGACGAATTCGATGAATACCGTATATTTCATCTTCTTCAGAAAGTCCAAGTTTATCTGCAAAGTATTTTCTGTTTTTGATTATACCTGTGCCTAAGCATTTATTGGAAATTTCAATACCAAAGTTACGAACTAAAGAGGTAAAGCTGGCATTTTTTGATTCATTTAGTACTCCTAAAGCAACTCGATTTTGTTCGGGTTTGCGGACAAAAGTTCCCTTTCCGTGAACGCGAATTAAGTAATGTTGGCTAATTAATTCGTCAAAGATGTCATGAATCAAATACCGACTTACACTATACATTGTTGCAAAATCCCGTTCGCTAGGAAGCAACTCCCCAGGAAGATATTCCTGTGTTTTAATTTTTGTAATGATACTAGATTTTATTTGTGCGGCTAATACATCATCATTGCTCATAAAACTACCTCCCTGATAAAACCAAAACGATCAATTAGCATATTATTTTCAAAAAAGACTGCAAGATGTCCTTGTTTATCATACATGAGCCCTTTGTATTTCATTAAAGGGCTATCAACAGGAATATTTAAAATTTGAGCAGTCTTTGTGTCTGCGTAAAGTAAGGTGACTTTTTGATTCGATTTTGCCAAGGTTATTTGACAATTGTTTGTAATCAAATCAATTGCAGGAGCAGAAGCAGCAATTTGTTGGGTGAGATCTGGATAGATATATTCAGGAATATACGTTGTATTGATACAAATTAGTTGAGTATCATCTGAATAAAGCCAAACAATTTTGTATATTTTCGATTTTTCAGGAAGTAACATTTCGCTTGCAAGATAGTTATCTGCTTCTATTTTTTTGAAATCATATAATTCGTAAGTTAATTGTCCGCTATCTTCCTCTGAATGTAAGGAAAAATTACGAATGGATTGTAAAATGCGTTTAGGCGCTACGTAATAACCACTTCGTGGTTTTGAGATAATTGTTTTATCTTGAAGTAACAGATTCAAGGCTCCACGAACAGTTAAGCGTTGTACATGAAACAGCTCTGCCAGCTTTCGTTCCGAAGGCAGTTTGTCACCTGGAAGATAGTGTTCTTCCTTTAGCATGTATTTGATTTCTTTTGATAATGCAACATCTAAAGTTAATAAATTTTTTTTCATAAGAACTCCTAATATTATAATTTACTTGTAACTTATAATCAAATTATACGTTGTCAGTTCTTAAAAAGCAAATGGAAAGGAAAAAAGAAATGAATAAATAAAAAATAAATATAAAAACTGGTATAGTAAATTTGAAATGTGTTTCATACCAGAATAAAAGAAATATATGCATTGTGTATAAATAAATGCATTTATACTTAAAAAAATTATAAAAAATACAACAATATTCAATATTCTTTACATGAAGTATTGAAAAAATAAAAAAATGTGGTATATTAAATTTAAAATAGTCACCAATACAAAGGAAGGGAAAGGAGAAAACACTATGTTGAAATTTAATGAACAGAAACAGATTGAAAGTGTGAATGGAGCGCTTGCTCTGAGAAATCAAATTAATGAATTGATTGATGGAATTTGTAAAGAAGGATACAAGAATATTTGTTGGCTCGGTATCGGTGGAACATATGCATCTTGCCTCCAGGCAGAGGTTCATATGAAAGAAAAATCAAAACTTTCATTTTTTGTTGAAAACGCAGCAGAGTATTTGACAACTGGAAATAAAAAAGTTGGAGAAGGAACTATTGTAATTATTTCGTCTGTTACAGGAACAACTTCTGAAATCGTAGATGGAGTAAAAAAAGCACAGAAGAGTGGAGCAAGGGTGATTGGTTTTATTGATGTTGCTACTGCAGAACTTGCAAAACTTGTAGACTATGTGATTACATATCCTGCCAATGAACAATTGAAATTTTATATGGTAGCAGATAGATTTATGTACAATGCAGGAGAATTTCCAGAATATGAGGATTTATACAAGGAGTTGGATCAGTATTTGGCAACTGCACTTGTGGAAGTTGAAAAGGAAGCAGATGCTTTCGGAGAAGAATTTGCAAATCGTCATAAGGACGACAAAATTCATTATTTTGTTGGGGCTGGGAACCAGTATGGTGCCACATATTCTTATGCAATGTGTTATTGGGAAGAACAGCATTGGATTCGTACAAAATCTATCCACAGTGCAGAATTTTTCCATGGAATGTTAGAAATAATTGACAAAGATACACCAGTTACAGTATTTATTGGGGAAGATTCTCAGAGATCATTGAGCGAGCGCGTTGCAAACTTCTTGCCACGCATTTGTGGAAAATACAATATTATTGATACCAAGAAATTTGAATTAAAAGGAATTAGTCCAGAGTACAGAGGATATATATCACATTTAGTGATGCATGCGGTAACACAGAGAATTGATGTACATATGGAAAAAGTCAATTGTCATCCTATGGAAATCAGAAGATATTACAGATGTCTGGACTATTAAGGTGGCAAAATGGACAGAAAGATAAGAGTAGCAGCAATAGGAGATAATTGTATTGATTATTATGATTCATTGAATGAATCTTATCCAGGGGGAAACCCAGTGAATGTTGCTGTATACATAAAACGATTAGGTGGAGAAAGTTCTTATACAGGTGCTGTTGGAACTGATTCATTCGGAAAAATCATGATAAGTGCAATTCAAAATAAAGGAGTCGATACTTCTCATATTCAAGTGCTGGATGGAAAAACCGCAGTTACACATGTTGACATTGTAGATGGAGATAGAGTGTTTGGAAAATATGAAGAAGGTGTTTTGGCAGACTTTAAGCTAAGAGAACAAGACATTTCCTTTATAAAGAAACATGATTTAGCGGTTACAGGAATTTGGGGAATGATTGAAGATGAGCTTCCACTTATTTCGAAAGAAATTCCAGTTGCATTTGATTTTGCCAATAAATTTGCAAATCCAATTGTTGAGAAAGCGATTCCATATGTGACATATGCATTCTTCTCTTTTGACGAGGAATCACGCAATGAGTTTAGACAGAAATATCATAGCATGGGCTTAAAAGAAAAAGAAAATTGTACGGAACAATTAAAGGAATTCATGAAAGCAATGCAACAAAAAGGACCTAAAGTCATTATTGCAACATTGGGGAAAAATGGAAGCATTGGGTATGATGGAAATTCTTGGTATCGATTTGGAATCATAGAGTGTAAAGTTGTTGATACAATGGGTGCAGGCGACAGTTTTATTGCCGGATTTTTATATGGGATTTTGAATGGATTGAATGTTCAAGATTCGATGGAAGCAGGAGCTCAGAATAGTGCGGTAACAATAGGGTATCAAGGGGCATGGTAGAAGGAGAATATAACAAATGAGAAAAAAAATAGTGGCAATTTTATTGATAGCTACGATGGCAATGGGTATTGCAGCATGCGGAGGTTCAGGGGACAAAAAAGACGATAATACAATTACAGTATGGTGTTGGGACAAAACATTTAATATTTTTGCAATGGAAGAAGCTGCAAAAATTTATCAAGAAGATCATCAAGATGTGAAAATTGATATTGTCGAAGTTGGAGATGTAGATGTACAGTCTAGACTTACTACGGCTGGTACATCAGGAGATCTAAGCACATTACCAGATATTTTTTTGATGCAAGACCATGCATTCCAAAAAAATGTATTATCTTATCCAGATGTATTTACAGAAATTTCTGAAAAGAAAATTGATTTTTCAGAATTTGCTTCTGGTAAAACAGATTTTTCTGTTGTAGATGGAAAACACTATGGAGTGCCTTTTGACAACGGAGCAGCAATTGCTTGTTATCGTACAGATATTTTGCAAGAAGCTGGAATGACTTTAGAAGATTTTACAGATATTACTTGGGATGAGTGGGTTGAAAAAGGCAAAGTAGTACTGGAAAAAACAGGAAAACCATTATTGACAACGACAGCAGGCGAATGTGATTTGCTTACGATGATGTTACAGTCTGCAGGAGCATCTTTGTTTAATGAAGATGGAACAACGAATATTGCAAAAAATGACACTTTAAAGAAGGTAATTGATACATATTGTAAAATGAAAGATTCAGGTGTGTTACAGGAAGTAAATAACTGGGATGAATACACTGGCTCAATGTTGGACAGTGAAGTTGCAGGTGTGATTAATGGGTGTTGGATTATGGGAACAATTCAGACAGCTGAGGATCAGTCAGGAAAATGGGCTATTACAAATATTCCAAAACTTACAAATGTAAAGGGTGCCACAAACTATTCAAATATTGGAGGTTCTTCCTGGGCAATCTCAGGGAATTGTGGAAACGTAGAGTTAGCAGAAGATTTTCTTGCGTCTACATTTGCTGGAAGTACAGAGTTATATGATAATATTCTCTCTTGTGGAGCAATTGCTACATGGACACCAGCAGGAGATTCTGATGCATATGCAGTACCGAATGAATTTTTCTCTGGTGATGCAGTGTTTAAAAAAATAGTTGACTATTCAACAAAAGTTCCTTCTATTATTACGGGACCATATTTCCATGAAGCAAGAGACGCAATCTCTGTTGCGACAACAAATATTACAAATGGTGCAGATTTAGAGGAAGAGCTTAAAAAAGCGGAAGATACTGTTAATTTTAATATGGGACAGTAAGAGAGATTCCTATTATACAAGGGGATGGAATGTAGAACCATCACCCTTATGGATAGAGAGGAGGGGTTTTTGTGTCTAACAAACCAAGAAAAATGACGTTGGAAAAAAAGCATAATTTAACAGGATGGGCTTTTTTGGCACCAGCAACATTTTTGATTGCGGTGTTTAGTTTTTGGCCAATGATCAAAGCGTTAGTTTTATCTTTTCAGACGGGGAAAGGTACAAATATGCAGATGGCTGGATTTACAAATTACATCAGAATGTTTCAAGATGATGTATTTATTCAGTCAATAAAAAACACATTTTTTTATTTCATTCTTCAAGTGCCCATTATGCTTGCAGTAGCGTTGGTGTTAGCTTGTATTCTAAATAAAAAAGACTTACGGTTTAAAGGATTTTTCCGAACAATGATTTTTTTGCCGTGTACAACTTCATTGGTTGCGTATTCAATTATTTTTCGGTCTTTGTTTGCAAATAATGGATTAGTAAATTATGTTCTAGTGAATTTTGGAATTTTGGATAAACCATATGATTTTTTGACACAACCATTTGCGGCAAAAATGGTTATCATATTGGCTCTTTTGTGGAGATGGACAGGATATAATATGGTATTTTTCCTTTCTGGATTGCAAAACATTGAATATTCAGTATACGAAGCTGCAAAAATTGATGGAGCATCAGCAATACAGACATTTTTTAAGATTACTGTTCCATTATTAAAACCAACTATCTTGTTGACAGCAATAATGTCAACAAATGGAACATTACAGTTATTTGATGAATCAATTAACTTGACCGATGGAGGTCCTGCGAATGCTTCAATCTCTATGTCACATTACATATATAATTTATGTTTTAAGTATGTGCCGAATTTTGGATATGCAGCAGCGATGTCCTTCTTTATATTACTGTTGGTTGCAGTATTAGCATTTATACAAATGAGGGTGGGTGATAAACGTGATTAAAAAAATGAAAAATATAGGAATGTATGCATTCTTGATTTTGGTTACTTTTATTTCAGTATTTCCTTTGTACTGGATGGTAAGTGCATCCACAAACAAAAGTGTGGATGTATCAAAAGGTGTATTATCGTTTGGCTCTCATTTGGGAGAAAACTTGAAAAATCTGCTGGCAAATCAAGATGTAGGGGCTGCATTGGTCAATTCATTTAAATATGCAATATTACTTACAATAGTTTCGATGGTGATATGTTCCTTGGCAGGATATGGATTTGAAATTTATCATGATAAAGCAAAAGATGCCGTGATGGGTGTGATTCTTCTTGCAATGATGGTTCCATTTATTACGATATTGGTCCCATTGTTTCAGATGGTTGCAAAAATGAAAATGTTAAATAGTACGTTGGGATTCATTTTACCAACGGTATCAACCCCATTTTTAATCATGATGTTTCGGCAGAGTGCAAGATCATTTCCTCATAATATTATTGAAGCTGCCAGATTAGATGGACTTTCGGAAATTAGAATCTTCTTTCAGATGTTTATTCCTACAATGAAATCAACATATGCAGCGGCTATGACTATTACATTTATGAATGCTTGGAATAGTTATATGTGGCCGAAAGTAATCATGACACAATCCAAGAGCATGACAATGCCAATGGTTGTAGCAAATCTGACAGAGGGATATGTAACAGACTATGGAATGCTTATGTTGGCAGTCTTAATATGTACATTGCCTACCGCCTTAGTATTCTTTATTTTACAGAAGAATTTTGCAGAAGGTATTACTGGAGCTGTAAAATAATAAATGATATCTATAAAGAAAGGGATTAGAAATGGAATATAAAAAAATAAATATGCCAGGTCTTCTGCATGGTGGAGATTATAATCCTGAACAATGGTTAGATAGACCGGATATTCTTGAAGAGGATATCCGGTTAATGAAATTAGCGCATGTAAATAATGTTTCACTAGGAATATTTTCGTGGGCATTTTTAGAGCCAGAAGAAGGAAAATATCAGTTTGACTATTTAGAAGAAATTATTAACCGTTTATATGACAATGGCATCTATACAAATCTAGCTACACCAACAGGTGCAATGCCAAATTGGATGACTCAAAAATATCCTGAAGTAATGCAGACAGATGAAAACGGGATACAGAATTTACCAGGAAAAAGGCATAATTTTTGTTACACGTCTGCTGTTATGAGAGAAAAAACTAGAAAGTTGGATTTGAAATTATCAGAACGCTTTGGAAAACATCCAGGAGTAATTCTTTGGCATATATCAAACGAATACGGAGGAAATTTTAGGGATGCTTCTTGTCATTGCGAAGAATGTCAAAAAGCATTTCGGAAATGGTTGAAAAAAAAATACAAAACATTGGATGCATTGAATCATGCATGGTGGAGTGCGTTTTGGAGTCATACTTATACCGATTGGGAACAGATTCATTCACCTTCTCCGAGGGGAGAGGATGAATTACACGGTTTGAAATTGGACTGGAAAAGATTTGTGAGCGAACAGTTACAGGACTTTTGTAGAGAAGAGATTCGAGCTGTTAAAACATATTCGGATCTTCCAGTTACAACAAACATGATGATGTATTTTTCACCATTGGATTATGATAAATGGGCAGAGGAGTTGGATGTGATTTCTTGGGACTCTTATCCGAGTTGGCATACAAAAGAAGATGAAGTACCGATTGCTGTGTGGGCAGCCTTTATGCATAACCAGATGAGAGGATTTCAGAAGAAGCCATTTTTGATGATGGAATCAACACCATCACTTGTGAATTGGGATGAGGAAAATAATGTAAAAAGACCGGGGATGAATTACTTATCTTCAATGCAGGCAATTGCGTTAGGTTCGGATAGTGTTCTTTATTTTCAATGGAGAAAAAGCAGAGGATCGAGTGAAAAGTTTCATGGAGCGGTTGTTGATCATGATGCGTCAGAAAAGAATAGAGTTTTTCAAGAAGTTGCTTGGATTGGCAAAGATCTAGAAAAGCTAAGCAGTCAAATACTAAGTACATGTAATAGGGCGAAGGTAGCTATTATTATGGATTGGGAAAATTGGTGGGCTCTTTCTGACGCACAAGCAATATCGAGAAAATTTGATTATACGGAAGAACTTTTAAAATATTATCGGGTTTTTTGGGAAAAAGGAATTGAAGTTGATATAATTTCCATGGATCGAGAGTTGTTAGATTATCAGCTTGTGGTTGCTCCGACCTTGTACTTGCATAAAAAAGAGTATATTCATAAAGTAGAAGCATACGTGGAAGCAGGTGGAATATATGTAACAACTTATTGGAGTGGAGTAGTAAATGAAACAGATTTATGTTTTATTGGAGAGAGACCACATGAGAGATTGCTAGGATTATCAGTTGATGAGATTGATGTGGGGAATGAATATTTTCCAAATACTTTCTCCTATAAAGATGGTGTATATAAAGCCGGTGTGTTAAGAGAAGTTGTGACACTTCAAACTGCAAAGCCGTTGGGAACATACTTGCAAGATTACAATGTAAATACTCCAGCAATTACAGAAAATGCGTATGGCAAAGGAAAAGCTTACTATGTTGTTGTTCAACCAGATCTGGAATTTTTGAAAGAATTTTTGGGCGATGTAATTGAGGAAGCAAATGTGGAAGCAAATTTGACGGAAACATTACCTTATGGAGTTACTGTTTCAAAAAGAAGTGGAAAAGAACAGAAAGATGATGTATATTTTCTTCAGAATTTTAACAGACATCCTGTGAAGATGGTTTTGAATGAATGTTATACAAATTTGATTACTGATGAAATCCTTACAGGTTCAATAAAACTGCAAACATATCAATGTATTGTGATGCAAAAGAAATAAGATTCCGTAATAGGGAGGAGCTCACATTGAAATCAAAGGCAAAGACATTTTTAATTGATATTTTACTTGATATTGTAGGTGGTTGTTTCATTGCGATTGGAGTCTATAATTTTGCAGTGGCATCTGGATTTCCGGTAGCAGGTATATCAGGTATTGCAATCGTGTTTTATTATTTTTGGAAAATTCCAATTGGTACAATGACGACAATTTTGAATATTCCAATTATTTTAATTTGTTACAAGTTGTTGGGAAAACAATTTTTTTTAAGATCAATAAAGACAATGTTAATTTCTAATATACTGATGGACTGGGTTGTTCCATTGTTTCCAGTTTACCAAGGTGATATGATGTTATCTTGTATTTGTATGAGTGTATTCTCAGGAATCGGATATGCATTAATTTACATGAGAGATACCTCTACAGGTGGAGCAGATTTTGTTTTGATGGCAATACACAAGGCAAAGCCACATATTTCTGTAGGAAAAATTATCATTGTTATGGATTTTATTATTGTAATTATTGGTGGAATTCTGATGCGTGGAAACATTGATAAGATTATTTATGGATTAATTGGAACGTATATTCTATCATTTGTCGTAGATAAGCTAATGTATGGCGTTGATGCTGGAAAACTTGCTTTGATTGTAACAGAAAAGGGACCACAAATTGCGGCAAAAATTGATGAGCTATCACAACGAGGGGCAACTTTGATTAAGGCAGAAGGAAGTTATACAGGACGTGAAAAAGAAGTATTAATGTGTGCATGTAACAATAAAGAAATGCATACGATTCAAGAAGCTGTAAAGAAAGTAGATTCATCAGCGTTTCTTGTTATAATGGAATCGAATGAAGTGCGTGGAAAAGGATTCAAGCCACATTAAAAGAAATATAATATAAAAATTAAGAAGTTCTAGCATGGATCGGTATAAGATTGGATCCGGAACATTATCTTTGATTATGGAACGTTATCACGCGGGAGGAATTCCGATTGAAGAACTCCAGATGATGCCACCAAAAGAGGTGGAATTACTTTTTTATCCTCAGAAAAATATTAAAAAGAAGGATATTCCACTTCCAGATTTCCAGTACTACTATGATAGGATTCATACCCCAAACAGTCGAGTAAATATCTCTTACTGCTGGTTAGATTACAAAGAGCATATTGTCTCACAGGAAAATATTCCAGGTTACAAAGAAATCGCAGAGAATATTTATGAAAATTCAGAGGTTTATCCAGTTGCATATGTGACCAGTCAATATCTTTCGGAAGAGGATTATAATACCCTGGAATTTCCATATAATCAGACAGCATTTCTTGACTTTGCTGTTGTGAAAAACAGAAGTTCCTGTGCCGGATGGAAGGAACAGCTTCAATCAAAGATACAGGAAGTAGATATTGGATTTCAATATAAAGAGATAGATAGCAGGCAGTCAGTATAATGGGAAAGTGAGCAGAGCATGCCCGATGTGGAAAAAATAATTATAATGAGTGATTATTTTAATGTTACTACAGATTATATCTTAAAAGGTATTGAAGTAGTCGAAAATAAAGAAGAAAAAAGTAAAGAAATTGTAGGAAAAGTGCTCTATATTGCATCTACAGCATTAATTGTGTATATTCCGTTCCAAGTGAACCACTTGCACGGTCAAACTGAGCCAGTCCCACGGAGGATGAGAGCCACCCTCACGGAGACTGAGCCAATGCTATTTTATGCTAATTATCAGGCAACTGCCTGTTAATTATAAATACAACTGAATAAATCATAGGTCATAATAATCGTCTGGTAATACAATGCCGTTTTCTTCCAGAAGCTTTTTCAGGAAATGTACCTGACGCTGGAGAGATTCTATTTCAATCCAGTTGCCATGACATAATTCATCGCATTCTTCCAGTTCAAGACGAGCTAACACATAGTCTTGCCACTTGATACAATGATGATCTTTACTGAATGCACAATAATTATTCATGGATGCCTCCTTTCTGGGCTGCTTTCAATCCGTGACGCTCACGCATGAATACCTTACCATCAATCAACACTTCATATGAATTGTGAATGATTCGATCCATGATTGCTTCTGAAATAGGACTTCCAGCAGCCTCTGTTGGAGTAATGCGTGAATACCACTCTACCGGTTCATACTGAGTACAAAAGATGGTGGATTTATCTGTGCATCTTGATTCTGCAATCTCAAGAAGGTCATATAGTTATGGAGTATGAAAAAGTACTTGGGGCGCACATAAAAGATATAAGGAAAAGGCGTAACATGACACAGGAAATACTAGCTGAGTTAGTGGGGGTCACTAGTCAACATATTAGTAATATAGAGACGGGAAAAACAAAAGTAAGTTTATCTACCTTCATTAAAATTGTAAATGAATTAAATATACCACCAGAGATGGTACTGGCTGAATGTATGAAAATTGAAACACCTGCCTTGAAGAATGAAATTATGGATATTATACAAGATTGTAGTCAGAAAGAATTGAAAATTATTGCAGAAATAATTGAATCTTCTAAAGTGATTTTAAGAAAAATAAGCTAGTATAACCATACTAAGCTATGTAGGTAAATTTTGGGTTAAAGGTATAGTGTAGAACGTCACGCTATTTGCTCCAGTTTCAAGCAAATTAATTTATCAAGAAAACCTTGGGGGTCTTCCACGGTAAACGCAAGCTTTTTGCTTATTTTGCTCTGTATGAAGTTTTCGTAATGAAAAAACAAATTTTGTACCTTTCAGAGCTTAATTACTTCAATTACTATAAGAGCACAATTATGCACATCTGCCAAATTGAATCAGTTCTGCTCTGAGTATTTTGTGAAAACAGAGATATGCGTTTACCGTGGGGGGTCTTCCATCCCCAAACCCCTGGAACCCTTGCCACAGCAATAATCAGCCATCTAATGATTGTTGTGGCAAGGCATAAAAAAGGGATTATATAATTCGACTAATTTGACTCAAAATGACCTCAAATAAAACGCAAAATAACAGTATAGGAATGTGGTGTTGCGATAGCTATATTAATTGATAAAAAGGTATGTACCAAAGCTTATTTATTTGCAGTGGGTTATATTAGTATAGCGTCTCAATCATTTTTTTGATTTATAAAAACCATGCAAATCCAATATCCATAAGGAAAAGCGGGAATTGTATTAGTAAAAAAATGATTGAGACATAGTATACTGACCATTTAACACTCTTAACCTTGAATCCAGGGTAAAAATTTATAATGAAATTAGGGTTACAACTTATGTGTTGTTAAAATACGTCCTGTGGGCATCTGTCCATCTGGGCGTTTTTTATATTTCTGAAAGATTATTAAAAATTTTCTTCCAGACCCGAACATTCGCATTGTCCCATTCGGGCTATTGAATGAAAGGGAAAATAGAAATCCTACCGTAATCCGGCAGGACGGGAAGGAGGTGAACTCGAATGAGGAAATCTTCTTCCTATGATGAAATGGCAGTCCGGAAACAATTTGACCGGATATGCAAACTGGCATTGAAAGGCGAAAAGATAGACTACCGCAGACATATCGCTTACAGGCAGAAGCATGAGGTGATGCTGTCGGAATTGTCAGAAAAGGATATGGGCAGACTTTTTACTGTGGATGACTATGGAGTGGAAAATCAATGGTTCCAGGTACTTGGCTATGATATAGAAGTGAAGGATATGTTGATTGCGGAGGCGTTGCAGGCACTTTCTGAAAAGAAAAGGGATGTGGTTCTGCTTTCTTATTTTATGGATATGAGCGATGCAGAAATTGGCAGGGCATTGAATCTTGTCCGTAGTACAGTCTATGAACACAGAAAGCGTTCGCTAGAATTGATGAAAAATATTATGGAGGAACATACGGATGAAAAGAAAAGGTAAACAGACTAAGAATGTCAATTTGCTGCCGTTCCATATTATTAAGGCAGCATCAGAAGGAGATATAGGGGCAATTCATAAAGTGTTGAGCCATTATGAAGGTTACATAGCAAGGCTTTCTATACAGTGTTTGTACGATGAATATGGACAGCCGCATTATTGTGTGGATGAAACCTTGCGTAAGAGATTGGAAACAAAGCTGATTACAAAAATATTGAATTTTGAAATAGCATAACCGGCAAATAGTTTCCTTACCCTTTCGGAAGCTGACAAAAATATTGTACCTTGACAAGTTCATATTGAGAATCCTGCAGGACGTATGGAGCAGTGGAGCTATTTAATGAATACGCCATGACTATCTGTATCTGCCACTTTGCGACATCATGTCGTAAAGTGGTAGGTATTGGAAACGATGGAATGTTGATTCGGACATTGAAGTAAAGATACGAGCGATAGATATTTGATTACTGGCAAAGGGACAGGAACTTTGCGGCGATGATGCTGTTTCTGATAATGATACTTCCGGAGTAAGCTGTTCCGGTCTGAAAAGATTGCAATTCCTACATGAAAACTGTTATTAGCAGTTTTTTGTATTCTATGGCGAATGGAGCTGTTTCCTGACAGCCACCTGCAGGGTAAAATTTTTTGGAAGGAGGGTAGAAAATGCCACGAAATATAAATAAGAAACGATTTGTCAGATACAAAGAGGGCGCGGAGTTATACAGTATGTGCCAGAGAAAGTTCGAGCAGATGGCAAAAGATGCAAATGCAATCTATAAATTGGATAAGCTGGTATTGGTAAATTGCGATATTTTTGAAGAATATTTAGAAACATTTAGAGTTAGAGGATAGTCAAATGAAGAGATTCTGAAAAAATATTTTTGTCGGACAAAAACACTTGACTTTTTGTCTTACAGAAATTATAATAGACTTAGTTATGAATGGAGGTGCATATAGATGGCGAAAATCGGGAGACCTAAAAAAGAGTCTCCTAAGTTGAAGTCAATAACAATCCGGCTTTCTGATAGTGAATACGAAAAGTTCATTAAGTATGCTGCCAGTCATAATATGACCATGACACAAGCATTGGTAAAAGGAATAGAGTTATTATACCAGAATCCGTAATGCTTGAAGTGCTGCAGAATCTCTTTCCATTAATGAAGGAGCAGAGATGGCAAAAGCAAGAAAAGATAACAAGGGCAGGGCTTTAAGGAAAGGGGAAAGCCAACGGACAGAGGATATGAGGTATATGTACACATATACTGATCCTTATGGAAAAAGACGTTACATTTACGCAAATGATTTGCGGACGCTTCGTGAAAAAGAGGATAAGCTGCTGAAAGACCAGCTTGACGGCCTGGATGTCTATGCCGCAGGAAACGCAGACTTGAATTTTGTCTTTGACCGTTACATATCAACGAAAACTGACTTGCGGAAAACAACATATACGAATTACAAATATATGTATGACCATTTTGTAAGGGCGGAATTTGGGAAACGGAAGATAGGGGAGATTAAGTATTCCGATGTATTGTATTTTTATTATCATCTGCTGAATGAGAAAAATCTGCAGATTAATACATTGGAAACCATTCATACGGTGCTACATCCAACATTCCAGCTTGCAGTCCGGGATGCAATCATCCGTGTCAATCCCAGTGACGGAGCTATGGCACAGGTCAAGAAGAAACCGGGAAGGAATCATGGTGTTAGACATGCATTGTCATTAGAGCAGCAGAGAGCATTTATGGAATACACCAGGAACAATCCGATATATTGCCATTGGGCGCCTTTATTTACGGTGCTACTTGGAACAGGTGGACGGATTGGGGAAGTCATTGGATTGAGGTGGCAGGATCTGGATTTTGAGAACAGGACAATAAGTATAAATCACAGTGTTGTGTATTATCCAATGGATGGTGCAAAAAAGCGACGGAGTGTTTTACAGGTGTCCTTGCCAAAGACGGAAGCCGGTATCCGGGTAATTCCGATGATGGATGCGGTGTATGATGCTTTTCAGGAGGAACACGAAGCACAGAAAGAGAATGGATTCAACTGCACGGAGATTGACGGTATGACAGGGTTTGTGTTCTGCAACCGTTTTGGGAACGTACATAATCCCCAGACAGTCAACCGGACGATTCGGCGTATTTCAGAGAATTATAATGCGGAGGAAGTGTTGAAAGCGAAAAGAGAGAAAAGGCAGCCGATTATATTGCCACATTTTTCCTGCCATCACTTGAGGCATACCTTTTGCACAAGGTTCTGTGAACAGGAAACCAATATCAAGGTAATCCAGTCCATTATGGGACATGCGAACATAGAAACCACGATGGATATATATGCCGAAGTTACAGACATGAAAAAAACGGAATCAATGAAGAATTTAGCACAAAAATACGATGTATTTTAGGAAAGAGTCCTTGGGTGGGACTCATGTAACAAAAAAGAGTTTTTGCAACAAAATTGCAACGAATTTTGAAATGACAGTACATAATAATGCGTGATAATGCATTGATGCAAACTGTTGGAAAAGGCGTAAATACGGGATAATACATGATAATGCTTTAACCTGAATATTATTCCCGACCATGAAGAGTCTGGATAAGAAGCCTTCTAACGGTGCGAAGACGGAGAAGAAGGAAGCAGGACAGGCGGCAAAGAAGAGCAGTATCTCCCGTGAAGAGGCGTTGGCTCTGCTTAAGAAATATAATAAAGAGCCGTTCCATATCCAGCACGCCCTGACAGTGGAAGGTGTGATGCGTTGGTTTGCGAAAGAGCTCGGTTATGTGGAGGAAGAGGAGTTCTGGGGCATCACCGGACTGCTGCATGATATTGACTTCGAGCTCTATCCGGAGGAGCACTGCAAGAAGGCTCCGGAGCTTCTGCATGAAGCGGGGGTAAGCGAGGATATGATCTATGCCGTTTG
>OFGG01000029.1_pt1 | contig 122683 bp, 94 predicted proteins | sample 1521701 | NCBI WGS metagenome assembly OFGG01 (sample SAMEA3504081, study PRJEB24116) | mouse gut metagenome | biome: mouse gut; feature: mouse-associated habitat; material: faeces | place: Denmark | collected 2011
GCGCCTGCCCTGCGTTCTTTAACGGGCTGTTCCCATAAATGGCGCCGCCCACCGCATTGGTAAGACCACCGGTTATGCTCCTCCTTAGGTCGGCATTCCCTGTTCCGATCTTCTGCTCCAGCGTGCTTCCCACGGTGCCCGCCAGGAAGTCCGCCGCCAGCGCTATGCCTACCGGTGCGCCGGAACCCACCAGTGCGCCGCGGACCGCGCCTGTCACTGCGCCGTGTGCCGCACTGCCAAGGGCTTTTTTCAGGTCAAACTTCTCCCCGCCGAGGAGCTGGGAGACCGCGGACCCCGCAAAGCCGGACACGCCGCCTACAGCCCCGCCTAACAGGCCGCCTATCAGGATGTTGGCAACCTCTCCCGTGGGATCCACGTAATCCACCGGGTCGTTCCCGCAGTAAGGGTACCCGTTCAGCCCACGCTTGACAGGGTCGGGCGAGACCATCCTGCCCACCGTTCCGTCATAAAACCTGGCCTGGGCAAAATGCTTCCCGATCACGGGGTCATACTGGTAAGTGGTGAAGCCAAACCCGGTATCCAGCGCATCCCCCTGCAGCTGCTCCGGGTCGCCCCAGACATTCCTCCTGGCATATCCCAGCACGTTCCCCTGGCCGTCAGCCGCGATCAGCGCGCTCCCCATGATATCCGGCTGGAAGTAAGCCTTGCCGGCAGAAGCCGCACCGGTGTCCGCGCCTTGCGCTCCGGGGGCAGGGTACGGGGCCGTGTGGCGGCTGAGCCTGTTGTAGCCCTTCCCGTATACGTTGCGCACCTCTCCAAGCCCTTCGGCGTAAGCCATCAGCTCATTGTTGGACCCGCTTAAGAAATCAGGCACCACGGTGACCTCTCCGCCCGTGGAAGGGGTGACGCCCTGCCGGTTCCGGCTGTACTTTAACCGCATGCCAAGAACATTGTAGACATACTCTGTCCACTCGCCGCTTTCCAGGTTCTTCCCGGTCCGCATCCGGCCCGCCGCGTCATAGACATACTGCCTGATCAGGTCATCGCCGCACTTTTCCTCCGTCAGGTTTCCCCGCTTATCATACCCGTAGCTGTACTGGCCGCCGTTTTCTGTCCTGCCGGTCAGACGGTTTAAGCCGTCATACTGGTAGGATGCCGTCTGGATTCCGTTACGCTTTTTCGTCAGACGGTTCCCCAGTGCGTCATAGGTATAGGATTCCGTGTCCTGCCCTTCCCGGTAAGACAGCAGGCGGCCCGCGCCATCATAGGTGTATGCGGCGTCCGCCAGAAGCTCTGCAATGCTTCCACTGCGCTGGCTGCCGGTCATCTTCCCTGCCGCGTCATAAGAAAAGCTGTTTTCCATGGCTGTTCCGTCTTCAAACAGGTAAGATACCTTGGCCGGGAGTCCGACCGCGTTGTAGGTATACCGGGAACTGCTCCCGGGCTGGGTAAGGGATAAGATGTTCCCCATCGCGTCATAGCCATACTGGGTGGATCCCCCGTTCCCGTCCGTTACCTTCGTCATACGGTTGTTCCGGTCAAAAGTGTAATCCACCACGCTGCCATCCGGGTAAGTGACGCTGGTTCTGTTCCCTGCCGCGTCATAGCCATACCCCGTAACCCGCTGGTTATGGTCCGTGACTTTCAGGAGCCTTCCCGCCATGTCATATTCCATGGTGGACGTGCCGTTCCAGTCCTGCAGCTCTACAAGCTCTCCCCTTTTATTATATCGGAAAGCCGCTTCCCTTCCGTCACTGTAGTTCATTGCAACCGGTTTGTTATTCAGGTCATAGCGTATCCGGGTCTCATTCCCATCCTCATCAACTATGGCGGTAATATTCCCGTTGGCATCGTAAGTATATGCTTTTTCATCCAATACAGGGTTGATCTCCCGTATCACTCTGCCCCTTTTATCATACTGGTAAAGGGTCACACATTGCTGCCCATCCGGTGCGTCCAGACATTCCCTGATCTGGTTATTCATTACATCGTACTCATAAGCAGTACAATTGCCCTCAGGGTCAGTGATCCTGGTTAAATTCCCACATGCATCGTATTGGTATCCGGTAACATTCCCGCACGCATCCGTCACGGAAGCAATTTTCCCATCCGCCGTATAAGTAAACGAAGTTTTTCCGCCTGCGGCGTCTGTCACGGAAACAGTCTGCCCTAATGCGTCATATTCGTATGTCTTTATATTGCCCAATGCGTCCGTTTCTGTCAATACCTGCCCGGCGGCATTATAGGTGTATGTAACAGTGCCGCCTTCCGGCGCTTTGACGCTGAGCAGGTTACCGGACGGGGAATAGGTGTATTCCGTAGTGCTGCCCCTTGCGTCTGTCTGGCTGAGCACCCTGCCCTGGCTGTCATATGTGAAGCTTAAGCTGTTCTCCAGTGCGTCATGCATTTTTACCAGCCGCCCCAGCGCATCATATTCATAATCCGTCTCCGCGCCTTCCTGATCCGTTACTTTAGCCAGCTTGCCCGTTCCGGTATAAACCATCGCAAGGCTGCCACCATTTTGATCCGTAACGCTGACCAGACGGTTCAGGGCATCATACGCATAATCCCACTGGTTTTCGTTTGCATCCGTGTAAGACGTCATATTCCCGTTAGCGTCATAAGTATAACTGCGTTTATGGTTTTCCTCATCCTTGCTTTCCACAAGGCGTCCAAGGCTGTCATAACGAAACGCCCTTTCTCCGCCTTCGGGGTTTATTTCCCTGACAAGATTTCCATTGCCATCATACTCATAAGTGGTCTTGCCGCCCCTGGCATCCGTGACCGCTCTCACTTCACCTCTGCCGTTATACTCATATACCTTTTCATGCCCTAAGGGATCTGTCTCCTTCGTCAACCGATTGTCCGCGTCATACTCATAGGAAGATTCAAACCCTTCCGCATTGGTTATCTTGATGCAGTTACCGTTCTCATCATACTCATAAACAGTCTTACCGCCACAGGGATCTGTCATTTCTGACAGATATCCGGCACTGTCATATTTGTACGTGGTCTTGCTGCCTTCCTTATCGAAAAACCCTGTTACATTTCCATCACCGTCATAAGTTGTATTTTCCGTGTTCCCGTCTTCATCCTGCACGGCAATAACCCTTCCAAGGGGATCATAAGTAAACCGGATCGTACCCGCATCAGATTCCACGCTGCTTAACCTGTTTTCTCTGTCATAAGTGTAAGAAATCACCGCACCGTTTTCATCCGTTTTCGTCAGGAGATTGCCCGCATGGTCATAGGTATAGCTTACGCTGTATCCCAATGCGTCCGTGACACTTACCAGACGCCCCGCCACATCATATGCGTAGCTTGTCCGGTTTTCCAACGCATCCGTGACCGTTGTCACACGTCCCATTGCGTCATAGGCATATTGGGTCAGGTTTCCTGCGGCATCCTTTACTTCCGTAAGCTGGCTGGCCGCGTCAAAGGTATATTCAGAAGTATTTCCGTTCTTGTCCGTACACGCAACGCAATTGCCCAGGGCATCATAGACGTAGCTCCTGCAATGTCCAAGGGGGTCCGTTGCTTTTGTCAGATTCCCTCTCTGGTCATAAGCAAACAGATATTCATTCCCCATGAAATCCGTTGCCAGTACCGGCTGTCCGATTCCGTCATATTCCAGACGTCTGCTGTTTCCCCTCCTGTCCGTAACGGAAATATTTCCGCCATTATCGTTGTAATCGTAAGTTACCGTTCCGGCATCATCCGTGATGCGAAGCAGCTGGCCCGTTGCGGAATAATGACGGGTCAGCGTTTTACCGGCCGGCGATGTATAAGATACCAGCCTGCCGATTGCGTCATGGCTGTACCGGTAACAATTACCTTCCGGATCTTCGGCCTGCTCCAAATGATGGTCCGCGTCATAGGAATAGGACCAGAGATGGCCTTCTTTATCCGTATAGGTGATCAGGTTGTCCGCTTCGTCATAGGTATAGGCACACGTATTGCCGCGCTCATCCTGCACGCTCACCAGATTGTTCCTGTCATCATACGCATACAGGCTTTCCGACCCGTCACGGTTCACGATCCTGACCGGATAGTTTCTGTCGTTATACGAAATCATCTCCCTGCTTCCATCCGGATAGGTCACCTGATTCATGCGCCCGAATTCATCATATGCCATCCTGATAACATTGCCCAGCCGGTCTGTCTGTTCCGCCAGCCTTCCATCCGCATCATAACTCTGCCGTATCCCTTTTCCTGCCAGCTCTATCCCGATCACGTGACCGGCCTCGTCAAAGGAGTATTTTGTCGCATTCCCGGCTTCATCCGTAAAAATCGTTGTATGCGAAACCGTATCATAGGCCACACAGCTATCCCCTCTCCCGGCAATATTCTGCGTCACTACTTTACCAAAGACATCATACCGGTTAGTCAGATAGTCATTTCCCAGGCAATCCGTGATCGTTAACAGATTTCCCGTGGAATCATAGGAAAATGTCATGCTCTTTCCGTCAGGATTGGTGATCTTTTTCAGGAAATTCCCCTCATATTCAAATGACGCCCCATTCCCCGCAGCATCGGCCACGCCTGAAATATGCCCGTTTACATAGGTAATCGTAAGGGATGCTCCATGCCGCCCTGTCACCTTGACAATCCGGCCTTCACTGTCCTTCTCAAACCTGTAAGCCACAAGGCCGCCTTCTACAATCCTGTTTAAGGATAAGCCGCTATCAAAAATATACTCCGTGCCGTCAACCGCCCTAATAAAATAGAACTGGTCTTCCGTCATCCCCATGCAATAACCGGTTCCGCTTCCCTCTGCAAGCTGGAAGCCGTTCTCCCCAGAACCTTTGCGGAAAGAAACCACTTCATCATAAGGGGTGCTGAAATACGCATATTCTTGATCCATATATAACAGGTAATTGAAAGAGTACGTCCACTTACTGCCCAACGCTTTAAAATATTCATCTCTTTGCGAATCGTACATTGCCGTGAAATGCAGGCCATCCCTGCCGTAATCCTCAAGACAAATGTAGCTCCACAAGAATGCGCCTGTCAGTGCGTTAACAGGGTCAAGGCCCATATACGGCCTTTTCCCGTCCGGGTATGTCTTATTGGATGTACCGTTGGGCAGACCGCTTTGTTTGCCGATCTTTGTCATAACCTTGCCGGCCGGGCTGTATGCGCTAAACCCGCTCTCATTGCCCGCCCTGACGCAAAAGCTGTGTTCCGTGCCGGGCTTTAAACCGGAAAATGCCATTATGGTGATTTCACTGCCCGATTTTTGGTTAGTATTGGATGTGGAATATACTTTCCCGTCAAAGTTAACGTCATAGCTTTCCGCATGTTCCACCGGGCTCCAGCTTACCGTCACGCCATTTAAAGTGGATACTGCCGTAACATTCTGGGGAACGGCAGGCACTGCCCTGTTAGTCCTGATCGTTTGGGTGGCGCTGCTTGCACTGTTCCCGCCTGCATTGTACGCATACACGGAATAGGTATGACTGGTTCCTGCCTTTAACCCGGTAAGGGTTTTGGTAGTGGTAGTCACGCTGTATGGCCTTTGGTTAAACAGCACCGTATAGCCTGTCGCCCTGCTTGCCGCATTCCATTTCACCGTAACCGAATTCGCCGTAGCCGTGGCACTGACCCCGGAGGGCATAGCCGGTGGCTGCACTTTTGTTTTAATAGACTTCGCACTGCAATACGCGCTTGTTCCGGCAGAGTTCTTGGCCCGCACCTGATAAGAATAGCTCGTGTTTGCCGATAACCCGGTGATGGTCTTGGACCGTCCGGTCACACTGTAAACCGTGCCTTTCCATAAGACATCATATCCTGTGGCGCCGCTGACCGCCCCCCAGCTTATCGTCACTGAATTATATGTGGACGTTGCATTGATACCGCTTGGAACGCCCGGCTTCGCTACTAACGTCCTGATCGACATCAGGGAAGAATAAGAACCGCTCCCGCCTGCATTTTTGGCACGTACTTTATAGGTATAGCTTGTATTGGATGACAACCCGGTGATTGTCTTGGAGGTAGTGGTAACATTGTAAGTCGTTCCGTTAAAAACAAGTTCATACCCTGTCGCGCCGCTGACCGTATTCCAGCTCACCGTTGCAGAATTGGTGGTGGATGATGCCCTGACATTCGTCGGCATGGCCGGTGGATTCGGCAACGTAGCAATTGTCTTCGATGCACTGTAAGAACTGGATCCGTCCGCACCATTTGCCCGGACGGCATACGTATAGCTTTTTCCTGCAGTCAGGCTGTAAATCGTTTTGGAAGTTCCCGTCACCCGGTAGGTTGTTCCGTTGAACAACACATCATAATTAGCCGCCCCGGACACTGAGCTCCAGCTTATGGTAACGGAATTTCTGGTTGCACTGGCGCTTGGGGATGCGGGTACGGAAGGCGCTGTCTTTACGGTTTTGGATGCGGTATAGGTGCTGGAACCATCCCCATTGTTCACGCGCACCTGATAGGTGTAACCGGCATTCGGCGATAATCCCGTAAACGTTTTTGATGTTCCTTTTACATTGTAAACCTTTCCGTTAAATAACACATCGTAGCTTACCGCCCCTGTCACTGCGCTCCAGCTCACCGTCACGGAATTTTCATTCGTGGTAACACTGGCATTGGAAGGGGCCTTCGGCGTTGTCTTGACCGTCTGCGGCGCACTGTATGCCCCCATACCCTTTGCGGTTTTGGCACGGACCTGATAGGTATAGCTGGTGTTCGCCGACAAGCCGGTAAAGGTTTTGGATGTCCCCGTCACCCCATAAGAAGTCCCGTTAAACAATACCTCATATCCGGTAGCCCCGTTCACCGCATTCCAACTTACCGTAACAGAATTTTCTGTAGAAGCTTTCGTCACATTCCCCGGCGCCGCGGGTGCTGCCCAAAGCGTCCTGATGGTCTTTTGCGCACTGTAAGATCCGCTTCCGTCCACGCCAATGGAACAAACCTGATAGGTATAATCCGTATCGGGATAAAGATTTTCAAACGTGCAGGAAATTCCCGAAATCATATTGTCATTGCCATTAAATTTTACATAATAGTTTTTCGCTCCTGTCACCGCGCTCCAGCTTACCGTCACAGTTCTTTCCGTGCTCTTTGCACTGACGGATAAGGGCGCTTTCGGCGCCGTGGTCACTGTCGCCGAAGGACTGTATTCACTGGAGCCATCCGCGTTTTTAGCCCGGACCTGATAACTATAACTTCTATTAGCCGCTAAATTTGCAAATGTTTTGGAAGTTCCCGTAAGATTATAAGTGCTTCCGTTAAACTTAATGTCATAGCTGGTCGCTAAATTTACCTTTCCCCAGCTTATGGTCACCGAATTTTCCGTAACGGCCTTTTGGATCCCCGACGGAACGGCAGGGGTCTGGGGAAGCGTCCTGATGGTCTTTTGGGCGCTATATGAACTTGTTTTAGTGGAGTTTTTGGCCCGCACCGCATAGGTATGGTTTGTTTTCGGGCTAAGGCCGCCAAACACTTTGGTTGTTCCGGTTACACTGTTAATAACATTATCAAACAAAATGTCATAGCCCGTAGCCCGCGCTACCTTATCAAACTTTACCGTCACGGATGCCGCATCCGCCGTTGCCGTCACGTTCTGCGGAACGCTAAGCGGGGTGTTCTTATAAAAGTCTGACGGAATTAAAATTTCCTTACCATCTGACACATTCGCCCCGGATGACTTATAAGCCGTAACAACAACTCTATACATCTCATTTGCTTCCAAATCCGCCGGACTTGTATATGATGTTCCATAGTATTTTTCCTTATGGAAAATAGCAACCTTTTTCCCTTTCCAGTACATGGTCACTTCATACCATAAAAGATTGGAAACCGATGACCAGCTTGACGTAACCGATCCATTGCTGTTTAACGTTACTCTCAAATTCAATTGTTCCATACTTCTCTCCTTTTCCTTTTTTGTTTCTCATGAAAAACTTATTTGTTTTGAAAAATTTTGACGTCTAAATGATAAGAAGGACTGGAAAAGAGAAAAGTAAACATTTATCCTAATAAAAACAATTTCAAATGAAAAGAAGCCAGTCACCCGGCTTCTTCCTTAATCTTAAAATAGGTCTCTTTGATCACATTCTGCGTATACGCTCCTACCCGCTTCTGGTCTTCTTTTGCAAGCTCCTTGATATAGATTGGTTTCCCATAATCCAAGATCACGGCAGCCGGCCTGATCTTCGGCAGATGATCCTCGAAGATATCCGCCGAATTGTAAATGGTCATAGGCACGATCGGGCAGCCTGTCTTTGCCGCGATCTTAAAGCTTCCCTCATGGAACTCCATAAAGGTATGGTTTATCTTGTTTCTGGTACCTTCCGGGAAAATGCAGATGGAAACCCCGGATTTCACTTCCTCGATAGCCGTGAGGATTGTCTTAAGCCCCTGCTTTACATCCTTCCTGTCCAGGAACAGGCAATGGAGGTTTTTCATCCAATTGACAAGAAGCGGGTAACGCAGCATTTCTTTCTTGGCAATATAGCCGGTAGGCCTTGGAACCCGCACATAAGTGATCAGGATATCAAAGTAGCTCCTGTGGTTCCCAATATAAAGGACCGGCTGGTCTTTCGGCACGTTTTCTTCTCCCCGCACGATCACCTTCGTTCCGGCAACCCACAGGCATCCCCGAAACGCCCAGTTTACGATGGCAAGAGAACTTCTGTTTTTCAAGTCCATATTAAATTTCCCGATAATCCATTCCGCAATGAGCAGCGGGATGCTCAATATCAAAAATAAGATCACAAAGCTTGCCAGTATTATAAATCGTATCATATGTTCACTCCATCCAAAATTTTCTCCACTACTTTTTCAAACTGCATCCCGTGGGAAGCCTTGACTAAAACAGCGTCTTGTTTTTTCAATAATTCCGGTAGTTTCTCAAGCATTTCATCCCTTGTGGTAAAATAATAAACCTGGCCCTTCTTTGGCCTTGCCGCCATATGCCGCTTTCCCTGTTCGTACATGCACCGGGAAAGTTTTCCCACGCAGATCAGCACATCGATTCCCGCATCCGCCGCATAAGCGCCGACTTCGCCGTGGAGCTTTGCCTCACATTCTCCCAGCTCAAACATATCCCCTAACACCGCTACTTTCCGCTCCTTTGCCGTAGCAAGAAGGTCAATGGCTGCCCGCATGGATACCGGGTTGGCATTGTAACAGTCATCGATCAGGATGCCATCCCCTAACGGAATCACATGGCTGCGCCCGCCTACCGATTCCACCTTACCGATCCCTCTTTGGATCTCCTTTGGCGTAAGGCCCATCAAAAATCCGACACCGGCTGCCGCCAGCGCATTCCACACCATATGCTCTCCGGGAAGCGGGATTTCCACCGGCAATACCTTTAAAAATCCATGGATCACCGCACTGCTTCCCAACAAGCCCTTTCCTTCCACATTGGATGCATAGATTTCATTTTGCGGGTTCATTCCAAAGTGAATGGGAGGGTGGTTCCCCTTCTTCCCAATCTTTGCAAGCAGGTCGTCATCCCCGTTGACCAATACATGGCCATCCGGATTCATGAAATCAAAGATCTCGGATTTGGCTTTCAGGATTCCTTCCCTGCTGCCTAAGTTCTCCAAATGACACTGCCCGATATTAGTCATCACGCAGATATCCGGCCTTGCAATCTTACTTAACCGGTGCATCTCCCCGAAATCACTGATCCCCATCTCCAGCACTGCTGCCTGATGCTCCTTTCGGATGGAAAGCACGGTAAGGGGAAGGCCCACCTCGTTATTAAAATTCCCCTGTGTTTTCAGCACCCGGAACTTCTGGGAAAGCACCGACGCAATAAATTCCTTAGTGCTGGTCTTGCCCACGCTGCCGGTGATCCCCACCACCGGCAGGGTAAGCTGCATCCGGTAAAACTCCGCAAGATCTTTTAAGGCCTTAAAAGAATCTTCCACCAGGACATAGGGAATCCGGCAGTCCTTTGGCGCGCGTTCGCAGATAACGCCCAACGCCCCTTTCTGCGCCACGGAAGGGATAAACTCATGCCCATCCACCTTTTCCCCTTTTGTCGCGATGAAGATACCGCCTTTTTCTATTTTCCGGGAATCGATCACCACACAGGACGCTTCTTCCCTTAACCGTTCCTGCGCCATCCCGTCCGTACCGCACAACTTTCCGCCGCAGGCATCCGCTATCGTAACCAAAGTTATATTTTTCATGTTCACGCTGTTTTCCCCTATTCTTTATGTAATGCGGATTCCAATATCCTCTCGCACAGATCGCCAAAATCCATCCCCACTGCCGCCGCTTCCTGAGGAAGAAGGGAAATAGGGGTCATACCGGGAAGCGTATTTGCCTCAAGGCAGAAGATTTCCCCCTCCTGGTTCATCCGAAAATCCATCCTGGCATAACTTTCAAGCCTGAGTGCGGCAAAAACCTTTTCAGCACATGCCTGCAGCTCTTTGCTTTTTTCTTCCGGTATGTCCGCCGGACAGGTCTCCACCGTGGTTCCCGGCTGATATTTATTCTTATAATCATAAAACCCGGTAAGCGGAGCGATCTCAATGACCGGAAGCGCCTTCCCATCCATGACGCCAACAGAAAACTCCCTGCCGCTGATATACTGCTCCACGATCACCTCATCATCATAGGCAAAGGCTTCCGCCAGGGCCGCTTCGTAATCATCCTCACTGCCTGCGATCGCGACTCCTACGCTGGATCCTCCGCTGCACGCCTTGACAATACAGGGAAATACCGTCTTCTTTTCTCCTGTTTCTCCTTTTTTTAGCCGAAATCCCCAAGGTGTGGGAATCCCGTTTGCCGCAAACAACTCCTTGGATATCCCCTTGTTCATGGAAATGGCGGAGCTTAAATAATTCGTGCCCGTATAAGTGATTCCCATCAGGTCAAAGCAGGCCTGTATCTTCCCATTCTCCCCGTTTTCCCCGTGGAGTGCCAAAAACACCACGTCAGCGGCCTGACAGATTGGGATCACATTCGGGCCAAAGAAATTTTTTGCCCCGTCCGGACGGAGCGCCTTGATCTTCTCAATATCCGGGTTCTTCTCCTCAATCTTTCCCATTTCCTTCGCCCAGTCCTTCTTAAGGCCAAAAACCGCCCCGGGGCGCTCTCCTTCGGAAACATCCGGGAAAGCCTCCTCTTCCCACCGGTATCCTAAATAAACATCCAGAAGGACAGCCTGGTGTCCTCTTTCCTTCAAGGCCCTGTAGATCATGGCGCCGGAGCTTAAGGACACATCCCTCTCCGTACTGATCCCTCCAGCCAAAACAACGATTCTCATACTTATCCTAACCTCCTCTTATTTTTCCACGATCTCACTTAACATAAAGATCAACTTACTGTCAGCCTCAAACTGCTTCATGATTCCCATTCCGTCGTCACTTGGTCTGCCGTTTCCTATCCCGATATTATTGATGTAACAAATTGCCTGAGGATTCCTGCCCAAAAAATAATGCAGATGGTTTTCGATCAGGCTTTCATATTCATGGTTGGCGATCATATAATCCACCATAGTCAAATACATCATATTCTGGAGCAGTTCATGATTATGCTCATTCCCACTGCCTTCTTTCACAAGATAATCGGAATTTCTTGCCTCTTCCGAGATCTCTTCCGCCTTTTCCATCAATTTTTCCGCAATCTTTTCACACAGCTCTATCTTTACCGGCAGCTTCGTGGAAATATAGGCCACATAGCCAAGAAAAGTCACTTCGTCCAGCTCTTTTCGCTCATCCTCCTGCCCAAGGTATTCCGTCACAAACCGCTGGCAGCTTTTAAGCCCCGACGCCCGGTACAGCTCCGCCGCCGCCGCAAATTTCCAAGGGTCTGCATCATGCTCCCTTCCGCCATTTAGTTCCGTGTACTTCCAGGCACGGTCCGCTGCCTTTAAGCAATCCGTGGCATAAGCCGTGTCATACTCCTGATATAAATAACTGAATTTGGCAAGCGCCATGGCAAATGCGCTGGCGGTTCCCATATCCCCGGATTCCACGTAAGAAACCGTTCCGCTCCCCACACTCTGGTCATAAACGGTCACACCCTTATACACAGCGCCTGTGGCAGGATCCTGCATCTTAAGCAGCCATTCGATCTCGTATTTCACCTCATCCAAAATATCCGGCACGCCGTTTTCACTCTCCGGGATCCCCATATCATCCCCAAAAGACGCACCATACAACTCGTATGCCAGCAGCATGACCCCTATGCTTTTTGCCGCCGTCATTACATCCTTGGAACCTGCTTCATCCTGATGCCAGCCTCCCCTTGCGTCTATGGAAACCGAAGAATCTTCCTGAAGCACTGAATTGCTGGTATGGCAGGCATTATGAGCCATCTCCCCGGCATAATCGGCAGTGAGGGTCACCCCGCACCGGTTATAATAATACTGCCTGCATGCCTCGCGAAAAACCTGGTCATACAGATCCTCTTCTACTAAAAAAGAATAAGACTTGCCGATCAAAGGAGCTTCCAGATAATAAGCACCTTCCGTCATGACTTCCGAAAAATCCCCGTAATAGACCTGTTTTCCGTTTTCATTTCCCGCCGCATTATCCTCCGGGCGGCCCACAAAAACCCGCTCCCCGGTGCTTTCCTCGATCACATAAAATTCCGATGGCTTTTCTTCCCCGCAAAAAATTGCTATTTTGGTTCCGCTTCTTATGTAACCTAACTGGTTCACCAGAATATTAGGAGAACTTTCCGGAACCTCATAGGAAAGGTTCGGTTCCTTCTCCATACTGGTGATCACTGATTCATTTTCTTTAACCTCCTCCACGGAAGGCATTGCGGCGCAGCCGGCCAAAAGTAAGGCCAGGCCCGCTGCCGCTAATCTTCTTATCCTCTGCAAAACTATCATCCTCTTAATTGAACGCTTATTTCTGCCCCGCCCAGAGTCACGGGTTTCTTTTTGATTATACCCTTTTTTCGCAGACAGGTAAAGGAAAGCTTTCATCCGCATATACAATCTTTCCTTCTATCATAGTGCACAGGGTCTTTGCGCCTACGTGTAACGGCAGTTGGTCATAGATCGCAATGTCGGCATCCTTCCCAACCTCCAGGGAGCCTACCCTTTGATCTGTCCGGCAGATCTGGGCAGGGTAAATCGTGATGGACTTTAACGCTTCCATCTCATCCATCCCTGACTTTACCGCCAGCCCGGCACAGATAGGCAGCGATTGGATCAGCGATACCGGATGGTCCGTGACGATAGCCGTTTTGACCCCTGCCCTGTTTAAGATCCCCACCGTTTTAAAAGCCATATTCTGCACCTCGATCTTGCTCCTGCTTGCAAGGTCCGGCCCTACGACAGCCGGGAAACCGGATTCCTTTACTTTTTCCGCGATCAGGTGCCCTTCACTGCAATGATCTAATGTCATGGAAAGCCCGTACTCTTTTGCGATGCGGATCGCCGTCTGAATGTCATCGGCCCTGTGCACATGGGCTTTTAGGGGGATCTTTCCCTCAAACACCGGAACCCATGCTTCATAATGAAAGTCTTCCTCTGACCGCTTCATCCCTGCGCATTTTTTTTCATAATACCGCTGCGCCTTAAAGAGCTCCTGACGGAGCATAGCCGCAATCGCCATCCTGGTGGCAGGCGACTTATCCTGCCCCGCATAATTTGCCTTGGGGTTTTCCCCAAAAGCAACTTTCATTGCCGCAGGGGATCGTACCAGCATATCGTCAATGGCCCTTCCATGGGTCTTTACAAAGGAAAATGTGCCGCCTACCACATTAGCGCTCCCCGGCCCGATCATGGCCGACGTGATCCCTGCCCGGAGGGCATCATCAAAAGCCGCGTCCATGGGATTAATGGCATCCATAGCCCGAAGCTGGGGCGTTATGGGGTCCACCGTTTCATTGCAGTCATCCCCTTCCATCCCCTTTTTTTCCTCCGTAATCCCCATATGGCAATGGGCTTCGATAAGGCCTGGCATCACCAGCGCCCCCAGGGCATTTACCACCATCACCTGTTCTCCCTCCGGCAAAGGAAAAGGGGCTCCATTTTTCATAGGCCCCAATTCGGTTATTTTACCGCCTTCAACGCGGACATATCCCTTTTCCCATATTTCACCGGTCATGGTAAGAACTTTACCGCCAATAATATAACATATCATTTTACTGCCCCTTTGCCGCTAACTGAGTTTCGCCATAGGGTTAACAGGCGTTCCGTCTTTGGTCAGCTTAAAGTAAACGTTGGTTCCTTCCACTGAAAAGTATTTGGTAGGCGATGCCACCTCGGCGATCACATCCCCTGCCGCCACATAACTGCCCTCGGAAACCAGAATGTTGGCAAGCTGCCCATAAGTCACCTCATAACCGCCGCCTAACTCCATGGTGATCCCATTCCCGATCTGAGGATCATTAAAAATACTGCTGACCTTCCCCGCACTGGCAGCCGTCACAAGATCTCCCTCATTTGCCTGGATGATAATGGCAGGGTTATACTTATATTGCTGCAAGGTAGGGAAATAAACCGTCTTGTCCATACTGTAGTTTACCAGGATATTTCCAACGATCGGCCATACCAGTGTATCAGAATCACTGAAAGTGAGGGCCGGCTGCATGGCAGTGGAAAGCGCAGGCGTTCCTTCCCCGCCTTCCTGTCCTTCATTACTTTCACCGGCTTGTCCGTCAGACTCTGCCGGTGCGGAGGGGGAGGGGCTTTCTTCCTTTTCGTCCTCTTTTAACTTTCCCCGGGCCTCATCTGCCCCATCCGACATGCTCTCGCTTTCGGACTGATCCGGGTTTTCTACTTTCTGGGAATTGGTTTCCTGAAAATAAGGATCATAGTCAAGATCATCTGCCATGGAAGGCTCTCTTTTGATCTTTTCCGAAAGATCTATGTCTTTGTCCTTCGCTATCCCGGTGGCTGTATTATTTTCAATGGCGCTTAAATCCACCACATATCCTTCATCCTGACGCCCCTGATCTCTCCTAAGCCATAATCCGGTTGCGGTCAATGACCCCAGAACCAGCACAGATGCGGCAACCATAAGAAACCGTTCTTTCGAAAAACTTCTTCTACGTCTTCTTCTCATTTTATTTGCTTATCTCCTTTCAGTTCTTATGGATAGTTTTGCCCTTTTTTCCTTCTTTATTCAAATTTTGAAATTCTTACATCCTGAAAAAAATAATTTAAGATCTCCGGATATCCCTCCCCTTCCTTCGCCATCTCATTAGCCGCAAACTGGCTCATGCCAATCCCATGCCCCTTCCCTCTTACAAGAAAACCAATCCGCCCTTCCGAATCTTCTAAATGAAAACTGGTAGAAGGAAGCACATAGGCATCTCTCAGCACTTCCCCGGAAATAAACGCTCCGTCTCTTTGTGCGTAAAGCACATACCCCGCACTGTCCAGATATAAAGTCACCCCATACGGCTCCCTGCTTACCTGTACCTCTTTATTTTTCAGGATCTCTTCTTCCGAGGCCTGAGATTTGTCACACTGTTCCCATATCCTGTCAAACTCATTTTCTTTGTACTTTACGGTCTTTGTATAATCAGGAGAAAGAAAATCCCTGTCGCAGAACACTCTTTTTAAATAAGGATGATCCGTGATCCCCAGCGCCCCGCCGTCTCTTGTAGCCCCGTTACTGACCGCAAAATAAGCGCCCTCCACCGCTTCCCCTTCATAAGACAGATAAACCCCCGAAGTCTCCGCCACCGCCTGCATGATCTTTTCCGTAAGAATACCGCTCCCATATGCTTCATCCTCAAGAGAAATATCCTTTTCCGGCGGCCCATCCTTACACCCTGCAAGCAGCCCGGAACGCAATAAGACCGCCTGCGCTTTGAGGGCCTCTTTTTCAAAATCCCCATCCATGGTTCTGGAAAGCTTATCCGCCACATAAATTTCCAACGGGATCCTCTCTTTTCCCATCGACGTTGTATTTAAAACATACATGCGCCCGCTTTTTAACTGCTTTTGTGTGCCCTGTGCCCGGACATCCTCATCGGCATGCTGTAAGTTCCCAAACAAAAAGCTAAATAAATAAGGTAAGAAAAATAAAAGCAAAAGAACCGTACCAAGGTTTTTCATTGAAAAACCGGATACGATCCTTTTGCTTTTGACAGTTTGAAAGACTCTAAGTTTTTTCATAGGACACCTCTAACCCATTCTATGTAAAGATGCCCCGGTTTCATACCTAAGGAAATGGCAATTTTATTTGCGTCAGCCCTGCATATTGATATGCTTGTTTTCCCCGCCGGAATGGATCCCAAGGTCCACATGCTGCACGGTTCCCGCCATGCCGCTTTCATACAGGAAGATCCCTGTCCTCCTGATCATTCCGTTAGCCTGGTTATTTTCCCCCATAAGTGAAAAGTCGGTGGAAGCGTTTTGAAGACAGATTGCCCCCACACCCATTTCCGCCAGGGAATATAACTTTTGCTCTCCGTTATCCTCCATCACCCAGATTTTCAGCTTATCCCAGATCTCATCCCCTTCATCAATGAAGCCGTTTCCGTCTTCATCGTAAGCGGCCAGATCCGCAAAGCCGTTTCCTGACTTCGTGCCGAACAGTTCGTTCCCGTCGTTGATCACGCCGTCACCGTTTTTGTCAAGAGCCAGAAAACCGCTGCCAGCCGACAGCCTGTTGATCTCATCCAGTTCCCCGTCACCGTCAAGGTCAAACAGGAAGGTCTGGTCGGAAAGCTCCGCAATATTTCCGTCTAAGTTGATCACCAGCGGGTCATGATAGCTCATCTGCTTAACATTTACCGTTTCCTGATAATATTCCTCAAAGCTGCGGCTCATTTCCAGGTTCAGATTAAAACTGATCTCCCGCCCGTCTGCACACCTTACGGTTCCCGTGGTCTGGAAACTGGTATTTTCCGTCTCATGCCGGTAATACATCCTGGTCATCTGCAGCATACGCCCGGATGTTCCTGACCCTGAGGACACATTAGACGAACCCGTGCTTTGATCATTTTGTACATTCTGGTTTTCCTGGCCGGTTTCTTTGGACAGGCCCTGATCCCATACCGTGTTCCGGCTCCTTCCCGGAAAAAGGAGATCCATCAAAAAGACGATACACTGCTGCCGGATATCCTGAAGCTGCTTTCTGGCATCATCCGTCTGTGTGTTCCGGACATTCCCCGAGCTAAGCCCCCGCATCTGTGACTGCATTTCTTTCAGGCGGTCCTGCAGACTGCGGTTTGTCTGATTCTGTTCTTTCGCCTTCGTATACTCCTGCCCTACATTGGTTCCAAACAAATTCCCGGATAACAGCCCGGCCCCGTTTTGAAGGCTCTGCCGCCCGTTAGTGAGCATAAACCTGCTTACCCTTCCGGACACAGAAGAGTATCTTCTGGTCGATCCCATTCCTATACTGCTGGAATCTATTCGCATTCTTCCTCCTTCTTAAGTCCCTTGCCTCTACTTCCCCTCCCTGATCCATAAAAACAAAAATGATACACATGAAGGCTGTCCCTTTCCTTCTGTATACCATCCGTGGCGACTAAAATCATATTTTGCAGAATGCCCTGGCCATAGGTACCTGCACTATATTTATCGACTGGTTTGCAAAAATATTTAGGTTTGTGCATATGCATTAATAAAATACAGTCTGCACATAAGCTGCAGAAATGGAGTTTTATGGAACAAGATACTAAGAATACAAAACAAAAGATCCGCCGTTACCTTTTACGGCTTCCGGTCAGGCTGCTTCAAGGAGCATTGATCGGTCTGGGTTCCGTGCTGCCGGGAATATCCGGCGGTGTCTTAAGCGTGGTGTTCGGCGTTTACAAGCCGGTAATGGAGCTCCTTGCCAGTCCGGGGAAACATGCGAAGACCCACCTGCCAAGGCTGCTCCCCTATTTTGCGGGAGCTGCCATCGGCTTTTTAGGGGTAGCCGGCCTGCTCACTTATTTCCTTGAAAAATATCCCGCCCCTTCCATCTGCCTTTTCGTAGGACTGATCGCAGGGATGCTTCCCTCCCTCTGGCAGGAAGCGGGGAGCAAAGGACGGAACACGAAATCCATGTTTGCCACCGCTGCCGCTATGCTCTTTGTATTTGCTTTTCTATCCTTTTTACATACCGCCAGCCTTACCATCACGCCGGGATTTTTGTGGTATTTATTCTGTGGCTTTGCCCTTGCTTTAAGCATCATTGCGCCAGGTATGAGCTTTTCCGCTATTTTAATGCCATTAGGGCTTTACGCCCCTTTCGTGGACGGCATCGGACATTTGGATCTGGCTGTGGTGATCCCCGGCGGCATAGGATGCATACTGACCATCATTTCCATGGCAAAGGCAGTAGACACCCTGCTTAAAAAATATTATAGCCTTTCTTTCCATGCCATATTCGGTTTTGTCACCGCTGCCACCGTTATGACGATCCCCTTTGAAAGCTTTACCGTGTCAACCAGGGCCTGCCTTATCAACGTGTTTTGGCTGGCTGCCGGGGTTTTTGCTTCTACATTACTGGACCGGGCGGGGTTGTCGTAATACCGCCCAGCCTGTCAAGCAAAACCTGAAAAGGCTTTGTAATATATTTGTCCTTATGGTACAACGCCAGCATCTGGTTTTCCATTTTCATATCCTTAAGGCGGATCAATTGCAGTTTCTTTAAATATAAGGAATCCAGCAGCAGTTGTTCCGGCAGCACCGTAACCCCAAGCCCCGCTTCACACGCTTTTAAAAGAGCAAGGGAATTCACGCTTTCCCATATCGGTTCCGCTTTCAAATTAGAAAGCGCCAGCATATGATCCAGGGTATCCCGGATTGCGCTCCCCTGTTCACGGAGCAATAACGGATAACCGCATAATTGCTTTGGCGTTACCACTTCCCCACCCAAAGGAAAATCCGGTGCGCAGGCTGCACATAGCTGATAGGAACCTAAACGGATCGTATGAAAATCACCTTTGGGGGCAATCCCTTCCCATAACGCAATATCCGCATTCCCCCGCTGTAAATGGTCAATGGCAGTATGGGCACTTGCCACCTGGACAGTAATTTTAATTTCCGGGAACGATGCCTTTAATCCTCTTAATATTTCAGGCAGCACAAAAGAAGCAATCGTAATGCTTGACACCACATTGACCGGTGTGTTTTCTTCTAAATGGTTTATTCTTCTGTCTAAATTTCTGCTGGCCAATAAAATACCCCGGGATTCCTCCAAAAGGGATACGCCACAGTGGGTCAGGGCAACGCCTTTAGGCAGCCGCTCAAAAAGAGCCGTTCCTGCCTGTTTTTCCAGCTCGGCAACCGCATGGGAGACCGCAGACTGGGTGATGAACAGTTTTTTTGCGGCGTTTGTGAAAGTTCCTGTCTCTGCGATTGCTTCTAAGATTTCTAAATGCCGTAAGACCATTTTTCCTCCTTCCATGAATAAAATTAATGGATTGTATGAAATTATAACATTTTCAAGATTTCACAACAAGAGATATAATAGCCATAGGGAAAGGAATGGGTATGATCATGAAACCTCAAATAGAAATTTACGCACGGTTTCCGCCGCACTCACGATGCTCCTTTTAGCGCTGTACGGCGATACAGATCCTGGTCCAAACCTTCTGGCCGTAAACCCGGCTGCGCTATGTTGGTTTATCATTATCCTGTTTCTTCTTCGCAAATGGAAGATCAACCCTATCCTCATCCTTTTGTTAAGCGGCGTCTTCGGGCTTGTCTTTTACCTGAAGTAAAACAACGGACAGCAGGTTTTGCGGGCCGTCCGTTGAAAAAGAAAGGGCAGCCCCCATTCCTGAAAAATGAGGACATACCCTGAAAACTTTTACACTCTGTTGTAATTGATCAAACATCCCTTTAAGATGATCTGGCGTTCTTCGTCGGTAAGCTCTCCCAGCTTTACGGAGAACTCCGTCATCCCTTCATCTCCTACCTTGTATGCCTTGATCTCCTCCGCCTTATCCTCTACCGCTTTCCGGATATCCGGGAAGAACAGGTAATCCTTATTCTGAAAAGGCAGTTCCCCTTCTTTGATCAGGAACGGAAGCATACCCCAGTTGATCAGGTTGGAGCGGTATCTCTTGGTGGCATATTCGTTGGCAATGTTCGCCCAGCCCCCAAGCACTTTCTGGCAGGACGCCGCCTGCTCCCTTGCCGACCCGTCACCGGGCTTTACCGCAAAAATGGTGGAACCAAATCCTATATTTCCTTTCCCTGCTTCGGGATAAAGTTCGTGGATCCTATCCATCACCGGCTTTAACTCCGGTTTTACTTCCACCGGGCATTTTCCTTCCATCACTGCTTTCTGCGCTGTCTGAATATCCTTGGCAAGCCCCACATAAGCCGGATCCTTTCTGGATAACGTAAATTCCGCAAGTCCCAGCGGATTAGAACGGTATGAAGAGGTTTCTCCGGAAGGAATCAGCTCATCCGTGGTGGTCACCGGGTCATGGATTTCCGATACCACACGCAGGACCAGGTTTTCCGGAAGGGCCGTCATTGCAGGCCAGTCCTTGATATTAGGGCCAAACTGGATCTCCACGGAAGGATCCGCCACTCCATGGGAGTCGAACACCCTGTTAGCATAAATCGCTGAATCAAAGTGATATTGATATTTGCCGATGGTTCCGTCAAAGTCCGTTGCCGCCGTCAACACGCCTTTGTTAGCCGCTGTTGCCGCAATGGAACGGGCATCCATCAACGCTACGGACGCAATCTGCCCGCTTTGCAGCTTAGAGCCTTCCCTGTTGGGGAAGTTCCTTGTGGAGTGGCGGATACTGAACGCATTGTTAGCCGGTGTGTCCCCTGCGCCAAAGCAAGGACCGCAGAACGCTGTCTTCATCACTGCCCCGGTTTCCAAAAGCGCAGCCGCACAACCGTTTTTGATCAGTTCCATATAAACCGGCATGGAAGCCGGATACACGCTGAGTGTAAAGCCATCGGAACCAATATAAGCCCCTCTCATAATATCCGCCGCAGCGCAGATATTTTCAAATCCGCCCCCTGCACAGCCTGCGATGATTCCCTGATCTACCAGAAGTTTTCCGTTCTTCACTTTATCCTTCAAAGAAAACGCAACGGCACCGTCCAAGGAAACCGCGGCCTTTTTCTCCACATCATCCAAAATATCCATGAGGTTTGCATTCAGTTCCTCAATGGTATACGTGTTGCTGGGATGAAATGGCATGGCGATCATAGGCTTAATGGTGCTTAAATCAATCTCGATCAGGCCATCATAGAATGCCGCCTGTGCCGGGTTTAATTCCTGATAATCTTCGCTTCTGCCGTGGATCTCATAAAATTCTTTAATGGTATCATCTGTCTGCCAGATAGATGACAGGCAGGTGGTCTCCGTAGTCATCACGTCAATACCGATCCTGAAATCCGCACTTAAGGAAGCCACGCCCGGACCTACAAATTCCATCACCTTATTCTTCACGGTACCCTTTGCAAATACTTCTCCGATAATGGCAAGAGCCACATCCTGCGGGCCTACACCGGGAACAGGTTCTCCGGTCAGGTATACCGCCACCACGCCGGGCATATTGATGTCATAGGTCTGGTTTAATAATTGCTTTACCAATTCCGGCCCGCCTTCTCCCATGGCCATAGTTCCAAGAGCCCCATACCTGGTATGGGAGTCGGAGCCAAGGATCATCTTCCCGCCTCCGGCTAACATTTCCCTTGCAAACTGGTGGATCACCGCCTGATGAGGGGGAACGTAAACACCGCCGTATTTTTTAGCACAGGTAAGACCAAACATGTGGTCATCCTCATTGATGGTTCCGCCCACCGCACACAGGGAATTGTGGCAATTGGTAAGTACATAAGGAACCGGAAACTTTTCAAGCCCCGACGCTCTTGCCGTCTGGATGATCCCTACAAAAGTGATGTCATGGGAAGTAAGCTTGTCAAACTTGATCTTCAGCTTTTCCATGTTCCCTGACGTATTGTGGGATTCCAATATCCCGTAGGCAATCGTTCCTTTCCTTGCCTCCTCTATGGAAATATCTTTTCCAATCTTACTTTTTACCTGATCAAGCGCCTCCGGTCTATCCGGCACGATCTGCGTGCCGTTTACCAGGTAAGCGCCTTTTTCATATACTGATACCATATTGTAACCTCCTGACTTTGTTTATTACAGTTATCCATGAAACACTGCCATTAATTATAAAGTAAAATGGAAGAGGTTGCAATTGCTTCCGGGAAATCTTATGCTGCCGCCGGCCTCATTTTACAATCCCTTTACAAGCCAAAAAAGGAAAAAACACTGGAAGAGATCCTCAGAGTATAATTAATCAACCTTAATCTTAAAGACTATCGGGTTTTTACTCTGCATGGAAGTACGGACTGCAAGTCCATCTTTGCTGCGGTTCCACTTGGGCTCTTCTGTGCACCCTAAAACTTCCACGCTGCGTATAATCCCATGGAAATTTGCCTGCCTGGAAGCATCCTGCATCCCCAAAGACCGGATGCAATACTCCCCATCTTCACTGCATTTTAGGGCAACAGCATACAAATATCCATTTGCCATGGTAAACCGGAAATCACGTGATGTGAAATTTTTCTTGATTCCGTCCGAAAATTGCCCTTCCACAATTTGAGTCGGCCCTTCCCCGTACTTCCTCCATACCTTTGTTCCGTAGATTGCTTCCCCGTTTACAGCAAGCCAGTCACCAATCCCTAAAAGGACTGCCTTATCCTCATCGGAAATTGTTCCATCTGCTTTTGGGCCCACATTCAAGAGCAGACAGCCGTTCTTGCTCACGATATCCACAAGGTCACAAATGATGTCCTCCGCCGGGCGGAAATCATTATTTTCTGTATAGCACCAGGAATTTAACGCAATCGCCGTATCCGTCTGCCAGAAATAAGGCTTCACGTCCGCAAACTGCCCCCGCTCCACATCAGGCACAGCACACCCGAACATAAAAGCATCATGTTTATAATTAATGACCGCATCACTCCCCCACCGGGCTGCCCGGTTATAATAATATGCCGCAAATTTCTTCAGATACGGTTTTACCGCACTGTGATGAATCCACCAGTCAAAATAAACAACTTTAGGGCGGTACTTATCCACAATCTCACAACAGCGCACCAACCAGTCGTTCAGAAACTCCTCTGACGGTTCAGGCTTGCTGGTCAGATCCTGAAAATCCGCCTCAGCCATAGTCACAGCGGGCCAATAAAAATCTCCTCTCTCCATAGGTTCTCTAACATCACTGTCAAACTCTCTGCCGCGCCCCATGAAGAACCAATGCTCTACCCTGTGGGAAGACGCGCCAACCTCCATCCCGCGTTTCTGGCAGCTTTCCTTCAATTCCCCCACCACATCCCTTTTAGGCCCCATCTCCCCTGCATTCCAATGGGAAATCTCGCTCTGGTACATCTGGAATCCGTCATGGTGCTCCGCCACCGGCACCACATACTTTGCCCCGGCACGGGCAAACAAATCCGCCCACGCATCCGGGTCAAACCCTTCGGCTGTAAACATGGGGATGAAATCTTTATAACCAAACTCCGTATGTTTCCCGTAGGTCTCTATGTGATGCTTATATTCTTCGGAATCCTTTATGTACATATTGCGTGAATACCACTCATTTGAAAAAGCGGGTACACTGTAGACTCCCCAGTGGATAAAGATGCCAAACTTGGCGTTTTGATACCACTTCGGCACCTGATATCCGGACAGGGATTCCCAAGTATCCTCATAAGGCCCGTCTATGATCACCTGATCAATTGTTTTAAGATAATTCGTCATATCATACATATTCTTACCATCCTCGTATTTTAATATCTTTTACAACACAAAACCATCTATCCATCTGACGGGAGATTCCCATAATAGCGCTTCCACGCCCGGCGGAATACCTGCGGTGTATTATATCCCACCAGCTCCGATGTCTCCGCAACAGTCTTCCCTTCATCAAGGAAAATCTTCGCCTGCTTCATCCTGACCCCCTCAATATATTTGGAAAAATTCTGCCCTGAAATCCGTTTAAACAGTTTTGACACATAAGCTTCCGTAATAAAGAACTTTTCCGCAATCATCGTCAAAGACAGTGCCGAATCCGAATAATGATCATTTATATACTTCTGTATTTCTTCCACTGCCTTGACATTTGCAGAAGAATTATCGTCATCATTCTTCTCCTCATCCTTGCTCAAAGGAATATAAGCCTTTGTAATGTAATACCACTGAACCGGACTTTCGCCAAAAATATTTTTTGAAACCTGGAGCGCTCTTTGCGCATGGTAAAATCCCTTTGACAAAAATTGCAGGTCATCAAAGATATCCCCTGAAATGGAAATACTGTAATTTAGATTAGGAAGTTTCGTATCCAAAACACCCTTTGCAAAACTCTCCGCCTTCTTCTGGGTTTCATGCAATGTACAGCCCTCATAAGGAATCAGCACAATTGTCTTTTCCATATCAAACTGCATGATCAGACAGGCATCCTTCTCCGTCTGATCAAAAATGACCTTTTCCATATATGTTTTTTGTGCGCTGATCTCTTCCAGATTCATATCCGCATCTAAATCATTCCATACCAACAGCAGCAGCACATAATAATCTGCGTTTTCATTGATACCGCTTTGGGAAATGATCATCTGAATCTCCTGCTTTCCAACCACGTTTCCTATAATCACATCCCTTAACCGGTCATATTGCACCAAAAGTAACTGTTTCTGCATTTCTTCTTTTAACGCTTCATGCCCTTTCACAGCTTCTGTCAGATCATAAATAAAATCCTCCAAAGAAGCATCTTTCCCGGAATTTCCTAACATTTGATGAACCCGCACCAATGGCCTGGAAAACTTAAGCGATGTCCAGACCGCAACCAAAATACCGGCAATACTGGCAAGGACAACCAGACATGCCATTATATTAGTAAGGGGTTTTACCATCATCTTCACATTATCATAGGGAACCGCCAGAGTGTAGGTCCATTCTAAAATACCACTATAGTAATCTATCAAAAGCATTTTTCTGCCGTCAATGGTACACTCCACATAATCCTTTTTATCCGGTACATGGTTTTCAAGGTAGCGCTTTGCCCCGTCCGACATATGTTCTGCCAAAACATATCCACCTGCCCGGTCTCTCACACACAAAAACCCTTCCTCATAATTGGCCGCGCCAAACGCTTTCAACAACCTTTGTTTTTCAACCAAAAACACAATCCTGTCATTTCCATTCCATCTGCCCTGGTTAGTGTACCCCCGATTATAAATAAGGACATCACAATTTCGTCCCTGAGTAAAAACCTGTTCCTCAAAGAAAATCTGCTGTTGTGTGTTTTTAAGGATTTCATTTTCCCACCTGGCATAATCATACCCCTCTATCCAAAACCTGCCCCCATAATAACGCTCCGGGTACAAAGAGCATACGGAAGAATCAATTAATGTACCGCTCTTAGCCGCATACATCTGGATATTGGCAATATCGGAATTAGCAATCCCGGCAGCACTTAAATTACGCTGTGCCGCAAGGACGTCAGATGTGCTCTTCCCTTCCTCCCGTGGATTAGCACGGTAATAAAAATTCAAAATGTCCCTGTCATGTTCAAAGAAAATAGCAAGCTTTTCCAGGCTGTCTATCGTTTTCTCCATATTTTCAACCCCTGTTTTTACAATGTCATAATTGCGGAGACATATCTGCCTTTCAATATTCCTGCTCATCCCGATATACACAATTACCAAAATGAGAAACGGAACAGCAAAAACCAAAAGTATGTCAGAAAAAAACTGTCTATGGATTACTTTCCCTTTTTCTGCTATTTTTCTTTTTCGCATCTTTCCCCCAATACAACCGCAAGGGGTACTTTTCTCCTGCAAGAAAGGGCACCCCTTGCTTCAAAATCATCCGGTTCTACTGCGCATCAATAGTTTTTTGGATTAAATCCAGCATTTCCTTATACTGCAGCTTCTCAAGATCAGCCAGATAACTGTTCCAATCAGTATCAATATCCCTTGTACCTGTGATAAACTCTACAATAGCATTCGATGCATAATCGCCTAACGCCGTGGATATTTGCGAATAAACAGCCCCGTCTTCTCCAATAAAAGTAAGTGCCGGAACCGGATCTACATCTGCCGCATATTTTTCCATTTCCATAGTATCTCTGTAAAGCCTTGCCTCATAGTTCTTAGGGTCCATGATATCGCCATCTACCTCAAACATATACTTATATCCCGACCCCAGCAGCCTCAAGGTATGATCCCATGTATCAACACTTTGGTCAGCATCCGCCATAGTCTTATAAGAAAGATATTTATACTTTGCAGGTGTTACTCCGTCCGTTCCGCATATACTTCCATCAGAAACGTCCCACGTTTCTCCCTGCCTGCCTTGCTGTGAGCGCAGCGCCCATTCATCTCCACAGAAAAGATCCGCAATCTGTATTGCGATTTCCGGATATTTACAAGTATCCGTAATGGCAAAGCTGGCCCCGCTTATACTTTTTGCTTTATTATAAGGCATCCCCTGGTATCCGTTACTTCCCTTTAAAGGCATCATGGCCTTATATTGATTATACCGCTCCGCATTGTTGATATCCACAAACATCCCCACATGTCCGCAGGTTGCCGCTCCTGCAATTGCAATTTCTTCATTATTTCCTATTGCTGCCAACTGCGATTCATCCTGTGTCAAAGCAGCTGAATCTATCAGGCCATTTTCATACAAATCATGGATATATTTCAATCCCTCTTTCATATAATCCTGATCCAAAACACTCTGTACAACACCATCTTTGACATAATAATAATTAGTATCAAAAAAACCAAATGCGTTAAGCAGATTCAGATATGGCTCCGCAGCCCAGGTCTTGATTGCCCCAGTTAACGGGATTTCATCCGCAATCCCGTTCCCATTAGGATCCTGCGTCTTAAATGCCATCAACACATCTTTAAATTCCTCTGTAGTTGTAGGCATTTCTTTTCCCACAGCCTTAAGCCACTCTGTATTGATCCACAGCTTATAAGCACAATCACCATGACTTCCCTCACCAGGTTCGGAATTAGGAATCCCGTAGATATTCCCGTCTGAACTTTTCATATCTTCTTCCCAGCTTGGATGTTCTGCCCATCGCTCCTTAATATTCGTTCCATACTTATCAATCAAGTCATTAAGGGGCATTAAAATATGTTCCTCCACTCCATATTTTTCTAAATCTTGATTTGATAACCTTCCATTTCCGATAATAATGTCAGGATATTCCCCACTGGATAACATTAAATTTAATTTTTCGGCCACACCATCCGAAGGAACTAAAGTTAACTCCAAATTTACGTTAGTGTATTCCTCCAAATCCTGAAAAACGGTATTCTGCTCCAAATCCACCACATAAGATAACTGCTCCGCAAATACCGTCAACGTTACCTCTTCTTCCAACGGAAACCCTGCCGGTATTTCACTCTCTCCTGACCGCCCTTCCTCTGATGATGTACTTTCCTGTTGGGAATCTGCGGGTTTTGAAGCTTCCGCCTGCTGATTTCCGGTGTCATCATTTCCAGACCCACAGGCACACAAACTTCCCACAAGCGCTGTTGCCATTACCAAAGCCAGTATCTTCTTTACTCTCATATCTTACCCTCCTGATTAAATTTTTATCTGAACAGGATATCATACCTGCATCAGCCCTTTACCGACCCGACCATCACACCTTTAATAAAATATTTTTGGATAAACGGGTAAACGATCAGTAACGGCAAACTGGATACAATGATCAGTGAATACTTTAATAGCTCCGACAAATACTGGTTCTGGAGCATACTGTTCACATCCACACTGGTCATATTTGTCAAATCCACCGTATTTTGGATTAAAATATTCCTCAACACAATCTGCAGCGGATACTTACTTGCATCATTTAAATATAGCAGTGCGCTGTAATATGAGTTCCAATGCCCCAGCGCAAAATTTAAACTGATCACCGCCAGAATTGGTTTTGACAACGGCAGGATCACCCGCATAAAATACTGGATATAATCCCCGCCATCTAAGCTGGTGGCATCAAACAATTCCTCCGGAATAGAGGATTGAATAAATGTCCGCCCGATGATAGCCATCCATACGTTAAAAGCCCCTGGCAGGATAATTGCCCACATCGTATTGAGCATGTGCAAATCCTTCAGCCACAGGTAAGTAGGTATCGTTCCGCCCCCGAAAAACATTGTAATCATAAATAAGGCAGTTATCCCTTTTCTTGCCGGGAATTCCCTTCTGGATAACACATAAGCGCCTGTTATCGTCACGGCTACACCTGCCAAAGTTCCCGCCACCGTATAAATAATCGTATTCAAATATCCGCTCCAGACCTGATCATTCTTAAACACGGCTTGATATCCTTGGAAACCAAATTCCACCGGCAGAAAAAATACCCTGCCCTGCACCAACGCTTCCGGACTTGAAAATGAACAGCTTAGCACATAGATCAGCGGATAGAGCACGCATAACGTAAACACACCCAAAAATGTATAGACAATGCCAAGATACAGTTTATCTCCCTTTGATGTTTTAATATGTTGTCCTGCCACAGCCCTCTCCCCCTTATCAAAACAGACTTGTTTCTGTCAGCTTGTTTGCAATTGCATTAACCACAAGCAGGATGATACAATTGACAACTGCATTAAACAGCCCCACCGCAGTGGAAAAACTGAATTGCGCCTGTGCGATACCCGTTTTATACACATAGGTAGATATAATTTCTGATATCCTGTAATTTGCCGGATTCTGCATCAGGAACACCTTTTCAAATCCAATCCCTAGAATATTACCTGTGTTTAAAATCAGGGAAATAATAATTGTGGGTGCAATGCAGGGCAGATCCACATATAAAACCCTTTGAAACCTGCTTGCCCCGTCTAAGGCTGCTGCTTCGTATAGAGAAAGATCCACACTGGAAAGCGCCGCTATGTATAAAACCGAACCATAACCGGCCCCCTGCCACACTCCGGAAAGAATATAGGCTGGCCTGAAAAAGGAAGCTTCCCCCACAAAATTCACAGATTCTTTCCCGAACAAATTAAGGGCTTCATTTACCACGCCATAGCGGAAGGAAAAAATCTGATTTACAATACTCACTACCACCACTGTCGAAATAAAATACGGAGCAAAAGAGATTGTCTGCAATGTCTTCTTCGCCCTTGCATTCCGGATTTCGTTAAAAGCCAATGCCAAAATAATAGGAAATGGGAAACTGACGGCCAGACCTTCCAAGCTTAATACAATGGTATTTTTTAAAATATCCGGGAAAATCGGTGTCCTGAAAAGCTGGTTAAAATATTTCATCCCGGCCCAGGGACTTCCCCATATTCCTTTCCGGACACTATAATCTTTAAATGCTAATGCGATGCCAAACATTGGCACATAATTAAAAATAACAATGCATGCTACCGGCACAAGTGCCAATATATATAACTGAAAAATGCTTTTTTTTCCAAAATATTTTTTTCGGAACTTAACAAATAAATTTTTCACCGCATAACACCTCCTGTTAAATATGACCTAATCCAAGAAATATTTCCGTATCCTTTTGTCATTTTTTCAAATTTTATATCACCAAAAACACTATGTAAAGATTCCTTTTTTGTCCAAAGTGTCCAAAATCGTTCCTCCCCTTACAAAGGCATATTAAAGAACGATATTTCCCCTGCGTCCAAAAACGCCCCTTGCAGTTTCTTTTTAAAGATTAGTATAATCAAAAATAAAGGAGATTTTTATGATGCAAACTATCCATGTATATGACGCTTCTGCACTATATAAAGCAGCGCAGAATCCTTCAATCAAAGAAATTATTTTACATGCCGGAACATACTACCTTGAATCACCAATCCTATTGGAAGACCGTCACGCTCTTACGATTCAAGGCGAAAAAGATGTGAAACTTGTTGGTGGTTTTCCTGCAAAGCTTCAATGGAAGCATGACAGAGAAAACATCTATTCTGCAAAATTGAAAACAGAAAATACACCGGATGGTGTGTACATTGCCGGAAAGAAGTACAGGATGGCCCGTTTTCCTCATTACGACCCATCCGTACAAATGCTGAACGGCTATGACCGAAATGCTCTTTCATTTGCGGAACAATGCGCAAATCCAGCGGGTGCATACCTGCATGGCGTACATGCTCATCTCTGGGGCAGCAAGCATTTTCAGATTATGGGAAAAAATGCCGATGGAAGCCTTACGATCAAAGGTGGGTGGCAGTTAAACAATGACATGCCTATGCACGAAGAATACCGCTATGTGGAAAATCTTTACGAAGCTCTGGGGGCAGACGGGGAATTTTATTATGATCAAATAAATTCAGTATTATATATCTGCTCCAATGCAGTTCCCTGCAGCGAGGCAGAAATTATCACCAATCCTTATCTTTTGAAATTTGATGGCTGCACTGACATCCAGATAATGGGGATTACCTTTGGTGCAACGGCCCGGACTTTCATGGCACCTTATGATAGACTTCTGCGCAGCGATTGGAATATCCACCGCAGCGGATGTGTGCTTTTTAATAATTCTGAACAGCTACATATGCACAACTGTACTTTTTCAGAATGTGGAACAAACGCACTGTTTTTCAATGGACATATTGACCATGCCAGAATAACAACCTGTCTATTCCAGAATTTGGATGCTGGCTGTATCAATTTTGTAGGAACCCCCGACTGTGTACGCGATTCTCGAACTGATTTTAATACTCATGCCGTGGAAGACCTCATGGGCATTGGACCAATCAGCGAAAATTATCCCCGTGACTGTATCGTTGAGGATTGTTTAATGCAAAACTTTGGCCGGGTAGAAAAACAAGTAGCCGGCATTCAAATTTCCATGTCCGCAAGGATCACCGTCCGCAGATGTACGATATGCCGCTGCCCAAGAGCGGCTGTCAATATTGGGGAAGGTACTTTTGGCGGTCATGTTATTGAATATTGTAATCTTTTTGATACTGTTTGGGAAACCGGAGATCACGGCTCCTTTAACGGATGGGGAAGAGACCGGTTTTGGCGTGCAGACAATATGTCTTCCCAACAGCAAAAAGAGCTGGCCCGCCGGGATATGGTAGAATCCAACTACATACGATATAACAGGATCAGATGTGGCCATGGCTGGGACATTGACCTTGATGACGGCTGCTCATACTACATTGTTGAGGGAAACTTATGTTTAAACGGCGGAATCAAACTAAGGGAAGGCTACTGTAGAACCGTACGGAATAATATCTGCGTCAATAATACCATTCATGTACATGTATGGTACGAAGACAGTGGCGACATTATAACGAACAATATCGTATTTGCCCCTTACTATCCTATACAAATGCCGGAATACTGGGGAAAAATAATTGACCGGAATATTCTGCATTGCCCTGATACATCTGAAATCCGTGACGCACTGCCTCTTCAAGAGCTTAGTAAGCAGGACACAAACTCACTCATCTGCAATGCACAATTCAGGAATCCTGAAGAAGAAGACTATTATGTCTTAAATCCGGAAATTGCCAAAATTGGATTTACCCAGCCTGCTATTTCCGAATATGGGGTTACCTCCCAACATCTACGCTTATTAATAGAAAAAAGCGAAAACACAGCCGGAAACAATTTGACAGCAATACATAAAAGAGAAATACGGAAGTTACCCGGAATCAGCATAAAAAACGTAGAAGGTGACAGTGAAATAAGCGCATATGGCGTATCAACCCACTGCGGCTGTGTTGTTGTGGAAATTGATAAAAGCAGCCCTCTCTGGTCAGCCGGTGTCAAAAAAGGTGATCTTATTTTAACAATCAACGATATCCAGATAGAAGACTGCGATGCGCTTGCAAGCTATTATGATAACATTGGAAAGTTTCCTGCATCCATTTCCGCAGTCCATGCAGGGGGAGAAAAATATTTGGCGTCAGTCAGGAAATGAGGTAATTGACTTGTAAAAGCTTGCTGCATAACTGCCTTACCTTGTCTTCAGTATGCTCATAAGCAAAACTAAAAAGTGCATTATACCGGTTTAAATATTTCGTCGCTGCGCCACGGTAAAAGACATACCGATTTTTTTAACGAACAGGTTCGCCGATGGAAAGCTTTCCTTCCTTTTCCACATCCGCATAGTCTTCCCGGCGGGTATAACGGCTGCGGATGATATCCGCTCGTTTGGATTTAAAGTCAACTGTCATCATTTTCTTCCCTATCCCTTTAGCGCTTTCTGAATTTCCTCGATCACAATCTTAAGCGCTTTAATCCTTGCATATTTCTTATCCACAGACTCCAAAATATGCCACGGTGCATAGGATGTGCTGGTCTTTTCAATCATCTCATCCACTGCCACTTCATATTGATCCCACTTCTGCCGGTTACGCCAATCCTCATCCGTGATCTTCCATCTCTTTTCCGGTGTGTCACGCCGTTCCTCAAAACGGGCAAGCTGGGTATCCTTATCAATCTGCACCCAGAATTTAATGATCACCGCACCCCAGTCATGCAGCTCCTTCTCAAACTCATTCATTTCGTTATAAGCGCGTTTCCAGTCATTTTCACTGCAAAAACCCTCCAGCCGCTCCACCATCACGCGCCCGTACCAGCTTCTGTCAAAAATGGCAATGTGCCCTGTCTTAGGAAGTCTGGTCCAGAACCTCCACAGATAATGTCTTGCCTTCTCGTGGGGCTCCGGGCTTGCTATAGGATGCACCTCAAACCCCCTTGGGTCAAGGGCTTCCGTGATCCGCTTGATATTTCCGCCTTTTCCCGCCGCATCCCATCCTTCAAACAAAATGACTACAGGAACTTTCATCCTGTATAAACGGTTATGCAATTCCTGTAACTGGAACTGCAGCGTTTTTAGTTCCCCTTTATACTCCTTATCCTCCATACTCTGGTCAAGGGCAACTTCCGCAAGCTTTGGCATTTTCACAAGAGGGAACACATTCTGCAAAAGAGGCACTGCAAGACTTTGATTCTGCAGGGCGATTTCAATCCCCTGAGTAAGGATATCCAGCGCCTGAAGCTCCGCCCATTTCTTCGACTTAGCGTCAATCACATACCAGGGTGCGGAAGGCGCATGGGTGTCTTCCAGATACCGGTCAAATACCAGACCGCATTTTTCGTAGTGCTTATTCTGCCACTTATCTTCCTCACTTACCCGCCACTTAGTGTCAATATTCCCTATCAGTTCCTTGATCCGCTTCTTTTGTTCCTTCTGGCTGATGTGGCAGAATAACTTCACTACCAGATAGCCGTTATCCGTAAGCTGCCGCTCGAACCGCCTGATACTTTCAATCCGCTGCTCATAATCTTTCTGGCTCATTCCTTCATGGAGACACATCCCGGTCAGCTCCCCCATCCAGCCCGAATCCAGGAACATGAACTTCCCTGCTTCCGGTATCTTACTAAAATACCGGTAAAGGAAGGGCTTTCTTTTTTCTTCTTCATCAGGCGCATCCTCCATAGGCGCCACCTTAAAAAACCTGGGGTCGATATTCTGGATCAGATTCCCGATAAGACTTCCTTTTCCTGCCGTACCCCAGCCTTCCACCAGCACCAACACCGGAACTTTGTGATCCTTAAGAAGCATCTGCTGCCCAAAGAGCTTTTCCCTTGCTTTTCCAAGGCGCTGCTTTAATTCCTCTTCTTCCGGCTTTTCTAAAAAATGTACGTTTTTTAACATGTGTGACCTCTCCCCTTTCTGAATCAACTGATTGCAGCCCTATTTCCTGCCAAACAAGACTTCACAGTCTTTTCTGTAAAAAGCTATCCCATAGCAGTCAATTTTTTTATACCCTTCCGCATACAATTCATCCGCATATCCTTTATCATATATTTGCTGTAACGCCTTTTTCGCATCACCTTCCAAATCATCAAACCGCTTTGAGACCTTCAATTCCAGAACAAACGCCCTGCCGCGCAAAGAAGGACTTTTTAGCACAATATCAGAACGCCCACTGCCTGACTCACGGTTAGATTTTACCAGGTAGTTCTCGCTCTGGTTCAATATACCGGTAAGGAAGCCGTGGTAAAAATTTTCTGCACTGTCATAAAAACTAATAGCCGAGAAAAGCTGCCCACTTAAAATCCCTGCCACTTTTTGTTCATCACCATCTTCTAATGCATGGTACAGATCCCGGAAGTCTTCCTTCTTGATCTTTTCACCAAACCAGCTCATAATTGTATTTTCATAAATGGTCATTATTTCCGTATTGGGGATATGAACCTTTAAATGTACATACTTTTCCTGGAAATATTCATCCTTTTTGGATAAATATCCGGTAAAATAAAGGAAATTCCATAAATTTTCACCATTCCCATACATATCTTCATAGGTAACTTCCCCATGCACCTGTATATCCAGCGTTCCTCCGTCCAAAAGTGTCTCAATCTGCCCTTTCGTTTCCCTATCCGCTCTGGCAACCATATCCTTTATGATATCATTGGAACTGGTATTGACCCAATACGGATGAGGGAACGCATTAACATCCGAATATAAATCATACAAAAATTTTATCACGCTCCACGGATTATAGACTTCTGTATTGCCAAATACATATCCGTCATACCACTCCTTCATAGACGGAAAGCGTTCCTCGACATTATAGTAAGTCATCATCTGCAACACTTCCGGTTCTGTAAACCCAAAATGCTCACTATATTTTTTGTCAAGTATTGAGATGATATTCAAATGATTCAGCCCTGTAAAAATGCTCTCTTTAGAAACCCTGAGACATCCTGTAATAACTGCCAGATGCAAATAGTCGTTCGTCTTTAATGCAGATTCAAGCAATGAGCGGATAAATTCTATCATCTCATCATAAAACCCTTTAAAGTATGCATTTTCCAGAGGAACATCATATTCATCAATCAAAATAACCACATTTTTTCCCGTAACATGGTGAAGACACTTGCTCAAAAATTTTATTGATCCGGAATAATCGTCATATCCAGCATCACCACCTGCGAGCCTTTGAAAAAACTGCACATCATTAGCATTCAGGGCACCGCTTTCCAGCACACTTTGATGTCTCATAAACTCTTCCGATATTTCTCTTTTAATCTTTGTATACGCTGATTCAAAGACAGGCTGTTTCGCTGATTTCAAAGTCAGATTGATTACCGGGAACATCCCCATCTGACCTATATACTCCTGCCCTGCTTCCGCAATTTTTAATCCTTGAAAAAGCTTCCTGTTCTGCGCATTCTTCTCTATGCTTCCGGTGTCCTCAAAAAAATACCGGAGCATACTAAGATTCAGAGTTTTCCCAAAACGTCTCGGACGGGTAAATAAGTTTACTTTTCCTTTTAAATCCAGCAGTTCTTTGATGAACATTGTTTTATCCACATAATAATAACCGGATTTCAGCATATCTTCAAAATTTTCCACACCGATTGGCAATGCTTTCTTCATCCCGATTCCCCCATCAAGCCGTTACCCTACTTTTTTCAATTATACCCCATTTCCCCCTATTTCACAACTATAGCGGACTGCATAAAATGCCGTCCGCTATCCTTTATTTCATACTAATCCCCATGCACATCGCAATTTATCTCCCGGAAATCGTATCCACCACAGACATCTCCCGGATCCTTTTCGCCGGACCGTATACGGCAAACACCAAAGAACATCCCATTACCAGCAAAATCATGCATAACGGAACCACCGGAAAACGCCAGACAGTTCCCCATCTGAATGTGACAAGCTTGTCAAAACAAAACCAGTTTAAGGGCAGCCCTGCCGCACAACCCGCCAGCATACCAAAGATTCCGTAAGCCACCGCTTCCGCCGCTACCATTTTCAGCATCTGGGTACTGTCCATACCAACCGCACGCATTGCCCCGTACTGGCGCACCCTGGCTGATGTGCTCATAGCAACGCTGTTCATGATATGGAACGTGCAGATCAACGCAATCACCCCCAAAAACCCATATACAAATAATTGAAATGACCAGATAGCCCCCCTTACCTCCGCATTGCCAAGGCGCCTGTCGGAAAATGACATATTTTCTTCCCCCAAAACGCTTTCTCCCAGAGAACGGATCTGACGCACCACATCATCACCGGCATTTCTTTCCAGTTGTATATCAATGACCGTATAGGCGTCTTCTCCTGTCAGCTTTTTAAATGTATCTTCCGAGCAGATCAGAATTTCCTCCCCATCTCTTGTATCGAAAGAGCATTTACTTAAAACCCCTGAGATCCTGTGCTCCTTCTCTTCTTCTCCTATGCCCAGACGTACCTCCTCACCTGCTTCTAAGGAATCTTTCCCATGATAGACTGCCAGGATGCCATCCCCTTTTGCCGCTTCTGACAAATGATCCTTCTTCTTCTTTCCAAACAGGCTGGTTCCCTTTCCTGCAAAGACCAAGTTTTTTTCTGCCCAGGCAAACTGAGTGTCATCATAAGAAACCAGGCACGCCTGTCTTGTACCCTCTTTCGTTTGAAGCGGCACATGATAAGCAAAACTTCTCCCATACGCCCGCTCCACCCCGTCCAGACCAGCAATTTCCCAAACCAGATTCTTATCAATCACACAGGCATTACCGGCGCTTATCACAGAAACATCAGGAACGGAAGGATCCAGCGGCTTTACCGCATGTTTCATAAAATCAATTGCAACGGAAAAGACAAGAAAGAGGATAATGCTAAAAGCAAACGAACAGCTTATCAGCAGAAAATTCTTCCGACTCCCTAAAGCATGATGAATGCCCAGTGCCGTTTCTACCCTGTAAATCCGCGTATTTGCCGCTTTTTTCACTTGTGACTTTATAGATGCGTTACCTGATACCGCTGTCAAAGGCGAAACCATGGCAGCTTTTTTTGCCGGGCTTTTGGCCGCCAGCAGGACCGTTATGACACCGATCAGGCTCCCCGCCAACATCCCAATCAGGCTGATTCCAAAATACGGCATACCACTAAAGTACATGGGACTTAAAAACCGCAGCAAAGCACAAAGCACCCATACCACCGCCATTCCCAGCAATGTTCCAACGGACACGGCTGTTTTACACCAGCATAGCGCTTCCCTTCTGACAAACTGCACTATCTGTTCCTTTGACGCCCCCAGGCAGCGGAGCATCCCGAAAAACTCCGTGCGCTGGGCAATATTACTGTTTAAGCTTCCAGTGATCATTAAAATCCCGGCAACAGAGACCAAAACCGCCAGCAGCAGGGCCACAACATAAATAGCCATCATGCTAAGATCCCTGCTTTGCCCAATGGTAGCAAGCAGCAGTTCATTTCTGCCCACTCTCTCATCCGGAATCTGGAGTTGACTCTGAATCTCGCTGATTTCCTTTTGGATATTGCACCAGGGAGAAAACTCTACATAAAGATAAGAATCATAATTGCCCTCCGCCCCATCTAGCGAAAGCTTCCTGAAATCCTCCGTAGAAAGCGCAAGCCCAAAAACATCTGCCTTTGCCAGCATAGGAAACTGGCCAAAGATCCCGGCAATATGGTATTCTCTTTGTGATCCATCCGGCAAAAATAATGTGATCTCATCCCCCAGCTTCAGCGAAAGCCTTTGCTTCATGTTCTCATCTATGATAACGCCGCCTTCCTCTTGGGGGAAACTGCCCTCGATCAGCTTGGCTGTAGGAAAAATATCCAATGCGCTTTCATCAAATCCGATTATAACACAATCATTGCCTTCCACCTGATAATGCATGTTAAGCATATAATTTAACGTGCCATACCGGGTGCTGGCTGCTACTTTGGGTCTTTGAGCGATCAACGCCGCCTCATCATCATCCATAAAGCCAAACCCTGCATGCCATTCCCCGTAATTGATCTTTGCCTGGGCGTTCTGGCTGCGGATCTCCATATCCGCCATACCGAAAATCGCCGTCACCAGAAAAACGCTTAACGCGATGCACAGCCTGGTCATACGGCTTTGCCGCCTGTGTAGCTTTTGAGAGATTGGAATCAGATCAAGATAACTTTTCATGTGCCTTACCTCCCATTTCCATCAAATGTCCGTCTGTCACACGAAATACCCGATCCGCATCCGATGCAAGATTGTCATTGTGCGTGATCATCAAAATCGTCTGTTGATAACTTTTTGACGCCCGGATCAGCAGATCCATCACATCCCGGCTGCTTTTTGAATCCAGGTTTCCTGTCGGCTCGTCTGCCAGGATCAACATGGGATGCATGATCAACGCCCTTCCGATCGCTACCCTCTGCTGCTGTCCGCCAGATAACTGGCTTGGCAAGTGCTTCCTCCTGTCAAAAAGCCCCAGCAGCCCCAGCAATTCCTCAATTTTTCCCTGATCCGGCTTTTGATTATCCAGTAAAAGAGGAAACGCAATGTTCTGTTCCACATTCAACTCTTCAATCAGGTGAAACGCCTGAAAAATAAAACCAATATTCCTTCTCCTGAAAACCGTGCGCTTTTTTTCATCCAGCGAAAACAAATCCTCCCCGTCCAGGAGCACCTTTCCTTCCGTAGGCGTATCCAAACCGCCGACACAATGCAGCAGCGTGCTTTTCCCTGATCCGGATTCCCCCACAACTGCGGCAAACTCACCTTTTTCCATGGAAAAGCTTACCCCCGAAAGGGCTGTTACCCGACTTTCACCCTGACCGTAAATCTTACTTAAATTCTGTACCTTCAATATTTCCATACCTTCTGGCACCTCCCGCTATCTGTTTTCTCTATGAGCAGTATCTCCTTACTCCCTAGAGTACCATCAGTATAAAATAAACAGCTTACAATCAGGTGAATCACAGCTTACAGTTCTGTAAGATATACGTCTTACCTTATCCGGCTTATCGGCTCGGCAGCATAAGCGTAAATGTGGTTCCTTCCCCTAATGAGCTTTGTACGGACAACGTTCCACCCTGACCCTCAGCAATGGACTTTGCCAGCGGAAGTCCAAGCCCTATCCCCTGCCTGACGCCATTTTCTTTGGAAGCCCGGTAAAACCGTTTAAAGATATGGTAAATATCCTTCTCCGCAATTCCCTTCCCGTTGTCCTTTACCGATATTCTTACCCTTTCCGGAAACTGCTCCCAGGAGACGAAAACCTGTCCGCCCCTGTCCGTATAGTCCAATGCGTTTTTCACCAGATTCCCGATCGCTTCCCCGGTCCATTGCAGGTCACAGTCCACCGACAGTTCATCGCTGCCGGCAAGCAGGATCACCTTACCTTCCTCTGCCGCCCTTACCTGCAGCTCCGAAACCGCCCGCAGAACCACATCCCTTAAAAGCCATTTTTGCTTTTCAAATAAAACTGCCCCGGCATCCAGCCTTGTCACTTTAAGAAGTGTCTGGATCAATTCTTCCATTCTGGCAAGCGACGCGGAACTTTTCTTAGTAAAAGCAAGTACTGCCTCCGTATCCGCCCCGGCCTCCGACTCTATGATCTCATTATACATGATAAGGGCAGAAAGCGGCGTTTTCAGCTGGTGGGAAATATCAGAAATAGTGTCTTTTAAAAAATCCTTCGCCTTGACCGCCTCTTCATTCCCGGCGGAAAGTGCATTGGCAAGCCCGTCAACCTTTCCCAAAAACCTGCATAATCCCCCTTCCTCCATCCGCGGCAGATGCTCTTTAAAATCTCCGTCCATAAACCGGTCCACAAGACGGATTGCCTTTTCATAAACCCGCTCCCTTGATTCAAAAAAGGAAGCTGTCAAAAATAAAAGCCCGGCCCACAAACATAAAAAAAGCCCGGCAAGCCAAAGCCCCGTTCCCTTCTGTACACCCCAAATATCCGGCAGAAACAAAAGCCCCGTTTCCTCCTTTATTCCCATACGGGTAAGGAGCGCCGTTCCTTCCTTTGTGATTTCCCTTTCCGCAAAAGCTCTTGTGATCACTGACTCATCCACTCCCTGCCCGATCAGGGAAGAAGCAACACATTTGTCATGATTTAAGAAAGCGGCTTTCATCCGCCGTCCGTTTGCCGCCCATATCGCCACGGCAAAAACAGACGCCATTAAAAGTATTGCCGCCATATAGTAAAAATATCTTTTCTGTTCCTTATCCGCTAAAAATCTCATTATGCCCATTCTCCCTTGCTCATATCTCTTTCCAGCAATACCCAAACCCTCTGGCCGTGATCAAGTGTTCCGGCTTGGACGGGTCTTTTTCCACCTTTTCCCTAAGCCGCCGGATATAGACGGAAAGGGTATTGTCATCCACAAAATTTCCGGCATGGTCCCACAACTCCTCAAATATGATCTCCCTCGTGACTACCCTGCCGCAGGAACGCACCAAAAGACTAAGGAGCCTGTACTCTGCCTGCGTCAGTTCCAGCTTTTCCCCACGCAAAAATACCCTGCTGCCCGCAAAGTCAATCCGAATATCTCCGCACACAAGACTGTCTGTTTCCTTTAGCGTCTCTCTGGCCTGCTTCATACCTGCCCTGCGCAAAAGCGCGCGAATCCGGGAAAGCAGTTCTCCCAGCTTAAACGGCTTTCCAATATAATCATCGCCTCCGCTGTCCAGCCCCCGGATCACGTTCATCTCTTCATCAGAAGCCGTGAGAAAAATGATTGGCACCTGATCTCCCTGGGCCCTAACCGCTTCACATACCTGAAAGCCCGTGCCGTCAGGCAGTGTCACGTCCAACAGCAAAAGGTCATACTGCCTGTGTGCCAAAGATTCCTTTGCTTCCCGGACACACCCTGCTGTTTCCACCTCATAACCACTTTTCTTAAGAGAATAACATAAGCCATCCACAAGGCCTTCATCATCTTCCAGCAATAAGATTCTGTTCTTTTGATCTATTTCCATTTTGTTTTCCTGCTTTTACCTTCTGATTTCTTCTTTAAACTTAACATGTAAGTAACAGGCATTCAAGAAGAAAATAAAGATAATTATCACGATGGTCTTGTAGGAAAGAACATCTTATTGTAAACTTGAATTATATGATGCTTCCGCTTTGTCATCATAACAAGTTGTGAGAAGCACAAAAAGGAGGGTTACTATGGCGGTATATGAACTAAAAAATGAAACAATTGCAGTACAGATCAATTCCTGCGGGGCGGAACTGCGTTCCCTGAAGAAATTAGATACAAATGTAGAATACATGTGGCAGGCTGACCCCAAATACTGGGGAAGGACTTCACCGATTCTGTTCCCTTTTGTGGGGGGGCTTAAAAACGGAACATACCGGATTGGCGAAAAAACCTACCCTATGACCAAGCACGGTTTTTGCAGAGATATGGAATTTGAAGTTATTTCCCAAGCAGAACAGGAAATCTGGTTCCAGTTGAAACCCACGGAAGATACCTTGAAGATCTACCCTTATGAATTTGTCTTAAAGCAGGGGTATCAGCTCCTTCCCGACGGAGTCAAAGTATTATGGCAGGTAGAAAATCCCGGAAGCGAGGAACTCTATTTCTCCATTGGCGGTCATCCGGCATTCAACTGCCCCCTTGATCCCGAAAAGAAACAGACAGACTATAAGATTTATTTTGGCAGACTTGAAGAGGTAGTAAGCACCAAGATCAGCGAAGCAGGCATGGCTACGGATGGAAGAGACCATTACCCCTTAAAGGACGGACTGCTTTCCATCACGGAAAACCTGTTTGACCACGATGCATTGGTAATTGAAAATGACCAGACAAACGTAGTTGCTTTTTGTGATGAGACCGGAAAACCTTACGTTACCGTGACGATGGACGTGCCGTTGTTTGGCATCTGGTCCCCTGACCACAAGAATGCACCCTTTATCTGTATTGAGCCCTGGTGCGGCAGGTGCGACCACGAAAACTTTGACGGAGAGTTAAAAGACCGGCAATGGGGAAACACATTAGCTCCTGGTGGTGTGTGGAACAGAGAATATACGATTCAGGTGAATTAACCAGGTAATGCAATTTAAAGTTCATGCGGATATGCAAGCCAGCATATCCGCATGATGGGCAAATCCTTGATCTAACGTCCTTATTCCTGACTCCTTCAAAATACTGCCGCATCTGATCCAAGTTGAATAATCATCAGAACGATACACCGCCAGTCCTTCCCAGAAGTCAGATATCAGCCAAATACCACTGCTTTTCTTCTCTGTTCCATATTATCGTCGGATCTGTAGGCGCATCATAAATTTGGTCACAAAAAAGCGGTGCAGGAAGGCTTACCCTGTCACCCTTTTCATATACTCCATAATGACAGGCTAACCGTTCATATTCATCATTTCCACCCTTTGGGCTTTACTCCAATTGATCAAATCCTCAGATTCCCATGTGATCAGACCGGTGCTTCCCTCATACTGCGCCGTATCCCAGCCTTTCCCATTAGCAATCCGCAAATCAGTGGCAATAATATGGAATTTCCGGTCAATACGGCTTCTCACAATAAACGGATCCCGGACACCCTTTTCTCCCACATCGGATACTAAAACCGGCCCATTCCCTAAATTCTTCCAGTGCATGCCATCCCTGCTGACCGAAAAATAAATCTGCCGCTGCCTGACTTGATTTTGTAAGTGACAACGTATAGTAAGATAACGTCTGTAAGCGTGAGGATTTTGTATAGTAAAGTGTTTGTGTATAATCATTCCATGTGGCCACTGCGGTAAATATCCCCAATGCGCTTAATACCGGCTTTGATAATGGAAATACTATTTTAAAGAAAATCCGCCAAACAGGCAGGGGATAATATAAACCCAAAATGTATCATAAATATGCAGAGCATTAAATAAAATGAAATACGCTATCGCACCGCCATTTAAATACATACGCAAAAATCCTATTGCGGCATAAAATTTTTTCCCATTAGATTATCTCTTGAAAATCCATAGGCAAACATGGGAGTGATCACTGTCTGGAAAACAGTTACAATTACCGTTCTCAAAAACGTAATCCCAAATGCTTTTACTACTCCCATGTTATTCAACACGGATTCCCAGCTTTTAAAAGATATTTCCTTTGGAAACAAAAGGACATACACATCCTTCGCGATCGCATCCAAATACCAGTAGACCTATGTCTCTCCTGCGACACCGCCTTTCTGCCTGTTTTCCTGATATACAGGCATACCTACTTCAAAGTACAAAGCATCCGTCTGATTGTTCGTCAAACCGTCTGAATATACCACCTTCTGGTCCTTTTATTACTGACTACCTGAAAAAAACCGTTCAGATACTCCATCTCTCCGAAAAATTTTCTGCGTCAAAAAAGCCGCCACGGAACTATTATAGACTGCATTCATAAAAAGATTTTCTATATCTTCTATGTATACATCCATCCTTTCCTCTGCCTGCTGAAAAATCACCATTAGTATGGAGATATTCATTGCCTTTATGTAAAATCTTATGCCCCCAAAAACCTTGACATATGGAAGAAAGCCGGATACAATAATCTCAGAAACCAAGAAACAAAGAATATTGTTTCTTGGCTGTGCATATGATAAAGGAGGAGAACATAGCAATGCCAACAACGATGACGAAAGGCAGAATTCCTATGGAAATGAAAAAATTGAGTATTTCTGCGAAGCGGCAGATTACCATTCCACAAAAATTTTTTACCATGCTGGGGTTCGATACGGAGGCGGAATGTACCGTGCGTGGAAATGAACTGGTTATTCGTCCGTCCAGAACCAATACGGGAGGAGAGTTTGCGGAACAGATTCTGGCAGACTTGATTGCCAAGGGATACAGTGGCAATGATCTTCTGGAGCGTTTTAAAAGGGCACAGGGGCAGGTACGCCCAGCTGTAGAAGCTATGCTTGCGGACGCAGAGCAGGTTGCATCTTCCGAAACTGGTCATATATCTTATGAAGATGTTTTTGGTACGGAGGATGAGGAATGACAGAAGTACGTTTTCTTCCGCCTGCTGCAAAGTTCATCAAAAAACTGAAAGATAAGAAATTGAAGATGCTGTATCAGGAAGCAGTTGATAAGATAAAAAAGGATTATACAGTTGGGGAAGCCAAAACCGGAGATCTGTCAGGTGTGTATGGGTATGATATTTATTACAATAAAACAAATTATGAATTGGCATATACAGTAGAATACTTAGAGGATAAGGTAATCGTTGTGATTATGGCCGGAACTAGAGAGAATTTTTATGATCAGCTAAAACAGTACATTAGGTAAGATAAGAAGTGCACGAGCCGAAAGGAGACTCTACAATGTATCGGTTTTTGATTGTTGACGATGAGATAGTAGAACGTCAAGCCATCCGTTTTTTGCTGCAACAACATAATTTTCAATTTGAACTTCAGGAAGCATCTAATGGCAGGGACGCATTAAAACTTCTATCCGAGACACAATATGACATATTGTTTACGGACATTCAAATGCCTTTTTTGAATGGTATTTTGCTTGCCAATCTTTAAAACCCATTAATGACGAGGAGTTCGTAAAAACTATCTCTGACGTGTTGGAGCGGATTCGGGCCCTGGAACATTTTAATAATAGGAAAAAGGCAGCGGACGAGCTTACCAGAAACCATATTTTTTATCAGCTGATTAATAGTACTGACATCGCTCAACTTATGGCACAGTACCCACAATTGGATTTTTCTTTTGTTTTCGACTGTCACCGGCTATTCCTGATTCAACTGGAAAAAGATTTTTTCTTCCCGGCCCCATTTACGGATATCCTTCCTAAAGACAGTTATCTGGTTAACCTAAACCCCGCACAGAATCTGTTGTTTTTTGCAGGAGCAAAACATCATCTTCCCTGGTACCAGAACCTTGCGGACAAAATGCGTTCCTACATGATAAAGGAGTACGGCATTAACGCAAGAATTGCAATGAGCCAGCCCATTACCCATCCAAAAGATCTCCCGGCCGCTTTCAAAGAAATGGAACAGTATCTGATGGATCAGTTTTTCTTCTCAAAAAACACTCTGCTTAGCGCAGAAATACCAGCGCCCGATATTACGGAGACTGTTCCGGAGACAGACGATACCCTCCTTAAAGACATACAGACAGCCATTGGGTTAAAAGACGCATTTAGTGTGGAAAAAAATCTTTCCCTCCTGCTGGACTCCTGTAAAAAAAGGCCTAATGTCTCCTATATTTACTTCCGTTTTTTATGTACCAACATACTAAAACTGTTGCTGGACGGCCTTGCGGAAAATTCTGGCCGTTCCTTTGAATCATATGCCCATTTAATCTATCAGTCAAAGCACATATCCGAAATTGAGGCATTACTGCTCCCTCTGGTAAAACGGTTATCCGCAAAGCTTGAAAAAGAACAAGACGCACCCAATTATGCTCTCTGTATGGTGAAACAGTACATTCACAAACATTACGGCGAAGACTTAAGTCTTGACATTCTGGCAAAAGAGGTTTATCTGACACCGCACTACTTAAGCGCATTGTTCATCGAAGAAACCGGATGCGGCATCAACCGCTATATCAAAAATGTCCGCATGGAAAAAGCAAAAGATTTGTTGCTGCATACAAACTTGAAAATTAATGATATTTGCCGACAAGTAGGTTATTCCAATCTGTCTTACTTTTGCAAAAGCTTTGCGGAAGAATTTGGAACCACGCCAAATAATTACCGTAATTCTACCTCCGCCGAAAGGAAACCAAAGTAAAATGGCGTCACTCATAAAAAATTTAAAATTCCAGAAAAAAATAATTTTTGTGTGCCTGTTGACCAGTTTTGTTCCAGTAATTTTACTGGGATATTTCTGCTATCATCAAATTCAGTCCTTACTGATCGAGCGTGAACGAACCGCCCTGGCCGATACCTTAAAACAAGAGGGCTACGCACTACGTTCCCGGCTCAATGACTATGAATCCACAATGAACCATCTCATATGGAATGAAAACATCCTTAAGCTCCTGAACCAAACCTACGACAATAATTTTGATATGTATATTGCTTATCGCGATACCATCGACCCGTTATTTTTCACTATGCGGGCCTTAAATCCCAACATTGAGACTATCACCATTTATACAGACCTCAACATTTATCCTCATGGAAAATCACTCCTTCCCCTGCATCAAATAGAAAATACTGTCTGGTACCCTAAGGTCTGCAATAATTATAAAACTGCATTTGTTACAAATTCCGATCAGGAAGATTTATTCCTTGTCTGCCAATTTTACAATATTCAACATGGATATACTGCGTTTCTTAAGTTGAATATCAATTACGGCCTTACCTTCGCCCCACTCTCAACCTTATATGAAAATTCCTATGGTATTTTAATTGTGGATGAAGACGCTGCGCCTATCTTCCAATTTCAGACACAAGACATGCAGGAGCTCGGCCTGTCACCCCAGAGACTTATCGAAGCCGCACAAACCAACGTGCCGGAAAAAGATTTTATCATGGAAGCCCTTCCGGATTTGACTCAGGGTTGGAGCGTCTACCTTTACCGCCCTGTATACGCTATATCCTCTCCGGCACAAATCATCCTTCAAACCGTACTTATTATCATTGTATTTTGTATTCTCTGGGTGATTTTAGTAAGCTCCGTTTTATCCAACACCATAGTCCGCCCTCTAAAAGAGCTTATGTCCGACATCGAAAATATGGAACAGGGAACCTTTACCGTAACTGTATCTTACGATTCCCGTGATGAAATCGGCTGCCTGATCCAGCGATTCAAAAGTATGAACCAACAAATGAACCATCTGGTAAATGAAATCCTCCGTGGAAAAATCCTCCAAAAGGACTATGAAATGCGGGCTCTCCAGGCTCAGATCAACCCACATTTTCTCTACAACACTCTATCCTTGATTAACAGCCACGCTATCCTTTCCGGCCAAAAAGAAATCGGACAAATGGCACAATTTCTATCCACCTTTTACCGTACCACGCTGAATAAAGGGCAGAACATGACGTCCGTGAAAAACGAGCTGGAAAATGTCCGCTCTTATGTCGGCATCCAGCTTTTAATGCATTCGAATTCCTTCACGGTACGTTATCATATTGCGGAGGAAATCCTGCCTCATCCTCCAAAATTTTTTTATAAGCGGACAGAGTAAATTCTACCGGCCACACCCCTACTCGGTTTCCAGATACCGCCAGGCTGCTGCTAAAGAATATACACACCACGTTCCAAAGCGGAAAAAAACATAAAATCCCCAATAAAATCACAATTATATGTATAACACTTATCCGAATGCGCGATTCAATACTTTTATTCTCAATCATACTGACACCCTCCTAAAAAATACTGCGTCTGGTAGTTTTCTTAGACAGCCAGTTGACGCTCAGCATCAATACCATGCCGACCACGGATTTGAAAAGCCCAACCGCTGTTCCAAAGCCATACTCCCGGTTAATCAATCCAACCCGGTATACGTAAGTATCCAGAATATCCCCTGTTTCATACACCTTTGGGGAATACAGGTTGTACACCTGGTCAAAACCCCCGTTTAAAATACCGGTTACATTGATGGCTGCCATCATCATGATAATGGGCAGCATGGCAGGCAAGGTCACGTGCCATACCCTCCTCCACCAACTTGCCCCATCAACAGCCGCTGCCTCATGCAGATTCGGATCCACTGCAGTGATAGCCGCCAGATAAACGATCGAATTATATCCAAATTCTTTCCATACATCAGTTCCAATCAGCAAGGGCTGAAACAGGCTGTTACTGCCCAGAAAATTCGCTTTTTCTAATCCCAGACCGGATAACAGGCTATTTACCATACCGTCCAGATTAAATAGATTCGAGACAACAGACGCAAGTATAACCCAGGACAAAAAATGCGGCAGGTAGACAATCGTCTGCACACTCTTTTTCAACCATCTTACTCTGATTTCATTTAATAGAATGGCAAAAATAATTGCCACCAAAGTTCCCAGAACAATTTTACCCAGCGCAATTGTCAGAGTATTCCTTATCAACAACGTAATATCCCTATTGGAAAATAATTCTTTAAAGTGCTTTAAACCAACCCATTTTGAACCGGAAATTCCTTTTGCAGGCACAAAGTTCTGAAAAGCCATGATAATTCCTGTCATGGGAATATAAGAAAAAATAAGCAGCAATATCATTCCCGGCATCATCATGATATGATAATAGGTTTGGGAAACCCACTTTCTCTGCCTTTTTCCGGTCTGTTTGCTCATAGCTATCTGTTTCATACACTCTCCTTTTGCTTTTAATGCGGAAGAAGCTATTGCAAAGGAATACCTTCCTATCCATTTTGCAACAGCTTCTCCAATACCTATACCATCCTGTTACCGCACTTTTTCCGCCAGCTCCTCAGCGATTTTTGCCCCGCCAATTTCCATCCATTCTTCCACAAAAGAATCAAACCCATCCACGGAAAGTTCACCAGTAATTATTTTAATATATGTTTCTTCTTCCAGCTTATCCAAATCCGCCTTTTTACTGTTCATGGTTTCCGTGTTTCCCAAATAGAGCGGGGATACATAACGAATCAGTTCCTGTTCATTTAGCTCTACCACGGTTTTAATACCCTTCATACACCATTCATAGTTGCCAAGCTCCTCCGGGCTTAACGCGGCAGGATCCTTCTGATATCGTTCTACCGCATCAATGTCAGCCAAAATACGTGGGTTTCTTATATCTTCCCGCATAATGTCACCGTTAAGATAGTCACGGACGCCAATATAGCGGGATGTCCAGTCATCCGCCGGATAATTCGCCATTGTCACCGGATCAAAATAGTCTATCACAGTACCAGCTACCACATATTCATACAAAACGGAATTTTCTTCTGCCAAATTAGGATTTCCAGTAATGTCTCTTATTATATTTGCAAATTTCAAGACCAGCTCCGGGTGCTCATAATCCTTTCTCGCAACCACCCAACGGTTTACCGAATTATAATAAGGCGTGACAGCATATCCTTCTCCGGTATCCAGCGCATAGGCATTAAAGCGGGCGTCGGGGTTTGCCGCATACACGTTAGTGAACATCCATGCCGGGCAGCTCATTTCTCCAAAAACAATTCCCAATTGCCCATTTACCATCAATTCAATGATATCATCCCATGTTCTGGTGCCATATTGCGGATCCAAAATCCCTTTCTGAAACATATCTGCCCACCAGGCCAGAGCGTCTTTTGCTTCCGGCAGTGTGGAACCACTGTATATCGAACCGTCTTCGCCTTGCAGCCATTTTCGGTTGAAAGCCCCAAAGGAATTATTGACCACGCTGATGGACGCATCTGCATCCTCCGTGATGTTAGGAATAATTGAAAACCCTACCGGATTTCCTGATTCCCCAGGATCAGCCTCTATAAATTTTCTTGCCAGTTCCTCCAATTCCTCTCTGGTAATCAGATTGTTTCCGTCTTCGTCAACGGTAACTCCCAAAGCTTCCACCCAATCCTGACGGATCCAAACCAGACTTTCCAATTCCGGTGAGCAGCGAGGCAGAGCCATAAGCTTTCCGCCATAAGTTGCCCGATCCAGCACAGAGTAATTATAAGCATCATACATCGCTTTTAAGTCATCACTCGCATAATCTTCATAAATTTCCTTCAAATCTGCCACTAATTCATTTTCTACCAGTTCATCCAGTGTATTTCTATCATAAATCGTAAAAATGTCCGGAAGTTCCTCACCGGCAATTGCCAAAGAAAGCTGCTGACCATAATCCGTACTATTGGCAGCCTCTATCACATAGGTGTATTCCACATTCAAGGTATCTTTAATATGAGTTCTGATTGCATTTTCTTCGTGACTGCCGCCGTCCGGCCCCACTTTACCCGGTTCTATTGGTCTTCCAATTTCAACTTGGAGAGTTTCCGCAACTTTTTTGTAATCATTGTTTCCCTCCTTTTTAAACGTGTAATCATTATATTTGTATTTTGATAACATATTATGCATACCACTTGGCATAGCGCTCCATGGCATCCATAAGAGCCTCCATATTTTTCATGGGCATCCCCGGATACATGCCATACACCATACATAAACCGCCTTCAGGCGCCGCCAGCATTTCCACTTCATCACGAATCAGCCGATCGACCTCCTGTGGTGTTCCAAAGCAAGTAATTTTCTGCCGGTCAATATCAAGGTCAATACATACCTTGCCTTTGAGATTTTCCTTGATCCAATCAATTCCATTCACCTGATCCTGCAAATTTATGACAGAAACCCCACTGTCCATCAAGTCATTTGCCAAAAGCCGAATGTCGCCGTCGGAGTGCATATGTACCGGAATGTCCTTCTCCCTGGCAAGCTTAATCATCCTGCTATAGCTTGGCTTAATAAACTCACGGAACTGCCGGGGAGACAGCATAGGCCCTGTCTGCATCCCTAAATCCTCCGGCAGGCAAAACAGGTCAACACCAATATCAAGATATCGTTTTATAATCTCCATGTTAAAAGATTCCAGTTTCTCGATCAAATCCCACAAGAGCGGTTCCTCATCCACCATATCCATTAATAAATTCTCATATCCTCGTATATCACAAAGCTGGAGAAAAGTATGACCATGCCGCAGGCCTGCTTCTACAAATTCCCCCCGGTCTCGTTTAAGACGCAGCCTTTCCCGCTCCCGCGCCCAGTCAATCGGACCAATTCCCATCTGATGCTCCGGGTCAGGAAATACATAGGCGCCATATGCTTCCCAATCTTCCAGAGAATGTTTAACCACCGTACCGGTGATACCATCATCCGCAGTAACCCACAAACATCCAAAATCATCAATATACGGCGTATCCTTTCTGGCACATCTGCCAAAATCAGGCGTATAAGGCAGATTTGGCCTTTTAAAATCCGGAAACAGCAACGGGTGCCTCTCTATCTGCTCTATTAACCATTCCTGCGGATAATGATGCCAACATGCATCATTGATAACAAAATTCATGGGAATGTAATCCGGTTTCTCAAAGAAAACTGCCCGGTACTTATTAGATTTCATCAAACGATTTTCTCCTTTCGAATTTCCTTTATGGTAAGTATATGGGAAAATAAAAAAGGAATATAGAATAGTTTTTCCCTATCTACAAAAATTTTTCCCGTAATGTTGCATAATCCGTTGTATTTAAAATTCAAATTTTATATATTTAATCTCACAAACTAACATTCACATAAGGAGGACTACTATGTATCTGCTACCCAACCCCCAAGAATTGAATTACAAGGATGGCAATTTTCTTACCAGCTACAATACCCGAATTGTGATCGACCCACGAATCAGGGAATGTAACGTAATCCCTGCGTCCTTACTTCAGAAATGTATAACGCAGTGGACCGGCCTAACGCTAGCTATCATAAAGGGCACACCGGAAACAGGTGACATCTTTCTGACACTGTTACCAGAATATAATGACCAAGGATATCAACTTACTATATCAGAAAAAAATATTTTCCTGGACGGAAAAGATTATGCCGGAGTTCTGTATGGTGTACAAACTTTATGCCAAATCGTAGAGCAATGCGGCGGTATACTTCCCTGCCTGGAAATCACGGACTTTCCTAATCTGATGCACCGGGGATATTACCTTGACCAAACCCGGGGACGTGTCCTGAAACTGGAAAACCTAAAAAAAACCGCAGACTTCCTCTGCCGCTATAAAATTAATGAATTCCAACTTTACATCGAACACACCTACCTTTTTCGCGGTTCCTCCGAGATGTGGCGGGATGAAACACCCCTCACCGCTCAGGAAATCATGGAACTTGATGCTTATTGCCGGGAGCGATGCATAGAACTGATTCCCTCTCTGGCAAGCTTCGGCCATTTATATAACCTGCTTTCTACCAAAAGCCACGGAACCCTGTGTGAGCTTACCGATTCCGAAAAGCAACCCTTTTCCTATATCGATCGAATGGATCACCATACCATAAATGTAACTGACGAACGGGCTCTTCCGCTGATCATAGATCGCATTACAGAATACATGGCACTATTTTCTTCCGACAAATTTAATATCTGCGCAGATGAGACCTTTGATCTCGGAAAAGGCCGCACAAAACCTCTTGCAGATAAAAAAGGCGTACATCGCATTTATATTGACTTTGTGAGAAACCTCTGTGAATTTTTGGTAGAAAAAGGGAAAATTCCTATGTTCTGGGGAGATATTATCTGCGCTAAACCTGATTTAATCCATGAGCTTCCAGCCGAAACCATCTGTCTGACTTGGGGATATGCCGCTGACCAAAACGACGAGCAATGCCGCAAAATGGCACAGGCCGGTGCAACACAATATCTTTGTTCAGGAATTTGCGGTTGGAATGAATGGATTCCTCAATTAGAAACTTCTTATCAAAATATCACGAGAATGTGTTCCTATGCAGAAAGGTATGGAGCGACAGGTCTTTTAAATACCGACTGGGGTGACTTCGGCCACATTAACCATCCGGATCATTCTTTACCTGGCATAATTTACGGAGCAGCATTTTCCTGGAACAACGACCCAATCCCTTTCGAAGAAATCAATCGGCAGATTTCTATGATTGAATTCAAGGATCGTTCCGGGCAATTTGTAAATATTTTGACAAAAGCTCCGAAAAACAGCCTGTTTGGCTGGCCTAAAGCTATCATATATTACGAAACCTTGGCACTTGGGGAACAAAATTTAAATGTCCTAGAATATGTGAAGTCACTTGCCAATGAAAATCTAATCCAAAAGGCCAATGATACGCTTACCGAAATCTGCAGACAATTAAAGAAAAATACAGTAAATATGGATAGCAGCGCTCGGTCATTGATCGCCAGTTATCTGATCGCAATAGAAGGCATCCAGATTTTTAATGAAATCGGATCAGCCATAGCATTCGGCAGGGAAGATTTTGCGCTTGCCGCCCGGCTGGAAACCTGGTATATGTCTTATAAAGAATTATGGCGCGAAAACAGCCGGGAAGGAGATCTCCACCATACCTCGGAGATTATCTTCTGGTATGCGGATTGTCTCCGCAATAGGAAAATAAGTAATATAAAACTCTATCCAGTAACTTAATACATAATCATATCGGGCAGGAGACTGCCCATTAGTTGAGCAGTCGGCAGTTACGGTACTGTTTTTCATTTATTATATCCGAATTGAAATGTTTTTTAACAAAAAGCGCCGCACATAGCGGCGCTTTTCTAATTATTTTCGCTTATACCGTTTTCTTCGGCATCACTACCTTATCCAAATGCCAGATTTCATCCACATACTCCTGAATGGTCCTGTCAGAAGTAAACTTCCCGCAACATGCCACGTTCAAGATCGCGCTCTTTGCCCATCCCTTCTCATCACGGTAAGCTGCCTCCACCTTCTTTTGCGCTTCTGCATAAGCGCGGAAATCCTTGAGGATGAAATAGGTATCCGCCTTAGCAGTACTTATGGTATTAAGCAGGGAATTATACAATGTCCTGAACCGGTCAGGATCATTAGGAGCATAAGTTCCATTTATAAGCTGCATCAGTACTCTTCTTATATCCGGGTCATTGTTAAAGATCTCGTTGGGGTCATATCCGCCATAATTTTCATAATTAATAACTTCGTCTGAAGACAGACCGAATATGACCGCATTTTCTTCCCCTACTTCTTCAACGATCTCTACGTTTGCACCATCCATGGTTCCGATGGTGATTGCGCCGTTTAACATGAACTTCATGTTCCCGGTGCCGGAAGCTTCCTTACTTGCCGTAGAAATCTGCTCGGAAACATCCGCCGCCGCAAAGATCATCTCCGCATTGGATACCCGGTAATTCTCAATAAATACCACTTTGATCTTCCCTTTGATGGCAGGGTCATTATTCACCACATTTGCCACGGAGTTGATCAGCTTAATGGTCATCTTTGCATTATAGTAACCTGCCGCCGCCTTTGCTCCAAAGATAAACGTTCTCGGATAGAAGTCCATCTCTGGGTTATCCTTAAGCTGGTTATACAGGTACATCACATGCAATATGTTAAGGAGCTGCCTTTTGTACTCGTGGAGCCGCTTTACCTGCACATCGAAGATAGATCTGGGATCAACTTCCACGCCGTTATGTTCCAGAATGTACTGTGCCAGACGTACTTTATTCTGATACTTGATCTGCATAAACTCCTGCTGCGCCTTCTCGTCGTCCGCATAAATCTTCAGCTTGGCAAGCCTTGGAAGATCCGTGATCCACTCATTCCCGATATGGTTCGTCACCCAGTCCGCAAGAAGAGGATTCCCGTGGAGCAGGAAACGCCTCTGGGTAATCCCGTTGGTCTTGTTGTTAAACTTCTCGGGCATCATTTCATAGAAATCCTTAAGTTCCTGCTTTTTCAGGATTTCCGTGTGGAGCCTTGCAACACCGTTTACGGAATAACCGGCAGCGATCGCAAGGTGGGCCATCTTCACCTGCCCGTCATAAATGATCGCCATTTTACGGATCTTCTCCTGATTTCCGGGATACAGTTCCTGTATCTTTAAAATAAACCTGCGGTTGATTTCTTCAATAATCTGGTAAATCCTGGGAAGCAGCCTTGAAAACAGCTCAATAGGCCATTTTTCCAACGCTTCCGACATAATCGTATGGTTGGTATACGCACAGGTCTTGGTGGTAACTTCCCATGCCTCATCCCATGTCAGATAATATTCATCCATCAGGATCCTCATCAGCTCGGCAATCGCTACCGTAGGATGGGTATCATTTAACTGGAAGGTAACCTTCTCATAGAATTTACGCACGTCATCATGCTTACGCATATATTTGGCAACCGCCGCCTGTACGGAAGCGGAGATAAAGAAATACTGCTGTTTTAAACGTAATTCCTTACCTGCATAATGGTTATCATTGGGATAAAGCACTTCCACAATGTTCTTCGCAAGATTTTCCTGTTCTACCGCCTTCTGGTAATCCCCCTTGTCAAAAGAATCCAGCCTGAAACATTCTACCGCCTCAGCATCCCAGATACGTAAGGTGTTCACAATCCCGCTGCCATAACCTACGATTGGAAGGTCGTAAGGGATTGCCTTAACACTCTGATACCCTTCCTGCATAAAATGGCTTCTTCCGTTCTCGTCAATCCGTACATTGACATAACCGCCAAACTTCACCTCTTTCGCATATTCCGGCCGCCGGAGCTCAAAAGGATTGCCGTCCACAAGCCAGTTATCAGGAACTTCTACCTGATATCCATCCCTGATTTCCTGCTTAAACATCCCGTAACGGTAACGGATTCCGCAGCCATATGCGGCATACCCCAATGTGGCAAGGGAATCCAAAAAGCACGCCGCAAGACGCCCAAGACCGCCATTCCCCAAAGCCGCATCCGGTTCCTGATCTTCCACAACATTAAGATCCAGCCCAAGCTCTTCCATAGCTTCCTTTACCGGCTTGTACGCCTGCAGATTGATAATATTATTGCCAAGGGCACGCCCCATCAAAAATTCCATGGACAAGTAATATACCATCTTGGGATCCTGTTTTTCAAATTCCTTCTGGCTGTTTAACCAATTATCAACCACGGCATCTTTGATCGCATAGGCTACCGCCTGGAAAATCTGCTGTTGGCTCGCCTCTTCCAAGGTCTTTCTATATAGAGTTTTCACGTTATAAAGCACGCTTCTCTTAAACAAATCCTTGTCAAAAGTAAGCGCCGGCTTTTGAACTGGTTCTTTTACCTTTTTAACCATAACTATCTCCTCCATTTTTTTTCCTTTTTGGCTTATATCCAAACTTCATTTTACTACAGAACACCCCAAACCACAAGTAAAAGGGGGGATTTAAACTTTTTCCACGCCGATGACCGCCTTTTCGCCGTTCACGTTCCACTCTTTTTCAATCGCAAGCCCCGCGTCTGTCAAGATCTCGTTGGCAAGTACTTTCCCTGAGATTGCATCCCTGTTTGCGTTTACGATCTCCGCCACCTTTGCATTACCGTTGATCGATACTTTGATATGGTCCATTACCTCAAACCCGGCTTCCTTCCGCATGGTCTGGATCTTGCTGATCACCTCATACACAAAGCCCTCTTCCACCAGTTCCGGCGTCAGGTTGGTATCCAGCACTACCGTCGTATAGTTATCGGCTTCCGTGACAAACCCTGCCTTCTGGGCCACGTCGATAAGAAGGTCTTCCTCAGAAAGGGAGATTTCCACGCCGCTTACCTCAAACGTTAACGCACCCTTTGCTTTCAGTTCCTTCATGGCCTTAGTGCCGTCCACTTCTTCCAGATACTTTTTAATACCGCCAAGCTGTTTGCCGTACTTAGGGCCTACCGTGCGGAGCTGGGGCTTAAAGCTATAGCTGGTCAGATCGCTGACGTCATCTTTAAATACCACTTCTTTTACATTCAGTTCATCCGCAATGATATCTACAAAATACTCATCCAGCTTATGAGGCGCCTTCACATACATGGTACCAATGGGCTGACGGTTCTTGATGTTTGCGGCATTCCGGGCTGCACGGCCCATGACTACGATATCCAGCACTTCCTCCATGCTCTCTTCCAGCTTTTCATCGATCATGGCCTCTTCCGCCTTCGGGAAATCGCACAGATGGATGCTTTCCGGCGCGTTTTTGTCATTGGTGCGCACCAGGTTCTGATAGATTTCTTCTGTCATAAAAGGAACCACCGGTGCGGCACACTTACTGATCTGCACCAGTGCGGTATAAAGAGTCATGTATGCGTTGATCTTATCCTGCTCCATGCCCTTTGCCCAGAAACGCTCCCTGCAGCGGCGCACATACCAGTTACTCATCTCATCCACAAAATTATCCAAAACCCTTGCGGCTTCCGGCAGCCGGTAATTCTCCAAATGCCCATCCACCAGCTTGACCGCCGTATTTAGCTTAGACAAAAGCCACTTATCCATCACCGGCAGTTTATCATACTCCAAGGTGTACCTGGTGGCGTCAAAGCCGTCAATATTGGCGTACAGGATAAAGAAGGCATAAGTATTCCACAAGGTTCCAAGGAACTTCCTCTGTCCTTCCATCACCGCCTTACCATGGAAACGGTTAGGCAGCCAGGGGGCGGAATTGATCACAAAATACCACCGGATGGCGTCCGCTCCGTAAGTTGCCAGTGCGTCAAAGGGATCGATGGCATTTCCTTTACTCTTGCTCATCTTCTGCCCGTTCTCATCCTGCACATGACCAAGCACGATCACGTTCTCATAAGGCGATTTGTTAAACAAAAGCGTAGACTCCGCCATCAGAGAATAAAACCATCCTCTGGTCTGATCCACCGCCTCGGAAATAAACTGTGCCGGGAACTGGGCTTCAAACAACTCTTTATTCTCAAACGGATAATGATGCTGTGCAAAAGGCATCGCCCCGGAGTCAAACCAGCAGTCGATCACCTCCGGAACCCGCTTCATGGTCTTACCGCATTTCGGACAGGTACAGGTGATCTCGTCAATATACGGCCTGTGCAGCTCTACCGTCTTTGCCGCCGGGTTGCCGCTTAACCTTTCCAGTTCCTCCCTGGAACCGACAGACTCCTGATGCCCGCAGTCCTCACATTCCCAGATATTTAACGGCGTTCCCCAGTAACGGTTACGGGATACGCCCCAGTCCTGGATATTTTCCAGCCAGTTTCCAAAACGTCCTTCCCCAATGGATTCCGGGATCCAGTTGACTGTTTTATTGTTCCGCACCAGGTCATCACGGACTGCCGTCATCTTGATAAACCAGGACTCCCTAGCATAGTAGATAAGAGGGGTGTCGCATCTCCAGCAGAAAGGATAGTCATGCTCAAATTTGGGTGCGGAGAAAAGCTTCCCTTCCTTATCCAGATCCACAAGGATATCCGGATCCGCATCTTTTACAAACTTTCCGGCATAAGGGGTTTCCGAAGTCATCTCGCCTTTCCCGTCTACAAACTGGACAAACGGCAGGTCATACTTACGCCCAACCTGTGCGTCGTCCTCACCAAACGCAGGCGCAATGTGGACGATCCCGGTTCCGTCCGTCATTGTGACATAATTGTCACAAGTTACAAAATGCCCTTTCTTGTTCTGCTTCTTTGCAGCTTCTCCTGTGCAGACAAACAAAGGCTCATATTCTTTATATTCCAGATCCGTTCCCACATAGGTTTCCAACACTTCGTAAGCCGGACTGCCTTCTTGTGCCAGAGAGCCCAGAACCGCATCAAGCAGCGCCTGGGCCATATAATAAGTATAGCCGTCCGCCGCCTTTACTTTCACATAGGTTTCCTCCGGATTTACACAAAGCGCCACGTTGGAAGGCAGCGTCCAGGGGGTGGTGGTCCAGGCAAGGAAATAAGCGTCCTCGCCAACTACTTTAAAACGCACTACCGCGGAACGTTCTTTCACCGCTTTGTACCCCTGTGCCACTTCATGGGAAGAAAGGGGGGTTCCACACCTGGAACAGTAGGGCACAATCTTAAACCCTTTATAAAGAAGCCCTTTATCCCAGATCTGCTTTAACGCCCACCACTCAGACTCAATGAAGTCATCATGGTAAGTCACGTAAGGGTCATCCATATCCGCCCAGAATCCTACCGTGCCGGAAAAATCCTCCCACATACCTTTATATTTCCAGACACTTTCCTTACATTTACTGATAAACGGATCAAGACCATACTCCTCGATCTGCTCCTTCCCGTCAAGCCCAAGCAGCTTTTCCACTTCCAGTTCCACCGGAAGGCCATGGGTATCCCAGCCTGCCTTGCGGGGAACCATATACCCCTTCATAGTGCGGTACCTGGGGATCATATCCTTGATCACACGGGTCAGCACATGACCGATATGGGGCTTACCGTTCGCCGTGGGAGGGCCGTCATAAAAAGTATAGGTCGGCCCTTCCTTGCGGTTTTCCATACTTTTCCTGAAAATATCATTTTCTTTCCAGAACTCTTCAATCCCTTTTTCACGGTCTACGAAATTTAAGTCTGTTGAAACTTTCTGATACATTTCTCTCTTCCTTTCTTAAAATATGATATAGAATCCTGCTTGCGGGATTCTCCGCCTGTGGCGGGCCGCTTCAGCGGCATTCCGCTCCGCCGCAGTGCAATAATTGCTTTCATCATGCAGGAAAGCAAAAAAGCTTTCTTATATGATGAAAGCCCCGTCCGTAAAAAGGACGGGGCTAAGCTGCCACGTTTCACCACCTGTTTACCCATACGCACCGGTTCAAACGGCTTAATATGCTTTCCCATAACGGAGGATTCCGTCAGGACTTACTCACCCTGCGCCACCGGCATTAACCTGTCATCTGCGCTTTTATGTTTTCCGCCCTGCAGCTCGGAAGTGATCTTCGCTGTTTATTTACTGATACCGGCTTCCACCCTCTCCGGCTCGCTGTGATGTTCAAAAAACAGTTACTGTCTTCGTCATTGCCTTTTCAAATACAAAGAACGTTACTATATGATAAAAAATATACCATAAAAGGGGATTTGTCAAGTAGCTGCAAGGTTCTTAAAGCCCGGTAAATAAAAATATTGTATTCTTTTCCCTTGTGAATTATAATCTTGACAAGAAAAGATTCATCCGCGAAAGGGAACTACTTATGAGTTGGAATGCAAATTGCCTGAAAGCACTCTCCAAAGCCGGTCTCTTCCAAAGCCCCGGCCACGAATCACGCTTTAACGAACTGATTTATTGTTTTTCTGATAAACCCTTTTTTACGAAAGGGCTGTGCAAATGTATGTACCTGTCCGCCTGGGATGAAGAGCACTTCGCAATCCTTCTGGAAATGCTTTCCTTCATGAGCCTTGGCAAAGAAAAAAATACCAAAGAAATGAGCGCAGTCGGAGATTCCCTTGCACAGGAACAGGAAAATGATGAATCCTATATCTATCGTCTATCCATTTCCTACTTAGAAAATACCAATTTTTTTCTGGAGAAAGGCGTGAAATTAAGCGAACGGACTGCTTACGTAATCAGCTGTGCCCAGCAGGCGGCGGCAATCATAGACCAACTGCCCGTTCCTTCTAAGGACACGTAACGCACGCCTGCCCTCACCTGTTCATCAGTTATGTATTTATAAGTTTTCCGTATACCTGCAGGCCGGATACCCTCCGCACCCAAGAAAATATCCAAACTTTCCTTTCCGCTTTAAAAGAAACTGCCCGCATTTTGGGCACTGTTTTATGTCATTTTTTCTCTTTTCCATTTCCCCGCCAAGACGTTCATAAATGATCTGGTTCATCCGGCAGTCGTTTAACGCCCGGTGGGCTCCTTTTGTCGAGACACCATAATATTCCGACAGATCTGTCAGTTTGTAATGACCTAATTCCGCAAGGCACATTCTGGCAAGGCTTAAGGTATCCACATAATTATTTTCCGGAACCTTTCCCCAGAACTTCTCACAATCCCGGTAAATAAACTTCATGTCAAAGGTATGGATATTATGCCCTACCAGCACATGATCCCCGATAAATCCAAGAAAATCCGCCAGCACTTTGTCAAATGCAGGGGCATCTTTCACCATTTCATCGGTAATCCCGTTCACCATACTTGCCCTGTAAGGGATTGGGCACTTGGGGTTGACCAGAGAAGTAAACTCCTCCACCACCTGCCCCTTGCTTACTTTGACTGCCGATATCTCCACCACCTGATCGTTATAACAGGAGATTCCCGTTGTCTCAAGATCAAAGACTACGTAATCCGTAACATACTGATCCAGCTTTTTTCCTTTGTTTGTTCCAAGCATTTTAGCTCCCTTTCTCCTAACTCCGTTTCCCGAACAAATACCTATATTTTCTCCTCTGATTCATCAATATTATTTTTACCCTCCGCTTCGTCTCTTCCGGGTAAAATGGTTCTTCCAAAAGCAGCTTGTCAATTTCCTTTTCTCCATAGTAAAAACGGATCTGATTTCCATAAAATTGCTCTGCCAGATCCAACTGTTCATCAAAATCCTGGCAAAACGTTTTTGCCCTTACCGTTTCCATCAACTCATCTATATCCCCATGCAGCGGATAGTCCATCGTCGTGTCCGATAAAAGTGCCGCTCCATGATCAAAAATCGGACAATAATGATATTTTCCGGTCTCGTCCAGCAGCACCGCAATATTATGAGTATGCCTGTCCTCATTGAAAAACAATGCGTCAATGGTCAAAAGCTTATCAAGATAATCCCCAAATCCTTCAAGTTGTGTCAATTCCGCCGCTTGTTCAGCCAGAAACCGCAGTCTGTCCGCATGTTCCGCAATCGAATAAACTGCTTTATTCAACCCTTCGCCCCGGGCACTTTGAAACAGCCGTTCTAACGTGATCAGTTTCCACCCTGGCGGCAGAAAATTCCGGCTTTTACATGCCCTGTACTTATTGGTCTTATACAATATTTCTTCCGTCTGATAAGACACATATTCCTCCGGTGCCAGACTGCTATAGGCAAGAAGACCGGATACCAGATACTCCGCCAATCCTTCATATCCTGTATAATCAGCTTTATACCAGATTCCGTCGTCTTCCCACTTGAGCTGATTTCCTTTGGAAGACCGCCTTGCTTCCCCTTTGGTATTATGCTCAAATAATTCTACCACGATCTACCTCTCTATCCGAATCCAGAAATCGTCTTCCGCCATTCTCCCTTCCGTCTTTTCAATGATCATAAACGGATCGTAAAACGGCAGACCCAAGTCCTCCAAAACCAGTTTCATCTTATCTCTGGTCCTCGGGAAACACCTGGATTCCAGAAATGCCTCGTAATCCTCAAACGACGGACATTCTATTACCCCAAAAGCCCGGGCAATATAATCCTTCGTATAGTTGTGGATCTCCACCTTTCTGTTTTGCTCATCCACGTCAATGATCGTGGACACCTGATCCCCTGACATATACCAGAGCCTCAAAGGATATACTTTTTCAGGGATGGCAAGTTCTCCCCATGTTGTCTTTGGAACCGCATATTTGTCCATAACCTTCCCCCAATCCGCCGCTGACCACGATAAGTCTTTTTCACATTATACCCTTAATTTAAGAGACTGTAAATCTATATAAAAGAAGCCGGTTCAAAACCGGCCTCGTCTTTACCTCTCTTTTACTTTTCATCCGCAGACGACAGTTTCCGGAATCGGCCCAAAACTGTCAACTCCCTTTGCCCGCTTTCCCACCGCGTCAAACTGTCCTGAGCCTGCAACCGGCTGCCGAGATCCATCCAGATCGGGGTCCGCATAGTCTGCAAACCAGCCTTCCAGCCGCTTTTTCATCTGTAAGATCCGCTCCTCACAGGATGGGGCATCGTACAAGTTGTTCTCTTCATCGGGATCATTTTCCAGACAATACAATTCGTTAGGCCCATATGGATAGCGCAAAACCAGCTTCCATTCCCGGTCGCGTATCATGCGCACCGGCCCGTACTCATCCAATATCACAATACTTCTGTCCGTTTCTTTCTCCGGCGCAAAAAGCCAGTCTGCAAAGCTTCTTCCCGGAAGCTTCTGACGCACCTCGCCGGACAATCCCAAAAGCTCCTGCAGGGTTGGGAAAATATCATAATGAGAAAACAGCTCCCTGCATACCTTTCCCTCCGCTGTCTTTCCTTTCCAGGAAACGATAAAAGGCACCTTTACCGAAGTGTCAAACATATTTTGTGGAAAGGTGGCATTTCCCTTCCCCCAAATGCCGTGCTGACCTAAATTCATGCCATTATCCGAGGTGAAAATGATCAGTGTATCCTCCAAGATCCCCAATTCCTCCATCCGGTCCAAGAGCCTGCCAATCTGCCGGTCCATGGCAGTTATGGCGGCATAATAACCCCGCAGCAATTCCTTTCTCCGCTCCCCGGTTCCGCAGGGGCATGTTTTTACCTGGCGAGGATGCAGGGGAAGATCGGGGGTTGCCAAAAATTCGCAATCTCTGTACAGATCCAGCATCTCCTTTGGATGATCCTTTTCCTCCCAGGGGCTATGGGGTGCGGTAAAATGAACACTTAAATAGAAAGGTTCTTTCTTTTGCGCCAGATCCTCCAAATTCTGTAAAGCGTTTTCCGCAATCAGATCCGTCACATACCCTTTGGGGAAACTGATCCTTCCCTCCTCCGCTACATCCGCATTGTAATAATCACAGCCTCCCCTTCCCAGCGTATACCATTTGGAAAACCCATGCTGGCGATGCAGGCTGTCGCCCATATGCCACTTTCCGCTGAGCGCGCAGGTATATCCCGCTTCATGCAAAAGATCCGTGTAAGCAGTCAGGTGTTCCGTGTAGCGGATTGGCTTTGTCTCGTTTTCATAACCGTACATTCCTTCCATCCCGGGAATGCCCGAGGGCAGATTTCCTCCTGAAAGCCAATCCAAAATGCCGTGGCAGGACGGAATCGTTCCGGTCAGGATAGAGGCCCGCGCCGGGGAACACACCGGGGAAGCACAGAAAAAATTCTCAAACCGCACCCCGCCAGCCGACAGCCTGTCCAGATTAGGTGTCCGGACATCCGCATTGCCTGCACAGCGCATCGCCCACGCCCCCTGATCATCCGATAATAGAAATAAAATATTGGGTCTTTTGTCCACTTACCATACCTCCTCCGGCAAAAACTCTTTCGGCGTTCCCAGCTGCCTGTGATGACTGCGGATCTTCTCCGTCAGTTCTTTTTGTACGCCCGCATATTCCTCTTTTCCAAACACATTTTGCATCTGCAGCGGGTCCTTTTTTCTGTCAAACAAGATGTGATCCCTGAACATCTGCCCCTCATTACCAAGGCCCACATAAGCCAGTTCAAACTCCGGCGTCAGGATTCCCGCCCTGGGCACGTCCCCCGGGTGAATGTATAACTCCCGCTGGGTTTCTCCGTTTTCTAACAGTACGTTGGACAGATCCTGCCCATGGACCGCAAAGGGATATTCAATCCGGGCAAGCCCTGCCAGGGTCACGCCTAAATCCACCACATTGACCCAGGCCGCACACCGCATCCCTTTAATCCGGCTTCCCGGCAGAGACATCACAAGGGGAATATGGTACACACTTTCATACAGATTATTTTTTTCCATCAGGCCGTGCTCGCCCATGTATTCCCCATGATCCGTGGTAAATACCACGATCGTATTCTCCCAAAGCCCAGTCCGCTTTAAGCATTCCGTGATCTTTCCCACATTATCGTCAATACATTTTACGGCACCCAGATACTGGGCTTTTAACCTGCGCAAATGGCCTTCCCTTTCAAACATCCCCCTGGGAAAATAATGGTGCCTGCCCCACGTGTCATATTCCGCCCAATCTGGCAGCGTTTCCTCGTAAAAGCTCTCCGGCACCGTAAGCGTCAGCGGGTCAAACATAGTGTCGTAAGGTTTCCTGACCTCAAAGGGCTGATGCGGGTCCGGCATACTGACCATGAATAAAAAAGGCTCCTCCTTCCCGGCTCTTCCCTCCAAAAACCGTACCGTCTCATCCGCCAGCCAGTCCGTGGTATAAGACCTGCTGTTCCCTACACTGCGTTTTGTGTGTATCTTTCCTTCCTGATCTATAAAAACAGATTTACAGTGTCCAAATTCCACCTTGTACTTCCATTCCTGAAACCCCAGCGGATTATAATCGCCAAGAGCATCCTGCCGTTCCTTATGATCTGCCAGGTGCCATTTCCCCACATAACCCGTATGGTATCCCGCCAGCCCAAAGGCTTCCGCAAACCCATGTTCGTCGTTACCTACGGGCACGCCGTTTCTGTATGCGCCGTTGGCATGGGGATATTTTCCCGTCATAAAGCAGCCCCGGGAGGGCGTGCAGACAGCGCTGGGCGTGTAGAAATTTTCCAGTAACATCCCCTCCTGCGCAATGGCGTCAATCCAGGGTGTTTCCACTTCTCTTCCGCCGTAACATCCCAGCACATTTAAAGAAAGCTGGTCCGTATATATAATCAGTATGTTCTTTTTCATATCACCATTCAGCCTTTCACGGAGCCGATCATGACCCCTTTCACAAAATATTTCTGTACAAACGGATACAGAATCAGTACCGGCAGAGAAGAAACAATGATCACGCCATATTTGATCGTCCGCGCAATCTGCCGCATCAGCTCCAGAGAATCCGGATCCAGTGTCGTAGGATCCACAGACTGTCCTGTGATCAGAATATCCCGCAGAATCAACTGCAGCGGATACAGTTTATTATCCGTCACATAGATCAACCCGTTAAAAAATGAATTCCAGTGTCCAACCGCATAGTATAGCACCATGATGGCCAGAATCGCCTTAGACAGCGGAATCACCACCCGGAAAAAATACTGGGGGATACTGCAGCCGTCGATCTCTGCCGCTTCCTGCAGCTCCATGGGCATAGTGTTGACAAAAAAGGTCCTGCACAAAATCAGGTTAAACACATTAAAAGAACCTAAAATCATGAGCACATAAGGCGTATTGACCAAATGCAGCCCTTTGACCACCATATAGGTAGGGATCAGGCCTCCTGAAAAATACTTTGTTACAATCAAAAGCTTCATAATCAGACCCCTGCCGGCCATATCCGTCCGGGAAAGCGCATAACCTGCGGGAATCGTGATAAACAGTGCGATCAGCGTTCCCACCAGCGTATAACGCACTGTGTTGTAGTAGCCTGTCCATATCCTTGTATCCCTGAAAATATATTTATAACCCTCCATGGTGATTCCTCTGGGAAAAAACAGCACCTGGCCGGACGCAACCAGATCCGGATCACTGATTGATGCAATCACCACAAACCAAAGCGGATACAAAATCATCACCGAAAGCAATATCACGATCCCATACACGACGGATAAAAAAATCTTGTCCTTACAACACAATCTATTCCATTTATTCATCATAATCCTCCATGTTTTCAAAAGCCTGCAAATTTGGGCGCAAGCACAAATTTGTCTGTGAAAAATTTATTTTTCACAGTAATCCCCCATTTACCACAGACTTACATCCGATACTTTCCTTGCAATCCTATTGACCACCAACAACAGAATTAAATTGATAACATTATTAAAAAGTCCGATTGCGGCAGAATAGCTGAACTGCCCACTCTGGATACCGATCTTATAAACATACGTGGAAATAATCTCCGAATAATCCAAGTTGATACTGTTTTGTAAAAGAAAAGCCTTTTCGAACCCCAGATCCATAATTTCCCCGGCCCGCATGATCAGCATAATGACCATAGTGGGCACGATAGACGGCAGGTCGATATACCAAAGCCTTTGAAACCGTGTGGCCCCATCCACGGTAGCTGCCTCATGCAGCTCCGGCCCTACAGAGGTCAGCACGGAGATATACATGATGGAACCCCATCCTATATTTTGCAGTACCCCGGACCAGACATAGATATGGCGGAAATTGCTCGGTTTTGACAAAAAGCCTGCCGGCTCTATCCCCAACAACATAAGAAACTGGTTGATAATACCGTCACTGGCCAGAAAAATCAAGATCATACCACAGTAAACCACCATAGAAATAAAATGGGGGGCATAAGTGATCATCTGCGCCGTCTTTTTTAAGCAGGTATGCGTTACATAATTTAAGATAAGCGCAAAGATGATCGGCATGGGAAACCCGGCCACCAGCGAATACAGGCTCAATGACAATGTATTCCATAAAAGGTCTTTAAACTGCCAGGAATCAAAAAACGTCTGGAAATGCTTCATCCCTACCCAGGCGCTTCCCCAGATTCCGTCCGAAGCCCGGTAATCCTTAAACGCCAGCTGAATCCCATACATTGGCACATAATTAAACAATAACACATATAATACCATCGGAAGAATAAACAGATAGCATACCCACGTTTTTTTGAGCATGCGCATACTGAAAAGCTTCGTCCTGTTCTTTTTATTCATCGTAATCCTCCTCCATACCTAATAAACAAGCCGGACGGCAGACGCATACCATACTGCGCAATACCGTCCGGCCATACATGTTTTTCTGCGTTATGACAGATCGATCCCTGCCGGCATCCGATGCCTTACTTCACGGAATCCACAAATTCCTGACATAACTGTGTGTATTCATCCACTTTAAGACTTTCCAGTGTCTTTAAGTGTTCCTCCCATTTTCCTTCGTCAATGCCGTTGATCACGGAATCCGCAATAAATTTCTTCAAATACGTATCAATATCCGTCATCAAAATGGACCGTCTCTCCGTGTTTTCCAGCGATACCGCCATTCCTGCCGGCAGGCCCACCACACCAAACTTTGTCTGCTCCCGCACGGCCTCCAATTTATCATCGTGAGGCCACTTATCATCATAAACCAGCTTCTGGTCATATTCATACCGCCACAAAGACGGTGTCTTTCCTGAGAAACTCTCCGCATTGCGGTATTCCGCCTTGGATTGGTAACCGCCGTTTGCTGCCAGCACATCATTGTCTATTGTCAAAAACTGCGGGATTTCCTCCCCGTTTTCCTCCAGAATATTCCACCAGACTCCTTCTGCGCCCCTTCCCCATTTCAGGGCAAGTTCCAGGGAAGAGTTGATATAATCATACCAGCGTACCAGCGCCTCAGGATTTTTACAGCTTTTACTGATGGCAAAACCGCCGGCTCTTGTCACGTTATTGATACCGATCATCTGCGTTCCGTCTTTCCCTTTTAAAACAGGCAGTGCCCTGTATTCACTTTCGTCTGTTATGCCTGCTTCCTCTGCGCGGTATCCCGCAACCAATCCCAAAATATCCCCGGATGCGCCCCTGGCCGCATACTGATCAGCACTCAGCGTGAAAGCATCTTTATCGATCAGCCCCTCCTGATACAGGTCATGCAGCCACGCAAGCGCCTCATAATAACCCTGCTCTTTTGCGCTAAACGTCACTTTCCCGTCCTGAGTGATCACATGATAACCGTTTTCCAAAACACCAAAGGGTCCGAATATGTTTTCAATAGAAGTTCCCCATCCCCAGGAGTCCTGAAATGTAAAAGGAATCTCGTCCTTCTTCCCGTTTCCGTTAGGATCTTGGTCACGAAACGCAATCAACACCTCTTTTAACTCTTCCGGTGTCTCCGGCATTTTCAGGGAAAGATTATCCAGCCATGTCTGATTGATCCACAAATGGGAGTCAATAATATTATGCGTCGACTCGTCTCCAACGGGAAGCGTATGGACTTTTCCGTCCGGAGAACGAAGCGCATTCGGATAATCGTCCCTGGTATCAAAAAACGCCGTCACATTGGGAGCGTACTGCTCCAGATACTCATCCAGCGCCACCAGCTGGTCAAAATTCCTGGACATATCCACATCCCCTAAAATCGCATCCGGCAGGCTGTCCGTACTGAACATGATATTTATTTTTTCTTCCCATCCGGAAGCGGGGATTTCGATCCATTCAATATGGATATTGGTCGCTTCCTCCGTTTCGATCACGCATTGCTTTTCCGCAGCGGTCTTAAGTGTGCTCGTCTGAGGCACCGCAATTGTAAATGTTTCTTTTTCTTTTACGATCGGCAGCCCTTCCGGGTTAAAGTTTCCGTTCCCCCCCGTCTCCTGGGCCCCCGAAGCTGCTCCACTTTCCGTTTTCGTCTCATTGTCTGTTGCCGCGCTGTCCGCTCCTGTTGCGGGTGAGGAATTTTGACATCCCGTCAAAACCACCGCCATACCTAAAGCAGCCAATCTAAGCCATTTTCTTTTCATACTTTACCATACCCTTTCCATACCTGCGCCGCTGTGCTGCAGATATTGTTCTCCATTACGGCTTCTGTTCCAGACCAAAATTACTGCGCGCTTTCGTTTTAGTTCGTACTTTCAGCATATCTTCTTTTTTCAAAAAAGTATATCTCCCGTTCTTGAACATCATCCCGCTTTGCTGAAAAACCGCCGGGAATCCATCCTTTATTCCTGTCACTTCCTTTTCCAATAGTTTTCTCGATAACCGCCAGGCGTCACGCCTTCGTACTTTTTAAACATTTCAATGAAAACGGTGCTGTTGGCATAGCGGAGCGCCTGCGCAATCTCGGACACGCGCATATCACTGTTCTCCAGCATATCCTTCGCCCGCTCTAACTTGATCTGCTCCACATACTGCGAAATCGTTACCCCCATATTTTTCTTGAAAAAATGACTGATATTTGACACGGAGGTATCAAAATAAAATGCCATGTATTTTACACTGAAATTGTCTTCCAGATAATGTTCATGCACGTATGCGACAATATCCACAATATTCCGCTTTTTATAGCCTGCCTGATCCTGGACCGGGGCCGCTTCTCCGGGCAGTTTTTCCCCAACCTGCTCCAAAAACCGTTCCACACACGCAGCAATGTTTCCGCCCTGCGCCTTTACCTCATCCAATACTTCATTCGTATCAATCTGCATCATTCTAGCTATATCCCAAAGCACCCCGGCTGCGGCCACTTCATCCATTTCCCCCACGATACCGCCAATTTCTGCCAGTAAAAACTTTTCTTTTGCCAGATCATCCTCCTGGACGGCCTCCCGCAAGGACAAAAGCTCCCGTTCCGGATAGCCGCTTTTCTTCAGGCAGAATGTATTGAGCTGCTTTCTGGCTTCCTCATAAGACCTGCGCAGCCCTTCCACCTCCATGACCAGACTGCCAATACCAATCTGCACGCCTTTCTGAGATAACTGCCCAATTTTTCCCTTTAAATCAACGTCAGATTCATCCGAGCATACCAGATAGATTAAAATACCTTCTAACAATTCGATTCGATATGCGTCAGAAACGTTATAACGATTCATTTGCTGTCCAAACCACTCATAAAATCCCTCGTCTTCCGGAAGATTGTCCGGCAGTGCCACAAAAAACTTGTATTTCCTGTTCAGTTTTATATTATTTTTCAGGCAGCGGTTCCAAAGTTCATCTCCTGGCTGCACGGTTTTATATAAAAGCTCATAAAGACAGCTTTCCATACGCAGTTCATCCCGTTCCCCCAGCAGTTCTTCGTTATGATCCACCAGCTTCTTATAGACCGCATAGCGGCTGCGTGAAAAAAACAGTGCAAGACTCAAACCGATCAACAAACTGCAAAGCAGCCACATGCCATACCCTCTAAGATAAATCGCCGTTCCCACATACAGATTCTTTTTGGAAATGAAAACAGTGGTGGAAAAGCCCTCCCCCAGCTCTCCCTCGTAAACCAGATAGTCTCCGCTTGAAACAAATTCCCGATACGATTCTGTCCAATCCTGCCCGGACATCTGCCCATCCGGCACATACACGACCTCTTCTCCCTGGCGGATCACACAGAAGCTGTCATCGGTGTCCTGCCGAAACTGTGCCGAAAGCTTCTCGCTCCGTATCGGATAGATCAAATACTTCATCTCACTTCCGTTCTTTCCCCAGGTCTTAATCGGCGCCACAAATGTCATCCCTGCATTTTGGTCCGCACGCAGCAACACCGGACACGCACCAATGATGCCCTCCTCTAGATTTTCAAAAACCGACCTGTCCATACGGCAGACCGACGTAAAGAAAAGTTCCTCTGTCATCTTCCCCGTAGAAGAAAGGATAAACTTCTTTTCCCAATCATACAGATAAATGGCGTCCACAAAAGGAAAATTCCGTTCCTGCCTGCTAAATTCCCTTTGAATGTCCAGGTATACCTTGGGAACATCCGAGTATCGCTCATTATACTTTTTGTCATATTCGCATGACATGTTAAATGTGCGGATGGTGGAAAGCTGCTGCTTGAAAAAGCTCTCCTGTCTTTCCAGCGTCAGGCTCATCTCATCCCTGATCTTATGTATCTGCTGCTTGTAAATAAGACGCAGTATGCTAACGCTGATCACCAGAAGTGGAATCAGCAAAACAATATTGTACGCGATCACAAATTTGATATACTGTTCTCTTTTGTTTTTCATAACACATACACCTATTCCCGCTTGTGAAAAGCAGCGGCAGCAAATTTTTATTTCCTTATTTATTATACAAAAAACATAAAATACTAACCATATTTTACTTTTGAACAATATCTTTTTTAATTGAACAAATCATCTATATAGGTGTAAAATAAAATGGTACTTATTAAAAATCCTGATCAAAAGAGGTCATCTATTTATGGAAGTAAAAAATAACGAACCCGCTTTTCTTGAAATAAAAGACGAATTTTACATGAGAGAATTGGACAGAAGTGACTTAGAACAATTTAATGCCCTGCTGCAATATGCCTTTCAGGTGACGAGCTACGACCTGTTTCAGACCGGCTGGCAGCAGGACGAGATCAAGTACGCCAAACGCCCAATCTTAGAAGAAGCCTACGTACTTGGCTGGTTTTATAAAGAAAAACTGGCGTCCATGATCGTAGTCTACTCCATGAAAGTCAATATTCACGACGAGATCATGGATATGGGCGGCATTACCGGAGTTGCCACTTACCCGGAATATACCGGCAGGGGGCTGATTCATTCCCTGATGAAACATGCTCTCAATTATATGCATGAACAACAAATGTCCATTTCCTTCCTGTACCCTTATTCCATCCCGCTTTACCGTAAAATGGGCTGGGAAATCGTTTCGGACAAATTATCCTTTACCGTAAAGGATACGCAGCTTCCCAAACCGCGTCCGGTCACCGGAATGGTAGAGCGGGTCAGCCTCGATTCCGAAGACTATCATAACGTGCATTCTTACTTCGCCCTGCAGCGCCATGGCTGCTTGATCCGGGATTCCCTGTCATGGGAAGAATATTGGCGTTGGGACAATGACGACATGATCGCTGCGGTTTATTACAACCAAAGCCACAAACCCCTTGGTTACGTGGTCTACTATATCGCTAATGACATTTTTCATATTAAAGAGATGGTGTACCTGAACATAGAAGCCAACTACGGCCTGTGGAATTATATCAGTGCGCACTTTTCCATGATCGATCAGGTACAGGGGGATAATTATTCCGGGGAACCTATGGCATACCTGTTTGAAGACAGTGAGATCACGGAAACAATCTCCCCTTATATCATGGCAAGGATCGTCAATGTACGGGATTTTCTGGAGAACTACCCTTATCAGATCCAGCCGGAAGATTTTAAGATCCATTTTAAGGTACATGATGAAATGGCCCCCTGGAACGAAGGGGACTATATGGTGTCATGGCATGAAGGCGAAGCATTGTGTGAACAGGTGGAAGACAACCAGTCCATCAACGTGGTGGAACTTAATGTCAATACGCTTACCACTATGCTGATGGGATATAAACGGCCCTCTTACCTGTATGACCACGAAAAGATCAAGACGGAATACTATATGCTGACCTGGTTAGAAAGACTGATTCCGGTGGAGAAGCCGTATTTTTCGGATTATTTTTAAAATTGATATTACAAATCAGGATCAAATTTAGCCGCGGAGCCGCTCTTGCGCTCCGCTCCTATCATGTTACACTACTTATACATATCCTCTAATGTCACGAGAGTGACTACGCCCTGTTTCCCCAACTCCAAAAGGGCTTCGCTAAACCCACCTTTAGAAAAAATATAATAATGGAATTTCCCGTCTTTCCGAAAGACTGCGGCATATTCCTTTAACAGTTCCAACTCATTCACTCCTATCTTTTCGTTTCTATATTTACAAGAACCAATCAAGTATTCATTTCCTTCTAAAGACGTACCGACAAGATCAATCTGGACTTCCTTACGTGTTTTTGTATCCGTTCCCCACCATTGCCCAACCTCGCTTAACATAACAGGAAGGTTTTGAGCGTAACGAAGCAGATATTCCTGACACATTTTTTCAAATATAAGACCCATGTAGTCAGGATAAAATCGCTTTACTGCCAGATCATAAACCTGACGTATGCGCCCGGCACTGATCATAGACATGTTTTTCGGCACAAAACGATACCAAAAACGGAAAAAATTATCCTTTATCATATAGATTGTCCTTTTCCCGGGCTTTTCCGTAACAGGCGTTTCTTTCTTCAAAATCCCCAGTTCCACCAATACACGCAAATATTTAGCACATATACCGGACTCCAAACCAACCTTTGTAGAAATCTCATTTGAACGGCTGGCGCCTCCGGCAATTGCAGTAATGATCGAATTATAAACAGCCGGTTCGCGAAGCTCCTGTTTAAGGAGATTCTCCGGTTCTTCAAACAGATAGCTGGATGTATGAAACAGGTTATTCAAAATCGCTTCATCCAAATCCTCTTCTACATCCAATTTATTAATATAATGCGGAATGCCTCCCGTAACACCATACAATAACGCCTGATCCTCGACGGATAATCCCGAGTGGAATGCCGTCATCTCACGATATGTCAACGCCTGTATTTTAAGCTGTGCCGTTCTGCGCCCGTATAAAGGACTTTCATATCCCAATACTTGATATTCCATGAAACTCATGGACGAACCACACAAAATAAAGTAAAGCTCACCTTCCTGCCAAAAATGGTCTATGATATGTTGCAGACGCGAGGAAAATGATTTTTCCGCTTTGGCAAGGTAGGGATATTCATCAATAACAAACACCAGACGTTTCTCCTTTGCCAGGGCCGTAATCTCTGCCAGCGCATCTTCAAATCCCTGATAAACCGGCCCGCTTTCCCCTTCCGGATTCTTGTATGTGTAAATCGCTTTCGACAATGCTTCCAGGTTCTCCCTTACAGAAGCATTCAACGCCGAAAAATAAACTGTCGGCTTATCCTTACAAAACTCGTTGATCAATGCGGTTTTTCCTACGCGCCGCCTTCCATAAATGACGATACATTCAAATCGGTTCTTTTCATAACGCTGGTTCATGATACGAAGTTCTTCTTCCCTGCAATAAAACATTAATGCCCTCCTAAACCACTGCCGTGTTATTGTCAATAAATTACGCTTATAAAAACAGACTCATGATTCACCTACTCATGAGTCTATTTTATAGTATAATATAAAATTGTCAACCCGCTGTCAAATCACCAACTAACACATCTTTTTCATTTCTTACCATTTGAACCGGTATATGGGAAAACGAGATTCTTTCCCCAAGCAACTCTGTCTTTTTTTCATCGGCATCAATTCACTTTTCCCTGTCTCCTCATTTTCCACTAAAAATATTTCCTGATTTTCATGTTTAATAAATCCAGACACCATCAAGTCATTTATGATAAATTCTCTTTTGTTCTTTAACATCACGGTTACTCCTGAATTGTATATGCCTCGTCCATAATCCTGTCAAGGGCTTCATTAAAAGTAGGAATTGCAAAACCGTTTTTCCCACATGTGATTTCTTTCACCTTCGTCTTTACCCCTGATCCTGATTTTAACTGATAAACCTTTACGTTATCAGCCCTCATCAAATCAGATGCCTGATACCCATACTGCTGGCAGATATCCTCCATATCCCCTCTTTCGGACAGCCGGATCATATTATTAATATGTTGGAGAACAATATCGCTGTGGGTTGTTATTACCATTTTTAATCCTGCGTTTATCAATTGACAGATTACTCTTGCCATTTTATGTTGAAGCTGAGGATGCAGACACATCTCAGGCTCCTCATAAAACAGAGTTTTCAAATTCTTTTTATGCTTTAAGATTAAAATCAGCGGAGAAAGCTCTGTCACCACTGCAGAAACCACCCTGAGGGGCATCCCTGATTCTAGATTTGTCGGAACATACAACACATCCCGGTTCGGCATCATGCTCACTTCAATCGTTCCTTCCACCATGCTGCTTTCCAAATATGCTGTTATATTTTCAAATTTTGTATTGCCTTTACCATCAAAGGTCAAGTCATTCATGACATCCAAAAACTGATTTATCGGCCGGATAAAAGGAGTTACTTCCCTTTGTTCCGCAACAAGGTTAAACGCTGTATTTCTCCCTACTTTATTGACAATATCTTTAGTCAACATAAATCCTGTCCGCGCAGCGGGAAGATAAACATCGAAATTGAAATCTCTCATATTCCACAAATGAAGACCTGTTATCAGACCTAATAATGTACTCACCATATCGTGGTCAGACCCAAAAGAATTTTTATTGGATAAAGGTACTGCAAACTGTACTTTATTATCATCTCCCAAATGAAGCCATTCTTTTCCGTTTTCGTTATCTTTAGCAACCTCAAAAGTAACATTTTTTTTATCTATATCATTCAAGATAATCTGCAATTGTTCTATTTTTACATCAATACTATTAAATATTTTCTTTACCAGATTGCTTTTATTTCTTTTTAGCCCTTCATCCAATACAATTTGCAGCATATCATGTATTTCATTCACACAGACAGCACAAATGCCTTGTTCTTGTGCCACTGCTATTTGTTTTTTCATCCAATCTGCCACCTGCTTTTCCTCTTCCATCCCCTCTCCATATAGCAGATCTTCCATTCCGAAATTCTGAATCCCCCAAAGCAAAGACATCAAATAACTTTTCCCACTGTTATTATCACCCACAAACAATATGAGCGGCGCCACTTCTATTTCAGCATGTTCAATCTTCCCATATCCCGACACTTTTAATTTCCAATACATTTCCAAATCCCCTTCTATTCTGTTTCACAGGCTTTCCCTGATTATAACACGAATCCTCCCCAAAGTCATTTTCCTTTTACACCGTCTCCAAGTCACTTTCCCTGACAGTTGTAAAATGCCCCAAAATGATATAATATATTTTTAAATAAATCATTGACCACATCCGGAGGAAAAGATATGGAACGTTACTACTCAGATACCTTATGCCAGGGTCTGCGTCTTATTTATTTTCAGTCAGACTCTTCCAAATTTGCCGAAGGCGTACAGCTCTTAGAAATGGCCACTGCCAATGAAGAGCCCCATGCTTTTTATTTTTTGGCCAGATGTTATGGCTGGGGCGATGGGGATGTTACTCCAAATGAAAGAAAAGCCAAGAAGCTTTCGAAACGTGGGATTGAGTTGGGAAGCAGCCTTTGTGTTCTGGGTGCGGACCGCATGGATATTTTAAAAGGCGATGTCAAAAACGCAATGACCGGAACCCTGGAAGACGCATTTCAAGGCGTTATGGCAATGGCCGAAAGCGGAGAGCCAATGGCACAGTATGCCATCGGTCTGTTCTATTTCTGGGGCGATATGCTCCTTAATTTTCAGAAACCATCTAAAGAAGATTTCCAAAGATGCGAAAAGGAAAATGCCACAAACGCCTTAAAATGGTTCCGCGCTTCGGCTGCCCAGGGCTGCATTCCCGCCTTCCGAAACGCCTTTAACAGTGTGCGGAATGGCGTAAACGGCGTGCCAAAAAATTTGGAAGAGGCGCTTCGCTGGGCGGAAACCATGGATGGCAAAGTAGATATGCGGGATTATTACCATTCTTTTATCCTTGAATATCAAAAATTAAAGCGCTTTGCCGACGCGATCCGCTGGTGTGAGCGGGGAATCCGGGATGGCGTCAGTGTCTGCGCGGTTAATCTTGGTCTGGTGTATCTGTATGGCGACAGAGGTGCCGCAGAAGATGACACGAAGGCACTGCAGTATTTCAAAATGGCGGCAGAAGCCGGAGACGAATACGGATGCTATAACGCAGGCCGCTGCTATTACCACGGTTGGGGAACTGATGTAAATTACACCGAAGCTTTTCGGAACTTTGATCAGGCTTTTAAAAGCGGCCACAAGCCTTCCAGGGTATACCTCGCCCAGTGCTATTTCTGGGGCCGGGGTGTTTCCAAAAACTATGAAACGGCCGTGCGCATGATGGAAAAACTCATAAACGAAAAACAGGATTATCCCAAAGAGCTGATGGGTTACTGCTGTCTTTATGGCAAAGGCATTGCCACTGACACAGCCCGGGGGAAACGCCTTTTGGAAGAAGCCGCACAATCAGGCAGCGGCCAGGCATGGATGTTCCTTGGGGATATGTATGACCAGGCTGCAGGCGTGCCTGAAGATATCTCTATGGCCGTTTCCTGCTATCAAAAAGCTGTCTCTAAAAAAATACCCGAAGCCAGCGAAGCTTTGGAACGATACAAAAAAACTTTATTCGGAAAGTGGAAAAGACGATAAGGAAACCTTTTATCCTTACCCCAAAGGACCAAGACCATGCTGCACATTACTATTTGCGATGACGAAAAGACCCAGCTGGCCCTGCTTTATTCCTTTGTGACAGAATGGGCGGGGCAGCAAAAATATGAACTGGAAATCAGCCAATACCAAAATGCGGATCGATTCCTTTTTATGCAGGAGGAGAATCCGGAACCGGATATCCTCCTTTTGGATATTGACATGCCGGGCACCAACGGGCTTTCCCTTGCGCGCCACCTCCGCTCCAAAGGCGGGGCCGCACAGATTATTTTTATCACCGGACTTACCGATTACATTCTGGAAGGTTATGACGTGGAAGCGGTATCCTACCTGATCAAACCAGTGGAAAAGGAACGGCTTTTTTCCTGTCTGGATAAAGCAAAGGAACGCTGCGGCAGAAAAACACCGGCCCTGCTTTTGGAAACTCCGGGCGGAGCTGCAAGAGTGAAACTTTCGGACATCTATTATCTTGAAAGCGATGCCCATGACACTCAAGTGCACAGCACTTCCGGCATCATCCGCTGTAAAATAGGAATCCATGAACTGGAAACACAATTGCAGGCTCTAAGCTGCTCTTTTTTTAAGATCCACCGTTCCTATCTGGTAAATCTTTCTTATGTAAGCAGGATCACCCGGAAGGACCTGTGGATGGATAACGGAACATCCCTGCCCATTGCCCGGGGCCGCTGGGAATCCTTGAACCAAGCTTACCTTGGCTATTACCGCCAGAAATAAGGACAAACATGCAAACAGGAATCTTTCAAATTTTATGGTTAATCTTATACTGGTATTACGTGGAACAAATAGGCGAGATTGAAAAGGGATACGCCAAGCGCCTGCTGGGATTTTCCCTGACGGCAGGCATACTTGTTCTTTCTATCTGGCTGCCCGCCTGCCTTGTCTGGCTGCTCCTGACCGCAGTCATACTGCTGTATGACCTGTTTTTTGACAAAGAGCCTTTTGCGGCACAATGGTGGCGGATCTGGCTGCCTGGATTTTTTATCGCCGCCCTCTTCCTTTTTCCGTTCCCAAATACCTTTTTGACTGGTTTTACTGCCGATAACAAATTTCTTCTACACGGCCCCGTTACCCTGCTGTTTCTCCTGCTTTTGGCAAGGAAGCGGAATATCCTGCGGGCAGGAAGCGTCATACTCACCCTTACGATCTATTTCCTGGTATGTGCTTTCCTGTGGCTTTCCGGCAACCGCCAGTTATTACAGATGGCAGAACCCTTACGAGGTGTTTTACTCTGGGGCGGCGCTTTGCTGGAAACCCTGTTATTCTTAGTAATAGAAGGAACCCTTTATTTCTATAAAAAAGGATACGAATTTCAAACGGAACAATTCCGCAGAGACCTGATGGAACATCAGTATGAGGAGATCAAAGGCGTTTACATGGACATGCGGGGCTGGCGGCACGATTACCACAACCACATGCAGGTCATGAAAGCCCAGCTTGCCCTTGGAAACCTTGAAGAAATACAGGAATACCTAAACGCCCTGGAAAAAGAGCTGGATCATGTGGATACTCTGGTAAAATCCGGCAACCTGATGACTGATGCCATTTTAAACAGCAAGCTTACTTTAGCCAGACGGCAAAAAATCCGCATCAACTGCAACGCCAAAATACCCGAACGGATTTCTGTGGAAGACGTAGACCTTTGCGTGATCTTGGGCAATCTGATGGATAATGCCTTAGAGGCGTGTAAACAGATTGCGGAAGAAAACCGCTTTTTGCGGATTTATATGAAGGTTAACAAGAGCCAGCTTTACTTTTCTATCCAGAACTCCGCCAAAGAAGACCCTGACTTTAACGAGCAAAACTATATTACGAAAAAAAGGGGCAACCACGGGCTTGGGATGAAGCGGGTACAGACAGCCGTGGAAAAATACCAGGGTTATCTAAACCTTGCAAACGAGCCGGGAATCTTTGCGGCAGAAGTGACTATCCCATTACATCCATGATCATTTCATGAAAAAAATCAAACATTTCGTGCAGGAATCCCCACACAGAGGGATTCCTGTTTTAAAATCAGGAAAAAGCGCAACATAATGCAGAAATGAGGAAATTATGAAAGAACAAAAACGCTATTCCATATGGGATAATTTCCGGTACACCTTTTACCTGCTAAAGCAAAAAGAGGGAACCGGCGCCCTTGCTTTTTGCGGGGGAAACATGGCAATGAGCATTTTACTGCCTTTCCTTGAAGCCGCCCTTGCCGGAACGGTGGCCGCCTGCCTGTCCAGCCAAAGGAAACCGGAAATCATCCTGCTTTTGATCACCGGATATGTTATCCTGCTGCAAGCGGCACGATTCTTGTATCATCATCTGCAAAAAGTCCAACAGAAAACCTTGTTTATATTCCGCGGCGGCATGATGGATGATTTTTACAAAAAAATATTGGAGATGGACGGACAGAGCCTTGAAAGCGCCACGGGACAGCAAAAGAAAGACGCCGCAACCAGAAATCTTTTCACCGGTAATGATTTTGGTGTGGAGGCATACGCCCAAAGCGGTCTTACCCTGTGTGCCAATTTAGGGGGCCTTGCCCTTTACAGTATCATCGTGGGAAGATGCAGTTTACTTTTACTGCTCCTTCTGACCGCCCAGACCATGTTCTCCTCCTTTTTACACTTTCTGGCCGGAAAACGTACCTTTAAGTTAGAAAATGAACTGGAAAAAAACTGGACAGAATTTCAATACCTGCGGCGGGAATCCATTATACCTGAAAACGGAAAAGATATCCGTCTATACCGGATGGACCAATGGTTTCTTAAGCGTTTCCATGACCGGATCCACCAGATCGTGGCGATCACCGATAAAGAACAGACCGGCTTTATGACAGCAGGCATAGCCGAAAAAATCCTTTCTTTTGCCCGCAATATACTGGTCTATGGTTTTCTGATCTGGAATATGGTACATGGAACACTGACGCTTCCGGCTTTTCTGCTCTACGTAGGCGTAGTTGCCGGGTTTGAAACATGGATGAACGGTCTTTTTGATTCCATACAGCAGATTCTGATCAACCAAACGCCTATGACCGCATACCGGGATTTCATGGACTATGGCGTTTTACCGGAAGATGGGGTAACACCGCCCCTTTCCCCGGGCAATCCTCATGAGATCCGGCTGGAACATGTGTGTTTTCGCTATGACGGAAGTGCCGCCGATACCATCCATGACCTGAACCTTACCATCCGCCCCGGGGAAAAACTGGCGCTGGTAGGATTAAACGGCGCCGGAAAAACGACTCTGATCAAGCTCTTATGCGGACTTTACCGGCCCACCGGCGGCAGCATTTATCTGGACGGACAGGATATACAAACCTTATCCCAAAAAGAAGTTTTTAAGGAATTTTCCGTTGTGTTCCAGGAAGTATTTGCTTTTTCCTTCCCTTTGGCGGCCAATGTCTCCTGTCAGGCAGCCGGATCCGAAGATGAGGCCCTGCTTAGAGAAAGTCTTTTAAAGGCAGGGCTATGGAAAAAAGTCCAAAGCCTTCCAAAAAAGATCCACACCGCAATGAACAAGGACCTTGACGAAGAGGGCGTGACCCTTTCCGGCGGCGAACTGCAAAAACTGATGCTTGCAAGGGCGCTTTACAAAAATGCCCCCGTCGTGATCCTGGATGAACCCACATCCGCACTTGATCCCATTGCCGAAAGTGAAATGTATGAGAAATATGATGAACTGACCAAGGGCAAAACAGGAATCTTCATTTCCCACCGGCTAAGCTCCACCCGTTTTTGTGACCGGATCCTTTTTATGGAAAAAGGGGCGATCACAGAAGAAGGCAGCCATGAAAACCTGATGGCGGAAAAAGGAGCCTATGCGGAGCTGTTTAACCTCCAGGCAAAATATTACCAACAGAAAAGAAAGGAAGAAGAAAGCTATGCATGAACTGATCTCCATCCACAAAACCGGTTTCCGGCTGTTAAAAAAAATCCATAGCGTTGATTCGGCTATCATCCCCCTTCATATGCTGGAAGTGTTCCTTTCCCTGGCACAGGTCTATGCAAGCCTGTTTTTGACCTCAGTATTGATCGACCTGTTACTTGCGGGAAGCTATCCTGATGCAGGCATCATGGCTGTCTGGCTGCTTTTGACAAACTTACTTTTTGGCGTGGCGGTCCACCTGACCAAACGGAAATTCCGGGGAATGAAAAATAAAATCTGGATCCTTTTCTACGTGTGGCTGCGTGAAAAGGCATTTTCCCTGGATTATGAAACCATGGAAAACCCGGAAGTTGCCGAAAAAATCCTTTTTTCCGAACGGACCTCGGATATGTACGGCGGCCTTGGGATACTTTTATACCATTACTTAGAAATCCTGAGGGCAGCCCTGCACATATTGTTATCGGTTTCTTTGATCGTATATCTGTGTATGGCAGCGCCCCGGATTCCAAACGCCGTATTAAGCGCCCTGGCCCATCCCCTTCCCTCCGCCATACTGTTTGCCGGCGTGCTTGCCGGAATGATACTTTCTTCCTTCAAGGTGTTTAAAAAATTTGCCCAAAAGCAGCAGGAAATCTTTGACAACCATACCGGCGTGGAAAACAAGTTAAGCTACTTTATAGCACAGATTTACGGCAATGTGAAGACTGCCAAAATCATCCGCATTTATGGTATGGAAGAAATGATCTTTGAAAACACCATGAGGAATCAAAAGCAATCAATTGATTATTTCAAAGAAATGTGCGACACCAGCATTCGACAAAATGATGCGGACCAAATGGTAAACAGCTTTTTCACCATAGCTTCTTATCTTCTGGTAACTTTAAAAGCAGTGACAGGAGCTATCAGCATCGGAGCGTTTACCCGCTATGCCGGGGCATTAAACCAGTTTGGCAACGCCTGCTTTTCCATCATCACAAGCCATGGAGAACTTAGGAAGATCTGCACCTATATGAAGGAATTTCTAGCCTTTTTAGATACGGAGAGCCTCCACGGAAAAGGCAGCATTCCTGTGGAAAAACGGGATGACGGAGAATATGAACTTGCCTTTGAACATGTAAGCTTCCACTATCCGGGAAATGACAAGCTAGTGCTCAAGGATATCAGCTGCAGATTCCATATCAGGGGAAAACTGGCGGTTGTCGGCAAAAATGGGGCCGGAAAGACAACTTTCATCAAACTTTTATGCCGTCTCTACGAACCCACCGAAGGACGCATCACACTAAACGGGATCGACATCAAAAAATACAGCGAAGAAGAATACCGCCGCTTATTCGGCGTGGTGTTCCAGGATTTTAAACTTTTTTCCCTTCCTGTCCGGGAAAATATCACCGCAGGTTTTCCAGGTCAGGATGACCGGATCTGGGAAGCCCTAAGACAGGCGGATGCGGAAAAGCTGGTGCTGAACATGCCGGAAAAACTGGATACTTTCCTTTACAAAAATCTGGAAGACGGAGTGGAAGTAAGCGGCGGCGAAGCCCAAAAGCTCTCTCTTGCAAGGGCCCTTTATAAGGATGCGCCCATTGTCATCCTTGACGAACCGACAGCCGCCCTTGACCCCAAAGCGGAGGCTGACATCTATGCCCGGTTCAACCAAATGGTGGAAGGCAGGACCAGTATCTATATTTCCCATCGGATGAGCAGCTGCCGGTTCTGCGATGAGATTATCGTTTTTGAGGATGGACGAATCGTGGAAAGAGGAAGCCATGATGAACTTCTTGCCGCAAGCCGAAATTATGCCAAAATGTGGAATGCCCAGGCCAAATACTATGTCTGCTGAATCCGTTTTTTGATTAAACGCATTTTTGATTGCTTTTTCATCTGCCCAACTGTATAATGAAAAGCGTAATAAACCTATCAGCTTAACACAGGAGGAGAAAGTATCAATGAAAGAGAAAAGTAAACTATCTTTATTACTTGGTGTGTGGAACACCAAAACCATCGTTGGCGTAGCAATCGGTGCCGCATTGTTTGGCGTACTGATGGTATTCGGCGGAATCAAGGTATTTACCAACACTTCCCTTACCACAGCTATGGTTGTCGTGGTAGTAGTGGCCGGGATGTTTGGTCCATTGCCCGCTGCGGTTGCCGCAGGTATCGGGAACGTGATCGCTGACCTGATCGGTGGCTGGGGCTTTTGGTTCGACTGGTCTATCGGAAACTTCGTCCTCGGCTTTTTCGTAGGACTGCTTCCCATCTACGGCGCTAAGATCGACGAGGGAATCTTTACCGTTAAACATGCAATCATTTATGTGATTACCGTTATCGTAGGCAACGCAGTTGCATTCGGCCTGGTAACCCCTTTACTTACCTACTTATTCTACTCTTCAGAATTGACCGTAACCTGGATGCAGGCTTTTTCCGCAATCATTTCCAACGGCGCGGTTCTTTTGATCGTAGGTATCCCGTTCTTATTTTTACTTGCTAACCGTAACGCTAAAAAGACAAATCTGACTAAAGAAGATTAAGGTATGATGAAAAAAGCGATTGTTGAATTTAAAGATTTTAGTTTTAAGTATAAAACCCAAACCGAGACAACGCTGAAAAATATCAACCTCACCCTTTATCAGGGAGAAAAGGTTTTGATCCTTGGTTCCAGCGGCAGCGGGAAATCAACCCTTGCCAACTGCATCAACGGATTAATCCCTTTCTCCTACGATGGGGAGATTACCGGTTCCCTTAAGGTTGCCGGAATTGAGACGAAAGACGCAAGCATTTTTGAGCTCAGCAGCCATGTGGGCACTGTCCAGCAGGATACGGACGCCCAGTTTGTAGGTCTTTCCGTAGGAGAAGATATCGCGTTTTCTCTGGAAAACCGCTCGGTTACCAGAGACGTAATGTTGGAAAAGGTTGATTACGCAGCAACGTTAGTTGGAATGGAAGATTTTTTGGTACAGCCACCCTTTCATCTGTCAGGCGGACAGAAGCAAAAGGTGGCTTTAGCTGGTATTTTACACGACGAAGAAGAAATTCTGCTTTTTGATGAACCCCTGGCCGCATTAGACCCGGCAATGGGAATGGCAGCGGTAGATTTGATCGACCAGATTTACCGTGAAAAAGAAAAGACGGTCCTGATCATCGAGCATCGTCTGGAAGATGTGTTATACCGCCATGTGGATCGTATCATCCTGATCGATGAAGGGCAGATCCAAATGGATGCCACCCCCGATGAGCTTCTGCGCTCCGGACTTTTAAAAGAACATGGTATCCGGGAGCCTCTTTATATCTCCGCTCTTAAGAATGCAGGAATCCATTTTTCAGAAGCCGAACACCTGGACAATATAGAAGAATTAGATATTGCCAAATATAAACAGGCTATTCTGGACGATATGAAAGCCGTAAAATCCTATCAGGCTCCGCCAAAGGACGAGCTTCTTTTACATGTTTCCCATGTTGACTTTTCTTATGGGGAGCGCAAAGTATTAGATGATGTCTCCTTTGATGTCCACCGCGGGGAGAAAATTGCGATCGTAGGCAAAAACGGCGCCGGAAAATCCACCATGGCTAAGATGCTCTGCGGAATCATCCGGCCACAAAAAGGCGAGATCAGCATGGGCGGCACAAACTGCATGAAACTTTCCATCAAGGAGATCGGAACCAAAATCGGTTATGTGATGCAGAACCCTAACCAGATGATCGTGAAAGATATCATTGCCGACGAAGTGCGCCTTGCCCTTACTTTAAACGGGTTTACCCAGGAGGAAATAGACAAACGGGTATCTAACACATTGAAAATGTGCAACCTGTATTCCATGCGCAATTGGCCGGTTTCCGTATTGAGCTACGGCCAGAGAAAGCGCGTTACCATTGCCGCTATCCTGGCGCTTCAGCCGGAAATCATCATCTTGGACGAGCCTACTGCCGGCCAGGATTATCATCGGTATACCGAGATCATGAGCTTCCTGGAAGACCTGAATCGCAATTATAATATCACTATTCTGTTTATCACCCATGATATGCACCTGGCTATCGAATACACAGACCGGGCTATCGTATTTGCCGACAGTAAGTGTATTGCCGATGATTACGTATTTAAAGTACTTTCCAACAGCAAGATCATTGAGCAGGCTAACCTAAAACAGACTTCCCTCGTTACATTGGCCAGACAGGCAGGTATCGAACCGGAAGCCTTTATCCGGCACTTTATAGAGACAGAAAGGGAGGAACGCGCACATGGACATGAGTAAACGGCTTTTTATCAATGTCATCCCAGGCAAAACCTTTCTTGACAAATTATCAGGCACTACAAAAGTCCGCCTGTTTTTTTCGCTGATCATACTCCTGATCGCCACATGGGATTTCCGGATCTTATTTCCGGTCCTTCTCCTTGGCATCGTAGGGCTGGTCTCCATCAAGCCAAACTGGAAACTGATCGGCGGCCTGTTAACGTTTATCCTTGTGGTCAATTTGTTTAACCTGTTTCTGATCTGGGTGGTCACACCGGATTACGGCAGGGATGTTGTGGGCGGATCAACCATCCTGTTTTCCGTAAGCTCCCGATACGTGGTCACGGCGGAAACCCTGTGGTACTTTTTGATCCGGCTTACCAAATTCCTTGCAAGCTTCATCGTTTCCCTGACCTTTATACAGGCGATCACCCCAAGTGAAATGGCTGCCGGGCTCTACTCTATCAAGATACCTTATAAGATCGCTACCATTGTTTCCATTGCATTCCGTTACATCCCTGATATCTCCAGAGATTTTTCGGATATCAAGATATCGATGCAGGCAAGAGGCATGGAGCTGGATTCCAAGCGGACAGGACTTTTTACCCGTTTAAAACAGTACATTTTAATCCTGATTCCCTTGATCATCATTTCCTTTGAAAGGGTTGGCAATATTGCCAATGCCATGGATCTTCGGGGATATGGAAAAGGCAAAACAAGAACCTACTATTCAGAACACGAAGAAACTCCAAACGACCGCCGGATGAAGGTATTTTATATTTTGATCTATCTTTCCATTCTGGCTGTTATCTTCTGCCGGATTGCATTTCCGCCAGAATTTCAGGTGTGGGCGCCATGGATATAAATTTTCAGCAATATTTTTTAGACCATTTATCTTTTTTACAAAACTTAATACAAATTCCTTCTGTCTATGATGCGGAAACTATCACTGACAACGCACCCTGCGGTAAAGGCATTGCCGATGCCCTCGACTACATGACAAAGCTGGCACAGCATGACGGTTTTGAAGTGCTTACTTATGACGGACATGCCATAGCAATCCGGTTAATGCCACATGCCGGTCACTGCGAGGAGCGCGTCGACATCGTGTCTCATCTGGATGTGGTGGAACCGGGGCTGGGCTGGAGCGTTCCCCCTTTCTGCGGGGAAGTAAAAGACGGAAGACTTTACGGAAGGGGGAGCCAGGATATGAAGGCTCCCGCTTTCCTTACTTATCTTGCCCTGAAACTGATCCAAAGCGAAGACCTTCCTTTAAAAAGAGAGCTGCGGATCGTTTTAGGCAGCGATGAAGAACGTACCATGAACGACATGTTTTACTACGTGGATAAAGCCGGTATGCCTGCCTTCGCCTTTACGCCGGACGGTTTTTTTCCTATGGCGATTGGAGAAAAAGGCTCGCTGATGTGGCGCCTTTCCGGCAAATATGACGGCATCGTGGAGAATATGGACTGTGGCGTCCAGTGCAATGTGGTTCCGCCCACTGCTCAAGCACTCCTTAAAAATAATCAGCACACTGCCAGGTTAAAAGAACTTGCGGCGAAAAACAGCATTTCCTGCACCGTATCGGAAAAAGATGGGAAAACTTATCTGGAAGTCACCGGAAAAGCAGCCCATGCATCCATGCCACAGGAAGGAAATAGCGCTACGGCTGCCCTGCTTTCCCTTTTAAAGGAATGCGGCGATCCGCTGATGGATAACCTCTATCAATGTTTTAAAGACTTTTACGGTCAATCCATCGGCATCACAACGCCAAACGGTAATCCGGTTGATTTTACTATGAACCTTGGTATCTTCCGCATCGAAAACGGATCCTGCTATGGGGAAGTAGATGCCAGATACCCTTTTGGCATGACTTCCAAAGAGTGTACTGATAAACTGGCTTGCAAATGCGCCCTGGCATTATCCCTTGACTATGATTCACCGCCTACCATGAACGACCCGGATGATCCTTATGTCAGCATACTTTTATCCGTTTACCGGGAAAAGACCGGTGATCACAGCGAGCCGATCATTTCCGGCGGTGTATCCTATAGTAAGGTATTTGGCCATTGCGTTGCTTTCGGCCCTGCCGGTCCGGAAGAACCGCTTTTGGCACATCAGGCTGATGAATCCGTCTCCCTTGCTTATGCCGGAAAAGTCCTTGAAATCTATTATGAAGCCATGAAACGAATTGCGTTGATCTGAATAATCTACAACAATATTTATAGGAAAGGTAAATAAAAAAATGAAACCATGTATCGTCTGGCAGACAGACTTTGGATTAAAGTGGGGTGCAGTTGCCGCCATGCGGGGTGTCTGCAAACAAGTGGATCCTGCTTTGGAATGTGTCGACATCACCCACGAAATTGAACAGTATAACATATTAGCCGCATCACGGGAAATCATATATGTGGAGCCCTTTTGGCCTAAAGGTACCGTATTTGTATCCGTCGTGGATCCCGGTGTGGGCACCAGCCGTCGGGCCTGCGTGGCAAAATTAAATGATGGGAATTATATCGTAACTCCCGATAACGGAACCCTTACCCATCTCTTTTATCAGGTAGGAATTTCGGAAATCCGCGAAATTGACGAGACCGTCAACCGCTATCCCGGCACAGAGGATGTTTCCGTCTTCCACGGAAGGGATATTTTCGCATACACCGCCGCAAAACTGGCTGCAGGAATCATTGATTTTAACGGGGTTGGTCCTTCTTATCCCTTAGAGGAAATTGTCCTGTTTCGGCAGGATATGATCAAGGCACTGATAGACGGCCAGACCGTAAAAGGTATTGTTTCCAGTATCAGCGATCCTTTTGGCAGTATAGCCCTCAATGTTCTTTCCGGCGACTTTAAAGCGGCAGGTTTTTCTCATGGGGAAACCCTCCATGTAACCTTATCCAATAAGGAAACTATTTATTTTGAAAAAGACGTCCTCTATGAAAAATCTTTTGGATTTGTAGAAGTCGGCGACCCAATCTTGTTTGATTCCTCCACCAACTATATTGAACTCGGAATCAATCAGGGAAATTTCAGAGATCAGTTCCAGGTGAAATCCGGAAGTGATTTTACATTTGTCATTTCAAGATCGTAATGGAATATTCGCGGCAGGCAGTACATGCTGCTGTCTGCCGTATTATATATGATACGTTGCATACAGCTCTTCCCGATAGCCCTGGTCAAACGCTATCTTCTCTAAATCATCATTTCTTCCGCTTCCTATGAGCTTTTTCATCAATTCTGCCAAACGATTTTCTCCTTCCGCCCTTCCTTCAATTTTTCCTTCTTCCTTTCCCTTAATCCTTCCTCTTCTCTCATACTGGTCAAATAATTCGCACACCTTAATCTCATCCTCCTCTTTCATCTGGCATTCTTCCAGCCATTTCTCCACATCCCCGTCTTTAACCTTATCTCCTGACAGCACCCTGATCATCTTGATCAGCGCCGCTTTATGCTTTACTTTACGGTCAGAGCGGTAGCCGTTCCCTTCTGCAAGAAAATCCACGACTATCCTCATGTCACTTGCAAAAAGCTCCCTCACCTCAGCAGGCAAATATCTCATTTCAAACATATGCACCCTGATGTCATCAATATATTTCCATGTGGTTTCCGAAATCTTCCGCCTTTTGAAAAGCTGTCTGCCATCACAATTGTTTTTCCATTTAGCTTTTCCCCAATAAAGTACGAGTTCAACTACCGGAAACAGGTTTGGCATCTTGTTCTCATACTGCTCCCTGTAAAAACCGCCTATATAGCCGATTTTCCTGAGCAGAACCTTCCCGTCCACCCTGCTCTGATTGGCGATCAAATACATCAGGTTGATACTGCCATCCAGCATCTCATATTTACACAAATCCTCATATTGGCTCCTTAATCTTTCCAGCCCCTGGTATATGGTCTCGGTTGGTCCGGCCAGCAAAGACTTTTCATCGACCACCTTTTCCCCTTGATAAAGCAGCGCATTGACCACGTCTGCCGCAATATCCGGATATGACACAAACTCCTTCTCCACCGTGTCCTTTTTTCTCTTTTTCTCTCCATTCGCCCTCCTTCCATCGGCAAACAGGGATGTTCCCGCTTCTGCAAAAGAATTTACTCCCTGCAATGTCCACCCATGGAAGAATGTAAGATATCTTTCTTTTCTCCCTGCTCCATCCCTGCCTTATTTAATTATTATTGGTATTAAAAGCAAGGATTTCTAAAATAGATGAATCAGAAGATCAGATATTAGAACGAATTTCCGTTAGAACTTCTATGCTTTGTTTTATTTTAACAGGAACGTAAGTGTTTCGTCAATAAATTTTTCGTTAAAATTTGATATAGTAAAAAGAAAGAAGCAGTGTTTCCATTGCTCCTTCCTTTTTACTTTTAACATTTATGCCTTTTGACCTTCAAGAGGAACTGCATCGTCCGCATACAATTCCGATATCTGGTCTTCCAGGTCTTTTTCCTGCTTCTTCATGTCATGATGTTTCCAGGCAAATGCCACAATCACCACGATCAAGATGATCACTGCCGGTAAATCCCACCAGCAGAAGCCGAGTGTGGTATGTTCTAAAATATATGCCATATTCCCTCCTCCTTCTCGCTATCTCGAAGTTACGGGTTTCCCCGTAACTTCCTGCTGTATGGTTTCAAGTCTTTCTGTCCTGTCCTCGTCAAACTCTTTTTCACGTTTTTTCTGCTTATAGCTGTGCACGATGAGTTCTACCAGTGTGATCACTCCTGCAAGGAGCGCCGGCAATTCCCAAAAGTGCATGCCCAGACTGTTGTGTGTAAAGTTATACAAATTCATCCACATTATTTTGTCTCCTTCCCGCCTGTGCGTCCTTACCTTCTGTTACTGGTTTTGTCTGTGATGCCAAGCTGCCTTTTTAATGTTTCTTCCGCCAACTGGTCTTTCAGTTCCGCCAGCTTCTTCTGGCGTTTCTTCATGCTGTGGGTGAACCATGAATAGATAATCAGGGTTGCCAGCATCAGTAAGAAGCTCATAATACAGCACTTGTGGTCATCTATTTCCTTGTTAGCCAAAGGAATCTCTTCCTCTGTAATTGGTGTTACTGTTACATTTCCGTCATCATCTGTTTCGATCAGCGCTCCCTGTAAAGGTACAGGTGCATCGCCTACTGCTACCAGTGCCGGCGCTGCCGGTGCCGTTATCAATACCGTTTCAGGTGTTCCGGGCACTACAGGTGCTTCAGGTACTGCCGGTCCTTCAGGTACTACTGGCGGAACTACCGGGTCTGGCACTTCATCAACAGGTGTTACTGGCGGTACTGGTGGTGTATCCGGGTCAACCGGATCTGGAGCCGGATCGCCGCCGGGAGCAGGAGGTGTTGCCACTGCCGCATAAACAACTGTCAGTACCAAATCGTTATTCGGCATTTGACCTGCCACAAAGTCCGCTCTGGTATAGCCATCAATAACAGGTGAATCCACTCTGTATATTTCGCCTGCAAGGTACTGTCCAATGACACTCGTTGCAGCAATGCCACCTGCTTCATATACATAATTGACAGTTAAAGTATATACTCTCTCTACTGCTGCAGGCCCTACAGGGTCTGTTTCCTTCTCAGGAACCGGTTTAGGATTCGGGTCATCAGGATTTGTAGGCTGTACTGGATCTGCTGTTACGCTTGCACTATTTCTTATCCCTGCATCCACTAATCCTGCGTTCAGCAATGCATCCTGCCTCGTTACAGTATATTCGCAATTCAAAGTTACTGTTTCACCGGGTACAAGTTCTGTAATTGTTGCCACATTATCAGTGCCTATTGTCACTTTATTAGCATCAAATCCAGTAAATACTACTACATCTGTTGCATTACTCAGTTGGTCTGCAATTCTTACATTTTCAAGTACAACATTCGCGTCACTTGTTATTGTAATCTTATATTCAATCGTATCACCTACATGATATGTTCCATCTGCATGTGTTGAACTGCTGGTAATTTCTTTTGCAACACTATAGTCGGTTCTGACATCATTTGTTCTAATTGTTTCTGTATCTGTTGTATCAACAGGATTTCCATCAGGATCCACACCAGAAACAGTCACTGTGTTGACTACTTTTCCTGCAAGAATATCATCTGGTTTGATTGTGTATTTTGTATCTTTTTCCTTGCTTGGTTTTCTTATAAGCGGAATAGCATTGTCACTCGGAACAAGTGTTCCTACATCCCATACCATTCCTGTCAATGGATCTTCTACCACAATATTGCTAATAGTTACATTCCCATTGTTGATAACCTTAATTGTGTAGGTTACCACCTCACCTTCTTCATACTTTTTACCTGGAACATCATTCCCAGATGCTACCTTCTCAACATAAAGACTTGGAGTCGGTACATCGACAGGTGCTTTGTCTTCACCAGGTATAATATCCGGTTTCGGATAATCCGGACCTAAGCCAGGTACTTCCGCAGTTACCGTGTTAACAACTTCTTTAGCTTTAATATCATCTTCTCTTACCGTATAAGATGCAGTAAATTCTCTTTCTTCATTTGGCTCAAGATTACCCTGAATTGTCCAGGTTCCATTTACCAGTGCATCTTTTACTATAACATTATTCAAGGTCAAATTACCAGTGTTCTTTGCTACAATCTTATACTCGATTGCCTCGCCAAGAACATAACCCGTTTTGTTTGCAGGTTCATTTGTACGTGTCTTAGTCAATGTCAGCTCGGCTTTCATTTCCTCAGTTGTAACCTGGACTTCAATATCTTCTTTGATATCACTTTGCGCCGGATAAGTATATGTCATTTGGTTAGGCGTAACTGTCTGTTCTTCACCATTCACCATAATAGATTTAATGACATAATTACGCTCAGCCGTAAATGACATTGCAGAAGACGCTGCTGCATAACGTACATTCTGATTGGACTCTGTTACAGTTCCATGGTCAATTCTACCATTTATCGTATACTCTATAGGGAAGTATACATGTAATTTAAGGCTTCCATCACCAGCCACATTACCTTCTAAAATATTTCTTGAATCAGATTCATCAAAAATGTATCTGCCTGACTCTAGCGTTAATGTAGGTAAAAGTTCTTTACCAGTCAATGAAACCGATGTATCTGTAGTCGCAGTTTTCTTCTCCGGTTCTTCATCTGAATATGATCCATCCAAAGGATTCTGATAATGGTACTGTACTGTATATTGCGTATTTATATTTGCCGCCCATGATGCATAGTACGTCGTCGTTCCCGCCGGGTAGCTCTCAGGCAGTTCCTCTACCTTGTCACCCGTCAGGCCCGCATCTGCGTACCAGCCGCCGAACTCGTACCCCGTCCTGCTCGTTTCCGGCATCGCACGGTCACTGATCTTCTCTCCTGTTGCGCCGTCCATGTCATCGACACCGCTGCCGCCGTTCGTCACGAACACGATCTTCGCCTCGTCCGCCGTGTAGTAGAACGTGATCTCCTTCCCCTCCTCGTCAAGGGTAAACGTCTGGGTCTTATCCCCTACCAGCGTGTAGCCCGCTACGTCCACCGCCGTCTCCGTGTAGCTCACGTCAAAGGTCTTACCCGTCTCCGTCTTATCTTCCGCCACCTTATCTTCCGTTCCTTGCAAATAATAATGTACTGTGTAACTCACATTTTTATTTGGTTTCCACTGCGCATAGAGAGTAACATCCTTATCAAGTGTAAATGATGCACCTACACTATAAGCGTTTCCATTTCCATCAGCCTGTGTATTCCATCCGTCAAATTCATAACCTGTTTTGTGCAAATTACCTTTATCCGCTACAGTAACTTCCATTCCACTCTCTACCGTAACAGCACTAGGAGCTGAACCCTCACCGCCATTTGCATCATATACAAGTTTAACTTTTGGCTTCTCCTTTTCTTTCCATTTTGCATAATATGTTATATCTTCATTTGGATACACCTCAGGTAATTCTGTAATTTTATTACCTGTTAGGCTTTCATTACTATACCACCCCTCAAGTACAAAACCTTCTTTTATTGTCTCTGGCATTCCACGATTCAAAATTGAGATACCAGCTTCTCCTTTCATTGAATTTACTGGAGTTCCACCATTTGTCTCAAAATGAATCGAAACTACCTTCGACACAGGTTCTCGACTAGCAAAAATCACATAAATAATATTCTTTACAGGATCACTACCAAGTTTTATACCTATACTCTGTCCATCTACCCAATCAGGCTCAGCCTCGTCTCCTATTATAAAAGATCCACCCTTAGTTGTATAAACATACTCTCCATCCGTAACTGATGTATATTCACGAGATACAGCATCCCCGCTGACCGCCTCCCCTACATAGCCATTTATAGTAACAGAACCAATTTCCTTACCACTATCTATTGTTCCTTCTGGAGCATACATATAAATAATTTTATATGTCGTTGGATCTCCATCCCTTGCCTTTTTAGGAGCGTGCATCGCACCAAAAGCCATAGCGCAAGAAACAGTAACCACCGTATTTTCCGTTATGGTCACCGTATAAGTATACTTTCTGTTTTCCTCATCCGCAGACACACTCTCTACTTCACTATTTTTCTGATCCCGGACTAGTGGAGTCATGTAACCTTCATCTACTTCCACTTCAAAGGTTACCTTTGTATTTTCTTTATAAGTATTTTCTTTTTTACCTTCTTCACCATCAACAGAAGTAATAGAAACCGTTGCTCCTTTTGAAGGCTCTACAATCTCAAAGCTATACTCTTTTACATCTTCAATAATTTCTTTACCGTCAACGGATTCATAATAAATTTTTACAGTATTATCCCCGTCTTCTGTAATCTCACCATTTTTATTTTCAATCTTATCAAGCTTATAATCCTTTCCGTCAACAGTCACTTCCCCCTCTACCTTAACGGAAGCCAAAATTTTTTCTCCAAGCACGCCATCTTCTTTTTCAACCCTGGCATCCTCATCTTCCACACCATCATAATAATAACAGATTGTATAGCTGTAAACTTCCCCTTCTTCCTTCTCCGGGCTTGCACTCGGCACCGCACTTGGGCTTACCGAAGGCGAAGCGCTTGGATCTATAGCAGGAGAAACGCTCGGGTCTGCTGGCTGCTCAGGCGTTGTCTCAGGACTTTCCGGCAGCACTTCCGGCGTAGTTGTTTCTTCCGGATTTACGTCAGGTTCTTCAGGAGCTTCTGCCGGAATTTCTACCACATCTTCCTCTACAGGTTCCTCCTCTGTTTCCTCCTCTGTTTCCTCCTCGTTGCTTTCCTCTGCCTCAGGCTCCGGATCTTGTTCCGGTTCATTCACCTCAGTGGGAATCACTTCCACTTCCTCGCTTGCCGGCTCTGCCTGATTTTCTGCCTGTGTTTCATCTCCTTCCGCACGCAAAAAAGCGTCTGAGGAATACACACAGGTTGTCGCAATAAGGACAACCGCCAGAAGAAAAGCAATCCATCGTTTTAAGTTTCCTTTAAGAATCTTTTTCATTTCTTCTCCCCTTCCTTGTATGAAATATTTTCAGGTGACATATGCTTTATCCACCCTTTAAACTTGTTATTAAGGACTGTTTCCAATCCCTTATATAAGTGAAGTGTCATAAAAAGGGGGAGGGGGTTCAAAATTTTTATAAATATTTAAAAAAATTTTTTTATTTTTTACATTTTAAAAAAGGTGTGCTATACTGCCAATAAAAAGTATCCTGTTTACGGGATACGGTTCGGGGAGGTGACTGCATATGGTTGTTTTGGATTATAATTATCTTGCGGACTTGGTTATCAATGCGCAAAACGGCGACAGCGATGCTTTTGCGGAACTATATGCGGCGACATATCAGAAGCAATATCACTTTGCATTCAGTTATTTGAAAGATGAATATCTTGCTCAGGATGCCTTGCAGGAAACCTACATACTTGCTCTTCGGAACCTCTCAAAACTGAGGGATCCCATGCTTTTGATCGCATGGCTGAATCAGATCAATTTCCGCGTGTGTTTTCATCTTCACAAAAAGCAGGAACGCTACAATGCGGAGCTGATTGGTTTTGATCATTCCGATTCAGAGACTTCCTCAACACAAAATACCCCCCCCCAATCGGAAATGACGGTCAGCAGTGCGGAAGAATTAATCGTCCAGGTTGATTCACAAAAATTTTTAATGAAACAGATCTTAAATCTCCCGTTTACGGAGTCTCAGGTGATCATCCTGAAGTTTTACCGTAACCTGAAGCATGATGAGATTGCCAAGCTTATGGATATCAGCAGAAGTACTGTTAAACGATATTTAAAGAGTGGAAAAGAGCATCTGGAAAAACTACTTCAACAGCAGGGAGGTGACTTTTTTGCATGAAACAATTTAACAAGATTTCAAAACACAATTTGAATATGGAAGACGCTAACCGGATTCTGGAACAAGCTTTTAAAGCCGCACAGGCGGAGCCTAACACCATCCCGTTAGATGTCCTTGCCGCCAATGGACTTTTTCAAAAAAAACGTCATACTGTTCGTAACATTTTTATCGTAACGGCAATAACAATCTTCTTATTGCTTGCCGTTTTATATGTATCGCGAATCCCATCCTCCTTTACCATAAAGAATAAAGCGGAAGAGGATGAGTATAATCCCGTTTATCAAGTCAATGTGGATTCGTTTATGCTGGTAGATAGGGTAAGTGTCTCTATTGATGGGAGACACATCCCTGTATATGAGACGGAATCTCACGTATATTCCGTAGAACCTCCCGTTAACGGGCAAATGGAAATTACCGTAACGCTCCTTAATCAAAAAAGCGCAACTCAATATGTTGATGTCACTATGGTGGATAAAGACAACCCTGTTGCAGAGAGCTGCCACAGGGAGGGCAGTCTGATCTATCTCTACCTTTCTGATGAACTTTCAGGCGTTGACTTTGACCATATACAGACCACTACCCTTGACGGGAAAAACGTAGAGCCCATTTCCGTTGACCCTTCCTCCGGATGCGTTACCTTCTCCCATCTGGAAGAAACCGTGAATGTCTATGTTCCTGATCATGCCGGAAACAGGCTTCAACTTATCTTGTCAATTTCGTGATTCCCTGCCTAAATATGCATATACTATATGCCCAAAAGCCCGGCCATGTACTCCACCGTTATCATGACCGCCTTAACATCCACCGCAAACCCCGGCTGATGGATCAGCTGTCCCTTCCCGGTTCCAATCTTAATATAGCATCCCGGTATCTGTTCTTCCAAAAAGGAGAAGTCGTCTCCTCCCATGGATCTTTCTTCCGGCACCACCTGCAGGTTCATTTTCAAAGCTTTTTCCCTGCAGATTTCCACCATCTCCTCGTCATTTATTGTTTCGGGAGAAGCGGCTATCCACTCAACTTCCGCATTCATCCCATAGCCAAGAGCCGTATATTCGGCAATTTCCCTGATACGCTGTTGAACAAGCTGCCTGTCTTTCTTGTCCATGGTACGGACTGTTCCTTCAAGCTGTGCGGTTTCCGGTATCACGTTCCAGGTGTTTCCTGCCTGAATCCTGGTCACACTTAAAAGCGCCGGGTGGAAAGCATTGATATCCCTGGTCACGATAGTCTGGAATGCCTGCACCATGGCAGCCGCTGCAGGAACAGGATCCTTTCCGTCATCCGGATGCGCCCCATGGCAGCCCACACCTTTCACAGTCACCACAAAACGGTCCACAGCCGCAGTCACAGCGCCTTCCCGTATCCCGATGGTTCCCACTTCATTCGTGGGATCCGCATGGATTCCCCATATCCGCTGCACATCGGTCATCACATCCGTCTCCAATATTTTTAATGCCCCTAATGCGGTTTCCTCAGCAGGCTGAAAAATAATCTTCACCGTGCCTGACAATTCCTTTCTTCTTTCCTTTAGCAAAAGCGCACAGCCTATCCCTACCGTAATGTGAAAATCATGCCCACAGGCATGCATCTTTCCGGGATAAACAGAAGCATAGGAAAGCCCGCTTTTTTCCTGGATCGGCAAAGCGTCTATGTCACAGCGAAGAGCCTGGATCGGACCTTCCTTTTCTCCCCGGATAACTGCGATCAGGCCGGTTTCCAGCCCGCAGGGCAGAATCTCCACTCCTTCCTCTTCCAGGATTTCCCTGATCTTCTTTGTGGTCTCATACTCCTTATAAGATAATTCCGGATGGCTGTGAAACCACTTAAAAATCTCTTTTAACCTGCCATCCAAATCCTGAAAATCTTCCAAACTGCCCATAACCGTTACTCCTTCAACTTTTTTGATTAAAAATCATCTTCTACTGTTAGGGTCTAACGCATCCCGCAATGCATCCCCGATAAAATTGATCGCCATTACCAACAGAACGATCAAGATCCCCGGTGGAAGCCAAAGCCAGGGCTGTCTTGTCAGCACCGTAAGAGACTGTGCCCCGTTTAACATATTCCCAAGACTTGCCGTAGGCGGCTGTACCCCCATCGCCAGAAAGCTGAGGGCAGCCTCATCCAGCATGGACAGTGCCAACACAGACGTGGCATACACCAGGATTGGGGCTACGGTATTGGGCAGGATCTCTGAAAACAAAATATGCCGCAGGGGCATCCCTGCGATCAGGCTTCCCTTTACAAAATTACTCTCCCGAAGACTCAGCACGTTCCCTCTTACCAGTCTTGCAATCCCGGGCCAATCCACGAAGCCTAAAATCAATATGATACTCCACATACCCGGTTTAAAAATCGAAGCCGCCACCAGCACCAGCAAAATATAAGGGAAAGACATGACCATATCCGTAAAGCGCATGATCACCATATCCAAAACACCGCCAAAGTACCCTGCCATTAATCCCAGCACCACTCCTGCCGCCGTAGAAATCAGCGTGGCAAGGATTCCTACCAGAAGGGATACCCGCATAGCGTACAAGATCCTGCTGAACACATCCCTTCCAATCTGGTCTGTTCCCAGCCAAAACTCCTTACTTGGCGCACTGCCAAAGCTTCCCACGATCTCATCCGGGTCAAAAGGCGCGATGATCGGGGCGAAAAGCGCCGCAGCGCCAAGTATGCCTAAAATGACCAGGCTGATCACCGCCAGCTTATGACGCCGGAAACGCCGAAGGACAGTCTGAGAATAGCTTTCACTGACGATATCCTTCTGTTTCCAATTCTTTTGTCCAAAATCTCTTTCTTTCACTTACCATGCCCTCCTAATCTAACTGGATGGCAGGGTCAACCAGCGCATACAAAATATCCGTAATCAGGTTGGCAGCCAATACCACCACCGCCGACAAAAGACATACTCCCATAATCACCGGATAATCCCTGCCGGATATGGCGCTCATGGTCATAAGCCCCAGCCCAGGCCAGGAAAATACCTGCTCCACGATCACCGCACCGCCAAAAAGCACCGGAATCTCCATCCCGATCACCGTTACAATAGGGACCATGGCATTGCGCAGGGCATGTTTATTGATCACAAGAAAACGCCCAATCCCCTTTGCCCTTGCGGTGCGCAGATAATCCTGCTGCAAAATCTCCAGCATAGCGCTTCTAATGTAACGGATATTCCTGCCTGCAATGGATATGGCAAGCACCGTTACCGGCATCACCATGTGCCGCGCCACATCCCCAAAACTGCCTGCCGTTCCCAGCGTGCTCATACCGCTGGAAGGAAGCCATCCAAGCTTTACCGTAAAAACGAAAACCAACAGCAAAGACAGAAAAAAACCGGGGATACTGCTGCCCAAAAAAGAAAACGTCACCAACCCATAATCCCCTGCGGAATACTGATGCACCGCACTGTAGATCCCTGCCGGAATTGCGATCAAAAGCCCTGTAAGAAGGGATACCCCCATCAAAAGCAAGGTGGGCCCTAAATGGCTGCCTATCATGCCGCTGACCGACTGAAAGGACTTGATGGAATATCCCATATTTCCCTGCAGAAGCTGCCCAAGCCAAACGAAATACTGGATATAAAAGGGCTTGTCCAGCCCAAGCGCTATGGCCTTTGCCTCCACGGCCGCTTCCGAAACCCTGGGCCCTTGCAGCATTTCCAGAGGACTTCCCGCAAGACACATGATCGCATAATCTATAATCGTGATACCGATCAAAACCGGGATTGCGATCAAAATCCGTTTAATGATATATTTACTCACTGCCATCCCTCCTTACCCGCCATTACAATAGGGCATGCCGCCTTATGCCCTGTTCCCGCCTCCATCTCAATCAGCTGCGGCTCTCTCTGGCTGCAGATCTTGGCTGCGTAGGGGCATCTTGGATGAAACCTGCATCCTGCCGGCGGGTTTGTGCTGTTTCCTGCCTCCCCCTGTAAAAGCTGGCGTTCTTTCTCTTTTTCCAAAGGATCCGGAACCGGCACAGCCGCAAGCAGCGCCCGGGTATATGGGTGGATCGGATTGGAAAAAACCTCCTTAGCCTCCCCGATCTCCACAATTTTCCCAAGATACATCACCGCGATCCGGTCACTGACATAGTTCACCGCCCCAAGTCCGTGTCCCACAAACAAAAGCGTCAGCCCAAGCTCCTTTTGAAGCTCGATCAAAAGATTTAAGATCTGTGCCTGAATCGATACGTCCAGTGCACTGACGGGTTCATCGCACACAATAAAACGCGGATTCAAAGACAATGCTCTGGCAATCCCGATCCTCTGCCTCTGACCGCCGGAAAACTCATGGGGATATCTTCCAAGAACACTCCTTGGAAGGCCCACCATATCCAAAATCCTGACCATGTCCGATTCCACTGTCTTTTTGTCTGAGATCTTATGGTAAAGCATGGGCTGAGACAGGATTTCATAAATATGTTTTCTTGGGTTCAAAGAAGAATAAGGATCCTGAAACACCATTTGAAGCTGGGTCCTGATGCCCTGCATCTCTTTCTTGTGCAAAAGGGATAAATCCTTTCCCCTGTAATAAATTTTTCCTTCCGTAGGCTGCTCTAATCCCACAAGCTGCCTGCCAATGGTAGATTTCCCGCATCCTGATTCCCCTACAAGCCCCAGTGTTTCCCCTTCCATGATGGAAAAGCTTACGCCGTCCACTGCCTTCACGTGGGCTGTGGTATGGGTGATGATCCCGCCCTTGACGGGATAATATTTTTTCATATTTTCAACTCTTAAAAGCGGAGCCGCTTCCTCCCTGCCAACTGATGGCCTGCTCATACCGGTATCCCCCCTTCCTTCATCACGACGCACCTTGCCCTGTGCCCTTCTTCAAACACGAAATTCTTCTGGGGCAGGCCGCACACTTCCCGCCGGTAAGGACAGCGCTGGGCAAACCGGCATCCGGTGATATCGTCATAATTTTCCGGCACCATCCCCGGAATGGCAAAAAGCTTCCTTTCCGCCCTATCCCTGATGGTGGGCACAGTCTCCAAAAGCGCCCGGGTATAAGGATGCTTAGGATCTGTAAACAGGGTATATGCCGGCGCCTCCTCGATGATCTGCCCGGCATACATTACCAGCACCCGGTCCGCCATGTTTGCCACCACGCCAATATCATGCGTGATCAGGATCATAGACATGCCGGTTTCCTTTTGGAGCTCTTTGAGCAATTTCATGATCTGAGCCTGTATGGTCACATCCAGGGCCGTGGTAGGCTCGTCCGCAATCAAAAGCTTCGGGTTGCAGGAAAGCGCCATGGCAATCATCACACGCTGCCGCATTCCGCCGGAAAGGGTATGAGGGTATTTTTTCATTACCCCTTCCGGATCCGGCATTCCCACCTTTTCAAGCAGGGAAACCGCCCTTTGCGCCGCCTGATTTTTCGGAAGTTCCATATGAGCCATAATGTTTTCCATGATCTGACTGCCCACGGTAAAAACCGGGTTCAATGAAGTCAGCGGATCCTGGAAGATCATGGTCAGCCGGTTCCCCCGAATCTCATCCAGCTCCTTTTCTGTCATGGAAAGTAAATTCTTTCCCTCAAACAAAACTTCACCCTCCGAAACCTTTCCGTCTCTTTTTAAAAGCCCCATAATAGACAGCGAGGTCACGCTTTTACCACATCCGGATTCCCCCACAATGCAGACTACTTCCCCTTCATCCACATGAAAATCAATATGGTCCACGCTGATATTTTTACCGTAATCCCCCGTAAAAGCGGTCGTCAGCCCTTTTACCTCCAGCAAATGTGACATTGCCTATCCTTTCTGCACAAATACCACAGTACGGCCCTTAAGCCGCCTGCGGTATCTGTCCTGACCTTAACTCAATTTTCTGCCTGCTTATTTCAATTCCCAATTCTGTACATTGTTAAAGAAGCCATAGGCGCTTGGCTCCGCACCGGAAAGCCGGTTATTTACCGCTCCCTGGGCGCTGATGATATAAACGGAAAACATCGGCACATCCTCCTGTACTTTCCGGTCTATCACAGAGTACAAATCCCTGATCTCTTCGATATCACTGGTCTGCTGGGTTTTCGCAAGGGCTTCATTGATCCCCTGATCCGCATATCCTGTCCAGCTTCCCTCACCGCCAAGCAGCCAGCCTGCATCCGGGTAAGGGTCCACCGGCGCATAAGTATACTGTACCGCCATGATATCATAATCCGTGGAACCCGCAACGGTCATCAGCGTGGCAAGATCCACCGTCTGGACCTCCACTTTAATCCCGGCCTCAGCCCACTGTGCCACCAGCACCTGAGCGCCGTTTACAAAGGTACTGTCCCCGGAGTTAACGTAAAACCGCAGTGTCTGGGAACCATCCCATCCGGCTTCGGCAAGGAGTGCTTTTGCCTTTTCCGGATCATACGGAACCGCTTCAAGGCTGCTGTCAAAAAACGGACTGGCTGACGATAAGAAACCGTCTACCACTTCCCCGTGGCCTTTTAACAGCTCATCCACCAGCTTCTGCCTGTCAATGGCATATAAAAGCGCCTGACGTACTCTCACATCCGGCAGGTTAGCCGTCTGGATGAAAGCGGACTGATTCGTGATCGGCGAGCCGTAAACCGTTTTCACGTCAGCAAGGGCTTCTATGCTTTCATAATCTTCCTGAGGGATAGCGGTCATGGTATGGTGGGTAATGTCAATTTCACCCGACTGCAGTCCGGAAAGCACCTGGCTGGAATCCACAATCCTGATATTCAGCTTTTCAATCTTCGGTGCTCCCTTCCAATAATCCTTGTTTGCCGTATAGCTGATATAGTGGTCATTATCAAAACCTGTCAGGATATAGGGCCCGCTGACCACATCCGGCTTATTGAACCATTCTGCGGTAAGCAGCTCTTCTTCACTGAACTTCTCAATAATATGTTTGGGCATAGTATGAAGATATCTGGCATAGGTATTCTCAAAAGTGGTAAGCGCCATGGGATATTTTGCGGTAAACTGGATGGTCTTATCATCAATGACCTGGATTCCCGAAATACTTTCCGCATTTTGCTCCACAAATCCGTCATCTCCCACGCCTTCAAACGCATAAAGCATCAACGTGGTATTGCTGACCACAGGGCTGGCAAGCCTGCGTACCGTATATTCCACATCCGCTGCCGTGACCGGCGTACCGTCGGACCATGTGGCCTTATCGTCAATATGCACCACGAAATTAATGTTATCCTCCGTTGTAACAGAGTCTGCCAGCATCCCCTGAAAATTCAGATCCTTGTCAAGCTCTACCAGCGGCAGGAACATTAAACCTACTGCGTATTTGTTGATCTCCGTCTGGTCAATGACAAAAGGGTTTACACCTCCAAGAGAATCGGTAACGCCGACATTTACCACACTCTCATTCTGAGCCCCGCCGCATCCCGCTGCCGTAACCGCAACCAGGAAAGCCAAGGAAAAGCCGAGAATACGATTTATAAATTTTTTCATATTTTCCTCCGTTCTGACACCTAAAAACGATAGTCAGTTCATTGTACTGTTACCACCTTGAAATGTCAATATTTACCGGCCAAATTCTGAAAAAGAATCCTGCTTTCTCCTCATGTCTCCTTAGCCGCAAACATCGGTGTGGATAAATATCTGTCTCCGGAATCAGGTAAAAGGGCTACAATGACCTTCCCTGAATTTTCCGGACGCTTTGCTAAAATCGCTGCAGCTTTTAAAGCGGCGCCGGAAGAAATCCCCACTAAAATACCCTCTGACACCGCAAAAGCCTTCCCTTCCGCAAAAGCTTCTTCCTCTTTAACCGTGATGACCTCATCGTAAATTTCCGTATTTAAGATATCCGGTACAAAGTTTGCCCCAATTCCCTGTATTCCATGCGGCCCTGCCGTTCCGCCGGAAAGTAACGGGCTTAAAGCCGGCTCCACACAAACCACCTTCACCTGGGGATTTTTAGATTTCAAGTACTCTCCCACGCCGGTAATGGTTCCTCCGGTTCCCACCCCGGCAACAAAAATATCTATTTTCCCTTCCGTCTGTTCCCAAATCTCCGGTCCTGTGCCGTTTTTGTGGGCTGCAGGATTTGCAGGGTTGTCAAACTGCCCCAGGATCACTGCCCCTGAAATAGACTCTTTCAGCTCTTTGGCCTTATCAATCGCCCCCTTCATTCCCTTTTTCCCTTCGGTAAGCACCAGCTTAGCTCCATATGCGCTGAGAAGGTTTCTCCTCTCCACGCTCATAGTATCCGGCAGCGTTAAAATTGCCTGATACCCCTTAGCTGCCGCTATAAGTGCAAGGCCAATCCCGGTATTCCCCGACGTAGGCTCTATGATCGTTGCGCCGGGCTTTAAAATCCCTTTTTCTTCCGCTTCCTCCACCATGGCAAGGGCAACCCTGTCTTTTACCGATCCTGCCGGGTTTAAATATTCCAGCTTTGCCAGGATCACCGCATCTGTAACGCCGGCTTTTTCACTATAGCGGTTTAATTTTAACATAGGAGTGTTTCCTATCAGCTCCAATGCACTTTCTTTTATTCTGCTCATAATACCCCCTTATATTCCATTTCCTGTCAGTTTTCCTGATCGATCGCAGCTTTCAGTCTGCATAGCGCAGTCTCCAGTACCTTCCTCGGGCATGCCACATTGACCCTCTGGAATCCCAGCCCTGCTTTCCCGAATATAGTTCCCTTATCCAGCCAAAGGCCTGCTTTTTTGATCACCAGATCTTCTAATTCTTCCTCCGAAAGGGCAAGCTGCCGAAAATCCAGCCACACCAGATAAGTTCCTTCCGGCATACACATACTGATCTTCGGAATATATTTGTGCAGATATTCCTTTACAAACTGCATGTTACCCTTTATGTATTCACAAACTCCCTGATACCACTCTTCCCCGTGCCGATAAGCCGCCTCACATGCCACAAGTCCGGCGCCGTTGATCTCACTGATCCCGGTAGGCCGCATTGCATCCAGAAACCGTTTCCTAAGTTCCCCAGCCGGAATGAAAATATTAGACGCCTGCAGGCCGGCAATATTAAAGGTTTTGCTTGGAGCCGTACAGACCACCGCCATATCCCGGTACTCTTCCTTAAGGGAGGCAAACACATGATGCTCCCCTTCCCACACAAAATCAAAATGGATTTCATCGCTGACCACGATCACCTGATGCTTTTTACAGATATCCCCAATGGTCTCCAACTCTTCCCGGCTCCATACCCGCCCTACCGGATTGTGTGGATTACATAGGATAAAGAGCTTAACCTGCTCCTTGATTATCTTTTTCTCAAAATCATCATAGTCGATCTGATATCTTCCGTCCTTATCCTGAATCAGCCCGCTGTTTACAATTTTCCTCCCGTTATCCAAGATCACCTTGCTAAAAGGATAATAGACCGGCTGTTGGATCAAGACTCCATCCCCTTCTTTCGTAAAGGCGCGCACCGCCGTGGCAAGGGCATATACAATCCCCGGAGTCTTCACCAGCCACTCCTCTTCCACATCCCAGCCATGATGGTCTTTCATCCATGCACTGACCGCTTCAAAATAAGATCCGCCGGACTCACTGTATCCATAAATCCCATGTTCCGCCTGCTTAATAAGAGCATCCTGAATATATGAAGATATCCGGAAATCCATGTCCGCCACCCATAAGGGCAAGATATCTTCAGGCATCCCATTTTTTTCCGCAAAATCATATTTCAGGGAATTGGTTCTCCTTCTGTCAATTATGGTGTCAAAGTTAAGATTTCTTTCCGCCATGTCATCCTCCGTCCTTTATCCTTGCTTTTAAGAAGCCTTCGCCAGAACTTCCATTATAGATTATACATTAAAATCTTTTTTTAGGCCACAGGATAAATCCTTGCGGATAAAATAAATGCTGATCCCAAACGTAAGTCCTTCCGTCACCGGCAGCTACACAGCAAACCGGCCCTGTATTTACCATATTGACAAATACCCAAAACAGCAGTATATTACAATCACTTTGCATCATCTGTGCCCACACGGCATAAGTTAGTACAACAACATTGACATACAAAGGAACTATATAAAATACCATGAAGAATCTATTAAACTATCAAACATCCGAATATGACTGCGGCCCTGTCAGCCTGTTAAACGGCATCCGCTATTTATTTGAACGGGAAGAAATCGTTCCCGATCTGGTCAAATTTATTATGCTCTACTGCATGGACTCCTACAATGAAGCCGGAGAGCTTTGCAAGCACGGCACTTCTGCCGCTGCCATGAATTATATGGCAAGCTGGATGAACCATTTTGGCCGCGTCAAGAAGTTCCCTATTGCCTGCGAGTTCTTTACCGGAGAAGAAGTGGTCATCTCACCGGAAAGCCGGATTGGCCTTGCCCTGAAAAAAGGCGGCGCAGTGGTAGTTCATGTTTTCCTTGAAGTGCCCCATTACGTTCTTTTGACCGGCATGGAAGACGGCCGCGTGCTGTTGTTTGATCCTTTTTATGAAGAGCTTGACGACCCTGAACTGGATGAAGAATATGATACGGATGAGATCGCGTTTCTCCTTGACTGTCCTAAGAAAGCAAACCGCTCCGTCAGTATGGAACGCATGAACCGCACCACGAAAGATTATTACGAGATGGGAGAATATGCCTGCCGAGAGGCATTCATCATGTACAATACAACTTTACGCTGAAATATCGAAAAAGCCGATACCCGCAAAGTACCGGCTTTCTTACCGCCAAGCCATTTCACTGCTCCATCTGTCTTCCCAAAAATCCTGCCGCAGACTGTACCAGCTTCTGCTCCACTTCTCCCATTTTCCCCTTGCCGTCGTTGTCAATAAGGACAACACCGCCTATCATGTCACCTTCGCATATAATAGGGTAAATCGCCTCCTGCTCAAACTCATCGGACATATCCTGGGTGATCGGGATAAAATTATTATCCCCCTTTGACGCAATGATCATTTCCCGCTTTCCAAGGCTTTCTTCCAGCTCCTTGCTGATAGACTTCCCTAAAATCCCTTTATAACCGCCGGAAACAGCAATGAACTGATCCCTGTCGGCAATCAACGCGATCTTTCCTGACGCCTGTGCCAGGCTTTCCGCATACTGCTTTGCAAAAGTAGCCATTTCCCCAATCGGCGAATATTTTTTCAGGATGATCTCCCCTTCCCTGTCGGTAAATATTTCCAACGGATCGCTTTCGCGGATCCTCAAAGTCCTCCTGATTTCTTTCGGAATGACAATTCTCCCCAGATCATCTATTCTTCTGACAATACCTGTTGCTTTCATAATAACAGAAACCTCCATTTACGCTACTTGTATTTTCGTCACACTTTTAAAAAAGTCGTGCTACTAGTATCTGTAAATGGAGGTAGTTTATACCTGTAATTTTACTTTTTTTAAACCATACTGTTTTAAATAACTATGTACGCATCTCCTCTGGTAAATATTTCATCAACTCCTCCACCAGCGCATATACCTTCGTTCCCGGAGCAATATCCGCTGGCGTTTTTCCCTTATTTTCTTCCATGATCCGCTTTGCATACCGTACCGCCAATTTAAGATTTCCCTTCTCCATCAAAATATTAAATATATCCTTCATATTCTTCCGATACTTTCCAACCCCCAGTTCCCTAAACTTATCATTTAGGAATTTAGCATACTCCAACCTATGATTATTTGAAGTATAGTATGCAAAATGCAAAATAAACCAAAATTCGATACATTCATTGCTCCACGCCGCATGATACTGCAGCCTCGGATTTTCCAGATTCAGCTTGTCTACCCGTTCTGCTACTCCGTTAAAATCTTTTGCCGGAAAACTGTCCTTATCATACACGCACCAAATCTGCCCTTTGTCAATCCTATTTTTACGAACATATTGCTCTGCCTTGCCAATTACCCGCATTGTCTCTGCAGCACATGGCTCAATTTCAATTAAGACCATATCTTTATAAATTGGATTATCCTCTATCAATTGTTTAAATCCCTCAAAATAAAGCGGTTCCGTCTGCTCACCCTCACAGAAGATATAATAACGGTATTCCTTCTTCTCCAGATATTCTTTACGCCTCTGCTTTCTCCACATTGTCGTTCCAGCTTTTTTAGGCATTGACATCTCTCCAATCTATAATTGTTTTCAGATATGGATCTGCGCCATATTTGCCCTCTAAGTATTGTTTATCATATTTTGCATCCATACGGACAGATTCTCCCTTTGTATTCTTAAATTCAACCAGCGAATAGAGCTTAGAGTTCTGCTCCTTTCCTTTTGCCACAAACCAGATTTCATCACGGCGGAATATATCATTGTTCATAGTAGACAAGTCATGCGAAGTAAAAATAAGCTGTGCGCCATTCCTGTTAATTTCCATATTATTGAACAACATAATCACATAACGCAATAATACCGGATGAACTTTTGCATCCAGTTCATCGATCACTAAGGTCGTTCCGGTAACAAGACTTCTTGCAATAAAAGGCAGCAATCCAAACAGTTTTTTTGTTCCACTGGATTCTTCTGACAAAGCTAATTCTGTGCTATATCCATTAACAGTGTGCTTTGTATAAACTTCTATATGATTTTCTTCTTTTTCTTCAATCCGAAAATCCTCTATATCCAAATCCATCTCATGAATCATATCCAGCATAAGTTTTTTTACTTCATCTGTCTTGGCTATCGCTGTCCGCAATTCCTGCCTTGGATTCCCATAATTTAAAAAGTCGATGGAATCTTCAAACCATCCAATTACATCAGAAATCACCTCATTCTTTTTATAAGTGATTCCTAAATAAGATAATAAAGGCAGATTTCCCGAAATTTCTTCGCTGATTTTAATCTTACCAAACACTCCTTTTAATTCAACTTCATTCCCATTCCTTACAAAGAGGAGCGAACGCCTTCCGGTATCTAATTTAATCCGATCTAAAACCTCATAAACAACAAGGTCCTGTTTCACATGAAGAACATAACAGTATTCTGCAATCCCAGTTCTAAAAAACACTTCAAACTCTGTTGGTTCTTTTCGCATTTCTTCTGAAAAGGCAAACGGCTCCACCGGAATCTTCCTTGCCTTGTATTCACACTCTGTTTTATCACAGGTTGCGCATAACGGCCTTAAAACCTTTGCATCCAGCGTATGCAATGCCTCTAAAACATTCGATTTACCACCGCCATTCGGACCATAAATCACCGATACCGGCAAAAAGTCTTCTCCATCTTCTGTTTGAATGATTCTATCCCTATGCTCCATGATTGCTGCGGCTTGCATATCAAAAGTTATCTCTTCACGAATGCTTTTGTAATTTTTCACGGTAAACTGGCATAACATAGCTTCTACCTCCATCTTATATCTATAATTATGCATAGATTCCCACTTTTGTAAACAATATTTGAGATTTTATCTCATATTTTTATCTGAAATTTTTATTCTCATCAAATTCCGGTATAAAACTCTCCCTGGCCGTATCCCCTTGCTGGATATAGGCATTCTCCACCCCAAGCCTGATGGCATAATCCACCACCATTTCATACTCCCTCTTAGTAACCTTCCTGCAAAGCTCCCCACATCCCGCATCCCTTAATCTCTCCTCCAACGGCGTAAACTGGTTCATCAGACTGAGGAATACCCGGTTTCCGTAAGTTTCATACACATAGCGGATCACATCCTTTGCGTTTTTCTTATGCCCCGGCAAGAGCAGATGGCGCACGACCACGCCTCTTTTCATCATTCCGTCCTCATCAAAAGAAGGCGCTCCCGTTATCTCCACCATCTTGGCAAGGGCTTTTTTTGCCACCTCCGGATAATCCGGCGCTTTGGAAAACCTTTCCGCAAGCCCTTCGTCCATATATTTAAAATCTGTCAGGAAAACATCTACAATTCCTGACAGATACGCAATGGCCTCCGGCTTTTCATAACCGCTTCCGTTATATACCACGGGCAGTATCAGCCCTCTTTGCTTCGCCAAATCCACCGCCTGTGCCACCACAGTCAGATAATGATCCGGCGTGACAAGGTTGATATTGGCAGCCCCTTTTTCCTGTAATTCCAAATAAATTTCCGAAAGCCGCCCTGCCGATACCTCTTTTCCCCTGGATCCTGCTGCGATCTCATAATTCTGGCAGTACACACACCGCAGGCTGCAGCCTGAAAAAAACACCGTTCCCGAACCCTTTTCCCCTGAGATGCAAGGCTCCTCCCACATATGAAGAGCCGCCCTTGCCACAAAAACCCTGTGATCCGTCAAGCAGTATCCCATTTGCCCTGCCACCCGATCCACCCCACATTCCCGGGGGCAGAGATTGCAGGGGCTGATGCCAAGCCTGCTTCCACCCGCCGTCACGTCTGCAGGTCCTGCCCCTTCCCCGGATTCCGCTTTCCTTCTCATTCCGCTCCTTCTCCATATATCTCATCCCATTCATCCCTTGGGATTGCGGATATATTTCCTACATCATAATAAACCTCATAAAACAGATTGATCCAATAACCGTTGTCCTCATCCAGATCCGAAGCGTGCATATTGCTGTACGGGTTCTCAAAAGCTTCCCGCAGCTTCGGAAGCACCACGATTCCGTCACCGTTCACATCCGCCTTTTCTTCCCTTAAGATCGTAATCCTCTCATTTTCCTCCCGGTAAATCCGGGCAAGGTTGACCAAATTTTCGAGATACGTAAAGCACAGCCAAAGGCAAAGTACGCTGACCAGACTATATTTAGCCGCCCGGATCACCTGCTCGCTTTCCGTAACATCCACAATCCCCTGAATGCATGCAACAAACAAAAACACCCCTGCTCCAAAAAACGCCCGGTTCATTGGCGTAGGCGCAATTACCAGCGCATAACAGGTTGCAACGGCACACGCCCAAAAGATAACGCTTTCATTTCTGCGTATCTGTCTCCACCCCTGCAGCTTTTTCTGGACCACCAAAAGCGCCAGCACGATCAATAGGATCACAAACAGGGTAAAAAACAGATCCCGCACCGACATGGAAACCTTATAAGTCCGGGAAAGCAGTCCCACAAATCCCGTATACTCACCTTCCCGTTTTACCAGACTCCGGCTGCGCACCCCCGGTGCCGAGATCATACCAAGAAGGCCGCAGCACATGCCTAATACCGCCGCCCCCATAAACGGATAAAACGCTCTTTTGCCTTCCTTCCTTTTATCCCACCAGAAATTAAGGCCAAAAAGTAAGACCAGAAGCAGTCCGCCGCCGGAAGTATTTTCATTACACCAGCCTGCCCCAATCCCGAAAAAAAATGTTCCAACCGCTATGGGAATCTGGTGCTTCATCCGTTCCGCCTTCCCCAGCAGATGCCGGAAAAAAGTTACATATCCTAAAATGATCACACTGCCCCACAAATAATTGCAGGCCCCGCAGATCCAGAGCATGGTCTGCCCGAAATCCACCGTAAACCGCCACAGAAATGTAAGAATCAGCAGTAAGACAAAAATATCATATTTCTTTTTTCTCTTAATATTGGCGTAGATCAGACCCATAAGCGCCACAAACATCAAGCTGTTTACCACGTTAAATATCTGCTTGCTATACACCAGCGAAAGCCGTACATTAAATTGCCCGATCACCCTTCCACTGTTAGAGAGATATTCCCCGTACTGCTGTTTGATCAAGTCAAAAAAACTATCCGCCTGCTGCACTTCAATCTTATAAAAATAATCATCTGACATATAAGGGGTCAGAAAATTATAAGCAAAGATACTGACAAAAGATAATACCAAAATAATCCAAAACATTTTCTTCCGATGCTTTTCTATGAAATCCGCCATCATTTATCCCTTTCTTTTAATGCTTTAAAATCTATTATAACAAAAATTATGTCCTTGTCTATATAGTGCACCTGCTAAAAATATGCTATACTTAAGCAGATAACGTAACAAATATAGATTTTTAAAGGTGGTTTTTATGAATGCAAAGGTTTTAAAAACGTTAGAATATACCAAGATCATTGATATGCTCACCGAAAAGGCTTCCTCCGACCCCGGCAGGAAGCTTTGCCGGGAGCTTACCCCCATGACAGATTTAGATGCGGTCACACTGGCCCAGACCCAGACTAAGGACGCACTTTCCATGTTGTTTGCAAAAGGGTCCACTTCTTTTGGAGGCAACCATGACGTGTCATTTGCCCTTCGCTCCCTGGAAATCGGCAGCAGCCTTTCCGCCCCGGAGCTTCTTAGGATCGCCGGGCTTTTGGATAACGTTAACAGGATCAAAGCCTACGGACGTCCGCCCCGGGATGACGAAAAGGAGACATCCCTTACCGGCTATTTTAACGCCCTGGAGCCATTGACCCTGCTGGCAAACGAGATTCACCGCTGTATTCTTTCCGAAGACGAGATTGCGGATGATGCCAGCCCCGGTTTAAAGCATGTGCGCCGTTCCATCACCATTACCGGAGATAAGATCCATTCCCAGCTTGCTTCCATGGTCAGCGGTTCCTATCGCAACTACCTGCAGGACGCCGTAATCACCATGCGGGATAACCGTTATTGCATCCCGGTAAAATCAGAATACAAAAGTCAGGTTCCCGGCATGGTCCATGACCAGTCCTCCACCGGATCCACTTTTTTTATTGAGCCTGCGGCTATCGTCAATCTGAATAATCAGCTCAAAGAGCTTGCCATAAAAGAAAAAGAAGAGATCGAGGCAGTCCTTGCCGATTTGAGCGGCCAGAGCGCAGCCCATGTGGAAGAGCTGAAGACCAACCAGCAGGTCATGACCTTCCTGGATTTTACCTTTGCCAAGGCTTCCCTTGCCATGGACCAGAATGCCACCATGCCACTCTTTAACAGGGAGCATTGCATCCGTATCCGGAAAGGAAGACATCCCCTTCTGCCTGCCAAAAAGGTGGTTCCCATCGACATCCACCTTGGACAAGATTTTGACCTTTTAGTGGTCACCGGTCCTAACACCGGCGGAAAGACTGTCTCTTTAAAAACGGTAGGCTTATTTACCCTGATGGGTCAGTCCGGACTTCATATTCCCGCCCTTGACCGTTCAGAGCTTTCTATCTTTACGGAAGTTTTTGCGGATATCGGGGATGAACAGAGTATTGAGCAAAGCCTTAGTACCTTTTCTTCCCATATGACCACCATCGTATCTATTTTAAAACAGGCCGATGAACACTCCCTGTGCCTGTTTGACGAATTAGGGGCCGGCACCGACCCTACGGAAGGAGCGGCGCTGGCAATCGCCATTTTAGACCACCTCCACACCCGCGGGATCAGGACTATGGCCACCACTCACTACAGTGAATTGAAAGTATATGCGCTCTCCACGGATTTCGTGGAAAACGCCTGCTGTGAATTTAGCGTGGAAACCTTAGCGCCCACTTACCGGCTTTTGATCGGCATACCCGGCAAAAGCAATGCCTTTGCCATTTCTTCCAAATTAGGACTGCCGGATTATATCATTAACGCTGCCAGATCCCAAATCACCACAGAAGAAAAAAGTTTTGAAGACCTTATTGCCGATTTAGAGCAAAGCCGTGTCACCATCGAAAAGGAGCGGCTGGAAATCGCCTCTTATAAAGAGGAAATCAAAACCCTCAAGGAACGGCTTCAGGCTAAAAATGAAAAAATAGACCTTGCCAAGGAACGGATCTTGCAAGAAGCCAACGAGCAGGCACGGGAGATTCTCCAAAACGCAAAGCAGGTGGCAGACGAAAGCATCCGGGTTTACCAGAAAGCAGGGCCTGGCGCTTCCTTAAAAGACTTAGAAAAAACCAGAGAACGGCTCCGGGGCGAAATCGGAAAGAAAAACGAAAAACTGGCCATCCAGACGCCAAAGCCGGCCGGCGGCCAAAAGCCAAAGCCGGATCAGATCAAGTTAGGCGACCAGGTTAAAATCCTCTCCATGGGAATGCAGGGAACCGTCAGTACGCTCCCCGACCACAAGGGAAATCTCTATATCCAGTGTGGCGCCATGCGTACCCAGGCAAACATCAAAGACCTGGCATATGCCAGCCAAACACCTGCCCCGGATTTCTCACTGCTTAAAAGAAAACCCTCCGGCGCAGGCAGCGTAAAAATGTCCAAAGCGCTCCATATTTCCTCGGAGATCAACCTGTTAGGAAAAACCGTGGATGAAGCCCTTGCTGAGCTGGACAAATACCTGGACGACGCTTATCTGTCCCATCTTTCTTCCGTCCGCGTGGTTCACGGCAAAGGAACCGGCGCCTTAAGGAACGCCGTCCAAAACCACCTAAAACGGGTGAAATATGTAAAGACTTTCCGGCTGGGCGAGTACGGAGAAGGTGACGCAGGCGTCACAATTGTGACTTTTAAAGAGTGACCGATCATAATTGATAAGGAGTAAATTCATGGTAAGCAGACAGAAAATTTTAATTGTTGATGATGATAGTAATATTGCAGAACTGATATCCCTTTACCTGACAAAGGAATGCTTTGAAACGGCAATTGCCGCAGACGGCGAAACAGCCTTGCTTTTAGCCGATTCTTTTGCCCCTAATTTGATCCTGCTGGACCTTATGCTCCCGGGCATTGACGGTTATCAGGTGTGCCGGGAAATCCGCGCAAAATCCACCGTTCCAATCATTATGCTCTCTGCCAAAGGCGAAATCTTTGACAAAGTGTTAGGCTTAGAGCTTGGCGCCGATGACTACATGGAAAAACCCTTTGATTCCAAAGAGCTGGTTGCAAGAGTGAAGGCGGTGCTCCGCAGATATAAGCCCGCGATCACCATTCCCCAGACGTCAGACGTGAAATGTGTGGAGTATCCGGATCTTGTGGTCAACCAGACTAATTATTCCGTGCTGTACATGGGAAAGACTGTGGAAATGCCTCCAAAAGAACTGGAGCTTCTCTATTTTCTGGCATCTTCCCCCAACCATGTATTTACCAGGGAACAGCTTCTTGACCAAATCTGGGGATATGAATATATCGGAGATACCAGGACCGTGGACGTGCATATCAAACGTCTCCGCGAAAAAATAAATGACCACGCCAACTGGAAGATCGCCACCATCTGGGGAATCGGTTACAAATTTGAGGTACGTCAATGAAAAAGACTCTGTACCTGAAATTCCTGCTGGCCTATTTTATTTTCGGTTTTTTCGGGTTTATCGTGGTTGCCACTTTTGTAAGCAGCATGACCCTTGAACACCTGAAAAGAGAAAAGGCCGACGCACTATACCGGGAAGCCACCCTGATTGCCAACACCTATGCTTCCGACCTGTATAGCAACGAGACCTCTCTGGATACCGTAAAAAAGCAGCTCGACGCTTTAGACGTTTATCTCGGAGCCAACCTCTGGATCATTAATCCTTCCGGACGTATGGTTCTTGATTCCCAAGCACCTGTCGACGTGGAAAACGAGACGGTGATCGAGGGCTTTGACCCTACCATTACGGAAGGCTCTTACTACACAGTGGGCAACTTCTTTAACAGCTTCCAGGAAGAACAGCTCAGTGTCTTTGCCCCTATTACGTCGGATTACCGGGTCCGGGGATATGTGGTCATCCATTATCCCACAAACAGCATAGTTGCGTCCTGTAATAACCTATTAAACATTTCCTACCTAATGCTGATCATTTTATTTTTATTATCCCTGATCATCCTGATCTTTTTTACGGAAATGGTCTATCTGCCCCTGCGCAAGATCACAGAGGCAACGGAGCAGTATGCGGAAGGCAATATGCATTATGAGTTTCAGATTGACAGTGAAGACGAGATCGGCTACTTAGGCGCTACCTTAAACTATATGGCAAGCGAGATCGCCCGTTCCGAAGACGACCAGAAAAAGTTTGTGGCTAATGTCTCCCACGATTTCCGCTCCCCCCTTACCTCCATCAAAGGCTACCTGGAGGCTATGCTGGACGGCACCATTCCTCCCGAATTATACGAAAAATACCTGACTATCGTCCTCAATGAGACGGAACGGCTGACTAAGCTTACCGGCAGCCTGCTTATCCTGAACAACTTAAACACCAAAGGGATTTTTCTGGAAAAGAGCCTGTTTGACATCAATAAAGTCATACGGAATACGGCCGCTTCCTTTGAAGGAACCTGTAAAAACAAGACCATCGCCATAGAACTGATCTTAACCGGTGACGGGCTGCTTGTAAATGCGGACGTGGGCAAGATCCAGCAGGTGCTTTATAACCTGTTAGACAACGCCATTAAATTCAGCCATCCGGATTCCATCATTAAAATAGAGACCACGGAAAAACATAATAAAATATTTGTATCCGTAAAAGACAGTGGAATCGGCATCCCCAAAGATGACTTAAAAATGATCTGGGACCGTTTTTACAAGTCTGACCTCTCCAGGGGAAAAGACAAAAAAGGAACCGGCCTTGGGCTTTCTATCACACGGGAGATCATTCAGGCGCATGGCGAACACATTAACGTGATCAGCACAGAGGGCGTAGGATCTGAGTTTATTTTTTCCCTGCCCATTGCGGACGAGGACAACGAAGACTAAAAACATGGAGGATTACAATGCATATTATATTACACCAGCCGGAAATACCGGCCAACACCGGAAATATCGGAAGGACCTGCGTCGCTTCCGGAACCTCCCTCCACTTGATCGAACCTTTGGGATTCCGGCTCAATGAAAAGGATATCAAACGTGCCGGCATGGATTACTGGGAACATTTACAGGTACAGCGGTACATGAATTTTGAAGAATTTAAGAAAACACATCCGGACGCAAAAATATGGATGGCGACTACCAAGGCCAAGCTTACTTATACGGACGTCAACTATGGGCCTGATGATTTTATCATGTTCGGCAAGGAAAGTGCCGGCATTCCGGAAGAAATACTGGTAGACCATGCAGATACCTGCATCCGTATCCCGATGCTTTCTAAGATCCGTTCCTTAAACCTGTCCAATTCCGTTGCGATCGTGCTTTACGAGGCACTGCGCCAGCAAAATTTCGGTGGGATGCAGCTTGAAGGGGAACTCCACAGGCTTCACTGGTAGTTAAGAGGAGAAAAGATAAAAGTATTTCTCCTTCTACTATCCCATAAAAACCATATCCCTCCTTCGTATCTTTTTATAAGAGATATAAAAGGAGGATTTTTTATGAATAGGAAACTAATATTACCCGCTGCCTTCATCACCGCCGCATTGACACTGACCGCCTGTCAGGGGAATACCCCCTCAAGCGCCCCCGGCGAAACGTCCGCTCTAATCTCCCCTTCCCCGGAGTCAGATATGGTGCTTGATTTTGGCGACCGGTTTATAAACAATACGGGAAACGTGATCAGTGTCAACAGCAAGGAAACCGTCAGCGTAGTTCCGGACATCGCACAGATTGTTTATTCCGTCCGCACGGAAGATACCACAGCCGCAGCCTGCCAGCAAAAAAACGCAGAGTCGGTCTCCTCCGTCATCGCCAGATTAAAAGAACTGGGCGTAGAGGAGAAGTCGATCCAGACTTCCGACTATTACATGAACCCCAGATACAACTACAGTGGCAGCACAGCCAAATTGATTGGCTATGAAGCCACTGCTTCATTGACAGTATCAGACCTGCCAATCGACGGCCTGGATGAAATACTGTCCGGCTCTGTGGATGTTGGGGTCAATACCATCCAATCCATCACTTATATGGCAAGCAGCTACGATGAAAGCTATCAGGAAGCCCTGCAAAAGGCCATGGATTCCGCCTACCAAAAGGCTCAGGTCCTTGCCGCTTCCTGCGGGCGCAGCGTAGGCACTGCCATAAATATTACGGAAACAAGCGGCTACTCCGCAGCACGCTACAACGACAATTCCCGCACCAATATGGCAAACAGCATGATGAAGATGTCCGCCGAGGAAGACTCAGTCTCCACGGCAGGCATCATGCCCGGGGAGATTGGCGTGGAGGCAAGCATCACGGTGGAATACCAAATGTATTAATTCCTTCCCTGCTGTGCCCGTAACCTTGTGATAAAATGGTCGATCTTCCCAAGGGCCACCTTTAGATTTTCCAGTGAATAGGCATAGGAAATACGTAAAAACCCTTCCCCGCAGTCACCAAAAGCAGTGCCCGGCACCACGGCAACCTTTTCCTCTGCAAGAAGCCTTTCCGCAAACGCTTCACTAGTCATCCCAAATTCCTTAATACACGGGAAAACATAGAAAGCTCCGTAAGGCTCAAAGCACGTAAGCCCCATTTCCCGGAACCTATGCATTAAAAACCTTCTTCTTTGATTATAGGATTCCCTCATGGAAGCCACATCGTCGTCACCGTTCCTTAATGCCTCCACTGCCGCATACTGGCTGGTGGTGGGCGCGCACATAATGGCGAACTGGTGAATCTTGATCATCTGCTCAATGATATTGGCCGGGCCGCAGGCATATCCCAGGCGCCACCCTGTCATGGCATAAGCCTTGGAAAATCCGTTGATCAGTATAGTCCGCTCCTTCATCCCCGGAAGCTGGGCTATGGACACATGTTTTTCCTTGTAAGACATCTCGCTGTAAATTTCATCGGACATGACATATATGTCATGTTTTAAGATGACTTCTGCAATGGCTTCCAGATCCGCTCTCTCCATGATGGCACCGGTGGGATTATTGGGAAAAGGCAGCACCAGTATTTTCGTCCTGTCCGTGATAGCCTCCTCCAGCTCCCGGGCCGTGAGACGGAATTCATTTTCAGCCTTTAAGTCAATGATCACCGGCTTCGCCCCCGCCAGCACCGCGCAGGGTTCATAGGATACAAAACTCGGCTGGGGAATCAGTACCTCGTCACCGGGATTAACCATGGCCCGGAATCCGATGTCAATGGCCTCAGATCCTCCCACTGTGACCACAATCTCCTTCATGGGCTCCTGGTATCGAATTCCCTGTTTTCTGTATATGTAATTGGCAATTTCCTCCCGCAGTTCCTTCAGGCCTGCGTTGGAAGTATAGTGTGTCTTCCCCTTTTCCAGGGAGTATATGCCTTCATCCCGTATATGCCACGGAGTGTCAAAATCAGGTTCTCCCACCCCCAGGGAAATGGCATCCTTCATCTCGCTGGCAATGTCAAAAAACTTCCTGATGCCCGATGGTTTGATGTCCACAACCTTTTCTGCTAACGGATTTCTCATGGGGTAATCATCTCCCTTTCGTCTTCTTTTTTCCTGGCAAGCACCGTGCCATGGTCCTTATACTTTTTCAGAATAAAATGCGTGGCGGCGCTGAGCACGGAATCCAGTGTGGACAGCTTATCCGACACAAAAGCCGACACTTCCCGCAGCGTCTTTCCCTCCAGGATAACCATCAGGTCGTAGCTTCCGGAAATCAGATACACACTCTGAACTTCCGGATACTGGTAGATGCGCTCGGCGATACTGTCAAATCCCTGTCCTCTCTGGGGCGTCACGCGCACCTCAATCAGGGCCGTCACCTTATCCCTTGAGGTTTTCTCCCAGTCGATCAGCGTGTGATAGCCGCAGATAATTCCTGCCGCCTCCATATCTGCCAGCTCATTTGCCACCTGCACTTCCTCCACGCCCAGGAGAACTGCCAGTTCCTTCAGGCCAAGCCTGCTGTTCTTCTCGATGATTGTCAACAATTCTTCTCTCATTTTCGTTTCCTTTCTGCCGAAGTCTTTTTTCCGGACAAATCCCGTTTAAGTCCGGGCATATATTTCATCCCTCTGTGGTCTGTCCAAATACCGGATTTCATCCCTGTTTACCAGAATCCGTTCATTCCCCTCCGTGACTTTTCCTACCACCGCCGCCGGAATTCCTTCCGCGGCAAGCGCCGCCGCCAGTCTGTTTCCGTCCCATGCAGTCATGACAAGACAGCCGCCGGACAACAGTTCATACGGGTTCACATTGCAGCACTCACATACCTCCACTGTCTCCTGGCGCAAAGGCAGCTTTCTCATATCCACTTCCAGCCCGCAGCCCGCAGCCTCTGCCAGTTCCCAGAGCGCCCCCAGGATCCCGCCCTCTGAGGCATCATGCATGGCAGAGACGCCGGCCCGCACCGCGGCTTCTGCCTCCGGCAGAACGGACAAATACCTGCCAAAGCCCTCTGCCTCTTCCACCAGGTAAGACGGATATCTTTCCAGCAGCTTTTGATGATTCCGTTTTGCCGTCACTGCCGTACCCTGAAGTCCGATCCATTTGCTGAGAAGGATATCCTGTCCCGGCTCTGCGGTTTTCCGGATATGGCATTCCGTTTCCGGCGCCTTTGCGAAGCCGGTGACCACTGCCAGCGGCCAGTTTACCGCGCCGGTGATCCTGGTCTGTCCCCCTGCGATCTCCATGGACAGTTCCCGGCAGGTCTCCTCTGCTTTTCCCATGATGGCGCGTATTTGGGCCTCTTCCGTGTGGGCCGGCAGCATGAGCACCAGCAGCACCGCCACTGGCTTTGCTCCGCCTGCCGCCAGATTATTGACACATTTCAGAATCAGCTCCCTTATGGTCATAAAAACTTCTGTACGGTCCTGACAGCAGAACTCCTCCTCTTCGATGGCAATCGGCGCCTCCTGTACACAGCTGACCATTCTTTCCTTCTCTGCCAGTGAGAATCCGCAGAAATCCCGCCCTGCTCCCGCACCGCTGTCCACGCCTTCGCATCTGTTCCTGATCTGCCTGAAAACAGACCGTTTGAGGACATTTTCCGGCACTTTTCCGATCTTCATGCATCCCTCCATACCGGAATCATGACAGTCCGGAAAGGTCTGCCCATCTGTGATCCGGGTTCTTCCGGGGGTTACTCTTCCCCTATCTCCTCGCTGTTTTCTTCCGCTCCCTGGGAAGTCAGCATGGCAATTACATTTCTCACATGATCCACACTGCCGGTGCCGATGGCGGCCATAATTTCCTCATATGCATATGGGTCTTCCGTGGCCACACCCACGGTAGCGCTCCTGGGTACCATCTTATAACTGCTGCTGTTCACCTGGGTACGGCTCACTTCCCTGCCATCCTCCAGCACCACTTTCCAAAGCTGTGCCTTGTACCCTATGTGGGCGCTGTCGGAAACCACATATCCTATGGGCTGCGAAGCGTCCGCGTAAATATTGTCCGCAGGAGGATTGTTGACCTCCAGCACTTTGCTCTCGTATTTGACTTCCCTGTTGGCAGGGCGTGTCTCCTTGCCGTAAATGGTAAAAGTAATACGTTTATTTTCCGTATACCCTTCAATATAAACCGGATATTCCAGATTGTTGACAAACTTGAAATCCTTTCCGGAACTCTCCGCAATGGCCGCATCTGCCGAAGGATCCACATAGGTCACGATCATGGAATGGTTATTGCGCTCCGTCACATCCAGTTCCGACAGCAATACGGCATTGTACAGTGTGGTGGAAACCTGGCAGATTCCGCCGCCCAGGCTGTCCACTACCTTACCGTTCATATAGGAACCTGCCATATAATACCCGTTTGCCTGGGAAAAGGGCGCCACAGCCTCATAGGTGGAAAATTCTTCTCCCGGATATAACAATGTACCGTTGATCAGATCCGCACCGTTTTTTACATTGGCGCTTCTGTTGGATCCGGAACTGCTGTAGGAAGTGGTAAATGTCCCCAGCACATCCTTCACCTGGGCCAGTTCCTCCGCGCTTCCCCTGGGTTCCTCCACCTCCACATCCAGCGGTATGGTGGCAGCCATGCCGTCCCATTCATGATTCAGGTAAGCGCTGACCTTGTCCACGGATGTCTCCACATCCAGAACATAGCCGGTCTGTCCTCCCACCACCCGGAACTCCCCGTTTTCACGGACCAGCGTGGCATCTTCCGCCTTCACGTCATATTGTACACATTTTTCCACCAGGACGTCACTGATAGCCTGCAAGTCAAAGGAATATGCAATGGGAAGCACCAGGTTTTCCCTCTCCAGATCCTTTAACAGCTTATATCTCTCTATCACATTGCCCTGGACACCCACTCCCAGGGCTTCCGACACCAGTTCCGGGTTCGCCCATGCGATCCCCAGTTCCCCGGCAGTTACCACCACCTCCGTTTCCGCGGCGGCAAGCAGCGTGATCTCCGTCTTCCGCAGTTCTTCCACATAGGATTCCACTGCCTGTTTCGCCTCGTCTCCGCTCATGCCGGACAAATCTATGTCACCTGCAAAAATACCTTTTTTAATGGTATCATTCTCCCTGGCACAGACCGTCATACCGCACAGCATCACCAGCACGGTCAGCAGAACCGGCATATATCCCCATCTTACCCTTGTTCTCTTCATTCTCAACACTCCCTTCCGGCTTTCCTCCCCGGTCAACATACCTCTGCCGTGCTTTAATAGAGCAGGGCAGTCACTGTGGAAATCAGCATCGCCAGCACCAGAAGAATCACAATCACTGCTGATATCCTTTGTCTCGTCTTTTTATTATTCATATGAAACATGGCAGACTCCTCTCTCCATACTTTTATTCATGAAAATTATATATGAATTTAGCGGTTTTGGCAAGCTTTATTCCTTTTTCCTCTTCCCATATCGCATTTCCTTTGCTATACTATACCGTAACATCCGTAAGTCCCTCCCCCTTCCGCATCTGCGTATGGCAGTTCCCGGGGCGCAGGCGGCTTTACCGGCATCCTACAATAAACAGCTGTGAAAGGAAACATTATGAATTTTGGATTTCTGGGCGCTTTTATTATGTTCGCACTGCTTATTTCTTACAACATAAGAAGACAGTCAAGAGCCAGCCGTAACAATGAAAAAGATTTCTGGGCACGGGAGTTAAAATCCAACTCCGTCCGGCGCAAATCTTTGGATGGTTTAAACTATATCCGTATCCCCCTGGAAAGTTTTCCCACCCATATACTGAACGAAAACAGCACGGTAATGGAATGTATCGACACACTGGAAACCCTCACCGACCAGAAAATTGTAAATCTCACCGGCTGGACCAACACTGACCTGAAACTGGAATACGGCACCGCCAATATCACCGCACTGACCGAATACGACCAGAACTACACTCTGCTGGTCCGCACACTGCAGAAGTGGGCAGACGAACTGATTGCCGCAAATTATCACAAGGAAGCTTCCGTTCTCATGGAATTTGCCGTAAGCACCAGCACTGATGTGAGCCAGACTTACTACCATTTGGCGGATTACTGGATATCCCGCGGAGAGCCAGGCCAGGTGGAACGCCTGATCCGCACGGCGGAAGGCCTGCGCTCCGCCAGCCGGAATACCATCGTACGGCATCTGAAAGAAAAAAGCGGACAGTGCTGAACCAGCAGCTGTCCGCTTTTCTTTCCATTATTTTTAATCTTCATATTCACTGTCAAATTCCAGAATCTTTCCCGTGACGGCGTCTATGGTATACTCATATTCCATACGGCCATGGAAGAAGTCAATTTCATACTCGGTGCGTCCATGCTCGGTTTCCATTTCCGACTCAGTGAACACTACCTCGTCCACCGAATATCCCGCATGCTCGGCCGCGATGCGCCTGGCCTCGTCCAGACTGATGTAGGAATCCATATTCCCACCGCTGCCCTCCTGCGTCTGTCCGGGGAACCATTCCACTTTTCTGTCCAGAACCATTCCCGAAGCACAGTCAATTTTATAGTCATATTCCGCAGCGTCTGTGTAGAATTCTATATCATATACTTGTATGCCTCCATCCCAGTCCAGTTCCGCCTTTTTGAATGTAACAGCTGTTTCATCCACTCCCGCATCTTCCAGGGCTGCCTTCCGGGCCGATTCCAGATCCATCTGTCCGCCATTTGCCTCTTCTCCGGATGCGCCTTGAGGTGTTTCTCCTCCTGCGCCTTCACGGTTTGCTGCCTGATTCCGGTCTCCCCCTTGGCCGGCGCCCGACGGTTCCCGGCTTCCTGCTTCTCCGTTCCCGGCGTCGTCTCCCGACGGTTCCTGGCTTCCCGCTTCTCCGTTCCCGGTGCCGTCTCCCGACGGTTCCCGGTTTCCCGCTTCTCCGTTCCCGGAGCTGTCTCCCGACGGTTCCCGGTTTCCCGCTTCTCCGTTCCCGGCGCC